>Ga0265314_10000008_pt1 | contig 485166 bp, 378 predicted proteins | sample 4126metaG_FD_203106 | JGI IMG/M metagenome (GOLD analysis project Ga0265314, IMG submission 203106) | Rhizosphere microbial communities from Carex aquatilis grown in University of Washington, Seatle, WA, United States - 4-1-26 metaG | ecosystem: Host-associated > Plants > Roots > Rhizosphere... | reverse complement strand
TCCATTGCTTCACGCGTTCCCAAAGGTCATCAGGTACGTCGGCGTAGTCGGCTTGCATGGACAAGTAGACACCACGACCGCGTCTCGACCGCAAATTATCGACAAGTCATGACGGCTCGCTCTAAGCCGACCGCTTCAGCCAATAATCACTGCGGCTATCGATGCGCCGATCGAGAGCCTGTTGGCGCAAGACCTGCGCTCCAAGCAGATCGGAAAACGACACCAGTCCGTTGGCGTGGCGATCCCTCTCTTCTTTCAAGTTTACGTCCGCCTGTTCAACAGAGCTCTCTGACACCTGTGCGCTTTGCCAGGCGGTAAACAGATCACTCCATGCTTTCTCAATTTGTAGCGCCAGGAGGTCCTGCGTGTCGGCCAGTTTCTTCCGCGCGATGTTCTCCTTGGCGCGCTGGCTAGCAACCTCGTGCGAGGCCGTCCAGATATCAGACAACGGCACGCTGAGCACGCCGAACACTAGGGCGTTGGTGACTCCTGGCATACCTTCGATGTCGGCTCGATAAACGCCAGCGCCCACCGAGGCTGTCGGCAACATTTCGCCGCGCTTCATGGCCGCCTGCAAATGTTCCGCCTGCACCCCGCTTTGCAGTAGAAGGATTTCCGGGCGACGTGCGATGGCACCTTCTTCTCCCCGCTTGAGTGCCCCGGGATCGGCGGGCGCAGCGAGACCGTCGGTCAGCGAGATTTGCTCGCCTGCCGGCAGTCCGATGTGGTGACGCAGGTCGCGTGCGGATAGGCGAAGCCCGTCTTCCAGTCGTCTACGATCCACGCTGGCCTCGGCCCGCTTGAGTCGGACCTTCAACTGATCGTTGAGAGTTAGCAGCCCTGCCGCACATCCGTCCGTGACCTGCTTGTCCAATTGCGCCAGCAGGCGTTCGTACGCTTCGAGCGTATTCAGCTTTTCCGCCAGCGTAACCAGACGCCAATACTTCTCTTCGGTTTGCGCCTGTACCTCTCGACGGGACAGCACCGCCTTTTGCTCGGCAACCTTTTCACCGACCTCGGCCAAGCGATTGCCGTTGCGAACGCGACCGCCGACGTACACCGGTTGCACTGCCGCCAGCGACAGCACCGTGGCACGTCCGGCCAGGTTGATGCTACCAGCGGGCATGTACGCAAGCTGCGTGGCTGTGGCGAGATTTGCCGGGTTGCCGTCGTAAACAGGAAGATTTCCACCCGGGGTTTGGATCTTCAGCACTGGGTTGGCGGCCACCATGCCGACGGCCTGAGCGGAGACGTTCGGAAAGTACTTCGTAAAGGCCGCCGCCTTGGTCTCGTGCGAGGCTTGGATTTCCAGAGCCGCTTCTTGGATTTCGGCGTTGTTCCTGAGAGCAAGCTCCTGGCATTGGGCGAGTGAGTAGCTGCTTTCTGAGGCGTTTGCGGGTGCCGAGGAGAAGAGCACCAGCAGCGCCAATGCCAGAGCTGCCGCCTTAGCACCAGGCGAGGATCGGGCAGGGTCTTCCGCCATTGGTTGGTTACGCATGACCTGCCAGTACGCCACGGGCAACACGAAGAGGGTTAGCACCATGCCGAAGAGCAGGCCGAAGCAGGTCACTGTACCAAGAGGCCCCCACAGGAGCGATCGGCCCAGGATCATCGGCACGACACCAACGGCGGCAGCGATCGAGGTCAAGGCGATGGGGCGCATGCGGCGCTTTCCCGCCGCCATAGCAGCGTCGAAAGCTGTCAGATTTTGATTTCTGCGCAGGTCCTTGGCGTAGGTGACCAGGATGACACCGTTGCGGACCACGATGCCCAGAAGGCCGATGATGCCCATGAAAGCCGTCAGGCCGAAGGGATAGTGATTGATGTAGAGGCCCACGAAAGCGCCGAGCAGGCTGAGCGGCATGGCCAACATGACCACCAGCACTTTGCGGAAGCGCTGAAACTGGAAGAGCAGCACCAAGAAGATGAGGCCTATACTGACCACCATGGAAATGGTCATCGGGCGAAAAACCTCCTCCGCCAGCTCCTTCTCTCCGCCGTATTCGATGCGCGTGCCCGCCGTGGCTCCCGACGCTTCCAGTTTTGCGATGAAGCCCTCCATCTTCTTTTGAACCTCGGAGCCAAACGCATCCGGTGCGATGTCCACGTTGACGGTCAACGTACGTACGCCGTTACGCCGAACGATGGCGCCTTCGCTCCATGAGGGACGCAGCTCGGCTAGCTGTTCGAGCGGCACCGACGCACCCGCCAGCATGGACGAGACATACTGCTGCCGCAGTCCATCGATACGGGTAGTATTGCGGGGCTCATCCTTCAACACTACGCGCACCGGGTAGTCGCCTTCCCAAATGGTGCCCACGCTCATGCCCTGGGATCCCGCGGCCAGCGAGGTTTGTAGCAATGCCGGCGGAACACCCAGGCGCGTGCATGCGTCGGCGTCGGGGACAACGTCGATGGATTGCAACGCCTCTTCATAGTCGTTGCGCACCCAGGTCGTTCCTGGGATGGTCCGCGCGTAGGCATCCACCAGGGTGCCCACGCGTTTCAGAGTCGCAATGTCGTCGCCCGAAATGCGTACCTCGACGGGATTACTCTTGCTCACTTCCAGTTGCTTCCACCGTACCCATCCCTGGGGAAACGCACCGGCGAACCTGGTTTGACTTTCGCGCAGGACCGCCACGGTGGCCTTTTCGTCGATGGTGTTGACAAGCAACTGTCCGAAATTGCGTTCGGGAATGTGGGGCGCGTACACCGAATGGAAGCGTGGACTGCTTTGTCCGATGAACGACGTCACATTCACCACGCGCTTATCGGCCATCAGTTCCTTCTCCAAACGGCGAATGACTTCGTCAGTTTGCTTCAAGCTGCGTCCGTTTGGCAGGTAGACCTCCACCGCGAACTGGCTGCGGTCCACCTTGGGAAAGGGCTGCTGCGGGATTCTTGCAGCAATGAGCAGTGCCAAGGCCACCGCGGCGCCGCCAATGGACAGCGTTAGCCAGGGATGGCGAAAAGCCTTTTCCAACCCGCGGTCGAACACGGTCTGCACGCGGTCCAAGAACGAGCGTCTGCCGTCGTGGCGATGCAGCCCGCGACGGATGAAGCGGGAGTTCATTACCGGCACGAGCAGCACCGCAACCAGCATACTGACGATCAGAGCCACCGCGATGGTCACCGGCAAGCTGCCAACGAAGTCGCCCGGGATGCCAGTCATGAACAGCGGCATGGGCACATAGGACAAAATGATGGCCACCGTGGCGGTGAACACCGGCAAGGTCAGCTCTTTGGCGCTCTTCCAGGCCGCGGTCCATGCATCGAGCCCTCGATCCAACTTGTCCACGTGGTCGTCGATGACCACGATGGCGTTGTCCACCACCATCCCTAACACCGCCACCAGCCCCGCCAGCGACACTGTCTGCAACTGCACCCCAATCGCATTCAAGATGCCGAGGGTGATGCCGATGCAGACCGGAATGCTGACCGCCGCTACCGCCGCCACCCGTAGCGGCAGCAACAACATGGTGACCACGATGACTGAAACAATGGCCAAGCCGAAGTCGCGCAGGAAGTGGTTGATAGATGTTTTCACCACGTGGGGCTGATCGGCTACACGTGTGATGACCACGTTCGGGGGCAGCTCGCGCCGCGTCTCAACCAGCGCCTGATCCACCTCCTCACCGAAGTGCGTGATGTCGTTGCCCGACTGCATCTCGATGGACAGCAGCAGTGCGGTCTTGCCGTTGAAGCGCACCGAGGCTTCGTCGTGCGCGTACTCGCGATGAATTTCGGCCACATCCCTCAAACGCACTTGCGCGCCGGTGGGCAAGGATAAGAGCAATGTGTTGCCCAGCTCGGCCTCTGACCGCAAGACCTTACCGACGTGGATGGGCAGCTCCAATTCGTCCGTGTCCAGGCGAGCAGGCGCGGGCGCAAGGCCCAGGCCCTGCAAGGACGCCCACAGCGTGGTGGGACCGATTCCGTAGTGGGCCAGACGCTCGCGGGAGAGCGTCACGCGAATGGTTTCGTCTTGGGATCCGAAGGTGCGCAGCTTGGAGGTTGCGTCGATGCGCCGCAGGTGCGATTGCAGCGCTTCCATGTATTTTGCCAGGTCGCGAGGGCTACGGCCGTCGGCTACCACAGTGAACAACAGCGCGCTGGTGTCGCCGAAGTCGTTGTTGCCGATCAAGGCCAACACCTGAGCAGGCAGCTTCTGCATCTTCAGCTCATGGAGTCCGTGGCGCAGCTTGGACCAAAACGCCGGCGCTTCTTCGCCCTTGACGGCGTCGTTCAATTCCACGAATACCACCACCTGTCCTTCCTTCGAGACCGAGTAGGTCTTCTTCTTATTCACTTCCTTGAAGCTGAACAAGTAGTCCTCCACCGAGCGCGTGACCTGCTCTTCCACTTGCTTGGAAGTGGCACCCGGCATGACCCCCACGACCAAGCCCTGGCGAATGGTAAAGTCGGGGAATTCCTGCCGGGGCATGGTCAAGAACGACACCACGCCGAAACCCACCAGGACCGCACACAAGGTCAGGACGATTCGCCAATGGATCATTCCACGTTCGACAAAACTGTGCGACTTCATCAGCGAACCACCATCCCGTCAGCCAACATGGGCGTGCCCGAGATGACGACCTCGTCGCCTTCGCTCAGACCCGCGCCGATGGCGGTCAGTTCGCCGAGGTAGCCGACCACGGTCACCGGCTGACGCCGCAGCATCCGGTCCCGCATGACCAGAAAGACGCATGGTTTTCCTGCCTCGTCCACGCGCACCGCCTCGGGCGGAATGACCAGCGCCGAGCCGCCGCCGACTGCATCCAAGTGAATTTCCGCCACCATGCCCACGCGCAGTTCGCCCTGGGCGTTGGAGACGGCCACCTTCACCTCGTAGCTGCGCGTGAGCGGGTTGGCGAGGACGGCGATTTCGCGAATGGAACCATCGAGCGTCTTGCCCAGCGCCGGAACCAGGACCTCGGCCTTGTCGCCCGGTTTGAATCGAGCCACTTCCTTTTCTGGAACGGACGCCGTTGCCAGCAGGATCTTGGTCTGTACCAGGGTCAGCACGGGAGCGCCCGGGGCCACGTTCGAGCCTTGCTCGACTTGTCGCCGCGCCACGACGCCCGCCTCGGGGGCGCGCAACACGGTGTCTTCCACATTCTTGCGAGCCAGGGACACCGACAGCCTCGCCTGCGCCCGCCCCGTTTCCACCTCGACCATCTTCACCTCGGGCAGGGTCAGGTTGCGGAACATGGGTTCAAGCCGTCGATAGGCGTCTTCGGCCTGGTCGGCTTTCGCCTTGGCAATGCCGAGCGAGTCCTGGTAGCTGCGGGCGGAAAGACGCGCCAACACCTGACCGCGCTTGACCACGTCGCCTTCCTTCACGAGTACCTGCTCGACCGTGCCCGGCACCGCGAAGCTCACGCTTACCGAGTGCTCGGCCTCCAGCGTTCCGCTTGGCCGCAGCGAACGAGCGGAGTCCGTCTTGGCTGCTTTGGCGGTAACTACTGACGGCGGCGCCAGTGGAGGCAACGGCTTGGGGGTGGAACATCCATCGAGGGTCGTGAGAAGCAAAAACATCGCCGTTACGAAGTAGATTCGATTCGACGATCTAGGACGAATAGTCGAATTGTGGACAAGAATCATCGATTTCTCCTTCTTCTGTACTATCTGGTTCCGACTGGGGAGGCGTGAAACGGACTAGCGTAAGAGTCCGTTGTAGAGGACGTCGAACATGACGTCGGCGCGAGTCTTCAAGCCATCCGCCAGCTTGGGATCGAGAAACAGCTCAAGCTCGATACCGTGCAACGCGGAGAAGACAAACTGGCAGAAGGCCTGCACTTCCTTTTCCGACAGCGCGCGGAAGATCTTGGTGCGCACGCCTTCTATGATCAGGTCAGCAAGATAGCTGGCTTCGGCTGCATCGAAATGGCGACGTTGCTCACTCATTTGCAGGATCTCGGCCGCATCTTCGGTCGTCGAAAGACCACGGCGGAACTCGCGGTACTCGGCCTGACGCTTGGCGATCTGTTCGGCTCGAGCGTAGAAATAGGCACGCACGCGATCCGCTGGGTTGTCCTTTGCCCCTACAGCCGCACGAGCGGCTTGGCTAATGACCTGAAACTCTCTGTCCACAATTGCAGCGATGACGTCGCCCTTCCCGGGGAAGTAGTAGTAGAGGAAACTCTTCCGCTTCCCCATCGCAGTGGCGATGTCTTCCATGGTGATCTTGCGCAGGCCGTAACGGCGCAGTAGCTCACGCGCGGTGACCAAGATGGCCTCGCGCATTTCGTCCTCGCCCTTGGGCTTGAGTGCTGTCTCAGCAGAGATTCGACGAACCGACATTACTCGTCGAATGATAATGTCGATCGCAAACCAGTCAAGAGAGAATTTCGACCATTCAGCAATCTGAGATGAATTGTTGACTTGTCCGCCGGGCGTCGCGGCCGATGTGGCGGCAATTGCTCGAGCGCGGTTGTCCCATCTGGCTCATGCCACCACCGCTCGGCCACTCGACGCTCGTGGTAGTGGACGGTCATCGTGTGCTGCTAGACCGAGCGAACTGGATGCACGCGGTCTACGGCTGAAATTTCGGGCTGACCGAGTGCTAGGGCCAGGATCTTCTCGCCGTTCTTGTTACTGATCGCAACCCTCGTGGCGCCCGGAGCGATTCTGGCGCGTCCCGGGAGTGGAGTGCTTCGCCGTCAGTCCAGACATCCTCAGCGACAAGAAACCAATGACGCTGTTCCAATGAAAGGCGAGATTCATTTGGTACAGCGGTAGTGCAGGGATCCTGCGGGCCACCGCTGATGCTTTCCGAGGAGGTCGAAAACTCCGCGCGAACTCAAAAACGGAGACAAGTTCCCAAGAAATCTCGCCAACTTGTAGCGCGCCCAGAGGGAATCGAACCCCCAACCCTCGGCTTAGAAGGCCGATGCTCTATCCGATTGAGCTATGGGCACAAATGTTTTGGTTACGCAGACTTAGCTGCATCTTGTTCTTCGGTGAATTCCTGCTCTCTGCCCATTCTCTGCCCAAGTGGACAGCCAGAGCGCGCAAAATCTACCACGTTCCCAGTCGGGCGAGTAAGGTCCACCGCGACCATCTCGAACGCCTTGGGACCGAAGAAGTCCGGGGCCAGGTGCGCGTAGTGCTGGGTCGTGGACGTAGACGAGTGGCGTACTCTGCGAAAACCCGATGCCGCGCGCGAAACGGGCAGACCAGCAATGGTGACTTCGCCGACCAGGGCGATGCCGATGGCCCCGGTTGCGCTCTGGCCGGAATGGATCAAGACGCTTCGGCACGTCGCGCGGACTTGTCCGCCCAGCAGGCGCGCCCATCATGCGCGGCTTAGCTGGGTCGTCTACGCCGCCAGGCGGTAGTCGTGCTGTACTCCGCCAAGCACGGGCAGCGCGATCAGCTCGCCGCTCCTTCGTGGCGGTGTGATCAGCTCCGGATACGGCTCCAGTATCGACGCGCCTCTCCGACTTCCCCACATCGCCACCACTCGCTCCGATCGACGCTTAACCATTCCATAAACTTCGGCGCGGGACGCCCCTACACCCGTGCTAACCGATTGATCGCTGAAGCGATCATCACCAGGCGGTGGCCGACGCCTTGCGCGAGGCTCTACTCGATCGCCACGCCGTCTTTCTTGCACGCGGCCCGAACCGCGACGCGCGTCGGCTTGTCGAGATGAGAAGCGGCGTAGCGAGCGCTGGCGACCCTGCCAAGCGCGCACGAGGAAGTTGCGATGATCTGATACGCCTGCATGACCTGGGCGGGATTGGGCTCGGCCTTGAGCACGGCCCGAGCCTTGTGAATGGCGGACTTGTGGTGACCCTTGCCCGCTGCCCGCTGCGCCTCACCCATGCGATCCTCGACGCTCAACGATGAACCCTTCGATCCTTCGGACGCCTCGGGCTCGCTTGGCGCGGACGGATCGGCTGTAGACTCCGGCTCAGTCTCGGGCCTTGCTGCGACCTCAGCCGTGGCAGCCGGCACGGCAGCGGGAGAGTGTGCCTCGTCGGATACCCGCGAGCTCGCCGCGACTGCCCCACGCTCTTTCTTGTGGTGGCCGCGATGGCTTGCGGATGAGACGGCCTTGGCCACGGGAATTGCATTCTCCTCGCCTTGCGGGGCGGCCGCACGAACAGCTGGAGCAGGCGGTGTCTGGGGTGCGACTGCTGCTGGCGCGGTTGCAGGAACGGCGGGAACCGACGCACCTGCCGAAGCCGCAGGGGCACTTGGAGCCGGCGCAACAGGTGTCGCCGTCGGAGCGATTGCGGCGGGGCGTGCCGGCGACGCAGGGGTCGAGGCGGGTGGTGCGCTGGTGGTCGCCGGGTCCGCCGTCCGGCTTGCTCCGTTTCGCTCTCGCCAAAACGCGATGACGAGGCCAACCAACAAAACGCCTCCGATCGCGATGAGCCACGGGGCTAGCGAGCGCTCGTGTTTCTCAAGTGCAGGGGTGGCCACGATCGCGGGCGTCGCCGCCGCCGTCGCTTCCGCCCGCGCTGGCGCTCCCGACACTACGATCACCTTCTGAGCCCCCTTGGTCGGGGCCCGCGTTTCGCCGGTTGCCACGAGTTGCGCGTCGACTTGCGCCTCGCGCTTAGCATCGGTCTCCCTCGGGACCGACTGGACAACAGGCTGTGGCACACGAGGAGCAGTGGCAGGCTCTTCGTGGAGGAGTGTTCCCCAAGCGATGGTCTGCGGCCCGACTTTAGCGGCTTTCGCAATCGGCTCCGCCGGGGGCTCTTGCTCGGCCGGCGTCGCCGGCGTCGCATTCTGCCGTGCCTCCAACGAGGCTTGCGACAAATCGATGCCAGAGAACTGAATGCCCGGCAGCCGATGGGCATCCCGTAAATACGCGCAATCGCCCAGGCACTCATCGAGAGCCGTGCAAAGCTCAGCCGTGCTGGCGAATCGCAACGAGGGGTTCCTGCTCAGGCATTTCAGGATCAGACTATCGATGCGCAGACTTGTTCCGGCTTCAGGGGTACGGCGGCTGGGCGTGATGACCGAACCCTTCGCGAGTGCGTTTATGATTTCAGGCACGGTCTCGCCGCTGATTGGAACAGTCCCGGTGACCATCTGGTAAAAAACAGCGCCCAAGGCGTAGATGTCGCAACGCTGGTCGGTTGGACGCCCTTGAGTTTGCTCGGGCGACAAATAATAGGGCGTGCGGCAAACTACCTCGGTGGGCGTCTGCGCGCTTGGCGCAAAATCGATGAAGCTGGAGGCCCCGAAATCCAGCAGCTTGACAAGATCGAAGGTCTTCTCCGGCACGATGGCAAAGCGCATCCCCGTCTCCTTGCTTCGACGGACGATGCGGCGACGGCTCACGCGAGAGCACAGGAAAATATTCGCCGGCTTGAGATCGCGATGGACGATCCCGAGCTCATGCGCGGCGCCCAAGCCATGCGCGACCTGCTTGACGATGTTGATGGCATCGAAAATAGGCAACCGGTCAACGCGCCGCAGGCGATCCTCGAGGCTTTCCCCGTCGAGGAAGTCCCTTGCCACAAAGACCGATCCGTCCGGGGCCGTGCCGACGTCCGTTACGTCGGCAATGTTGGGGTGACAGATGCGGCTGGCGGCCTGGGCCTCGACGAAGAGCTTCTCGACCAAATCCTTCTGCCGGCCGCAGTACTCGTGCAGCACCTTGATGGCCACCAGCTTGTCGCTCACCAGGTGCCGTGCCCGGTAGACGATTCCAATCCCGCCTTCACCGATGACACCTTTGATCTCGTAGTCCGGGAGTCGGATTGTTGCGCGAGCCGAGCTGTTGGATGAAATATCGACAGACGAGTCCGCGGTCGCATCTGTGCCCTGAGGCGCCCGAAGCCCTGTTAGGTCGTCCATACCCATTGGCCTACTTCAACCCGGTCTCGATGGCTATAGGTTCTTGCTTGAAACGGCGTGTCTCTGCCGGGAGCGGCTGGCGAAGTTGGTCGGAGGCGGTAGCCAGCGGCCAGAAACCTGGTGATCGGCCGGCTCGACCACAAAAGTAAGTACCTCGGCATGAACGCGGCGCTGGCTTCGCCCGTCGAAGAGTCACCGAGCGATGCAGTCCTTAGCCATCTCGGCCCAGATCGCGTCCCCGACGTGGTTGCCGCCCGACTGGTTCGGATGGAGCCCGTCGGAGGTGTCGCCATTCACCCAAACGGGTCGCAAGTCCACTCAATGGCAGCGCACCCTGGTCGCGTCTGCGCAGACCACTTCCATCTTCGGAAATAGGATGTTCGAAGTTTCCCTTCAGGGTGACGTTCGAGCCGGGTGGGTTTCCCGGCTCCGGCATGCGCGTATATCTACGGTGACTACTTCCGCCGTCGTGTTGGGAGCTTCGGCATCGAGGAAGTCCTCTCGGCACCCAGATCGCCTTGCCAGAATCCCTATGTCGAGCGACTTGTGGGATCAATACGGTGAGAGTGTCTCGATCACATCATCGTTCTCAATGAAGTCGGTGGCCCGCATCACCGCTGCGAGCGCCGCGCGGCCTGATCGCGACAAATGTCCGCCGTGCCGACGTCGACATGGACGGCCATTCCTTTGCCTGCTCGATGAAACCGCGTGTGCTTCGGTGCACGCGTGCGCGCGTGCGAGCACCCTCTTGGGCGTGCCCATCCACCCAGGATCGACATCCCGTCGGCGCACGGATGAGAGGGCGGCGAAGGACAGGGGACGGCCCGACACTTCCTGTGACGGCATGCCCCGGTTTCGCTTGGGTCTCCGACGAAGAACCCGCCCGTTTTCTCGTTCACACGGTGGAAGCCGCAGGTTCAAATCCTGCAACGCCCACAGCGAAGCCCAGGAAATCCTGGGACAGATCCCGGGTATGGGGGCAGCTCGGTCAAGTTGACAGATTCTCCTTATAATGGCGTTTCCGAGTACCGACAACTCGACTCGAATTGGGCGCCGCTCCTCGACTCGAATAGGGCGCTTGTTTGGATTAAGCTCCCGTCGTCGGCGCTCATTCGTACCGGAGCGCATCGATGGGATTGAGAGCGGCCGCCCGACGGGCCGGAAAGAAGCCGAAGATCACGCCGATCGCTGCCGAGAAAAGCAACGACGCCACGTTGATGGTGGCATCAAAGAGATAGGGGACCCCCATCACGCTGGCCAGTCCCATCGATGCCACGGTCGCCAGCGCAATCCCGAGCAGACCGCCGATGGCCGACAGCACCACGGCCTCGATGAGGAACTGTAGCAGCACCTCCCGCTCGAAGGCGCCGATGGCGAGCCGGATGCCGATCTCGCGTGTGCGCTCGGTGACCGACACCAGCATGATGTTCATGATACCGATGCCACCGACGAGGAGGCTCACCGCTGCGACCGCGCCGAGCAGCATGGTGAGAATTCTGGTTGTTCCGGTGAGAGTCTCAGCGAGCTGGCGGGTGTCCATCACGCGGAAGTCGTCTTCCTCGTTCTCGCCGATCTTTCTCCGCTCCCGCAGGAGCGAGGTGAGCTGCAACTTAACCGCATCCATCGAGGCTTGCTGCCGGACCGAGACCATGATGCGGCCGATATCCTGGGTTCCGGTGAGCCGCCGCTGGACCGTGCGGAACGGCATTACCACCGTGTCGTCCTGGTCTTGCCCCATCGCCGCCTGGCCCTTGCTCTTGAGCAAGCCGATGACCTCGCAGGAGAAGCCTTTGAGGCGGATTTCGCTGCCCACCGGGTTCTGCCGGCCGAACAACTTGTCTCGCACGGTTTCGCCGATCACGCACACCGCTTTGCCGGCGCGCTCCTCGGTGTCACTGAAGCTACGACCCGCGGACATCTCCCAATTGCCGGCCAGGAAGTAGTCATTGTTGGTGCCGGTGATCTGGGTGGACCAGGCGTGGGACTGGTATACGGCGGTCACTGCCTTGCTGACCACCGGTGCAACGCCGCGCGCGGAGGTGATCTGCGTGCGCATGGCATCCACGTCGGCGACTTTGAAGCTGGGTGCGCCCAGCTCGGAGCCGGGCCCGAATCGCTGGCCGGGAACCACCATGAGCTGGTTTGTGCCCATGGCGGAGATCTGGTCGGACACCGATCGCGTGGCGCCGTTGCCGAGGGTCACTAAGGTGACGACAGCGGCGATGCCGATAACGATGCCCAGGATGGTGAGGAACGAACGCATGAGGTTGCGACGGATAGCCCGCAGCGAGAGGAGAAGCGTGTTCCACAACATCTAGGACACCTCGCCGTTTCGGTTGTCGCTCGCCACGCGTCCGTCGACGAAGCGGATCACGCGCTTCGCGTAGGCCGCGATGTCAGGCTCGTGGGTGACCATCAGCACGGTGATGCCCTGGTCGCGGTTGTATCCCGCGATCAGATCCATGATCTCTTGGCTAGTCTTCGTGTCCAGATTGCCCGTCGGCTCGTCGGCCAGCAAGACCGCGGGTCGGGTGACAATCGCGCGCGCGATGGCGACGCGTTGTTGCTGGCCACCCGACAGCTCGGCTGGATTGTGGTGCTCCCAGCCTGCAAGACCCACTTGTTCCAAGGCCGAATACGCGGCGGCACGACGTTTGGCTGCCGCCTCGTGCCGGTAGATGAGCGGCAGCTCGACGTTTTCGAGTGCCGTCGTACGCGCGAGCAGGTTGAATCCCTGGAAGACGAATCCCAGGTAGTGTCGCCGCAGCAGGGTGCGCTGGCGTTGCGACAGTCGCTCGACATGAACGCCCTGGAACTCGTAACTGCCACCCGAAGGTGTATCGAGACAACCAAGGATGTTCATGGTCGTCGACTTGCCGGAGCCGCTCGGCCCCATGACAGCGACGAAGTCGCCAGCCGCGATGGAGAGATCGATGCCCTTCAGAGCTTGGAATGCCGCCTGGCCACGCCCGTAGGTCTTGGTAACGGCGGACATCTGGATGAGCGCGTCGTCGCTCATGGCTGCGAGCTCGCCATATCGGTGATGACCTGCGCGCCAGCGGCCAGCGCTGTCCCGAGGACCTCGGTCACCTGGCCGTTCGTGGCGCCGGTTTGAATGTCGATCGCGGTAGCCTGACCGTCGCGCGGCACCCAGACTCTCGGCCGGCCATTCGCCACCGACACGGAAGGCTTGGTTGGCTGGCTCGGAGGCCGCGGCATCAGCTTGCCCACGAAGCCTCCGGGTGGTCCTCCCGCCGGCGCGCTGGTGGAAGTGGGCGTGAAGCGCAGAGCGGCGTTCGGCACTAGCAGGACGTTTTCGTGGGTAACCGTGACGATGTCAGCGGTGCCGGTCATGCCGGGTCGCAAGCTCAAGTCGTCGTTGCTCACCGCGAGCACCGTCGGGTAGGAGACCACGTTGTCCTTGGTCTGCGAGCCGTAGCCAACCCGTGTGATGATGCCGACGTACTTGCGTCCGGGCCAGGCATCGACGGTGAAGGTGGCCGCTTGGCCTACTCGCACTTGTCCGACGTCGGCCTCGTCGATGTCTACTTGCAGTTTCATCTTGGCCAGATCCTCGGCCAGCGTGAACAGCACCGGTGCCTGCAGCGTAGCCGCTACCGTCTGCCCCGGCTCTACTTTGCGGGTGAGCACGATGCCGTCGATGGGCGATCGGATGGTGGCCTTGGCGAGGTTGGTCTCGTCCGATTGCAGATTGGCCCGGGCCTGGGTGACGCTCGCGCCCGCACTGCTTTGGTTGGCCTCGGCCCGCGTCAGGTTGGCCTCCGCGGTGGCCATCTCGCTCTTCGAGGGCACCTTTCCACCCGAGAGCTCCGAGACTTGCCGATACCGCGCAAGCTGGGCGCGCGCTTCCTCCATCGTCGCCCGCGCCTGGAGTACCTGCGCTTCGGCGGCGGCCAGCGTGGCGCGCGACTTCGTCACGGCATCCTTGAGCTTGGAGAGATCGAGCTGCGCCAGCACCTGGCCCTTCTTCACGCGGTCGTTCTCGTCAACCAGCACCTGGGTGACGATGCCAGAGAGCTCGCTGCCAACCTCGACCTTGTTGGTCGGCTGCAGGTTGCCGGTGGCGGACACCTTGACCACCAGCGTACCCCTCGTGACCGGCTCGGTGGTGTAGCGCTGTGCCGGCGCTTGCCCACTCGGCCGAAAGCGCGAGAGTGCCGCCACAACGGCGATGACGACGATGGCAACGCCGATGAGCCAATGTCGGCGTCGCGAGAAGAACCCGCCGGACTCGGCTTTGAGGAGGGTGGCCAGAGGTGCAGGTTGGGCTGTCTTGATCGTGTCGATGGATTTCATGTGCCACTCTTGTCTGCTGGACGAGGTTGGGTCTCTTGCGACCAACCTCCACCCAGCGCCTTGTACAGACGGATAAGCGCAAGCACCCCGTCAGCGCGGGTGCTGGCCAGGTTGTCTTGCACGGACAGGACGGTGCGCTCGGTATCAATCACCGACTGAAAGTCGATGACCCCGGCGCCGTAGCGCTGTCTTGCCAGCTGCGCGGCTGCACTTGAGGCCTCGGCCGCACGGGCCAAGGCATCGCTGCGCTCGCGGTTACGGGCCAGGGCCACAAGTGCGTTCTCGACGTCTTGAAGCGCCGTGAGCACCGCCTGTTCGTAGGTCACCTGCGCTTGCTCGCGGACCGCGTCCTGCGCTTCGACCTGGTTCTTCAGGCGACCGGCATTGAAGATTGGTGCGGTGATTCCACCCAGCAGCGAATAGGAGAGGCCGGTGCTGGTGCCCGTCGCGGTCTGCGCCAGCGCTTCCAGTCCGATCGACCCAGAGAGCTTGAAGCTCGGATAGCGAGCAGCTTTGGCAACTCCGACGCGGGCGGTTTCTGCCGCGAGCTTCCGCTCGGCAGCGCGGACGTCGGGCCGCTGGCGTAGGGTGTCGGCGGGAATCCCCACCGCAACTCGCGATGGAATTTCGGGCAGCGTGCCTACGGCAGAGAAGCGCGCGTTCGAGGTGCCAGGTGCCTTTCCCAGCAGAATGTCCAGGCGGTGCTCCGCCTCGGCCAGGCTGGTCTCGAGACTGGGGATTTGCGCGAGGGTCTGCTCCCGATTGCTGCGTGCTTGCTCCACATCCTGGGCGTTGACCAAGCCGGCCTGGGCGCGCAACTCGGTGAGCTGCAGCGTCTCACTCTGGCTCGCGAGGTTGGTGCGGGCGATGTCGAGTCGGATCTGTAGGGACCGAAGCTCGACATAGCTCTTCGCCACCTCGGCAACGAGTGAAACGCGGGCGTCATCGAGACTCGCGACCGCCGATTCTTGATCGGCCTGGGCCGCCTCGACGCCGCGGCGTACGCCGCCGAACAGGTCAAGCTCCCAGCTCGCATCGAAGCCGGCGTTGAATTGGTCTCCGGAGATGGTCGCAGTGCTGCTGGCCGGTGTGCTTGCGCCAACGATCGAACCGGAGCGGCCGGCCGAAACGGAAGCGTCCAGGCTGGGATAACGCCCGGCACTTGCCACACCCAGGCGTGCGCGCGCCTCCCGCAGGCGAGCCTGAGCTTTGCGCAAGTCCAGACTCTGTCGCTGGGCCTCGTCCACAAGCTGGGACAGGAGAGGATCATTCAAGCGTCGCCACCATTGGCTAAGATTGCCGGCAGCGCCGGCATCCGTCACCGTACTCGCCGTCTCTAGCCGGTTCCACCTGGCCGGAGCGTTCGGCTCCGTCTTTCGATAGTTCGGACCGACGCTGCATGCGGTGGCGGCAAGACTGCTCAAGATGAGGAAAGCCCGAGCCGACCAATGTGGCGAACACAGCGCAGTTATTGATCTGACAATCAAATAATGGTTGATGGAGTTCCGAGTCGTGGGCCGCACAGCTTTCACCCTTGTCGTTTGGATTGGGCGGTCTTGATGGTCCCGTGCAAGAGGATATCGACGAGTCCCAGGACGAATGCCCGTCGGTCGTCATGGCCCAGAGCCGCCTGCCCGGACCGTACGTAGTCAATACAGGCGCCGAAGATCGCCCGCGCCGCTGTGTTCGCATCAATGGCCCGGGTCCTACCGAGTGCCATCTCGGCCGCGAAGTAACTCGCGATGAGCTCCACGAGTTGCTGTGGCGGCGGCCTCGTGGCCTTGGTGAAGATGAGCTTGTGGATCTCCCCCGACGTCGGACTCGTCATCGCCAATTCCAGGAAGACGTGCGCACGGGACACATTGTCGAGCAACGCTTCGATGATTCGTTCGAGGTTTCCCTCAACACTTTCCTTCCCGGCCCTCTTGACGACCTCGCGCAGCAAGGCCGGCGGTTGCGTCTCCCGGTGTATCACCGCAGCCAGCAGAGCTTCCTTGCTCTGGTAGCGGTAGAAGAGGATTCCCTGGGACACACGTGCGCGCTTCGCGATCTTGGCGGTCGTGGCGGCGTGACCTTCCTCGCGGAACACGTCTCGTGCAGCGTCGAGGATCTCTTCGTCTCGGATGCTGGTTGGCCGGCCACGCATGATATATTGAGCATGTACTCAATATATAGATTCGTCAAGCATCGAACGCGTCCGTGGCGCCGAGAAACGATGCCGGCGAAAGACCAGAGCCCGTCGAGCGCCAAGCTCGGAGCCTGGGGGCAAATCTTCGACGGACCGTACCCAGCTCGCTGGCGCCGAGGTACCGGCCGAGGTGATCCAGGTCAGGCGCTCGCAAGCCCTGTCTGCGCCGCTGGAGGAAATCAGCAAGCCCCTGGGCCTGCTCGACAAACACAAGGGCGTGCCCGACATTGGCGGCGCCACGACCGGGTATGGGGGCAGCGTTTCCGAGTACCGACAACTCGACTCGAATAGGGCGCCGCTCCTCGACTCGAATAAGGCGCTTGTTTGGATTACGCTCCGGCCATCACCGCAGCCGGCCAAGGTTCGGCCCAAGGGAGGATCGGTATGCTCCTCGAAGGAGGCTACAACGTCGATGCCATCGGGCCATGCGCGCTCGCCGTGCTACGCGGACTTGCCAAGAAGATCGACGATTGGTGCCCTGGCCCGCCCATGACCGACGAGCGTTCGAACATCGAAGCCGCTGCCCGAATCCATGGATTTGCGCTCGATCAGGTGCCCAACCGACCGAGCCGGACCCTAGATTAGGCTCAACCTGGTCGAGGCCACCACTACCCTCGGTCGGGAATCTGCACGGTAAACGCCGCGCCCTGGGGCAGTCGGTTGCGGACCGAGATGCGGCCGCCGTGGGCTTCGACGGCCAGCTTGCAAAACGCGAGTCCAAGACCGCGGCTCTGGCGCACCCTGTTCTCATTGTCCCGGCCGAGTCGGGCGTAGGGTTCGAAGATGCGCTCGCGCTCGTGCTCGGGAATGCCGGGCCCGTCGTCGAGCACTTCCAGGGTCAGTTGACCGCCGAACCATTCAGCCCGCACGACCACCGACGTGCTGGCAGGCGCATACTTGAGAGCGTTGTCGAGCAGGTTTTCCACCACCCGACGCAATAAGTCCGCATCCACCGAAGCCTCGATCGCCGACTTGGGCGTCTCCACGTGGATGCGATGGCCAGACATGCGTGCTTGCGCAACCGCCGGTCTGGCCGCTTCATGGAGGAGCGAACCCATGTCGACCAAGTGTCGCTTCGGCACCAGCCCCCGCTCGTCCACCTTCATGACGTCGAGCATGTCCATGACCATGCGGTGCATGGACTGGGTGGCCGCGATGACCTCCGCGAGGATGTCGCTCTTTTCGGATTCGGCCGACTCGCCAGAGCCCAAGTAGGACACATTGACCAGGACGGCCCCGAGAGGACTCTTGAGGTCGTGCACCAGCAGGCCTACAAGTTGCTCTTTCAGCTTTTCGAGCTCGCGTTGGCGCGCGAGGCTTCGTTCCAGCTCTCGATTCGCGGCATCGGTCTTCGCCTTGGCTTCGGCGAGTTGGCGTTCGGCGAGCTTGCGCTCGGTGATGTCCTGGTTGGCACCGTAGAGCGCGATGATCTCGCCTTGGGCGTTGCGCTGAACCTGATAGTGGACGGCAATGAATCCCTCCCGACCGTCGGCCCGAATGATCCGGTGCTCGAGACGACGGACCTGCCCGGACGGCGCGCTGGCCAGGCTCTGCCTGATCTCCGCCTCGACCAGCGGTTGCTCATCGATGGGAAGAAATCGGCGCGCATACTCGGCCACCGACATGTTCGTACCACCTTCGCGGTCGGCGCTGGTACCGTAGAGCGCGTAGAAGCGATCGTCGAAGGTGTACATCCGCTTCGCGACATCGAGCTCCCAGTGCACCAGTAGGGCCAGATCCATCGCCATCTTGGCGCGGCGGTCGCTTTCACGTAGGGCCTGTTCGATGCGCCGTCTCTCGGTGATGTCCTCTTTGACGGCCACGAAGTGCGTGATGTGGCCTTGGGTGTCCGTAATGGGGGCGATGGACGCAAACTCCCAGTAGAGATCGCCGTTCCGTTTGCGATTGCAGAACTCACCTTTCCAAACCTTGCCCTCGCCAAGTGTCTTCCACAAATGCTCATAGAAACCGGGACACTGGAGTCCCGATTTGAGTATGCGGGGGTTCTGACCCAGGCACTCCTCGAAGGAGTAACCCGTGACCGCCGAGAACTGCGCGTTGACATACTCGATCGTTCCCGCGCGGTTCGTGATGACGACGGCCGCGGGACTGTTGTCGATGGCCCGACGAAGCGTTCCTAGGATTTCGTTCGCTTGGAGCTCGGGCTGCTCCCGATCGAAAGGTCGGTCATCGCCGTCTTCGCGGGACAAACTGGCGCCACCATCCATAGCACCAGCGTATCACGGGTGCGGGCTGGGCGAGCGCGTCGGGATGTCCATGGTGGGCCTCAAGTGCTGGGACAAATCCGCCGAAAAGGCGCCGCTAACGCTGTCGCATCCCTGCGGCTCCCATCGCGATCCTATCGTCGAAGTCGATGGAGATTCCCCCGTCGTCTTTCAGCGTTTGTAGGCTCGGCAGCCTCAGCGACCGCAGGTCGATGGCCTGACTGCGCAGGAACTCTGCCATCTCGCGATCCGCTAAGCGGATATGGTGAACAATCCAATTCTCGAAGAGCAGCGCAATCTCATCCTTGCATGCCTCGCAGGTCCGGTTCAGGCCAGCCGCCACCATGTGCGAGGCGACTTCCCGCTGTAGCTGGCGATGCTCGTCGAAATGCTGCCCGCGTTCCGGGTAGTCGAGGTCGGTCATGACCTTTTCCTCGGCAGCAAAATGGTAGGCCACGTAGCCCGCCAAAAACGTCGTGGCCAATTCGAACAACTCGGGGTGCAGCCCAGCCCCGGCTGCGTTCACGACTTCGTTGGCCAGATCCAGCAACTCGCCGTGCTGCTCGTCGATTTCGGGAATCCCGGTCACCAGATCTTGCGTGAGCGAAAAAGGCCGCATCTTGCAAGAAGGATCGGAGGAAGCCTCCGCACACTTTAGGGAGGCTGGAGTGCGCTGATCGCTTGGTAGGGGCGAGCGCCAACTTGTATGCGAAGGGTCTCTGCCACCGGGTAGACGTAGATCGTTCCGTTGTCGCTCTCGCCGACGCGCGCAGTGGCCATGATGGCGTCCACAACGGGCCCGACCTTGTCCTCGTCCACGATCATCTCGATGCCCGTCCTCGTCACGGAATCAACGACAACTCGACTCGAATAGGGCGCCGCTCCTCGACTCGAATAGGGCGCTTGTTTGGATTACGCTCAAGGCTTTGCAACTGGCCAAGGATCTACGCGCGCAAGGTTTGGCGATGGACGTGGTGGCGAAGCGGTCCTCACCCCACTCGGGGTGGTCGGTGCTGATGCGCCGGATGAAAGCGATGTGCTCGGGGGGATACGGGGACGGCTTGGCTTCCCACATTTCCAGGACCAGTAGCGCTGATGCCCACGCCGGTGCCACGCAATCACGGTGGCCGGCTTAACCAGAACCAGGGGCGAGCGCCAGTCTCGCCAGACCTTCGAGAGCGCGAAGGCCCTCTCCCCGGGCTTGAGCCGGGGCCGCTTCTGGGTTCGGGTGTAGGCTGCGAGCTGTTGCCGAAGAGCGAGGTTCTCGAGGGAGAGAGAGCGACGCGACGTGAAGACCGCGCGGAGGATCCAGACCAGAAGGCACACGAGAAGGCGCATGGGTCTGCCATCCTACCCCGGCCCAGAGTGCTCACGATTCCCTGTGCGTATGAGGTTTTCGCGGATCACGCCAGGAGGCGTAGTTCATTCGGTAACCACGACGATGTTGCTGGTGACGGAGGTCCCAGAGGTGCAGGCAGCTTGGCTGAGCGGCTGGCCCCAGGTACAGCCTTCAGAATACGTACCGGTGGCTCGGTAGGTGCCCGGCTTCCTTTGGGTGCTCAGGGCGACGAAACGGGCGTCATGCCCGTCTCCTCCCTCCGTTTCCAAGCTGCAAATTCCCGCCAGGGTCGACGGCTGTCAAGGCGAGCCGTGGTGGAGAAGTCATTCCACCAGGCGCGGATTGCGGTTGGGACCCTACGAGCTCCGTAGCGCAGCTGGCCCGACTACTGCCTCGGGAACGTCGTCTGCCAAGTATCCCCGGAGCTGGTATCCGTGGTCTGCATCGTCATCGCGTTCCCCTGAACGCAATAGTCCATCGTTTCCGGGGCAGAGCTGGAGTCGTCGGGCGTGATGGTCAGCTTTCCTCCCGTCGTGCTGTAGCTTCCAAGCTCGTTCTTCGTCTGGCTGAAACTGGCAGAACAAACGCAGGCGCCAGCGCCATTGTCCTGGCAGCTTACGGTCGACCCCGGATCCGCAGACGCCGACATCTGCGTTACCAGCTCATCGCAAGTAAAGCCAGGGAGGCAGCTCAATGGGTAGATGAAGCTCTCGTTTCCTTTCGCGACAGTTGCCGAAGCGTAGGTGCCGCCAGCGTTGAAGGTGATGGTGCCACTGGTTTGGAAATCCACCGTGGCGCTGTAACCGGGACAGGTCGGTAACGTGGTTGTGGTCGGCGCCGTCGGACCGCACACCCGCTTGCCTGGAGCCACCCAGGTACCGACCACCGATCCGCCACAGGCGTTGAAGGTTGTGCAGAGCGTACCGGTTGCCCCTCCCGTGCCATTGGTACCACCGGGGTTTGTACTGCCGCCCATGCCCGACATGCCGCCCATGCCCAACATGCCGCCGATGCCCAACGTGCCGCCCATGCCCAACATGCCGCCCATGCCCGATATGGCGCCTGCGCCTTGGCCGCCACCTGCCCAAATCGCGCCGCCCGCGCCCTGACCACCGTCCGGAGCCATGATGCCGCTCTTCTTGGTATCGTCGCAGCCACTGCCTAGGAAACAAGTCGCCAGCAGCGCTCCCAATCCCAGTGCGAGAATCGAAGGCCTATGCATCTTTTGCTCCTGTGAGGAAGTTGAACTGCGGTCCAGTTGAAATGAAAGCGAGTATTCCCCGATTGATGCACGCCCCATGCCAGCCATCAACCGTGGGTAATTCCACAACAACCGGCGACACGACCGCGACATCGTGGCCGTCTACAACCTTACCCAGGTCGCCGAGCGATGCTGAGCATTCACTAGATTGGGGAACCGGCCCGACAACGGACGCTGCCTAAGCTGCCTGTAGATGAACCAGGGCGAACGGCCAGGTGAAGTCGAGGGGCGCTGCGACGAAAGCCACGGCGGGAATCTAGCGGTTTTAGGGGCCGCCGTTCTACGGATGGGCCGCCAGCCAATCCAGCACGCCTTGGTATTTGGGCGAAACGGCCGGCGAGTCGCTGGTCTTTTGCTTGAGACCCCAGCAATCGCCGACGTGGGTGTACTGGTTGAACGGTCCCGTCATTCCTGCCGCGGACTGGGCATCGTAGTACGCCGTGTACAGGTCGTGCATGCCTGCGTCGTGCTGAAGGGTCGTGCAACCGTTGCTTGGTGCCGCGTAGGAATCTGATCCGCCCTCGTACGCAATCACGGGAAGATTTAGTTTCGCCGCACAGGTGACATGCGCGGTGGTCATCTTGGTCGTGTTCGCGATATCGGTCTTGAGGTCGGCGATGGAGGTGCCGCCGAAGTAGGGCGCAATGGCGTACACGGTCGGCATGGTCCCGTTCGGATTCAGGGTCTGGTTCTTGAGCGCGAGCATGTGCACTTGGCAGGGGCCGTCCCAGCCGGCCTGGCCCGAAAGGACCTTGACCAGGCGAGGGCTGCCCTTTCCGAACACGCTCTCGAACTGCTCGAACAGGCGGACGGCGCCGTAGACGTAGGCATTGCCGGTCTTGATGTCGTCCGTCTTGCAGCAGGAATTCGGGTCGGAGGGCAGGCCAAGCCGATTGGCGTTTGCCAGGGCGATGGCGGATTGCGGAAAGCTGCCGTTCCAGACCTCGTTGGAATACTCGACGTAGACGCGGAGCTTGGGATCCAGCAACTGATAGACGAGCGCCGCGAGACTCTGCTGGTAGCTGGCGTCGCCTTGAATGGGGACGCTGATCCAGCAATCTTTCTGGGCTCGGTTGCATAGATCGATTTGCCATTCGAAAGCGATGGGTTCCCCGTCCTGCTTTTGCGTCTTCTGCTTGCGCGTGCTCCAGACTGCCTGGGTGTTGGGGTCGGTGTTGACCAGGTTCCAGTCCATGAAGCGCAGGACTTTGTAGGGGGCAACGTCGGAAAGCAGTTGGGGCTGCCAGGGGTTGGTAACGCTGGCCCAGTCGACATTCGAGACAAAGAAGTCGTCGGTTCCCTCCCAATCGATGCGCCAGAAGTTGGCCCCCACGAAGAATTTGCTTCCAGGGGCCGGGTTGACGAGCGCCGCGCTCCCTCCGCTCCCGGCGGAGGCGCTGGTTCCGCCGGTCCCGACGGAACCGCCCGTCCGACCGATCCCGCCCGTCCCGACAGAGCCGCCGGTCCCGATGGCGCCACCGGTCCCGACGAGGCCACCGGTCCCGACGGCGCCGCCGGCACCGATATAGCCGCCCGTCCCAACGCTGGCCCCGCCTGACCCATTGCCTGACGACGTGGACTTGCTGCTACCACAAGACGCGAGCAGCAGGGCCACCGACAGAACAAAAACGCGCAGGCTGCTATGCATGGTGATCTCCCTTGGGATCAGTGTAGTCGACAATTCGAACTGGGACAGCAGCGCAGGTCGCCCTCGTGCGCGTCACGGCGGTGGACGTGTCCAGCGTGTCGACGGTCAGGTGAACGCGAGGCACTAGTTGCAGAGAGAACAGTCGACTTCCAGCGTGTAGCTGCCCGCGGCTCCGTCGTAGCCGTCCACGACGATGTAGTAGGTCGTGCCTGCCAGAGTTTCTCGAGTGCCGTAGGCAGCGCCCGAAGGCCAAATGACCGGCCGCGATCCCAGATCACGGCGTAGGGAGTTGAAATTGTGGGAGCGATTCCCGATCGTGCGCGCCTAAGAGCGAGCCGTCATGACCTGTTGAGTTCTCGCGCAGTTGCCTGGACGATCATGATCGCATTCGCCAGGTGGACGAGCGCGCCGTAATGCTCAGCCTTTCGCTCCCAGCGAATCCTCAGGCCGCGGAATTTGTTGTGCCAACTGTTGGTACGCTCGACCACTCAGCGTCGCGGTTTGCCGCGCACGCAGCCGACCAGAGCTGGCTCCCCCCGGCGACGAATGTGCGGCTTCACGCCGCGCTCGCGTGCCTCGTCCTCGCAGTCGTCATAGTCGTAGCCCTTGTCAAGGCAGATGTGCCTTGGTCGGCGCGGTCCACGGGAGGCGCGGACCGCGACCGCATCAAGCGTGGCACCTACCATCCACTTGTCATGGACGTTCGCGCCGGTCACCGTGATCGCGAGCGGAATCCCGCGTCCGCCACCTTCCGCTTCCTGGGGCGGCGGGCGGGCCGGATGAAGCTGCGGAACCTCCGCCGGCAGGTGCATCGCCGTGAGGATATTCTTGGCGATGTCTTCGTTCTTGATCAAGGCGATGAGGCGCAGCGGGGACTGGCACTTCTGACAGACGATCTCGATCCCGAACGTCTTTCTCAGCAACTCTGCCCACGGGATGTACTTCGACTTGGCGGCGGGCTTGCCCTTCTCGTCGGCAGGGCTGGTCTTCGCGGGCGCGGGCACGACTTCGCTGTGGCAGGCGGCGTGCGACGAGAGAATGCCGAAATATCGGGTGAGATGCCGCTTGGGAGCAGGCGACGGGCGCGGCGAAGCCGCGTGGGGGGTACCAACCGGGAACATGGGTGACAGTTCTAACCGGGAACATGGGTGACACTTTCGTTCATACCCATCAAGCCCTGGACGTTGCCCGACCATCGGACCGGACCACGCCAATGGCATACGCGATCCAGACAAGGGACATCGCTAAGGCCGCCGACGTACTGAGTGCGTCGTTTGCTGACTATCCGATCTTTCAATACGTCATGCCCGACAGTCCCGGGCGAAGTCGCCGGCTCGCCGAGGTCTTTCGCTTCCTGGTCCGGCTGGGACTAGCCAATGGCGAAGTGCTCGCCCCGAGTGAACGCATCGAAGGCGTATCGATCTGGTTTCGGTCCGAAGCCACAGACAGCACTGCTCTGACCGCGTTGCGGGCGGGCTTGTTCGGCTTGTACCTGCGCGCCGGCCGTGGCGCCCACGAATACGGACACCATGTTCAAGATCTGCTGGGCACCGAGCGGCACGTGCGGGCCTTGCAACAGGCCACCCCAGTCAGCGAGGGCCGTTGTCTGTCAGCCTTGAGTTGCAATCGGACTGCTTCGCTGGCGTTTGGGGCCACGCCGCCTACGATCAGGGCAAGGTCAGCCGAGCCGAAATCGCCGACGCCCTTGATGCCGCCGCCGCGGTCGGTGACGATCGCATCCAACGCGCGACCCGCGGTCGGGTTTCGCCCGAGACCTTCATGCCTCCACTCCACCTCGCTGCCAAGCGCAGTCCAGTTCTTGACTGGGCCGCCTTGGTCACCCAATTGCGGGGAGCTGTACGCTGCCGCGAACGGCTCTGCCCATTGTCTGCCTAAGTGGACCGGACAGGCGATAACTCCTGGCTATCATGCGGCGTCTCTCCCCGCGCTAAGCCGGCGTTTTGTTTGGTTTGAGCGCTCGGCTTGATCAGGACGCATCGTGTCGGACAGATTAGAAGGCCGATGCTCTATCCGATTGAGCTATGGGCACATGGGATCGTTCATTGATACCACGTCCCCGGGCGGTTTCGACAGGCCGACCGCGCCCCCGAAACCGGTCCGCGAGAGAGGTAGGAGACAGGTAGGATAACTGGATCCACCGGGATTCGTGGCCTATGTTCTCGCCAGTATGCAGAATCCTGAAGGCGGCACGCGCGAAGAACCTCGCGCGACGCCGCGCAAGACATTGATCGCATTCGGGCTCTTCGCCCTCGTTGGCGTCGTGTTCGGGGCCGTCTCGTCCTACGACTTCATCGCGCACCTGGACCGCCAGGTGCACGCCATCACCTGCTCTATCGTGCCGGGCCTGGCAGCGCCCGACGCCGCCGGCACGTCCGGCTGTCACGCTGTGCTGATGAGCCCATACTCGTCGGTGCTGCGCGACTACACTTGGGGCGGAATTCCCATCGCGTTGCCGGCCTTCGGCGTCTTCGCATTCCTGCTCTTCCGCGCGGTGGACTTGATCCTGCGCAAGCAGATCTCTCGACGTGAGACCGGATTCACGGTGGCTGCGGCGCTCGTACCGGTGGCGACCTCGATGGTCTACGCCTTCATTTCGATGACCAGGATCGGCACCTTCTGCAAAGTGTGCGTCGGGATCTACGTCGCCTCGCTGGGTGTTTTGGTCACGGCCATCGCGGCCCACGTCTTGACGCCGACGTCGACGGACGAACCCGGCAAAGGGTCGCTCTTTGGGTTGTGGGGCTTCTACTTCGTCGAGGGCGTGGCCCTGGTAGCGCTTCCCATCCTCTTCTACCTGGCCTGCAAGCCAAGCTATCCGGATTCGCTTCTGCAAACCTCCGGCCTTCGCCACCCCGACGACAAGTACGGCGTCATGCTCAACCTTGGCAGCGGCAAAACCCCTGCCGTCGAGGTCATGGATCCCCTGTGCCCGGCCTGCAAAGCGTTCGCCGAACGACTCGCTGCCAGCGACCTGGGCGCCGATCTCGACACCAAGCTGGTGCTCTTTCCCCTCGACAAGGAATGCAACTGGATGGTGGGCGAATCGCTGCATCCAGGCGCATGCGCGGTCAGTGAAGCCCTCCTTTGCGCCGGGCCCAGCACACGAGAGGTGCTGGCTTGGGCGTTCGATCATCAGGCCGAGCTGCGCGCCCTCGGTGCCGCCGGGCAGCCAGCCGTCTACGCGCGCATCAAACGAGACTTCCCGGGCTTGGCCGGGTGCGTGGGCGGTCCGCTGGTACGTGCACGCATCAATAGGAGCCTACGCTGGATCGTTGCCAACTCGCTGCCCGTGCTGACGCCGCAGCTCTTCGTGCGGAACCAGAAGATTCCCGACGAAGACACTGACCTGGGGCTCGACTACGTGCTCGCGCGTGTGCTCGCGCGCGGCGCTGCCGAGGGAGGTGCGCGATGAACACGGGCAGAGCGCATGTGTTTCTGATGCTGGCCACGCTGGCCGCGGTGGGACTGTCGGTCGCGGTGTGGACTCGGTCGGCAGCAGGACGGCTGGCGGAGAACCGAGGCAAGGCACCCGAGGTGGCCACCGCAAGCGCGTCCGACATGGGCTACTGCACGGGGGATCTGAAGGTGATCCTGAGGCGCGTGCTCACGTCGTGCGGGCTGGTGTCGGGCGGAAGCTCGCGTGGCTGCCAGCCGCTGCAAGCGCGCCAGGTGGCGGCCATGTCGGGCGGCGATTTCAATGCACTGTTTGCGCCGCTGTCCGCGCGCGCCGCCATTCTTCAGTTCGACAAGGACAGCGCCGATCTCGATCCGGCGGCGATTGAGCAGCTCGAGAAGACCTTTGCGGATCGGCGGGGCGCTTCGTATTTCTTCGTGGTCTCACGTGCCTCGCCCGAGGGTTCGGTCGAGCACAACCGCGACCTCAGTCACCGCCGGGGCAGCGCGGTTCTAGACGCCATCAAGGCGAAGTTCCAGGACCCCGACATCGACCAGGAAGTGGGTCTTCTGTGGCTGGGTGAGGAATTCGCCCAGCTCGACCAGCAATTCTGTCAATGGCAGCGTTCGCGCAGCAGCGAGGCGTGCACCACCGCCGACCTCAACCGTTCGTCCTTTATCGCGTGGATCGACTGTCGACTATGAAGTGGTGGCTCCTACTTGTGCTGGTGCTGGCCGGATGCCCGGCCAAGAGCGTCGAGCCGCCGCCCACCTCGCGCTACGAGGCGGTGAAAGCCGCTGCCCAACCGGCCTCGCGCTGGTGCGACACCAGCTACTCCGCCCAAGCCCCGGGTTTGACGCTGCCGCCGCTCGCCCCGCCACCCTCGGGGCGCGCACAACCCGCGCTGTCTAAAGGCAAGCGCACCTGGGTCAACCTGTGGGCGACCTGGTGTCAGCCTTGCCTGCGGGAGATTCCGCTGCTCCTGACGTGGCAGAGCGACTTGCGCAAGGATGGTTTGGACGTGGACGTCGTCTTTTTGTCGGTGGACGAGGACGGCCCCACGCTCGACAAGTTCCTCGCCGGGCGGAAGGACTTGCACACGGCCAAGGTTGCGCGCGTGGCGAGTGAGAACGACTACGAACAATGGATGAAGGGCTTCGCCAAAGAGGCGGCGATGCCGATACCCATTCACCTGCTCGGCTCTGCCGACGGGAACCTGCGCTGCCTGCGCAACGGTTCCTTGCGCGAGGGCGACTACCCGGCTGCCAGGGCGGCGCTCCGCTGATGCGCAACGATTCCGGTGCGCGTGCCTGATGTTCGTTCCGACGCCGCTGCTCTCGGGAAGGTTTGTCAAGCGCTACAAGCGATTCCTGATGGACATCCGCGCAGGCGGCCATGTGCTTACAATCCACTGTGCGAACTCGGGCAGCATGGAGGGCTGCTTGCCCGCGGACGCCGAGGTGTTGGCGTCGCCCACAGTCGGTCGAGGCAGGCTCTCCCACGTGGCCGAATGGATCCGTGGGCCTGAGGGCTGGATTGGTATCAACACCCACCGCAGCAACGCCATCGTCGCCGAGGCCTTGCGCGAGCGTCGCATCGCGGAGCTTGCCGCCTATGGAACAGTGAAGCCCGAGGTTCGGTACGGCGAGAACAGTCGGGTGGACTTTCTGCTCACCGAGCCGGGCCTGCCCGACTGCTACGTGGAAGTGAAGAACACCACTTGGCCCGGCCCCGACGGGGCCCTGGCCTTTCCCGACTCGGTCACCGAACGCGGACGGAAGCATTTGCGCGAGCTTCGGGCCCGGGTGGCCAAGGGCGATCGAGCCGTGTTGCTTTTCCTGGCCAACCGCCCCCACGGAAGCTTCGTGCGCGCGTGCCACGAGCGCGATCCGCTGTACGCGAAGGCGCTGGCGGCCGCCCATCGTGCGGGCGTCGAGATCCTTGCCTACCGAACCCGCATCGAGCCGCCCTCGGTGTCGATCTCGCGCCGGTTATCGGTTCGCGTGGGCCTACCGAGGCTGTGAGCACGCCACCGTCAGCACACAGTCCGCCTCGCGCCGCCACACCACGCGCAGCCCATCGAGGACGTCTTGCCTCGGCAGCTTCGCCGTCACTGTCACGTCGATGGGCTGCCAGCCCTCGGGACAGCCGGCGACCTCTTCACCGCGCAGGCTCACGACCACGCCCCGCGTGTCGATCCGCAATCCCAAACCCACAAGCTTGAGAACCGCCTCCTTCGCGCTCCAGATGCGCGCCATGGCCAGATTCCGCTCGTCGGCGCTGGTCTCGACGGCAGCGGCCTCGTCATCGGTGAAGAACTGCCGAATCAGGGCCGAGTCACGCTCTTCGACGGTCTCCAGATCCGCGCCGATGTGCGCTCGAGGATCCATCGAGACCGCCGCCATGCCGACTTCACTTCGGTGGGAGATCGAAATCGGGAACTGCCACCCGCCGCGCCCTTCGATCAGCACGAACGGCTCGCCCGACGGCTGATTGAGCACGCTGATCTCGCTGTCGGCAAGATCGAGCTCGCCGGAAACCTGCCGCACCAGACGCTTGACCGCGATACGGCCAAGCAGCCACTTGCGGCGTCGAGGCACGATGCCGAGTCCGCTCAGAATCTTTTCTTCACGAGGGCTGAGCAGGCCCGGTCGCGCCTGTCCCCGCGCCAGCCCGGGCTGCTCGCTCGCGTGGACGAGCAGGTGGCGGAACATTATCCCGCCACTTTGCGGAATGGGCCCGCTTCCTCCTCGGGCAGGGTGTTCGGCATGCGCGAGGTGCGATAGCCTTCCAGCTCGACGTGGACCTTGCCCTCGCCGTCGCGCACGCGAGCGTTGAATGACAAGGTCTCGCCGGTCTGGTCCGCCGTCACCTCCGCAACCAGCGGTCCCGCGTTGGTGCTCGAATCGCGCACGATCACCCGATCGACCGCGGCCGGCAACGCGAGCTGACCGGTCTTGCCGATTTCCCACACGCCAGCGGTCTGGAAGCACAGCTCGATAAGCCGCGGCCCCACCAGGCTGCCGTGGTTGGCGTCGGTGGTGTCGAGCGGCAATTGCGCGGTCATGCAGCCGATGACCTGGCCGGGCCCCGCGCCCTCGACTCGGTCGAGCACGCGATAGGCCGGGCCGTGGAAGTACACCCGGTAGATCGCCTCGCGCCCGATTTCGGGCTCGGTTCGATTCATCGCCTGCACGTGGCGCACCTCCGCGGCCGAGGCTTCCAGCACCACAACGCCGGAAAAATGCAGCTTCTCCTCCGGCTCGCGGCCGACGATGTTCTGCACCGACGAGAGCGTGGTCGACACGCGAACCCTGCCATCGGCCGACAGCACCGGTCGGGCACGCACGATGGTAGCGCGCGCTTCGTTGCGGTAGTACTTCATCGGCGCGAGGAAGCGCAGATTCTCCAACGCCACCACGTGGTGACTGGGCGCGAGCAGCCACGCCGCCTCGGCGAAGGTCTCGATGCCCATCACCCCCGGCAAAACCGGGATGCCATCGATGGCGTGGTCGTAGAGGAACGGCTCGACCTTGGGATCGAGCTTCATCTCGGCGGTGAGGCCCTCGTGCAGGTTGTAACTGACCTTGGTGAATGGCAAGGGCAACGACTTGTCCTTGGCGCGCGCCTGCAGGCTGCCCGCGGGATCGAGACCGCCGTCCGCATCCAGCGGCTCTACCAAAATGCCGAGCCGGCGACCGACCACCGCTTCGCCCGAGTATCCGGCCAGGAGAGCGTGACGAATCACGGGCAGACCCTCTGCGGGATCGAGCATGTCGATGCCGGCTTCCTTCATGATCTCCGGGATGCGCCCGCGGGTGGCCATGCCAATGCCGCCCCACGCGGTCCAGTCGAGCGCGATACCGAGCGAGCCCGGTCGCGACCCGGCCCACCAGCCCACTGTCTTGCACATGAAGTCGTTGCCGGCGCTGTAGTCGGCCTGTCCGGCATTGCCGAAGCGGCCCGCCACCGACGAGAAGACGACGATGGCTTTGACGTCCATCTCGCGCGTGGCCGCCATCAGGTTGAACATGCCGTCCGCCTTCACGCGGAAGACGAGGTCGAATTCCTCCACCGGCTTCCGGTCGAGAGATCGGCTGCGCTCCAGGCCGGCGGCGTGCAGGATGACGTCCAGCTTGCCGCTCTGTTGGCGAATATTGTCGACCACGGCTTTCACCGCGGTGCCGTCGAGTACATCGACCTGACGGTAGTAGGCACGGCCGCCCGCCGCTTCCACCGTGCGCAGGGCTTCCAGGATGCCGGCCTGGCGCTCCAGGTCGAACAGCTTCTCTTCGATCTGCGCCGGCGTCGCGCGGCCCTTTTCCGCCTTCAGACGCTCGTAGATCTCGCGCTTGGCGGCCTCGCGGTCGGTGATGGCCTTTTCGATCAGCGGCCGCTCGCTCTCGGGTGGCATCTGGCGTGCGTCGAGTAGGTAGAAGGTCCCACGCGACGCCGCGGCCAAGTCGCGCACGATGGCGACGGTGATGGCGCCGGCGCCGCCGGTGACTGCGAATACGGTGTTCGCATCGAGGGCCACTGCCTGCTTCGGCTCCGGCTTGGCGGTGAAGGACTCGACGCCGACGCTCACCCGCAAGTTGCCGCGGTAGCCAATCTCGACGGCGCCGGGATCGTGCTCGACCTCGTCGAGCAGCGCTCGCGCCACCACCTCGGCCGGCATGTCCTCGGGCAAGTCGACTGCCTTGATGAGCGCGTCGGGGCGCTCGCGCTTGGTCGCCTTGGTGAAGCCCACGACCGCGCCGCCGAGCGGGCTGGTTGCGCCACTCGGAACGTACCCGTGGTGGCCGCCCATGCGGGTACCGACCACAAGGAAGCTGCCCGGATTGGCCAGGCTCTCGTAGAGTCCGCGCACAGCGCCGTGCAGGAGGAGCACGCGATCGCGGTACTGCTTGCGGAACTCCACCAAGTCGATCTCACCCAACGACGGGCAGGGATCGAGAGATGCCAGGAAGAACATGCCCGCGGTCGGTCCGGCCGCGGCCCAGGTGCGCAGCTTGTTCTCGATGTCGGCACGATCGGGCCGCGTATCGATACGCAGGATCTGCACGCCACGACGTTCAAGCTCCTCGCATAGAAGGCGTCCGACACCGCCGTTGTCGGCGACGACGATGACTCGGCTGCCTCTGTCGACGTGTACCGACGTGCGCTTGCAGGCCGCAAGCGGCGGCCGCAGCACGAGAGTCGGCTTGCGGAGAACGCCGCTCTCAAAGGGATTGGCGGTCGAGACGGTGATGGACGGGGTAACCGCGGCGACAGCGGTGGAAGAGGAGGGCACAGAGGGGGCCGAGGGCGCAGAGGCGGAGGCTGGGGCGGTAGAGGCAGAGGGCGCGGTGGCGACAGGCGCGGTGGCAGCGCCGGTGCTCTTCTTCACGAACTCGATGACGTGACGAAGGGTCGGGTAGTCGCGCAGCTTCAGGTCGTCTTGTCGGGGAATGACAAATTCCTCGCGTACCTTCGCGAAAACCTCGGCCTGCTTGACCGTGTCGACGCCGAGATCGGCTTCGAGGTCTAGATCCAGCTCGAGCATGTCACTGGGATAGCCGGTCTTGTCGGCCACGATGGCGAGCACCTTGGCGACGACGGGATCGGCGGAGGCCGAAGCCTGGGCCGCAGCCGGAACCGAAGCCGGGGCCGGAACCGAAGCCGAAACCGGAGCTGGGACCGAAGCCGGGGCCGGGATCGGAGCCGGGGCGGATGTCAAGGCGGCGGGGGCCGGTGCAAACGCCATGCCCTTGCTGGTCTCCACGAAACCAATCACGTGACGAAGGGTCGGGTAGTCGCGCAGCTTCAGGTCCTCGCGGCGAGGAATGCCGAACTGCTCGCGCACCATCGCGAACACTTCGGCCTGTTTGACTGTGTCGATGCCAAGATCCGCTTCCAGATCGAGGTCGAGCTCCAGCATGTCGCGTGGGTAACCGGTCTTCTCGGCCACGATACCGAGCACCTTGTCCGCAATGTCGTTGCCGCCCGCTGCTGCCGGCGCGGGAGCGGCGACCGGCACCGGAGCCGCAGGCACGGCGGCGAGCACCGCCACCGGTAAAGTGGCGGACGCAGCGACGGGCTCGACCGCCGGAGCAGCGCCGCCCTTGCTCGACTGGACGAAGCCGACCACGTGACGAAGGGTCGGGTAGTCGCGCAACTTCAGATTGTCCTGGCGGGGAATGCCGTACGCTTCGCGAACGGTCGCGAAGACCTCGGCCTGTTTGACCGTGTCGATGCCCAGATCCGCCTCCAGATCGAGGTCGAGCTCAAGCATGTCGCGCGGGTAGCCGGTCTTCTCGGCCACGATGCCGAGCACCTTCTCTAGCACGTCGTCGCCACCCGGGGCGGCCGCGGCGGCGACGGAAGTGGCGGACGGAGCGGCAGCGACCACCGGCTGAGCAGCGGCCGCAGCGACGGCCGGAGTTGCGCTCTTGCTCGACTCGACGAAACCCACCACGTGACGAAGGGTCGGGTGGTCGCGCAGCTTCAGGTTGTCCTGGCGTGGAATGTTGTACGCCTCGCGGACCATGGCGAAGACTTCGGCCTGTTTGACGGTATCGATGCCGAGATCCGCCTCCAGGTCGAGATCGAGGTCGAGCATGTCGCGCGGATAGCCGGTCTTGTCGGAAACGATGGCGAGCACCTTCTCCAGCACCGAGTCGCTCGAAGACGGTGCGACAGCCACGGACGTGGTCGCCGACTGAGCCAACGCGGCGACCGGTGCTGCTGGAGCAACCGAAGTGGCCGGCGGAACAGCGACGGGCGCGGGCGCTGCCGCGACGGGAGCTGCCACCACAGGGGCCCCGCCCGCCAGCCAGCGCGATGGCGCAGGCTCGCGCGAGGGCTGGCCTTCGTCCTTGATGCGCAAGGTACGCCGCTGAACTTCCAGCGACGGGCGCGCATAGCCCGACACGTCCGAAAGCCAGCGATCGTAGCTGCCCCGGTCGGCGATGCGCTGCTCGACCCCGGGCACGCGCCGGAAGAGCGACATGGCGATCTGCGAACCAAAGCCCGCCGCCAAACGCAGCGCGAAGGTCACCGGGTAGTGACCGCCTTTGGAAAGATTGAGAGTCCCGAGCTCGGGGTCAGGCTCGCGGAAATTCGGCACCGGGGGCACGATCTGCTTTTCCAGGATCTTGACTGCCACCGCGTCCTCGACACCCACACCCATCGGGTGTCCGGTGAAGCCCTTGGTGTTGGCAACCACCAGGTCGTTGACCGACGAGCCGAAGGCCTTGCGCAGGGCGAAGACCTCGGCCGAGGCGCTGCCGCCGCGGGCCGGCGTGTAGGTTTCGTGCGAGATGAAGGCGAGCTCCCTGGCCATTGCGTGGCGGTCGAGGCCGTACCTGCGCTCGACGGCGGAGATCAACTTCTCCATCACGCCCTCGATGTGCGTGACGTCGAGGCGCGTGCCGTGAAAAGCGCTGTTGGCGACCTCGGTGCCCAGCACCTCGACGATGCCGCGCATGCCACGCTCGCGAACCGCGTCCTCGGCCTCGACCACCAGCGCGCAGGCGCCCATGCCCATCAGCATGCCGTGGCGCCGACGATCGAATGGCAGCGCCGCATCTTCAACCTTAGCATCGGTAGCTGCCGCGCCGGTGGCGACGAACCCAGCGCCCATCCATTCCATTAGGTTGTTCGAGGTCAAATCGTCGGCACCGATGACGATCACGCGCCGACAGCGCCCCATGCGAATCCAGTCCTCGGCGATGCCCATGGCCACGGTCGTGGAAGCGCACGCGGAATTGACCTGCGTGTTCGGGCCGCGAATACCGAGCATTTCGGCAAATTGCGCGTGGCCCATCGACAACACTTGAAAGATGAAGCGCCGGTCGAACTGGTAGGCGGTCCCTTTCTCGCGCGCCTCGTAGAAGCGCATGACCTCGCCGACCAGGTTGTCGTACCCGGGGAACGCCGACGCGAAGATCACACCGGTCTCGTCGGCCATGGAGACCGGCAAGCGCCAGCGGTCGGGCAGGTAGCTGCCGGTGGTGGTGCGGCGATAGTGGCGCACCAGTGGTATGCCGGCGTCGCGCAAGGCCTCGATGCCGGCGCCCACCGCGAGCGCGGTGGTGATGTCGAACACCTCGGTGCGCTCGGTGGGCACGCCGAATTCCTCGGCCAAGTTGAACGCGCCCTTGCGACCGGCCAGGCGAATCACCTCGTCGGCCGAGAGAATCGGTTCGATGGAGGGCTCGCCCACGTCGCGCTTGTGCAGGCGCACGATGTTCTTACCGAGCATGCGCTCGCGCACCCGCGGAGGAACCGGCTCGATGAAGGATTCGCCGGCCAAGATGCTATCGACGTTGCGATCATCGAACACACGCCGACTCTCGCCGGGCAGGCCCAAGCCCGCGCCGGAGATCACAATCGGACGGGCCATCGGCGCCGGCGCAGCAACCTGCGCGCGATCACCACGGTAGAGGGACATCCCTTCATCGAGGAAGCGCGCGAATAGGCGTCCGAGCCCTTCGTAGTCGGTCGGGCCGGCAGATGAATCCAGTGATTCCTTGCTCATGGCGATAGAGTCTCCGTTCGATTGCGTGGTGATTTCGCTGGGGGCTCGGCCGCGCGGATTTTCCGCGGCTGCGCGCAGCTCGGGAAGGCGAGCCAGTTGCTCTAGTCGTGGAATGCCTGCAGCGTAGAGGCCGCACATGGCATCGTGGAACGAGCGCACGCCGCCCCGCTTGGGATGGTTGGTGGAAAGACAAAGAACGTCGGACTTGTCTTCGAGGATGTTTTCCGCGAGTGCCTGCAGAGCGCGCTTGGGGCCGACCTCGACGAAGACGCGGGCGCCCTCGCGATAGCAGGTCTCGATGCCCTTCACGAATTGCACCGACGACGCCATTTGGTCGGCCAGCCGACGGCGGATGGTCTCCATGTCACCCTTCGGGTACAGCTGTCCGTCGATGTTGCCGACCAGGGGGATGGAAGGTGAATTGAGCTGCATTTCACAGATGGTTCGGTAGAGCGCGTCGGCCGCGGGCGCCACCACCTTGCTGTGGAAGGCGTGCGAGACCGGAATGATCTGGGCGGTCATGCCCAGGTTGTTGAAGTACTCGACCGCGCGATCCACGGCGTCGCTGGCGCCGGCGATCACGGTCTGCTTCTTGCTGTTCATGTTGGCGGGCGTGATATAGCCGCCGATCTCGGGCAGGCGCCGGACGATCTCGTCGGTCGGACCAAGCACCGACGCCATCTTGCCCTTGTCGCCGATGGACACCGAAGCCATCGCGCGCGCACGCGCGCTCACCGCGACCAGCGCCTCGCTGAAATTGATCATGCGCGCGCCGACCGCAGCCGACCATTCGCCCAGGCTGTGTCCCATCACCAGATCCGGGAACACACCGTGCTTGCCGAGCAGGCGCATGATGGCGATATCGGTCGCCACCATCGCGGGCTGACAAATGGTGGTGTCTTTGAGCGCCTCTTCCGCGGCCTCGATGCCGGCGGTGTCGGCCGCGTCTTTGTACACGTAGCTCGTAAGCGGGCGGCCGAGGATGGGAGCCATGGTGCGATCCGCTTCGGCGAAAGTCTCGCGCACGACGGGATCGGGCAGATCGGCCAGCATGTTCACGTACTGGGATCCCTGGCCCGGGAACAAGAATGCCACCTTCCCCGCAGGACCGCGGCCAAAGTGAATTCCCTTGGTCTGCAAGATTCTCCACTTGCGTGCGTCGTTCTTGTCCAGCGCCTCGAGCGCGCTTTCACCCCTCTTCACGAGCTCGCCCGCGTTGTCGAAAGCAATCACCAGGCGATTCTGCGTACCGAGAAAGTCCGAGCCGGGCGGGGTGTGGTCGGGTAGCTTGCCGGCCTTGGCGTCGGTTATCGCCTGGCCAAGGCGCGCCTTGAGCGAGGCCAGGTCAGCGCCGCCCAAGGCGAGCATTTGGCCGAACGTGTGCGGGCGATCGTCCTTCGCGGCGGCGGACACTGACCCTGACGGCGAACCCACGCTCTGCGCGGTGGGAACCTGAATCATCGGAGCGCGCTTGCTGAGCAAGCCCGGGATGTATTCCTCGACCACCACGTGGAAGTTGGTGCCGCCGAAGCCGAACGCAGACACGCCACAGCGACGGGGCGAAAATGACGGTCGTTCCCATGGGCGCGCCTTGGTGTTGACCTCGAACGGGATTTTGTCGAACGGGATGCTTGGATTGGGCGACTGGTAGTTGATGGACGGCGGGAGAATCTTGTGGTGACAGGCGAGCACCGCCTTGAGCAGTCCCGCCGCGCCAGCCGCGCTCTTGAGGTGGCCGATTTGCGACTTCACCGACCCGAGCGCGATCTTGTGTTTGATGGGCGCACCTTGCGCAAGTAGCCCTGCGACGCCTTCCATTTCGGCGGCATCGCCCACCGGCGTCGAGGTACCGTGGCCTTCGAGTAAGGTCATGGTCGACACGTCGAGGCCCGCGCGCTTCCAAGCGCGCTCGATGGCGAGCCGCTGGCCGACCGGGTTGGGCGCGGTGATGCTCTTGCCTTTGCCGTCACTGGCGCCACCTACGCCACGAATCACAGCGTAGATCTGATCGCCTGCTTTTTCGGCGTCTTCGATGCGCTTGCACACGAAGAACGCGCCGCCCTCGCCCATCACGAAGCCAGTCGCGCGCTGGTCGTATGGGAAAGATCCGTGGGCCGCCAGGGCGCCGATCTTCGAGAACTTGACGAAGGTGCTGGCCCCCATGTTGCGATCCATGCCGCCGGTGATCGCGACGTCGTAGTGATGGTCGACCAGGCTGTCGATAGCGCCCTGCACGGCCGCGAAGGTGGACGCACAGGCGGCGTCGCTCGTGAAATTGGGGCCGCGCAGGTTGTACACCGCTGCCACGCGACCGGCGATGATGTTGGTCAGCTCGCCCGGCATGGTGTCTTCGGTGGTCTCGGGCAGCTTGCGACTGATCTCGGCCAGCATCTCGGCCAAGAGCGCCTCGCGCGTGGCGGCCGGCAGCGCCTTGAACGAATCCGATTCGCGAAGCGCGTTCGCGTACTCGGGGTAAGAAAGCCGCAGCACGGTTTCGTAATGCCGCTCGCCGCCCATGGCGTTGGCCAAGATGACGGCGGTCGACTCCGTCGGAAGCGGTCGGTCGGGATGGCCCGCGTCGCGCATGGCCGCGCCCGCGCACAGGAGTGCCCACTTTTGTCCATCGTCCATGGCCTCAGCCACGCGCGGCGGAATCCTCAGCTTGGTCGAATCGAAGGCGATATTCCGTACCCAACCGCCGATCTTCGAATAGCTCTTGCCAGGTGCTTTCGGATCCGGATCCCAGTAGTCGGCCGCATTCCAGCGATCAGGGGTCACCTCGGAGATGGAATTGCGCCCTTCGAGAACGTTGCGCCAGAAGGTCTTTGCGTCGGGGGCATCGGGCAAGATCGCGCCAACGCCGACAACCGCGACGGCACGCTCGGCGGGATCCCGTGTCGAACTACTCATCGATTGATTTCCTCCAGAATCGTTCCCAAGATTAGGGCCGGCACGACAGGAATGCGAACCGCGCCCTAAGGCCGTTCGGCGTCCTGCTCGACGATCGCCTTGGCGACGACATCGAGATCCGACATCAATCCCTTGGCAGCGGCGTTGATTCGGCTCGACAGAAGCGCCTGCTCGAAGGCGGCCATGCCCGCGTCGTCGACTGCGTCCATGCCGCGCACCAAACGAATCGCGAGCCCTGGGATGTCAAGCGCCGTCTCGCGCGCGTAAATGCGCGACATGACCTTCACGACCGACGGCGCGAAGAACGGCTGGTACTTGGCCGCACCACGGCCCGCCGCGTATTGGGCGAAGTTCGCGGCGATCTCGGCGCGGGTCATCAGCTCGCCCAATTGGAACAACACGTGCTGGTTGCGCGTAAGCCGTCCCACGCGGCAGCGCTCGGTGGTTTCGAGCACCGCGCGCACCGCCAACGCCGCGACATCGGCGCCCACCTGTGGATCCTCGCGATGCAGGGCCTCCAGCGACTCGGCCATCTTGCGATAGAAGCCGCCGCGCTCCTGCAAGTGGATGCGCCAACGGTCGCGTGACACCGTCCACTGCATGATCTCGCTGGTGCCCTCGTAGATGGTCGTGATGCGCACGTCGCGGCGGATCTTTTCGACCTCGTATTCTTTGGTGTAGCCGTAGCCGCCCAGGGCCTGAACTGCGGCGTCGGCGGACGCGTTACCCTCTTCCGTGGCGAAGAGCTTGGCGATAGCGCCTTCGGTTTGTAGGTCGCTTTCGCCCGCATCGAGTCTACGCGCGACCTCCTCGATATACGCACGCGCGGCCTCCAGCTTCACCACGTGGGGGACAATCAGCTTGTCCATGTAGCCCTGCTTTTCCGACAAGGTCGTGCCGGCCTGCACACGTTCGCGCGAGTAGCGAATCGCTTTCAGCATGGCTGCCACGCCACCGCCCAAACCGAACGCTGCGACCATCAGGCGGGTGAAGCCGAACACCGCCTGGGCGTGAATCAGCCCCTTGCCCTCGACCCCGCCCACCAGGTCCTTCTTGGGGATGAAGACATCCTCGAACATCACGGGCGAGGTGTTCGACGACCTGATGCCGTGCTTGTTCTCGTGCTTGCCGGGCAAAAGGCCCGGTGCGCCCTTCTCTACCAGGAAGAAGGTCGGCCCGTCGGGCGCGGCCGCCAACACCGAATAGAGCTGCGCGTAGCCGCCGTTGGAAATGAACTGCTTGCTGCCGTTGATCTTGTAGCCGACGATTTCGCCGTTTTCGATCACGCGGTCGGCCTTGGTACGAATCGCGGACAGCTCGCTGCCGGCCAGCGGCTCGGTCACGGCGTAGGCAACGATGAGGCCTTCTTCACCGATGCGGCGAAGCCAGTACTTGCGCTGTTCTTCGGTCGCACCGACCACGATGGGATCGGTGCCGAGGAAGGTGGCCAGGAACGCGGTGGCAACGCCAAGGTCCAGGCGCGCCATCTCCTCGGAGACACGGTACACGTCGTATGCACATCCGCCGAGCCCGCCCAACTCCTCGGGGATGAAGAGGAGGTGAAGGCCAATCTCCGGGCCGAGCAGCTCCTGAATCAGGCCGAGCGGGAACTCGTCCTTCTCGTCCAAATCGATCCGAACCTTAGCGGGCAGCTTCTGCTTTCCGAACGAGCCCACGGTGTCGAGAAGCATCTGAAGGGATTCTTTGTCGAGTCCTGCGTTCTGCATTTCGTTTGTTGTCTCCTGGCGTGTACCCAGATCTGGGTTCGAGGGCGGACGATGCTGGCATAAGCTGGCTCAAAATCAAAACAGGGATCGACGGCGCAATCCGTCGACCCCTGGGTTATGACGCACCTACTTGGCAACTACTTGGATTGACCGGTCAAGCAGAGAAGCCCTGGGGTAACAACATGCAAAATGAGCATGGTGTCCCTGCCTCTCGGGCAAGTCGCTGCTCAGACGCGTCCTACTTGAGGTTCCATCGAGGATCGGAGTTTTCCTTCTCCTTTTCCTTCTCCTTCTTGGCCTGTTCCGCGGCCCTTTCTTTGTCGCGCTGGGCCTGGGCCTTCTTGGCATCGGCCTGCGCTTTCTTGTCCTTCTCCTTGATCTTCTTCAGGGCCGCCTCTGCCGCCTTTTCCTCATCGTGCTGGCGCTTGGCCGTGCACTCGGGCGGCTCGCAGTCGTTCTCGCACTGGCACTTGAGCTTGGCCTTGCTGACTTTGTTGCAGTGGCATTGGTCCTGCGCGTCTCGGTAACAGCCGCAAGCATTCAGCTCGGTCGCAGGCGGCGGGGGTTCGGCCTCGACGTCAGAGCCCTTCTTACCCTTGGCGAAGGTGGCGGGCGATACAAGGGTCACCAGGCCGAAGACTGTAATTGTGGAAAGCAGCAATCGCATGGCGTTCTCCTTTGCAGGCCCAATACCACGGGTCCGGCGGCCTGTGCAATGGGTGCAGCAACGGAGAACGGGTGCGCAAAGGGTGACAGCGGCCTTGGCTAATTGCACCTTGCGCCACTCGCCTGGGCGCCCCATGATTGCCCACCACCGAGGTCGGAAGGAGCCCGATGACCCAAAGCCTGATGGCCCGCGACAAAGCTGAATCACGGAAGAAGGGGTGGCTCGCCGCGTCGACATGGATAGGCTCGGGCGTGTTGTTTTTCTACCACTTCCCAATTCTTGGCCTGGCGGCAGTGGGCGGCAGCCTTTATCTGACGTTCCGCTGGTTCATGTTCCGCGCCAAACGCGGGATGCGGTTTTAGGGACCTACGGTTGCAGAAACAGCGGCGCCGCGCCGGGTTGCTGCTCGCCAGGCTGGGCTTGGGGCTGTGATGGACGCCCCACGCGGTGGAAAGACAGCGGCAGATCGACCTGCACGCCTTTACCTTGGAAGGCTGGGAATCGAATCCCCTGCACGATGTTGCGGATGCAGTGCTCGGCATCGGGGGGCGCCCCGTTCACCCGCAGAAGGCTCGGCCGTCCGCTCGGATCGGCTTCGAAGGAAACTGCCACCATCGGCTCCTGCGTGAGCGACGAAAAGCAGGCGGCAAGAGAGCCCATTGCGCCCTGGATGCTCTGATTCAGCGCCTCGCGCGTGAGGCCGCTGGGATCGCCGTTGAGCGTGGCCGCCTGGCCCTGTCCGAACCCGCCAGGCTGTGCGACCGTCGGGGTGGGCGCGGGATCGTCGGCGATGACGACTGGAGCAATAGCCTGACCTGAGGTAGCTCGGTATTCCAGTTCCTTGGAGTGCCCTTCGGCCGTGGCCGCCGGCTTCAGGCTGGAAACGGCCTGCAGGCGAGGCAGAGCCTTCTTCTTGCCGCATCCTCCAGCGACGAGCGCGGCTAACGCGACAGCACCCCATAGCGCCAGGCGCCGCACCGATGACGCGCGAGAGAACATGAGAGTCATCCTCGTCAGAAGCCTAGTTTAGCTTGATCGGCCTCTTTTGTGAAATCGCGCCAAACGCGGGTGTCGGCAGCATACTCTACGGACCCCATGAGGATCGGAATCGACTTGGGTGGTACCAAAATCGAAGGCATCGCAATCGACGATCAAGGCGTTGAACGGTATCGGCTGCGCATCCCGACGCCTCGAGGGGACTACGCAGCCATCGTACGAACGGTCGCGTCGCTTGTGGGCTCTATCGAGTCGAAGCTCGGCGGCAGCGCCACCGTCGGAATCGGCATCCCCGGCGCCGTGTCGCCCGCCACCGGCGTCGTGAAAAACGCCAATACCATCGAGCTCAACGGCCATCCGCTGCACAAGGATCTTGGCCAAGCGATTGGTCGCGAGGTGCGTGCGGCCAACGATGCCAACTGTCTCGCGCTGTCCGAAGCCACCGACGGTGCGGGAGCCGGCTCGTCAGTCGTCTTCGCGGTCATCATTGGTACCGGCGTGGGTGGCGGGATCGTCGTCGATGGTCGCATCGTGGTTGGACCGCACGCCATCGCCGGCGAATGGGGCCACAATCCCCTGGCCGGTCCGCGCGACGACGAACGTCCCGGCCCCGCCTGCTACTGCGGCCGCCACGGCTGCGTCGAAACCTTCCTGGCCGGCCCCGGTCTCTCGCGCGACCACCGCGAGCGAACCGGCCAAAGCCTGGACACGCCAGAAATCGCCGCCCGCGCCGAGGCTGGAGATACGCAGGCCCTGGCCACCCTAGCCCGCTATGAAGATCGCATGGCCCGATCCCTCGCTGTTGTCATCAACATCCTCGACCCCGACATCGTAGTATTGGGCGGCGGCGTCTCCAACATCGGGCGCCTCTACCGCGAGATCCCGCTGCTGCTGCCGACGTACGTCTTCTCGGACACCGTCGCCACCCCCATCGTCCAAGCTAAGTACGGCGATTCCAGCGGCGTCCGCGGCGCCGCCTGGCTGTGGCCGCGCAAGCGGGGGTAGAATCCGCGAATGCCAAGCTCAGCGCCGACGGACCTGGTAATACGTCGAAATCAGCAGGAACAATCCCATCGCAATCCACACGACGCCCATCCTCAGGTGGCGCTTCTGCTCCTTGCCGCGCACTGGGATCGCGTCGGCAGCTCCGGTGTCGTCCTCCGAAGGGCGCAGCGTCCGCGGGGCACCGAGATACTTGATGCGCAGGCTGCCGAACATGACCAGCATCGCGCCGACGACGTAGGGAACAATGGGCGGAATATTCAACTGCACGAGGACTCCGGCGCGGACTAGCTCGCCATCTCGACCGCGCAAAATTCGCGAATCACGGTGACTTTGATTTGCCCCGGGAAGGTCATCTCGCGCGAGATGACCTGGGCGATGTCGGTGGCCAACTTGGCGGCCGCCGTGTCATTCAAGCGCTCTTGGTCGACGTAAACCCGCACCTCGCGTCCGCCCTGCACCGCGAACGCCTCGCCCACGCCGCGGAAGCTGTGAGCGATGCGCTCGATCTCAGCCAGCTTCGCCATGTGGTTGTCCTCGCTCTGGCGACGCGAACCAGGGCGCCCGCCCGACATGGCGTCGGCGGCGGCCACCAGATGCGCGTACGCGCTGCTGAAGGGCTCGTCGGTATGGTGCGCGCCGATGGCATTGGCCACGATCTCAGTTTCGCCGAGGCGGCGCGCATAGTCCGCGCCGATCACCGCGTGCGATCCATCGAGCTCGTGGGTCAGGGCCTTGCCGATGTCGTGCAGGAGCGCCGCTCGTCGCGCGATCTTCACATCGAGGCCAAGCTCGGCCGCCATCATCCCACAGAGAAACCCGGCCTCCACTGCGTGTTCCCATTGGTTCTGCGAGTAGCTGGTCCTGAAGTTCAGTCGGCCTACCAGCTTGACGATCTCCGGATGCGCACGCTCGATCTTCAGCATGGCGAAGCCGCGCTGGCCGCGTTCGACGATCTCGCGTTCGAGGTCGGTGCTGATCTCACGCGCCAGCTTGGCGAAGGCGTCGCCGCGCAGGCCGGGCTTGCGCAGTATCCTGGCCACACAGCGACGGGCCATCTCGCGGCCCACACCGTCAAGACCTTCCAGCCGAATGCCATCACCTTCCTCGGTGAACGCCAAGGTGACCCCTGCGACGCCCTCGATTGCTTTCAAGTCGTCGGCCGTAATCGCGGCGCGCTCGGCGCGATTCTCGGGCAATGCAATCACCGATTGCGCGCGCTCTGAAAAGAACCGTTCGGACAGCCGCCCGCCCGAAATTCCCATCAAGCGCTTCGCACCGCGGGCCACCTCGGTTGCCGATTCACCTTCGCTCGCGCTGCGCACCGACTGAGCGGCAAGGGTGCGCGCCTCTTCGATTTCCGCCTCGACCAGGGCGCGAGCGGCCTCGGCCGCCGACATTTCGGCCGCATGCTCGAGAGCGCTGCGCTGTTCTTTCTTGAGACCCGCCAGCTCCGCGTCCAGCGCTTTCGTCTCATTCTCCAGCTCCACAAGTGGGGTCTCACGGTCGGCGAGAGCCCTGCGAAGCTCGTCCAGCGCCCGCACTTCCTCGTTCACAAGCACTGCGCGGCCTGCCAGCGCGGCTTCCATCTCGGCCAGCTCCATCTGCCGCGAACGCAGGCCCTGTTCGGCCTCGCCACGCATGACCAGCGCCTCCTCGCGCACGGCTACCTCGGCTTGCCTGCGCAGGGTCTGCGCTTCTCGTTCGGCGGTGGCCCGAATGCGCTCGATTTCCTGCGCTCGCGCCCGACCTGCTGCCTGCGCGCGCGTACGGGCCTTGATGGCGAACCAAAGCCCAACACAAACCCCAAGCGCGCCGGCCAAGACGAAAGCCAAGGTGATGGCAGCGCCGGCCGGCATGCGACCCTACCCGATAGCCAATCCCAAGTGGCTGCGTAGCTCGAAGTATTCCTCCGACACGCTCCACTGGATGATGTCGCGGACCTTGTCCTTCGGATCCGCGCTGCCCACCGCGATGGGCTCGGACATGATCTGCTGGACCGCGGTTTCGAGGTCGTTGCAAAGAAGGAACCCGGCGCGGGTGGCGGTGTAGTCGACCGACGTCGCCCACCTGTGCAGATCGACCTCAGCCTTGCTGTCGATGAACCGGCGGACCACCTCGGCAAGTTGCTCCATTTGCTGCGGCGGCATGAACCGGCGCAGAAGCTCCATGCGCTCGGCCACTGGCACTTCCATGTCGCCCTTGACCGGCACCTTGGGTTGCACCAGTTTTAGCGCGGCCAGGAAGAAAGCCTTGAGCTCGGAGACCTGCGGAACAATGCGCGGCCAGCGCATCACGTGGTCGGCACGCAGGAGGGACAGCCGCTTGCCGAGCGCGTACGCGAGATCCTTCTCCTGCTTGCCCTGCAAGAGAGCGGATCCGACGATGAGCGCGGGGCAGAGCTGCTGCTTTTCACGGGCGCTGACGAACTCCATCTCGCCCGCCCAATCCTGGCGCAGGAACAACTCGGGAATGCTGACGCCCAGGATCTGGCTGGCATAGATGAACACCCTCGACAACATCAGTTGATCCGTGGCCAGGTCCCGCTTGTCCTTGCGCTTGATGCCGTAGACCTTGTGCTCCTCTGCGCGCAGGCCGATGACGGTCTGGCTGATGTTGGCCAGGACGAGCGACACGTAGCGATTCTCGTCGGGGTGGAAGATCTGGCGCTGCCAATTCTCCTCGGACAGGCGCGCCTTCACGCGCGCGAGGCCCTTGCTGCGATACTGTTCGAAGAACCGCATCTCTTCCGCGTCGGCCTGCTTCAGGTAGGCCAGGGTCGAGGCGATGCACCACACTTGGTCGTACTTGCCGAGCTCGGCGTAAAGGCGCCGCAAGGTCTTGAGCGCGGGCACCATGTCCTTCGGTTCTTTCGCGCGGCCGATGAGCAGCCGGTATTCGCGGATGGCCTTGTCGTAGCACTCCGGTCCTTGCACCTGAAAGAGCTCGGCCAGAATCTGGTGACGGCCCAGGTTTTCAGGCTCAAGGCGCACACACACCTCGAAAGCCTCGGCGGCCTCACGGTACATCTTCAGACGCGAGCGATAGATTTCGCCCAGGCCATGCCACAGGGCGAGCTGCATCGGCTTCTTGTCGGCCGGCACCTCCTGGCCAAGGCGCTTGATCATCTTGCGATAGTTGCGCTGCTGGTTGGTCCAGTCCTTCTTCGCGGTCATGATCTTGTCGATCCGCTCGAAAGGCTTGAGGTTGTCCGGGTACTCGTCCAGGGCCTGGTTGAAGATCTCGACTGCCTCGTCGGGCGAGTGCAGCTCGGTGCTGGTAATCATGCCCGCGGTTTCGAGGTATTTTGCCTTGGCGCGGCCGGTCTCGAGGCTGGCGAGACGCATGAGGATTTCGACCGCCTTTTTCCATTGCTTGGTCTCGTGCAGAAGCTCCAGCACGTCCACCAGCAGGTTGCGGGCGTCGGGCTTGACCTCAAGGGCTTCAAGGTACGCCGCGATCGCCTTTTGCGGGTTCGAAAGCTTGTCCTTGTAGATCGAGATGATCTCTTCGTGGAAGGCCAGCTTGTCCTCGACGCTGTCGCTGTGCTGAAGCAGCGCGCGCTTTTGCTTGATCACCGCCTCCCACTCGCCGGCGTCGGCGTGAACCTTAGCCAGGGCTTCCAGGGTCGGGCGGTGGCCGGGATTGATCTCCAGCGCCTTCTCGAACATGTTGATCGCCTTCGCCCGCTCGCCCACCTTCATCTTGATGTTGCCGATGCGGTGGAAGATCTCGACGATCTGTTCGTCGCTCTGCGACTCGCGGTGCTGGACCATCACGGTCTGGTACAGCTTGAAAGCATCGTCCCACTGCTGGCGTCGGTAGAGCAAGTCTGCGCGATCGACCAGGGTCGGCAGATGCGTGGGATCGAGCTCATACGCCTGGCGGTAGCACTTGACCGCCTTGTCCTGGTCTCCCAGCTTGTCGGCGGCCTTCGCCAGCCGGTAGTAGAGGACGTGCAATTCCTTATTGGCGCGACGGTCGGTCTTGCGCGCCATCATCTCAAGCACCGGAATGAGTGGCGCCCATTCCTCGCGCCGGTAGTAGATCTCGGCCAGCGGCGCGGCCGCTTCCACATGCTCGGGGTCGAATTCGAGCGTGCGCGCGAACAGCTCCTTCGCACGGTCCTCGTCGACCAGGTCGACCTGGAAAAGCTTGCCGGCTTCGAAAAGAAGACGGGTCTTTTCGAGAACATTTTGCGTGCATCCCTCGGCCCGCACCATCATCTGCGCGGCCTTCTGCGAATCGCCGCGCCGCTTGTACAGATTGATGAGCGAGAGCATGCTCGGTACGTGCGTCGGGTCCACACTGAGGGCGTCGGATAGACGCTCCTCGGCCGACTCCGGCATTTGCATCTGCTCGTCGAAGATCTTGCCCAGCCGGTAGCTGAGGTCGACCTTCTCTTTGGCGTCGACCACGTTGACCAGCTTCTCCATGATCTCGACCGCGCGATCCCACTGCTCGGTCTGTTCATAGATGCGCGCCAAGCCCCGAAGCGCGTCGGTGTGGTCGGGATCGTATGACAAAATGTCGTTGTACGATTCGGCCGCGCGATCCGGATCGCGAAGCTCCTCCTCGAACAGGTGGCCAAGCGCCAGGTGAATCGCCGTGCGCTCCTGGGCCTGGGTTTCCACATCGATGTGGCGACGGTAGATGTCCACCAAAGCGTCCCAGTTGCGCTCGGCCCGGAATAGACGCTCGATGTCGTGATAGACGCTAAGCTGTCCGGGGTCGATTTCGAGGACATGCTGCAGGCATTCGATGGCCCTATCGGCCTTGCCCGGCTGCTGTTCCCACACCTGCGCCATGCGCATGTAGAGGCTGACCCGTTCGGTGTCGTTGGGCGTGACCTCAAGCTGGTGTTCCAGCACGTCGAGGTACGCGTCGGTGCGGCCCGCTTTCAGGTAGAGCTGTTCGAGCGCTTTGAGTGCTTGCAGATTCTGCGGGTCGACGGTGAGGACCTCACGGTAGGCTTCCACAGCGCGTTCGTTGTCGCCAAGCCGGGACTCCCATAGCTCGCCGACCTGCAAGCGCAGCTTCACCGCCAGCTCCACGTCGTTGACGATTTGCGACTTCTTGCCGAGGATCTCGGCCAGACGGTCCCAGGCCTGCGCACGACGATGCAGCCGATCGAGAGCGTCGATGGCTCGCAGGCACCGTTCGTCGCAGCGCAAGGCTTGCTCGTACGCGGCGGTTGCTTGTCCGGCGTCGGAAAGCTGGACTTCGAACGTCTCGGCCAGCGACAGCAAAGCCCCGACCTTGCGCTCGGTGTCCTGTTCCAGCTCGGCGTGCTTGGACAGGATCGCGACCAAGTCCTTCCACTGGCCGGTTTTGCGATAGAAATCGGCCAACGCCGCCATGGCGCCGGTGTGGTCCGGGTCTAAAGAGAGCGCCTTCTTCGCCGACGCCACCGCGTATTCGGTGTGGTCGAGCGCCGAATCGTACCAGCGGGCGATCTTGACCCACAAATCCGAGGCCTGCTTCACCTCGGTCATGCCCTGCGCAACTTGCGTGTACTCGGTGAGGAGCTCGCTCCACTTGCCGGTCGCCGTGGCCAATCGCTCCAGCTCTTGCGCCACGTGGTCGTTCGAGTAGTCCTCGCGGAAGGCGGCCTGCAAGGTCACGAACGCGGAATCGCGATCGCCCAGCTGTTCCTCGTAGACGGCGGCGATATCACAGAAGAGCTTGATGCGCTCGGGAGGACCCTCGACGTATTCGATGCGCGCAAGCAAAAGCTCGATGAGCCGCGGCCAGACCTTGCGTTGCCGATACAGCTCTTCGAGGCTGGTGGAGGCCACAACGTTCGACGGATCTATTTCGAGCACGCGTTCGTAGGCCTCGGTGGCGGCACCGCCGTCGCCGACCTTGTCGGCCCAAATCGAAGCAGCTTGCATGAGAACGTCGACCTTCTCGTCGGGCGACGAGACCGCGGCCGCACGCCGTTCGAGGACCTCCACGCATTCTTCCCAGCGCCCCTCCTGCGTGAACAGGGTTTCCAGGGCCGCCAGAGCCCGCGCCTCCGTGGGATCGATCTGCAGCACCTGACGCCACGCTTCGACCGCGGCGTCGATGCGCATGAGGGTGGTGCCCTCCAGCTCGCCCAACTGAACGTAGAGTTCTTTGATCTCGTCGCCAGACAAGGCGTGGCCGCCGACGGAGATTGTCCGGCGCAGGATGTCCGACAGCTCCTCCCAAGCGCCGGCGCTGCGGTAGTTGTCGGCGATAGCGCGCAAGGCTTCCACGTCGCCGGCGTCGATCTCGACCACCTTCTGCCAGCATTCGAGAGCGTTGCGTTCGCGGCCGAGCTTTTCACCCCAAACGCGGCCCAGGCGCTTGTAGACCGGAATGCGCGCCACCGGATCCTCGGTCGCGCGGATTTGGCTGTCCAAGACCTCAGTGAGATCGCGCCACTCCTCCGCCTGCTCGTGCAGATCGGCGAGCGCAGACAGCGCCTGAGGATCGGCTCCGCGCAGGTCCAGAACGCGCCGCCACAGCTCGACCGCGTGGTCGCGTTGGCCAAGCACATCGGACGCGATCTTGGCCATGCGGGCGTAGCAATCGGACAACGCCTGATCGCCGGGGGCGATGTCGAGCATCTTCTCGTAAATGCCGTATAGATTCTGCCAACGCTCGGCGCGGAAATACAGGCGTTCCAGCGCCTCCAGTGCGTCGGGCGACCGGGATTCCTGTTCGAGCACCGCCAGGTAGCTGGCCACCGCCGCGTCGGGATCGTCGATCACGTCGGCAAGTACCTTGCCGAGGCGCAGGTGCAGCTCGACCAGGTGGGCCGAGTCGTCCGTGACGACGATCCGACGGCGCAGAACCCCGGCGAGCTTCTCGAAATCGCCCTGCCGGTCGTACACGCGATCGAGGAAAGCGAGCGCCTCGACGTCGTCAGGATCGAAGCTGAGAATCTGGCCCAAAACCTCTTCGGCGCGAGAGAGGTCGCCAAGCTCGGTCTCGAATACCGTGGCGAGTCGCATGAGCACGTCTTTGCGTGCGGCCTTGTCGCTGGTCTTGGCGGCTGCCTCCACCATGGTTGAAACGTACGCTTCCCATTGGTGGGTCAGACGCGCCAGTCGCAGCGTCTCTTCCAGCGCCTGCTCGGACGACGGCGCTTCCACCACCGCGCGGGCCCACCAGTCGAGGGCGGCGATCTGGTCGAGCAGCTTGTTCTCGGTGATGTCGGCGAGACGGCGCAGAGTGCGCTGCTTCTCCTCGGTGTCCGATTCGGAGATGAGCTGTACCTGATAAACACGAACCAACTTCTCCCACTCTTCGCCGACCCGGTAGAGCGGTTCGAGCACCTGCGCGATTTCCCGCTGCATGGTCCCGGCGGCCATCAGCCGTTCCAGCGTGGCACGGGTCTCGTCGTGCTGGGGCGAGATGGCGAGGATCTCCTGGTACGCCTCGACCGCTTTCGGCAAGTCGCCGAGTGCAACCTCGAGGATCTGCGCGAGTCGGTAGGTGAGCGTGACAATCTGCTCTTCGGTGTCCGCCAGGCGAATCTCGCGGCGAATAATGTCGGCCAGGTCCTGCCAGCGCTCGGTCACGGTGTAAAGTCGGTCGAGGGCGACCAAGCCGTCTCGGCGATCGGGCTCCGCCTCGGCCACGCGCTTGTAGGTGGCGATGGCTTTGTCGACCTCGCGGGTCTCTTCCTCATACACGCGGGCGAGGCGCATCAGCATCTCGACCTGCAAGCTGCTGTCCATCACGCGCTCGATCTCGGCTTCCATCGCGGTTGCCAGCTCGGACCAACGCCCGCTCGCCTCTGCCATGCGGTCCAGGTGTGCGATGACTTCGGGATTGACCGGATCCGCGCGCATGGCGCGGCAGTAGGCATCGAAGGAAGCGTCGAAGTTCGCGAGCCTTCGCTCGTAGATTCCGGCCACCGTGCCGAGCAGATCCACACGGCGTGGAACGTCCTGCGTGTTGGCGATCATCACTTCAAACGTGACGGCAACCTTGTCCCAGTCGCCGGCCGATTCGTAGATCGGCTGCAGCACCTCGGCGGCGGCGATGGGCTCCTCGCCTCGGTTCATCATCCCCTCGATCGCCTTCAGGGTCGGCTCGTGGGTCGGATCCATCTCCAGCACACGCTTGTAGGCCTCGACCGCTCGGGAGGGGTCATTGAGCTTCTCACGCCACAGCTCGCCGATGCGGAACCGCAACGACACGACCTCGGCGGCAGAGCCGGAGAGCTCGGTTTGTCTTTCCAGGACGGATAGCAGATCGTACCAACGCTGGGTCTGCAGGTACAGGCGGTCGAGCGCCTGCATGGCCTCGAGGTCGTCCGGATCGATGTCGAGCACCGAGGTATAGGTCTCGATGGCGCGGGCTTGGTCCTGCAGCTCGCGGTCGTAGACCTGGCCGAGGACGAACAGGCGCGCCTTCTTCTGCCCCGGATCGGTGGCCAACTCGGCCTGCTTCGCGTAGATGTCCTTGAGATCGCTCCAGCGCTCCAGGCGGATGAACAGCCGCTCTAGATTATCGAGCACGGTGGCGTCGGTCTCGTCGAGAGCAAGCGCCTGACGATAGGCCTCGATGGCCTTCTCGGGATTCTCCAGCACCTCTTCCCAGATCTTGGCGGCGCGCATGCCGAGCTCCCGTTTTTCGAGAACACCGTCGGTCATGTCGGCCTTGTGCTGCAGCAGCAAGACCAGGTTGGTGTAGTCCGCAACCCGGGTGTAGATGCGTTCGAGTGCATCGGCCGCCGCCATGTCACGCGGCGAGGTCGCCAGGGCGTTCTGGTACGCCTCGGCTGCGATCTCGGCGTTGCCCAATTCGTTTTCTGCCAGATTAGCGATCACGTGGTGGACGGCGTTCTTGGTCTCGTCGGCCTGAACCGTTGCCACCGCGGCGCGGTAGCGCGCGACCAGGTCATTCACCCGGCCGAGCACCTTCGCCAATCGCTCGATACGGGTCTCGGTCTCTTGGTCGAGCGGATCCTCGGCCAAGGCGCGCCCGAGCGCCTCGTAGGCGCCCGCCGGATCGTCAAGGCCGTCTTCTCGCGCGGTTGCGATCTCGTGCAGAAGCTCGATCCTGCGACGCGTATCCGGGGTGTGGCGCGATTGAATTTCCAGCACCCGCACCAGGCTGGCGAAGTCGCTGCGGCCGCGGTAGACGGGCTCAAGCAGCTCGGCCAGGGCCAGCTCATGCTCCGGAAGGGCGAGCAGATTCTCCAGGGCCGCGATGGTGTCGGCGTGGGCCGGCTCGAAGTCGAGCAGGCGTCGGTAAGTCTCGACGGCGGTGGTCACGTCGCCGAGGTCGCGTTCACGCAGTTGGCCCAAACGCCAAAGCAACGCCACCTGATCCTCGGATTCAACCGCCAGGTCGAGTTGCCGCTGCAGATTGTCCGCAAGGTCGAGCGCCATCCCCTTTTGCACGAACAATCGGTCAAGGGCTCGCAGCGCAACCAGGCTGCTGGGATTGTCGCCTAGGACTTCTTTCCATGCGGCGATCGCCTCATCAGGGTTGCCGATGGCTTCTTCCAGAATGGTGGCGATGCGGCCGTGGATCGCCTCGCGATCAGTCGGCGATTGCACCAAGTCGGCCTTCTTCTTCAGCGTGTCCACCAAGTCAGACCACCGCTCGGTGCGAGTGTAGAGCCGCTCCAGGGCTTCCAGCGCCGACGCATCCTCGGGCTCGATTTCCTGGGCCATGCGGAAGTACTCGACCGCCTTGTCCGACTTGCCGAGCTTTTCGTCATAGGCGACGGCAATGACGAGCAAGATCTCGCGCTCGAGCGCGGGTTCCAGTTTGGCTTCGGCCTGGACCTTCCCGTAGAGCTCGACCAACGAATCCCACTTCCCCATCGACTCGGCCAGCTGTTCAAGAGCGAACCGCGCCTCGCTCGACGCCGGGTCCTCGCCGAACGCCGACGCGTAAGCATCGTAGGCCGCCTCGGCCCGCCCGGCCTCGGCCTCGAGCGATCCGATGCGCAGAAGCAGCGCGACCTTGTTGGCCGGATTCTTCTCGCGCTTGAGCCTGATCTTCTGGGTTTCGATCAGACGCTCGATCTCGTGCAGGGCTTCGTAGATCGGCTCCAGGGCGCTGACTGCGGCCATCTGGTACTTCTTGACCGAGAGGAACCCTTCCAGGGCGGCGCGGGCGCCGGCATGGTTTGGGTCGAGCGAAAGGGCCTCCTGGTAGGCTTCCACCGCGGCACCAGCGTCGTCGAGGTGCTTCTGCGACACGTCGCCCAGCGCGAATTTCAGATCGGCCGAGGCAATGGCGTCGGCGGCCGACAGCGCGAGCTGGCGCTCCAGCACCTGTGCCAGCTCTTTCCAGTGCAGGGTGGTCTGGTAGAGGCGCCCGAGGGCGCGCAAAGACGGCAAGTCGTCCGGGTCGGACTTAAGGATGTCCTGGTAGAGCGCGAGCGCCTTCTCCACGTCGTGGACCTGCTCTTCATAGAGCAGGGCCAGCTGCAAGCGGACCTCTCGCTTTTCGGCATCACTGCCGGCCAGGGAGAGCTTCTTGTCGTAGATGGCCAGCAGTTCTTCGTGCTGCCCGGTGGCCACGTACAAACGCTCGAGAGCGAGCACCGCCTGGCCTTCGTTGTCGGCGAGGGCGAGCACTTGCTTGTTGCGTTCGATGGCGAGCGGGTAGTTGGCCAGCTCCTTCTCGTAGGCCCGCGCCAACGTCGACAGGATGGGCAGGCTGGCCTTGCCCTTCAGGCTGGGCAGTGCCTCCTCGTACACCTGGACCAAGGACGCCCATTCCCCGGTTTCGGCAGCCAGACGCTGCCCGGTTTCCAGCGCCCATGATTCCGCCGGATTCTCCTTGGTCGCCTGAAGCGCAATGGCAAGCGCCGGCGTCTTTTCGCCGGCGTCGCTGTCCAGAATCTGTGTGATCCGCTGCATGCGCTCCTGGCGCTGCGCGGGCTCAGTCGTGTGGAGCAGCTGCACCTGAAGAGCGCCCGCTAGCCTGTGCGCGTCGGCTGCCTTCTCGTAGATGGGAATCAGGGCCTCGGCCGCAATCAGGTTGTTCGCATCGAGCGAGAGCGTCTTCTCGAAGGCCTTCTGCGCCTTATCGGGCTTCCCGACCCGCTCCTGGTACAGGGTCGCGATCTTGTTCCACAACCCAACCCGCGTGTCGTCGGTTTCAATGTCGGCCTGCCGTTCGAGCACGCGAACGAATTCGTCCCACTTTCCCTGGGTGGAGTAGAAGCCTTCCAGCGCGTCCCAGTCCTTGGCCTGCAGATACAGCTTCCGCAGGGCATCCTGCGCTCGGCGGTTATCGGGCTCGGCATCGAGCAAGGTCTTCCAAGCAGCGATTGCCAGGTCCAGCTTCTGCAGCTTCTCTGTGAACAGGATCGCCAGCTTGGGCAAAAGCACACCACGCTTGCTGGGATCGTCGGTCAGCACGACCTGCTTTTGCAGGATCGCGGCCAGCTCATCCCAGCGCTTCTCGCGCTCGTAAAGCTTTTCGAGCTCGGCGAGAGCCTCGACGTCGCTGTCGTTCTTTTCGATGACCTTGCTCCACAGCTCGATGGAGACCACCGCCTTCTTCAGTTTCTCGGTGGCGAGCTTGGCCACCTCGGCCCAACGGCGCGCCTGCTCGGCCGGGTCCGAGATGCGCGAGACCTCCTGGCGCATCACCCCGATGAGACGTTCCCAGTCGCGCCGCTTTTCGTACATCTGCTTGAGGAACTGGGTCGCCTCGGCGTTGGCCGGATCGAGCTCCAGGATGGCCTCGAAGCACTTGATGGCCTCTGCCTGGTTCTGGAACTTTTCGAGATACAGATTGGCGACGCGAAGCTGCAGCGCCACCTTCTCGCCGGCCGATTCGACCGCCGCAGCCTTCTTGCGCAGAAGCGAGATGATGTCGGGCCAACGGGGGTTGGGGCTGGATTCGAGCTGCCTGATAAGCGCATCCATGATCTCGACGTTGCCCGGCTGGATGACCAGAATGCGGTTGTACGAATCGATGACGTTCACGTCGAGCTTGAGGCGGTCGCGGTAGATTTCGACCATCTCGAGAAGCAGCGGAATCTTCGCATCCGGGACCGACCATGATGCCTTGTCGACCGCTTCCTTCAAGATCTCCACGCACGCCTTCCAGCGCTCGGCCTGCTTGTAGAGCCTCGCGAGCTCGCGCCTGGGCTCCCAGACTGTCGGGGCGGCGCTTACCAGCTTCTTCCACGCGTCGATGCCCTTTTCGATCGACTGGCGCTCGGCGTCCAGGGCTGCTTCCGCCTGGTTGTGCAGCTCGGCGGGAAAGTCCTCAAGGGTGGCGTTCGAGGTCGAATCCATACCCACGTGTTCCTCCGGAATAAATGGGGCAAAACAAGAAGACGAGACCCAAAGGCATCGCCTCCCGCCCGATATGGGCTAAAAGCGCGGAAAGTGGAGCGTTTTTATATCACGCGCTGCCAATGACAAACAACGAGAATGCGCCCCCCTGGGCGACGAAGTTTCGAGTCAGGCCGGGCCATAGGGAAGCCCGAAACGGCTACGCCGTGTCAGCGCCCAAGGCCAAGGCCCTTGATACGGCAATGGCACCAGAAGCGGAGAGCCTCCGGTGCCTGACGCGCCCCTCTCGCGGCTGCGTGCGAAGGCTGCCTGCTTCACCGGGGTTCCCGGGCCTATGGCCCGGACAGTGCGTACAGCTTGTCGTTGGCGGCCCGGACGAATCCGGAATCCGCGCCGTCCTTGCCGCCGCCAGTCGCCACGTACTTTTGCAGATAGTCGCGCGCGGCTTGCTTGTGCTCATTCGAGTGAGACTCTTCGTACCACTCGGCAAAGGTCATGCCGCAGTTGTAGACAGCGTCGAACAATCCGCTGTCGAGGTCCATGGCTGTCTTGAACTCCTTGACCGCTTGGTCGTACTGCTTTAGCGACTTAAGGGCGATGCCGTGGAAGTTGTAGCACTCGGCGCTGTTTTCGTTCGCACGCACACACTCGGCGAATACCTGGGCCGCTTCCTTGTCGGCGTCCCAGTTGAGATAGAGCTGCCCGAGCGCGAGGAATGGCTTGTCCATGCGAGGATTCAGCTCGATCGCCTGGCGCAACGCCACATCCGCCTCTTTCGGTTTCTCTTCGTACATATAGACCAAGCCAAGGCGCCAGAATGCCTTGAACAGCTTGGAATCCAGGCTGGTGGCCTTCTTGAGCGCGTTCTCGGCCTTGTCGAGTTGCTTGGACTCGAGGTACGCCTCGCCCAGATCGTAGTGGAAGTTGGCATTGTCCGGGCTCTTCTGCACGGCGTTTTCAAACGCCTCCGCGGCCTTGTCCCACTTGCGCTGCGCCTGATAGACCTTGCCCAAGTTGTAGTACGCCTTCTCGTAGGTCGGGTCGGTCTGGATAGCCAGACGTAGGTCACGCTCAGCCGCTTCGTAAGCACGGTTGGTGAAGTGCTCGACGCCCTTGTTGGCGATTTCGATGGCCTTGATACGCGACTGACTGCAAACAAACGCATCGCACGCCGGCAAAAGGATGGCCAGAGCGATGACTGCATTGAGATAGCGCCGCATGGATCCTCTCCTTCGGACCTATTGGTCCTATTCGCCAGTACCGCCTGCCGTGAAGTTGAATGGATACGACACGATGACGATACCGCCACCCATCGGCTTCGGGAACTCCCAGCGCCGAACTGCCTGGACGACGCAGTTCTCGACGCGAACGTTGCCCATGGTCGAGCTCTGGAGCACCGACGCGATAACCTGCCCGGTCGCCGCGATGGTGAACTGGACCGAGACACGGCCCGAGAGATCGGCCTTCTTGGTTAGCTCGGTTTCGTAGCAGTACTTAACCTCGTTGATGTGCCGACGAATAATGCGGCGGATGATTTCCTTGTCGAGGGAGCCGCGCACGTTGGCCTGACCGGGGATGACGTCTGGAGCCCTTGCCCGACGGCCGCCGAGACCGCCGGCGCCACGGCCGTAGCCGGAGCCGTTGCCGCCGCCGCCACCTTTGCCGATGGTACCGAAGTTGCCAAGACCGATGGTGCCTTCACCGGTACCACCGCCGCCGGTGCCGGTACCCACCAAACCCAGACCACCGACACCGTAGGCTTCGCCGATTTCGTTGCCGATGAGGCCGCCGAGGACGTTGACGGCGTCGCTGCCGGCCGCGGTGTCGCGACCGAAGATGGAGGCCAGGTGCGATCCTTCGGACATCTTGAGCACGCCCAAGATGCCGGCGTTCTTCGCCTGCTCTTCGGCCAGCTTCTTAGCCAAGTGGGGGTCTGGGTTATCCTTCGGACCCTTGAGGCCGTACAGACCCTCCTTGTTCTTGGAGGTCTTCTTGCCCATCTTGCCTTCTTCGCCTTTGTGGCGTTTGCCCTTGCCGCCCTGCTCGTCTGGTCCCTTCTTCTTGAGCCACTCGGGAATCTCTTCTTCCTTCTCCTCCGGTGGCTTGATGAGGAAGTTGACGAACCGGCTATCCGCGTTGAAGAGGTCGAGGGATAGCGACTTCGGATCCGGCGGAACCGAGAAGATCATCAGCAAGAAGAGCAAGAGGGCCGCCGCGGTACCGACGGTGTAGGCCTGCTCGCTCCAACGCCAGGTTAGGAACGGCACTGGAACTGGCCGCGGCTTGGGCGTGGCACTGACCAAGAAGGTGGCCGCACCACATTCGATCTTGGCACGTCCGCGATCGCCGAGGGAGAAGCTCATACCGCGCTGCTGGACAAACTGCTGGAGCGGCATGGGCTGGGCGTCCAGATGGACCTCGCCCGACATGTTGGGCGTCACGTTGACGAGGAAGTCCGTGCCGGTGGCCGACACGAGGGAAAACGCCGAGGTTCCGATGTACTCCTGCGCGACCGGTGTGTCGGCCTTTTCGTCCGAGCCAATGATGAAGTTGGGCGTCGTCTTCGTGCGACGCTTGAGGCCCATGTAGACCAACGCGAGGCCAACCGCGAGACCGCCGAACACAGTGAAATCGAGCGCCGGCGAGTGGTGGGTCCACTGGAAGTTCTTCGCTTCCCCGCCGTCGGCCAGGAACTTGTCATAGCTCGATTTCTCTTGGCCGGCCGAGATCATGGTGCTCAGGAACACGCCGAGAGCCACGATAATCGCGGCAAGACCGGCACCCAGGAACGCCTTGACTTGGCTCCCAGTGCTCTTTCCCGTAGGGTCCGTCAGGTGTCGGGTGTTGATGACCACGCCGCGGAAGATCGCCTGCACCTCGACGGCCTTGCTGCCGTCGAGCATTTCCACTTCGGCGGCCACGTAGCTGGCCGGTGCGCCGAAGGTCGGCGCCGCAAAGGCGGCCTGTGGCGCCGGAGCGGGCGCCGGGGCGAACTGCTGCTGGGGTGACGCCGCAAACTGCTGCTGGGGTGGCGGCGCAAACTGTTGCGGTGCTGGCGCAAATTGCTGCTGCGGCGGTGCGACCGGCTGAACTGGCACAGGCGCCTGCGGTGGAGCGGCGCCGTATGCCACGGTGGCCGAGATCGGCGACGCATGCTGCGCTGGATACGCCGCCACTGCCATCGGCGATGGGGTCGCGTCGGTCTCGGCTGCGCCAGCGGCGAAAACCACAATCACCTTGGTATCGCCGAAATGGATCTGGTCACCCGACTTCAGGATCGCCTTGTTGATCCGCTCGCCGTTTACCATGGTTCCGCGCGTCGAGCCGAGATCGATGAGCTGAAGCTCCCCTGGGCCCGTGACCTCGACGACCGCGTGCATGCGCGACACCGTCTCGTCTTCGAGCCGCAGATGCGAAGAGGCTAGCTTGCCGATCTTGATGACCGGCTCGTTAAGCGTCTCCTCTCGCACCAACTGATCCCCTTTGAAGATCTGGAACTTAATGGGGATAGATGCGTTGGCCATGGCGTTCTCCTTGTTCTCCTTACGACGGCGGCGGCCTTGGGCCGCCGCCAGTGCTGTAGCCTTGGACTGTGCTCGGCCACCCGGTGGCCCAGCGCAAGTCCTAGATGTCTTCCAGCGACTTGAGCATTTCAGGGATGAAGTCTTTGCGAATTTCGATCAGGCTGTCGTGCTGCGCCTTGTTGATAGAGTTAACCAACTCACCGTCGGGTCGCTGCAGATCGCCTTCCACGTTGTCGTCTTCGAAGTCGTATACGGTCTTGGACTTATAGGTGGCGTTGTCGTCCGCCTGTGCGAGCGCAGTCCCCACCCCGGTCAGGCTCAGGATCGCTGCCATTACAATGATTCTCATAGCGCTATCTCCTTGCTTCTTCGGGGCGGGGCTTTGGCCCGCCCGTACTGACAACTGGGATCGGACAAAGTTCCCAACTTTTTCGGGAAACCGTCCAGGGGACAAGTCTACCCTCTATTTCTTCTTTTTCTTGTCGCCCTTCTTCGGCGCGTCAGCGGCCTTGGCATCGCCTTCGGTCTTGTCGTCGGCCTTGGCCGCGCTGCCAGCGCCAGGCGCGTCATTCGACTTATCGGAACCGGCCTTGGCTTTGCCGTCCGCGTCTCCCTGCTTCTTCTCTTCCTCCGCCTTCTTCTTGTCCTCCGCCGCCTTGGCCTTGTCCTCCGCCGCCTTGGCCTTGTCCTCTTCCGCCTTCTTCTTTGCTTCCTCGGCCTTGAGCTTGTCGTCCTCCACCTTCTTCTTGTCCGCCTCCTCGCGTGCCTTCTCGTCGGCCTCTTGCTTCTTCATCTGCTCTTCCATCGCCTTTTGCTGCGCCTCGGCCTTGCGCTGCATCTCTTCGGCTTCCTTCATCATCTTTTCGGCCTCGATGAGGGCGGCGAAGGTATCGTCGATATCCTTGATGCGCTTTTCAGCGTCCTTCTTCATCTTGGGCGACTGGGTGCGACTGAGGTAGTCGCGGTAGTACGCTTGCGCCTTCTGCAGCATCGGCTTGTCGCTGCCGGCCTTGTATTCCTGGTAGAGGAGGCCCAGGTTGAAGTACGCCTCGGGCCGCTCCGGATTCTGCTGTCTCGCCCGGTTGTATTCCGCCTCTGCCTCGTCGAACTTTCGCTCGCCGCGAAGCGCGACACCGAGACCGATGATCGCCTCGTAGTTCTTGGGTTGAGCCTTGAGAACTTCACGCAGGTTCGATTCCGCGATCTCGTAGTTGCGGAACTTGAGCGAAAGCGCCGCCAGGTTGAGACGAGCCTCGAACAGGGTCGGATCCGCTTCGACTGCGTGGGTGTAGTTCTTGATCGCCTCGGTGTAGTTCTTCTTGGAGAGCGAGATCATGCCCAGGGTGTTGTACACGACGGCGACAGCCTTCTTCATTTCCGTGGTGTAACCGGTGCCGCTGACGCCCTCGTCATCGTTGCTCTTCGCGGCCGCCGCCTCCTTGCCCTCTTCTGCCGCCTTTTCCTTCTTCGCCGCCTTGCCCTTCTTGCCCTTCTTGGCGACCTCCTCAGCGGCGGTGGACTCGTCTTCGAATTTGCCGGTGGCGATTTCCTTTGCGCGCTTGATAGCCTGGGCGCCTACCAGCTTGGCGGCATCGGGCAGGCCCAAGTCAAAGTAGATGTAGCACAGGCCGGCGTAGGCCTGGAGGTTGTTTCCGTCCAACGCCAGGACCGTTCGCAGGTGGCGAACCGCCTGATCGTTGAGCGTCTTCTTCTGGTCGCTACTCGCCGTGCGCGCCTGCTCGCGCATGATTTGTGCCAGGTTGATGCGGGCGTAGACGGAGCCGCCCAGCTGGTCGGCCTGCACGGCGCGATTGAAAAGCGACTCGGCGTTCGACTTGTTTCCACTCTGCCAGGCGAGATATCCCAGGTTGGCCAGTGCGGGGGCGTAGGGTTTGGCGCCGTTCGCGAGCGAGTTCCAGATGCTGACCGCTTCGTCCTTGCGGCCACATTCGAGATAGATGGTGGCTTCGTTGTTCCGGGCCTCAAGCAAGGTCGGATTCTTGTCGGCCAACTTCTTGAAAGTGCCCGCGAGCGACCCGCAGTCCGCCGGGGAGAGCGGGCCATTCTTCTTCGCCGCCTGGTAATCAGCCGCCGCCTTCTCGAAGTCAGCCTTCACTTCCTCGGTGAATTGGCGGCCCGACTTCTTCTTGGCCAGCGGGATTTCCGCGGCGCCAACCTCGGCCGAGGCAGACTGACCGGGAGGCGCGGTCTTTTCTCCCGGGGTCCAGCTTTCTTCCTCGTCCGGGAGCGGCTTCTTGCCTTCCTTGCTCCCCCCTTGGGTGCCAGCGCACCCACCAACCACCAGCCCGAAGGCCGAAGCAGCAATCAGGGTCTTGAGTGACCACATTTCGATTCGTCCATGCATGGTCATTCCTGGCTCCTAGTCTTTCGTGGTGATCTGGACGTCGTCGGGCAGCTCAGACACGACGGCGGCGGGGGTGATGGGTGTCGAGACATAGCCGGGCTCGGGCTTGGCTTCAGCAGCGAGCGGATACTCGGCTGGTTTCATCTGGTTCAGCTCGACCTCGCACATGGTCGACCATTCGTTGAACCACGATTCCTTGGTCGCGGCCTTGAGGCACAGGTCGTAGCCGACAACCGCCTTGGACTCGATGGGCTCGGCCTTGTCGACCAAGGCGTCGCAGAAGATCTCGCGCGGGCGGTTGCCCCACTCGTCCTGCTCCTTCAGATCCTTGGGAATCTCAGCCGTGTAGAGCTGGTTCACGAAGTCGGCGAAGACCTGTCCGATGCGGGCCGAAGCCGCGATCGTCCAGTGCGCCACGTGGAAGTCGAGCACGTTGTCGTACATGGCCTTCTTGTCCTTTTCCGAGCTGGCCAGCCGGTCGGCCAGCTTGGTCTTCTCGGTCAGGTAGATCATGAACTTCTTCGACGAATCCTCGTACTTCTTCTTCTTCGCTTCCGCCACCTTTGGGCGGTCAAACTGGGTCGGCTGCTGGAAGTCGAGGCCCTGCGGGAACTTCACCTTAAGGAACTGTTCGTAGACTTGCTCCGCCTGATAGAAGACCGCGCCGGCCGCCGCGAAGCGCATAAATACGTCGCGTGCCGCCGCTTCACCAGCGTTCGGGACCTGGGTCTGCAGCTTGTGCTCAGCTTCGCCCTTGTTCCAAAGCTTGAGGACCTCGCTGAAGTGCTTCTGCGCCTCGGCCGACTGCTTCGAGTTGCGGTCGTAGACGGTAATCTTCGAGCTGGTGGGCGGACCGCACTGGGTGCGCAGCTTCTCCTTCAGCTTCTTCTTCTTGTCCTTGATGCCCTGGTTGATGGTGTAGAGCGCCTTCTGCTTTCCGTTCATGGTCACGCGGTCGACCTTGATGCAGGCGCCGTTCACACCCTCCTGCGGACAGGACCTGTTCCAGGCCAGCTGGCCCAGCTTGAAGTGAGCCAGGATCTGCTTGTCGATCCCTCCCTTGGCGCCCCACTTCTTGAGGTAGGCGTCGAGATGCTTGGCAAGCTCGTCGTTCTTGCTCTGCTTCTCGTATACCTCGCTCATCTGGAACACGACGTTCGCCGCATCCGCCGGCTTCTTTTCGCCGTAGTACTTGACGAAGCTGTTCATGTCCTCGATGGCCTTGTCGAATTCGCCGAGGCCGATACGGAACGAGTACGCATTGCCGAGCGCGGTGAAGGCCTGCTTTTCACCCGGGAACTTGTTGGCGAATTCCTCGTAGCGCTTGGCCGCTTCCGAGTAATACGCGAGCTGGTGGTAGCCGGACGCGATCTGGAAAAGTGCGCGCTGGGCCAGCGTGTCCTTCGGGTGGTCATGAATCAGCGCCTCGCGGGCCTTGATGGCCTGGCCGATGAGACGAGCATTCTGGAAGCACAAACCGGCGTTGTAGAGCCGTTGTGCGTGGTCCTTGTGGTCCGGGATGGTCTCGGCGGCGGCGATGAACGAGATGCCACACTCCTTGTAGTTCTTGTCCTTCTCGTACTGCTTGGCCTCGACCACCAAGCTGTCTGTCTTCAGCATGACCATCTGCTTGCGGAACTCCTGATCCTTCATCAGGACAGGGTTCGAGAGGTATTTCTCGACGGTGGCGAGCAGCTCTTTGTAGTGCTTGAGGATGTTCAAGCAGTCGAGCAGCAGGTTGGCCGAGTAGATGGCTAGGTCGTCGGTTGTGTGGTGGTCGACGATGTCGGCAAACAGCTTGATGGCCTCATCGAAGTGGTTGTAATCGTAATAGACACGCGCCTTGCGGTACTTGATCTTCACCAGCTCGGGCGCGTCCGGCACGTACTTAATGTAGGTGTCGAAGGCATTGATCATCTTCTGCTGGTACTCCGGGATCTGCCGCGGCTTCAGCTCCTTCTCGTGACCCTTTTCCTTGTCGACGCCTTCGCCTTCGTCGCTGATGTTGAGCGCGTTCTTCCACGCGAGCACGGCCGCGTAGGCAGCTTCCTTCACGTACTTGCCCTTGGGATCCAGCTCGACGACCTTGGTGTAGGTCTCGGCGGCTTCCTTCCAGGCGTTCATCTGCCAGAGAATTTCGCCGTAGTAGAAGGTGATCTCCGGCGTGTCCTTCTCCTGGCTGAAGTGGGAGAGGAACTCCTTGTAGACCATGCCAGCCAGTTGGTAAGTGTCCGAGTTCTTGGTCCGCTGCGCTTCCTTGTGCCAAATCAGCGCCAACTCCTTCCCGGTGTCATGGAAGGTGTTCTTGCACTCGGCCATCACGTCCTTCTTCACGTCCGGCTTCTTCACCATCGCCTCGTAGACGTTGCCGAGCCGCTTGAGCTCCTGGACCTGATCCTTCTTGTTTCCGCCCGACAGCGTGTTGCGCAGGACCTTGTTCTGCCACTCGCAGAGGCGCGGCGAGTTCTCGTTGAGCGACATGATCTTGCGGTAGATCTTCGACGACTCGGGGAACATGCCCTGTTCCCAGTACAACTCGGCCAACGATTCGAGCATCTTGGGCGCATAGTCGCCGCCCATTCTCTGGAAGAAGTCCCAGGCCTTGTCCGGGCTCGCGCCGGGCGTGCGCCCGTAGGCCTTCACCAAATCCTTCTTGGCTTCTTTCTCAAGCGGGCCAGCCTGGTTCTTTGGAATCTTGTGGTTCTGGCAGAGTTGGATGACCTTCACGAAGATCTCAAGCGCGCTCTTGAAGTTACCCAGGTTGATCTGAACCCAACCCTGCTTGTAAAGCGCGAAGCCGAACACCGACGACTGCGGGAACTGTTGCACCTTCTCGTAGAACTTCCCCGCGTTCTCCATCTCGCCCTTCTGGAAGTAGAATTCGGCGAACGACAGATAGGCGTTGGGGACGTATTTCGAGTTCGGGAAGTCCTTGATCAACTTGTGGAAGAACTCGCGCGCCTGGTCTTCCTTCTTAATCATCTGCAAGAGGTAGGCGAGGCGGAACAGAACCTCGTCCATCCGGTTGTACTTCGGGTACCTCGAGGCTGCGACGTAGCTCTTGACCGCCTTGAGCGCCGACTCCTCGGCGGTCTTTTCGTACTGCTTCTGCTTTTGCTGGAGGCTCGACACTTGCCCCGAGTTCTTCGCCTGTTGGGCTTCGAAAACCTTCTGATCCAGCGACCGGGCGTTGAAGTTCAGGAACCTCTGCTTCTCGGCATAGAGCTCGCCCAAGCGGAACAGGTAGTCCGGTTTCTGAGGATCGTCGTCGGGCGCGGTTTTGATCAGCTGCGCCATGTAGTTGATCTGCTTGTCGGTGATCTGGTTGATCTTGTCGCGCTGCTGGCCGACAAACTGGTCGACGGTGAGGGTCGGACCGGTCTGCTTCTTCTGCTCCTTGACCGGCTCCACCGGCTTGGTCAACGCGGTCTGCTGCCCGCCGGCGACCTCGATTTCCTTCTTCTTGAACTTGGCGTCTGCATGGGCAGCTTGGCTGCCGAGCGAGGCCGCAACCAGGAAGGCGCCCATCGAGGCGCAACGTACGAAGAGTCGATTGAACGTCATGACTTGTTCCTTGTCCTTCATTGCGATCCCCAGTCCTCTACTCCGGGCTCATTTCGGTGCTCGACCCCGGCGCTGTCGTCGGCTCGGTGCCATCGCCCGCCCCAGGCGACGGAGCCCCAGGAGCCGTCGATGGTGTCGTGTCGGGGGCCGTCGACTCGCCTCCGCCCTTGTTGTCCCCGCCAGTTTCTCCAGCAGGCTCGCCCGTCGGTGCGCCTTCCGGAGCTCCGGTACGGCCGCACTTGTTCATCAACTTGTAGCGGTAGTAACCCAGCTCGTCGCGCCAGTACTCACCGGTAAACGGCCAGAACTGGTGTTCGTCGTCGACGTTGATCTTGCCAAGCTCTTGGGGCCTGACCTTCCGCTCCTTCACGCTCTCGCTGCGCAGGTCATCTTCTTCCTGTCGCTTCTCGCCTTCCAAAATCTCGAACTTGATCTTGATCACGCGTGTGTGGAGCGCGGCGAACTCGCCGACCAGGCGCTCGACGCGTTTGCGCGCCATCTCGCCGGCTTCGTTCACCATGAGAGCGCGGCTGACCCCGATGTCCGAGAAAATGTTGTTCGCGACCGCAGTGCCCTTCCATGCCGGGTCGGCCTTCTCGTGCGCGGACATCTCCTTGTCCAGCTCCCGCACGTACTCGAAGCGTTTGGCCAAGCTGCGGTCGGTTAGCACGGCGCGGGCCGCGCGCTCGACGATGGGCTTGAGGCCAGAGCGGCCCATGCGGATCTTAACGGCAGCATCGAAGAACTGGGTGTTGTCGCCTTGGGTCTTCTTGAGCAATTCGTCGAGCCCCTGCTGGATGGTGGGAACGGTCTCTTCGAACTCGCTGATGGCGTCGGAGGCGCGGTCGAAGAGGCAGTTGTAGAAGTAGATGGTCGCCTTGACGGTCAGGGCTTCGGCGGCCGACTCGGGCTTGATGAAGTACTCGAAGAAGGGTGCACGCAGGGTGTGGATGTTGCCAAGCGCCTTGGAATACCCCTGCTGCTTGAGCATGAAGTTGGCCCAGGACGACTCGAACAAACTGTTCGGCCAGTCGTAGGAATCAGGGGAAACACGATCGAAGTACTTGGTCGCAAGGTTGAACTGCCCGGTCGAGTAGAACACACGCGCCAGGGACAGATTGGCGAGATCCTGGAAAGGCTTGACCTTGGGATCCGAGCTCTCCTCGGCCACCCGTAAGACCTCTTTGAAGGCCTCCACGGCCGGCTTCGCGTTGTACTCGCGCACGTGGGTCGCGCCCTCGAACAGCTTGGCCTGGACGTAGAACGGGCTCTTCGGGTTCACCATGTTGAAGAGCTCGACCGCCTCCTTGAACTTGTTCTTCTGGTAGTTGAACTTGCCGAGCAGGAAGTAGAGCTCGTCGCGCACGGCCGCGAGCTGCGGGTTCTCGAGCTCGGAGCGATCGTACTTGCCGATCTTCTCCAAAACGCCGGCCGAATCGGGCACGTCACGGGTGAGCGCAGCCAGCCACTGCAGCGTCTCGTTGTAGTGGGGGTGGGATTGGCCCTTCTGCACGATGCGGTCGAAGTAGCTGATCGCCGAGGAGTAGAAGTGCAGCTTGTAAAGGGTCTTGCCCATTTTGAACTCGGCCGTCTGCCGGCTAAGTTCGTCGCTCGACTGATCTTCGATGGCCTTGTTGTATTCGATGGAGGCCATGTAGAAGTCGTTGCGGGCGTAGAACTTGTCGCCGCGGTCGATGGCGTCCGATCCGCCTCCGCCCGTCAGCGGCGCAGCAACCGGTGCAGCGCCCTTCTTGCTCTTCTTGCTCTTGCCCGAGGTCAGCGAGGGCGTGTCCGAAGCTGCCGGTGAAGACGACGCCGGGGCCGAAGTCGAGTCCGGCTCCGCGCCTTGGGATGCCTTCGGCTTCTTCTTCGCATAGGCGTCGGTCGCGACTGCCATGGTGACAGCGAACACGAGGAATAGAGCGCAGCCCTTTTCACGGCTCATGGATGGACCTCACTAGATGGCGCCCGCCTGGCCAACACGGGCGGGCAAAAGATGGATTTGGCCTGCTTACGGGACGGTGTCGCCTACCTGAACACACTAACCAAGCTTACTGAGGATTAACAGTCGCACATCGCCCGCCCGACTTGCGTCGAAAGAGACGATCCGCGATCGTCGCTAAATAGGCTAAAAAAACCGAGCCATCCTAGGCAGGGGGGGTGGGAGTGTCAAGCGAGAACCGCGGAAGACGAGGCTATCTAACTTAGCGGATCCTCGGGGCAAAACCTGTGAGCGCAGAGTTGCGATTCCCTGTTGACAGGGTGCTTTCGCTGGCTAAGATGACCGTCCTTGGCGCCTAGCCCCACTTGAATCTGTTCGCGGCCCAACCGGACGGAAGGAGTCCTTCGATGAGCCACAAAGTGTGTGCCAAAACCTACAAGCTACGACCTGCTGTTTTGCGGCTATCACTGTTAGCCGCGTTCGGCCTCATCGCTGTGGCGTTGGGTAACACAGGCTGTGAAGACAAGGCCATCGGCCGACCTTGCGACGTTCTCGCCGATGCAGGTCCGCAGCAAGGGGTGTTCAACTCGGAAGCTTTGGAATGCCCCAGCCGCATCTGCCTCAAGCCGGTCGTGGATCCCAATGCGCAAGAGATCAACCCGCCCACCGGTGCATACTGCTCGGCAAGCTGCAGCCAGGACAGCGACTGCGAGCCGAACCAGCTCCGCGACAACAGCAACTCCAGCGACCGCCGCTGCAAGGGCGGCTTCGTGTGTGGCGTTCCCTTCGTAAGGGGTCGGATCTGCTGCCAGAAGCTCTGCCTGTGCAAGGACTTCTTGGTAGCCAACGGGGCGCAGACGCCCATTGCCTGCCAGGGTGGCCAGGCAGCCACCTGCAACCAGGTCTCGCAGTAGCGCACTTTTCTTCGCCGCTCGAATGCGAGCGTCAGCAGAGCCGTGTGATGGTGGGTCGCGGTCCGAGCAAGAGGCTCGCGCTTGGTCAACGGGCCGAGGCGCTGGTTGCATCCTTTCTTGAGGAGCGAGGCTACACGATCACAACTCGCAACTGCGAAGGCCGCAAGGCGAAATCGACCTAGTCGCGACTCGGGATGGCCTTTGTGTCTTCGTCGAGGTTCGATCGAGAACCGGGGTCGAGCGCGGCCACCCGCTCGAGACCATCAATGCCAGCAAGCGTGCTCGCATCCGCCGCGCGGCCCGGCTGTACCTGGACGAGGAGAAACCGGTGGCGACCGCGTTTCGCTTCGACGTGGTGGGAGTAACCTTCTCGCCCGACGGCAGTCCATCCGAGGTCCTGCATGTCGAGGACGCCTTCCAGGCGTGCTGACCTGCCACTGGCCTGCGCGAGGACTGCGGGCTGAGAGCTCGACCTCGACTAATTACGCCGGTGCTGTGGCCGGCGCAGGTGCCTCTGGCGCAGCGGCTTCGGCGTTAGTCTGGCGCTCGCCCTTGATGCGTGCGGCTTTGCCCTGCAGCTGGCGCAAGTAGTTGAGGCGCGCACGGCGCACACGACCACGCTGAACCAGCTCCACCTTATCGATGCGGCTCGAATACAGCGGAAACACGCGTTCGACGCCGACGCCGTAGGAGATCTTGCGCACGGTGAAGGACGCCAGCGCGGACCCGCTACGGCGATCGATCACCACGCCTTCGAAGACCTGCACGCGCTCCTTTTCACCTTCTTTGATGAGGGTATGCACCCGGACGGTGTCGCCAGGACGAAAATCCGGGAGGCCTTCCCGGCGGAACGAACTTTCGATTTCTCGGATCAGGGGGTGGGTGCTCATGGCTCCGCTCTTCAATAAGGGGCGTAATTACTACGCGGAAGGCGACAGTTAGTCAATAGCCGCCTGCTATTCTGTCGCCTATTCCTCGATGCATTCTCGACGCATGTTCGCCCCATCCCCTCCTCCTTATCCCCGTGGCGATCACCGTTTATGACGCGCTGAGGATCCGCCGTCCAGCAGGCGATTCTCCTCGTCCGACAGCGGATAACGCAGGACGAGATCAGGCCGCCGCGCCACAGTTCGGCGCAGGGACTCAAGCCTTCGCCACGCCGCAACCTGGGCGTGATTTCCAGAAAGAAGCACCTCGGGGACGTCACGCCCCCGAAAAGACGGCGGCCGGGTCCATTGGGGATACTCGAGCCGCCGGGCAGAGAACGATTCGTCCACCGTCGATTCCTCGCAGCCGAGCACGCCGGGAACCAAGCGGGCGGCGGCTTCTATCATGACCGCCGCCGCCATCTCGCCGCCGGCCAGCACGTAGTCTCCGATGCTGACCACCTCGGGCAGAAAGAGGTCCACGATGCGCTCGTCGATGCCCTCGTAGCGACCGCAGATGAGGAGCAAGCGCCCCCGCGCCGCGAAAGTCTCCGCCAGCGACTGATCGAAGGCCCGCCCCGACGGGGCAAGCAGAACTCGATGAGCCGGGCCACGCTCTGCCTCGATGCTCTCGATGGCGGCGGCCAACGGTTCCGGCATCATCACCATGCCCGGACCGCCACCGTAGGGTGCATCGTCCACCTTGCGATGCCGACCCTTGGCGAATTCGCGCGGATTGGTTCGCGACACGCGCACGATCCCGCAGGCGATGGCCTTGCCCAAGAGGCTCGTGGCAAGAAACGAGTCGAAGATCTCGGGAAAGAGCGAGACGATCTCTACATCGAGAAGCGGCGCCGACGAGGATTTATCACTCATGCAGATCCACCGTCAGCCGGCGCGCACGGATGTCGAATCCCAGGACGAACCCGGGAAGCACCGGCAGGTACCGCTCGCTGCCGTCGTCGGCGGCAATCGAGATCACGTCGTGGGCGCCATTCCAGTAGCTTCCCACCACCTGGCCGAGCCGCTGACCGCCGACCGACCATGCCGCAAATCCGACCACGTCCTCCACGTAGAACTCTTCCGTCGACAAGCTTGGCAGCCGTGGCCGAGGAAACTGCACCTCGCCTGACGCAAGCTCTGCCACCACCTCCCGACTCTCGGCCGACGAGAAGCGAACCAGAAAGCCGCCCGGCACCGGCCGGCTGGCGACGATGGCAACGTCGCGCGAGCACCCATCCTTGAGCCATCGCACCTCCATCGGCAACGTCGCTGCCCAGGCACGATCCGCATCGACGTTGTAGGGCGCAAGCAGAATCTCCCCGCGCCTCCCGTGCGGGCGCCGCAAGACACCGAACGGCAGCCACGGTTCCCCGCCACCAACTTGGGCAGGCTGGCGGCTGCCTGCGCCCTTCACGCTAATCCTCGAGGATTTCGAGAATCGCTCGGCGCTTCATCTTGGCCGAGGCGGCGGAGAGGACGGTGCGAAGCGCCTTGGCGGTGCGCCCCTGGCGGCCGATCACGCGGCCGAGATCGGACTCGGCGACCTTGAGCTCGTATACCGTGGCATCGGGCTCTTCGATCTGTTCGACAACCACCTCGTCCGGATGCTCGACCAAGGCACGCGCCAGATACAGCACGAGCTCCCGCAAGGCAGGAGGAGCCTTGTCAGCGGCAACAGCGGAGGGGGAAGGGTCGCCCTCAGTCACAACTACGCCTTCGCAGGTGCAGCCGCGGCCGAACGCCGGGCCTTCTTGATGAGTTGCCCAACCGTTTCGCTGGGAACCGCACCCGAGGCCAACCAATAATCCAGCCGGGCCAGATCGAGGCTGACCTTGGGCGGATCCTGACGAGGATCGTAGATGCCGATCTGTTCGATGAGCCGGCCGTCGCGCGGACTTCTTTCATCTGCGGCAACAACACGGTAGTGGGGGGCCTTCTTGCCTCCGCATCGGGTGAGTCTTAGGGTGACGGCCATGGTTCTAGATTCCTTGTGAAGCTCGTCGTGAGCCAGCGGGTGAGAGTGATTATAACGCAGCCAATTGTCAAGGCGAAGCTGCTTCTTTCGAGTATTTGCAGTTCTTGGACGATTTGTGCAGATTTCCGCGTCACGCAGACGCTTCGCGTCACTAACAATCCCCCGTCTTCGACATAAGAGGCAGGATGTGCGAGCTTTCGACCTCAATGGACCGTCGGTTGTGCGTTTTTTTTCTTGCGGCTGGCGGCGCTCTCTTCCCAAGGGCGGCGTGGCCCCAGGCCAATACCGCCAAGGTCCATGAGCGCCGCGCGGTCGTTTTCTACACCGCCGAGACGCATGGAACCTTGGAGCCCTGCGGTTGCACGAGTGACCCGCTAGGCGATTTTGCGCGCTTCACGGCGCTGGTTCGCAAGGCGGCTGGCAAGACGAAGGAGGCCTTGCTTGTGGACGCCGGTGGACTGCTCTTCCCGGCGGGGGAGATCTCGCCCGCCCGGATGCCCGCGGCCCGTTTGCGCGCGGAGTTTCTCGCAAAAGAGGTGAGCAGGCTGCCCTTTGGCGGCGCTGCGATTGGGGCGGACGACCTGGCCCTGGGCGCGGGTGCCGTCAGCCCGAAGCGGCTGGCGGTCAACCTGCCGAATGTGCCCTTCGTCGAGCCGTCGCGCAGCGTCGACGTGGGCGGAATCAAGATCGGCGTCGTGGGCGTCGCCGACGGTGAGACCGCTGCCAAGGCCGGGCTGAAGGCCGCGGATCCGAACCAAGCAGCCCGCGCAGAGGTCGCGCGCCTGCGAAAAAGTGGCGTTGAAGTGGTCATTCTACTGGCACCCCTGGAACGCCCGCTCGCACGCAATCTGGCCCGGACGACCGGTGCGGATTTCGTCATTGTCGGTAAGAACGTGGGCAACGGCATGGCGAGGGCCGAATCGGTGGGCTCCGGCTTCTTGCTCGCGCCCGCGGACGAGCTGCAGCGGGTTGGCAAGCTGGAAATCGTGCTACGAGGTGCGGGGGCACGCGGCTCGGACGAATCGCTGGTTGACGCGGGGGAGCCGGCGCAGGCCGCCGATCGCATCGCCGAGCTCGGTCGAAAGATCGCGCAGCTCGAGGCGGATCTTTTGCGCTGGAAGGCCGACGGTTCGTCTGATCCCGCGTTCGTCGCCAGCAAGACGCAGGAGCGCGACGACCTTCGCAACGAGCGCAAGACGCTGGGAAGAGTCACCTGGCGGCCGCCGGCCTCGGGTTCGTATTTCATAAACATGCTGGTACCGATCCGACGCAGCCTTCCGCGCGACACCGCGCTTTCGTCGGACATGCACAAGCTCGACCACGCGATCGGCGAGGCCAATTTGCGCTCGGCCGAGCCGCCGGTCCCGGCCGAGCCCGGGCGCGCATTTTACGTCGGAGGCCAGGCGTGCGTGTCGTGCCACAAGCCGGCGGCCAAGTTTTGGAAGAAGACGGTTCACGCGCAGGCCTGGAAGACCCTGGTCGACGTGGGCAAAGAGGCGCACGACGACTGCGTGAGCTGTCACGTCACCGGCTACGGCGAAGTGGGCGGGACCAGCCTCGGCCACACGCGCGGGTTCGAGAACATCCAGTGCGAGGTTTGCCACAGCCCTGGATCGACCCACGTGGAAAGAAAGGGCAAGGAGACGCCCTTCGCGGGCCAGCTCAAGACCCCGGAATCGGTGTGCGTGCGCTGCCACAACGAAAAACACTCGGACACCTTCCAGTACCAAGCCTATCTGCGCGACGTGCTCGGGCCCGGTCACGGCGAAGATGCCCGCGACGGGCTGGGCGACGGCCCCACTGGCCACAGCCTCCGCCGTGCTGCCGCGGCTCGCGCCAAGCTGGCCGCCCGCCGCCCGGAAGCACGCTGACCGCGTGGCGTTCATCCGGCGACGCTGGTAGATCTAGCCCGATGTTTGACGTTTCCATCGACCGCCTGGTCCAAAGTGGCCAAGTCGAAGCGAGCCGCGCGGAACGCACCGCCTTTCTGTGGGACGAGATTCGCCGCCTCAAGAAGGACAAGCGCGCCTACGTTCCCGCCCACAACTACCAGGTGCCCGAGGTGCAGGCCATCGCCGATACCGTCGGCGATTCCTTCGAGTTGGCGGTGCGAGCGCGCAACGTGGATGCGAGGCTGGTGGTGTTCTGCGGGGTGCGTTTCATGGCCGAAGGCTGCTACACCCTGGCGCCGCACCTGCCGGTATACCTGCCGAGTCAGCGCGCGCTGTGCTCGCTGGCCGAGGTCGACGTGGACGAGCTGGAAGAGCGGCAAGAATTCCTGCGCGGGCTCGGGCGCAAATTCGTAACCATGACCTACGTTAACACCTACGCCGACGTGAAGGCACTGTCCGATGCCTGCTGCACCAGCTCCAACGCGGTGAAGATCGCCGATCGTCTGGGCGCGCCCGACATCCTGTTCGTGCCCGACCAGAATCTCGCGTATCAGGTCGCCATCAAGACGCGCCGGATGTACCTGCCGCCGCCGGATCCGCACGCGTTTCATCCCAAGGAGTATCTCGAACGCATCGAACCGCTCTCGCGCGAGGGCGAGCGGCAGGGTCTTGTGGGCAACGTCTTCGCCTGGGAAGGCGCGTGCCACGTGCACCACAACATGACCACGGCCGACATCGCAAAGATCCGCCGCGACGATCCGGCCGCCGTGGTCATCGTGCACGGCGAGGTGAGGCCCGAGCTGCAAAGGGCGGCCGACGAGGTGATGTCGACCTCGCAGATGGCGAAATACGTCGATGGGCATCCCGAGAAGACCCGATTCGCGATCCTCACCGAGTGCGGACTGGTGGTTCGCATGGAGCTGGAACACCCGGAAAAGCAGTTCTACAAACCCTGCCGCTTGTGCGAGCACATGAAGGCCATCGACTTGGAGAACGTCTACCTCACCTTGCGCGACGAGCCGGCCGCGTGCCGCGTGACGGTTCCGGAGTCGGTGCGCGCGGGCGCCGCGCGGGCCATGGCGCGCATGATCGAGCTCGCATCGTAAACCCGGCTACGGGAAGTAGAGGACTTCCTGAGGACCGTAGCTCGCCACCAGGCCGCCGATGTAATTCTTTGCGTAGTCGCGGCGCAGGACCACGGCACGAATCTCGGCCTTGGTGAGGATCTCGCAGTCACCCTCGGAGGCCTGCGCCAGGACACGCGCCAAGGTGTCCTCCGAGATTCGGTCCAGCGCGACAAAGAGCCTGCTTGAAAACCGTTGCGAGCGGTGAAGCGCGGTCCGAGCCTTCTCGTTGCCGTCGGGCTCGATGAAGAACGACATGGTGTTGTCCATGAAGTAAAGACGTGTGCCGTCTTGATTTGCGAGCAGGTTACCGCCGCTGTAGCGATCTGGATTGGCAATCAAGAAGTCGAACACCCATAAGTCGGAAAGCTGCGCCGCCAGGCTGTGCTTTGAGTCGGGAATGGGCTGCCCGTGGGTCAGCCACCGCGTGCTCTCTGCGATGCCCTCGGGCGTGTCGAGCCCGATGTCCTTGATGACGGGGATCCAGAACATCATCACGCCCGCGGTGTTGCCGCGCGGGTCGAAGATGGTCTCGGCGCGAATCCTCGGCAGTATCGGGACCGTGTCGGGATGAAGGTGGGAAAACATCTCGGCCCGGGTCACCATCCTGGGCGTGGCCGGGGCGACCGCGTTGAGGCCGAGCAGGCGGTTGATCCGATACGCCGCCACTTCCTTGCGCGGGACGGTCTGCAGATTGGTCTGCGCTGGCTTGAAAGCGGCGCGCGAGCCATCCGCGAAATCGACCCGGAAGGAAAGCGACGAACCACCTTTGTTGAACTTCATGCGCGCAATGGGCTGACTGCGCATGCGCGCAATGAGCCTGTCGTCCTCGAGGCCCATGAAGCTGCCGGCTGCGCCCTGGTCGACATTCGGATTGGGCAGCGGCTGGTCGCGCCGATCAGCCCAGTCCGAACCGGGACGCGCCGCCGCCGAGGTCGCGATCCGCCCGCCTGATTTTGCAGAGGCAAGGTGCAGCAGCGCGCGCACAACCAGCGTCGCGCCGACCGCGGCCAATGCCAGCACCAGGCATTCCGCAAGAAGGTAGCGCGTAAGCCGCATGGCAAAATTCTATGCCTTGCGGCCGAGCCGACAAGTTCCACGCATCATTCGGTCGCCGCGGTAAGCGCCCGGTCGAGCTGCTCGCGTCCGACCGCGCCGATGAAAACGCGGACTATCTTGCCGTCGCGACCGACGATCACGATGTATGGAATCGACGAGACGCCGTAAGTGCCGCCCGCGTTGCGGTCGTCGATCACCACAGGATACGGGAACTTGTTGTGCGCAACGAACTCGCGCACGTCGTCCACCGTCCCCGCCGGCCCATCGGAGTTGATGCCCACGAACTCGACGCCGCGCGGTTGCCAGTCGCGATAGAGATCGTGAAGGGTCGGCATCAGGGCGAGGCACGGCGGACACCAGGTGGCCCAAAAGTCCAGCAGAACCGGGTGCCCGCGCAGGCTCGACAGCCGAACCTGACCGGGGTGTCCGTCGATGCGCGACAACGCGAAATCCGGCGCCAAGTCCGCTCTCCCCAGCGGACGCAAGACGGCGTAGTTCCGCGCGCTCCAGACCGAGCTCATCGCCAGACCGATCACCGGCAGGGCCAGCACTGCGAGACCTGTGAAAAGCCCGCGGCGCGATGACGACGACGGCAAAGGCGTCGCCCGCCGAAGCACCCGCACCGAAATTGCCACCAGCGCAAGCACCCAAAGCCAGGCAAGAACGCGCACGATCGCGCCCAGCCCCTGGGGCACATAGCCAAACCAGGCGTCGAGGTCGAGCAAGCGAACCGGCGCCCAAGCAAAGAAGTACGGCACGTAGCAGGCGGCGCCCATCTCCAGGCCCAGCGACGGATCGCGGCGCCCCCGCCCGGCGAGAACAACCACCACCAGGGCGGAGACCAACGCCACGAACGCGGCGGTCCGCAGCTCGGATCCGATCACCCCCACGATTTGGGTCAGCGCCGCGGCGACCGACACGCGCGAGAACGAGCGCCCGGCACGGATCAGCTCGGGCAACCGATAGGCGACGCTTGCGATGAGCACCAACGCCAGCGCATCACGAACCGCGCCCGTCTTGCGCTCCGCGACTCTCGCAAGCCCGCGCAACGGATCGGCAAGCAAGAGGCCCAACCGAGCTGGAAACGAGGGCTCGGCAGGCGAGGACCTCAGCTCAGCCTCCACTGGGCTTCTCCCGTGTCTGTATCAGCTTCTTGGCCGCCGTCGATAGCGCGCCGGGGATGTTTCTGGATCGGGACAGGGTTTTGAGGTCGTCGGCGTGCAGGAAGCTGAGCAGGCGAAGCGACGTGGCCAGCGGGCACTTGGGGTTGTTCACCAGGGCATGCTTGACCGCGTAGTCCTTCATATGCTCGCGGCTGTTCGAGATGTATCGAATGACGTCGTCGCACACGGCGCGGCTCGACGCCGCGGCCACCACTTCCATGTCGGTGATCGATGGCGAACGAATCACTGCCATGGCGACCAGGCGATTGGTATCGCGAATCAGAACCTGCCGGCAGTAGGCATTGCCGACGGTGGCCAAGCGGATCTTCTCGAAGATCTTGAGCTCGTCGAACTTGATGACTGCCGTGCGTCCCTTCTTCTTCTCGGCGCCGTCGTCGGAAGCTTCGGGGTTTCCCTGGGTTGTCGTGCCATCCGCGGGCGGGAGCGCGATTCCGTTCGACGCAGCCTCGAATTCCCCCAGCGCCGCCGCCGCGAATACCTCGTCGCTTGCCGATGGCCGGGCGGCATTCGGATCCGCCGTGATCGCGGCGGCCATCTCGTCGAAGCCGGGAATGCCGTCGGGGCGCACATGGTTGCGGGCGCAAAGCTCCAGCGCCCGGCTCACCGACGACATGCGGGCATTCTTGTTGAAGTAGAGAGCCTCGACCAGGGCGGTCGAACGCAACAGCCGTACTTCGTTCTGGAAGATGATCTCCAGCCCCGCCTCGTCGAGGTGCCGGGCAAGATAGACGAAGGTCTCGTCTGCTGTGGCTCGGTTGAAGAGGATCTTCTCGATGGCTTCCCGGCGCGCCGCGGGCAGCCGCTCTGCGAAGAAATGCAGCACCTGCGGGGGCAGGGCCTCGCCCAACGGACCCAACAGGATCCTGTCGGGCAGGCTCGCCGGGGCGGCCTCGGCCGCGGTCTTCACCGTCGGGTCGGGATCGAAAGAAAGCTGAAACGCCGTGATCAGCAACTCCGCCGGGCGCAACGGCGCCATTCCGCGCAAGGCCATCAGCTTGGCAGGCGACGCCCCGGCGACAACGTCAGCGACCGGGCGAGAAAGCACGTGCGGTGCGACGGGTTCGAGTTTCAGTGGTTCCACGGCAAGGTCCTTGGCCTGCAGGCGGATCTCCTCGGCTAGCCTCGGTTCCGCTCGTGTAGGATCTTGAGCCCGCGCAAGGTCAAAAGCTCGTCGTATTCCTCGATGGTCGCTGATTCGCGCGCCACCAGGGCACCAAGCCCACCGGTTGCGACGACCTTGGGCGAATAGGCGACCTCGGCGCGAATTCGGTTCACGAGCGCGTCGATCATGCCGGCGTAGCCGAACACCAGGCCCGACTGGATGCTGGCCACTGTATTGGTGCCAACCACCGCCTTCGGCCGGGCGATCTCGACCCGCGGCAGCTTGGCGGTCGCCCAATAGAGCGCATCGGCCGAGATCAGCAGCCCCGGCGTGATGATGCCGCCGGCGTACTCGCCGCGCGCGGTAACCACGTCCAGGGTCGTCGCGGTGCCGAAGTCGACCACGATGGCGCCTTGGGGCCAGCGCGCGTAGGCGGCCACTGCGTTCACGATGCGATCCGCGCCAAGGTCGCGCGGGTTTTCGTACAGCACTGGCATCCCGGTCTTCATGCCCGGCCCGACCACCAGCGGCGCCAGCTTGAAGTAGCGGGCGAACAGGCGCTCCATGGGCAGCGTCGCCGGTGGAACCACGGAGGAAATGATCGCGGCATCCACCTGATGCATGTCGAGGTTCTCAAGGTCGAAAAGCCCGCGCAGCGTCGCGGCGTGCTCGTCCGCGGTGCGCTCGCTGCGGGTTTCGACCCGCCAGTCAAAGCGCAGCTTGTCGCCGTCGAACAAACCGAAGGCGGTGTGGGTGTTGCCGATGTCGACCACGATGAGCATGAACTCCTGACGATAGTACAGAATCTGCGCCCGCGCGGGCTATCCCGAGGTCGGCGCCGACTTTTCCCCTGCTGCTGCCTCGTGGTATGGGTTGGTCATGAGGTGGGCGTGAACCGCCAAGGTGCTGATTCGGGCAGAGAGCCCGGTCTCAAGGTCGAAGGCGGGCCACCGCCCCCTCGGTCTGCGCCGCCCACGACGGTTACGGTCAGCGGTGCTCCAACCCTTTCCGCCGAGCCGGCGCGCTGGCGCGCCCGCTTCCCAGCCGGTATCGGGATCCTTTTCGGGCTTTCGGTGATGCTTTTCCTCGGGGCCTGGCTGCTCGACGCGCACTTTTTCGGCCGTCGCTCGGCCGCGACAGCGAATCTCGGGGCTTGGCGTTTGCTGGTCGATCTGGACCCCGAAACCCTGCAGAACGCGCTTGGCAGCCTGGCCCAGGTGGTGGTGGCGGTGCTTGGCATCGCCATCACGGTGGTTTCCATCGTGGTGCAACTGGCGGCCACGCGCTACACGCCCCGCATCGCCGAGATGTTCTTCCGCGACAAGAAAAACCTGGCCATTATGGGCTTCTTCGTGGTGGCCTGCATCGACGCGGTCTGGGTCAGCATCGCAGTTACCGGCGGCTTCGTTCCCCGCCTGTCCGTGGCGGTGACCACCGTAGTCGTCACCGCCAGCCTGCTCCTTTTGGTCCCGTACTTCGCCTACGTCTTCGCGTTTCTCGATCCCGAGAAGGTCATCGCCCGAATTGGACAGCAGGTCCTTGATGCGGTGCTGGCGCGGGGCGCGGCCAGGCGCGATCGCGACAGGGTCGACGCACGGCAGGCATCGTGCGTGGCGGGCCTGGAGCACCTTTCCGACATCGCCGTAAACACCGTCGGGCAGAAGGACAAGATCATCGCGACGAACGCCATCGCGGCCATACGCGAGTTCGCGATCAAGTACCTGCGCGAGAAGGGTCAACTGACGCCGGAGTGGTTCGTGGTGGGCCCGCGAGCCCACGGCAATCCCGACTTCATCGCTCTGGCGCCAGATTCGTTGCGCTCGCTGGAGCACCGACGGATTTGGGTGGAATGGAAGGTGCTGCACCAGCTCCGCAGTGTGTTCGCAGAGACCATTGAGCATCTGCCCGAGCTTGGCCACGTGGTGGCGATCGAAACCCGTTACCTCGGTGAAGAGGCGCTCAAGCACGACGACCGAGAGGTCCTGGTCCTGGCCATCCGCTACTTCAATACCTACCTGCGTACTGCCATCGGCCACCAGAACACCCGCACCTGTTACAACGTCTTGCACCAGTACCGGCTGCTAGCCGAGCACATAATGCGCCGAGGTCACGACGACCTGTTGCTGGAGGTCGGCCGCTGCATGGCCTACTACGGCCAGACCGCCCACAAGGCCGGGCTGCGCTTCGTGACGGAGACGGCGGCACACGACTTGGCGGTTCTCTGCGAGCGAGCGTTCTCGCACAAGAACCGCTGCCACGACCAGCTGCTAGGGTGTTTTCTGACAGTCGACAAGGTCAGCGACACCGGCGAAGAAGAGCAAGCGTTGCGCGGGGTTCGTAAGGCGCAGATTCGCCTCGCAACCTTTTATCTGGCGAGCGAGGCCGCGGGCCCGGCCGAGCGCATCGCAAGGGACATGTGCAGGGAGAAAACCGAACGCTTGGCATCCATCCGGGCCGAGCTTTTGGCCGTGACCGACAAGGAGTTCTGGGAGGTCACGGATCGTGGCGTTAACTTCGACTACCTTGATCAGGGTCGCAAAGAAAAGCTCGACGACTTCTTCGCGCGCGTTACGCCTAAGGGGTAAAATTCGGATGGGTGCCAGCCACGCCAGCGGAGATTCATGAGCACGACCACACCGGGCATTGCAGCCGAAGAGAGCTCTGACGAGCTCAACAGCGTAGGCCAGCGGGTCGAATACACCTTCAACCCCGACAGCCCGCGTATCCTGGTCGTGGACGACGAGCGCGTGATTCGCGAGATCCTGTCCGATTTCCTTGGGCTGGAAGGCTACGTCGTACGCACCGTAGAAGACGGCGTGCAGGCCTTGGAGGAGCTGCAAAAGCGCGTCTACAACCTGGTGATCTCGGATCTCAAGATGCCGAAGATGAACGGGCTCGACCTGATCGAGAAGGTCACCGAGCTTGGGATTCCGGTTCTCACCGTCATCATGACCGGCTTCGGCACCGTGGAAACCGCCATCGAGGCGATGAAGCACGGCGCCTACGATTACATCCAAAAGCCCTTCAAGGTCGAAGAGGTCATTCACATCGTGAGGCGTGGCCTCGACCGGCAGCGCCTACAGCACGAGAACCTGCGCCTGAAGGACGCGCTTTCCATCTACAAGATCAGCGAGGCCATCGCGACCTCGCTGTCGGTTGAGAAGGTGCTCGACCTGGTGCTGGACGCCGTGCTGGATGCGGTGGACGCGGACATCGTGAATCTGCTCTTGGAACAGCCCGGCCACGCCCGAGAAGTGTCGGACCCGCCCGGCAGGTTTGTCGAGCACGCGCGCAAGGTGTCGCCGCGCCTGGATGCAAGTGAGGCCGCGCCGGCGCTGAATTTCGGCGAAGTGCTGCCGCTTTTGCAGGACGACAAGCCCCTGCTCGCCCACAGCGCGCGGGCCTTCCGCTTCCTGTCAGGCCCGCCGGAGAAACGCCTGGTCAGCTTCTGCTCCATCCCGCTCAAGCTAAAGGGTCGCATCATCGGCATGCTGAACGCGTACAGCTACACCAAGGGCGCGAAGTTCAGCGAGGGCCAGCGCAAGATGCTCTACGTGCTGGGCAGCCGCGCCGCCGTGTCGATCGAAAACGCGCGCCTGTACGAAAGCCTGGTCGACGCCAACGAGGACTTGGTCAGCGCCAACGTCTCGCTCGAGGAGAACTTCAAGCAGACCATCATCGGCTTCGCGCACGCGCTCGAGGAATCCGATCGGTACACCCGCGGCCATTCTGAGCGCGTCTCCACCTACGCGCGCCTGATCGCCGTCGGTATGCGCCTACCGGGCGAGGAAATCGAGACCGTGGTCAAGGCCGGTCTGCTGCACGACGTGGGCAAGATCGGCATCCGGAACGATCGCCTGAACAAGCCCGGCAAGCTGACCCCCGAAGAGCTGGCCATGTTCCGTTCCCACCCCGCCAAGGGCCGCCGCATTCTGGAACCCATCCCGTTCATGCGCGACCTGGTTCCTGGCTGCTACTGTCACCACGAAGCCTGGGACGGCTCGGGTTATCCCCAGGGCCTGACCACCGACCGCATTCCCGTCATCGGCCGCATCGTCGCCGTGGCTGACGCCTACGACGCCATGACCACTGACCGCGCCTACCGCAAAGCCCTGCCCCACGTCATCGCCTGCGGCGAGATGGAGCGCTGTAGCGGCACCCAATTCGACCCCGAAATCGTCCGCGTCTTCCTGGCCCACATCGACGACTACCGCAAAGCCGAAGCCGTCGCAGGGCGCGCGATTCCGAGGTAGGAGAGGCTGCCCGCGGAGGCTGCCGCTGCTGTGCTCATCAGGCGCCCGCGCGAAGCTCGAGGGCTGACGGTGCTGGCGACGCCCGGCTGCTCGCCCGAGTCTTGGGAATCGTTGCACCCCAAATAGAAACCGCCCGAGGACCGGATTGTGTCCGGTGCCCGGGCGGTGGTGTTACTGAGTCAGAACGCGAGTGCGTTCAACGGGGGGACTAGATGATCCCAGTTCCCTTGAGGGTGACGACGGCGCTGTCGCCGGGCGTCCCACTCACGGTGAGCGTCGCGGTCGGCGTGCTGGCGGCGGCCGGCACGAAGGTGACCGTCACGGTGCAGGTCCGGACTGTCCCGGTCGGCGTCGACGGGAGCTGGACGCCGGTGCACTGATCGTCGATGACGTGGAACAACGTATCATCGGACAAATTCACCTTCAAGAAGCCGGTCATCGGGGCATTGGCCTCATTGGTGAAGGTGATTACCTCGGTCGCAGTCGACGTCGCGGTGGTCGATACGCTTCCGAACGACACGGTGACGGAGCCATCCGCCGCCACGGTACGCCCGTTGCCGGTACCAACATTGGTCCCGACGGCCGCGGTCGCACTCAGTGCGGGAATGGCCGTACCTGTCATCAGAATCGGGGTGGTCGATCCACCCGAGGTCGAGCTGAGGATGAGGTACGCGGTCTTCGCAGGCGTGGTCAGTGAGAGCGGGCTGAATAGCACCGTGACCGTGCAAGTGGGGTCAGGGTCGGTGCTACCGCCAAGGCCGATCAACGCGACGTCTGTGGTGACACAGGTGCTAAGGCCACCCGAGGTCACGATGCTGAAGTCGGGCTCCGCCGCCGCACCGGCCGTAGCGGACGCCGCGATGATCACGGAAAGCGGACCGGAGCGCCTCGACGCCGGGCTGGCCAGTCCGTTGTTGAAGTGGAAGGTCTGCTGCGTTGTTGCCGTCGCAGTGGTCGAAAGTACCGCTTGTTTCCCAAACGAGTAGCTGCTGGACGTATCCGTCGTTGCAAGAGCCGGATCCACAGTGCCAGTCCACCCGACGACCACCGTCTGCCCGGTTAGACCTGACGCGGCGAGTGTCACCGTGCCTGGGCCGCTGACACCGGTCGCGCCAGGCGAGGCCGTGACAGTCAGGGTGCAGCTTTGCAGCGGAGCAAGTGTCGTTGCCGAGCAACCACTGGCCAACAAGTTGGTCGGTAGGCTCGAAGTGATCGCGCTGATCGCGGTCGACGTGCCTCCAAGGTTGGTGACCATGACGGTCTCGGCGTGCGAGGTGGCGCTGGTGGCGCTCCCCAACGCCAAGATGGCCGCGGTGTTGCCCGGGGCGTAGTTCAGGCTGGCAGGGCCCGGAACATACGCGAGCAGGGCGTAGGTCGCAGTGCCGGTCTCGCTGAGGAGAATGGTGTGCCATCCCACAGCCAGCGGCGTACTGGCATTGACCGGGGCGTAGGTCACCGTCAGTCCACAGGTACCGGAAGGAGCCGGTACTCCCGTGCCTCCCACGGCGCATCCATTCGTCGTCGCGGTCGCTATCGTGACCGTTCCGATTCCAGTAGTGGGGTTAGCCCAGTCTGGGCCGATAGCCTGGGAGACGGCAAAGCCGGCAGGAAGAACCATCGAGCCACTCGAGTTGGCGTTCTTGATGACCACTCCCGCCGTGAAGGACCCGTCGGCGGCTGGGGCTCCCATGTCAACGGCTGCGTTGATGTTAGCCGTTGAATCACCGAAGTACCCAACGTTCCCCGCCGTAGTCCTGTTGGCCGCGATGGTTTGGACGATGGTAGTGGCAATTCCGTTGGTGGCGGTGATGTTGAGGTCGATCCTCTCGGCCGAGAGATCCACGGTGTCGGTGTCCGTGGTCGCTGCTAGCGTATGGGCGGAGGTCGGAGCGTAAACGATGTTGAAATCGCAAGTCGCCCCGGGGGCCAGGCCAGGCTCGCCCGTGATGGTGGTCAGCAGGCAGGAGCTGGCCGGATCGATGGCAAATGGAGTGGTGGAAGGAGCTGCCGTGGAGCTGCCATGCGTTGTCAGTACACCCTTGGTTCCCTTGGCATAGGTGCCGCCGACGTTGATCAGCGTATAGGTCACCGGGTTTGAAGTCTTACCCAGCACCACCGTTCCGATGTAGCGCGTGGCAGAGGACCCCGAATGGAGCGACTTGGCTGAAAGCTGCACGGAAGCGTCCATGACCACAGTTGCCATAGTCTCGGCCGTTGCGATCTGACCGCTGACCTGAGCTCGGATTTCCTTGAACTCAACCAACGGCTTGATGGCGGTGCTACCAGCCGGGTCAGACGCGGTGATCTTGAAGGTGCAGGTTCCGCCATTCTTGGCGATGACCACGTTCGTTCCACTGGTCGGCACTTGGCAGCCACCGGTGCCGGTGGTGTCGATGGGGGAGAACAACGCGTCGTTGGCAACCGGCCAGATCACGCTGTCTGCGATCGCCAGGGTGGGAGCCGCGATCACGTCGGTCTCAGCGTGGTTGGTGAGGGTGAACGTCAACGTGCTGAGCGAGGTGGTGGACGCCTTGACGATCGTACCGAAGTCGTACGGGGTCGCGGCGCTTCCGTCACCCGTCGCGCTCGACGAGGTGAGGCTGAGCTGCGGCTTGGCCGTACCAGACAGCACGACAGTCGCGATTCCACCTTGCTGGGTGGTGATCGTAAGCACGTCGGTTCGCGACGGGATGAGACTGGTCGTCTGCGGCTTGAACCAAACCACAATCGTACAAGTCTGGCCGCCAGGCAGCCCGACGGTCGAGTCGAGATTCCAGCAGGTCCCAGCAGGGGTGGTGACGGTCGGCCCAGTCAAGAGGAAGTCCGAGTCGCTCCCTCCCTGTAGGGCGATCTGCATGTTGGTGGCCGCGAGCGCGTTAGCAGCATTGCTGACCGTAACCGTTACCGTCGTCGCGTCGCGGGCGCCGGCAAACGTCGGATCGAACGTACCAGACGCGGTCGCAGTGATATTGGCACCGACAACGCCGTTTCCCTGCAGGGTCACCTGCGCGTTCTCCGTGCTGACCGGGTTCGTACCGGTGGCGTCGAGGACAGTGGCCGTCACCGAGAAGGTCGCAGTGGCTGCTGCCACCGAGGTCGGGTTGAACCCGAGGACGATTTCGGCGTGGCCCCCACCCCCGCCGAGAGTCGTTCCGCTCAGACCATCTTGCTGCACGATGAATTGGTCTGGATTCGCCCCAGCGAGCGTAAGCGCGAACGCCTTCATGCTGGTCGGGCCGTTGTTCGTCACGGTAATGGTGACCACACCAACCGAGCCCTTTGCCACATCGCCAAAGTCCGCCGGAGACGGCGCGATCGTGAGCGGGCCAGTCCCGCTACCCTTGACGGTCGCTGTGTCGCTGGTGCCATCGCCGCCGGCCGCAGTGATGGTGCCGGTGAGCGCGGTTCTGGTCTGCGGCTTGAAGTCGACCAGCTTGTAGCAGGCCGGTGTGTGGACATCACGCGAAGCGCTGAACGGATCCGTGCTGGAATCGCAGGGAGCCACGCCCGTAACGACAGTCGAGCCAATGGTGATGGCAGTCGCAGTCGTAGCATTGTCCGTAATCGTGAAGTTGGCTGGCGAACCGAACGCGCCGGTTACATTCATGTTACCCACCGAGGATCGGACGAACACCGCCAGCGTGAGTGACTTGGCCGAGCCCAACGTGTTGGAGCCGACGGCGACCTGTCCGAAGTCGTAGGGCTGCGGGGTCACAATCGTCCCAATCTTGGTAACTTCGACGATCTCAACGACACCGAGGCCGGTGCCAGTAAGATTGACGTTCGAGGCGCCCTTGTTGACGCTGGTGACGGTGGCGGTGCCAAGCACCTTGCCCTTCGTCGTCGGCGTAAAGATGAGGTTGGCGAGGCAGCTCAGGCCCGCGTCGAGAGTGGCCGGGCAGTTGGTCGTCCCCACCGAGAACGGAGCAGTAGCGGTGAAGGTCAACGCGCCGGTCGTTTGGTCGCTGGCCGCAGCGTTCGCGACGACGCACGAAATCGTGCTGGTCTTCCCGACAACCGCATCAGCGAAAACACCGGTGCCGCAGGAGATCGTCAAGCCCGGCTTGGCCGGTGCGATACCGGTAACCGTCGCCGTCTGCTTGATGGTGGAGGTGGCCGGGTCGCCTTCAACTGCGGTGAAGGTCGCGGAGGCCCTGCCTGCAGTGGTGGGCTGGAACTTCACAACGATCTGGCAGGAATCGCCGGCGGCAAGGACGGCCGTGCACGTGGTGGTGTACGGGAACTCCGTGGCGCCGCCAACGCTCGAGGTGCTGTCCTGACGAATCACCGATAGCGCGGCTGTGTCCGCGGTGCCGGTATTCTTCACGGTGAACGCCTGGGCGGCGCTGGTCACGCCGACGCCAGTATCGCTACCGAAGTCCAGGCTGGAGGGCGTGAGAGCCAACATTGGAACTTTCACGAGCGTGCCGGTGCCGGTGACCTTGACGCTACTCAGGAGCCCGGTCGAATCGCTGACCGTGACAAGCGCCGAAGTGGCGGCGGCAGCGGCCGGGGTGAGGGTGACCGAGAAGGTGCACTGCCCGGTGGTGGCGGCCAGGGCAACGCCGGTGCAAAGGTCGTTGCCAATCTTGAACTCGGTGGTGGCGCCGGCAAGGGCCAGGAGGCCCGTCGGGGTGCCGCCGGTGTTCTTGACTGTGAAGACGGTTGCTGCCGAGGTGGCGGCGACGTTCACGCTGCCGAAGTCAACCGGACCCGCTGGGGTGATGGTCACGGCAGTGCCGGTGATGGCAGCGCCGGTGAGGGCCGCGGTCACGGAGGTGCCGGCAGCCGCATCGGCCACCGTCAGAGTTCCAGTAGACGCGCCACCCGCCTTGGGGGCGTACTGAACTTGGATATGGCAAACCGCGAGAGGCGCCAAGGGAACAACGCAGTCGTGCGACAGGATCGAGAAGTCGGTCGCGCCGGCGCTGATCGTGGGGTTGAGAGTGCCCGAGTTCGAGCCGCCGCTGTTCGACACGTTAAAAGTCGCTACGTCGGTCTTACCAACCGTCGCCTGGAAGGCCTGGGTCTTCGGCGAAATGTCGATACTCGCTTTCGTCACGGCCGGGGTCACAGTCGCGACCACCGTAGTGATCGTGGTCTTCCCGGCGGCATTGCAGGTAATGGTGTCGCTGTGGGCGCCGGACGTCGAGGCCGTGAAGGTGAATGCATACACGCAGGCAGCCGTCACCGTGCCCGTCGCGGCGCAGGTGGTCTGCGCGGCGTTCGCCGCCAGCTCGGTATTGCTGGAGACGCAGGCCAGTCCGGTCACCGCGCCGATCGGGGCGATCGTCACAAGCGCGGGCGCAGTGGCGTTGAGAGCCAGCGTGCCAAGGTCGATCCGATCCGGCGTGGCAGTGAAGCCGGTCGCCGGGTTGGCCTTGCCCGTGAGAGACACGGTCGCGGCATTGACGGTCAAAGTCCCGCCGGCCAGGCCCACGACGGACGGAGCGAACACCACGCTGAGGGTGCAGCTACCGATCGGCTGGGGAGAGGCGCAGCTGTTGGCGTTGAGAACGAACCCAGCGCCCGTGACCGCCGCATTGATCGCGGCGGCGGCGCCCGAGACAGTCACGGTGACCGTCTGGGCGGTGCTTTGCGCGCCGACATCAATCGTGCCGAAGTCGAGGATTGCCGGGTTGACCTTGACAATCGCCACCGGGTTTCCTGGGCCGGTGTCGATTGCGGGCGAAGCGTCTTTCTTCACGGGTGTGTTGTCGCTGCCTCCGCAGCCGACGACCGCCAGCATTCCTATGAGCCCCAGCGAACTTGCCTGGAGCAGCCTTCCGAATCTCTTAGAACACGTCATGTATTAGCCTCCGTCGAAACCCAATGTTGTTCCGCAATGCGAGCGCATTGCAGCAGCCGGAACATTTTGGGACCACCCCGGAAAGACGCAAGAAAAAAGATCTGAAACTACGGTTTCTTGGGAGCACGAGGCTCGGTTTTGGACGGAAATGTAGGTTCCCACGGCAAGGTGACCATGACCGCGCGCACAGCCGCGCTGAATTCCCGGAAATCGGTGTCGCAACTGTAGTCGCACACACAATTGTTCATTGAAAAAACTCTTCGGCGGGGTTCTCTGCGACGGGAAAGCGCACAGGCATCGAAGACGAAATTCTCAAAGGCCGCTGAAAAGCAGGCAGATCCGCGCATGCGCTCGCAAGCCGTGACTTGACCGCGGGTCCTTGATAGGTTTCGCGGCCATCGCATGGACACGATAGACGGCTCTTCGCCACCTCCGCCCACGCCACCTGTGCCGCCCTCGGGATCGGCATCGTCGCCCGGGATCCGCATCCCGGTCTCGATCGAAGAGGAGATGAAGTCGTCGTTCATGGACTACGCCATGAGCGTTATCGTCTCGCGCGCCCTGCCCGACGTACGCGACGGACTAAAGCCTGTCCACCGCCGCATCCTGTTCACCCAACATCAGATGAACAACGTTTGGAACCGGCCGTACATCAAGTGCGCCCGCGTGGTCGGCGACGTGCTCGGCAAATTCCACCCGCACGGCGACAGCGCCTGCTACGACGCCTTGGTGCGCCTGGCGCAGGACTTTTCCATGCGCTACCCGCTTATCGACGGGCAGGGCAATTTCGGGTCTATCGACGGCGACCCGCCGGCGGCCTACCGATACACCGAATGCCGCATGGAAAAGATCGGGCAGGAGCTGCTGTCCGATATCGACAAGGAAACTGTCGACTTCCAACCCAACTACGACGACAAGGAAACCGAGCCGACGGTTCTGCCGACCCGGCTACCGAACCTACTGGTGAACGGCGCATCGGGCATCGCGGTGGGCATGGCCACCAACATTCCCCCGCACAACCTGGCCGAGATCATCGACGCCACCATCGCCATCATCAGGAATCCCGACATCTCGGTGGACGAGCTTTTGGACCTGGTGCCTGGCCCGGACTTTCCGACCGGCGGCTTCATCTGTGGTCGCGGCGGCATCCGCGAGGCGTACCGGACCGGCCGCGGAAGCCTGCTGATGCGGGCGCGCACCGAAATCGAGGAAAACCCGAAGAGCGGGCGCAAATCCATCGTGGCCACCGAGATCCCGTACCAAGTCAACAAGGCCAAGCTGATCGAGAAGATCGCCGAGCTGGTGCGCGACAAGAGGATCGACGGCATCGCGGACGTGCGCGACGAGTCCGACCGCGAGGGCATGCGGGTGGTCATCGATCTGAAGAAGGATGCGGTGCCGGAGGTGGTGCAGAACAACCTCTGGAAGATGACGCCGATGCAGGAATCCTTCGGCATCAACATGCTGGCCATCGTCGAGAGCAGGCCGCAGACCCTGTCGCTCAAGCACTCCCTGCAGTACTTCATCCAGCACCGGCGCGACGTGGTCACCCGGCGCACGCAGTTCGACCTGGCCAAGGCCAAGGCCCACATGCACATCCTGGAGGGCCTCAAGATCGCCATCGACAACATCGATGCGGTCATCGACCTGATTCGATCGTCGAAGGATACCGAGACTGCCAAGGCCGGCCTAATCGAGAACTTCGACCTGTCGGCGATTCAGGCGCAGGAGATCCTCAATATGCGCCTGGCCAAGCTGACCGGCCTCGAGCGCGACAAGCTGGAGGCGGAGATCAAGGAAACCGCGGCTCTTATCGCGCACCTGGAGGAAATCTTGGGCAGCGACGCGGTGCTGGTGAGCGTGATCGTGGCCGAGCTGGAAGAGCAGAGGGAGCTTTACGGCGATGCGCGCCGGACCGAGATCCTAGACATCGACGTGGACATCGACGTCGAGGACATGATCGCCGACGAGGAGATGGTCGTCACCGTCACCCACGGCGGCTACGTCAAGCGCAACCCGAAGGGCCTGTACAAGCCGCAGCGGCGCGGTGGGCGCGGCATCACGGGCGCGTCCACCCATGAAGAGGACTTCGTGGCGCAGCTCTTCGTGGCCTCGACCCACGACACCATGTTGATGTTCACCAACAAGGGCCGGGTCTACGCGAAGAAAATCTGGGAAATCCCCCAGGCCAGCCGCACAGCCAAGGGCAAGGCCTTCGTGAACCTGATCCCGCTGCAAGATGGCGAGAGGGTGGTGGCGCTGCAGCCGGTACGCGAGTTCTCCGAGGGCGCGTTTGTGGTGATGGCGACAAAGCGAGGGCTCATCAAGAAGACCTCGCTGACCGCGTTCGGCAACATCCGAGCCTCGGGAATCATTGCGCTCTCCATCCAGGAGGACGACGACCTGGTCGGCCTGCGCATTACAGAGGGAACGTCGGATCTGATGCTCGGCACGCGCGATGGCTGGGCGATTCGCTTCCGGGAGGAGAACGTCAGGCCCATGGGCCGGGCGGCGCGCGGCGTGCGCGGGATTCGCCTGCGCGACAAGGACGACTTTGTCATCGGCATGGCCGCCGTGCCGCGCGAGGTCCCGGCGACGCTGCTGACCGTGTGCGAGCGGGGATTCGGCAAGCGCACGGTAAGCACCGACTACCCGACCAAGAACCGGGGGGGCAAGGGCGTCATCACCATCAAGACTACGGAGCGCAATGGCAAGGTGGTCGGGCTGCGCCTGGTGACCGACGACGACGACCTGATGCTCATCACCACCAGCGGCAAGCTCATCCGCATGCCGGTGGACGGCATCCCCACCATCGGGCGCAACACGCAGGGCGTGCGCCTTATCCGCCTGGAAGAAGACGAGGTGGTGGTGGCGATGGAGCGCATGGCCGACAAGGAAGAAGGCGAGCACGAGGTTTCGCCCGAGGTGGCTGCTGCGCGCGCCGAGGAGCAGACCTTGGCGGAGGAGGATTTGGGCGAGGAGGCAGGCGACGATGATGAGGGCGAGGAGGACGACCTCGGGGAAGGTGAGGAAACCGACGCCGGCGACGAGGATGGGACCGAGGACGAGGGCGGCGACAAGGGAAAGAATTAACTACACAAATGGACTACAAAAGGTCCCAACAATTGTTCGAGCGGGCCTGCGACCTGTTCCCGGGCGGCGTGAATTCGCCGGTCCGGGCGTTCAAGGCGGTGGGCGGCACGCCAGTCTTTCTGGCCAAAGGTGAGGGCGCGACAGTTTGGGACGCGGATGGAAATCGCTACACGGATTTCTTGGGTTCCTGGGGCCCATTGATTCTCGGCCACGCCAACCCGACCGTGGTGGCCGCCATCGGCGAAGCCGCCAGGGAAGGCACCACCTTCGGCGCGTGCACTGAAAAGGAGGTTCTCCTTGGCGATGCCCTCCGAGCATCGTTTCCTTCCATGGAGAAGATGCGCTTCGTGTCGTCAGGCACGGAAGCGACCATGTCGGCCTTGCGGGTCGCGCGCGGGTTCACCGGTCGGAACAAGCTCATCAAGATCGACGGCGGCTACCACGGCCACGCGGACATGCTGCTGGCCAGCGCGGGGTCGGGCGCCGCGACGCTGGGGATTCCCGGCTCGGCGGGCGTGACCGCGGCGGCGGTGGCCGACACGATTCTGGTGCCTTTCAACGATGAGTCGGCGATGCGGGCGGCCTTCACGGCCAACCCCGGCCAGCTCGCGGCCCTCATCGTCGAGCCGATTCCGGGCAACATGGGCCTGGTTCCGCCCAAGCCCGGATATTTGCAATCGCTGCGGCGACTTTGCGACGAAAACGGTACGGTTCTGATCTTCGACGAGGTCATTTCCGGCCTGCGGGTTGGCCGCGGCGGCGCCCAGGAGCTTTACGGCATTCGTCCCGACATGACCTGCTTGGGCAAGATCGTGGGCGGCGGGCTTCCGCTCGGCGTGTATGGCGGGCGGGCGGACATTATGAAGGTGGTGGCGCCCGACGGTCCGGTGTATCAGGCGGGCACCTTGTCGGGAAATCCGCTGGCCATGGCGGCCGGCTTGGCCATGCTGGGGCAGCTCGACGCGGCCGCGTATCACCGGCTTGAGGAATTGGGAGCGCGGCTCGAGGCGGGCGTCCGCAAAGCGATTTCCAGCACCGGCGCCAAGGCGTGCATCCAACGAGTCGGGTCCGCGTTCACAATCTTTTTCTACCCGGGTCCTGTGACAGACTTCACAACTGCGAAGACTGCAGACACCGGGCGTTACGCGGCGTTTTTCCAAGGAATGCTGGGCCTTGGCTTCTATCTACCGCCTGCTCAGCTCGAAGCGGCATTCATTTCTCTGGCCCACAAAGAAGTTGACATCGATTCTTTTGCGTCAGCGACGCAAGAGACTCTGGCGGCCGTCGGGGTTTTGAGGTAAGAGAAGCGCCCTTGCCGTTAAGGAACGGAGAGAGACCATGTCGCAGAAATCCCCACTCGCAATCGTGAACGAAACCTTTGGCGCCAAAGATAAGCTGGTCGACAAGTTGGTTGGCCTTTTGGATCGCGGTGATGAGTCGAAGGATGATCTGCGCAAGCGCTTGTCCAGCGCCGCGAACCTGAAGCTGCTTCACCTGCATTCGGTCGCCACGACCGTCAAGGACAAGTACGGCTCGCACGACGCGCTGGTAGCCCAGGTTGCCAAGTCGCTCGGCCGCAGCAAAGACAAGCCATTCGTGGAGCGCTTGGCCGCCTATGCCGACGCGCGCCTGGTCGATCTGGCGAAGGCCAGCGAGCGCCGCGAGAAGAAGGCCTCGAAGGCCAAGGCGAAGAAGCCCGCGAAGTCGGCGAAGTAGCGCCCGTTACCTGCCGGCCTTGATTTCGATGCGCGCCGACCCGACGTTGTCGGCCTGATCCCAGGCCCGTACGTTCACGATGTGGGGCCCGGGCGCAAGCGGCTTGGGCAGCCGGACCGTGAAGGCTTCGTCGCGTTCATCGAGCAGATTGTCGTCGGGGCTGGCGGGACGCCATTCGCCTCCGTCGACCACGAACTCGATGGCCGAGATCACCGAGGTTGCGTCGTGCGCGCGGCCGGTGACCTTGCCGTCCTTGAACGCAAGCCCGAGGATCTCCGGCCGCGTGTTGTCGACCAGAAAGGGCGGCGACTCGATCTCGTGCTCCAGCGCCCGGTCGGCCGGCGTGACTTTTTCGTCGGAGGCCCACACGCGAATCAAGTAGCGCCCGTCGGCTACCGAATCGGTGTTCCAGTCGTATTCCGCCTTGCCAAGCGGGTCGGGACCGCCGAGCGGTCGCCACACGGCATCGCCCGGCTGGCGGAACCCAAGCTTGTAGATAAGCTCGTCGCCGTCGGGGTTTTCCACTTTCCAGCGCAGCTTCAGCGTGGCGGAATGGACCCGGGTGGTCCCGGCGCCCCCTGCTGCGCTTGTGCCGCCGGTTCCGCCCGCAGCGGCGCCGGCCGCGTCGGCCAGGTAGACCTCGGTGATGCGAGCGCGCTGGTTGTGCGGCAAATAGTAGATGGAGATGTCCCGCAAGACGGACTTCGGGCTGGGCAGCCCGACCCGGTATTGCAGGTAGCGCGCGCCCGGGCTGACGATACGCGCGGCGCTTTCGCCCGGATGCTGCTGGGCGGATTCCACGCGGTGGAACGGCGACCAGCTTTCGTCTGGCTTGCCGGTGTTGCCGCTACGGGTTTCGAGGACCAAGTCTTGCGAGCCGGTCCACCACATCTGGCCCCACAGCGCCGGGGCTTCGGCATCGAAAACCTTGCTGAGGTAGCTGGCCTCGTTGCCTTTCGCCGGTTGCACGCGGTAGACGGCCCCCACGTCGCCGCTACCGAGCAGAAAGCCGTCGCCCGTGGGCACGATGGACAGAACCTGGCGTTCCGGCACGTCGGCGGCCAGGGCGACGGTGTGGTCGGGCGCGATCCGGTACAGCTTGCCCTGGCTGCCAGAGGCCGCGAACAGGTTGCCCCTCCCGTCGAGGAAGAGCGCGGTGAAGTAACCGTCGGCCAGCGCGAAGAGCTGCTCGATGCCGCCGTCGTCGGCCAATCGATACACAGCCGCCTTCGCCTTCACGGCGTCGCTGCGCGGAATCGAGCCCGATGCAGGTGCCGGCGTGACCGCCACGATGCTCGTCCCCTTCGCCACCTTCGGACCCGCAGCCACGGGCTGGTTGGGGTCGGCAGGCTGCTCGAAGTCGTTCACCGCCAGATAGATCGCCCCCTTGCCGCGCACGATGGAGCGCACCTCGTCGGCGTCGAAGTCGTGTAGCGCCTCGGCGTGGCCGTCGGCGTGGACGCGGTAGAGAATGGCCTTGTCCGCCGTGCCGGCGAGCAGCGAGGCGCCGTCGCGAGCCAACGCCATCACGTGCTTGTCGCCCGAATCCCACAGCAAGCGCACCTCGCCCTTGCCATCGACGGCAAAGATCTTGCCGCCGTCGCCGGTGGCGGCGTAGGTGGTCGCATGGGCGGCGTCGTATTCGAGCGCCCAGATGTGCTCGGCAGGAAGCTTGGCGACCAGCTTGCTCTTGCCGGACTTCGCGTCGACGGAAAACAGGCCCGCGCCCGGGGTTGAGCCGGCCAGCAGATTTCCGTCGGGCTTCACGGCAAGCGCGGTCACCCATGGCGCATCGATGTCGGCGAGCTTTCTGGCAGGCCCGCCCGCCACGGTAGGCACGGCGAAGATCTGCCCGCTGTCGCCGGTTCCGAAGAAGGCCGTGCTCTTGTCGGGCGAAAGCGCCGCGCACCAAGCGAACGCTGCCTCGATGGAAACCCGCGTGACCTTCATGCCAGGCAGCACCTCGCCCGGCGGTGAAATGGCGCTCGACGTGGCCTCGCCCTCTTCGAAATCCTTCACCGTGGTCTGGCGAAACAGGCGCGTGGTGGTGGCCTGAGCCTGGTCCGCGAAAAAGTAGACCGCCAACAAGCCCAGGCCTGCGCGACAAGCTCGTGTCATCGCACCCGATAGTAGCAGCAGGGCGGCAGCGGCAAAGCAACGAATCTCGCAATGCGAGCAGCCTTCCGGCACAATCAGCACGTGCTTACCGCTCCAACCACGCCCGCGCCGAAGGCCACGCAGACCTGGACCATCCTTGAGGTTCTGCGCTGGACCATCGGCCGGTTCGAGCGCCTGGGCATCGAGACGGCGAGGCTCGATGCGGAGCTCTTGGCCGCGCGCGCCTTCGCTCGCTCGCGGGTCGAGCTTTACACCCACTTCGACCAGCCGCTCGCCGAGGCCGAGCTGGCGGGCTACCGGGCGCTGGTGCAGCGGCGGCTGGCGGGCGAGCCGGTGGCGTACATTCTAGGGCGCAAGGAGTTCTGGGGCATCGAGCTTTCGGTCGACGCGCGGGTGCTGATTCCCCGCCCCGACACAGAAACGCTAGTCGAGCAGGCATTGGAAGGCCTAGCGAGCCGCGGCTCGGCGCCGGCACGCGTGGCGGACATCGGCACGGGCTCGGGCGCGCTGGCAATTGCGCTCAAGAAGGAACGCCCGGGCGACGAGGTCTTCGCGGTGGATCTATCGTCCGACGCGCTCGCGCTCGCGCGAGACAATGCCGCACGGCTGGGGCTGGAGATCCAGTTTGGGCAGGGCGATCTGCTGGCGCCGTTGGCTGGCCGGTTCGACCTCATCGTTAGCAATCCGCCCTACATTCGAAGCGGCGATATCGACGGCCTGTCGCCCGAGGTTCGCAACGAGCCACGGGTGGCGCTCGACGGCGGAGCAGACGGGCTAGCCCTCGTGAGGCGCCTGGTGGCGGGCGCGCGCGACCTGCTTGCGCCCGCAGGCTGGCTGGCGATCGAGATCGGTCTCGGCCAGGCTGACGCTGCCAGGGCGATGCTGGGCGACGCCGGCTACCGTGCCGTCGGCGGTCGAAAGGACCTCGGCGGCATCGAACGGGTGGTCTTCGGCCAGAACGGAACGGACGACGAAAGGAGCCCCACATGATTCGGACGCTCGCTCCCCTGGCACTGCTTTGCGCCTGCGTGCTCGGCTGCATGACGCCGACCCAACGGCGCGAGGACGACCTGATCCACGATGCGCGCATGTGGAACGACGACTTCAGGTGGGCGCGCTGGGATATCGTCGGGCAATCGATGACGCCGGAGGAAAGCGCGCTCTTCCAGCAACGCAAGAACCTGGTGGCCGACGACCTCACGCTCGCCGATTACGAAGTGACGTCCGTGCGTTTCATCGCGGGATCCCACGCAGCGACGGTAGAGGTGACCCTACAATGGTTCAAGAAGAGCGATCCTACGGTCCGCCAGGCGACCCTGCAGCAGCGCTGGGAACAGCGCAGCGGCCGCTGGATGATGATCAAACAGCGACGTGTTCGTGGTGATCGGTTCCCTCTCGTGCCCGAACCGGCCGAGGAGAAGGCCGCACCGTCGTCGGCAGCAGGATCGGCGCCGGGGTAGCCATCTCTGAATCGCCCACCGCGACGACGAGAGACGACGAGAGCATCGGCACGGCCTCGTCGCGCCGTCCCCACAGTCTGCGAAGTGCCTGGCCGAAGCCGCCTTGCCAGGCGGAGACCGCGCCGACGTAGGCGAAGCCGAACAGGAAGAGCATCAGGAATGGCAGCGACACGTAGTGGCCGTTCGCGAACGCGATCTGGACCGCAACCACGAAGTAGCCGGCCATGAGGAGCTCGAAGAATGGCGTCAGCGACTTGGCGGCGCGGTACTTCTTGCCGGACCAGGTTTCCAGCTTGCCGCGGATGCCGTGCTTCGGCGTGCGCACGAACTCGGTCTCGCGGCCGAAGACCGCTTCCAGAACCGCGCGGGTTTGATTGACGCAAAGGCCGATGCCAAGCGACAGCACGAGCGGCAGTTGCGCCAGCGTGTGCCAACTGGAGCTCGCCTTGTCCCCGGTCATACGCGCGACCTCGCGCTCCGACGCCAGGTAGAACGACGCAATGCTGAGCGTAGTGCCGAAGAAAAGCGGCAAATCGATCATCAGCACTTCGCGCACGCCGTGCGTGGTGCGGAAGACGAGGTTGGGCAGAAGCAGCAGCGAAAGCAGAAGCAAGAGTGGATACGCGAAGTTGTTGGTCAGGTGGAAGAAGGCTTCGGACTTCTGCGCGAAGGTGGCATTCGACGCGAGGATGCGCGGGAGCATCTTGCGCGCCACTTGAATCGAGCCCTTGGCCCAGCGGAACTGCTGCGCCTTGAAGGCCGACATTTCCACCGGCAACTCGGCGGGGGCGGCGATTTCGGGCAGGTAGACGAAGCGCCAACCGCGAAGCTGGGCGCGGTAGGAAAGATCCATGTCCTCGGTGAGCGTATCGTGGTGCCAGCCGCCGGCGTCCACGATCGCGGCGCGACGCCAGAGCCCGGCGGTGCCGTTGAAATTGAAGAAGCGGCCGGAGCGGTTACGTCCGGCGTGCTCCATCACGAAGTGCCCGTTTAGCATCAGGGCCTGCGCTTCGGTCAGGGCCGAAAAGTCGCGGTTGATGTGTTCCCAGCGGCACTGCACCACCGCGACCTTCGGGTCGAGGAAGTGGTGCACGGTGCGTTCCAGGATGTCCGGGTTTGGGACGAAGTCCGCGTCGAAAATCAGGACCAGCTCACCCTTGGCAGTACGCAGGCCATTTTCCAGCGCGCCGGCCTTGAAGCCGGTGCGATCCTTGCGGTGCACATATTCCATGTCGAGGTCGGGGAAGCGTCGGGACAACTCGGCGAGCTTGTTCCGGCAGATCTCGCGGGTTTCGTCGGTGGAATCATCGAGCACCTGGATCTGGAAACGGTCGCGCGGGTAGCGGATATCCGCCACCGCGTCGAGGAGCCGTTCAGCCACGTACATCTCGTTGAACAGCGGCAACTGTACGGTGACCGCTGGCAACTCGGCGAACTTGCCGTTCAAGACCGGGGCTTTGTCGCGGTGCCGGTAGTAGAGGAACACCAGCGAGGACCGGTGAAACCCGTAGACGGCCAGGGCGACTAGGATGACAAGGTAGAGCGCGGTGAGCGCGGTGGAGACGTCCATGCCGCGCAAGCTATCGCGACAATTGTCACCGGATTGTAATCATTCGTGATTCTTTGTCGGCGGCGGGAGACGCTTCAGGTATTCGCCGCACAGACGCAGCCGTCGCCGAACCAGATCTCGACCGAGGACTGCGAGGGTTTCGAACAGCGGCGGGGTGGCCTTGCGGGCGCTCGCGGCCATGCGAACCAGCATGAAGACCTCTTTCGCATCCCAGCCCAGCTTTTCCGCGTAGGCGCGCGTTGCCGCATCGAGCGCCGCATGGGAAAAGTCGCGCTGGGCGTCCAAGACTTCGACCAGGCCAAACAGGCATTCGGCGACTTCCTTGGCCGGGCGCTTGCCGAGAAGGTCCTTGGCCACCGGCGCGTAGTCGAGGTCGCCCGAAAAGAAGAACTCGGTCATGGGCACGAACTCGTCCAGACGCGAAACCCGCTGGCGCACGAGGGGCACCAGTTGCTGCAGAAACGAATCCGACAGACGCCATTCGCGCAACCGCGCCACGATGGCCGGGTCGTCCAGGGCGCGCAGATAGTCCGCGTTCATCGCGGACAGCTTCACCAGATCGAACACGGGACCTCCCAGGCTCATGCGATCGAAGGTGAACACGTCGATCATCTCGGCCAGGGTGAACCTTTCCCGGTCGCCCGAAATCGACCAGCCCATGGTGCCGAGGTAGTTGAGCAGTGCCTCGGGCAGAAATCCGGCCGCTCGATAATAGTCGAGCGACACCGGATTCTTGCGCTTGGAGATCTTCGACTTGTCGGCGTTGCGCAAGAGCGGCATGTGAATCCACTCGGGCGCTTGCCAGCCGAAGGCCTGGTAGAGCTCCACGTGCTTGGGGGTCGAGGAAAGCCATTCCTCGGCGCGGATCACGTGGGTGATGCCCATCAGGTGATCGTCGACCACGTTGGCCAGGTGATAGGTCGGGAAGCCGTCGCTCTTGAGCAGGATCTGGTCGTCGATCTGGGTGTTATCGAAGCGAACCTCGCCGCGCAGCCGATCGGTGAACGCGGTCTCGCCGGTCTTGGGCATGGCCAGGCGAATCACGAAAGGCTCGCCCGCATCCGCACGGCGCTTCGATTCGGCGGGTGCGATGCCTCGGCACTGACCGTCGTAGCCGACGAACGACTTGCCCTTCGCGGCGACGCGCATCTGCTCCAGGCGCTCGGTCGTGCAAAAACAGCGGTAGGCCGCGCCCGATTCCACCAGCTTGGCAACCTCGGCCTTGTAGATTTCCGTGCGCTCGGACTGTCGGTACGGCCCGCACGGTCCGCCCACGTCCGGGCCTTCGTCCCAGTGGAGGCCCACCCAGCGCAACGCCCGCAAGATGGCCTGCTCGGAATCGAGGGTCGAGCGCGTACGGTCGGTGTCCTCGATGCGGAGGATGAACTGGCCGCCGCTTTTCTTGGCGAAGACGTAGTTGAAAAGGGCGATGTAGGCGGTCCCCACGTGGGGATCACCCGTCGGCGAAGGCGCGATGCGAACTCGGACCGGCATGGCAGAGATAAGTCAGCATGGAAGCCACGTGAGTCAAGGAAATTCCCGCTCAACGAATGCGGGATGTCTTGGCGCGGTCGCTGAGCACGACGAAATCCGGGTCGAGCTGGCTGAGCGACGGCATGGTCACTCGCTGCCAAAGAATCGACGAATCGTAGATGAACTCGACCACGTACTTCTTGCCCTCAGGCGAGCGGTTGCGCCTGAGCAACCAGCCGATGATTTCCTTTACCGCGGACGAGCTGAGGAAACGCAGCCCGACGATGTCTACCTTCACTTCGGCGAGGCCCTCAGCTTCGGCAGCGACGTGGATCTGCTCGAAAAACGGTCCCAGGAAGGTTTTCGGGCTGGGCTGGTCGATATCGCCTCGCAGGGTGACCAGGTTGCCATCCACCTGCAGCGATGCACGTCCACCATCCGGAGAAACTGGGTCGATTCTCATTTAATGCCTCGGGAAATGACTATCCACCTCGCGCCATCGGACCAATCACATGACCAATTTGTAGCCGGTTCCGTATATCGTCACAATGTGACGCGGACTTGAAGCGTCGTCTTCAATCTTCTTTCGCAGCTTCACCACGAAATTGTCGACCGACCGGCTGCTGCCATACCCGGACACGCCCCAGATCTTCTCAAGAATCTCGTCGCGCGTGACGGGTTCCCCCGCGCGTTCAAAAAGCAGGCGCAGGATCTCGACCTCGTAGAAGGACAGCGGGATGGGCCTGCGATTGCGCACCAGCTCGTGTCGACGCGGGTGGAAGGTCACTTGGCCGATGGTGATACTCTCGTCGCTCCCGCTGTTTCGGTGAAGCCGCCTGAACATCGCATTGATGCGAGCCACGAGCTCGCCGATTGAGAAGGGCTTGGTGACGTAGTCGTCGGCCCCCACCTCGAGGCCCCGGATCTTATCGACCTCCTGCGAACGCGCGGTGAGCATAATGATGGGCACAACCGGATGGCTTTGCCGGATCTCCTCGCATACGGTAAAGCCGTTGATGTCCGGAAGCATGAGATCGAGGATGACCAGGTCGCTGCCGCGCTCGCGCAGCATGCGGATCCCTTCTCGGCCATGCCCGGTGGTCGTCACGTCGAACTGCTCGAATTCCAACGCGTCCCGCAACCCGCGCGCGATGTCGGGCTCGTCCTCGACCACCAGAATGCGGCGCTTCGCCGCGGATCCGCCTTGAACCTGCGCGTTGCTCATGCGCGTTCCACCCCTTCCACCGGGGCGTGAGCCTCCGCGCTGGCACCCGCGGCGACCGGCGCCGGAATGAACACGGTGAACACCGATCCCGGACCTTCTTCGGGGACGCCGGGGACGGGGCTTTGCACCGTGACTCGGCCGCCGTGGGCTTCGGCTATGTGCTTCACGAGAGCCAAACCTATACCACTCCCGCGCACGTTGCGCTCGCGCGTGCTCTGCGATCGGTAGAAGCGCTCGAAAACGTGTGCATGGTCCACCCGCGAAATCCCGGGCCCGCAATCCCGCACCGCCACAGTGACAAATCCCGGGGCGCGCGCGACCGTCACGTCCACCTTACCGCCGTCGGACGCATGTTTGATGGCGTTGTCGACCAGATTGAGCACCGCCAGCGTCATCTCGTTTTCATCCATGCGCACGGCTGGCAAGCCCGGCTCGATCTCGACCAGTAACTTCATCTTCTCGCGTTCGAGCCGATACCGGCACACGTCGAGGGCGCGCTCGACCACCTCGGCCAGGTTGCCCTCGGCGAAATGGTAGCTGGCCTTGCCGCGCTCCAGGCGGGCGAAATCGAGCACGTTGTCGATCAGGTGCGAAAGTCGTTCCGACTCGCGGGTGATGATGCCGCCGTATTCCCGCGCCGCCTCTTCGCCCTTGTGCCGGCCGGTGGCGACCATTTCACCGAACATGCGAATCAGCGAAAGCGGCGTCTTGAGCTCGTGCGAAACGTTGGCGATGAAGTCGCTTTTCATGCGCGACGCGCGCCTTTCCGCGAGCACCGCCAGCCACACCAGCACCAAGCCCACCACGATGATGACCGTGGAGAGCAGGATCAGTACGCGCCGCACGCTCTTGGTCCGCTCACGCTGGGCCTGAAACTCCTCGGCGTTCTGTGGAACCATCTGCACCCGCCAGCGATACAGCGCCTTGCCGAACGGGCCCTCGTAGAAGAGCCGCCCGCCGGGGCGTGCCTCGGGACCGCTTGGCCGCACGCCAGCGACCAGATTGTTGGCCTCGTCGAGGATCGCCACGCGACGGTTCTTGCGCGCCGGCCCCAGCTCGTTGTCAGACCAAAGCTTGCTTACGAAATCCAGCTTGAGCCGTGCGACCACGTGGTAAAGGTCCCCATCGGCCGCGCGACGAACCGTGTAGGCAAGCAGCGCGGAACCGCCGCCGTCCAGGACTTCGTGGTGGTAGGCGAAGTTGTCCACGTCCACCTGAGCCCACGCGAGATTCTTGATCTTGCCCAGCCAAATGATCTTGGGCTGGGGCGGCTCGGCGGTTTTGCGCCGCTTCGGATCGGGCTCGCGTCCCCGCGGCCAGCTGCATTCAACACGGCGGGTTTCGCCGAGCACGGCGAACGAGTCGATGCCTTGACCGGGATCAAGGTCGCACGGATCGGTAGACTCGGGACCGTCCTCCTCGGCGGAGACCTTGGCGAAGAGCGAAAGCGCCTCGCGATCGAGCCGCGCCTCCACCCCCTTCGCCAGTCCTTCGGCATAGTCCTGACACTCCTGGCGAAAGAGTTGCTCGACCGGGCGCGAGACGTCCTCGGCGTGCTTGAATCCGTAGTAGGCAAGTGCCACGGCCGCCGCAATCATGGCGGGAAAGACCAGCGCCAGGATAAGCGATATGGGCCCGCTTACCCGAGGGCTAGCCACACCGCGCATAATCGCCTCGCATGGTCACTGGCAGGAACTATCCTCCAGCACCGGTCGCCGAGTCCAGCGTGGGGGTTGCCGTATTCTCTCGGCCAAAGCTAAACTTGATGGCAGGCTCGGCCGATGTGCGTTGAGTGGATGACAATGCCTGAAAGTCAGACGCTAAGCTTCGGCCTGCAGCTCCAGCCCCAGTCGCGCATGGTGTCGATCGTCCGGCGCTTCGTCGAGGAGAGTTTCGAGAAGATCGTTGGCGATCCCGAAGCCGTGTTTCGCGTGTCCCTCGCGGTTCACGAGCTGCTTGAAAATGCAGCAAAGTACGCGGTCGGAGACAAGACCGGCCTCTCGGTTCATTTCGAATCGAGCGACGCGGGCGCGAGCATCACGCTGACCAACCAGACCACGCCCAAGCACATCGAGCGCCTGCGGGCGTGCATCTCGGAGATCCAGGCCAGCGAGGAACCGTTCGCTCTTTATCAAAAGATGATGCGCAGGTCGTTCGGTATCCAAGAGGAATCGGGCCTCGGCCTGGCGCGCATCCGCGCCGAAGGCGAGCTGAACCTTTCGCTGGAAATCGAAGGAAACACGGTGACCATCGTCGCAAGTTGCTCACCCCGAAGGAGAATGCCGACATGAGCAACGGCTGGGCGGAAGCGGTGAATGAGAACGACTTCGCCGCGCAGGCGACCGCGAGTGACCGGCGCATCCAGGTGAGCCTCACCGGGACTGCCGACCTTACCGTGAGGACGCAGCTCGACCAATTCCTGCGCGAGGTTCACAGCGAGGCAAAGCGTTGCTCGGCGGAGGAAGTAACCGTCGACGTACGCCGACTTGAATTCATGAATTCGTCATGCCTGAAGTCGTTCGTTTGGTGGATCAGCACCGTGCAAGAGCAGGCAGACGCCGGCAAGTACCGCATCGTCTTCGTGTCCAGCCCGTCGGTCTACTGGCAACGCAGGAGTCTCAACGCGCTGGCCTGTCTGGCCAACGAAATCATCTCCATCCAAGCCTAGCTGTGACCACGAAGGCTGAACCAGACTCGGACATTCTCGACAGAAGCCAGGGTCCCAACCTCTCGCCCCTGTGCGAGGCGTTGGAACCGCTGTGCGAAACCCTGGAGTCCGGCATTCTCGTGATCGGTCACGATGGAAAGATCGCCCTGTGCAGCCTGGCCATGGGCGTGATGGTCGGCAAGACGCCGAACGACTTGCTGGGGTTGACCATGCAGGACTTCAACGCGCTCGTACTTCCGCTGATGGACGATCCGCCCAAGCTAATCAAAGACAACGGCTTGTTTCCTTCCGGCGGGGCGGTCTTGTGCGAGGAATTTGAGCTGGCCCGGCCCTCCCGCACGGTCGCGCGCTGGATCGCGCGCAAGGTGCGATGCCGGGCGTATGCCTTCGTCGCGGTCGCCACCGATATCACCGCCGACGTCGATTTGACCAGGGCTTACGAGAGAATGGCACTTACCGATCGACTGACCGGGCTCGCCAACCGCCGCGCCGTCGAGGGCCAGGTTCAGCAAGAGCTGCTTCGCCTGCGACGCTACCAAACCCCGGTATCGTTCATCATGTTCGACTTGGACCATTTCAAGAACATCAACGACGTCCACGGTCACGGGGCCGGCGACGAGGTCCTGCGGCAAGTGGCGAAGGCGCTGTCGGCTTCGGTGCGCGAGACCGACCTCGTGTCACGCTGGGGCGGAGAAGAGTTCCTGGTGGTCTTGCCCGAGACGTCCTATTCGGGCGCGCTCATCTGCGCCGAAAGAGTCAGAGCCAGAGTGGAGGCGCTCGGGCAGCGCCTGGGATTCTCGGTCACGATCTCGGGTGGCGTGTACCAACCCGGCCCAGGCGAGTCGATGTTCGACCTCTTGAACCGAACCGACGCGAGGCTTTACGAGGCCAAGCGAGCCGGCCGGAATCGAGTCTGCTGAAGCGCTGCCCGGCTCGGGCGAACCCGGTTGTTTGATCGAGGATGAGATCGTGTAGTATCGCGACTGCCGAAGCGACGGACCACGTCAGGACGCGCCTGTCGTAGGGATTTGCCGCATCAGTAGGAGATTCCGGTATGCACAAAGCTATCCTCAAGAAATCGACCCTGTTCGTGATTCTTGCAGCCTCCGGCTGCGCGGGAGGCATCGGCGAGGTGGGGCCGACCCCCGAAGGTTCGACGCACAACCCGTTCAAGGACGTCGCCTTCTTCCTCAATCCCGAATACACGGCGAACGTGGAAGCCACGGCGAAGCGCCACCCTGACGAGGCCGCCGCCATCCGCAAGGTGGCCCAGTATCCGACGGCCGTGTGGCTCGATTCCATCAAAGCCATCGACAACCTGCCGGGCTGGCTCGACGAGGCGAAGAAGCAGCAGGACGCGTCCGGTAAGCCCACTCTAAGCGTGGTGATCGTCTACGACCTGCCGAATCGCGACTGCTCGGCGGCGTCATCGGCCGGCGAGCTCAAGGTCGCGGAAAACGGCGAGTTCCGCTACATGAAGGAATTCATCGATCCCATCACCGCGCAGTTCAAGGCCCACCCGAATCAGCCCATCGTGGTGGTGCTCGAGCCCGACTCGCTCGGCAACCTGGCGACCAACATGATGTTGCCGTTTTGCAGGGAAGCTCGGCCCGCCTACGAGCACGGCGTCGTCTACGCGATCAAGAGCTTCGCCCTGCCCAACGTGAGCGTGTACCTGGACGCCGCCCACTCGGGTTGGCTGGGCTGGGACGATAACCGCACCAAGATCGCGAGGATCTTCAAGACCGTGCTCCATGATGCGGGCGGCCCCCAGATGATCCGCGGCTTCGCACTCAACAGCGCGAACTACACAAGCCTCTCCAACCGCGACGGCGCGATTCTGGAGCCCACCAACCCGTGCCCGAACGAGCTGACGTACGCCAAGACCCTGCGCAAGACCTTGGAAATGTACGGCTTCAAGAACCACGGCTACATCATCGACACGTCGAGAAACGGCAAGGGCAACATCCGCAAAGCCTGGGGTAGCTGGTGCAACGTGCACGGAGCGGGCATCGGAGAACGACCGCGGGCCGATCCTGCGCCCGGCCTCGATGCATACTTCTGGATCAAGCCGCCGGGAGAGTCTGACGGCGTCTCGGATCCACAGCAGCCGCGTTACGATCCGATGTGCGGCGGCCCGGATGCGGCCAAGGGCGCGCCGCAGGCCGGCCAGTGGTTCGAGTCGTACTTCCTGGACTTAGTCCGCAACGCACATCCGCCTCTCGAGTAATAAGAGGCCAGCGAATTCAAACGCACGCTCGACAGGGTCGGGCGTGCGTTTTTTTCAGATGTGCCCTTACTTCTGGGGCAGCTCGTCGATCTTGGCGGCGAGAACGAAGTCGTTTTCCGAGAGCCCGCCGATGGCGTGGGTGGTGACCGAGACGTCGAGCACGGTGAAGCGGACGCAGAAGTCGGGATGATGTCCCTCTGACTCGGCCAGGTTGGCCATCCGGTTCACGAAAGTGATGGTCTCGGGAAAGGTCGAGAACTTGAACCGCTTACGCAGCTCGGGACTCTCCGTATCGATGCGCCAGCCCGAAAGCTGCTGCAACAGGCGGGTCGCTTCATCCGCAGTCAGCGTCGGCACACCGCCTTCGCAGGGAAGGCATTTCTTCTCTTTCAGTTCCATGGTCGGCTCCTCCGCATCACCTATAGATGCGGCCGAGCCCCGAGCGAAGCAAATCCCTACGACGTTCCGACGCCGCTCGGCGCCTTCATGTCGAAGAGCGACCCGACCCGGCCGTAGAGGCCTGCGCACAGCAGCGCGAGCGCCTCGTCGGGGAGGTCGAGGATCCGCTTGCCTTCCACGAGGAGCGCGTTGACATGGTCGGCGTCGAAGTCGCCGGCGTAAAGCCCCTGCACCTTGGCGAAGGCGTTGGCCAGGCACACAATGTTGGACGGAGCGAAGGGAACCGCCTTGTCGTAGCTCACGCATTTTTCGATGGCGTCGCCGATGTCCGCCGGCAGGCTCCAGCGTCGAACCAGCGCGACCCCGATGTTGCGGTGGGACCGATCCACCACCTGGCGCCAGACCGCGTGGCTGATCCAGGGAACCCGCGCCTTCTGCATCGCCATCAGCTTCTCTGCCTCCAGAAGCAACGACGCAACGACCGGCTTCCCCACGTCGTGAAGTAGGCCCACGAGGTACACTTTGCTCGGCTCGGTGACGCCGGGCCCTTCGAGCTGGCCCGCGATTTCCTTGGCGATCAGCGCCACCGCCAGCGAATGCTCCCAGATGCCCAGGAAGGCCGCCTGAATTCGTTCGTCCTTGGAAGAGAAGGCTTGGTACATCGAGAAGTGGCAAATCGCGAGCTTGAGTCCCTCGGTCCCCAGGCGAGCGATGGCCTGTTCGAGCGTCGTCGCCGCTGAGCGGCTGGGAAAGGCCGCGCTGTTGGCCAGGCGAAGCACCCGTGAGGCCAGCACCGGATCCCGGCCGACCACGTCGCCAACGTTCTTGAAGCTTTGGTTCGGATTATCGAGCAGGCGCATGCACTGCATGGCCGTGGCCGGCATCGCCGGGACCAACAGGTTGTCGTTATCCAGCCGTTTGAGAATGATGTCGGTCAGGCGATTCACGACGAGCGTCGTCTCGCGCTTCTCGCGCTTGCCCGCCGTGGAGTCCTCGGCCGCGCCTTTGATAGTCGTCGCCGGAGGCCGGGTCACGTTCTCGATGGCATCGCGCAGGTCGCGCATGCTGCCGAACCGCTGCGCCGGATCTTTTTCCAAGGCCCGCAGGATGGCGCGGTTCAGGTGCTTGGACAGCTTGGGATTGAGATCGCTCGGCGGAAGCGGTTTGTCCCGCATGTGCGCGATCATCACGTCCGGTGGCGCCTCATGCCGGAACGGCACCGTGCCGGTGACCATTTCGTAGAGCACGATACCGAGCGAATAGATGTCGCTGCGATGGTCGAGCTCGAATCCGGCGCGACACTGTTCGGGTGACATATACGCAGGCGTGCCGAGCACGGTTCCCGCAAGGGTGCTCTTCACGAGGCTCGGATCGTGGGGTGTGATCAGCTTGGCGATGCCAAAGTCCAACACCTTGACGTAGTCGGGATAGTCCGGGTGGTTGAGCAGGAAGATGTTCTCGGGCTTGAGATCCCTGTGCACGATGCCGTGGTCGTGCGCGGCCGCCAGCGCGGAGGCCACCTGCCGTACAATGCGCACGGTGGCGTCCTCGTCGAGAGGCCGCATCCTCTCCAGGCGCTCGCCCAGTGTTTCGCCCTCGAGGAAGCTCATGACGATGTAATGCACGTCGCCCACACTGCCGATGTCGGTGATCTCGACGACGTTGGGATGGCGAATGTCGTTGGCCGCCCGAGCCTCGGTGAGGAAACGCGCCAACACCTGTGGATTGCGCGACACCTCGGGGTGAAGAATCTTGATCGCGGCACGACGACCGATGAGCGTGTGCTCGGCGTAATACACGGTGCCCATGCCGCCGCTGCGCAACGGCGTGACCAAGCGGTAGCCGCCGATCACCTTGCCGACCATGTCGAACGAGTGCCCGAGCTGAAGCGTCTCCTCGCTCACAGATCCTTCGTCGACCGAAATTGAGCAGAACTGGAATATCACAATGCGTCGTGAACCGGCGCTGGATCGCCCGCCGCTGGCCCGCCAAACGGTCGCCGGGCGCCCCGGCACCGAGCACGCGGCGGCGATTTCGGCTAAGATTTTAGGTCAAGCCGTGAGCATTTGCATCTACTGCGGGCAGGACCACGCCGCGACTCTCCGCATCTGTCCCAAGACCGGAAAGACCTTGGGCAATAGCGCACAGACCTCACAGAAGACCCTGTTTGGCGTGGCTCCCGCGCCGCCGCTGCCGGCACCGAAGCCATCCACAAGCAAGGACCTGACGCCGCTCTCGGTGTCGTTGCCGCCGCCCGCGAGAAGCCAGTCGCCGGCCATGGCCAAGACCATGTTCGTGGGCGCTCCGCCGCTGAAGGCGGCGGCACAATCGCAACCCTCGGCCCGCCGGCTTCCGACCGCCCAGGAGGCACGCGACAATCCGGACTTGGTCATCAGCCTCGATGTGACGCCGCCAGCGGGGTATTCGGTCAAGACTGCGACGCCGCCGCGCCAGACTGCCTCGTTCGAGCCCGTCACGCCGCCAGTCGACCTTCCCCCGTCGGTCGCTGCCCACGCCGAGCCCACGCCGGTCAAGCCGGTTGCGGGCGGCCTGGCGTCGGTATCGGTCGGGCAAGCTGCGCGGGACGCGCCGGTTGACCTGCCGCCCGTCGGTGCAGGACAGAGGTTCATGCTGCCACAGCCGCCCGAAGACACCGCACGCCGGACGCCGACGGAGAGCAGCCGAACTGTCCGCGACGCCAAGGCCGTGTTTGCTATGCTCGGGTGGGCGGTCGGAAACTACCTGCGCAACCCGAAGCAGTTTCTTCTCTTGGCCGCTTTCCTGGTCCTGCCCGCGTCGATTGTGGAGTCCTGTCTGCTCACCGGGGCGGTGCCCGCCGAGCCGACGACCCTGGCCAAGATCGGTTCCACCGTCGATTTTTCAGCGCGCAAGGCCGAGCTGGCGGCGCGCATTCAGCAGAGCCAAGCGCGCGGGCAGGTCGACAAGCAGGCCGCCGCCGAGCTTGCGGCTTTCACGTCCGTGGAGACCGCGATCGCACCGCTCGGGTCGACCGGAGAGCAGAAGAGCAGCGACTGGCTCCGTTTCCGGCTGGCTTCGCTGATCCAGGGCTTCCTCCTGTTCGGGCTGGCCGTGCCGTTGGCGCTGGCCGCGCTGGCGCTGGCGACCATCGACCAGGAGGCAGGGGTCGCTCTGCCCGGCTTAACCGATGTGTGGGCGATCCTGACCGCGCGCACCGAGTTGTTCCTTGTGTCGCTTCTGCCGGCGGCCCTTCTGGTGGCCGTGGGTCACGCGCTGTTCGTTCTGCCCGGGCTCGTGCTTAGCTTGTTCTTCGTCTTCGTTCCCCATGTCGTGCTGTTTGAAAAGCGCCGCGGGCGGGCGGCGCTGCTGCGCAGTCTGGAGCTGGTCAAGACGGACGCGCGTCAGGCCGTGTTCGCGCTCTTGGCCCTCGGCCTGGCCGGCTTCCTGGCAGCGCTATTGGCCGAATTGGTCTTTCCCACATCGGTGAGCCGGGCGGTGACCTTCATCCACTTCCTCTTCGCCGATCTTCTCGCGGTCGCCGTTCTGCCGGTTCCGGCCATGGTCTTGGCCAAGATCTACCTAGACATCCGCACCCGCACGGGATCGGTTGCGGAGCGTCTGTCGCGCGCGGCCCGTAGCTAGCCACGATGCTGGACATCGAGACCATCGAGACCATGCTGCACCGGATCTACATCGGTGCCGGGGGAACCTCGCTGCGAAAAGAGGACCGCAAAAAGGCGACGGAAGTGCTCGCATTTCTTGGCGAGATCGCGCGAGCGCTGGGCAAGCGCAACCGGCACGTTACCTTGGTCGACGCCGCTGCGGGCAAGGCCTACCTGGGTCTTCTGACGGCAGAGCTGCTGCTCGGGCCGCGCGGCCAGTCGGCCGATGTGATCCTCATCGAACGCGACGAAAGGCAGGCGTTGGCTTCCCGGCGCGCGGTTGCGAACCTGGCTGGGGAAAATGTTCGATTCGAGGTCAGACGGGCGGATCTGGCCGATACTTCCGTCTGGCCGACCGCACCCGACCTGGTCGTGGCCTTGCACGCCTGCGGCCCGGCTTCGGACGCCACCATCGACGGGGCGATTGCCGGCCGCGCCCGACACCTTCTGCTCGTACCTTGCTGCACGTCCGATTCGGTGCCCGCATCATCGCTCGCTACGCGGAAGGCAGATTGGCTAGGATTACCGCGTCACGCGGAGGTGAGGCGGCGATTCATCCAATCCATCGTGGACGCCGAGCGAACATTGCGGCTCGAGGCCGCCGGATACCAGACCATCGTGCTTCCGTTTGTCCCGCCCACGGTGACCGCTCACAACCTACTCTGGCGCGCGCGCCGTGTTGGCGAGACCTCGCGCATGGCCCGCGCAGCGGCGGATCTGCGCCGTCTGCGTAGCGCCTGACGCTTTCCGAAACGGCCCTGTTACCTCCGTCCCGGTGGCGGCATCTAACCAGCGCCCCTACCCTCCGGCTGTGACATCGGTAACGAATGCTATCCACGATAACAGGACCAGATTTGCCCGAATCCGGCTCAACTTGCCACCCAACGAGAGGCGCCCGTGCATCCACGTGATCGATTCTGGCGAGTGGTGTTACCCGTCGGAGCCGTCGCTGTGTTGAGCACGGTGCTGGCGGTCGGTTACGCCACCGAGCCCGACCGCTTTGCAACGGGTTATTCGCCCAAACAGCCCATTGCGTTCTCCCACAAGCTGCACGCAGGCGACAATCACATCCCCTGTCTCTACTGCCACACGGGGGCCGAGCGATCCCGGCACGCGGGCGTGCCCGCGCTGGAAACCTGCATGAATTGCCACGGCGTCACTCGCACGGATAAGCCGGAAATCCAGCAGATAACCGCTGCGTTCAAGGCCAACCAGACCTTCGCATGGCAGCGGGTCTACACCCTGCCCGACCACGTCTATTTCGACCACCGGCCGCACGTCAACGCCAGCATCGCCTGCCAGACCTGCCACGGCGAGGTGCAAACCATGGAGCAGGTTTCGCGCGAGATGCTGATGCGTATGGGCACTTGCCTGGACTGCCACCGCGACGCCCACGAGGCCGTGCCTCCAGGTTCCAAGGTCACCCAAGGGCCGACCAACTGCTTTGCGTGTCACCGATGAAAGCCGAATCAACTCAAACCAAGACCAATCGAGTCCGCCGCGACATGCTTGGCGCCCTCGCCGGCGCTGCCGCCGGTTTCGTCGGGTGGAAGGTCGCCCGTCGGGGCGTCGGCGACCACACGGCCCCGGCCGCATCCAGCGCGTCGGCTTCTGCAGCGAGCTTTGCAGGGCGCCGAGTTTCGTCGCTGGGCGCGCCCGTCGTCAAACCCGCTCGCTATTCCGTGAAGCGCCATGGATGAACCCAAACCTCCCGTGAAACTGCCCGTGCTGGGAAACAACGCCGATGACGGCTTGTCGCGCCGCCGTTTCTTGGCCCTGTTCGGCTCGTCGGCCGCGCTGGCCACCGGTGCCGGATGCAAGCCGTCGCAAGATCGCGCGTCGGTCGTCCCCTACACCAAGAAGCAGGAAGAGATCGTTCCTGGTATCGCCGACTTTTATGCCAGCACCTTCCAGATGGGCGAGGTGGCCTACCCGGTGCTGGTCAAAGCGCGCGAGGGCCGCCCCATTCTGGTCGAGGGCAACGACGAGCATCCCCGCTACCGCGGCAAGACCAGTCTGCACGCCATGGCAGACGTGCTGGGCCTGTACGACGCCGACCGGATGCGTGCGCCCTATGTCGACGGCCAGACCGGCACATGGAAGGAGGCGCTGGATCGGCTGGTGGGCGGGCTCAAGGCCGCGGCGGGAAAGGCCGTGGTTCTGGTCACCCCGGCGGTGTTGTCACCGAGCCGCGCGGCCCTGCTCGCGCGCCTGCGCGAGGCGGTGCCCAATTTGCGCCACGTGGCTTGGGAGCCGGCCGCCGATCAGGCCGGACGCCGGGCCGAGCAGGAGGTCTTCGGCGAAACCAGACTGCCGCGATACGATTTCGATCAGGCCTCGGTCATCGTGTCGCTCGAAGCCGACTTCCTTGGAACCTTGGGAGACACCGTCTCGGCCGTCGCCGGCTTTGCCAAGCTGCGAAGCCCAGCATCCTTCGCCGGGGCCATGAATCGGCTGTACGTGCTGGAGGGCGGGATGAGCCTGACCGGCAGCAAGGCGGACGTCCGCATTCCGGTGCGCCCATCCGCCCTGGCCCGCATCGCCTTCGGACTGGTGCGCGCCGTCCACCTCAAGAGCGGACGCCCGCTACCCGAGGGGCTGGCGTCTTCGGCGCTGGATTCCTTCGCGCTCGAGCAGTTGCCCGAGGCGAGGCCGTTCCTACCCTCGTTGCAGGCGCTGGTCTCGGATCTGTGCGCGACGCGGGAGAAATCGCTGGTCTTGGCCGGACCGGCCGCTTCCGCCGAGGCCCACGTGGCGTGCTTTGTGCTAAATGCGATGCTCGGCGCCGAAGGCAAAACGGTGGCCAGCGAGTACTCGGTACCGGCGCCAGCGCTGGCATCGCCCGACGAGCTAAAGCGCCTGGTTGAGGACATGGCGGCCGGGCGGATCGCGGGTGCGTTGTTCTGGGACGTAAACCCCGCCTACGACTACCCGGACGAAGATGCCTTCCGGGCCGCGATGGCCAGGGTGCCCCTGCGCGTGCGCATGGGCCTGGTTCCCGACGAGACCGGGAGCCTTTGCTCGCTGGTCCTGCCCACCAACCACTGGCTGGAAAGCTGGAACGACTTCGAGACCAGCCAGGACGCGCTCACCCTGCAGCAACCTGTGATCGCGCCGCTTTACGACACGCTCGCCGGCGAGGACGTCATCCTGCGCGTTCTGGACGGGCTCGGCCACAAGCAGGCCGGCAGCTACCACGCGTGGATGAAAAAGCGCTGGCAGGACGACGTGCAGCCCAAGCAAAGCCCGATCGGGTTTGCACGCTTCTGGAACACCTGTCTTCACGACGGTCTTTTCCGACGAGAAGCGCAACCGCTGCCGGCACGCAGGCTCGACGGCGCGGCGTGTGCACGTGCGGCGGAAAGAGCGCGCTCGCCGCACACGAGCGCGATGGAGCTGGTGCTGGACGCTGATCCGCGACTCTTCGACGGCCGCTTTGCCGCCAACGGCTGGCTGCAGGAAATGCCCGATCCGGTGAGCAAGGTCTCGTGGGGCAACCCGCTTTCGATCGGACCCGCCGACGCGGATCGGCTGGGGCTCGCGAATGGCGACCTGGTGTCGCTCGGCCACGGACCGGCCGTGCCCGTCTTGCGCCAGAGGGGGCAGGCCGAGGGCGTGTTGCGCCTTACCCTCGGTCACGGTCGCTCGCAGACCACGGTGGCGGCCCAGATCGGAACCCGCGCCGCATCCTTCGCCACGCTGGCCGGCCTACAAGTGATTCCCATCGAGCGCGTGACGGCCACGGGCGGCAAGCAACATGTCATCCTGGCCCAGGATCACGACACCAAGGATGGCCGCGACATCGCCCGCCAGTGGACGCTTGCAGAATTCGCGCGCAAGCCACAGGGACCGAGCGAGCCCGAGGAGTTGCCGAGCCTCTATGAGCCGCTGGAGCACAAGGGGCCGCGTTGGGGGATGGCCATCGACCTTTCGGCCTGCGTGGGCTGCGGTGCCTGCGTGGTGGCCTGCCAGTCGGAAAACAACATCCCGGTGGTCGGGCCCGAGCAGATGTCCAAGGCCCGCAGCATGCACTGGATGCGCATCGACCGCTACTATGACGGCGAGGCTGAATCGCCGACCGTGGTGCACGAACCGATGCTGTGCCAGCACTGTGACAACGCGCCCTGCGAGACCGTGTGCCCGGTGTCCGCCACCAACCACGGCGACGACGGCATCAATCAGATGGCCTACAACCGCTGCGTCGGCACCCGCTATTGCGCCAACAACTGCCCCTACAAGGTCCGCCGTTTCAATTTCCTGGACTTCACGCGGGAGACGCCGCCCTCGGAGCAGCTTGCCTTCAATCCCGAGGTCACGGTGCGCCCGCGCGGCGTGATGGAAAAGTGCACCTTCTGCGTTCAGCGCATCCGCAACGCCGAGCAAGTGGCCAAGCGCGAGGGCCGCGAGCTGGCCGACCGCGACGTGGTCACCGCGTGCGCGTCGGCGTGCCCAGCCAGCGCTATTGTTTTCGGCAACATTCGCGATCCACATAGCGAAGTGTCGAAGCTTTCGCGCAGCAACCGCAGCTTCCGGGTTCTGGAGGAGCTTGGAACCAAACCGGCCATCACCTACTTGGCCGACCTGCGCAACCCGTCCGGGCGAGGTAACCGATGAAGACCGCAGCTGCGCCGCTCCCCGAAGCCCTTGAGCCGATGCGGCTGATGGAGGGCGAGGTCACGTCGGGTTCGCTTGACGATCAAGTCCTACAGTTTCCAGATCGTCGTCCACCGCGCGCTTGGTACGTTGCGCTGGCCTTCACCCTGACCGCGCTTGCGATCGGGGCACTGTCGGCCGCATACACGCTCTATTACGGGATCGGCGCCTGGGGCAACAATCGCCCGGTCGCGTGGGGCTTCGGCATCATCAATTTCGTGTTCTGGGTCGGTATCGGCCACGCCGGCACGCTGATTTCTGCGATTCTGTTCCTGTTCCGCGCGCGCTGGCGCAATGCCATCGCCCGCTTCTCCGAGGCCATGACCATTTTCGCGGTCATGTGTGCGGCCATCTTCCCGGTCATGCACACCGGCCGGCCTTGGTTCGGGTATTGGCTGTTCCCGTATCCCAATGAACGGCACATCTGGGTCAATTTCCGGTCGCCGCTGGTCTGGGACGTCTTCGCGGTCAGCACGTACTTCTCGGTGTCGCTCGTCTTCTGGTACCTCGGCCTCGTGCCCGACTTCGCGTCGATGCGCGACCGCACGCCCGAGGGCTGGCGCAAGCGCATCTACACTGTGTTGAGCCTCGGCTGGCGGGGCGCGACCTCGCACTGGATTCACTACGACAAGGCGTACCTGCTCTTGGCAGGCCTGGCAACCGGGCTTGTCATCAGCGTGCACAGCGTGGTCTCGTTCGACTTCGCCGTGTCCCTGGTGCCCGGCTGGCACATGACCATCTTCCCGCCCTACTTTGTGGCGGGCGCCATCTTCGCCGGATTCGCCATGGTGGTCATGGCCCTCACGGTGGTACGCAAGACCATGAACCTGTCCAACCTGATCACCGACAACCACTTGGACACCATGAACAAGCTCATCTTGGCCATGTCGTGCATCATGGGCTACGCGTACGTGATGGAAGGTGGCACCGCCTGGTACAGCGCCAACCCGTACATTCAGCACACCTTTATGAACTACATCACCGGCTTTTACGGCTGGGCCGGCATTACCACCATCACGTGCAACATCATCATTCCGCAGATCTTCTGGTTCCGCCGCATGCGCCGGTCTATTCCGGTGATGATCTTCGTCTCGCTCGCCGTCACGTTGGGTATGTGGATGGAGCGTTTCGTGATCATCGTGATCTCACTCTCCCAGGACTACCTGCCCTCCTCTTGGCACAAGTACATTCCGACCAAGATCGACTTCGGCATTCTTATCGGTTCCTTTGGTCTCTTCTTCACGCTGGTTCTGCTCTTTGCGCGTGTACTGCCGGTGATTGCCACCAGCGAGATGAAGGCCAGCCTGCCAAGCGCGCAGGCTAGCCACGGAGGCGGCCATGGGTAGCGACGCACAGGCGGGAACCTTCGCGGTGGTGGGGCTGTTCTCGAAGCCCGACGCCATCATTGCCGCCGCCAACACGATAAGACCGCAGAAGCTTGGCCGGCTGGAGGCGTATTCGCCGTATCCGGTGCATGGGCTCGACCACGCCATCGGGCTCGGCAAGTCGCGCCTGGGCGCCCTGGTGATGGGCATGGGCGTGGCCGGGGCGCTGCTGGCGCTGCTTTTCGAGTGGTGGACCAGCGCGGTGGACTACAAGCTTGTTACCGGCGGCAAGCCGCTGTTTTCGTGGCAGGCCTTCGTCCCGGTGATGTTCGAGGTCACGGTTCTGTTCGCGACCTTCACCGCTGGCCTGGCCATGCTGTTCGTGTTCAACAAACTGCCTTTCTTCGGCCACCCCATTCTTCATTCCGAGCTGATCAAGGGCATCACCCGCGACAAGCTCGCGCTTAGCATCGAAAGCACAAGCGCCGCATTCGACCTCGATAAAGCACGCACGGCCCTGGTCGAAGCTGGCGCCGATTCGGTCGAGGTCGTACCGTTTCCGGTCTGGCAGAGCCCGCTCAGCCTCGCAGGTCTTCTGCGCACCATCGGCGCCATCTTCGCGGCTTGCGTCGTCGCAGGCCTGGGCATCTATGGCGCAGAAAAGATGGTTCCCATCGTTCCACCCATGTTCCACATTCACGATCAACCCAAGCTGAACGCGTTCCGCGAAAGCTCGTTCTTCGCCGACGGTAAAGGCATGCGCCCGGCCGTGGCTGGTACCGTGGCTCGCGGTCACCTGCCGCCCGATTTCAAGACGCCCGAGGAAGCTGGCAAGATACTCGCGAATCCGCTTCAGCTCACCTTGCGCGTGGCGGATCGAGGACGCAAGGTCTTCAATGACCACTGTGCCGTCTGCCACGGCGCCGTCGGGGACGGTGTAGCCCTGCTCTCTCGCGCCTACGGCGGCAAGCCCGCCAACCTGCTCGCAAGCAGCGCCCGCGAGCAACCCGACGGCTACCTTTACGGCGTGATCGTGCTCGGCAAGAACGCCATGTCGTCATACGCCGCTGATTTGGACGACGCCGATCGCTGGTCGGCCGTTCACTACGTCCGCATTCTGCAACGGGCGCAGAATGCGAAAGACGAGGATTTGCGATGAGCAACCAAGCACCTCCATCCACTCTCGTGCGGAACTTGCTCTTGGCGATGGTCTTGCTGGGCGCGGCCGGCGCCGCAGCGGTGTATTTCCGGGTCGGCGCAGACCGCTTCTGGGCCAACTGGATATTGTGGACCCTGTTCTTCCTCACCCTCGGGCTCGGCAATCTGTTCCTGGTGGCGCTCGAGCGGCTGGTGGGTGCGCACTGGAGCGTGCCCATGCGCCGGGTTCCCGAGCGCATCGCTTCGCTCGTCCCACTCTCGATTCTGCTGCTGCTGGTTGCCATCCTGGGCGTGCCGGCTCTTTTCCCATGGACGCGCCCCGAGGCCGCGCACAATCCGATCCTGGTCGCCAAGTCGCCCTGGCTCAATTTCCCGTTTTTTGTGATTCGCGCGGCGGTCTGTGCCCTGGCGTGGATCCTCTTCTACCGTTTTTACGTGCGCGGCTCGCTGAAGCAGGATAGCGACAAGGACCCATCGTTCACGGTCCGAGCGCGACGACTGGCGCCGCCCTTCGTGGTGGTCTTTTTCTTCAGCCTTACCATCGTCGCCTTCGACTGGATTTCCAGCTTGGAACCGGAATGGTACAGCGACATGTTCGGCGTCTACCTGTTCGCCGGCACATTCATCTCGGGCATCGCCGCCATGACACTTGGAGTGCTGTTCTTGATTCGACGCGGCCGCTTGCCCGAGGTGGGCAGCAAGCACTACTACAACCTCGGCACCTTGGGCCTGGCGTTCACGGTCTTCTACGCGTACATCGGGTTCGCCCAATACATGCTGATCTGGTACGCGGACCTTCCCGAAGAAGTAGTCTGGTTCAAGCACCGGATTGAAGGACCGTGGCAGCCAATCGCCTTGCTGCTGCCGCTGCTTCACTTCTTCATTCCGTTCTTCTTGCTGATTGGCAGCGCGGGCAAAAGCAAGCCGAAGGTCATGCGAATCGCGGCTCTGTCTATTTTGGTGGGCCACTTCGTCGACCTCTATTGGCTCATCTTCCCGATCTTCGGCGCGCCGCAATTCAGTTGGCCGGAAGTGAGCATGGCCTGCCTGTTCCTCGGACTTGGATTCTTGCAGCTCCGCCGGGCCATGGGCCGCGGCGCCGATATGCCGGTCGGGGATCCTCTGTTGGCCAAGGGCCTGGAGTGGCAGCTATGAGCGATTCGCGCAAAGCGGAGAGCTGGGAAGAGCAAGCGCAGGGCCTGGCCAAGCGCATCGCCACGCCTGGTGGCATATTGATGACATTCTCGGTGTTCGCTCTCATCGTGGTACCGGCGCTGATGCGCGAGCGCAAGCCGCGGCCTCGCCCGCCTTCGGATCAGCCAGCCGCCGCGTCGGTGGGTTGGCTCGATCAAGCCGAAGTCCCTGCCAGCAAGGGCAAGGATCTGCCACCGGTGGATCCAGCCACGGTGATGAAGCCGACGCCGGCGCTGCTTGCCCGCGGGGAAGCCTTGTTCAAGCAGAACTGCACAAGTTGCCACGGCGACACCGGTCATGGTGATGGGCCGGCCGCCGGGACGCTCAATCCGAAGCCGCGCAACTTTGCCCAGACGACGGGTTGGACCCACGGCTATCGCATCACCGACATCTTCGCCACCGTGACCAGCGGATCGAAGGGAACTGGCATGAACGCCTTCGACTTCATCGCGCCGGCCGATCGCATGGCACTGGTTCACTACGTGCGGTCGCTTGGAACATTCGATCACGGGGCTGAAGATCCCACCGCAACCGCGGCGCTCGAAGACCAATTCCGTTCCAAAGGGATGCACATCCCCAACCGCATTCCGGTCAGCCTTGCCATCACGAAGATGGTCGCCGAGCAAGTGGCGCCACCACCTGTCCCGACGCCGCCGGCCGACGCCGCCGCCCTGTTTCGCCGCGCGATCGTGAATCCCGACCGTGTGGCACGAACCGTCGCCAACACCAACCACAGCGGCACTTGGCAGGCCGTGACACGCGCTTGGACTGCCGGCGCGCCGAACAATGGTTTTGCGCCTTCGGTCGCCGACATGACCGGCGAAGAATGGCAGACTCTGGTGGCCGCCCTGCTGAAGAGGGCGGGCGATGCAGAACCACCCAACCAAGGGGAGGTAAAGTCACCATGAAATCATTCTTCACGCTCGCTCTCTTGTGCTCTCCGGTCACCGTTGGCTGGCAATCCGCACGAGGCGATACCCCAGACGGTACGCCCCAGGATGTCGGCATCGACGAGAAGCTGGGCGCCACGGTTCCGCTTGACATCACGCTGGTCGACGAGCAGGGCGACCGAGTTCCCCTGCGCAAGCTTATCGATAAGCCGACTATTCTCACGCTCAATTATTTCCGCTGCGCCGGACTGTGCACACCGCTGCTCAATGGCGTGGCCGAGATGCTTTCGCGCATCGATGCAGTTCCCGGCAAAGACTTCCAGGTGCTGACGGTGAGCTTTGACCCCAGCGACACAGCCGAGCTGGCGCAGCGAAAGAAAGCCAACTACATCAAACAGCTTGGGCCCGGCTTCCCCTCGAATGCTTGGCTCTTCATGACCGGCGATCCGGTATCGACCAAGCGCCTGGCCGATTCAGTCGGCTTTCGTTTCGCAAAACGCGACAACGACTTCATCCACGCGGGCGTGATCATGGTTCTTTCGCCCTCCGGCAAGGTCGCGCGCTACCTTTATGGCGTCACCTTTCTGCCCTTCGATGTGAAGATGGCGGTAAACGAGGCGAGCCAGGGCCGGACCGGCCCCACCATCTCGCGCTTTCTGCGCTTCTGCTTCAGCTACGATCCGTCCGGACGCCGGTATTATCTCGACATCACCCGCATCGCCGCGGGCTTCACGCTGGTGCTGGCGGCGGGCTTCGGCGTCGCCGTTGCCGTCAAGGGCAGGAAGCGTTCAAAGCCAAAAGAAAAGGAGCCGTCGTGAGTACCGCCGTTGCCCAAGCCCTTCCGCTGCCCCACAGTGAGCCCAGCTTCTACGATCAGTCGAAGCGACAGGGCATACTGGCCTGGCTTCTGACCACCGACCACAAGCGCATCGCCATCCTGTACCTGATCTCGCTCGTGACCTTCTTCCTGGTCGGCATGACCCTTGGGGTCTTCATGCGTCTGGAGCAGCTCACCATGGGCCCGACCATCATGAAGCCCACCACCTACAACGCCCTCTTCACTCTGCACGGCGTGATCATGATCTTCCTGTTCGTGATCCCAGGCCTGCCGGCGGTGTTCGGCAACTTCTGCCTGCCGCTGATGATCGGCGCCAAAGACGTGGCCTTCCCGCGGCTCAACCTGCTTTCCTGGTATCTGTTCATGGCCGGCGCTGCTATCGCGATCACGTCGCTGTTCACCGGCGGCGGCCCGCCTGATACCGGGTGGTCCTTCTACGTCCCCTACAGCGTCACCACCAGCACCAACGTCACGCTGGCCGTGCTCGGCGCGTTCGTGATCGGATTCTCGTCCATCCTGACCGGACTCAATTTCATCACCACCATCCACCGCATGCGCGCCAAGGGCATGAACTGGATGCGCATGCCGCTGTTCCCGTGGGCGCTCTACGCCACCGCATGGGTGCAGGTTTTGGCCACGCCGATCTTGGGCATCACGCTGCTGCTCATCATCCTCGAGCGACTGTTCCACCTGGGCATTTTCGATCCCGCGATCGGCGGCGATCCGATTCTGTACCAGCACCTGTTTTGGACCTATTCGCACCCGGCGGTCTACATCATGATCATCCCGGCCATGGGCGCGATTTCGGAAATCATACCGACCTTCGCCCATCGGACCATCTTCGGCTATCGCATGATTGTCTATTCCAGCATGGCCATCGCCGGCGTTGGTTCTCTGGTGTGGGCGCATCACATGTTCACCAGCGGCATGGCCGACACCGCGGTCATCGTGTTTTCTCTGCTCACCTTCCTGGTGGCGATTCCCAGCGCCATCAAGGTCTTCAACTGGGTCGCCACCCTCTACAAGGGCTCGGTCGAATTGCGCCCGCCGATGCTCTTTGCGCTGGCATTCATTTTCCTGTTCAGCATCGGTGGACTGACGGGTCTGTTCCAGGGCGCGCTGGCGGTCAACGTCCACCTGCACGACACCTACTTCATCGTCGGACACTTCCACTACGTCATGTTCGGCGGTACCGGCTTCGCCTTCTTCGCAGCGTTGCACTACTGGTACCCGAAGATGTTCGGTCGCATGTACAAAGAACGCACGGCGATCGTTGCGTGGGCGCACATTTTCGTCGGGTTCAACCTACTCTACTTCACCTTCCTGGTCATGGGGGTGCAAGGCATGCCTCGTCGCTACTACGATCACTTGCCCCGCTTCCACACCGGACATCAGATCGCTACGGTGGGGTCGTGGATCATGGTGGCAGGATTGCTCATGATGGTCATCAACCTGGTGCGCGGACTCTTCCGCAAGACGACGGTTCCGGCCAACCCTTGGGGTGGTGTCACGCTCGAGTGGACGGTCCCGTCGCCGCCACCCGTCGAGAACTTCGAGGTCCTTCCCACCATCACCGAGCCGCCCTACACGTTCAATCCTCCCGCGAAGGAACAGGCCTGATGGACGCCTCGGCCGAAGGTCAAGTCACGCACGCGGAACATCGCGACTACGCGGGCGCCAAGCTGGGCATGTGGATCTTTGTCTTCACCGAATTGGTGCTGTTCGGCGGTCTGTTCATTGCGTACAGCGTGTATCGCGAGATGCACCCCCATGACTTTCACCACGCTTCCGGAGAATTGAACGTAACCTTGGGTGTCATCAATACCCTGGTGCTTCTGACCAGCAGCTTGACAATGGTGCTGTCCATCGTCGCGATTCGCCTTCGCCGCAAGGGTCAGTCGATGCTGTTCCTCGGCTCCACCATGCTGCTCGGATGCATCTTCCTGGTGAACAAGTTCTTCGAGTGGCGCGCAAAGTTTCACCACGGCCTCTATCCCGGATCCGAGCACCTGATGGCGCGACCGCCGGGCGAACGCCTTTTCTTCGGGCTCTATTTCGGCATGACCGGTCTGCACGGTCTGCACGTGACGGTGGGCGTGACCGTCATGGCCTTTATGATGGCGCTGCTCCGCAAAGACCGGATCAGGCACGACGACTTCATCAAACTGGAAAACACCGGCCTCTATTGGCACTTGGTCGACGTAATCTGGATCTTCCTCCTTCCTCTCTTCTATCTGGCGGCCTAACCCAAAATGGCGAGCGATTCCCCATGAGCACCATGATCGAAAGCGAAGCCGAGCATCAGCACGTTCTCGGCTACGGAACCTTCATCAAGGTCTGGGTTGCCTTGGTTATTTTGACTCTCGCACTGGTGGGCCTCAGCGCAACTCACAACCAAGCCTTGATGTTGCTTGGGTTGCTCGTGATTACGCCAAGCAAGGCCAGTTTGGTCTTTTACTACTTCATGCACCTTAAGTACGAGAACGCTGCTCTCAAGTATATGGTGCTCGCAACCCTTGGTGTCCTGGTGATCTTTCTCGGGCTCACCTTCACGGACTATCTCAACAGGTAGATCACGATGTTTGGCGGCGCTTCCAGCATTTCAGACAAGGTCGACGCGGTCTTCCTTTTCATCTCCGCGCTCACCATTGCGTTTCTGGTCTTCATCACCTTCCTGATGATCTACTTCGCGGTTCGCTACCGCCGGACCCGCAATGCCCAGGGCCAGGACATTCACGACAATCCGCTGCTGGAGTCCCTGTGGACCGGGATCCCGCTCGTGCTCTTTCTGGCCATGTTCTATTACGGCTGGACCAATTATCGCTACCTGCGCGAGGTCCCGCGCGATGCCATGGTCATTCAGGTCACGGCCCGGCAGTGGGCATGGTCTTTCACCTATCCCAATGGACGACAGACCTCGGAATTGTTCGTCCCGAAAGACCGGCCGATTCGCCTCGACTTGAAATCCCTCGATGTGTTGCACGGCTTCTACGTTCCCGCGTTCCGCATCAAGTCCGACGTGGTGCCCGGCAAGGCCAACTACACCTGGTTCAGTGCCACCCAGTTTGGCGACTTCGATATCGAGTGCACCATGATGTGCGGCGTGAACCATTCGTACATGCTGTCGAAGGTCCACGTCATTCCCGAGGCTGCCTTCTCTAGCTGGTACTTCGGCGACTCCAACGAGCCACCGGTGCTCGCGGACGTTGAGACCAACGGTGTTCCCGATCCGTCGCGGGGCGAGCACGCCTTCAAGCTAAAGGGCTGCGTTTCCTGCCACACCACTGACGGCAGCAAGCTCATAGGTCCAACCTGGAAGGGCTTGTTCGGCAGCCAAGTCACCGTACTGACCGACGGCCGGGAAGCCACCATCACCGCTGACGAGGACTACCTGCGTCGCTCCATCCGACATCCGCCCAAGGAAGTCGTCAAGGGTTTCAATCCCCAAATGCCGAAGGCCGACCTGAAGGACGGGGACGTCGCAGACTTGATCGCCTATATCAAGTCATTGCAGTGAGGAGACAATTCTCATGAAAGTGCGCGACTACGTTCAGCTCTTCAAGTTTCCGATCTCCATCATGTCGACGGTATCGGCCGCCACCGGATACTTGGCCTTCTCGCACGCGCTCACCTGGCGTCTTTGGCCAAGCTCCGCAGCGATCCTCCTGCTTGCATTCGCGGCTTGCGCCCTCAACGAGGTGCAAGAGCACAGGCTGGACGCGCTAATGGAGCGAACCCGGCGCCGTCCGATTCCCGCCGGGCAGATCTCGCCGGCGATGGCCGCCGCATGGGCAGCGGCGCTGGCGGTCATCGCGCTGCTGTCGCTGTACTTCCTCGGCGGTCTTCTCGCTCTCGGCCTGGGCGCGCTTGCTGTGCTTTGGTACAACGGCATCTACACCTACCTGAAGCGCAAGAGCCCGATTGCCTCGGTGATCGGCTCTGTCATCGGTGCCATCCCGCCCGCCATCGGTTGGGTCTGCGCGGGCGGCGTCCTTGACGGCCCCATCCTATCCCTCTCGTTTTTCCTGCTCATGTGGCAGGTGCCGCACTTCTGGCTGCTCGCCCTGCGCATCAGCGGCGACTACGAACAGGCGCAGTTTCCGACCTTCGTTCGCGCCATGGGCGCCGATTCACTTTCCCGCGTGACCTTCATGTGGACCGCCGCGACCGCCGCCTCGGCCTTGCTACTGCCCATCTTCGGACTATCCAGCTCGCCCTTCTTGGGCTTGGCATTGGTGGCGGCAGGCGCCTGGTTGGTCTTCGTCGCGTGGCGCTCCCTGCGCGCCCCAAGCAAGCAGGGCATTCGGCGCACTTTCCACGCCATCAATTACTACGCCGTGGTCGTGATGGGTGCCGTGGTCCTCGATGCCGTGCTTGGGCGCTGACGTCCAGGAAGCCGTGATCGGCTCCCGGAAGGTCATCAACCGGTCGCCCCATAGGCATTAAGCGGCTTTGCAGTTCCAGGACATGGGCTTGGCCCCGTCGCAATACCGACGGGTATCTTTCCGGCTCGCTTTTTGCGGCCCGCCCGTCTCGCGCGGCCAGTCTCGGTCACAGGTCGCGACCGGCTCTACGGCGGGGGCGTGACGACGATGCTGCTGATGTACACCGTCACTGTGCCAGCGTTGGCACTCGTGATTGCGGACGTGTTCTGTACCTCCAGGCCGATGAAGGCCGTTTCCGAAGCGCAGAACACTCCTGGTGATCCGGTATGATCGGCGACCACCACACTGAGGGTGTTGAACCCGCTGGCCGGCGAATAGGCGGTCAGGTCGGGACCGGCCACAGTCGCAGGCACTGCCCGGCTGTAGTTCGTGCTCGAATCCCCAATGGCGAAGGCTTGAATCTGAATGGGAACCTGTCCGCCTGGATTGTCCACGGCACAGCTGATGGTTACGGTTGATCCAACCAGATTGGCCCTTGGGGAGAAGAGCTCATAGGCGGTAACCCAACCGTCCGACGCGGATGTTCCCGCCGCATAGGGCACGGATAAGGCCGCACAGCCCGATGTCGGCGAACAGAGACCTGGATTGGCGGCCGGACCAACGGTCACGAATGCCAGATGGGCACCCGACATTGAATTGTAATTGGCGCTGAGGGAACCAAGCCCGGTGGCGAACCCGTAGGCCTGGGAGAGGGCCGACTTGGTGACGCCGCAGCCCCCTGTTCCGCCCGTGCTCGCCACACCGCCCGTGCTCGCCACACCGCCCGTGCTCGTCACCCCGCCTGTGCTCGTCACCCCGCCCGTGCTCGTCACCCCGCCCGTGCTCGTCACCCCGCCCGCGCTCGTCACCACGCCCGTGCTCGCTACTCCTCCCGAGCCAGTCGCGCCGCCGAGGCCCGTTGTTCCGCCCGCGCTTGTCGCGCCGCCCGAGCCCAGCGACGCACCGTCCATCCACGTGGCGCTGTCGCGGCTGTCGATCTCGCGAGCCCCGTCGGTATTGCCCAAGCCATCGTCGAGGCCAAGAGCGTCCGTGGGCAGCTCGGGGCCGATCCCTGTGTCTCTGAGAGCGACGTCCTCGGGCGCGTCTGGAGCGTCGGACACGCCGGCAATGTCGCCTATGTCGGAAGCTGAGCCTGGGAGGGCGTCGGCCGGCGCCACATCTCCGCCGTCACGGTCCGCAGCGTCGACGGTTCCCGCAGTTGCGCCGGTCTCGATCGCACCGACACCGCCGCCACGGGCGTCATCAACGGCCTCGGCCGAAGCAAGCGCATCGCCTCCCGCTCTAGCATCCTGCATGAACGCTGGGGTGCTGTCGCCATTCCCATCGGCCGCGGTACCAGCTTCGAGCGCAGCGGTCGAGGCCCGATCATCCTGAGCATCTTGGACTGGGGGAACACCAGATTGCGGTGCCCGATCCGATGCGCTGCCCGAGTCCAGCCGGTTCGGGGCGCGCAGCTTGCTGACGTCGACCGAACAGCCGCCCACAACCATGAGAAGTGCCAAAGCGACGTTGGGGCGCGTGTTTGGGGCGTGAGACATGCGGGTACAGATGCATCGTCCAGATCCCGGACGATGATGAAATCCTGGCCCAACCGCACGACGCACTGAACACAAAGGCGCTTCGTCGAACCAACTCACCTTTTCGCCCAACTCCGGCCGTCTCACCGGGGGGCGAGGACACCTCAGCCCGTCACGAACATGAAGTTGGGTCCGAAGTCGCAGAGAGTGCCGGTCGGAGTAGGCTGACCGAAGATGTTTCCCGCGTCGAAGGCATTGGGCTCAACCAGTGTGCTGGTCATCGTAGCGTTGTTGTTGCTTGGGCCGTAGCCGGCGCCGCTCAAATAGGTGATCGCGGCGTTCACAGGCGCCTCGCTTGCAGTTATCCCGACCGAATACTTGTCGGTGCCTGTGACCCCGACGATCGCGTAGGTACCTGTCGTATTGAGCGCGATAGGGGTGGTCAGCGAAACATAGCGGAAGAGTCCGGTCACCGGGTCAGATGGTTGCACCGTTGCTGACCCCAGAAGAGTGTGCGTGCTCAGCTCGTACACTCCGACCGCATGCGGCTGAAACGTCTCAACGCCGCCGGTCAGATTGGAGTCGTAGTAGCCCAGTTGGGTGATACTGATAGCGGTGTTCGCCCGGAATACGAAACCGATGAGATAGCTTCCCTGTGTGTAATTGAATCCAGCAGCGCCGAGGCCAGGCACGCTGATCGCGACGGTGCCGGTGGAGCTGCCGCCCGCCGCTGCTGTGCCTGACGCATCAACCGCACCAGCGCCCTGCCCGCCCGAGCCCACGACCCCGCCGTCCTTCGAGGTTCCACTCCTATCGCCGTCTGCCCCGCCCTCGGAAGAGCTGCATCCAACCGTCGGCAAGAAGACCAGGGCCATGAGGACAGAAGCACCCGTACGCGCTGAAATCATCAGTTATTCCTTCAGAGAAGATTAGGTTGAATCAATGCAGGCCCTGCATCCGACGCGATTCAGGACCGTTATTGGGATGCCACTCCGGCCCGCTAGATTCAGAATAGAACGGCAAGCAGGCCGCACCTTACGTGCCTAGGCACGAGAAAAACCGGCATGTCCACACTACGGTCGACCGCAGTCCCACTACTGCGCCCCGCACGCTCGTATTCGAGTTGCTCATGAGGCTGGCGGCACGCCCGCGCCGCTACTGCGAAACCATAGAGGCATGGCGAACTTCGTGTCCGCCTGCCGCCCGGCCTCCCAATATTCGTAGGGTCGGCGTATAGTACTGGGCGGCGATTTGTCAGTCCTATTCGAGACGAGGAGGTCCGCGTGGCGCTCAGAAGCCTTCACTGGATCAAAGTTGCGCTTGTGCTGGCTGCGGCGGGCGGGCTCACCGCCGAGGGGTGCGGCGGCTCAACCGCACCAGGGTCGGAGTCCGACGGCGGGCTCCCTGTATTGCCGCCGTCATAGCCGCAGCTTCCATTGCGATGCCTTCGGCTTCTCGATGAGCTTGCGCACGGCTTCAGCGCGGTTGGGGAATTTGCCCGGGCTACCCTGGCGCACCTCCCGGGCGCGGTAACTTCGGCCAGGTTGTGGGCATAGGGCTCGTGGGCTTTACGACCGCTCAGCGCGCAGCCGCAATCAGCGTGATTGTGTTTGCGGCGATGGAAAGCCCCGAGATAGAACCGTTCGCAATCGCCACGTCGGCAGCCGCCGCGGGCGCGGCGCCGTTGACGGATTGATAGACCCTTGCGGTCGAAGCAGCGCTGAAGTTGTTGATGGCGATCGTCATATTGGCCTGCGCACTGGTGCCCCGGTTGACCAGCATGATCCACAGCTTCGTCGGGCTGGTCGCGGAGTCCGTCGCCGCATAGGCGTGAACGTTCGCATAGGAGCTCTGGGCACCGATCGATACGCTGCCGAACGTGCCGCCTGCGCCGTCGTAGTTCCGGAACATCAGGAAGGCGTTGTACACCGGCTTGTGGGTGATCTTGTCGTCGGCCACCAGGCTGCCCCAGTACGCCGCGAGGCGCGCCCCAACCACGCCGAAGGTGCCAAGGAAGTCAGCTTCCTGGGTCGTGGCGGTTGGGTCGGTGGCGTCGTTCGAGACACTGTACTCGCTCACGCAGATCCCCGTGCCCGGGTACGTCGACTGAATCCAGCCTTGCGCATTCGACAGCGAGGCCCTTTGCCAGAAGTCTTTCGCGTCGGTCGGGTAGTGCGTATCCAGACAGTCAAAGATCCTCTTGTGATTGGCGGCTTCGTACTGCGCTGCCTTGGACATCATCGCCATAGCATAGGAATTCGTGACGCTGTAGGGAACCTTCTTGCTCGAGTCCCACGTGCCCACGCCGCATTCGGTTTGCATCAGGTTGACGAGATCGTCGGGATTCATGACCGACAGGAACAGCACCTGTGCCGTCGGATCTGCGGATTTGACCGCCGCCGCATACACAATCGAGCGATTGAGGATGTCATCGTTCGGCGACACGCCTGCCTCGTTACCGGACGTGATGGGTACGGTGTAGTCCAGACAGCTGGTTCCCGGAGGATAAAGCGACGGGTAGATGTCCGGGCGGTTGTTCTGCCAGTTGTCGGGTTCGTTATCGAGCTGGTAGTACTTCACGCCGCCACTGGCTGCGGTGCCGAACGTCGACACGAGATGCGCGACCCAGTTGCCCATGAAGCTCGGGTCCAGGCTCTTGGAACCGTTGTCGACCAGCACGGATTCCTGCGTACCTATCGCTTGGCAGCAGGTCAGCGACGGGACCAGCGTGCCGTCGGCCTTCTGGGGATAGTTGCAGAAGCTGAGAGGCTGACCGAGAAGCGTGCTGGCGGTGCTGTCCGACGACGTGGCAACGTTTGCGACCCAGCCGGTGATCGGAATCGTCATCAGCGTGTTCATGTTCTTCGACTTGTTGGTTTGCACGAACGTGTCCGCATCGCTGGGACTGCCGGCACCCGCGTAGTTCGCGCAGTTCCACCAGGCGCCCTTGCCCGTGATGTCTTTTTGCCAGTTGTAGGTCTCTGCCGAGTCGCCCCCCGAGCGATTGAGCGTGGTGACCTTGGCCGACTCATCGTCCGCGAACGCAATTCCGTAGATGTCTGGCGAAATCGGCGTGAGCTGGGAGCTCGCATCGACGAGGATGCCCGAGCCGCTCTTGGTTTGGCAGGTGCCGCTTGGGCTACACATCTGCGCGGGTGGGCAGCCGCCGCACGTACCCTGGCACCCGTCGCTTCCGCACGTCTTGTTGGCGCATGAAGGCGTGCAGGTAGGGGCGATGGTCGTGCCGCCAGCGCCCGTCAGTCCACCGGTGCTCGTCGTGCCGCCAGCGCCCGTCAGTCCGCCGGTGCTCGGCGCGCCGCCAGAACCCATGCGTCCGCCCGTGCTCGTCGCGCCGCCAGCGCCTGTCATTCCGCCGCTGCTCGTCGCGCCGCTAGAACCCATACGTCCGCCCGTACTCGTCGCGCCGCCCGAGCTGGGCTGACCGCCGGAGCTCGTCGCGCCGCCCAAGACCATGCTCCCCCCCGAACCCGTTGGGCCGCCAGGTGCGGTCTGACCACCCGAACCCGTTCGTCCGCCGGTGGCTGTCACACCGCCCGACCCGGACGCACCACCGGATTGCGTGCCACCGCCGACGCCCACCGCCCCTCCCGCGCCGCCGCTCTGGTTCGCCGAGGTGCATGAGCAGGCCAGGCCGGCCAAGATAGCGAGGACGATAGGTACGAGTTGGGGACGGCGCATGATGTTCTCCGGGATGTTCATACCTCAGTTGCCTCAGGGACAGCAGCAGCTCACCACAATCCACTGAGATTTGTTGTGCGGTTTTCGCCGGCTCCGGGGCAACGGATTGGGGCCCGCGATCCACGGCCGCGGCCGGGCATCTAGGCGAAGCGGCGGCGTCCCCTACCGGCAGACCCTGGCCGGCGGGAAGGCGCAGCTTCCTGAGTCGCACGAGAGCGAACCCAGACAGCGAGGCCCGTTGACGTCATCACACGGCTCGCCAGCCGATGCCCTGGCCACGCACCGTCCGTTCGTATCGCAAGTGGCGTAGCCGACGCAGGTGGCGCTGGCGGCGCTGCAATCGCCCCCCACCGGAATATTGAACACACACTTCGACGTCACGGGGTCGCAATAGTCGAGCAAGGAATCGCAGACTCCCGCGGGATGGCAGCTTTCTCCTCGGGCGGGGAGCGTGCCGCAAATCCCGGTGTCCGTACCATTCGGCACACAGTACATCCCGTCCACGCAAGAGCTTGCGTAGGACACCCGCTCGCAGGATTGACCGGCGGCGCCCTTGGCCGTGCAAATCGACGTGGACCCGTAGAAGCAGAATGCGGCCGACCCGCACCCGTCCGCGGATCCGCTGCAATCGCCGCCAATAGGGATCGCCGTCGGGCTGGGGTTGCACGCGCCCAAACAACATTCCACGCCCGAACAGATGGCGCTGCATCTTCCAGAGACACACTCCGAACCCACATAGCAGGCGCCGTCGTCCGCGACTGTGCCCTGGAGAATGCCTTTGCAGACCTGCGATTCGCTCCAGAGACCCTGAGCCCGGCTGCAGCTTCGCGACTGGAGGCTGTCAAGGCAAGCGGCCGCGGCCTTGCCGTCAAACTTGGTTCGTCCTGCCTGCACATCCGCCGATGCCTGCCCTTCGTCTGCTTGGAGAGCCGCCTTGCACGTGGCCAGGTCAGGCATCTGCCCGCAGCGAACCTCGTACGTACACACGCCATCCACGAGCGCGGCCGCGAAATCGGCAAGCGAAGTGCTCGTGTCACCTCCGGCCGGCGTCGAGCCACCATCGCAGGCGGGAAGCACAAGCAAGAAGGACAACGCCGAGAAGACTCTTCCCATGAGTCAAGGTAGCACCATATCGAAAATGGCGCACAGCGGACCTTGGATTCTGAGTTGCGGGGGGATGAAGGCGACCTTGGGTTCCGGATTCTAAACACAGAGAGCACAGAAAACACAGAGACGGATGAGAAAGGAAGGGTTTCGGATCGAGAGTCGGAGCACCAGTGGCATTTCCTCGACGGAGTGGTTCCAGAGACTTCTAGGATGGCGAGACGGGCGTGCGAGCGCGCATACGCTTCTTACGTCAAGGCGAAGGGAAAGTTGAAAGTTGCCTGTCAATCCCAAGAATACCCTGGCACCTCCGAGTGGGGCCTTGATATCATTCTTCCAGCGGAGGGCTCCCGCATAGGAGCGTTCGAACTTTCCACGCACTCCCCACGGGTGTAGCCTTATCTGTCATGAGGGTAGCCATAGTCGCCTGCTTGGTCGCGATGGGCTGCGGAGGCTCAAGCAAAGGGACATCAGTCGATGCCCAGAGGAGCCCTGATCTCCCCTTTGGCGGGGACGCCTCGTGCACGACCACTGAGATTACAAGCGTGGGCACGCTGACCAGAACTTCCGTCTCGTGCATGGAGATTCAGGGCCTCTCGGCCGACGATGTGGCAGTCTTTCGGGCCGCCTGCAATATGCCGCCTGCGGACGGGAGCATCTACGTCACAACGACCAGCGTGTACGGTCCGAACTCTTGTTCGCGCACAAATGCGGTTGGCGGATGCCTGATCACCTTCGGCAGCTTTCCAGAAACTGCCTGGTACTACGCCGATGGAAACCAGACGCTTGACCTGGTCAAGCAAGAATGCGCCGGCATGAATGGGACAGTGGTCCTGCCATAGTCTTTGCCCGTCTACCACCGCCGACCGATGCGCCGGAATTGAGGTATCGTCAGGCATGGCCAGCGAGTTCACCCATAGGAGCATTCTTGGGAAATCCATCCACCGCTACGGCATCTCCGCCTCATACGGGCTGCCCGAGGCCGGCGTGCGCGAAGCGCTGGAGTTGGGAGCGAACTACATCTTCTGGAGCCCGGCCAAGAAATACCTGAAGACCATCGTCAAGGACACGGTGATGAAGGATCGCGAGCGCTTCATGCTCGCCACCGGGCCCATCCTCGCGTACGTCGGGGGCTCGGTACGGCGCGCGGCCGAGAAGCGCTTGCGCGAGAGCGGCAGCGACTATCTCGACATCGTGCAGGTCTTCTGGGCGGGCAAGATGTCCTTCCTCACCAAGTCGGTCATCGGCGAGCTGGTCAAGCTGCGCGAGGAGGGCAAGGCCCGCGCCATCGGCGTGTCGATCCACGACCGCAAGCGCGCGGCCAAGCTCGCGACGGAGGGTCTGCTCGACTTCTTCATGATCCGCTACAACGCCGCCCACCCCGGCGCCGAGGTCGACATCTTTCCACATCTGCCGGCCAAGAAGCCCGTCATTGCCGCTTACACGGCCACCAGCTGGACCAAGCTGTTGCGGCCGCCCAAGGGGTGGACCGGTCCGGCCGCCACCGCGGGCGACTGCTTCCGCTTCTGCCTGACCAACCCCAACGTCGACGTGGTGGTCTCGGCGCCCAAGACCGCGGAGCAGATGCGCGAGAACATGAAGGCGCTCGAACGGGGGCCGCTTTCCGACGAAGAGATGGCCCACATGCGCGCCCTGGGCAAGGCCGTGCACGGCTAGTTTTGTAGGACCTCGCTCACCAGACTGGGGGTTGGGGTTGCCCGACACTTCGAGCCTTTTTGAGTGTATCCTTGGAGAGGAAAATGGTCGCTGTGCCGAAGCTCGATACGAATGATGACGACAAGGGGGAGATGATGGCAGCCGGATGTGCGTTGATGCTCACACCTGCCACTTGGCCAATCCGATTCAGGTGCGCGCTGCTCTTGCTGGTTTCCTTGGGCCTTGGCTGCGTGAATCTCGACAAGCCGTGGGCGTTGACCCACTCCGATGCCAGCGTGGCGGGTTCGCCGGCGGGAGGCGGCGGTTCCGGCACTGGCGCCGGCGGCGCCGGTCTCGGCTCGGACGCCTCAGGAGGCAGTAGTGCCGATGCGTCCGGCGCCGGTGGAATCGCCTCGTCGGGCGGGGCAGTCGGCGGTATCCCACTCGACGCTGGGATGGGTGGCAATACGAGCCCTCCCTCGAGTGCATCGGACGCCAAGGGCACGGGCGGCAACTCGGAAGTCGATGCGCTGTCGCCGGCCGATTATCCTCAGGCCACGGGTGGCCAGGCTTTCGATGCCGGGTCAGGGGGCGCCGGGGGAAGCGCCGGCCAGACGGCAGCTGCAGGCGGCAGCGGGTCAGGCTTCGATGCCGGGACGGGTGGCGTCGGAGGAAGCGCCGGGCAGACGGCAGTTGCCGGAGGCTCTGGAACAAAGCTCGATGCTGGGTCCGGTGGCACCGCGGTCAGGGACGCCGCCGGTACTGGGGGAACGTCCGGAACCGGCGGAGCTGCCGGTCAGGATGGTGGCCGTGCCGAGGCGTTGGATACTGCGCCTGCCCTCGACACGTCTTCGCCAGACAAGCCATGCGCGCTTTGTGCGATCGGCGCGACGCTGGTGCATCGCTGTAACTTCAACGGAACTGGCACCAACGTTACCGATGGGGTGGGAACTGCCAACGGCACGGTGATGAACGCGCAGTTATCGGGCTCAGGCAGTCTTGCGCTGACTGGCGGGACATCGGACCAGTACGTCGATCTGCCCGATCGCATCTTTTCGACGCTGACCAGTGCCACCCTCGAATTCTGGGTCACCTGGAACGGGGGCAACAACAACCAGCGGATTCTCGATTTCGGAAGCAACCAGCAATCCGGTAGCGCCTTCTATGCCGTCACCACCGTGATCATCTCTCCGAATTCGGCGCCGGACGGAACACCCCGCCTGCGCACCAGCTACAGCAGCCAGGCGTCGAGCAGCAGCATCTTCGTCGATGCCCCTAGCGCGTTGGGTACGGGAACCCAGGTGCAAGTCGTGGCCGTGTTCGATGGGCAGAACCATACCCTCTCGATGTATCTGAACGGCGTGCTTCAGGGCCAGGCCAGTGGGCTCGGGGACCTCTCTCTGATTGATGACACCAACAACTGGCTCGGCAAATCGCAGTACTCGGGTGACCCCGGATTCGACGGCACCTACCACGAGTTCCGCATCTACAACGCTCCCCTCACGGCCGACCAGGTCCAGGCTATCTACACCGCGGGCCCGAACGCTTCATTCAGTCAGTAGGGGCCAGCCAAGGCCTCTTGAGTCGAGGCTGCTCGTGGGCGAGAGCGAATCCCTCATGAAGAGCCTACGTGCAGGCGCTCTTGCTACGGAACCCTGAGCTGAGCAATTGCCACGAACTGGCTCGCCGGAATGTCCGAGCGGTCGCCGGTCACTGTCACCCGATAGGTCCCAGGATACACGCTGCCCGAAAACGTCGCCTGGCTGTTCGTGCACCCTCGCAGGTACATCAGGAAGCTCGTGCCGTTCGTCGTGTCCGTGAACGTGACCTCCCCACGGGAGTAGTGACCGCGCCGTCACCACCAGCGGCGTGGCCGTGTGCTATCATTCTGGCATGGCGTCAACCGGTGGAAACCGTCGAGCACCTGCCAGAGGATGCGACGGTGGAGGATGCGATGGAACGCCTGTACTTCTTGGCGAAGATCGAGCGGGGCGTGCAGCAGGCGGATGCCGGGCTCGGCCTGGCGCACGAAGATGTCAAGAAGCAGTTTCTCAGGTGACGTCGGTACGCTGGATGCCTCAAGCCATCGAGGATCTTGAGGCGATACGGGAATTCATCGCACGGGATTCTCGACGATACGCTGAGGTCGTGATCGAGCGTCTGGTGACTGCCGTCGATATCCTGGAGCAATTCCCCGAGGCAGGTCGAACTGTGCCAGAGCATTCGCGGGGGGACCTTCGCGAGCTTGTTCGACCTCCGTATCGCATGTTCAGGTCCTCTCGGCAGATCCCCGACTTGCCGTAGTCCGGCCCTATGTTGCAGGGCTTTTCCACGATGGCGCGACGAGCGGGCCGCCCCAGGGTGGAGGTGCCATCAGGGACCTATGGGCTGTTCGGGTTTCCCTTGCCACAGGTGGCGCACGGCGTTCTCCATCCATGAGCGAGCCTCTTCCTCGAAGAGCTGAATGCGGTCATGATGCACGCCCGGATCCGTGGTGGCCCCGGGGAGAAATCTTTCGGGGCTGCCCGAGCTTTGGCTACCGGCCAGGGACTACCCGGACGGCCATTACGACGAGGTCGGTTTTCGCTGCGCCCGTTCCGCAGCCACGAGGGGCCCCAACTTGGGCGCGACGGCACTCGCCGCGAGTGAGGTACCAGGCACCTAAGGACGCGAAGCGCTGGCGCTGGCTCTCTTCTTGAGGACAGGGATGCCGACATGCTGAAGGACAGTCTCACGGACCCGCATCCCCAGGTGCGCTTCCTGCGCAAACGCGCTCAACGTTATCAACGGTGATGTCGCACGACATCGCGTCGGGCAGCGGCGTGCGGCCTGCGATCCGGCTGAACTGGTCGCCACAGAAGGACTCCACCTGAGTGTGCTGGTAGGCGCCGACAAGCTGGTGTGAAGTAAAGTCGTAAAAGCAGATGGTAAAGTTGGGATCAGAATTCCTGAAGGCGATGAGATCGCCGCAGCTGTAGGCCATTTGCGTGGTGCTCCCGCTGGGACAGGCAGGGAAGCTCTCGCGCTTGCCATCAAATGTGTCCGGGCAGCCGGCTCCGACCTGAGCTAGAGCGCCCGTGCACTGTTTCTCGCAGGCGCCCCCTGGCACAAGGACCAGGACTGCCGCCACGAAGAAGGCGATCCGTTGCAAGCTTTGCAGCATTGGCAGTGAAGCACGAGTGGTCTTCATGACGAGGTAATCATAGCTCCGCTAGTGTCGCCCCACAATTTGCGGGAGCGTATGGCCGTGAGGGTGCACACAGGGATCGGCCCACCAGATGCCGCTTCAAGGTGACTATGGCCTTGCGCTATGCTGATGCGTGGGGAAACCATGTGTTCGACAAGACTGCTGATTGCATTGCTCGTTGGTGTCGCCGGATGCGCATCCCAGCAACACCCGCTGAGCGCTTCCGCTGCTGCCAATTTGAAGGGCCGGCGAGTGACTCTATCTGCCCGACCGCCCACGCATCTCTACGCCTATCCCCCCGACAAGATCGGCCCGTTCGCGTACCCCCCAGGTCTCATGGGCGTGGCTATGTGGAACGGCACCCGCACAAGCGCCGGTGCTCGCATCATGCACGATAATGGCATCGTCGATCCCGCGCCCTTCATGGCGCAGATGGTGAGCAGAGGTTTCCTGCATCGATTGGGCGTGCAACCCGAACCGCAGGCCATCTTCATGACCGACGAGCTGCCAACGGAGATCGCGGCGACCCATCCGACGGCTGACCTAATCCTCGACGTTCGGATTGACAGCCTAGAGTTGGAGCCGTATCCCCGCAAACCGTCTGACAAACCGTCCGACCAGCCGCCCAAATATCGCTTGAGGTACGAGGCCTATCTCCGCCTTATCGATACCAAGGCCACCCGATCCATTGATGATAAGAAGGGCGCCGCAATCGCTTACGTCTCTTGTCAGCGCCTTCCCGAAGAAGAGGCGAACGCCCCCACCTATGACGAGCTTCTCGCCAACGGCGCCGAGCGACTCAAACGCGAGATTGACATTGCAATGGAGTATTGTGCGAAAGTTTTCCAGTCAGAGGTCCTGACAGCGAACCCACCGCCGCCGCAGTAACGCCCAATCGCTGAAATCCGGGACCGGGAGCTGGCCCATCACTCGACCATTCTGAAGAGGAGAACCACATTGGGATTGATTACAAGAGCGATCTTGGGGCTGTTGTTTCTGCTCCTTGTGCTTGCTGCCGGGCTCTTCACTTCGGCGGGGTCTTTCGGGTATTGGCAGGGGTGGGGGTATCTGGGGATCTTCGGCGGCTGCACGACTGCGATCACGGTCTGGCTCATCCGGAACGACCGGGAGCTGCTGGCGCGTCGGGTGCAAGCCGGGCCAGTTGCGGAAAAACGCCGCGGCCAGCAGGTCATCCAGACGGTCGCCAGCCTCCTTTTCATTTGCCTGTTCGTGGTTTCAGGCCTCGACTTCCGACTCGGGTGGACCCATGTCCCTACCGCTGTTGTGGTCGTGTGCAACTTCCTCGTGGCGCTCGGCTTCCTCGTCGTCTCCAGAGTCTTCCGCGCAAATCGGTTCACGAGCGGGACCATTGAGGTGGCGCCCGGGCAGAGGGTGATCGAGCATGGGCCGTATGCGCATGTTCGTCACCCCATGTACGCAGGAGCTGGTCTATTGATTCTCTCTACCCCACCTGCGCTCGGGTCCTGGGCGGCGCTTCCGTTGTCCCTCGGAGTACTGCTTGTCCTGATCGCCCGCATCCTCGACGAGGAGAGATTCTTGTCGGCAAACCTAGCCGGCTATAGGGATTACCTGCTGAAGGTTCGCTATCGGCTGGTACCGTTCGTATGGTAGGGCAAAAGGCGGAACCACCGAGGCACACAAAGCCGTCGCAGCACACCGGGCCGACATCAGTGGCCAGTCGGTGCCTGCGTCGCCTTGACCTCCGAGATCCTGGTTTCCAGATGGTTGATGTGCCAATCGAGATGCCGGTAGTAGTCGCGCGCCAGGTACTCGAGGGACAACTCCTTGTCGCCGACGATCCAAACGTTGGCGAGGCAGGAGGGATCCAGGTTGGAAACAAGGTGCAGCACAAAGGCGTTGTAGGACCGCAGCAGGTCGAGCATGGTCCTCCAGGCCAGGCTCGCGGGCTTCTCGACGGCGACCCAGGACTCTGCCTCGTAGGTCGGGAAGACCAGGCGCTGGGTGCGCTGGAGGTGCGTGAAGCGCTGGTGGTTGTTGCTGGCCGAATCGACGAGGTGGCATGCGATCTCCTTGATGGTCCAGGCTTCGGCGCAAGGCTTGACGTCGACCAGCGACTCGGGCACGGATTCGAACAGCGCCAGCAGGCGCGCAAGCTTGGCTTGGAAACCCAGGATTTCGTTTTCCATGGCACGATGCTAGCCAATCGCACGGCGTGCGCAACTTCAACGGATGCTGACCCGGCCTTCTTTTCACCCGCCAAACCCGCGTCCCATCTTGCAGCACGCATCGATAAGAAAGACGAGGTCAGCCGAAATCAGAGCGGCCGGCGCCGCGGTGGCCAACACCTGTTGCGACAATTGTGATTTCGGCATGTCGGGCACGGGTGAAAGTTGCGCCCGCGCGAGCTTGAGGGCCCGTTCGCGGGTCGATTCCGGCAGCGGCCGGGCCGGTACGGCCCGCAGGATTTCGTCAAGTGTAGCTTCGTCGATGGTCATATTGCCTCGTCTTTCCCTGGCAGTCCTGCCAACCGCGCCAACTCCCGACGCGCCCGGGACAGCCGCTTACGAACCGCATCGCTCGTGCAGCCGAGCACAGCGGCGGCCACGCTTGCTTCCAGCCCTTCGACCGCACAGAGCAGAAGTACCTCGCGATGGGCGTCGGGTAGCTGGGCAAGTCCGAGCTGTACCTTGGTGATCTTGCGCTGAAGGTGAACCAATTCGTCCGATGCCAGCGGCCCGGACGAAGGCGCGCCGGCGAGCACGACCTGCATGCGCGCCTGCCGCGCCCAGCTTCGCAGCCCGTTGCGGTACTTGTTGTGTGCGATGGTGAAAAGCCATGGCAGAAGGGAGGTGTCGTCGCGAAGCAGGTGCGCGTTTCGCGCGGCAGCCATCCAGGTCTCTTGGAACAGATCCTCGGCCCCGGAACCGGCGAGACGGGCAAGATAGCGCCAGAGCCTTGCGTGGTAGAGCTGGTACAGGCGATCAAAGGCGCCGGGGCGCCGTGCGCGCAGGGCAAGGACCAGCTCGCGATCGCTCTCCACACCTCCCATTAACCCATCAGACCGGGTCCCGTGACCGGAAATCGCACGGTCACAGCTTGGCGCCAACGGGGTTCCAAACAGGAGGAGGTCCCCATGGTTCAGTTCTTCATTGAAGGCGGCTGGGGCATGTACCCGGTCCTGGTGATGGGTGTGGTCTTAGTAGGTGCTTCGATTCGATACGCGATCGACGCCGAACCGGTTCGCCTGCGGTTTATCGCCGCGGTCTCGCTGGCCCTGGTGGTCGCCATGGTGCACGCAACGTGGACGTGCTTTGCGGCGGTCTTCCACTATCTTGAGCAATCCAAGGACGAGCAGCTCGCGCGTGCTCTCATGACTGGCCTCATGGAAAGCACGAGGCCGGCCACCCTCGGCGGTGCACTGCTTACGGTCGCGCTGATCTTGGTGGCCGTGGGGGCATACCGCGCAGGCCGGCGCGAGCTGCGCGCCCTGCGCGCCTGACCGCACCGCGCGGCGACGCTGCCGCCTGCAGTCGTACTTGGCGGCGAAAAGCCACTGCGTCCGGCGTTCGCCCCTCGATCGCCTGTGGGTCTTGATCGTTCTTGCGTCGGGCCGGACGAGCCGAATACCATGCGGCCCGAGCTATCCGCGCGACCGCCAGGATTCCAATCCATGCAAAGCTCCGTCGACGGTAGCTCAGGGAGAATCCGACATGAAGCCGACCAACCGCCTGAACGACTGTTCCTGGACGTCCCTAGCCACCCTCGGGACCGCCATGCTAGCCACTGGGCTCGCCGCGTGCGGAAGCGACTCGGGAGCCAGTCCCCGCCCGGACGGCGGCATCCAGTCCGAGGCGGGCGTTCGCGAGGCGGGCGTTCGCGAAGCAGGTGGCCCTTCGGACGCGTCCGTCGCAAGTGAGGCAGGCCGCTTCCCGGCCGCGGTCACGGTCACCACCTGCCAGGACTTCGCGAATGTGACGGTAGGATCGTACATCGTGCAGTCGGACTACTGGAACAAGAGCGCTTGTCCCGGAACCCAGTGCATGGACATCGACAAGGCGACCGGCGCCTTCACGGTCACCCAGGGTCCCGCGCCTTGCGGCGACACGGTGGCCAGCTACCCCAACGTGCTCTACGGCTGCGCGTTCGGCAACTGCAGCCCGGGCAGTATGCTCCCCACGCAGGTCAGCGCGCTCTCGACGGTGACCAGCAGTTGGGATTTCCACGTGGGGGGGACGGCGAGCGACCAGTACGACGTGGCCTACGACATTTGGTTCTGCCCTGACCAAGGCTGCGGAACCAGCGGTTTTGCCGGCGGGACCGAGCTCATGATCTGGCTCGACTACAAGAACGTGGTGGGCTGGCAATACGACCTCGGCCCCGCCACCCTGGCTGGACACAACTGGGAGGTGTGGCAGGCCACCATGGGCTCGGCCCCGAGCAACTGGACTTACCTGGCTTACATGATCCAGCCATCGATGGTGAGCTCGGTGACCGGCCTGGACCTGGGTGCCTTCTTCCGAGACGCGGTGGCCAGGGGCATCATCCAAGATTCTTGGTACCTGTACGCAATCCAGGCCGGCAACGAGCTGCGCACCGGAGCGATCCCTTACGATAGCAACAGCTTCTCGGTTTCCATCAACGGCGTCACCCCCAGCACCACGTCTGTCACAACCACCAGCGGCCCGTCGTGCGACGGCGGCGTGCCGACCGCGGATGGCGCTCTGAACGTCAGCAACAACTACGTCAGCGCCGGCCCGCTGCACGGGTATGCGGCGGCCTGGACCTGGGTGGGAGGCGGATCGAACGCCATCGCTTGCGCCACGCCCACTTGCACCGCTTCGGACTCGCTGCAAGTCACAGCCATCTTGAACAATGGCGTCTCGCCGCTGACGTCGGAGCCGGTGACCTGCTCACCCGCGTTTGCGCTCTCGGCGTTGTGCACGGCGGGCACTGTGACGGGGGATCCGACCTACAATCAAGTGGCCGGGATCGGTTTCAATTTCAATCAAGACCTTGCCGCTGTGGCTGTCGACGGCGGCGTGGCCGTCGACGGCGGTGCGGAGATCGACGGCGGCGCGGCTGGCGGTGCGGCCGGCTCGGTGGGCGCCATCAACATCGGCACCAGTATCGCAGTCTCGGTCTCGAAATCGGGCACCCTCGCCGGCAACTCAGCCCTGCGCCTGCAACTGACCGACGTGGACAACAACTTCTACTGTTACGGGGGTGCGCTGCAAAGCGGGGTAGCCATCTCCATCGGCAGGTTCAATACGCAGTGCTGGAGCAACGCCGGCAAGTTCGCCACGCCGACCACCCTCTTCAAGAGGGTTGACGTTCTGGTGCCCGGCAGCGCGTCCACGGAAGAGCCGTTCGCCTTCTGCCTCACCAACGTCGTCGCGCAATAGCTAGGAGCAGAGCCTGCGCCGACGGCGCAGCCACAGCGCGAGGCCGAGTCCGACGACCATCATCGAAGCGCCGGGGCCGAGATCGCCGCGCCCCGTGTGGCAGCCGCAGCCCGAGCTCTTGCCGCCCGGGTTGGTGCCGCTGCTTCCGCCCGCGGAGCCGCTGCTGCCACCGGTCTCGCTTGAACCAGCGCTGCCGCCGCTGGCGACCGTTCCGCCGTTGCCACGGCCGGCCGATCCGCTCGCGCCGCCCTTGGCCGACGTGCCACCGCTGCCTGCGCCAGCGCTACCGCCGGCCGCCGACCCGCCCGCGCCGCCCTTGGCCGACGAGCCACCGCTGCCGGGGCTTCCCGCGAAACCGCCAGCGCCGACTGCGCCGCCCGCGCTCATGCCGGCCGCACCGCCCTTCCCGCTGCTGCCTGCAGTTCCACCCACGCCACCAGCGCCTGCTCCGCCTTTTCCAGTGTTGCCACCGCCCGCCCCGCCCGTTCCACCGGACTTCGAGTGGCAGCTTGCATCGCAGTTCGGATCCCCAAGCTTTCCATTGCCCCCCGGATCGCACTGCTCACCGCTGTCAACGACCCCGTCGCCACACTTGGCCTTGGTGCAATCGAGCCGGCACGCATCGGGGAAGTAGTCGCTGTTGGCTGCGCCGCCGTCGCACGCTTCGCCGCTGTCCACGGTTCCGTTGCCACAATTGCCGGTCCATCCGATGTCCCACATCACGGCCCGCTCCATATCCAGGTACATGACCGGATTGGGCGCCTCGACCGGCTCCATAATCAAGTCCGGCCTGACGATGGGATCCCAGTGCGGCCCCGTCGATCCCGACTGAATCGGTTTGGAAGCGAAGAGAAACGGGTGCCCCGCGTCGTCGGCGCCAACCGACTTGCTCTTGTCGGCGCTCATGGTCGCCGTAATGCCCGAGGCGCCCTTGATCAGATTGGCGTCGTCCAAAGTCACCGCCAGCGTGGGAATGGTCACGTCGTACATCGTCAGGTCGGAGGTCCTGACTTCCAGAAAATAAGGGGGAGGACTGCCGGATTGATTGTACGCGAACAGCACTGCAGTCGCGCCCGACAACTGTGCTGCATACGCTGGCGTGTAGGCCGAACAGTTCGTGGGCGAATAGATAAGGGCGATGCTTCCCGAGAAGGCCGTGTTCACCGACGATGTACAACCCGTCGGCACTGAGCCCGAGATCACGCTGCCCGACACCGAGGAGATGTCGGCCAAATAGTGGCCGAAATTGGCCTCCCCAACCACGCCGGAAAAGCCGCTCTGCGCAGGCGAGAGTTGCAGGCTCGGCCGACCCTTGGCGAGGAATCGGGCCGTCACCGCGTCGGTGCGCTGGCCGTCGAAGACCAACTGGCGCACATTGGTGAGGGCGGTCGCTCGCTCGTCATCGGTCATGTCGCCGAAGTGTTTGCCGCTCTTGTTGTCGAGCACGTGAGAAGCGAAGACCGAAGGCACCAAATTGACCAGGGCGCCCGTGCTCGGGTCCACGTCGGTGGTGAATCCCAGCCCATGCCCAAGCTCGTGCATGACCACAGTAAGCAGATCCGACTGCGTCCTGGCGGCGTTTCCGTCAAGCCCGTAGTACCAATCCTTGCCGATACAGCTACCCATATCACTGTTGAACTCTGCCGTGATGTCCGGGTAGGTCGGAGAGATATCTTTGCCCAGGATCTTGTTGGCCAGCGCGGTCGGGTACTCGCCCGTGGTCGGCAGCCCGGGATAGTTGTTGACTGTGTAGGGCCCCGCGTGCCCCTCGACCGCCATGCCATTGATGCAGTCAAGCGGCGCAAAGCTGGCCTCGATGACGATGGGCACCGAGCTTTCAAGGATTCGGCCCCAAGCGTCGGCCGCCGCCTGAAATGCAATCAAACGTTGCTGACCCAGTGTCGTCCCGGTGTTGCCGCCGACCGGCGTCGCCGCGGTCGTATCGTTGAATCCGACGCCGGGATCGTCGACCACCGTAATGGTCAGTGTCGCCGTTGCCCAGGCACGGGGCGCGACCAGGCTGGCGGCCAGCGCCAGTCCACACAAGAGGCCCGCTTTCATTGCCCGGCTCCCGCAGCGGTCGAATTCATCAGCGCCTCAGCCTCCGCGGCCGAGGAGATGCAGCGTCCGGTGACGCTCCCATCGGCGTTCTTGACCGCGACCATCATATGCGCCGCTCGTCCGTTGGGGATGTGAAGAACGCCGCCCTGGGGTGACGCGGGCTCAGTGGTCATGCGGGATGCATCGAATCTGCGCACCAGCGCCTGGCGAAACCTCTCTCGGTCCTGGGCGGTTTGCGACGCGGACCTGAGCGACGGAGGCGCCGCGCCTTGCGGAACGGCCACAGCGGCCGCGGGCTCCGGTGGCCGCAGCTCCGCCGCCGGTGCCTGCGACTCCGCGAGGCCTGCCGCCGCCCCGGTGCCGTCCTCTCGCGCGCACCCAGCGACTGAGAGAAGAAGCCCGAAATAAAGCCCGCACTGAAAGACCGTTGTCACACATCCGCTGATTCGTCGCATACATTTCTCCTGCAGCTACGCGTCGATTGTATCAGCAGACGCGGCGTGTGCCTAGCGAGCCAGCGGAGTCACTCGATGGGCGATGATAGGCGAGTGATGGAGGGCACACCGACGGGTGCTAGTTTCTTTCCACCAACCCGTGATCGAACAGCCCGCCCAGCTCGGAAAACGAGTGTGCCACCGACGAGGTCTTGGTCTCGGCCACCACCATGGCAAGGCCCAGACGCGAACGCAGCTCAAGATAGTCCGCCGAGACCGCCCAACGGACCAGATCCATGATCCGCGCTTCCGGCCGGGTGTGGCTGGCGCGCGCCTCGCGGACCATTTCCCGCGCGGATGCGACGACGTCCCCGCACGCGATAAGCCCGGCGCGGTTTGCAATGGCGTCGGCGTGCGCGCTCCACTCTGCCACGCGGGCAGAATCCGGCAGCGCTCCTCCGGCGATGAGCGGCGCAACCGCCGCGGCGATCGCCTCCACCTGGGCCGCCGGCAAAATCTTGGTCAGATAGGACACATACTTGCGTACGGCCGCCGGGTCCGGGCCCGGTAATTCGACCCTCGGCTGAACCAACTTGATCGCCGCCGCGAGGATGACCTCCAGCTCGCCCTGGGTCGGAATCAGCTGCGGCCAAAGAAGGAAGTGGTCGGCGCGCAACCCGACCAGCTTCTTGGTAAGAAGAAACGTGAGCTCCTGATGGGTGCGACCGACCACCAGATCGCGCCCCAGCACCAACGCCGGTGCGGGCCGGCCTTCCTCAAGCAGCACCACCAGGTCGACTTCGCCCGGCGCGCCCGGCGGAACGTACACCGGTGGCAGCGGCACGCCGATAAGTCTGCTGGCGTAGATCAGCAGACGCGACACGAACGAGCGATCGTTTTCCAGGGTGGCGCGGTGTTTGGGGTCGATGCCGTAGGCCGAGGCGTCCTTGGCGCGCGCCGCGATCACAGCCGGCGCCGCTGCGGCCAACAATTGCGAAATCAGGTGATCGTCCAGCGACGAGCACAAGTGCCCCTGCCACTGCTTCTCCGTCAGGAAGGTACGCGCCAAGGGCACGCCCCGCGGAGCGTTCGATTCGTAAAAGGCACGTTCGCGCGAGTCGGCCCTGGTGAGAGCGCAAAGCGCGGCGCTGGTGCAAAAAAGCGCGTCGTACTGTTGATACTTGCCGAACAACCGGGCCAAGGCGCGGATCTGTTTCGCCGCCGAATCGCCGTCCTCGGCCCGTGACAACAGGTGCTCGCGGGTGGCCACCGCCCGGGCGACGCCGTTGCGCCCGTGCGCCTCGTAGACCTCGGCCAGTACTTCGCGCTGGCGTTCGTCGTGCGGGGCCAGGCTCACGCACACCTCGAACGCCGCAGCCGCCGCGGGCAGCTCGCGCAAATAGCGCCGATAGGTGTCGGCCAGCGCACGCCACAGCGACAAAAGCCACGGCCTCCGGTCGGTGGGCGGATTCGGTCCGAGGCGCCTGATCATCCGCCGATAGGCACGGGTCAGCTCGCGCCAGTTGCGCCGGTGGATCAGGGTGTTCTCGATGTGCTCGAACACCCGTCGGTCGCTGGGATCTTCGTCGAGAGCGCGATCGTAGAGCGCCACCGCCTCGTCGGGTGAATCCAGCTCGCAATTGAGAATGCTGGCCAGCGCGACCAGGTAGCAGACCTTTTCCCGCCCGCTGGTCAGCGCCACCAGGCGTTCCAGCACATCCACCGCGCGCGACCAGTGCCGATTCGCGGTGTGCAGCTCCACCAGCTCGTGCAGGACCCCGACGTCGTCGGGGCGGAGTTGCGACGCCTGCAGGTAGCTACCGAGCGCCGCGGGGAGATCGTCGAGCTCCTCGCGCTGCAGGCGCGCGATCTTGCAGATGATATCGAAACGCTCGTCGACGGAAAGCTGGCCATGTAAGAGCACCCGGAACTGCTCGATAAGGGCCTTGGCGTTGCTCGCCCCGCGCCCTTCCATCTGGGCGGTGGCCTTGGCCAGCGCATGTCTTGCCCCGGGCAGATCGGGCGCCAACCGCAAAGCGTCCACGAACGACTGGGTGCCGGCCGCGACATCACGCAGGGCCACCCGGGCCTGCCCGAGACGCATCAAGTGGGCAGCGCGCTCGTCGCCGGGCATCCCGTCGCCGGCTACCGCCAGCAGGCGTGGCACGGTGGTGACCACGTCCTGCCACCAACCCCGATCGGCAGACAATTTCGACCACGCGAGCAGCGTGGGTACGTGTCCGGCCATGGCGGTGAATGCTTTGCGATAGTTTGCGCGCGCCCGTTCGTAGGCGCAGCTCATCTGCGCGGACCAGCCGGCCTTGTACCAAAGCTGGGCCGTCTCCTCCATGGCGTTCTTGGCCGAGCCGGCCATGCCTTCAAGCAGTGACGACGCCGTGGACCAGTCCTTGCGCTCCCAGGCGGCGTCGGCCAGCGCGGCGACCGCCTGCGGGTGGTCGGGCGACCAGTCGAGCACCCGCATGTACTGAACCACCGCCGCTTCGGCGTCGTGCAACTGGTCGCGGTAGATTTCCGCGGCATCAAGCGCAAATTCCACGCCGTCGAGCGGGTCGACGGCGTTGCCGGCCGCGCAGGTCAAATACGCAGCGGCGCGATGCCAGTCGCCGCGGTGACCGTGCAGCAAGACCAACGAACGCAGGGCCGTGTTGTTGGTCGGATCGGCGGACATCGCCGCCTCCAGCGCCGCCTCAGCCGCAGCCATATCGTCCAGATGGCGCTCGTACCAGAGCGCGATGGTCACCAGCAGATCTGCGCGCTTCGCGTCCGGCGTGATGTCGGTCGCCATGCGATTGCACTGGGCAAGCAGGTCATCCCAGCGGTTGTGAACCGACGCCAAGCGCGCAAGCTCCGCGGACACGTCGTCATTGGCCGGTTGCTCGCGCAAGGCCTCAAGCAGCGTGATGAACGCGCTGTCGGGATTGGCCAGGTGGGTGTCGAACATCTGCGCCGCACGAACCAAGCAGCGGGTCCGCTCGGCGGGATCTGCGGTTTGCGCGGCCCGGTCGATCAGAAGCTTAACCAGATCGGCCCAACGCTCGTTCCTCGCGCACTCGCGCTCGAGATCGTGGAAGGTATCCACCGGCGGCGTTATCTCGATGTCGGTGAACGGCTCGGTGTCGTCGGCGCCGAAGGTGTGACTGAAGGAACCATCCGAGGAGATTTCATGACCGCTGCCTGCGAAGTTGAGCAGGACATGCGGATCCCCAAACCGCTCCTGGTCATGTTCGGTGTGCCTTTGTCGCATCATTCCACACCTGAAAGTCCAAGTCTTATTCCGGGTTTGGCATCGAATCAAGAATGGAGGCGTGGACCGATGCCCTTTGAGACCCGACGCGCAACGAAAGTGCCCGAATTGTCTTCCCAAAGAGAGCTTCAGCCGGAGGACTGTGCCCTCCCAGGCGACAATTGTGCTTCCTCCAGTGGCGAGGAGGGGCGCCGTTACTGTTTGCTCAGCTCGTGACAATCTCGCTCGGCGCGCTTCAGTTTCTCGCCAGGAGCGTTGGGCACGCGCTTGTACGCCTCGGCCAAGCTACAGTGAACGCTCGGATCGTAAGGGTTCACCGCGATGGAGAGCAAGAGCGGCGCGATGGCGGCCTTGGCGTCGCCCTTGCCCAGCAAGGCCTGGCCAGCGATGAGGTGAGGCCACGGCAACTCCGGATACATCGCCTCCGCGCCCTTGACCGCCTGAATGGCTTGGTCGTAGTCGCCCAGCACGACGCGGGTTCGGCCCAGCTTCACCGCGAAGATCCAGTGAGAATTGGGCTGCGCATTGTAGCCCTTTTCGTACTCGACGCTGGCCGCGCGCGGCCGGTTGCGCAGCAACATCATGTTACCAAGGCGAAGGTATCGGTCCCCTTCGGCAAGGCCCGCGGACGCCTCGTCCTCGCTCGGCGCACCTCGGCTACCGGCATCCTTCTTTTTGTACTTCGGCACCATGGGCTCCATCCCGGGCAGGACCTTGTAGTGCAGGCCCTGCATGAACTGCTTCCAAGCCCGCTCGAAATCGGCCCAGGAACCGGTGCCGCCAAACGCCCGCGCCACCGCCACGCGCGCGTCGCCACCGTCGCGCACGGTCGTCAAAACCTCGCGCAACGCGGCCGTGTTGCCGTGGGCGAAGAGGCACGCGATTGCGGTGGTGACCTCTGCAAAGGCCAGCGTCGCATCTTCGGCACGCGGCAACTTCGCCATCGACGGGTGCATGGCATCGAAAGTAATCAACTTGCCGGTCGCCAGCGCCTTTGCCAGAAAGTGCTGCATGGACGGATTGAGATCGAGCCCGATCGGTTTGCGCCAGCGGTGTTCGAGAAACTTGGCCAGGCCCTCCTGCAGCCACACCGGCGCGCGATCGTGGGTCAAGGCAGCCACCACGTAATGGACGTATTCGTGGGCCAAGCTGTCCTGCCACTCGTAGCCCAGGCGCATGGCGCGCGGGCTGGTGAGCATGATGCGACTCCACTTCGATACCGCCACCGTGCCAGTGCGTTCGATCTCCGACTCGCTCAAGGTCGTCATCACCGCCAGATCGGCCCCACTGCGAAGAATGTCCACCGGGACCGGGCGGGTGGGAAGAAAATCAAGGTCGTCCTTGAGCGCGGCGGCGGCGGCCTCGAGGCTGTCGAGCCCGTAGTCGGCAAGCACCGCGTCCTCGGCCGGGAAGCGGAAGACAAAGTGGGGCGAGCGCCGTTCCAGATACCCGTCGGTGACCTTGGCCGAGCCTTCCGCCAGGTCGCGCATCTCCTTGAGCTCGCGCGGAGCCGGCGCGCTGTCCGCGGCGGCCTTGTATTCGGCCGCGGCGGCGTGGAAGTCACCGGCGAAAAATCGTTCGTACCCCTTGGCGACCATGGTAGCCGGCTCGCTGGGATGATTCTTGGCCAAGGCGGCGAGCGCGCGATCCGCCTCGTCGAATCGCCACTCGGAAAAGAGCCGCTCGACGCTGGCCGATTCGCTCGCCGCCAGCGCCGACGGCACGCCCGAAAGCAAGACAAAGGCGAGCGCAACCGTCCTCATTTGACCAGATCCTCGTAGTAGCGACGGACTTCGTCGCGGAACTTCTCGGGCGCCCGCTCGCGCATGGCCTCCATCAGCTCTTGCCGCCACTCGCGCGGTGCCTTGTATTCGTCGGCCTCGGGGATGCGAACCGGGTCTCGGCTGGCGCGTGCGCTTTCGCTGCCCGATTGTCCCATGCTCTGCCGCAGCTTCGCCAGCCTATCCGCGATCTCACCGGCACGGCCGGCCCCCTCATGCGCAGACCCCTGGCCCAGGTCCTGCCCGGCCTCGCGCATCTCGGCGGCGATCTCCTCGAGCTCCGCGCGCGCCCGCGCCGCCCCGGGGAATGCGTCCTCGCGGTTGCCGAGATCGCGGGAAAGGCCACGCGTCTTCTCCTCGATTCCGGACTGGCGTTGTCCCAAATCCCGGCCTTGGGACCGCTGCTCAGGCGACATGACCTCGGCCCCATGCGGAATCATGCGCGCCAGATCGGCCGTTAGGTCCCGCGCCAGGGCCGATGCATCGTCGACCTGTCCGTCGTAGGCGAGAAGGTTGGGAGACGGCGGGCGTCCCAGCGCCAACTGGCGCCCCGACAGGTGTTGCAGGCGGGACAGACTGTCCGACATGCGCTCCGCCTCCTCGGTGGCGCCGCTCCATTCCTTCGCGCCCAAGAGCCGCCGAAGTTGCCGAATGCTCTCCCGGGCCCCTGCCACCGCGGTGTCGCCGTTGCTGCCCATTTCCCGCGGCGGGGGTCCGGACAGCTTGTGCTGAATCTGATCCAGCTTCTGCCTGGTCTTGGCCATCTGGCTCGCCTGCTGCGCCTCCAGCCGACGCGCCAGCTCGCCGTCGACCTCCTTGGCCAGGGCATGGCTGTCCTCGGACAGCGCGTGCTCGTCTCCTTCCAGGTCACCGATCTTCCGCATCAGCTCGGCTGTCGCCTTGCTCTCCTGGGGGAAACGCGCGCCGTCGAAACCATCGGCGTTCCTGTCGAGTGCCTCTTGCAGGGCAGTCAGCGAATCGCCCAGCTCGCCCAGTGCATCGGAGAGCGACTTGGCGTCGCCTTTGCCCAGGAGCGAATCGAAACGTGCGACCTCGGTCAGTGCCTTGCGCATGTCGGGCAAATTCATCCACTCAGCGCTCACCTCGTTGCGGGCCTTGACCTCGGCGATCTTGTGCGCCAGCTCGGCGATGCGAGCGCGCAGTTCGCGTACCTCGCGCTCGATCTGGCGGCGTAGCTGCTCGTCGCCGGTGGCCTTGTATCGTTCAAGCAGGTCCTGCAGCCGCTTGTGCGCCGCGAGCAGATCTTTGCCGATGCCGGCCAAGTCGTCGAGACGCTGGCGCCCGATGAGGTCGTCGACGGCGAGCACGGCGGTTTCCAACTCGGCGATGTGGCGCGGCGCCTGCGCGTGAAGGCGACCCCACAGGCCGGTTTGGTCGGACTTGCCAGCGTGACTCGAAAGGACCTCGCTCTCCTCGCGCATCAGCTTGGCGAGCCGACCCGCCGACGACGACAGCGTGCTTGCCGCGACCTTGGCCGTACCACCCGCACGACGCTGCTCCTCCACCGCCCGCGAGAGCTGCTGCAAGGTGAGACTCTCGCCGTCGTGAACCTCGCGCAGGCTTGCGATCCGCTGTGGCGGTTCCGTCGCCTTGCCGGGATTCTCGATCTCGATGCGGTCGCCGAGCGCCGTGAGCATCCGGTCCAGCACCTCGCGCTCCTCGACCAGGCGCTCCTCTTTCTGCTCGCGCGGGTTGTGAATGACAAGGTACAGGGTCCGCGATACGCCGAGCTTGCTGCCCGACACGTCGTCGCGATCCTTCGCTTCGATGTGGTACGCCACGCGCGCGCCAGGCGTGAGCAGGGCCGTGCTCGGCTCGAAGGCTGTGGTTCCTCGCACCTCACGCATGCCCTGAGCATTTTTGAGCAGGATGCGCTGCTCGCTCCCGTCGTCCACGCGATAGACCAGGGCAACCTCGGCTAGGCCGAAATCGTCGCGCGCGTGATAGGCCACTTCTATCGGACGTGGCGTGGAAAGCTCGATCCGATCGGCGGGCCCCACCACATCGACCTCGGGCGGTTGATCGCTTTCCACAACGATGCGGTGGGCGCGATCTTCGCGCACGGGTCGACCGAAAAGCGGCAGCAGCCAAACCCGATACGCCCCACTGTCGAGCAAATCGAGAGACGCCCGCAGCTTGCCGTGGTCGAGGTCCGCCCCAAGCACGCCCGCTGCGCCGTTTTCGCCCATCAGCAGGCGGGCCTTCCTGACCGTGCGCAAGGGGCGCATTTCGATGTGAACCCGGGTACCACGCAAAGCATGCAAGTCGCCAGTAGAGCCCTCGATGATCTGGCGCGGCAGCCCGGTGTAGGCCGGGAAGTCGTAGGTCACGCGCACATCGCCCACCAAAGGATCGTGCGCTGCCAGGGCGCCCTCGAAGAGGCTCGGCGTGTGGAACAAGACGCGCATGCCGCTCCCGACGGCGGAAGGAAGGGCGAGCACGGCCACGAGCAGGAGCAGAAGTGAAAGGGCCGCAGCCCAGATCGCGCGCCTAGCCGGGCGCAAGGGAATCAGGTCTTCCACCGAGATGGGCGCGGCCGCGTCGGCGACGGCCGCACAGAAGGCCTCGGCCATCTCGGCCGAAATCTCGGCCCCGCCCGTGCGCGCCGCCTCGATCTCGACCGCCGAAAGGATGTCGCTGGCGAGCGGCGGGCGATGCTTGCCCACCAGGCGAGCGACCGCGGCCGGGTCGTCGAGAGCGCGCACAGGCCAAAGGTAGCCGAGGGTGAGCCCCGCGGCCCCGCAAAGCACGATGCTACCGACCGCGACGTACGGCCACGAGGCGGCCGGGCCCGAGACCTTCGCCGCCACGGCCATGGCCAGGAACGCGAGGCCCAGTCCCGCCAGCGCATAGCCTCCGGCTCGCATGCCGACCTCAAGCAAGGCGCGTCCGCGTGCCCGCTGCAGGAATCGATCGATCCTCTGGTAGTCGGTCATCGAGCCCATCGAGCCCGAGAGTATAGCCGGTTGAAGCCGACCAGAATAACCACACCCGCGCATAATGTAGTCTAAGGCACACCTGTTTGCGGATTCGACACAACTCGGTCCCGAGCTTGCACAGGGATGTTTCCGCCATGCAAACAGCCCAGGAAATCGGGACCTTCCAGCGCCGCCGCGCAGAAGTGCCACACGAGCCGGTGGCAATTGCGCCCACTCAGGGTGAAGTTGAGGGATGGCTCGGCCCCGCAACGACGCAGGACGGTGAGATCGATTCGCTCCTCGCCCGGGCCAGAGCAGGAGAGGATGCAGCGCTTAATCAGCTCCTAGGCGCATTGCGGCCGAGAGCCCTGGCTACGGCGATGAAGCTGTTGCGTAACGCCGACGACGCCGAGGACGCAGTTCAGGAAGCCTTCCTCAAAATCTGGCGAAGCTTCGCGAGATTCGAGGGCCGTTCGTCCTTTTCGACCTGGGCCTTCCGCATTGTCATGAATGCCGGCCTCGATCTGATCCGTAGAAGCGGCAATCGCCACGAGTGCCCCGCCCAGCCCGACCGATCCGAGGTCGCGCCTGCCTTCGAGACCACAAGCGAACGCACGCCGGAAGGCGATTTCGCCGAACAGGAAATCCAGCTCCTGGTTCGCGGCGCCATCGCCGCGCTGCCCGTTCTGCACCGCCAGGCTGTCGAGTTGCGCGAGATCGAGGACTGCTCGTACCAGGAAATGGCCGAAATCATTCAGTGCCCGATTGGAACCGTCATGTCGAGGCTGCACCACGCCCGACACCGTCTGGCGACGGATCTGCGCGAGCCCTTCGCAGACAGCTTCGCCCTGGCTGCTGCCTAACACGGCAAGTTAAGTTCCGCGAAATCAGCGGTTAGCGCGCCGCCGATCTCTGAGTACAATGGCGCCTCTTCGCTATGCGGCTCGGGGACGGTTTCGTCGCACGACTCTTGCGCCTGCTCTTCAACAGGCGGGTGCTGGTGCTCGTGCCGCTGGTCGCGCTGCTAGCCACCTACCCAATATCTTGCGGCGTGCTTGGCGCTCGGCTCGTGATGTCGAAGCTGTCCGCCAAGCTGGGCATGCCGGTCACCTGCGGAAAGGCTCGGGCTGGCTGGGGATCGCTGCGCCTCTACAATCTCAGCGTAGGGCCGAAGGCCCAGCCTCTGGTGGCCATGACCAGCGCGGAGATTTCGTTCGCCGCGGCCTGGGGCTCGGGAACCGTCACCCTGGACTCGCCGCACATCGACATCCACCGCGGTGGCGCGGGCGACAACATCAGCGCGCTCGCAGACCACCTGCGCAAGCCATCGCCGCACAGTGGTGGCGACAAGCAGGCATCGTACCCGCCGCTCGTGGTTCGGCGAGGCCACCTGCAGATTGAAGATGCGCGCGCCGATTTGGTCGTGACGGTGGAAGCCTTCGACGCAAAGTGGGAGCCGTCGCACCGTTTCTCGATTTCGGCTGGCAACGTCGCGGGGAAGCTTGGCACGCACAGCGGCGAGGAAGCGCCGGTTTTTGGGGCAGACGCCGTGACCATCGAGGGTCCGCTATCGGGCTTCCGACCGCACGGCTTCCCGCAGATCTCGGTGAAGGAGGGCCGCGTGCAGCCCTTGCCCCACCTGCCGCTGACCGGCATCACGGGCAGCTTGCGACCCACCCAGGCCGGGGGCGATTCCGTCGATGTTCTGTTCTCGGGTAGTTATGCGGGCGCCAAGCGGTCGCTGTGGACCGCCACCGGCAGCGTCAAGCCGACCGTGGACTGGTCGAGCGTCGACGGCCAAGTTGCGCTACGCGCAGAGCGCTTCTCGCTCGACAAGATTGCGGACGTCCTGCCCCCTTCGGTCCTCGACCCCGAAAGCACCGAGATCGACGCGGCCATCGAGGCGCGCTTTTCGGGGCGAAGGGCGAAACTGGCCGGAAGGCTCGATGTCGCTGGCCTGAGCATCGCCCACGAGAAGCTCGCCTCCGAACCGGTCGAGAACGCCACTTTCACCCTGCGCTTCGACGCCACCGTCGATCGCGATCAGCGCCGACTGGAGCTCGCCTCGCTGGAGGCAAAGATCGGTAGCCTGATCGTGGCGCTTTCTGGGTCGATCGAGCTGCCGGCGGGAACCTTCAAGTTCAAGGACGGACACGAAATCAAGGTGGTGCCGAAGATCGCCCTCTCGTTGCACGTGCCGCGCACCCCATGCGCCAAGATCCTGGCCAGCATCCCAGCGCCGCTGGTGCCCAAGCTGCAGGGCTTCACGTTGCAGGGCTTCTTCGAGGCCGACGTCCACACCAAGGTCGACTTCAAGGATCTCGATGCCTTGGAGATCGGCGGTAAGGTCGGTATCGACGGCTGCCAGGTGATCAAGGCACCGGCGGAGGTACTGGCCCTGGCCGGGCCGGAATCCATCATGCAGACCGTCGAAGTGCCGCCCATGCCGCCGGGTGGAAAAGACAGCGAGCTGATGACGTTCGCTATCGGCCCCGACAATCCCGATTTCGTGCCCTACGATAGGATCTCGCCCTACTTGGTCGCCGCCATCATGACCACCGAGGACTCGGGCTTCTTCAAGCACCACGGCTGGGTGACGTCGGGATTCGCGACCGCGCTCAAGCGCAACCTCGCGGGCGGCGGCTTCCGGCTGGGCGCCTCTTCCATCACCATGCAGATGGTGAAGAACGTCCTGCTTAGCCGCGAAAAGACGCTGTCGCGAAAGTTTCAAGAGCTGTTCCTGGTCTGGTACGTCGAGCAAATCCTAAGCAAGGAACGCATCCTCGAGCTGTACTTCAATGCCATCGAGTTCGGGCCGCGCCTGTACGGCATCGGCGCCGCGGCCAGGCACTACTTCGGCAAGACGCCGGCAGAATTGACCCCGGCGGAGGCCGCCTTCTTCTCGTCGATCCTGCCGAGTCCGAAGAAGCGGTATGTGCAGTACTGTCATGGTACCCTGACCCCGCAATGGGAACGTTATGTGCACCGAATCTTGAGCAAGATGCATGAGCGCGGGCGCCTCGACGACGAGGAGTTCACCACCGCGCTGGCATCGACCCTGGTGTTCGACAACTCCGAAATGACGATGACCGAAAAGCAGTGCATGGACTGGGTTCACAGGATCACGGCCAGACCCGAGCCCGAGCCCGAACCGGAAGCGGACGGGCAATAGCCGCAATGGCCCGACGACGCAAGAACGATTCGGGAGAACGACAAACCTCACCTGGCGGCGGCAAGCGCAAGGGCAAGCGTTTGCTGCTACGGCGGCTCATTCTCCTACTTTCGATTCCGGCCTTTCTCGCCTTTGCCGCAGCCGCGACCCTGGTTGGCATTTTCTATTACTACGGCAGCGACCCCAAACTGCCCAATCTGAACGGTATCGGCGACTACCGGCCCGATCAGATCGTGAAGATCCTGGACCGGGACGGCAAGCTGGTGGGCGAGCTCGGCAGCACCCATCGCACGGCCGTGCTCTACGAGAAGATTCCCAAGATCATGGTCCAGGCGCTGCTTGCCGCCGAAGACGCAGACTATTTCGAGCACGAAGGCGTGGACTATAGGGGCATGGTGCGCGCCTTCGTCGAGAACGTGATTCGCCGCAAATTCGCCCAGGGCGCTTCGACCATCACGCAGCAGGTGGTCAAGCAGCTCCTGCTGACGCCGGAAAAGAGCCTGCGGCGCAAGGTGCAGGAGATCATCCTGGCGCGCCGGCTGTCGCAGCGCTTTTCCAAGCAGGAGATCCTGGCGCTCTACCTCAATCAGATGTACTTCGGGCACGGTCGCTACGGTGTGGAGGAAGCCTCTCGCTACTTCTTCGGCAAGTCGGTCAGCGATGTGGACGTGGGCGAAGCCGCGTTGCTCGCGGGGCTTGTGCAATCGCCCGAGCGACTGTCGCCCTACAAACATCCCGACGCGGCCAAGAAGCGCCAGATCTATGTGCTTGAGCAAATGGCGAAGCTTGAGCTCATCTACCAAGACGTCGCCAAGAAGGTCGCAGCGGCGCCCATTGCCGTGATCCCGGAGGGCTCGTCCACGCCCGGCATCGCGCCCGAAGCGGTGGACTCGGTCCGCAGGCAACTGGAGACGAAATTCGGCGCCGACAAGATCGCCGGGCTGGGCATCGAGGTAAGGACCACCATCGACTCAAGATTGCAGGTGCTGGCGCGCCAGGCGCTGGAGCACGGGCTGGAGGCGGTCGACGAGCGCCATGGCTTTCGCGGACCCATTGCACATCTCGCCGGAGCGAAGCTTGACAAGAAGCGGACCGAGCTGCGCGCCGAGCGCAAGAAGCCCATCGGCGACAACGAAAAAGTTGAGGGCTTGGTCGAAAGGGTCGAGATCAATCCGGAGAACCCCAAGCAGGTGAGGCTCGTGGTGTTTCTCGGGGACGGCGAGGGCGTGGTCGACCTTGGCGCCGAGCCCCGCTACAGCCTCGGCACCAAGCCGTTGGCCGAACGATTCAAACTGGGCGACATCGTGCGGGTGCGTCTCGCGCCCGAGCGCAAGCCCGGCGGCGAGGGCAGACCCGCCCTCGCGCTGGAGCTCGGACCGCAAGCGGCGATGGTGGTTCTCGATCCATCGCGCAGGGACATCCTGGCCCTAGTGGGCGGGTACGGCTACCGTCTGGGCGGTTTCGACCGCAGCCAGCGCGCGCACCGGCAGCCGGGCTCGGCGTTCAAGCCGTTCGTCTACGCGGCGGCCATCGATTCCAAGAAGTTCACCGCGGCGTCCATCGTCAACGACACCCCGGAAGTCTTCAAATTGTGGAAGCCCCAAAATCACGAGAAGGACAACTTCCGCGGTCCGGTTCGGCTGCGGGTCGCCTTAGCCCAGTCGATCAACACGGTGGCGATCAAGCTGCTCGATGACGTTGGCATCACGCCGGTGCGCGAGCTCGCGATCAAAGTCGGCATCGTGTCGCCCTTGCCCGAGACCATGGACCTGTCGCTGGCGCTGGGGACCGCAACCGTCACGCCCATCGAGCTTGCCAGTGCGTACGCCTCGTTTGCCAACGGCGGCATGGCGGGCGAAACCCGCCTTATCACCGCATTCGGCAACGAACAGGTGCCCGTACCGGAAATGCGGCAAGCCATCCCACCCGAAACCGCCTACGTGATGGTGTCAATCATGAAGAGCGTCATCGAGTCCGGCACCGCCCGCGCCGCCGCCGGAAAATTGCAGCGGCCGGCCGCGGGCAAGACCGGGACTTCCGACGACGTGCGAGACGCGTGGTTCGTCGGGTTCACGCCTGAGCTGCTTGCGGCGGTTTGGGTGGGCTTCGACGAGAAGCGCGTGCTCGGACGAGGTGAAGAGGGCGCGCGGACCGCGCTGCCGATCTGGCTCGATTTCATGAGCAAGGCGCTTGCAGGGCGCCCGGTGTCCGACTTCGAGCAGCCGGCGGGCGTGGTGGTGGCGCGCATCGACCCAGCCACCGGGCTACTACCACCGCCCGGCACGGACGGCACGGAAGAGGTCTTCCTCGACGGAACCGCACCAACCGAAGCCGCAGCAGCCCCGGGGGAAGAAGCAAACCCGGACCAAATGCTGCTGGAGCGACACGACGGACCGTAGAACCCGAGGCGGTGGCCGAAACCGACGGGCGGTTCCGGCCACGGCTTCGGAGCGGGCTCTCTACCGCGATCGACGGCGGCGGAGCAGGGCCAGGCCAGCAAGCGCCAGCAGGACGAAGGCAGCCGGCGAAGTGGCCCCGGCGGGCGCAATCGCGCAGAAGCCGCCGCCCAGGACGACGAGCTTCTGGTTGGTCGGGTTGGGAGCCGCGTCCTTGTTGGTCGCCGAGCCGGCAGCGTCGTCCTTGGTTGCGGCGTCGTCGTTGACCACGGCGGCGTCGGCAGTTGGCGCGACGGCGACGTCATTATTGGTCGCAGCATCGCTCGGCGAGCCGGTGTCGGCATCTGCACGCGACGCCCCACCGTCGATTTCCACGAGGCCGCTGTCGATGGCGCTCGAATCGACGACCGCGATCGCATCACTTTCTTGGTCCAAAGAAGCGTCCAGCCCCTGAACCGGACGGGTGTCCTGGGTGCCCGTGCCCGGGACGTCGCGGACCAGATCCGGTCCGCCAGCGACCGCGTCCGCCACTATGCCCACGTCGGCCTTTGCGGCCACGTCGACGGCGCCTTCGGCGTCAAGCAGCGGCGCGCCCACTTCTTCCCCTTCAGCGTCCTCGCTGCCGACGGAATCGATCCCGGCGTCGAACGCCGGCGTCGCGTCGAGGCCAACCACCGTCGTGTCCTCTTCGCTGTCGAGAGCACCGCTGTCGAGAACACCAGCATCCATGGCGCCCGCCACAATGTCCCATTGGTAGGTGGGAGGCGTCAGGTCCTGGTTTCCGCTCACCGGGTCGATAGCGTAGACGGTCAGGGTGTGGTGACCGTCGGATAGGATTCCGGTGCTCCAGGTTGCGGTACAATCACCCCACGCGCCGTTGTCGAGGCTGCATTTGAAGTTGGCACCGGCAGGATTGCTGCTGAACGTGAACGTTCCGACCGGATCAACCGACGACGGCTGGGTCGGGCCGCTGTCGATGGTGGTGCGCGGCCCGGATTGCAGAGCGCAGTAGAAGAAGCTGGTAGCGTCGCCGTTGCTCACGCCGAGGTTACCGGCGGTGGCTCCGTTCGACGGGAACTTCACCACCGATGCTCGGTTGGTGGTTCCGCCGAGCGCGCCGTTGGCCGACGCCGAAATGGTTCCGCCCGCCAGCGCGATGTAGCCACCACCACCGCCGCCACCTGGACCCTCGGTATCGGCGTGAGTGCCGCTCTGGGATCCGCCCAAGCCGCCGTTGGCAGAGACGGAGATGCCGGACAGCGAAACCGCGTGCACCACCACGGTGCCGCCACCACCACCGCCGCCTGCGGCATCACCGCCACCGTTAGCGCCGGTGTCCACAGAGTTTCCACCTATGGCGCCGTTCGCAAGGATGCTGCCGTTGCCGGAGATGGTACCGGCGATGATGAAGACCAAACCGCCGCCATTGCCGCCCTTGCCCGCGACGTTGTCATTTCCATCGCCAGCCCCACCGCCTCCGCCCATGAAAAGACGCCCGACGGGACTGCTGGCAAGCGGGTGTCCGCCGAGACCGCCGTGGGTACGACGGGAATTGCCGCCCCAGTTTGCATTGTCAGGACGGCCAGCGTTCGTGGTCGGATCAAGGCTCGCGGTCGAATAGGAATAGCCGCCGCGACCGCCGCCCTCGGAGTTGGACATGGCATTGGCCCCGGCAGGGATGTTGTAGCCGGGGTCGAGCGGCCATGCCAGCGTGCCACCAAGCACGCCCGCCGCATCAGACGACATCACGCCTTGCCCGGTCCACGCGTTGCCGTGGCTGGCGTTGGCTCCGCCACCGCCACCGGCGTTGTGCGAATTACCGCCGCCGCCGCCGTTGGCCGGTGCGCCGCGGCCGAATTTGCCGGTAAGGGTCTGATAGACGGCTCCGTCGCCGGCGATGCTCTCGCCCTTCTCGCCGCCGTCGGGTTCGTTCATTGAAGCAAAGATCTCGATGTTTTGGTTTGCCGCCGTCGACGTCGTGTCGTTGAGCTCGGTCGGCCCACCGGTGAAGCCCTGGCCCGTTACGTCGATGAGCCCACTCAGATTAATCGTCCGGTCGGCGTGGACAGCGACCACGCCACCGGTTCCATCGGCTCTGCTCCAGGCCTTCGCGATGATGGAGGTTCCCGCAGGGATGGTCAGGGTTCTGTACTGCGGAACCCGGACCACCTGGGTCTTCCCGTCCACGTTGTAGTCGTTCGTGAGCGGGCAGGCCACCGTGATCAGGTTGGTGGTCGTGTTCACCGAATCGACGCTGGCGAGCTCGTAGTTTCCGGCGTTGCCGAGAGCGGTGACGGTGCCGTACGCCGGGATGCCGCTGGCAGCGACGGTCTCGGTGGTGTCGATGGTCGCACCCGCCATCTGGATGATGAGAATGAGATCGCCCTTGGCGAAGGGTCTCGTGTTGTGGGCGGTCAGATCGGCAATCCCGTTCACCGCGATGGTGCTGGTGCCGTGGGTGACGTCGGCGACGACCGCACTGTAGTCGTTGACGACCTCACCCAGGCTGGCCACGGAATGGTCGCCGTCGCTGCCGAGGTTTGCCTCGCGCATGCGGGTCGCGCGCTGATCCTTGCTTTCGAACAGCGACGGACAGCCCGCGCCCGCCACCAGCACGAACACCAACGGCCCGAGCACCAGGGATTGCGAGAAATAGCGCCCCAAAGTCTGCCTTCCGCGATTGCTGCGTTTCATGATTGCTACTCACTCCTTCCCGCGCTGGGCGCTTTTTCCATGATCTTGAACTGCACGCGGCGGTTCTGCTGTCGACCGTCGGCCGTGCCGTTGTCGGCGATGGGCTCCTCCATGCCGTAGCCATGCGACGTCAGTCGGCCGGGGTCGACACTGCCGCGCGTGACGAGCCACTTCTTGACCGCGGCCGCGCGTTTCTCGCTAAGCCTCTTGTTGTACTTCTTGCCACCCCGATTGTCGGTGTGACCCTGCACTTCGAGCTTCACGATCTCCGGGTGCTCGGCGAGGACCATCGCGACCTGGGTCAGCAGATCGTCGCTGGCCTTCTTGATCACGGCGCTGCCGGTCTTGAACTGCACCTGTTCGAGGATGATGATCTCCTGGTCGGTCACGCGGACCGCGGTCGGGCATCCGTTCTTCTGCGGATCCTCGTTCGGCTTGCCCTTCTCGTGCGGGCAGGCATCGACGTCGTCGCGGATACCGTCACCGTCGCTGTCGGGAGGACAGCCATTCTGTGTCGGATCGTCGCTCTTGACGCCCTTCAGGTCGGGACACGCGTCGTCCTTGTCTAGGATGCCGTCGCCGTCGCGGTCGGGTGGCGGCGGCGGACAGCCGTTGGTGGTGGGATCGTCGGTCCTCACGCCCGGCTCGTCCGGACACGCGTCGCTGCGATCAGGTATGCCATCCTTGTCTCGATCACGCGGCGGCTGCGGTTTGGGCGGCGGCGGCGGTGGTGGCGGCGGCAACGGCTTCTCGGGCAAGGGAACGAAGGCCACGCTGGCCAGGCCGCGGAAGGCTGGCGTGCCGATGCCGCGCGAAATACCAGGGCCGCCAGCGAGCCCGAGCACAATCGACCCCAGCCGCGCGCGGAGCCCAAGCACCGCCTCGACATTGGTGGTAGCGCGGGAGAAGCTGTCGGTTCCCGCCATCGCCGTGTCGCCGTAGATTTCGGGTCCCAGTTGCAACGTCTTGTCAGCCAGTAAAAATGCGAAGGCAGCGCCGAAGGTAAACGTCGAGCCGGCGCTGGGGTTGGTTGGATCGCCGTTGACGTTCGGCAGGTCCTTCTTCTTGCGGATATCCACGCCGGCGTTGACCGCGTAGGCAAAGGCATCGTCTTCACCGGAGATTATCAGGGCCGGCATAGCGTGAACATCGCCGTCGCCCGCAAGCTTGTCCTTGTTGCCGGTGGGCACGAACACGTAGGCCCCGAACGAAAGGCTCGCCAGCGAGTCGATCTCGCCCACCAAGCGGACGCGGGCGCCAACCCGCAAATCGCCAGCGGCAAATCCGCTGGGAGCGGAGAACGTACTGCCGTCGGCGACGGTCTGGTCATGGCCGTTGCTGACGAGCGCCAACGGCATATTGGCCGATACCCATAGGCGATTCCAAAGCGAAAGACCTGCCCCGATATGCAGGAGCATTCGATTGGAAACCACGGCGCCCTGTTCCTGGTTGCCGCTGTCACTGTAGAGCACCAAGGGCTTGTAGGCGTAATCGCCAAGCAGCATCAGGCGAGGCGCGAGGTCTCCGCCCGGATCGCCGCCCTGAACGCCGAAGAATCTGTCCCCCGCGGGTGCGGGCTGGAATCGGTCGATCGAGAAGGTCTGGGCCTGGGCGAGGGTCCCTGCGCCCAAAACGACGGCCATCGAAAATACGCACAGTGCTGCCAGTGGCTTCGTTCGTGGTTTTGTCATGTTCACCTAGCCAGTGAGCGAAGTTGTGAAACCGCGCATGACGCGGAGGGCGCGATTATACGCCACTTTTCGGATCTCGTCCTCGTCGGTTGTCGATTTTTCTGGCGATTCATCGACTTTGTGGCCCTCGCTCTGGCCACGGGCCATCGCACTGGAATCGGGTTTCAGACCAGTACCTGTGGTACAGAAACGGGGTGACTGGAGAACTGACGCCTGCCGGCGACCGGATTGTGCGTGCCCTCATCGAGGACGGCCGGGCCCGCGTGGTGGTCGCGACGGCGACCACCGCCATCAAGCAGATGGCGGCACGCCACGAAATCCGCGGTATCCCCGCCATCGCCCTGGGGCGCAGCGCGGTGGCCGGGCTTCTGCTTGCAACTCTGACCAAGGACGAGGAGCAAGTTACCCTGCAGGTCTTGGGCGACGGGCCACTTTCGGGCGTGACGGTGGATGCGCGTTCGTCGGGGCGCGTGCGCGGCTTCGTCAAGCGACCGTACGCCGTCACCTGGGACGGATCGCTTGCCGCCTCGTCGCCCATCGCCATCGGCGACGCCATCGGAAAGAAGGGTGTGCTCGGGGTGGTTCGCGACCTGGGGATGGCGCAGAACTACAGCGGCCAAGTCGCGCTATCGAGTGGCGAAATCGACCACGAAGTCGAGCAGTACCTCATCACCAGCGAACAGATCGACAGTGTCCTTCGCTGCGAAGCCTTGGTGGACGACGAAGGCCAGATCACGGCCGCGGCCGGCTTGCTGGTGCAGACCCTGCCCCAGGCGCACGGCGCTGCCCTGGTCGAGCTGGTGCGCGATACCCTGCGCGGCTCCGTCTTCACCAAGGTGCTCGCGAACGCGCTCGCCGAGGGGCGGGTCGAGCCGGAATTCATCACCCGGGCAGCTCTCGGCGATTGCGTGGATGGGATGCGAGTCCTCGATTCGCGCACGGTGCAGTTTTTCTGTCCCTGCTCGCGCGAGCGGGCCGAGTCGACCCTGGGCATGCTGCGGCCGGAGGATCTGAAGGACATGATCCTCGAGGACAACCACGCCGAGGTGACCTGCAATTTCTGCGGGGCGAAGTATCGCTTCAGCGAGATCGAGATCGAGCGCATTCGCCGCAAGCACGACAGGAATCCCAGCCGCGCCTGACGGAACCGGCTGGAAAAAGCCGAACCGGGGACTACAGTACTGGTGTGAATCCAAGCTGGCTACTCACCTCGCTCGTGATCGGCTCCGTCGGGTTCGGCTTCTTCATGTACGGCAAGAAGCAGCGGCGTATGCCTCACCTCGCAGTCGGGGTTGTGCTGATGGTGTACCCCTACTTCGTGTCCGGCGTGACGGCCACGATCGTGATCGCGGTGGCGCTGGTGGGGCTGCTCTACCTGGCGAGCTACCTCGGCCTTTAGCGATCCCTACAGCGATCCAACGATGGCACGCAAATCGCTTGCGTAGCGGCCGCCCGGCGCGAGTTGGAGGTAGCGCTTATAAGCCTCTTTCGCCGCCTTGTTGTGCCCGGCACTCTGCTCGGCCCCACCGAGAAAGACGTAGGCATCCGCGGCGCTTGGTGCGTTCGGATCGACGGCCAGGGCCTTCTTGCTCCACACCATGGCCTGGGCCGTGCGTCCTTTGTCGAATTCGGTCTTCGCGAGAATCACTGCGATATCGGCGGCGTTCGGGTCGGCGGCAAAGGCTGCTTCACACGAGGAGAGGATATCCTTCGGTCGCCGGCCACCGACGGCCGCCTTGCACTTCGCCCGCAAGGAGGCTGCGTCGGCGAGTGCCGGCACAGCTTCGGGTGTAGTCGCGGCGGCAGGCGCCGGAGCGGCGGGCGGGTCGGCGGCGCCAACTGCTGGTAGAGCAGCCGCGGGCGGTTCCGCGGTGGCGGCTGTCGGCGCGGCAGCGGCAGGTGCGGGTTTGTCATCGGCCACGGCGACCGCTGGCGCCACAGGGTGCGCTTGCGCTTCGGCTGGGGCGGGTATCGCCATCGCCTGGGCCGGCGGCAGCGCGGGTGTTGGTTCGGCCGGCGCCAACCCGGCATGCGGCGCTTGCGCCACCAAAGCCGGGGCCGGAGTCGAGGCAGCCGGCGCCGCAACGACGGGATTCGGGACAGCCGGCGTCGCGGGCTCGGCTGCGGTCGTCGAGGATTCCAGGCTCGCCGGTGCGGAGCGATTTCCTCCGTGCCAGAGCGCCACGCAGCCAATCACCGCCACGCAAACGCTGCCCGCGGCAACCCCCAGAACGAATCGCCGAGACAGCGCGAACCGCCTGCTTCTGCCACCATCGTCGAGATCCTCGAAGCGCTCGGCTTCTTGCGCGATCTCGCTGTCGTCTCCCTGCTTGAAGAACTGGGTTTCGAAGGTATCGAAATGACGTTTGGCTCCCTCTGCGCCTGAGCCCGGAACGTCAGCTTCGGTGGATACGCTGCTGGTGGTGCGATTCATTTGATTGCCTTCGATGCCCTCTGCTATGGGAGAACTTCAAAACTTTGGGGTTAGGAGAGAAGCTTAAGATGAACTCGTCAATCGAACGAGCTTTGCGAGGTCGAATTCCGTGACACGCAGTGTCCTTCCACACGCGAATCGTGAGCTTGTGCTAGGCATCGACGAGGCGGGCCGCGGACCCGGGTTGGGTCCGATGGTGCTGGCGGCGGTGGCCTTGGACGGCGCGGCAGCCGAGTTTCTGGCCCAGGCCGGCGTGCGCGATTCCAAGCGATTCGGCGCCTCGGCCGCCGCACAGCGCACGCGCAAGCGACTGGCCGCGGTCGTGCGTAAGCGTGCCATCTGGGTCTCGGTCGAGATCTGCGAGGTTCACGAGATCGACGCCTATGTGACCCGAGGCGCGCTCAACCAACTCGAACGCGAGCGCGCCCGCCATCTCATAACAAAGGCGCCTGCCTGCACCCGCATCGTGGCCGACGGACGTACCCTGTTCTCCCCGCTCGCGGCGGAATTCGCGCACCTCGAAGCCTGCGATCGCGCCGAGTCCCTCCACACCGCAGTGGCCGCCGCCAGCATCTGCGCCAAGGCCGAGCGGGACAGATTGTTCGCCGCCATCGCTGCGCAGTATGCAGGCGACTTCGGTCCGCTTCGCGGCGGCGGCTATGTGAACCCGCCGACCTGCGAGTTCGTGGCCGAATTCTTCCGTCGTCACGGGCACTTGCCACCGGAAGCCCGCAAGAGCTGGCCCTGGCGCCAGCTTGATGCTCAGCAAAGCCTGGATCTTCCCACAACTGCTTTGCGTCGGCCGAGAGTAAGCTAATATAGCGCGCCCGACGATGCCCCTCACCCGCACCGCAGAACTTACGCTCGAGGCAACCCCGGAAGCCGTTGTCCTCGAAGAGGTACACATGCGCACGGCCTTGGCGGCTGCCGAAGAGGCCGCGCGCATGGGCGAAGTGCCGGTGGGCGCCGTGGTGGTGGTCCGTGGCGAGGTGGTCGCGGTCGCGCACAACCAGCGCGAAACCAAGAACGATCCTACCGCCCACGCCGAGATCGTCGCCATGCGCGCCGCGGCGGCGGCGCTCGACAGTTGGCGGCTTATCGACGCCGACCTGTACGTCACGATGGAGCCGTGTCCGATGTGCGCGGGCGCCATCGTCAACGCGCGGGTGCGCCGGCTCATCTACGGCTGCGACGATCCCAAGGCCGGCGCGGTACGGACCTTGTTCCAGCTACTTGATGACCAGCGCCTCAACCATCGGGTCGAGGTGGTGCCGGGCGTGCTCGCGGTGGAGAGCGCGGCGCTGCTCAAGTCATTTTTCTCCCGCCTCCGGCTGAGATAAGGGCTGACTTGGGCGGGGCGCCGTGGTCATCGGCTCCCGGAGGCCGCGCTGCTCGCGTCCGCGCAAGTCGGTGATGGCCCCGGCCAAAGCGCCTGCGATCGCACGCTGACCCTCTTCGGAAAGCAGATACGGCCCTTCGGTTTCGTGGTCGAGAAAACCGACCTCTACCAGCACCGCCGGCATGTCGAGGCCCTGCAAGACATCGAGAGTGGCGCCCTTCTGCTTGATCCCCCGGTCGCGGTCGCGGCCAAGCGTGTCCGCCAGCCGCCATTCGATGCGCACGGCAGCGGCCAGGCTCTGTTTTGCGGTTTCGCGTACCCTGTGGCCCGCCCAGGCGGCTTCGCTGTCATCGGGCGCCAGTAAGGTCGTGCGCGTGACTTCCTTGTCTACCTCGGTGGTCGGCAGCACGAACAGCTCGAAGCCGACCTGGCTGCCCGGCGCCTCGATGGGCCCAGCGGCGTTGGCATGCAAGCTGATGAACAGACGCGCACCCGCCTGGTTCGCACAACGCACGCGGGATCGGATCGGCAGCAAACTGTCGGTGCTTCGACAAAGCACGACGCGAAGGTTCCGATCCGTCGCGAGCAGTTTCTGCACGCGCTTAGCGATGGCGAGCGTCACGTGCTTTTCGTAGACATCCTGGTTCTTCGTGGGCGCGCCGCGATTGGAACCGCCATGGCCCGGATCGATGGCCACCGTGAACACCGACGGTACCGCCGCGAGGAAGGCGGCGAGTGCGAGGCTTGCGGCGCTTGGAACCATCGCGCCTCAGAGTAACACCATTGATCGCAAAGCGAGTCGCCGCCCCTCCCGCGGCCCGGACTCGGCGTTCCACCGCAAATCTCGGGTTCAAGATTTCGCGAAAAACCGGCGATCCCATCCTGAAATGACGTCGCGATCGTGCTTAGCAGTTTTGGCCTTTACCTTGCCCGTGGTGGCCGGGCCCAGCGTCGCCCTGGGCGACATGATGCTGGCCCTGCGCAAGACGGTAGTGACAGTGGATGTTCCGCTGGCGATGCCGGTAAGCTCGCCACTCAAGGATTGGTTTGGCCTCGGCACGATGCCGTCGCTGTCGGTCGCTGCGCCGGTCAAGCCGTGGATGCTGCTTGGCTTGCGGCTGCGCGCTGGATTCCTGTCCAACGGCCCGGCACCTTCGGACCGGACGATGAAGGATCCGGGCGCCGGCGGTCTCGGCGCGCTCTTCGTGACCGCTCGGCTGCGGCCGCTGGCCGGGCAAGACCAGCCGCTTGCCGCCGGGCCATGGGTGGACGTGGGCGTGGGCGGGGGACTGACCGGCAGCTTGCTGCGCATCGCTGGCGAAGCCGGCTTGGGCTGGAACTTCGACCTCGCAGGTTTCACGGTGGGTCCGACCGCGCGCTACCTGCAGGTGGTCGAGACCTCGAATCCTCTCGACAACACCGACGCCAAGATCCTCTTGTTTGGCATCGAGCTGGCCCTTCGCGATCCGCATCCGAAGGGCGAGCCCGAGCCGGCGTCGCCGCCTCCGACCGAGAGCGTGAAGATTCAAGATCGGGACGGCGACGGCATTCCCGACGACCTCGACAAGTGCCCCGACGATCCCGAAGACAAGGACGGCTTCGAGGACGACGACGGGTGTCCCGACCCCGACAACGACGGGGACGGCATTCCCGACGTCAAGGACAAGTGCCCCAACGAACCCGAGACCGTCAACGGCTTCCAGGATGACGACGGCTGCCCGGACGAGGGGCCGATCGTAGTCAAGAAGGACCGCATCTATCTCAAGGAACACCTGCTGTTCGACACCAGCCGGGCACGCGTGAAGGTCGAAGGACAACCGGCTCTGGCGGCGGTCTTGGACTTGTGGAAGCAGCACCCGGAATGGGACCACCTGATCGTCGACGGTCACGCCGATCGCCACGGCCCCGACAGGTTCAACCTGTGGCTAAGCCACATGCGTGCCGAACGGGTGCGCAACAAGTTGATCGAGATGGGATTCCCGCCCGAGAAGCTGACCCTGCGCGCTTTCGGCCGGCGTGGGCTTCGGGTGCCCGAGGAGACCACCGAGGCGGATCGGGAGAACCGCCGGGTCGAGTTCGTGATCGTCAAGAAGGCCGGCGCCCAGGCCAAGGCCGGGACAGCGGCGCACATGCCGACCTCCGCCGAGTCCGAGGTACCGCTGGCGACTGCCGCTGCGGCGCCAGCGCAGCCGCCCGAGACCAGCGAGCCAAATGGGCCGAGCGAGCCGCCGGCGGCCGCAACCGAAGCTGCGGGTCAAACGCCCTCTCTGCTTGCGCCGCCGCCAGCGACGCCGCTGGAGCCACCCCCGCTGGAGCCTAGCGAGGAGTCAGTTCCGTGATTGCGCGCGGCGCGCTTGGGTTGGCGGTGCTGGCGCTCTTGGGTCTGCCGGGGTGTCTTGATCCAATTGTCGGCGCCAACTGCAAGGCAGGGTATTCGCCGTGCCACGGCACCTGCGTGCGGAGCGGAACCTGTCGCGCGATCGACGCCTCGATGGGGTCCGGCATTGACGGCGAAGTGGCCGAGGCGGGGACGGGCGCACTAGACCTGGGCGAGGAATCCGAGGCTGGAACCACTACGGTCGACGGCGGGCAGTCCGACGTCTTCGCAGTGGATGGCGGCGAGGACGGCGTTGGAACGGTCGATGGCGCCACGGACGAGGATGCCGTGGCGGCTGGTGGCGGCGATGCGGCCAACCCGGAGGTTGCAGTCGACGACGTCGCGCTCCGCGCAGATGCGCCGGTTGGTGACGCCGCCGCGCAAGTCCCAGACCTGCCGCTCGCGGACGCCCCGGCGGCCACGGGCCCAGCGATTCCGTTGGACGCGGACGAAGGTCCGGTGGACGTCGACGATGGACTCGATCTCGGCGGCGGGTGCGGCGCGTGTTTGGACAGTGACACGGACGACGCCGGCCCATCGTCGTTCGACGGAGCCTCCGGCGACGGCGGTCCTGGGGATGACGCTGGCTCGCCGGACGATACTGACGCGTCTGACGACGGTTCGCCGGGCGAGCCCGAGCCGCTGGTCTGCGCTGGCGGTCAGGTCATCTGCAACGACCAATGCGTAGATCCCTCGCTCGATTACGAAAACTGTGGCCACTGCAACAACATCTGCGAAAGCGGGGTCTGCAACGGAAGCAAATGCCTGGTGTGCGAAGCGACGCAAGTGGTATGCGGCCGGCAGTGCGTGAACATCAACACGGACCCAGACAATTGCGGAACCTGCGGCCATCCCTGCACCAGCGGTCTGTGCAGCAACGGCGTATGCGAAGCTGCGGGCACCGGACACGCCATCGTCATCGGCCACGACTACCTGAGAAACCGGCCGGTCATGAACCGTATTCTCGGCAACGCGGTCTTCCTGTGGCCGGTTAACCCGGTAGAGCTGCTGGTGTACGAGGGCGATGCCGACCCGACCGCCATTGCAGGGGCCGACGGCGCCATCCAGCAGGTCGCAGCCGCCACGGGCCGACTGTTCCATCGCAGGGCGGCCTTGGAAGATGAGGTTTCCGCGCAGCTCGCGTCGGCCGACGTGTTCCTGATCTACGGACAGGCGGGCGCCAGCGACGACACCCTCGCGCGATTGGGGCAGAAGTGGAAGGCTGCGCTCAATTTCTTCCTACAGACCGGCGGAACCATGATTCTGCTTGATGGCTTGTATGGCGCAAACCTGGGCACGGTCCAGATTCTGTCGCAGTCGACCACCGACGATCCGCTGAAGCTCTTCAACCTGACCCGCAACGTGTCGACCACGGACGACGTGTGTACGGTGATCGCGGGCGGCGATGCCTTGGCGGCGGGCCTGCCCAAGACCTATCGCTGCGAGCAGAACAGCACCAGCTTCCTGGTTTCCGGCGCGTCCACCAACATCACGGCTGTGGTTGCCGTGGTTGCCGACGACACGCAGACAGTGGTACTACATAAGCTATTCTAGGATGTCCGCGGGTCACCAACCATCGCTGATGGGCCGCATCGCGGTCTCTGCCAAGTTGATCACGCAGGAGCAGCTGCTGGAGGCCTTGGCCCACCAGGATCATTTCGGCCCCAGCAAGCGCTTGGGCGACATCCTGATCGAGCTCGGCTACATTTCGCAGGCCCAGCTCGACTGGCTGGTTCGTGCCCAGACCACCGTCCTGGAACGGCAGCGCCAAGCCGAGGCAGAGGAACAGCGCCGGGCGCAGGTGGTCCAGCAGGAGGCGACGACGGCCAACGGATCCCTCGCGCTGCCGACACCCACGCCGGCGCCGGAGCTGACGGCGGCAGCGACGCCGAAGCGCGGACCCTGTCAGCTCGACCAAATCCTCACCAAGGGGATGCAGCTAAGGGCCAGCGACGTGCACGTGCACTCCGGCCTGCCTATCCAGATGCGGGTGGGCGGTCGTTTGCGAACGGCGAGCGGCGCCCCGCTTGAACCGGCGCAATCGGAAGCCCTGATCATGGAGATCTTGACCGAGACCGAGCGCGCCCATTTTGCCGAGCACAACGATCTCGACTTCTCCTACGCGATTCCCAGTGTCGGGCGCTTTCGCGGCAACGTGTACCGGCAGCGGCGGGGCATCGATGCTGTGTTTCGCCCGATTCCGCCCGAACCGCCAACCCTGGAACAGCTTGGCCTGCCGAGCTCGCTGGCGCACCTGACTGCTTTCCACCAGGGCCTGGTGCTGGTAACCGGGCCCGCGGGCTGCGGCAAGTCGTCGACCTTGGCGGCGCTCATCAATCTGATCAACGAGGAACGGCCCGACCACATCATCACCGTCGAGGATCCGGTCGAGTACGTGCACCGGTCGAAGAGGTGCGTGGTCAATCAGCGCCAGGTGCGCAAGCACACCGAATCCTTCGCGAGCGCATTGCGCGCGGCCCTGCGCGAGGATCCCGACGTCATCGCCATCGGCGAGCTGCGCGACCTTGAGACCATTTCGTTGGCCATCACCGCAGCGGAAACCGGCCACCTGGTGCTGGGCACGCTGCACACCAACGACGCCGGTCGCACCATCAACCGAATTCTCGATGCCTACCCGCCGGAGCAACAATCGCAGATCCGCGCCATGATCTCAGAATCGTTGCGCGCCATCGTGTCGCAGAAGCTGGTGCCCACCGTCGACGGATCCCGGCAAGTTCCGGTACTGGAGATACTGCTGTCCAATATCGCGGTGTCGAACCTGATTCGCGAAGAGCGCGTCTTCCAGTTGCGTTCGGTGATGCAGACAGGACGAGCCATGGGGATGTGCCTGTTCGACGATTCGCTGCTTGAGCTGGTCAAGAGCGGCGTCATCAGCAAGGAAATTGCACGCCGGCAGTGCGACGACCCGAAGTTGTTCGCGTAGGAAAGCCATGGCACGCCTCGACGAGCTTTTCCGCTACCTGAAAGACAGCAAGGGATCGGATTTGCATCTGGCCGCGGGCCTGGAACCGCGCGTTCGCCGGCACGGGCACCTGGAGAAGATCGCCAAGTGGCCCGTGCTCAGCGACGCCGACTTGCGCGGGCTGCTGCAGGAAATCGTGACGCCTAAGCAGTGGGATCACTTCACCAGGACGCTGGATCTGGATTTCGCTTACGGCTTGGAAGGCGTGGCACGCTTTCGTGCCAACTACCTCAATCAGGAACATGGCGTGGGCGCCGTGTTCCGCATCATTCCGGAAGAAATCATCCCGCTCGAAAAGTTGAGCCTGCCTCCCGCTACCGAAAGCCTGGCGCATCTTGAGCATGGCCTTGTGCTGGTGACGGGGCCGACGGGCTCCGGAAAATCGACCACACTGGCGTCCATCATCGACAAGATCAACCAGGCCCACGATCGCCACATCATCACTATCGAAGACCCCATTGAATTCGTCCATCCCAACAAGAAGTCGACCATTTCCCAGCGCGAGGTAGGGACCGACACCGAAAGCTTCGCGGCTGCCTTGCGCGCGGCGATTCGCCAGGATCCCAACGTGATCCTAGTGGGCGAGATGCGCGACTTCGAGACCATCTCGCTGGCCATCACCGCGGCAGAAATGGGCGTCTTGGTCTTCGGCACGCTTCACACCAACAGCGCGAGCAAGACCATCGACCGCGTGATCGACGTGTTCCCCACCGACCAGCAGCGACAGGTGCGCGGCATGCTCGCCTCGTCACTGGCCGCGGTCGCGTCGCAGTTGTTGTTGCGAACCGCGGACGGCAAGGGCCGGGTGGCCGCGCTCGAGCTCCTGCTGCGAACCACCGGCCTTGCCAACGTGATCCGCGAAGGCAACACCCCGATGATAAATTCCATCATTCAGGGCGGGAAGAAGGACGGCATGCAAGCGATGGACGACGCCCTTTTCGGCTTCGTCAAAGAAGGCCGCATCACCGGCGAAGAGGCCTGGCTGAAGGCGACCAACAAGAAGCGCTTCGAGGAATTCGCGCCGCAAGGGTAGCGAATCACGCCAAGCTCGACGCCAGGCCTTCGCGGTGCCCAGCACCAGCCGTGGTGTGTGGTGTATGGTTGCAAACCGAGTGCAAAGAGCCATTCACCTGCTGCTGCTCGCCGTCATCGTGTACGTTCTGACGTTCTTCACCACGATGCCGGACTTCGATCTGTGGGCTCGTCTGGCGGTCGGCTCCCTGTTCTTTCAGACCGGGCACGTCTTGCGGCACGACATCTTCTCGTACCTGCCCACCAAGGATCTGTGGATCGACCACGAATGGGGCACGGGCGTGGTGCTCTACGCGTTCGCGAAGATGGCGGGCGATACCGGAATCTTCCTGCTCAAGGGATTGCTCATCGCTTCTATGCTCGTCGTGGTCGGCAAGACCATCAAGCTGCGGGGAGGCAAGCAGCCGCCGAGCCCGCTCTTCTACGCTTTGCTGGCCTATGCGCTGTTCCCGGGCATTGCGAGCCTGCTGCGCAGCCAGATGTTCACGTACTTGTTCTTCATCGTGTGGCTCTACGGGCTCGAGCGCGTGCGGCAGGGCGAGCGCAAGCTACTCTGGCTGTTCCCCTGCACGATGCTGCCGTGGGTGAACATGCACGGCGGCTTCGTCGCGGGCATCGGCCTCCTCCTGTTCTACATCGTGGGGGAATTGCTCAACCGCCGAAGCGTGTTGCTTTACCTCGTGATCCTGCTCGGGAGCCTGGCGGTCACGCTGATCAATCCCTACGGGCTCGCGCTGTGGCGCTACATTGTCGAGGCGTCGCTGATGCCGAGGCCCTTCATCCCCGAGTGGAACCCGGTAAGCCTGCGCGGCCCGATGCAAGCGATTGGCGGTTTGCAGGTCCATTTCCTGACCGGCTACTTCGTGGTGGCCGGATTGACCTTCGTGGGCGCCTTCCGGACGTTCGTGCGCGGCGAGAAGCTGGACTGGACGAGGATCGTCGTCGCCTTAGGCTTGCTCCTGCTCAGCCTGCGACACCAGCGGCATGCGGTGTTCTTCGTGCTGGCCGCGGGCACGCTCTACTACGAGCCCATGGTCGGGCTGCTCGACCTGCCCCGGCGATTCTTGCGCAAGGCGCTGCCGGCGCAGGCGGTGACGCTCGCAACCGGCGCGCGCTGGGGCCTCGGCTGGGTGCTGCCCGCCCTCGTCCTCGCGCTCATCCTCCCCCGGCTGTCCCACCGGATGATGGTCGACTACCGGCGCTTTCCCGTGGGCTCGCTGGAGTTCGTCAAACAGAACGCGCTCGCCGGCAACTTGGCCACCTCCTTCGACTGGGGCAGCTACGCCTCGTGGAAGCTCTACCCCCAGTGCAAGGTGATGCTCGACGGGCGCTACGAAGAAGTCTTCACCAACGACGTGTCCGAGTCGGCGATGCGATTTGCGGTCAAGCAGGGCAACTGGTGGGAACCGCTCGACCGCTTCCCTACCGACATCGTGGTGCTGCCCAAGACGTTCTACTCGCAGGCGGACCTGTCGCGGTTGACCGCCTGGAAGCCGGTCTATCAGGACTACGTCAGCGTCGTGCTCTTGCCCCTGGACCGCGCCCCCGGGACCTACACGCGTCCCGACTACCGGGATCGCGCCTACGGCCGGGAAGACCTGGGCAAGACCATCGTCACTCGAAGGTGATGTTCGAGACGTGAAAGTGAACATTCAGATTCAGCGACGATCCAAATCGCTGCACCACGGACAGACTCCTTCGGGCGGCACGCAATTTCCCGAAACGCTCTGCCTACCGCGTTGCTGTGATGCTCTTGAGCGCCAAGCTCGACGCCAGGCCTTCGCGGATGGGATGGCTGAAGGCGTAGGCGTAGACCTTCGCGCCCGCGGTGAGCCAGGCGTAGTCGCCCTCCAGCACCTGCCCGTTGGACAGCGTCGCCTTCACGTGATTCGGCGTAATGGTGAGCGACGCTTTGCTGGGCACGGCAGCCGACAGCGCCGTCTTGGAAATCGTGGTGTCGGTGGTGCTTTGGGTGTTGGTCAGGTCGAGCTCGGCCAGACCGGTGTCGGGATCGATGATGAAGGCCAGCCACACGTTCTGCGAGGTCCAGATGTCGTCGTACGCGGTCGTCGACAGCGCGATCACGAAGCCGGTGGTGCGGGTCGGGTCGATGGCGAAGTCCAGCGTCATCGGGGAAGTCGCGTAGTCGCTGCGCACGTCGAACAGGTAGTAATTCGATCGAATGCCGGTCTTGCCCCAGCTATTGCCGGCCGGAACGTTCACGTAGACCTCGTTGGTCGCGTTGACGGCGAAGCTCGCGAAGTTGCCGCCCGCAGCCTGGATGCCGACCCAATTTTGCGCGTATCCGCCGGCAAAGCTGTCCGTGAATAGGACGCGGGGGGCGGGCGCCGGATAGGCCGTAGTGGCGCCCGATGCGCCGCAGGTTGCCGCCCGGTTCGCGCGCACGCCGGTCAAATCCATTTGCACGGGCATTCCGGAATCGTAGGCGTGCGAGAACGCGTACGCGTACACCTTGGCGCCGGTCTTCATCCACGCGTAATCGCCTTCCATGCCCCAGCCGGTCGAGGTGCACATCTGCGCATGGCCCGGCCGCACCGACAAGGTCACCGTGCTGGGCGCGTCGCTGGGGATGTTCGGCAACGACATAGATGAATCGCTGGTATTCTGGGTGTTCACGATGTTGGCGGTAGCGCCGGCCCCGGTCGGGTGGCGCACGAATGCGCCCCAGAAGTTCTCGGAGGTCCAGATGTCGTCATAAGCCGTGGCCGATAGCACAAGGGCGAACCCGCTGGTGCGCGCGGGGACGAAATCGAAGCTGAGGCTGAGCGGTGTGGTCGCCATGTCGTCGCGCACATCGAACATGAAGTAATTCGACCGCAGACCGGTCTTGCCCCAATTGTTGCCGGCCGGAACGTTGACGTAAAGCTCGCCGGCCGGTGTGCTGGCGAACTTCGAATAGTCGCCGCCCGCGGCCTGGATCGGGGTCCAATTCGCGGTGCTGACGGTCGACAGGTCGTCGGAGAACACCGCCGACTCGGGCGCGGCCGTGTAGGGCGGAGTCGTGCCCGCAGCGCCACAGGCGGCGCCGCGAACGACTTTGATCGACTTGACCGCCAACTTCACCGGCATGCCCGCGTCGTAGGCGTGGCTGAACACATAGGCGTAGACCTTGGTACCGGTCTTCATCCAGGCGTAACTGCCTTCCATGCCCCAGCCACCCGATGTGCACGCCTGAATTTGCCCCGGCCGGGATACCACGGCCATGGTTCCGGGCGCGGTCAGCGGCGTGTTGGTGAGCGACTTGGCCGTGTCGGTGGTGTCCTGCGTGTTGACGATGTTGGTGCTGGTGCCGCCCGCAATGGGATGGCGAACCCACGCCCACCAGAAGTTGGCCGAGGTATAGATGTCGTCGTACGCAGTCGGCGACAGAACCACCGCGAGGCCCGTGGTTGCGGCCGAATCCAGCTCGACCAGAACGCTCCACGGGTTGGTTGCCATGTCGTCGGTGACCTGGAAAACAGGATCCTTCGAGCGCACGCCGGTCTTGCCCCAATTGTTGCCGGCGGGCACGTTGACCACCAGTTCCCCGCCCGACACCGTGGCGAACGTGGTGAAGTCGCCACCCGCGGCCTGGATAGGAACGAATTGGGTTGTCGTGGTGGGCAAGGTGTCGAATTCCTCGGTGATGGTGGGCGTCCCAGGTGGAATGGCGAGGCCACCCCCATCCCCGGTTACCGCCGGTGCGTCCCTGCCCGCGTCTCCCACAACGCCACCATCCACGACTTGGCCGGGGTTGCAGGCGGTCGCCGGGAGGCCCGCGCCGCTTAGCGAGAACGACAGGTTGTCGGCATAGGCATCGTTGTTCGAACCGCTGGCGCGAGCGAAGGTCACCACCACGAGTACGGCGCGCGTGCCGGAGGGCACCAATCCTGAGGTCGAGCGGAAGAGAAGGCCCGACACACCCGAACGATCGCTCGACAGGACTGGGCCGATGGTCCCGCTGCCGAGCGCGCTGCCAGAAGCGTTCTGGAATGTTGCGGTCAGGGTAGCGTTGTCGTCCTGCCCGTCCCAACCGCCCAGCCAACCGGACAGCAGATAGGATACGCCGCCGGCGTCGATGGTGCTCGCATACTGACTCACGCTGACGGTCTGAGTGAGGGTCGAGATCGCATCGGCGACTCCGCCCGCGAACAGGTTGCTGCCGCGATCATCCGGTCCAGGATCCGTCGGTCCCGGGTATCCATACGGCGCGCCGTATTGGCCCGCGGTGGCTTCGCCGTCGGCGGTCCAGCCTGGCGTCACGACCGGCGTGCCGTCCACAGAGCCGACCGCAGATTCGGCGTTTCCGTTCACGATGAGGTTGCAGGCGGTACCCGCACCTAGCCCGTCGGCGCCTCCGTCCGCCTTTCCAGCGACGGCATCCGCGATGCTGCTGTCCTTTGCCGCTCCGGTCGTCACGGCGCCGTCGACGCCGCCGTCGCGGTTTCCACCCCCAGCGCTTGAGCCGGTCGGTACCAATGACAACTGGTCGATGATCACGGAATTCGTGCCTACGCACGTGTAGTTGACCATCGTGATGCGGATCTTGTCGAACGTCACCGGCGTGGGAATGACAACACCGCTGCTGTCGAGCAGAGGGCTCAATGCCAGCGTCTGAAAGCCGTTGTCTGTAATGGCATGCCAGCTCGCAGTTCGTTGCATGATGTAGGTCCCGGTCGCCGCCGCGCGATAGTATTCGATGTCCGCAACGACAGCCCCGCCGCTTAGCAGATCAACCTGCAGGCCGGGCCAATTGTAGGTTGTCATGTCCGAGTCGAGCGCCAGGTACAGTTGCAGGGCGTACGCAGCGGAGCTGATGGATCCCGGAAGCTGAAAATCGCGCGAGGTGTACTCCACGGGGCAAGCCATCAAGGTTGTGCCGCTGGCGGTGGTGCGAAGAGCGACGCCCGAATCGTAGGGCGAAACGATCTCGTCGAATGTCATTGTGGGGTTGCTGTTCACCGCGGGCGGAGTCCAATTCGCACGGTCGCCGGCAGCCACCGGATCGAGTACGATCGTCCCATAAGCGCTGGACGGTCCGTCCGAAGGCGCCGAGTCGACGCCACTGCCGCCGTCGCGCTTGCCACCGGCCGTACCGCCGTCGGCCGCTGAACCGAGGTGATCCGGCAGGACCTTGTAGTAGATGCGCGCGGTCACGCGAACCGGGGCAAGGCCCGCAACGCCGGTGACCTTAATATGATACGACGTCGAGTTGTCGCCCGGCTCGTTCTTGGCGGCTTGGTTCACGTACGAATACCAGTATTTGAATCCCTTGGAGCTCTCTTCGGGATGGAAGACGCTGGCGGGCATCTCGTTCATGGCCTGCGGGAACGTCCCCCAACCGGTTCCAAATTCCACGACGGGTGCCGGCTGGACGTCGCCCATGGCGGTGGTCTCGTCGACCCAGCGAAGCTCAAGCAGCATACTCGCGTGCGTGTTCTTGTCGGCGGCGAATTGGTTGCCGTCGCAGATGTAGGTGTCCAAGTCGAAAGATGTCGAAGCATCCACCACGCCCATCTTGCGGATGATGCGATAGTCGGAAGCGTCGACGGACCCGCAGTCGTCAGTGCCGGTCATGGACGTCCCAACCCCAAGGGTCGGCGCATTGAACGCCACCACGCCGTAGCTCGGGTGGTACCAAAGGTCGGCGGTCGGCGCCGCACCCTTGAGCGCTGTCGGAATCTCCGGGCTGGTACTGGTGGCGTTCCCTTGGTAGTGGTTGCATCCGGAAACGGGGCCCAGGCCGGTTGCTGCGGTTGCCTCCTTTTCGAGCAGCGTGTATTGCCCGTTGAAGGTGGCGGGGCTCGGGGCGGCTGCGCCAGCCAGTGCCACGGTCCCGGAGGCCGCCAACGATTGAGGCTGACCGATGGGCGGATTGAGATTGACCTTGATCGGTTTGTCGAAGGTGGTGCTCGCGCCGGGCACGACCCCGCCCAAAAGATCGCTGTTCAGGTATCCCGCGAAGTCCAAGGTTCCGTCGGCATTTTCCTTGATCCAGTATTCGCCACCTTTGCTCGGGTCGTCGGAACGGGTGGTCGCCAGACGATCGTAGGCGACCCCGCCGATGGTCTTCTGTCCCACCACTGCCGTGTCCTGCGCCACGCTGATGTTCGGGAGCAGCGGGTTGCTGACCGTCACCGTGGAGTGCAGGCGCGTGGTCGCGGTCTTGGGGCCGTAGGGGGCGTGCTCGCCGTCGAAGCTGCTCCCGCTGCTGCCTCCGCCGCATCCGACCAGAGCCACGGCCAAGCAGAGGTTCAAGCAGACACACCGAGCGCGGACGACAGTACATGTTTTCATCATTTCAGCTCTCCTTAGCGTGAATACGACGAGACCGCCCCAAGCGCGCACAACCGAGCACGCATTGTAACACAAAACCAGCGCCGGATTTTGAGCTTGGCTACGGGCTCTCCCACCGTCCCGAATGCGAGGACCTGAACAGGGCGTCGATTACCCGCATGTTGGCAATTGAATCCTCAATGGGGACCGGGACTTCCGCTCCGACTCCCACGCCGCCTTGGATCGCCTCCGCGAATCTATCGCAAAGCAAACGCCACTGGTTGCAGGCCGCAAAGCGCACCTCTTCGACCGCTTCTTGAGTTCCCCGGTGCAAGACCAGGCGGCTGTCCCGGTCGTCGGGCATGCTCCACGGAATCTCGATTTCGATTCGGCCGCGCGTCCCAAAGATGTCAAGCGCCTGATGTGGCACCAGTTGCATCGAACAGGTGAAGGTGGCGTGCCCGCGCGCAAACTCAAGAATCGCGGAGGCCATCCGGTCCACGCCGAAGCGCGCATCCATATCGAGAAGCCCCAATACCCGAACCGGCTCGGCCTCGAAGATGAAGCGCGACATCGTGATGGGATAGAAACCGATGTCGAGCAGGCCGCCGCCGCCGATGCCAGGCTGGTTGCGCACGTTGTCCGGCGAATCGTTGAAGAAGGAAAAGAACCCGTTCATCGCACGCAGCTCGCCGATTCGCCCCTCACGAACCAAGGCGCGCGCGCCGAACCAGCGCGGATGGGCTCGCACCATCGCCGCTTCCACGACCAGACGGCCGGTGCGCTTGCGGGCGGCAAGAAGTTGCTCGGCTTCGGCCGCGCTGGTCGCGATGGGCTTTTCACACAGGACGTGCTTGCCCGCCTCCATCGCCCGGATCGACCACGGCACGTGCAGGTGATTCGGAAGTGGAATGTAGATCGCATCGATTTCGCCGTCTGCGAGGAGCTCGTCGTAGGATCCATACATTCGGGCGATCGCGAAGCGTGAGGCGGTCGCGCGCGCCTTGTCGATGGAGCGCGAGGCAATCGCCACTGCGGTTCCGCGCTGGCTGCCTTGAATGGCTGGAATCATCCTGCCTGTGGCGAACCTGCTGGTGCCAAGAATTCCCCAACGCACCTTGTTCGGCGTTTTGCTTTGCATGGCGACTTTCGATTGTCTCACACCCGCCGAGGGTTCATGTTGTATAGATTCCTCCAAGAGGTCCCCGTGCCGTATGATCGCGAAGCCATCGCCGCCGCCGTGTCCGCCTTGTTGCGGGCGACTGGCCACGACCCGTCGGGCGAACCAGATCTGCGGCAAACCGCCGAGCGAGTCGCGAAGCTGTGGACCGAGGAGTTCCTGGCGGGTTACGCCATGGATCCAGAGAAGATTCTTGGCGAGCCGGTCCTAGGCGAACGAGATCCGGACGTCGTGCTCGTGTCGGGCCTGCGTTTTCACTCCATGTGCCCGCATCACCTGGTTCCTTTCCGCGGGGTCGCACACGTGGCCTACACGCCGTCGGGGAAGCTCGCTGGCTTCGGACGGCTCGCGGATCTGGTGGAATGCTTCACCAAGCGGCTCACCCTGCAAGAGCGCGCTACCCACGAGATCGCGGAGGCGCTCTGGCACGGGCTGGGCGCGCGCGGGGCTGGCTGCGTGATGGAAGCGGAACAGTGGTGCCTGGCCTTGCCGGGCGAACGACACGATCGCTCGCGCGTGGTCACCGCCGCCTTCGTCGGTGACATGCACAACCGTCCGGATTTGAAAGCGCGTCTGATGGGCGCAGCGGCCGCCCTCAAGACGGATGCCGCCGAACCCGGCGAAAGGTAACGTGGCAGCGCTTGCGGGACGCTTGGCTGTGGTGACCGGGGCCTCACGGGGCATCGGCCGCGCCATTGCGAGGTCGTTTGCCAAGGCCGGAGCGCGGGTTGCCGGCTGCGCCCGACGCGCCGATGGTGAAAGCTTCCTCGACGATCTGGGTCGGCAAGAGCGCGAGGCTTGTTTGCTTCTCGGGTGCGACGTGCGCGACGGACAGCAGGTGAAGAAGTTTCGCGACCAGGTCGAGGCCGCCTTGGGAGGTGTCGATATCCTGGTCAACAATGCCGGCATCGTCGCACGCGCGCCGATCCTTTCGCTCGGCGAGGACACCTGGAACGACGTGCTTGCATCCAATCTCACGGGGACTTTTCTCGTGACCAAGGCCTTTGTTTCCGCCCTGAAGTCGCGACCGGGCGCACGCATCATCAACATTGCGTCCATCGCCGGCCGGACGGGAACGCCCATGCTATCCGCCTATTGCGCCGCTAAGCATGGCGTGGTCGGGCTCACCCGTTCGCTGGCCGAGGAATTGCGTGGGGACGGCATCGCGGTCAATGCCATCTGCCCGGGCTCGGTCGACACGGCGATGCTCGCGCAAGGCATGCCCGGTGCGACGCCCAAGATGACCGCCGACGAGGTCGCGGCGACCGCACTGTTTCTTGCCAGCACGGCGCCCATGGCCCTCACCGGAGCGTGCATCGATGTCTTCGGCTAGAGCCGCGTCGCGAAAGTTGGGCCGGGCTTTGCTGCGCCGGTTGCCGCTGTTTCCGCTCGAGGACGTGGTCCTTTTCCCGCATTCCATGATTCCGCTGCACATTTTCGAAGCTCGCTACCGCAAGATGGTGAAGGACATCCTCGGGTCGAATCGCCTGGTCGCTATCAGCTTGCTGCTTGAAAAGGAAGACATCGCCGATGACAAGGCTCCCGAGGTCGCACGGGTTGCCTCGGTAGGCGAGCTGGTGCTAGCGCAGGAACTGCCCGACGGCCGTTTTAATCTGGTCGTGCGCGGCCGCGCCCGCATCGGCATCGACGCTGAATTGCCCAGCGACGAACCCTACCGCCTGATCGCTGCGCACGAGATTCCCGATGACCTGTCGAGCAAGCCCGGCGAGGTTGACGAGGCGGACACCGCGCTTCGGGCGTTGGTGACGGGACTCGCCGAGTCGATTCCCGACGGAGGCGATCTGCTCAAGCACGTGGCCGCCGCCCAAGACACGCCCGGCGCGCTCGCCAACGTGATCGCCGCATCCCTTGTCTCCGACGCAAAAGCTCGGCAGCACCTACTCGAAACCACCGACGTGTTCGAGCGGCTGGAGCTGCTGTCGAACGAGGTGGTGGCGCTCATCGATCGGGTCGGCAAGCCCAGCCGTCCGAACTGATTCCCCCGTGCGCTGTGGTTGACACATCCGTTGATAGACATTCAGCGGGCCTTCGCCGCCGAGACGGTTGACAGCTCGCGCTTCCTAGGCCAAGACAGGGCCGGTGCATTTTCCGCGCTCCAGGAAGGCGTTCATCATGTCGGCCGTCGGTTTGGGCGTGCTGCTTGGGCTTGGCCTGTTCACGTTCATCTACGCCGAGGGCTTTTCCTACTTCACCACCGATCCCAAGGCCTGCGCGAACTGCCACATCATGAATTCCGAGTACGATTCATGGGTCAAATCGAGCCACCACATCGTGGCTGGCTGCGTGGACTGCCACTTGCCGCACGCGTTGGTGCCCAAGCTGGTTGCCAAGGCGGTCAACGGCTACCACCATTCCAAGGGCTTTACCTTTCAGGACTTTCACGAGCCCATCATGATCAAGCCGCACAACTCGCGCATTTTGCAGGAGGCGTGCCTTGGCTGCCATGCCGGTCTGGTGCACGACATCGTCGCGGGCAGCACCACCGACGCGAACGCGGTTTCGTGTGTGCACTGCCACAGCTCGGTCGGACACGGCAGCTGAATTCGAAACCACTCCACCAGGTGAGACATGACTGACCAGAACCCAAGTACCGAAGGCAAGGCGCCTACGTCGCGCCGACCGAAGATCGCGTTGCTCGTCGCCATCATCCTGGTCGTGGCGGGCTCGACCGCGGTCATCACAGGCCTGCTGGTGAACATCTTCCAGCGCAAGCAAGAGGCCAAGAACCCCTACCTGCGCTTCGTCGACGTCACCAACGACACCACCGATCCAGCGGAATGGGGCAAGAACTGGCCGCGCGAGTACGACGGGTATTTGCGCACGGTCATCCCCACGCGCACCAAGTACGGCGGCGGTTCGGCCTCGGAAACCATGCCACCGCCCGAGAAGGCGGACAAGAACCCGTGGCTCACGCGCATGTTCGCGGGCTACGCCTTCGCCATCGATTACCGCGATCGGCGCGGGCACGCCTTTATGCTGACCGACCAGGAAAGCACCAAGCGCACCAAGGAGCGCAAGCAGCCGGGTTCGTGTCTACACTGCCACGCCTCGGTGATTCCGCTTTACCGTCAGACCGGTGCCGAGCTTTTGCCCACAGCCCCGCCGGCCGAGCAGATTCAGAAAGGCTTCGAAGCCGTCAGCAAGCTCGACTACTGGGAGGCCAACGCCAAGCTTGAGAAGTCGGGCCACAAGCATCCGGTCTCCTGCGTCGACTGCCACGACCCCAAGTCCATGCAACTGCGCGTGACCAGGCCGGGCTTCATCAACGGCATCAAGGCGCTCAAGGCGCACGAGGGCATCGCCGACTACGATCCCAACCGGGATGCTACCCGCCAAGAGATGCGGTCTTTCGTTTGTGGCCAGTGCCACGTCGAATACTACTGCGGGCCCAAGACCACGCTGTTCTTCCCGTGGATCAACGGACTCAAGGTCGAAGAGATCGAGTCCTACTACGACAACTACAAGTTCGACGACGGCCACCGCTTCTACGACTGGAAGCACGCCGAGACCGGCGCCGAGGTGCTCAAGGCCCAGCACCCTGAATTCGAGGTGTGGAATCAGGGCACGCACGCCAAGGCCGGCGTGGCCTGCGCCGACTGCCACATGCCCTACATGCGCGAGGGCGCGCTCAAGGTGTCGGATCACTGGGTGCGCTCGCCGCTCACCAACGTTAACCGCGCCTGCCAGCAGTGCCACCACTACCCGGAACAAGAGATCGTCAAGCGCGTGGTGACCATCCAGGATCGCCACTTCGCCCTGCTAACCCGCACCGGCAACGCGCTCGTCGACATGCTCGACGCCATCAAGGCTGCCAAGGCCGCGAGCGCCACCGATGCCCAGCTAGAGCCCATTCTCGAGCTGCAACGCAAGGCCCAGTGGCGCCTCGACTTCGTCGCCGCCGAAAATTCCATGGGCTTCCACGCACCGCAAGAGCTGGCGCGCATTTTGGGCGAGTCCATCGACATGTCCCGCCAGGCGCAGCTGGCTGCGGTCAGTCTGAAGATGACGCTGGCGCAAGCGGCACCCAAAGCGGTCCCACCGAACTGAGTCTACCCCAAAGGCCGGTCGTCTAATGCACTCGGAAGGCCTGCGTCCCGAGATCGATGTCGGCGCCATCGGGAACCGGGACGGGGCCGCCGCTGATGGAATCGAGCGCCTGACCCGAGGTGTCAAGGAAGGAAAGGTTCCACGCCGCCGACGTGTAATCGAGGGGAATCGGGTAGCTTGCCCAGCTGGTTCCAGGCGAGTAGACGGTGCAATCGAAGTCGCGGATGATCCCACCGCTGCTGTTTGGCTTGGCGAACGCAAACCGGACAGTCTCGCCGGGACGACAGCTCGTGAGGAAGGTCCAGGCAAAAAAGAAGGATTCGGTCCAAACCGGCTCGGGCGCTGAGATGGTCGTCGTGTAATCGGTTACCCCAGGGCCAAGATAGAAGTCGGTCAGCTCGGAGCTGCCGATGGCCGGAGAAGGAGATCCGTAAACGCTCGGGTTGCCGTACAGGTAGAAATCCACCGTGTAGTAGCCGGCGGGAACCATGGGCGTGGCGGCGTTGAACTGATCCTGCGACCCCGGTGAACAATTGACGGGTGCAGCGTCCGCGTACTGGTGGCCGGCGCGATCGGTGACCGCGATCATGAGTTGACTCCCGGCCACCTCGTCGCAGGTGAGCGCCGTGGTCTGGCTGGGGTCGGCAACGTCGTAGATGGCGAGTGTGAAGTAGGCCGTGGCGCTCGCCGCATGGCCGCCGCCACCACCGCAGCCTGCCAGGGCCAGCGCGCAGAGCGTGGCGGTACAGGAGCCGATGGAAGCTTGTCGTGAGCTGATGAGCATGGGGGACCTCCGTTTTGCCGAGCTATCGCGTCAGCCTAGGCTAGACGATTCGACGGTGCTTTTCATTCACGAGTTTTCTCGATCGAGGCGGCTTGCCCTGCGGTCACTCGATGGTGGAATTGGTAGCCGCGATAGGCGTGTCGTCGAACGCGGAGATCTGCGGGTACTTCGGGTACCACGAGCCGCCGATGTTGTTCGTGATGGTCGAGCTGTCGATGGCGATGTTGCCGGTGTGGTCGTTGCTGACGAAGAAGATGGCGCTGCCGTAAGCATTCACCTGGTTTTGTTGCATGACGGTCCCGCACAAGGACAACGTCATGGTGTTGCCGTCGTTGTAGATGCCACCGCCACTGCCGCCGCCGGTCGTGCCGGACTCGGCCGGGTTGCCGCCGTTGCCGATCGCCTTGTTGTAGCTCACGACCGTATTGAGCACCGTCCACGATACGCCGATGCTGGAAAGGGCGCCGCCGTTCGACCCGACGTTGCCAAGGCCGTCGCCGCCGCCGAAGGTGCTGTGTACGACGTAGATCGGTAACCCGTTGTACTGCTGGAACGCGCGCACGGCACCGCCGCCGATGTCAGGCCCGGTGTCGGCACACACGTTGTTCTCGAAACGCGCGTTGATGATCTTCAGCCTGCCGCCGCTGGCGAAGATCGCGCCGCCGCCGTCGCTTTCGCTCTTGGCGTTGCCGTTGATGAAGTTGATGTTCTGAACCGTCAGCTGCGGCGTCTCTTGGTTGTCGCAGCGGGCGCTGGTCCACACCTGCTTCTCGTCGCAGGTGTTCATGTAGAGGATGCGCGTCTTGCCTCGTCCGTCGAGGGTGATCTTGCCCCCACCGTCGATGACAATCTTGGGCCCCTTGTCGTTGAACACCTTGGCGGGCTGGTCGATGGGAATCGTCAGTGGGTCGGGACCACAGTTGAAGGTGATTACACCACCCTTGGCCACCGCCGCGATAACAGCCGCGCCGGTACAGTCCGCAGGGTTGCCGCTACCGACCACGGTGGTCGGGTTGCTCACGCCCTCAGGCTGCGCCTCGACCGGCACGGGACAATTCCCGTCGGGGTTGCCCGGCTCGCCGGGCTGGATCTGGACCAGGGTTCCGCTTTGCTCCGTCGACGATCCGCATGCGGTCAGCGCTGGCGCGCACAGCAAAAGCCACCGGGCAGAGAATCGTCGATTGCAGCGGGAGTCGAGCCTTCTCGTCATGGCGCAATCCCTCCGAGAGTAGAATACACCCAAACCGCGCCCCGACTTGGAGGTTGGTCTTTGCGGCGCCATCCTTGCCGTTAGCGGCAGTTAGCCCATCGTGAAGGGCTGCTACGCTCGACGTCGATCGCGTCGGCGCCACGCCAACCCGATGAGCGCAAGGAACGCGGCGAGCGTTTCCACGCGGCTCGCCGGAGCCGAACGCCCCGTGTGGCACGAGCAGCCGTTGCTGGTATCGGTGCTGACGGCAGTCGATCCGCCGCGCGAAGCGCCGCCGGTACCCGGCGCACCTCCCAAACCGGCCTGACTGCCACTCGTCGCGGCGCCGCCGTTGCCGACTTGCCCGCCACTGGCGCTGCCGCCGGCGCGCGAACCACCCGTGCCCTGCGATGTCCCGCCCGTAGCGATGGCGCCCCCCGATCCGGCTTGCGTGCCGCCCGTCGCAACCGCGCCACCCGAAGCAACGGCACCGCCAGAGGCCGCGCTGTCACGGACGGTGGAACCAGCATCGGCGCCGGAATTGCCACCAGTGCCGGCACCTGTGTTGCCACCCGTAGCGACAACACCACCGGTTCCGACCAAAGCGGGCCCATCGCGGCCAGCGTCGGCTCGGCCAGCGTCGGCACCCGTGGCGCCGCCCGCACCCGTGGTGCCGCCCGCACCGGTGGCCCCGCCCGAGCCCGTGGCGCCGCCCGAGCCAGGAGAAACCGAGCCCGTTCCGTACAGTGTCGTCACGCTCGACCCGTCCAAAGAAACAGATAGTGAACCGTTCGAGGCGCTGACCGTTCCGTCATTGGCCAGGCTCTTGCTCGACGAGGTGGTGTATTTGGTGAACGAGGAGATGGTCGAGCCGCTGATCGAGACATTGACCGAGCTTGCCGAGCTGTTGTTGTTAACGATGACGATGACCGCAGCGGTGTCGCTCTTGTACGCGGAAAGAAGCACGTTGGATGTCGGCGTGGCGGTGGCGTCCACACGGTAGAATCCGGGGCGGACGAACCTCGACCAGTGAGCCATGCACCATCCGCGCTTGGTGATCGCCCCACTGTTGATGGGGCCGTAGCTCCGCTTGATGTACCACCACGTGTAGGCGTTGAACTGGGCATCCACCATCGCGTGGTGTAGCTCGGTTGCCACGCCCAGGGCATTGGGCCACGAATTCGCGTCCGAGGTGCTATCCGTGTAGTGCTCGGTCATCCACCGCTCTTTTCCGGCAGCCTTTTGATCGAAGAGCGGGTAGGAGTAGCCGCTGACCGGGGTCCCGTAGAGGTGTGTACCCAAGACTCCCATGTTCGCGAGTGCGGCGGAGTCGTTCAGGATTGGATCGTAGTAGCTCTTGGCATAGCTGAACGACTCGCAGCTGATGAGCTTGGTTCCGACCTTGTCGCCATAGTTCAGAACGAAGTCGTGGCATTGGGCGGCGGTCCACGTCCTCCAGCCACCTTGTGACCCATAGTCGGGCTCGTTTTGGGTGCCGATGGCGAAAAGCTCCGCCCCTTGGCTTTTCATGGTGGAGGCGAAAGCGCTCAGATGAGTCGCGTAGGTCGCGAAGTCGGATGAGCTCATCGCCCCGCTGCTGTTCCAGGGTGTCGCGTAAACGATGCCGCCCGCTGCGATGGCAGCCTTGGCGGTGGCCACATAGCTCGTATCGCTGGTGTTGCTGTCGGGCACGGCGATTCGCAGGACCGTGAAGCCAAGCTGCCCATCGGCGTTGCCAAAAGCGAGGGTTCGCTCGGCCGCGGTCAGGTCACCAGCCCATGGGATGTGGACCATGCCGCCGAAGCCCCGAATGTACTGCTTCTGAGTGGTAAGGGTGACTGTCGCGTTCTGGGCTATCGCCTCGCTCACAGAAGCCAGGAGCACGGCCATGCTGAGAGCGATCAAGGTCGTTCGGCGAACCGTCTTCATGCGACACCTTCTGGTTCGAGCTGGAGCGGGGCAAATTTCAGCGACACTACAGATTCCCGATGGTCAACGTTTTGATCACGGGCATAGCAAGAATCGGACGGCCATTGTGAGTGTGCCCGCGCGCCACGCCATAACATGCTCGTAAGCGCACAGATGTACTATTATCGCGCCGGTGCGCTCCCTGCCAAGGCGGCGCCGCTGGCGGCAGAGCGACCGACGCCACTGAACTTTCCCTGCCCCGAGCGGTCCGTACCGTTGGTGCCCTGCTACCGCAACTGGTCCAGAAGCGCCTTCGCTTCTTCTAACTCCGGATCCTCTTGCAACGCCCGCTTCACGAAGATGATGGCGCGTGCGCGGTCCTTCGACTTGTGGGCAATGCGCGCCTGGCGCAGGTAGGCCTGGCCCAGCACTTTGGGGTCCTTCACCGGGCTCGCCGCCACCACGCGCAGCGCGCGCAGGGCCAGATCGTCGTCGCCGATGGATTCGGCCAGGTCAGCCAGCTCGTTGGCGATGGCAACGCTGCGCCGGTCGGCATCCAAGGCCTTCTTCAACGCCTGCAGTTGCCCGTCGCGGTCACCCGCCAAGGCCGCCAGTTTCGATTGGCGGTGATAAAGCATCCCCACTTCCTCCGGTTTCATCCCTTTGGCGCCGGCCAGAAGCTCGGCCACCATCGCACCGGCCCGGTCCAGCGCCCCGGCGCCCATGTACGCATCGAGCAGCATCATGCGCGTTCCCCGATCCGCGGCGGACAGTGCGACCGCCTTTTCCAGCGCCCCCACCGCCTCGGCGCTCTCGCCGGCAACCAGCAGCGACTGACCGATCTGCACGTACAGTTGGTAGCGCTGGTTCTCGTCGGGCTCGCGATCCGCCAGGGCATTGCGCAGGCGGGCCGCCTCGGCCACATTACCACTCGCCGCGTACAGGCTTGCCAGACGTGACTGCAAGGCGGGATGGTCGGGCACGTGCGAAAGCACACTGGACAACCACGGGATCGCCTCTTCGGGTCGTCCCAACCTCTGGCAGGCATCGGCCAGCGCCAGCACCGCCTCGGCCTTGGGCTCGCCGTCCTCCAGATGAACCAGGCGGGCCCACACGTTGGCCGCGGATTCCCAGCGCTCGGCGGTGTGGAAGATGTCTCGCATCTTGTAGAGCAAGTCGCGATCGTTGGGGCTCGACTCGACCCAACGGAACAAGACCGCATCGGCTTGATCGTGGTCGCCGCCCGCGCGCAATACCTCCGCCAGCCGCAAGGTAGCCGCGCGCGCCGCCTCCTTGTCGCCGCCGCTCGCCCCTCGGCCGGCAACCCGCGACAAGGCCGCCGCCAGATCTGCAGTGGCGTCGTTGGCGCCGAGGACAATCGCCTCTTCTAGATCCTTGACGGCCGCCTCGTCGTCGTGGTGGCGCGCCGACATCTCGGCCCGCAGGCGCAGAAGCCCGATGCGGACCTCGGGCGCGTTGGCGCCGTTCAGGATCTCGCCGAGCGCGCCCACCGCCATGGCCGGATCCTGCGCCTCGCTGAGCGAGTCGCACAGCTCGCGCACCAGATCGAAGTCCGACGGATCGGTCTGCACCGCCTGGCGCAAGGTCTGCGCCGCGGCCCTGGGGTCGCCCAGCTTTTCGCGCTGCAGGTGGGCCACCTTGCGCAAAAGGCGAGTGGCCTTACCCTTGTCGGCAAGCCGGCCCGCCTCGTGGGTCAAGAGCACGACCGCGTCCGACCAGCGCTCGCGCTGGGTGTAGAAGCGGCCGAGCTGCTCGAAGATCTGCGGGTTGCCGGGCGCCCTCTCGCGACCGAACCTCAGCGCGCGCTCGGCGCCGGAATCGTCACCAAGCTGCAAGCGCAACTCGAACAGCGCCAGAGCCTGCGTGGCGGCATCATCGCCGGTCTCGCCCAACAAGAGATCCTCGCACAGCGCCGCGCGCTCGGCAGCCTCGTTTTGCTCGGTGAGCAGCTCGACCAGCGACTGTTGCAGGGAACGTTTGATGGCGGCGTCGGGCAACGACACGGCCAGCGCCGATCGATAAACCGACTTGGCTTGTCCTGGATCCGCCTTTTTGACCAGGTCGCCTAGCCGCCGCGCCAGCTTCGCGCGCCCGGCGCCACCGGCGCTGTCGTCGGTCTTCGCCAAAGCCTCGGACAAAAGGCTCACGGCCTCCGCCACCTCGCCCCGTTGCTCGTGCAGATCCGCCAGCATGCCGAGCGCCTCGGGATGTCCTGGCTCCTCCATGAGAACATCGCGCAGGGTGGTCGACACCGCCTCCACTGGCCGCCCGCGGTCGAGGCCAAGCAGGAACTTTGCCCACGCCATGCGGACCGTGCTGCGATCGCCTCGGCTCATCAGCTTGCCGACCAGATCCTCGGCCAACCTTTCCAGCGTATCGCGCTGGCGAAGCTGGGTTAAGATGGCGAGCAGCGGCTCCCAAATTTCGCGGTCGGTCGGGTAAAGCGCGCGCAGCTCCTCGTAGAGCCGCGCCGCCACCTGGGCTTGCTCGGGACTCGCGGCTGCCGCCTTCGCAGTCTCCCGCACCAGCGAGGTCAGCCGCGGATTGGCCCATTCTTCGCGAGCGCCTTCCAGCACGCGGGCGGCCTCGGCCAAGTCGCCGCGCCCGCGCAGGCGCCGCGCAAGATCCGCGACCGCCCAGATCCCCTCCTGCATGCCGGCGCCCGCCGACTGAGCGACCGCGATCGCCCGCGCCATCATGCGCTCGGCGCGTTCGCCCTCGCCCAGGGAAACTGCCAGCTCGACGCCCTCGCGCAGCTCGGCCATGCCCACACCGGGCAATGCCGACTTGCGATCGAGAAAATCGAGCAAGAGGCGTTCGTCCTTCGATGCGCGCGCAACCTTCTCGTAAACCGGCAAGATGCGGGCAAGGGCCGCCTCGGGGACCTCGGCCCCCTGCACGATGGCGGTCGCGCGCGGGAGATCCGGCATGAACTCGACGGCCTGGGCCAGCGCCGCAAGTCCGTCGTCACGGGTCTCCTCCCGATCCAGCTCGGCCTCAGCCAGGCGATAACAGATGTCGGCCTTCTCGGCCGGCTCGCTGGCAGCTTCGAGCAGTCGTTTCAAGAGTCCGATCGCTCGGCCAAGCTCCGCCAAGTCGCCCGTCTGGCGCGCCACGTGCGCAATGGCGCTGGCCACCTCGGCGCTGCGCTGGTTGGTTTGTTCGGCGCGACGGAGAAATCCCAGCGCGCGGTCCAGGACCTTGAGATCCTTTTCCGCCACGTCGGCGGCGCGCAGAAGCAGGTCGGCCAGGCAAGGCGCATCGTCGGCGCGACGAAGCTTATCCGAAGCGGTGGACACCGCAGTGAGATAGGCATCGGATCCACCTGTCTTCCCGGCGATACTGCGGGCCAGGTTATGCGCATCGGCGCTGTCGGGCACGCGCGCGAGGATGTCGAGCAAGGCCGACAATCCCTCGTCGGAGCGGCCGATCTTGTCGAGCACAGCGGCGAGCTCGCACACCACCGTGGCTTCCTCGGTGATCTGAGCGGCCGCGCTCCGTCGCTTGGCCAAAAGCGCCAGCAAGGTTTCGTGATCGCCGTCGGCCAGCAGAGCGGCCTGAATTCGGCGGGCCTCCACCGGGTCGTGCAAGGCGCGCGCGATGGCCTGCTCCAGGTGCTCTGCCGCGGGCGCCGTTTGGCCGAGGCGCGTGGCCACCCGCCGCAAGCGCACCAGGACCTCGCCCGCGGTCACCGTGGTGTCGCCGGTGTGCCCGCGACGGGCCAGCACGAGCAGCGTGCGGTACGCCTTCTCGGCCCGTTCCCAGTCGCCGCGCTCTTCCGCCACCTCGCCCATCGCCAGTTGCACCTCCATGCTGTCGAAGAGCACCGTGGCGGCCTGATCCAGGTGCTTGGCCGCGAGCTCGGCGTCCTTCTCCTCGCGGGCGATCGAGGCAATTTGCAAGTGCAGGCCGGATCGCTCGCGCGACTGGCGGCGCCCGAAGGCTTGCAGAAGCCCTTCCAACACCGCGCGTGCCTTGGCGAACTCACCCGCCGCGCGCAGTCCGTCGGCAAGCGCGAGCTGAAGCGGACGCTCGTCGGGCGCAAGCGCGACCGCACGTTCCAGGGCGGGAACGGCCCGCGCGGGCGCATGCAGCTCGTTTTGGCAAATCGCAAGCACCTCACGCGCCGCCGCGAGCACCACCTCGCGGTCGTCGCTGTGGGCGGCGCACTCGGTCTGCACCCGCACCAAGGCCTCGTGATGCCCGGCCTCGCGATGCAGACCAGCCAGCATCTTCCACAGCACGTCCGCCGACGGCTCTTCGCCCAGCGCCCGTTCCAGCGCGGCCACCGCGCGGTGGGATTGCCCCGCCTTCCGGTAGGTCTCGGCCAGGTTGCACGCGGCCTTGACCTTGTCGCCCGACATGCCTGCGGCCAGCCGTTGTTCCAGCCACTCGGCGGCCAAGAGCGGCTCGCCCGCGTTCTGATGAAGGCGGGCCAGCGCTTCCATCGCCGATGGATCCGCGGCCAACACCGCGACCTTCTCGTAGGCGCTGATGGCGCGCGCTTGGTCGGAGAGCTGCTTCTCGAAGATGGTCGCGGCCTCGTTCCACAGCTCGGCCGCGGGCTGCGCATCCTTCTGTTCTTCCAGCTTGCGCGCCTGCGAAATCAGGATGTCGGCCAGCTCGCCGAAGCGTCCGCGCGAGCGCAAGAGCGTCCCGAGCGCGGCCAGGGTCTCGCCGTGGCCCGGACGATCCTCCAGGTTCGCGACCAGCATTTCCAGGCGGGCGGTACGGCTCTCCACGATTTCGCCCAGGCGGGCGATGTCGAGGCGCAAAGCCAGTCGCTCCTCCGCATGGGCCGAATCCTCCAGCTCGCGCCGGCGTAGCGCGATCAGATCCGAAAACATGTCGGCTTCCTCGAACAGGCGACCGAGCGCCTTGGCGGCGCCTTTGTTCTTCGCATCCAGCTCGACGGTTTGGCGCAAGAGCTCTCGCGCCAGCTTCTTGTCCACCTCCATGGCCAAATCGCCAGCGCGCGCGCGCAGCAGCTGGACGGCTTCGGGCGCGATGGGCAGCCGGATGGCCTCCATCAGATAGTCGACGGCGCGACGAATTTCGTTTTTGTCTCGGCTGGCACCGAGCAGGTTGGCCAGCCCCTCGGCGGCCTGCAAAAGACAGTCGGGCGCGCCGCACTTGCCGCCTGCCGCCTGACCCGAACGCAGAAGCCCGGCCGCGCGATCGAAAAGCACCGACAGCGCCGAACGCACCGACGCGAGATCCTTCTTGTCGCGGGAGGCGACCTCCAGCGCTTCGACGATGGGGTCCAGCTCGCGCGGCGACTGGGCGGCGATCTGCATCAAGGTCTCGAAGAGCGGCTTGCCGCCGCGGGCCTGCTGTGCTTCCGCCAGGCGGCGCAGGGTCGGCAGATGGGTCCGGTCGTAGTCACGGGCGCGCAGCAAGGTCTTTTCCTTCCAAGCCACCGCGCCGTCGCCCACCGGATAGTCGGCGATGCGTTCTTCAATCGCGCGTCCCACGGCCGCAGACAGACCCGGCTTGCGTGCGAGACTTGCCGACAGCGCTTTGCCAAGCTGGCGCGGACCATTGTCGCCCGCGGCAATGGCGGCCTTTTCCATGATCGGCAGGTGCGCATCCAGCAGCACGGCTGAGTCGAATGGATCGATGAGCGCCGCATCCACGGCGGTCTGCCAGTCGGCGGTCAAGCTCGCCATGCGAACCGTACCGAGCCGCGCGCCTTGGTTGCCGGGTGCGGCCTTGAGCGCGCGAGCGAAATTGACGAGCGCCGCAGCCTTGTCGTCGACCCTGTCGGCGTAAAGATGCCCGGCCACACGCAACAGGTGGACCTTGCGCTCGTCGTCGAGCGACGGCGCGGCGCTGATCTCGGCCATGACCTGCGCAACCTGGGCGAATTCACCGGTCGCCTCGGCAAGACGAAGTGCCTCTTTCTCCGCGTCGGCATCGTCGGGCTCAAGCTTGAGCACCGCGAGGCGATGCGCGAGGGCTTGCTTGGGTCGCTCGGCGCGGGTCTCCTCGATGGTGGCGGCCTCGCGATGCAGGCGCGCCCGCTGGATGTCGTCGGCGGCCAAAGCCAGCCGGTGCGGCAGCAAGGCCAGAATGCCTTGCCAATCATCGGTGGCGGTGCCGAGGCGCAGAAGTCCATCGACCGCGGCCGCCTTGGCCGCCTCGCCTTGGGCCAGCGTCTGCAGGGATTCGCGCAAGCCCGGGGTGCGCGGCTCGACCGCCAGCGCGCGGGCATACCAGCGCGCCGCCGCCTCGGGATCGGAAAGCTTGCTTTGACAAGCATCGCCCAGGCGCACAAAGAGCGCCACCAACGCCGTCTGATCGCGCTCGCCCGCCTGCGTCCCGAGCGCAATGAGGTCATTCCAGCGGTCCACCTTGGCGAACAGATCGAACAGCCCCGCCTCGGCCTCGGGATCGCCCGGAGCCAGGGTCAGGGTCTTGTCGAGCGCCGCAATCGCCTTGGCCGGATCGCCCAGGCGATCACGCTCGACCACGGCGATGGCAAGCAGATCCGCGCGCTTCACCATCGCCGGTACGTCGGCTGATGCGCGCCTTTGCAACGCCGAAGCCAGCTCTTTCCATCGCTCGGCCCGTTCAAGAATCTCGACAGTGCGGCCCAACGCCTTGCTGTCGTTCGGATCCGCGGCAAGGCGCTTCTCCCACAACGCCAGGGCACGATCGATGCGCCCCAGCGACTGCGCCAGATCGGCCGCTTCGCCGAAGAGCCACCTACGCACGCGCGGCTCGGCTTCCAGCTCTGCCTGCCTTTCCAGCACGCCCAGACGCTCTTCGGCGTGGGTTTCATCCGCGAGCAGTCCGGTCAGCTTGCGCAACGCCAGCAACACCTCGGCCGGGGTTGCTGCCTTGTTCGCCAACGCCTGACGGTAGAGCACCCTGGCTGCTTCTGCTCCCTCGCTACGCGCCTCCTCGATCTTGGCCGCTTCAAGCCACAGCTCGACCTGCAGATGCGCGTCCTTGGTGGCGCGCGCGGCCGCCCCCAAGCCGCGCACGTACGCGTCCGGTGCGGAGGTCACCTCGGACAGAAACTTGAGCCGCGCGCGGATGGCGCCGTCGTCGGGCCTAAGACCCACCAACTCTACCAACTGCTCACGCGAGCCGGAGATATCGCCCCTGCGTTCGAGAAGCTCGGCAGCTTCCCCGACCAGCGCGTGCAGCTCATCGGGGCCTGCGAAATGCATCGCCACTCGCAGTGCGGTCACCAGTCGATCGATGCGTCCCTGTTGCAAGTGGCGGGTGCGCAAGACCGCGAGCGCGCGCTGGCGAAGACCGGATGCAAGCTTGGCATCGCCCAGGATTCGCTCGGCCAGCATGCAAGGCACACGGTCGTCGGCCAACGTGGGCAAGGAAAGGATCTTGTCGATCTCGTCGAGGGCCTCGCCCGGCTCGTGCAAGTGGGTAAGGTAGATGGTGGCCACCCGCTCGCGCACGTCCACCGCTTCGGGTCCGGACAGCACGGTCAAGCGCTTGCTCAAGACCTGGGCCAGGCTTGCATGGTCGCCTAACTTTTCCAGCAGGCGTTCGAGCTCGGAGGAAACCTCGTGGTTGGCGGGCGCAACCTCGAACATTTCGCGCAGGTAGCCGGCGGCTGCCGCAACATCGCCCGAATCCCGCGCGACCGCAGCGGCATCCTGGAGAATGCGCCGCCGCCGCGGGCTGTCGGACTGCCCTTCCAGCACGCGATCGTAGGCCGACAGCAGCTCCTTCCATTGCTCGGCCACCGAGCGGAGAATGGTCAAGCGCTCCAGCGCCCAATCCGCGCCCGGATCGAGGGCGAGGATCTGCTCGAGAAACTCCACCACCACGGCGTTTTCGCCCGCGTACCATTCTTCGAAGAAACGCAGCCCGCGTTGCCCAATTCGGGCGACAAGGTCGGCGGCGAGCCCGGGCGCGAGCACCTTGCGAAACACGGCCGCGATGTCGTCGGGCTTGGGCGCGTCGGGCACGAGCGCGTCGATGTCGTCCCATGCCTTGTCGTCGGCCGGGTCGGATTGCACCTTCTTGAGCGCTGCCTTGAGCTTGTCCGAGGATCCCTTGTCGGAATCAGGAGAACGCGAGCCCGTGGAGCTGGAATCCCGTTTCATGTCCCCTCGCAAGAGCAGAATTGGAGGGGTCGGATACTAACAGGTTCAGCAATGGAAAGGAGTTGTGTTTTCAAGAAGTTGCGGACTAGCCGCGCGCACGCCGGCGCGATGGCCCCTTCATGCTGGTAAGGAGCGCCGCTTAAGGCGCGCGACAGGTCGGGCGTAGGCAAAGGAAGGGTGGATCGCCGTGCGCGGGCACGGGAAGGTCCACCTCGAAATGCCATCCCGTGCCGATGGCTCGGAGATGCACGCTGTCCCCGTCGGGCAAGTTCTCGACCATGAAGCGGCAGTTGTGGTCGAAGTCCGCCGTCAGCAACTGCTCTTCGCCGCCCTTGGATAGGACCTCCACGGTGTCCATGGGACACGTCTGTCCCGGCTTGATGCCGAACCCGCCCGACAGGCTCGCGGCCGGCTCCAGCGTCACCAGCAAGTCGCTTCTGGGCGCCGCCATCGCGTGCACGGTTAGGCGGCGCCGGCCCTCGCCCTGAAAGACCAGATCGTAGGTTTTCCCCGGGGGCAAGCCGTCAAGGGCGAACTCGCCGTTGTCGTCGCATGACGACATCGCCGCCATCAGGTGCGTGCCCGGGAGCTCCGCGCGCACGCACGCGTCCACGCACGGTCCGTCGCAGCCTTCGACCCGGCCTTCGATGGCGACGCCGGGGCCAAGTGTCAACACGACCTCGCGATCTTCGCCGGTGGCCAGGCCATCGACCTCGGCGACCGCGACCTCGTCACCCGCCGTCGCCATCAGGGCGTAACTGCCGGGCGGTAGATTCATCTCGAAGACCCCGTCCTTGTCGATCTCGGGTTGGTAGTCGCGGGTTCCGTCGTCCAGCTTGAGCTCGACCCTTTCGTGCAAGGCCGTTCGGCTCAGCATGCGACCGTGAATCTTCGCCATGGCGAGTGGATCCGGCGGACGCGGCTCCTCGGTCCGTGCTGGCTTCGCCTGCGCTGCTGCCCTGACCGCGAGCTTGGGCGGCGCCATCGTCCCCTCGTCGGCCGGCTCGGTCAAAGGCTCTGCGCTCGCCACTGCCCGCGGGTGGCGCGCCCGCAAGGCCTCTATTGCCGTCATGACCACCGACGCTGCGGCTGCTGACACTGCCAATCTGAGCGCGAGCCTGGACATCACCTTCAAAGACCCTGACAACCGCGGTACGTTCAGGTTCCCGGAAAATGAAGGACCACGCGCTGCTAGATCCCGCCCTGGGCGCCGGCCGCAGGTGCTGTGCCAGGCCGCAGTCTCAGACTGGCACGCGCCTAAGCGCCTCGGCAGCAGAGGGCAGCAGCTCTTCAGCGCGCGCTCTCAGTGAAACCACGCCCGCAACAGGCGCCGCAACGGGATCAATCGACAAAACCGGAACACCGCGATCAAGGGCAGCATTCAATACCAAGTCAGTCACCCCAACTGAAAAGGACGTGCCAACGAACAATGCCGCATCACAGTGGCTGGCCGCCCGCAATACCCGCGCCCAGCCATAGTCCTGGTGGCTGTCGTAATACTCGTCGAACCAAAGCACATGCTGGCGCATCACCGCCTGACAACGCGGACAGCGGGGCAAATTCGCGTCCGAGGGATCCGCCACGAACCTCGCCAGATCGAAATCCGCGCGCGGCAGCGACCCCACCGGCGCCCCGTGCTCGCAACCCAGTCGTGGGCAGCGAACCCGATCCGCCCGCCCGTGAACCTCGATCAGATTGCGCGAGCCCGCCTGCCGGTGCAGGCCATCGATGTTCTGCGTGACGAGCAAGAGCTCCCCACCCGCAGCCTCAACCAAGTCTTCCAGCGCGACCAACGCCGAATGCGCCGGATTCGGCCGCGCGCCTACCGTTTTTTCGAAGCGCGAGAGATACCAGCGCCAAGACCCCACCGGATCCTCGCGGAAGTATCGGAAGGTCCCCAATTCAGTCACGTCCTTCTTCCAAATCGCCCCGGGGTCGTCGCCCCGAAAAGTGGGAATCCCGCTGGCCAAGCTGATCCCCGCGCCGGTCACCACAAGCAGTTGTCCGCGCGCATGGGTGCGGAAGAGGGAGACGAGCTCTGCGACAGGGTTCATGGGCAAGGCGCAGCGAGAAGGGCCCGGACGCGATCAGCGGGTCGGCGCGGGCGGGGCAGCGGGGACGCCGGGATAGACCGCTTGTCGATAGGCAAGCTGTGCCTCCAGCTCTTGGATACGCGCGAGCACGGTCTCTCGACGAGGGCTGTCCGGAGCCCTACGCAGATACTCCTGATAGGCCGCGAGCGAGCGCGCCGGGTCGAGAAGTCGCCGGTAGCAGATCGCCAGGTTGTAGAGGAACGCCGGGTCCTGGTTTAGACGATAGGCCCGATCGAATTCCGCGGCGGCGTCGGCAAAGCGGTTGGCCGCGAAGAGCTGCTTGGCAAGCTGGTCCGGCTCGGGCGCCGGCGCTCGCGGGGGCGACGCTGGGGCAACCGGCGAAGGGGCCGCGGCCGTTCGCGAAGGAACGTAGACCGGCTGCGCTACCGGCGCGGCCGACTGGGACGGAGCGTAGCTCGGCTGCGGTGGTGGCGTGGCCGTTCGCGGGGCCCAGGGGCTTGGCTGAGTGGGCGCCGCGGGCGGCTGGGCTGGCAGTGGGGCGGCCGGCGAGGTCCACGGGCTCGCCTGCGGGGGCGGAGCGAGTGGCAGCTGGGGAGCAAAGCTCGGCTGTGGCGGCGGCGCGAGCGCCTGTGGCGGTGGCCAAGGGTTGGTGGCAGGGGCGCTCGGTCCCCCAGGCTGTGAAGCGCCCTGGGCTGGGACGACACAGCGCCCCTTCTCGCAGACCCGGCCCCCCTTGCAGTCCGCGTCCTCGACACACTTGGCCGAGGCCATTGCGCTGGCTGTCTGCAGCCCGACCACGACTGCCACCGCACACCATCGCGTCCCACGCAGATATGACGAACTCTGCAACACGGGGCTCCTTTCCACTTGGTTTGTGACGGACATCTCGACGGTACACCATCAAGCGCGACCGGACAACCGGCGCCATCGGATCAGGGTAGACACACTTTCACCGCGGCCTTGCCTCCCCAGCGCTCGAAGAGCTTTGCTCCGGCGGTGTTGATCTTCTCCCGGGTCTTGGGTCTGTGGTCGCCACTGCCGGGAAACAGAACGTAGACAATTCCCTTGGGCAGGCTTTGTCGGGTGCCCACGGCATCCGGTACGGGACTTCCGCGCAATTGATTGGCCAAGCAGAGAGAGCCTTCGCCCAGCCTGTCTTTGGGTCCTTGATCGGCGTAGATGGCGTAGACCACTTTGCCGTTGTTTTGGTTTACCACCGCCACAAGATCGCCCAGGTGTACTTGGCCCGCGGCGGTCAAAGCCTCGGGCAGCGCCACGTAGGGGATGGTGGCCGCGTCCACATAGCGCCTAGAATCAGTGACAGGGAATGTGGAATTCTGCAGCGACGTCATGCTTACGAAGTAGCCGGGCGCAGGATCCGCGGAACCTTGTACGACCGGTTCGCCGTCTTTGGTCACCAGCGCCCACCAATGGCCGGGGCGACCGGCACCCGAGAGGCGGTTCAAAGCCCCACTGTCGTGAGGATGATAGGCCCTGGGCGCGCCGTCTACGTCGATGGTCATGCCGGATCGGAAGAGGACGGCGTTTGGGTGCCCTTCCTGCCTCCAGACCGTCACACTGCCGACCGTCGCAAGCGGGACACACTGCGCAGGCACCCTCGGCCCGGCGGCAGGGATGAGGAAGACACCCATCGCCACGCACGCGTGCGCCAGCCGCGAAAAGCCTGCTTGCAAGAGCAACGATGCGAGCTCGAACATCGCCCTATTGTAGGGCTAGCCGCGCACCGGGCGCTCGCCGTGACGGCGAATCTTTGCTTCCAGCTCGCGCGCCTGTTCTTCCAGGTGCCACGGCCGGGCTTCGTACACGTCGTCGAACAGTGACGCAAGCGGCGGGCGCGGCGGCACGGCTTCGGTCTCTTTCACCAGGGCGGCGAAGCGCGCGTCGAAATCCTTGCGCAGGGTCTCTTCGTCGCCGACGCTCCACACGTGCTTGGCCTCGCAGTAGGCGCGGAAGCGTTTGATGGGATCGGAGGGCTCCCAGTCTTTGGCCTCGGCCGGATCGCGGTACACGGTCGGATCGTCCGACGAGGTGTGGGCGCCGCGCCGGTAGGTCAGCGCCTCGATCAGCGTCGGGCCCTCGCCCGCCCGGGCGCGCGCGGCCGCTGCCGCGGTCACGTGAATCAGCGCCAGCAGGTCGTTGCCGTCGACCAGAACGCCCTTCATGCCGTACGCAATCGCCTTTTGCGCCAGCGTAGGCGACGCGGTCTGGACAGAGCGCGGGGTCGAGATGGCCCAGCCGTTGTTGCGCAGCAGGAACAGGCAGGGCGCCTTGTGGACCTGGGCGAAGTTGCACGACACGTGGAAGTCGCCCGTCGATGTGGCGCCGTCGCCGAAAAACACCAGGCTGACCTCGTCCCTGCCGCGAATTTTGGCCGCCATGGCCATACCGACCGCGTGCGGGATCTGGGTGCCGACCACGGAGCTTACCGACATGAAGTTCACGTCGCGTGCGGTGTGGTGGGCGGGAAGCTGGCGCCCCTTCACCGGATCCTCGGCGTTCCCGTAAAGCTGGCACATCATCGTGCGCCAGGGATAGCCGCGGAAAAGCGCGGTGGCCTGCTCGCGGTAGCAGGAAAAGATCCAGTCGGAAGGACGCAACGCCCAGGTCGGCCCCACCAGCGTCGCCTCCTCGCCCCACGCGGTCAGGTAGAACCCGATGCGGCCCTGGCGCTGGAAGCGCAGCAGCTTCTCGTCGAGCAGGCTGCTTTCGATCATGGCCACCAACATGCGGCGCAGCTCGGACCCCGGGATGTCGGGTTCGAGCTCGGGCCGGCAGATTTGGCCGTCCGGGCCCAAAATTCGCAGGACTTCGATCTTCACGCGCCGACTTGCCTATCGACCGAACCGAGGGTTGTCAAGGTCGACCGCGTGGAAGAAGATAGGCGCCGCCGTGAAGCTTTCGCCGGGAGACATCGTCGCGTACCAGGCCGTCGACCATCGGGTCGAAGGCATCCTCGACTACGCCCTGCCCGATCGCTCGCTGCGCCTGGTGTCCATGGTCGCCGGCGATAAGCAGCGATTCGTGGAACCGGTCGTGGTTGCGGAGCGCGTGCTGGTGCTGTCGGACATCGATCCGCTCGACATGAGCTCGCCTCCACCCGACACCATCTACCACCACGGGGAAAGCTTCCTGCGCAAGCTCTCGGGCCAAGCGACGGTGAAGATCACCGGCCAGGTCGCGGGCCGGAAGCCCGGCACCTGCACGGTGTGGCGCTACCGCGCCGCGGGTGGCCAATTTCTGCAAATCGAGGCATGGCCTGATCGTATCCGATTCCTTGCGGGCGCCGCTATTCACAAGGGCATGCTAGAAGTACGGCCCGCAACGCCCTAGCTATTCCAAAGGAGAAACGCAATGTACAAAGTGGTGCTGCTTCGCCACGGCGAAAGCGAATGGAACCGCGAGAACCGCTTCACCGGTTGGACCGACGTGGACCTGTCGGAAAAAGGCCTCGCGGAAGCCAAGGCGGCCGGCAAGCTGCTGAAACAAGAGGGCTACGTCTTCGATGTCGCCTTCACCTCGGTGCTCAAGCGCGCGATCCGCACGCTGTGGCTGGCGACGGACGAGATGGAGCTACTCTGGATTCCGGTTCATCGGGACTGGCGCCTGAACGAACGCCACTACGGTGGCCTGCAAGGCCTGAACAAGGCCGAGACCGCGGCCAAGTACGGCGAGCAGCAGGTGAAGGTGTGGCGCCGCAGCTACGACATTCCGCCACCGCCGCTCGAAAAGACCGACCCGCGCTTCCCCGGCAACGACCCGCAGAAGCGCTACGCGGACCTCAAGGCCAACGAGCTGCCCGCCACCGAGTGCCTGAAGGACACGGTCGCGCGCTTTTTGCCCATGTGGCACGACACCATCGCGCCGACCATCAAGGCGGGCAAGCGCGTGGTCATCGCGGCCCACGGCAACAGCCTGCGCGCGCTGGTGAAGTACCTCGACAATGTCTCCGACGCCGAAATCGTCGAGCTGAACATCCCCACCGGCATCCCGCTGGTGTACGAGCTGGACGCCAACCTCAAGCCCATCAAGCACTACTACCTCGGCGACCAAGCCGCCATCGCCGCCGCCATGAACGCGGTCGCGAATCAAGGCAAGGCGAAGTAGTAGGAAACTTCGGCGCTGCGCCTAGTCGCCCTGATCGAGAACGAAGACATCGCCCTAACAATCCTCAGCGCGATACGCGTGCCCAGCGAGGTTCCCCGTCATCGCTGCCCTCTGCCCGGCCAAGCCGAGGGCAGCGATGACGGGGTGAAAGCCATCCGGTCCGGGGTGTTCGGTCGGGTGCCTGCTGGCATACCCCGAGCCCGCACAACCCGCCCGAAGGGTTTCCTCGCGTTGACATGCCACGCCAAGTGTGGTTTGGTCGCCGCGACCAGCGTGGCTCCGCTTCCAGTAGAAAGGACCAATGTGATGTGTTCAGTGACGTGGCTAACTCGGCCGACGGGCGCGACGAGACTTATCGGTTGGGGAGCGTGCATGCTCGTGCTGATTACGAGCGGTGAGACGCGTTCGTGGGCGCAATCCGCACAGCAACCTGCCTCGGCAAACGGAACCCCACAACAGCCGACGTATCCTGCCCAGCCCTCCCCTGGCTATCCTGCCCAAGCTGGCAGCGCTGGCCAGCCTGTCCCCTCGCCCGCTACTCAATCGGCCCCGAGCTACCATCAGCAGGGCACCCCGGATCAATACGGCCAATCGGGTTACGCAGTCTCGCCCAATGCTGCGCAAGATCGACAGTCTGGGCCAGCCCCCATCTGCATGCCGGCGTGCCGGCGGGGCTACATGTGCCTTGGTGGCCAGTGTGTCAGCGAATGTAATCCTCCTTGTCCCGGTACCCTGGAATGCTGGCAGGGCGCTTGTATCGCGGCCGACGCCGCGGCTGATCTGGCCCTGTCCGACGTAACCCGGGAGAAATCCCGCTACGTCGGCGGAGGGATCGGCGTTCGTTTTGGGGCTCGAGCAAACGATGAGAACGGCGGCACTCGGAACGGCGCCTTCATCAGCGCCGAGGTTGGAGGCAAGTACGTGGGCTTCGAGCTCAACGCTTCGTTTGCAGACTCGGTGGGCTCCATTGCGCCCATGTTCGCCTTTCACATTCCCATCGTACTTTCGCAGCAGATTCACCTTTATCTGGAGCCCGGAATGGCCGTGGGACCGGAGTTTCAGCGCTCGACTTTCAATCGTATGGACTGGGAGTATAACTGGAGCGACTCACGCTGGAGCGTGAGCCCCCGCATCACTCAGCGCGTTCGGCTCCGTTGGGATCCCCTGCCAAGCGTGAGTGTGTGGTTCGACCCGTGCTCCATCGACATTCTCCCGCTCACCGCGTATTCCGCAGGCGACAATAACGACTACGTTCGGGTGTACTGGAATTTTGGATTTGCGGCCGCCTTCCGCTATTGAGCCCCGCTCGGGGCAGGCCGCCTACTGCTGGCTCGCAACAGCGGCTTCCGTGCGAGGTGCCCAATCGTTTCGAATGGCAGCACGACTGGGAATCCCACTACCCCCGTAACCCCGGCGCTTCGTGGCCACTGCGGGCGACGTATTCCAGGTAGCCGCCCCCGTAGGTGTGGATGCCGTCGGGAACCAGCTCGAGCACGCGGTTCGAGAGCGCGCCCAGAAAACGCCGGTCGTGCGACACGAAGAGCATGGTGCCCTCGTAATCCTTGAGTGAAGTCAGCAGCATCTCCTTGGTCGCCAGATCCAGGTGGTTGGTCGGCTCGTCGAGCACCAGCAGGTTGGGCTTGGCGTAGAGCAGGCGCGCCATCACCACGCGCGCCTTTTCGCCGCCCGAGAGCACGCGGCAGATCTTGTCGATGTCGCTGCCGGAAAACCCGAAGCAGCCCCCCAGGGTCTTGAGCGTGCCCACGCTGGCGAGCGGGAACGCCTCCTCCAGGATCTCGTACACGGTCTTGTCGGGATCCAGCAGCTCCATCGCGTGCTGGGCGAAGTAACCCATGCGCACGCCGGCACCGATGGTGACAGTGCCAGCGTCAGGCGCGATCTCGCCCGCCACCAACTTGAGCAGCGTCGATTTGCCCGCGCCGTTGATGCCCATCACGGCCCAGCGCTCTTTGCGCCGAATCATCAGGTCGAGGTTCTGGTAAATCTGGCGCGAGCCGTAGCCCTTGCACACGCCTTCCATTTTCACCACGTCCTCGCCCGAGCGGGGCGTTTCGGGAAACTCGAAAGTCAACGTCTTGCGCCGGCGCGGCGGTTCGAGCTTTTCGATCTTGTCGAGCTTCTTCACCCGCGACTGCACCTGCGCGGCGTGCGAGGCCTGCGCCTTGAAGCGCTCGATGAAGCGGATCTCCTTGGCCAGCATTGCCTGCTGGCGCTGGTACGCGGCCTCGGCCTGCACCTCGGTAAGCGCGCGCTGTTTTTCGTAGAAGTCGTAGTCGCCCGAGTAGGTGGTGAGCACGCCGCCGTCGATCTCGACGATCTTGCTCACCACGCGGTTCATGAACTCGCGGTCGTGCGTGGTCATCAGCAGCGCGCCGTCGTGCGCCTTGAGAAACCCTTCCAACCAGATGATGGACTCGATGTCGAGGTGGTTCGACGGCTCGTCGAGCAGCAGGACGTTGGGGCGCATGAGCAATATGCGCGCCAGCGCCACGCGCATCTTCCATCCGCCCGACAGATTGCCCACGTCGCCGTCCATCATTTCTTGCGAGAATCCCAGCCCGGCCATGATCTCGCGCGCCCGCGCCTCCAGTGCGTAGCCACCCAGCTCGTCGAAGCGCGCCTGCACGTGTCCGAATCGATCGACCACAGCATCGAGCTGGTCGATCCGCGCGGGATCGGCCATGGCCTCTTCCAGCTCGCGCATTTCCCTGGCCAGCGCCGACACCGGCCCTGCGCCGTCCATGGTGGCGGCGAGCGCGCTCTCGCCCTTCATCTCTCCCACGTCCTGACTGAAGTGGCCGATGGTCACGTTGCGGTCGATGGCGATTTGCCCGTCGTCGGCCGATTCCTCGCCCATGATCAAACGGAACACGGTGGACTTGCCCGCGCCGTTCGGTCCCACGAGCCCGATCTTTTCGCCGCGCTGGATGGCGGCGCTCGCGTCCACAAAAAGGATCTGCGGTCCGTGTTGCTTGCTGATGTTGTCGAGTCGAATCACGCGCGCTATCTAGCACAGTCGCGTACAACCGCGGCTATTTGCCAGCTCTCTTCTCGATGAGCTTGTACGCGAGGGTCAGCTTCTGTGCCAGCTCGGTGGCGGCTTTCTGTTTTTCCGGAGACCTCGCGTGGCGATCGGGATGGTACTTGCGCATGAGGATCCGGTACGACTTGCGCACGGTCGCGAAGTCGGAACCGAAGGGAACCTCCAGCGCGGCGTAGGCGCGACGAAGCTCATCGTCCGCGGGGACGGCGCCGCCGGGTGACCTGCCGGGCTCGCGCGCGCCGGCGGCTCGGCCGTGCGTCGGGCCGGTCGCGGGCCTCGGTTGCGGTCGCGACGTCGATCCCCGCGCGGCGGCCTGACGGGTGCGATAGCGGCGCTCGATTTCGGCTTCCAGCTCCGCGTCGGAAAGCTGGTCGAGGCTGAAGCGGCGGTACAGATCCTCGTCGGGATCGACCAAGCGATCGGGTTCGGGCTCCGCCGCGTGATCGAGCAGGGAATTCAGTTCCGAGCGCGCCAGATTAAGCAGCCGCTTGCCGATGCTCATTGGCCTCAGTGTAGCATTGCTCAGCGACCGTAAGGCTCGCCGCGAATAACCGAGATCGCCCGATAGATCTGCTCGCAAAGAATCACGCGGGCCAACCGGTGCGGCAGGGTCAGGGGCGACAGAGACAGCCTGCGCTGTGCATGCCCCACTGTCGCGGCGGAAAGCCCGTCCGCGCCGCCGATCAGAAACACCAGGGCGCGCGAGCCCTGCACCATGCGCTTGTCGATGTACATCGTCAGTTGGGCGGTGTCCCAGGCGTCGCCGCCGGGTTCGAGCGCGATCACCTCGGCGCCCGCGGGCAGTCCGCGCAGAAGCGATTCATCGTCGCCGACCTCGTCCACCTCGACGGGAAGGTGTCGGCGCGCGCGTTCGACGTATTCGTCGCACAGCGACTGCATGCGCTTGTCGCGCATCTTGCCGACCGCGCGAACCAGGATCTTCACGCGATGCTGTCGCCGCCAGGCCCGTCGAGCTTCGGCTCGGATTTCGCCTCGGCCGGCACCTGAAGCTTCACGCGCGGGGCATCGATCCACAGGCTCTCGATGTCGAACACCTCGCGCAGTGGGTGGTAGAAGACGTGCATCACCACGTCGCCGAAATCGATGAGGACCCAACGGCCGTTGCGTGCGCCCTCGCGACCGAGGGGCCGGCGCCCGAGCGCCGCCATCGACTGGCACACGCCTTCCGCAATTGCGTCGACCTGGCGGTCGCTGCGACCGCTGACCACCGCGATGAAATCGGCGTAGCTGGCGCGGCCACACACGTCGATGAGAATCGGATCCACGGCCTTCTTGTCGAGCGCGGCGGCCACGGCGGCCTTGGCGGTGGCCAGCGATTCGCGCCGGCCGCGATCGTCCGCGGGACGCAGGACCGGTGCATCCGACGGTTGTGGCCGCCGCGGGCGCAGCTTGGGCCTTGGGACCTGCTTGCGCGCTACCTTCTTCCTGCCGCCAGCGGCAGCCTTCGCGGTGCTCGGGTTCTTCCTCTTCTTGGTCGGGGCTTTGCGCGTCGTCACGTAAGCTGAATGTTAGCAAAGCACGACCGGCCACTCAATCATTGCAGCACGCTTGTCACTTGGTTGGTCATATTCCTCGGTTCCAGCGCGCTTCAAATCGCAGGACCGCGTCCTCGATGAAGCCGGCGCCCGCGCGGGCCAAGGCCTGGTCCACCGACTGGGCGGCCCGGTCGAGCCAGGTCATTTCCTCGGGCGACGCCTCGGGAAACGCATCGAGAATGTCGGGATTGCCGCCGCTGCGGACGAATCGTTCTCCCAGCTTTCCGAATTTCTGCCAGACCCAGCCTGGTGCTTCCAGCAGCGACCGTCCCAACAGGCGCCCGCCGCCCCGAAATGCCTCAAGTACGGGTCCCGCCGACAGGTCGGCCGCTCCCACGTCGAGGCACGCGCACAGCCGTTCGGCTGTGGCCGCGCTGATGGGGCCTCCCACGTGCAGCTTCGCGCAGTAGTGGTCGAACAGGGTGGCGCGCAGGTAAGTTCGCGCCATGTCCTCGGCACTGCGCCCTGCCGCGAGCAATGCCAAGAACTTCCTACCCGCGAACTTGGCGACCAACGCCGCGACCGCGGTGAACGACAAGCTGGTTGCGGCTCCCAGGCCGCTCGCATCGGCCAGAATCTCCGCGCTCTTCGGCGGCAAATCGACTTGCCTCAGGGTCGCGAGGCGCTGGTAGAGCCCGGCACCGATGCGGCGGCAGAGCAGATCGTCCGCGACCGGCAGGGGGAAGAAGCCGCGAATCGCGCTGGCCAGAAGCGCGCGGCGAATGATGAGCCCGCGATGCTCGCGCAAGTGCGCGAGGCGGTCGCCCTGATCGGGCAGCACGGGCTCTGCGTGCACAACGGGGATGAGCTCGTCGTCCTTCACTAGGGGGAACTCTTTCGCAACGCCGAGCCCGCAGAGGCGGCAATTCCGCCGAGCAGCGCCTTCTCTTCCGGCACAGTTCGCTGCCGAGTACGAAGGGGCTCACTGGCGGGCAACACCAGCGCGGCGACCTGTCCGACTTGGTCTACGGTCATCGACACGGCGATGTCGCCCTCAATGGGAACGCCGTCACGGGTGGCATCAAAGCTGGTTTTGCACCCGAACTCGCGCAGGACCTTGTCGCCGGCCTCCAGTGTCGCCTTTCCCTCCAGGGTCTTCACGGTAACGCTGTCACGCCACTTGCGCACACCTTCGGCGGGCGCGAATCGGGCGGGCAGGTTTTCTTTGCGAGCGCTTAGGCGAAGTCGAAGCTCGCCGGCGCCACCTTCCAACTCGATTTGCCTGCGTACGATTTCCCAGGCGGACCAGGGCCCGCCCAGCGCCTCGCTGAGGTACCGCGCACTTTCGGCATCCTCGGCGGCCCTGCGAATCATCTTGCCGTATCGGAGCGCCACCGCCAGCGCGCCGCCGACCTTGACGATCTCGCGCCCGCCGTCCTGGTCGTTGCTTTCGAGCAGCCTGAAATCGCCGTTCCGGTCCATCCACAGGTCGGTCGTGGTGGTCACCGACGGCGGCGAAGCGGGCGCGCTGCCGGCTTCCCCACCACCCCCGCCAGCGCGATCCACATGAAAGGTGATTGTTGCGTGAACGTGGCCGCCGCCCAGCTTGCGTAGCTCGGCCGCAAAGCTCTTGGGCGAAACTGCGTCATCCAAAATCTCCGCCGCTGCGCGCGCGGCGGCGGTCTTCTTGCCGGAGCAACCGGCAAGGGTAACGACGAGCATCGGGGCGACGAGTGCTTTCAAACCGGTCGAACACATCAAGAGGCGACGAAATCTACCACCAAATGTTACCGTCTAGCGGTGAACCCAGCTCTGGCAGAGGCTCTGGCGCCTTGGCGGATTCCGGCGCTCGTCGGCGCGGCCGGCTTCGGTGCGCTTTGGGGCAGCTTCCTCAACGTTTGCATCGCGCGCGTTCCGCGCGGCATGTCGGTGGTTTCGCCGCCGTCCCACTGTTTTGCCTGCGGCGCTCGCGTGAAGGCCCGCGACAACATTCCGATCGTGTCCTACCTGCTCTTGCGCGGGCGCTGCCGAAGCTGCGGCGCCAAGTTTTCCGCCCGCCACGCCCTGGTCGAGGCCCTGGCGGCCGCGCTGTCGCTGCTGGTTTTCTGGACCTTCGCGCTGGATCCGGCGCCGCTGCCGCTTGGCGTGCGCATCGCCCGCTATGCGGTGTACTTCGCCTTCACAGCCGTCCTGACCGTGCTGACCTTTATCGACCTCGACACCAAGCGACTGCCCGACATCATTACCTTGCCGTCGGTGGTGGTGTTCTTCGCGGGCGGCTTTGCGACGGGCGAAGTCGCGTGGCTGGAACGGCTGATCGGCGCGGCAGCGGGCTATCTGGCGGTGCGCTTGATCGCGGATGCCTACTACTACTCGACCGGGCGCGAAGGTCTTGGGCTTGGTGACGGAAAGCTGCTGGCCGTGATGGGGGCGCTGCTGGGATGGAAGGCACTACCGCCCATCGTCTTCTGCGCCTCATTCATGGGTGTGCTGATCAGCGTGCCGGTGCTGTTCGCTAAGCGAAGAAAGCAACGCGGGGCCTCGCCGCAGAATGCGGACGCCGCCCCGACAGGCCCGCCCGCGCTCCCTGGAGCATCCGAGAGTCCCGCGCCACCCACGTCGATTCGACTTACCGAAGTTCCGTTCGGGCCCTTCCTGACGGTCAGCGCGCTCGGCTATTTGTTCCTGCACAACCAGGTGCGCGTGATTATCGAACGCGTCGTCCTCGGGGAGTAACTGCCCAGGGCCGAAAGCTGCGCCCGCCGGGGACTACAGCGGCGCCTTAGCTTGACACGGTATAGCCGTCGCGATATATATGGCGTGCATGCACAAGACCACCATGTACCTGGACGACGACCTCTACGCGCGCATCCAGCGCGCGGCGGACGCCGCCGGCCGCACCCAGGCGTCGCTCATGCGCGAGGCGGTCGCGGTGTACTTGGCGGGCGGCAAGACGCGGCGGCCGCGCAGCCTGGGGCTCGGACGGAGCGGCACGGGCGACCTCAGCGAGCGCGCCGAAGAATTGCTCGACGGCTTCGGTGAGTCGTGATCGTCGCGGACACGGGCGGCATCTTGGCACTGCTCGACCGCGACGACCGGCATCACGAAAAGGTGAAGCGTTTCTTTGCCGAGTCGCAAAGCATCTGGACTTTGCCCTGGGCCATCCTGCCCGAGGTGGACTATCTGGCGAGCAAGAAGCTGGGCAGCCACGTGGCGATCGCGTTCCTGCACGACGTGGAGGACGGCCATTTCCTCGTCGATGCACACGCATCCCGCGATCTGCCGCGCGCCGTCGCCCTTTGCGAAAAGTACGCGGATCTCGACCTCGGCTTGGCGGACGCCGTGGTGATGGCACAGGCCGAACGGCTGCGCGCCAGCGCCATCGTCACGCTCGACGAACGCCACTTCCGTACCGTGCGCCTGTCGCTCAAGACGCAACCGCGATTGGTTCCGCTCGATCGGTAGTCGCCGGTCGGCGGGCTTCGTTGTAGGCTTGCCGCCTCATGAAGGGATTCCTGCTCGGGCTTCTGGTCGCCGCGCTCGGCGTCGGCGGCTACCTTTTCTGGCAGCATCAGAACGCAGCCAGCAGGGTGGCGGTGGTCAAACCTGCCGAGCCCACGCCGGCGGCCGCGAGCAAGAAGCCCCACAGGCGCGCCCACGGTGCCGTCCGCATCGCGCGTGGTTCCCCCGCCGAAGGCCCGACGGCAGGCGAATCCGAGAGCGAGCCCGTGCGGCTTTCCGCCGCGGACTTGCGGCCGGTGGCCCAGGGCGACGATTTGTCTACGCCTGACGTGCTTCGCCTGGACATGTCGAGCGACAAGGAATTGCCCGAGCTCAGCCAAGACCAAATCGACGAACGGTTCCGCGCCGAGGAATCGGCCATCCTCGAGTGCATCACACGCGCGCGGCCCGATCCGGAAACCTATGTTCCTGGCAAGGTCACGGTCAAATTCCGTATCCAGCGAGCCGGCACTGTGCGCGGGGTGCGCGTCGAGGCGCCCGCGGTCTTGCAGCGCAACGGACTTTTTGGCTGCATCAAGGGCGTGGTGGGCCGCCTGCGCTTTCCCTCCGCCGGCACCAGCCAGATCATCAGCTATCCGTTCAGGCTCAGTTGAGCGCCCACGAGGGCGGCCATGTTTCCCGAGAGCGCGAGCGCGAACGCTTCGGCTGTCAGCGGCAGCTTCCTGAACTCGGCCAGCTCGGTTGCCTGATCGTTCCACGGCGCGTCCGTGCCGAACACGATTCGGTGCGGGCTGTGACCGGCCACCACCGCGGCGAGGATGTCGGGCGGGCACCACGTCGGTGCGAAGCTGGTTTCCAAGTACACATCCGTGCCCACCAGGTGATCCAGCACGCCTTGCCAATCGCCCATGCCGCCAAGGTGACAAGCGATGATGCGCAGGTCGGGAACCGCATCGTGCAGTCGACGCAGGCGCAGCGGCGACCCTTCGTCGTCCTTTTCGAACGACGGGTGGTAGCCGCCGTGGATGGCGATAGCCAGGCCTGCGCTGGCGGCTGCCCGCGCGATGCGCACACAGCGCGCATCGTCTAGCGGACAGTGCATATACTGGGGATGGAACTTGAGGCCGCGCAAACCAAGGCGCACGATGCGCTCGATTTCGCTTTCCGGTTCGGGATAATCGGGGTGGACCGAGGCAAAGGGAATGATTCGGTCGCTGGCGATGCTCGCGGACCAGGCGGTGATCTTTTCGACCTGGGTCGGTTTGGTCGCCACCGAACAGAGCACGGCGCGCCCGATGTTGGCGTGATCCATCGACGCCAGGAGTCCTACCAGGGTGCCGTCGTGATGGTTTCGGATCTTGTGCCACCGGCCGTGATCGCGAACCGCGCTCACGCCGCGGGCGGCGAGGGAATCCGGAAATGCATGTGCATGGGCGTCGATGATATCCAAGGCGGCGCGAAGAATAGTGCGCAGCGACGGCGCCCACAAGCACGAGACGGCGGATTTGTCGGTCGGGTTACGTCGCCGTCGGATAGTCGATGTAGCCCTTCGGGCCCGGCGTGTAGAACGTGGATGGATCGGGTGTATTGAGCGGAAGGCTTCGTTGCAGGCGCGTCACCAGATCCGGGTTGGCCAAGAACGGTCGGCCGAAGGCGAAGAGGTCGCCCTTCCCGTCGCGTAGCGCGGCCTCGGCAAGGCCCCGGTCGAGGTTGCCCGAAAGAATCACGGTCCGCGGCCAAGCACGCCGGAGCGCGCGCTTGAGCGCCTCTGGCACCTTGGGTGCGCCCAAGTGGGAGTGATCGACCAAGTGTATGTACTGCAGGCCGTAGGGCGAAAGCCTGGTCACGAGCTCGATATAGGTCTGGTCGATCTCGGGATACGCCTTCATCCCGGCATTCGTGCCGTGGGGCGAAAGCCGGATCCCCATGCGCTGGCCACCAATGGCAGCGGTCACACGCTTGGCCACTTCGACCACGAAACCGATCCGCTTCTCCACGCTGCCGCCCCAGGCGTCGTCGCGCTGGTTGGTGTGCGGACTTAAAAACTGTTCCAGCAAGTACCCGTTGGCGCCATGCAGCTCCACGCCGTCAAACCCGGCCGCCACCGCGTTGCGCGCGGCCTGCGTGTGTTCGTCGACCACCGCCCAGATCTCGGCCTCGCTCATCGCACGCGGTGCTGGGTACGGCTGCGGCCCCTGCGCGTCGGTGAAGATGGTCCCTTCCGCCGCGACCGCGCTCGGCGCCAAAAGCTCGGCCCCAGGCGACAAGTTGAGTGGATGACCCACGCGGCCGGTGTGCATGAGCTGCAAGAATATGACGCCGCTCTTGGCGTGCACCGCCTTGGTGACCTTCTCCCAGCCGGCGACCTGACGCTTCGACCAGATACCAGGAATTCGCGCATAGCCGGTGCCGTTGGGTGACGGCGAGGTTCCCTCGGTGATGATAAGGCCCGCGCTTGCTCGCTGGGCGTAGTACTCGGCCATGAGCTGATTCGCCGTGTTGCTCTCCACAGCACGATTGCGCGTCATCGGCGCCATGACGATTCGGTTCGCAAGCGACAGCTTTCCCAAGGATGCAGGTTCAAACAGCGCCGAGCTGAGCATTTCAATTTCCTTCCGATCAGTTAGATGCATGGGGTCCGCCGCGGACTCCCCCCAAACAAGGGATCCTCGGCCCTTTTCGGAAACAGTGAAGCGGCACCTCGCCCGTCAAATTTCACGGAGTGCCGAACCAGCGTACGATGGAGCGGCCACACATCCCCCGGGAAGTCTCATGCCGCTTCGCTTGTCGACTCGAAAGCTGAGCGTCGCGCTTCCTTTAATGATAACCGCTGCCTGGTGCGGTTCAAACACCAAGTCGGACACCATGGGCGGCGTGCCGGACGCGGCTGCGCGCGATTTGGCGACGCCCACCACGGACTTGGCCCAGGCGTCCCCTGATTGGGCAAGCCATCGACGCAGGACGCTTGGACGATACTCAACCGCCGGCGCGCAGCTCGGCCTTGATTCGATCCAGGGTGCCTTCGACGTCTGCGCGAATCTCGGCCAGGCGTGCTTCACTGTCGGCCTCGCAGCGAAGAACCAGCACCGGCCCGGTGTTCGAGGCGCGCATCAGGCCCCAGCCGCCGCCGAAATTCACGCGGGCGCCGTCCACGTCGATGACCGGGTGAAGCTTCCGGTAGTGATCGCGAGCGCGTTCCACCACCTTGAACTTGATGTCGTCGGGACAGTCCATGCGAATCTCCGGCGTGTTGTGCACAACCGGCAAGCTGTCGATGATGGCCGACAGGGGCGATTCGCTTCGACTTAGTAGCTCGACCACGCGCGCCGCCGCGTAGACGGCGTCGTCGTACCCGAAGTAGCGATCGGCGAAGAACATGTGGCCCGACATCTCGCCCGCCAGCACCGCCTTTTCCTCCTTCATCTTCACCTTGATGAGCGAGTGCCCGACCTTCCACATGATGGCGCGACCGCCGTGCGCCGCGATGTCGTCGTACATCACCTGGCTGCACTTCACCTCGCTGACGAAGGTCGCGCCGGGTCGCGTGCGCAGGATCTCGCGCGCAAACAGCATCAAGAGCTGGTCGCCCCACACGATGCGCCCCAGCGGATCCACCACGCCGATGCGGTCGGCGTCGCCGTCGAGCGCGATGCCGATTTCAGCGCCGGTCTGCTGCAGACGCGCCACCAGCGCTTCCAGGTTCTTCGGCACCGTCGGATCAGGGTGATGGTTGGGAAAGCGCCCGTCGGGCTCGCAGTAGAGAGGGTCCACGTCGAAGCCCAGCTTGCGCAAGATCGGCACGCAGGAGATCCCGCCCATTCCGTTGCCGCCGTCGACCACCACCTTGAACCGGCGCGGCCCAAGCTGGATATTACCAGCGATGTGCGCGATGTAGGGCGTAAGCACGTCGACGTCTTCGACCTTTCCGGGCGCCACCGCGGGAACGCTTTGCCCCGCACGTCGCGCCTCGATGCGATCGCGCAGGGTCTGGATTTCCTGTCCGAAGATGGTGCCCTTGCCGCGCATGATCTTGAAGCCGTTGTCTTCCTCGGGGTTGTGGCTGGCCGTGATCATCACCCCGCCATCGGCGTTCAGATGAAAGACCGAAAAGTACATTCCCGGCGTGTGGACCATGCCCACGTCCTGCACGTGCAGGCCGGCCGCGCACAACCGCTCGCGCACGATGCGGTGGATGCGCGGCGAGGAGACGCGGCAGTCGCGCGCCAGGGTGATGCGACGGGCGCCGGCCTGGTAGAGGTGCTCGCCGATGGCCTGGCCCAGCTCGGCCACGAAGCCGTCGAGAAAGTCCCGCTCGGCCACACCTCGGATGTCATATTCGCGAAAAACTCTCGGGTTCATGTCGGGTCTCACAATCTACAGGAGCTGATGTCGCTTGTCCGCTGCAAGTGCGTCGACCACCGCGCGAACCTCCTGTGCGCGATCCTTCTTCACTACCAGCACCGCGTCCTTGGTCGCCACCACGACAATGTCGTCCACGCCGACCACGCCCAGAAGCGGCGCGCCCGGCTCGCTGACCAGCACGCTGCCCGACACCGCCGACAGTATTACGTCGCCGGAAACCACGTTGCCCGCGCTGTCCTTGTCGCGTATTTCGGACAGCGCCGACCAACTGCCCACGTCGTTCCAGCCGAAATCACCCGGCACCAGGCGAATGCCGCTGGCCTTTTCCATGATGCCGTAGTCGATAGAGATCTTGGGCGCCGACGGGTAGCGCTGCGCCGCCGTTTGCAGCGGATCCTTCGCGGCGCGGATTTCATCCAGGATGGTCGCGAGATCAGGCAGATGCGTCTTCGCTTCCGCCATCAGGCGTCCGGCGGTAAGGAAGAACATGCCGGCGTTCCACAGGAAATCGCCGCCCGCCAGGTAGCGCGCCGCCGTGGGCGCGTCGGGCTTCTCCACGAAGCGCGCGACCTCGAACACGCCGTCGCGCACAGGCTTTCCCCGTTGTAGGTAACCGTACCCGGTTTCGGGCCGCGTCGGCTTGATGCCGATGGTGACGATGGTCTCCGCGGCGTGCTCGAAGGCTTTGCCAAGCACCTGCGCGAATCCGGCTTCGTTCGCGATGAAGGCGTCCGACGGCAGCACCGCCAGGCGGGCATCGTCGCCAGCCCGACGGGCCACCATCACCGCACCCAGCCCGACGGCAGGGCCGGTGTTGCGCGCGGCCGGCTCCGCGACCAGGTTTTCCGGCGGAAGGTCAGGCAGCTCGCGGAGAATCGCATCGGCTTGGTCCGCTGCGGTTACCACCAGGGTGTGCTCGGGATCCAGAACGCGAGTGGTTCGACGAAAGGTCGCCGCCAGAAGCGACTCGCGGCCACCCAGGGTTAGAAGCTGCTTCGGTCGGCTGCGCCGGGAAGCTGGCCACAGCCGAGTCCCGCCGCCGCCGGCGAGAATCAGCGCGTACACGGAAGACTTGGACATCGCCCCACTTTATCTCAAGATGTTGTGAGTAAGTCGATGGTCCTCGCAGTCTTTCTCGTGATTTCCGGCCTCGCCCTGTGCAGCTACGGGGTCGTGCTCGCCAGCAAAACGAGGCGGCCCGTCGATCTGCTGGGCGCGCTGCTGGCGGCCGCGGGTCTCGGCACCGCTATTCTCGGCGCCGGGCGCCTGCTATCGCAGCGATTTTGGTCGGGCTAGGGGCTGCAACGGCAGCTCGGAGAAACCGCAGGGCAGGTCAGAGCACCGACCCGGCTGTCCCGAGGATTGTGGCCAGATCTTCGCGTTCCAGTGTCTCGCGCTCCAGCAGTGCCGCGATCAAGCGGTCCAGCTCCGCTCGCTGCTTGGTCAGCATCGCGCTGGCCTCTTCCAGCGCGCGACCCAGGATCCTGCGAGCCTCCTCTTCGATCACGCCAATGGTCAAGGGGCTCGTCCCGCTATCGGTCCCCATGCGCCGGCCAAGGAACGGATGCTCGGCCTCGTGGTCGTAGTACGCAGGCCCTAAACGTTCGCTCATCCCGTAGTGGGCCACCATGTGCGAAGCCAGCCGTGTCGCCTCCTTCAGGTCGTTCTCGGCGCCGGTTGAAATGCTGCTCAAGACCAGACGTTCGGACGCGTAGCCACCCATCAGCACACGCAGACGGGACTCGAGCTCCGCCTGCGCCATCAAGTGGCGGTCGGCGCCCGGACTCTGTTGCGTCGCCCCCAGCGCCATCCCGCGCGGGATGATGGTCACGCGATGAAGCGGCTCCGCCTCCGGCGAGAAGCGCGCTACGATGGCATGTCCGGCTTCGTGAACCGCAACCCGCCGCTTCTCCTTGGCATCCAGCTTCGACTCGCGCGGGTCGCCGAGCACGATCTTGTCGAAGGCCTCGGCAAAATCGTCGGCCGCCAGACTGTCCCCGCCCTTGCGCGTGGCCGAGAGCGCGGCCTCGTTGACCAGGTTGGCAAGATCCGCGCCCGAGAAGCCGGGGGTATTCTCGGCGATGCGCTGAAGGTCGACGTCGGCGGCAAGCGGTTTTCCCTTGGTGTGCACGCCCAGGATCGCCTTGCGCGCGGCCAACTCGGGTCGATCGACCAGGATGCGGCGGTCGAAACGGCCCGGTCGCAGCAGCGCCGGATCCAGGACATCCGGACGGTTGGTCGCGGCGATGACCACGACCAGATCTGTGCGGTCGAACCCGTCCATCTCCGAGAGTAACTGATTCAGTGTCTGTTCGCGCTCGTCGTTGCCACCACCTAGCCCGGTCCCGCGCGAGCGCCCCACTGCATCGATCTCGTCGATGAACACGATGGTGGGCGCGCTTTTCTTGGCCTCCTTGAACAAATCGCGGACGCGCGCCGCCCCCAAGCCCACGAACATCTCGATGAATTCCGAGGCGCTGATGGAGAAGAATGGCACGCCCGATTCCCCGGCCACCGCGCGGGCCAACAGTGTCTTGCCGGTTCCTGGCGGCCCGGCCAGGAGCACCCCGCGCGGAACCTTTCCACCGAGGCGCTGGAAGCGTTCGGGCTGCTTTAGAAACTGTACGATCTCTTGCAGGTCCGACTTGGCCGCCTTCAACCCCGCGATGTCGTCGAACCTCACGCTGACCGACGTCGCCTTGTCGAACTTGCGGCTTTGGTTCTTGCCGATGCCTCCGAAAAGGCTTCCCGAGCCCAGCATGCCTTTGGCTCGTTTCGACATCCAGAACCATACCCCGATGATGAGAGCCCAGGGCAGCAGCGTCATCAGTATTTGAAAGCCGAAGGGTTGCTTCTGACTCTTGATGGTGATGCGCACGCCTTTCTGGCGAAGCAGGGGCAAGAGCTGAGCATCGTTGGCAGCAATGTTGGTCTGGAGCTGCTTGGTTTCTCGGCCATCCAACTTCTCGGGTTTCGCCAAGGTAGCGTCAAGAACCTCGCCATCGAACACGACCGACTCGACCTTGCCCTGTTCGATCCATTGGAAGAGCTGCGAGTAGGCGACCGGAGGCTGGCCTGTCCCTTCGGTGCTGGACTTCCAGACCCACATCGCCAACAACATCAGCGGAAGCATGAGCAACATCCGGCGCGATATCGACGGTGGGGGAGGGCCGCCCGGCGGTCGTGATTTCCCATCGTTCGGTGTCGAGTCGGCCATCTCAATAACTCCTTCTTCGATGGTTGCGCGCCTGCCTGCCGCCGCCATCGCGTGAAGTTCTAGCGCCCTGGCAAGGCGAACGCTCACCCGAGATCCTGTCGGTCGCTCGGCGTGCATCAGACCTGGCGCCTAGGACCCTTACGATTCTTCAGGCTTTGTCGCGGGCCGCGCGCTAGGTACCTCAACATGAAAGCCGTAGCAGCTTCCACGTATGGGCCGCTTGCAGGCCTCAAGCAGATGGACTTGCCGCTGCCGACACCTGGACGTGGCGAGGTTCGCGTTCGCGTGGTTGCGTCGGCCCTCAATCCGGCGGACTACAAGGTCTTGCTCGGGAAGATGAAATTCCTGCATGGACGCAATCGGCCGCTTGTCCTCGGCTATGATTTTTCGGGCACCGTCGATGCGGTCGGGCCCGACGTCGACGAGAGGTCGGTGGGCGACGAGGTATTCGGCTTTCTGCCCTACGGTCCCTTCAACAAGCGCGGGGCATTTGCGGAAGCCCTGATCGCGAAGTGCGACGAAATCGCGGCAAAGCCGAAAGGCGTCTCGCACGAGGTTGCAGCGGCGGCGGCCACCACCGGGCTCACCGCGATTCAATCCATGCGTGACCTCGGGCGATTGCCGGCCAGCGGCGGGCAGGTTTTGGTGACTGGCGTCTCCGGCGGGGTGGGATCGATCGCCATGGGCATCGCCCAGAAGTTGAATGCATCCGTAACGGCCGTGGGCTCTGGTGCAGGGCTCGATCTTGCGCGGCGACTCGGCGCCGTCAAGGTCTTGAACCGCACCAAGGGTGACTTGCCCGCAAGCTTGCAGGGTCAGCTCGATGGCCAATTCGACGTGGTCTTCGACGCGGCGGCGGCGTACCGCTGGCGCAAGTGGCGCCGGACGCTCAAGACAGGGGGCGCCTTCGTGACCACGCTGCCTTCGTTCACGTTTGCCAGCGACAAGGCCGCCAGCCTGTTCGCGCGCACCCGGGTTCATTTCGTCAACGTCAAGTCGCGCCCGGCCGACCTCGAGCTTCTTGCCGGCTGGCTCGACCAGGGCCTCGAAGTGCCCTTGGCAGCGACCATTCCGGTGCGAGACCTCGCCCAGGGCCTGGCGCAACTTCAAAAGTCCGGCGGGCGCATTTCCGTGCGGGTCGCGGACGGATTCTGAGAGCCGATGGATAGGCTTTACCAGTGTCCGTATTGCGGAGAACAGGACGCGCTCGACCTGGAATCCGATGTCGACATGGATTCGCCGGGTGACCAGGTATTCGTCCGGGACTGCTCGGTTTGTTGCCAGCCTTGGACGGTGACGGTTCATGTGACCGCTGATGGCAGAACCTCGGTCACCGTCGACCAGTAGGCTTCGACGCGCCATGGCCCGCGACGGCGCCGCATAAATCGGACCGCTACGGTCCGCTTGCGGGTCCCTCGACCGGCGGCTATAAGAATCCCGACATGGTTTCAGCCTTGAACCACGCTAGCCAGATAAGCGAAATCAACCGCAATTCGCCCAGGATCAAGCGACTATGCACCTCCATCAAGAATTTTGGAGGCAGACCCGACGCGCTTATCCAGGTTCTACACGCGGCACAAGGCATGTACGGCTACTTGCCCATCCACGTCATTCGCTTCGTTGCCGCAGAGCTGAAGGTGTCGCCCAGCCGGGCCTATGGGGTGGCTACCTTCTATCACTTCTTCTCCCTCAAGCCGAAAGGGGAGCACAACTGTCTGGTTTGCACCGGCACGGCCTGTTACGTCAAGGGTGCGCAGGCACTCATCGAGCAGATCGAGGGCGATTTCAACGTCAAGGCAGGGGGCTGCACACCGGACAACAAGTTGGGTCTGCAAACGGCCCGCTGCATCGGTGCCTGTGGGCTGGCCCCTGCCGTCACGTTTGACGAAGAGATTCTACCTAAGGTGAAGCGGGAGGAGATCGCGGGATTGCTAAGGGCACGACTGACCGGAGCGGCGGCATGAGCCTGATGGAGCTCATGGCCATCGGGGAAAGAGCGAGGGCCAAAAAGGCCAGCAAGCGCCGACGGCTTGGCGTTTGCACAGGTGCTGGCTGCATCTCTGCGGGTGCCCAAGGCGTGCTCGATGGCTTCAGAAGGAAGGTGGCGGAGAGGCACTTGCAAGAGGAGGTTGACGTCGTTCCGGCCGGATGCATGGGTGCGTGCAACCAAGGACCCTTGGTTCTGGTCCAACCCGATGAGACGATTTATCAGAAGGTTACTCTCGACAATGAGGATGCCATCGTCGACCGGCATCTCGCGCACGACCAGCTCGTGGAGAACATGCTGCTCTTCTTTGAGGAATCGAAGAAGCCGATTCTGAGGTATTCCGAGGGCGCTTTCTTTCAGAAGCAGGTGAAGGTGGTCCTCGAGAACAGCGGATTCATTAACCCGGAGGAGATCGACGAATACATCGGCGTGGGCGGGTACCAGGCATTGCGCAAAGCCACGTGCATGCTGAGCAGGGAGGAGGTCATCGCCGAGATCAAGCAGTCAGGCTTGCGAGGGCGCGGAGGCGCCGGCTATCCAACCGGACTCAAGTGGGAAACGGTTTACAAGCACGTCAACGACGAGAAGTATGTCATTTGCAACGGCGACGAAGGTGACCCGGGGGCCTTCATGGATCGCTCGGTCCTCGAGAGCGATCCCCACAGGGTTCTCGAAGGAATGGCGATTGCAGCCTATGCGGTTGGGGCGAGCAAAGGCTATCTCTACGTGCGCGGCGAGTACCCTTTGGCCATCAAGCGTCTGGAAATCGCCATCAAACAAGCCAAGAAGCTAGGACTGCTCGGCGCTGCCATATTCAATACGGATTTCAGCTTCGACGTGGAGATTCGCATCGGCGCTGGCGCCTTCGTGTGCGGCGAGGAAACTGCCCTCATCGCCTCGGTGGAAGGCAAACGCGGAACCCCCAAGCCGCGTCCACCGTACCCGGCGGAAAGCGGCCTTTGGGGCAAGCCTACCCTCATCAACAACGTCGAGACCTTCGCCAACGTGGCGCCGATCATCGACCGCGGCGGAGAATGGTACAGCGAGCTCGGTATGCCGAAGGCAGCCGGGACCAAGGTGTTCGCACTATCGGGCAAAATCAACAACACCGGCCTCATCGAGGTGCCCATCGGCATCACCCTGCGCGAGATCCTCTTCGACATCGGTGGTGGCATCCAAGACGGCGGCAAGTTCAAGGCGGCCCAGACCGGCGGACCGTCGGGGGGCTGCATACCCGAGCAGTTCTTGGACACCAAGATGGAATATGGAGCGCTCGCGGCCCTCGGCACCATCATGGGCTCAGGGGGACTCGTCGTGATGGACGAGCATTCGTGCATGCCGGACGTGGCCCGCTACTTCACTGAGTTCTGCATGGAAGAGTCGTGCGGCAAATGCATTCCTTGCCGGGCAGGAACCAAACAGATGCACAACATGCTGACCAAGATCTGCACTGGACGGGGAACCGTCCACGACCTGGAGCTGCTGGAGGAACTGGCCCCCATGGTGAAGGAGGCCAGCTTGTGCGGTCTTGGACAGTCAGCCCCGAATCCACTTCTGTCGACTCTTCGCTATTTCCGCGAGGAGTACTTGGTCCACATTCACGAAAAGCGCTGCCCGGCCGGCGTATGCAAGATGGCAGGACAGGCCGTCGTTCAGGATGGTGCTCAAAGCGGTCCCGCAGGAGTCCACTGATGGCAACCTTCGTCATCAGCATCGACGACAAGCCCTACGCCACCGAGCAGGGTGAAACGATTCTGTCCGTGTGCAAGCGCAACCAGATTCCGATCCCGACCATGTGCCACCTGGAGGGCCTGACCGATGTGGGCGCTTGTCGCCTCTGTCTGGTGGAAGTGGAAGGCAACCCCAAATTGTTTCCGTCGTGCACGACTGGCACGATGGTCAACCAGAAGATTTGGACCCGCACTGAGAAGCTCCTGAGCTATCGTCGCATGATCACCGAGTTGCTCTTTGCCGAGCGCAACCACGTGTGCTCCGTCTGCGTGGCCGACCGCAACTGCGAGCTACAGGATATGGGCTACACCGTGGGTATGGCTCACGTTCGCTATCCGTACCTGTATCCCGAGTGCGACGTCGACGCGACCCACAAGGATTTCATTCAGGACGCGAACCGCTGCATTCTGTGCACACGCTGCGTACGGGTTTGCGACGAAGTCGAAGGTGCACGCAATTGGGATGTCATGGGCCGTGGCTTTGAGTCGCGCATTATTGCCGACCTGCACCAGCCTTGGGGTGAATCCACGACGTGCACTTCGTGTGGCAAGTGCTTGGAAGTCTGTCCCACCGGAGCGCTTTGGCCCAAAGACACAAGCCAAGGCCTGCTGCGCAGGAACCCCGCGATGATTTCCGAGCTCGTGGCGAAGCGGAAAGTGAAATCATGAGCAAGAAGACGCTGGCCACGGTCTGGCTCGGCGGCTGCTCCGGCTGTCACATGTCTCTGCTCGATGTCGACGAACGCATTTTGGAAATCGCCAGGCTCGCCGACATCGTCAAGAGTCCTGTGGTGGACGGGAAGGCGTTTCCCGCATGCGACATTGCGCTCGTCGAGGGGGCCGTGTGCAACGACGAGCACGAGCACGAGATCCAGGTCATCCGCCAGAAGGCGAAGCTGTTGGTCTCGTTCGGCGACTGCGCAGTCACGGCCAATGTCCCAACCCTGCGCATGCGCTTCAGTAAGGATCAGTGTCTGCGGCGGTCCTACGTCGAAGCGGAGAGCAACAGTCGCGGGCATATCCCCAAAGATCCCGACGTGCCCAAGCTCATCGACCGGGTGGCGCCACTTCACGAACACGTCAAGGTGGACTACTTTTTGCCCGGCTGCCCGCCTTCGGCCGATCTGATCTTCTTCGTGCTGATGGAGCTGCTGCAAGACCGCGTACCTGTGCTGGATCTGGGTGGCATGGCGAAGTATGGCTGAACCACGCAAGATCACTATCAACCCGGTGACCCGCATCGAGGGGCACGCCAAGATCACCATCCACCTGGATGGCCACGGCAAGGTGACGCGGGCCCGCTTTCACACGAGCGAGTTTCGTGGCTTTGAGAAGTTCTGCGAGGGTCGCCTCTACACGGAGATGCCCGCCATCACGTCGCGCATCTGTGGCATCTGTCCCCACTCGCACGCCATTGCCTCGGCCAAGGCCGGGGAGAAGATCATGGGGGTGACGGTGACCGAGACTGCAGAGAAGCTGCGCAGACTGATCCAATTGGGACAGTTTGTCTCTTCTCACGCTCTTTCCTTCTTCTATCTCTCGGCGCCTGACTTTCTGCTGGGCTTCGATTCCGATCCCACGACTCGCAACGTCCTCGGCTTGGCCGAGAAATATCCCGAGGTCGCGCGCAAAGGGATTCGCCTACGCAAGTTTGGCCAGGAGATCTCCGAGCGCATCACGGGCAAGAAGATCCATGTGATGGGTATTTGTGCCGGTGGCATGGGCTTTCCTCTGACCGAAGAGAACCGCAAGGCCTTGCTCGCCTGGTACCCGGAAGTGGTAGAGACGGCGCAGATCGCTCTCGATATTCTGAAGAAGTGGATGGGTGACAACCAGGAGATCGCAGCGACCTTTGCCCCTGCCAAGACCATGTCCATGAGCCTGGTCGGACCGGAGGGAGAATTCGAAATTTACGACGGCCGAGTGCGCTTGGTGGACGCCGATGGCCATGTGGTGGCAGACAACCTCGACCCGGATGATTATCTGGAATTCATAGCCGAGGAACCTATCGATTGGTCGTATCTCAAGTATCCCTTCTACAAGCCCTATGGCACTGGCAAGGGGTTCTACCGGGTCGGGCCTCTGGCGCGCTTGAACGTGGTTACCCGTATGACGACACCGTTGGCGCAGCAGGAATTCCAAATCTACAAGGCCATGAGCGAAGGCAGACCCGCGCACGGAGCCTTGTACTTTCACTATGCTCGCCTGATCGAGGTCTTGGCCGCAGTGGAGCTCATCCAAGAGCTGCTGCACGCCCCGACCATCACGGGAAGCGAGATCCTGGTTTCCGCCCGTCGCAACCGCGCCCAGGGTATCGGCTGCACGGAGGCGCCGCGCGGTCTTCTGTTTCACCACTACCAGGTGGACGAAGGCGGTAGCCTGCTGAAGGTGAACCTGCTCATCGCCACCGGACAGAATAATCCTTCCATGGATCAATCGGTATTGGACGTGGCCAAGCAGTACGTGCACGGCAACGAGATCCATGAGGGCGCATTGAACAGAGTCGAAGCGGCCATCCGCTGTTATGACCCGTGTCTATCCTGTTCCACGCATGCTTTGGGCATCATGCCCCTTGAGATCTCGCTCATCGACGCACGAGGCCAGGTATTGAGCCGCGTCGGCCGGCGACCTTAGGGCAGGTCGTTGGGACCGTCAGACGCGCTACCGGTTGGAGCCCTTGACGGTGTTGGCAGGGCCGCTGCCCATCGACGACATTGGTGGCTGCGAGCAGGTACCATCCCTCGTCGGCCGTCAGCCGCCCGAAAGCAACCGGCTCACGCATCTTGTCGCTCGCCATCTGAGGTTGGGACGAACGCCCGAGGCTGCTATGTTCCGTCGCCTGGAGGAACCATGCGTGCACTTTCCGGGCTTGTTCTCCTTGCTTTCGGCCTTGCCTCGGCGCCAGCCCTGGCGGCCCAACCCGCGCCCTCGCGCCTGACCAAGGTCACGGCTGCGGAGGGGATCACAGAATACCGCCTCGACAACGGGCTGCGGGTATTGATCTTCCCGGACCAAAGCAAGCCGACGGTGCTGGTGAACATAACCTACCTCGTGGGCTCGCGCCTGGAAGGCTACGGCGAAACCGGCATGGCGCACCTGCTTGAGCACATGATGTTCAAGGGAACGCCCACCCGGCCCGACGTGTGGAAGCTGTTGCAGGAGCACGGCGCGAACTTCAACGGCACCACCTGGTGGGACCGTACCAACTACTTCGAGGAAATGCCGTCCAGCCCCGATAACCTCGACTTCGGCCTCGCGCTGGAGGCTGACCGCATGGTGTCGAGCAAGATCGCCGCCGAGGATCTGGCCAAGGAGTTTTCGGTCGTGCGCAACGAGTTCGAACGCTCGGAAAATCAGCCCGAGTCGGTTCTGGAAGACAAGATGATGGCCACCGCGTTCGAGTGGCACAACTACGGCAAGTCGACCATCGGCTCGCGCAGCGACATCGAACGGGTGCCCATCGAAAACCTGCGCGCCTTCTACAGGCGCTACTACCAGCCCGACAATGCGCTTCTCATCATCGCCGGCAAGTTCGACGAGAAGCGCGCGCTCGACCTGGTGGTGAAATACTTTGGCGCGATCGCGCGCCCAGCCCGCAAGCTTGTGCCCACCTGGACCGTCGAACCGGTGCAGGATGGTGAGCGCGAGGTCATCTTGCGCAGAGCCGGCGACGTCCCCCTGGTAGGCCTTGTCTACCACGGCGTCGCGGGTGCGGATCGCGACAAGGTCGCGGAAGACGCGTTGGTGGACATCTTGACCAACAAGCCGGGCGGAAGGCTTTACAAGGCCCTGGTGGACAAGGGCCTCGCCAGCGAGGTCAGCGGCAACGCCTATCCCATGGCCGAACCGGGCGTCACAACGTTCTTCGCCAAGCTGACCAAATCGGGCTCGCCCTACCAAGTCAGCGACATCATGACCGGCATCGTCGAGTCGATGGGCGAAAAGGCGATCAAGACGGAGGAGATAGACCGCTGGCGCGCGGGCTTCTTCCGGGAATTCGACCTGATCCTCGCCGACACGGCCAAAACCGGTGTGGTTTTGTCCGAATTCGCGGCAATGGGTGACTGGCGGCTGTTCTTCCTGATGCGGGATCGGGTCAGGACCACCACTGCCGAAGACGTCGCCCGCGTGGCCAAGGCCTACTTCAAACGTTCCAACCGAACCCTGGGCCTCTTCATCCCGACCAAACAGCCCGCGCGCGCCCCGCTGCCGGCCCTGCCCGACGTGGCGGCAATGCTCAAGGACTACAAGGGCGAAGCCGCCGACCAAGCGGGCGAAGCCTTCGTGGCCACCGTCGACAACATCGAAAAACGCACCACGCGCGAAACCCTGCCCTCGGGCACAAAGCTGGCCATGCTGCCGAAGAAAACCAAGGGCGGCCAGGTGCGCCTCGCGCTCACCATTCGCTTCGGCGGCGAAGCCGATCTGAAAGACAAGGTCGAAGCGGCCTCCATGCTGCCCGAGATGCTCTTGCGCGGCACCCGCAAGCGGAGCTACGAGGCGCTGAAGGACAAGCTCGACCTGCTCAAGGCGGAAGTGAGCGCCAGCCACGGTCACGGCTCGCCCAGCACCGCGAACGTGGCCCAGCTTCATGTGAAGACCGTGCGCGAAAACCTGCCCGCCGTGATTGCGCTGCTCGGCGAGATGGTGCGCGAGCCGGCGTTCGCGAAAAAGGACTTCGAATCGCTGCGCAAGGAGATGCTGACCAAGCTGGAAGAGCAACTGTCCGAGCCGATGACCAACGCCAGCGTGACGCTCATGCAGCGCCTTCTGCCCTACCCGGAGGGCGACGTCCGCTACGTGCCGAGCCTGAAGGAAGCCGTCGAGCGCCTGCGCAAGGTCACCTTGGAGGATCTGGTGTCCATGCACAAACGTCTGTGGGGCGCCAGCGCGGCCCAGATCAGCGTGGTGGGCGATTTCGATCCGGTGGCGACCAAGGCCGACATCGAAAAGTCCCTCGCGGGCTGGAAGTCGCCCAAGCCCTACCAACGCATCACCTTGCCCTTCCGCGAGAACAAGTCGAGCGATGAAACCATCAACACGCCCGACAAGGAGATGGCCTTCGTGGCCGCGGGCCAGTCGCTGCCCATGCGCGACGACGACCCGGCCTACCCTGCCCTCTATTTCTTCAACTACCTCTTGGGGGGCAGCACCAATTCGCGCATCTTCTTGCGCCTGCGCCAGAAGGAGGGCATTTCGTACGGCGCGTTTTCGCAGCTGATGGCCCATCCCATCGATCCAAGCGCGTTCTTCTTCGTCGGCGCCCTGGCCGCACCGGTCAACATGGACCGGGCGATGTCCGGCGTGGTGGAAGAAACCATGGGCATGGTGAAAGTTGCCGTGAGCGACAAAGAGCTGGCCGACGCGAAGAACAGCTACGCCAAGACCTGGGAAGGACACATCGCCGATGACGACTTTGTCGTGGGCGAGCTTGCCCAAGGGCTCTTCCTCGACCGCAGCTTCGCGTACTGGAAGGATCTGAACGGCAAGATCCAGGCCTTGACCCCCGCCGAGATCAGCGCTGCGGCCAAGCGCTTCATCGACCCGACCAAGCTGTCCAAGGTGCGCGCCGGGGATCTGGCCAAGCGAAAGTAGGCTTCGCCCATGTCGTACCAACTTCTGGAAACGCACCATCGACGGCTGTCGCGGTTCCGGCACCTCGAGGCCATCGCCTCGTGGGACGAGGCCACCATGATGGCACCGCAAGGCGGGGCCGAGCGGGGCGAGGCGCTGGCCACGTTGCGCGGCTACCTGCACGGACAATCGACCCTGCCCGCGCTTGGCGAGTGGTTAGCGGCCGCGTCCCAGGACGAGCGCAACCTAGACCCATGGCAGCGCGCGAACCTGCGCGAGATGCGCAGGGAATGGCGGCGTGCCACGGCTTTGGGGCAAGACCTGGTCGAGGCCATGGCGCTGGCAGAGTCGCGGTCCGAGCAGGCGTGGCGCAAGCTGCGTCCTGCCAACGACTTCGCCGGATTTCTGCCGCTGTTTCGCGACGTGGTTCGGCTCAAGCGCGAAGCCGCGCAGGCGCTGGGGCAAGAGCTCGGGCTCGATCCCTACGATGCGCTGATGGACGGTTTCGAGCCGGGACTGCGAACGCCGACCATTTCCGCATTGTTTGCCAGATTGCGCGCGTTTCTTACACCGCTCATTCCCCGCGCGGTCGAGCTGCAACGAAGCGAGCCCATGGAGACAAGCCAGGGTTCTTTTTCCGAGGAGCGGCAGCGCTGGCTCGGCACCGAGCTGATGCGGCGGCTCGGCTTCGATTTCGCGCGTGGCCGTCTGGACACGAGCCACCACCCCTTCTGCGGCGGCGTGCCGTCGGACGTTCGCATCACCACCCGCTACGACCGCGCCGACTACACCAAATCGATGATGAGCGTGATCCACGAAACTGGTCACGCCAAGTACGAGCAGAACCTGCCCGCGCGTTGGATTGGCCAGCCGGTTGCCAACCCGCGCGGCATGAGCATCCACGAGGGCCAGAGCCTCTTCTTCGAGATGCAGGTTGGCCGCAGCCGTCCTTTCACGGACGTGCTAGCGTCGCTGCTCGCGCAGGCATTTCCAGACCAGCCAAGTCGTATTTTTGCCCCGGAGAATCTCTTTCGGCACCTGACCCGGGTGGAGCCAGGCCTTATCCGCGTGAACGCCGACGAGGTCACCTATCCGTGCCACATCATCCTGCGCTTCGAATTGGAGCGAGCGCTAATCGAAGGAAGGCTGGAACCGGAAGACGTCCCCGAGGCGTGGAACGCGGCAATGAAGGACCTGCTTGGGCTTTCCACCGCCGGCAATGATCGCGACGGTTGCATGCAAGACGTGCACTGGCCTGCGGGTTTGTTCGGTTACTTTCCCGCCTACACCCTGGGGGCGCTGACAGCGGCACAACTGTTTCAAGCCGCCCAGCGCCCCCTGCCCGAGCTGACCCTGCAAATCCGGCGCGGCGACCTTGCCAGCCTCGACGATTGGCTGCGCACCAATGTATGGAGCCAGGCGTCCTTCTTGCTCACCGACGATCTGGTCACGCGCGCCACCGGAAAGTCGCTCGACACGGTGGCCTTCGAGCAGCATCTGGAGGCGCGGTATTTACGGCGGGAGCAGTAGGGACGAAGACGCTACCAGGGCAACCGTGGCGCCGCCGCGACCAAGGGCACCTGTTCACGCAGCTCGGCAGAAATGATCAAACTAGACGCGAACCGCCCCATTGAGCTTGGCCATCTCCCGATCGAACGTGCCAACTGGGACGTGACCAAGTGTCCACTCAAAGATGGCAGGCCTCTGCTCAGGCCATCCTCCGCGCTCACCGACATCATCGTCGGCATCAACGGCACGGCCCAGACGCGAACATGTCGGCAACCTGCCACCGTCGGCCATCGCGATTTTCAAAGGTCACGAGGTCGCGACCCCGTATCTCTGTGCGGTGGCTCTCCATCTCGTAGTCGATCTGCCGGTGGCATGAGCAATGCCGCCTGCACTGCCGGACGGTAGGAGGTTCTCGACCGTCGCAAGCACATCCATCCGTGACGTCAGCGTGGTCGCCTGACTCGACGTCTCAATCGTTCGAAGCCATCGAGCAGCGCTGTCAGACCGCAGACAAACTCCCCGTCATAGTCGTGCGGAGACGCTTCTTCGGTGACACGCGCCAAGCAATGCAGTCCTGCCTTCAGAAGGGCCGCGCGCATCGCGAGGAGGTCTCTGCCGTCTCGCTCTGGAGCAGCGGCCGGTGAATCACCGAACTCGGCCAGGGCATGGCCGACTGTAAACACACCGACACAGTCTATCAGGAAGAGTGCTTGCTGCGCCCGGAACCCCTCAGCCAACAACCGTTGTAGCAACTCGTCTGTTACCCGCAGCAGCGCCGGCGAGCGCAAAGGTCTGGTGGCGAATAGAGGCAATGCCTGAGGGTGAGCACGCAGCGCTTGGCGGAGCGCGGTGGCCATTCTCATGGCGAGGTGCCTCCAAGAGATACGTCGGGGGATTGTCGGCGTAGTGATCTCCAAGAGGGCTGCCTCGTGGAGTGAATCGAACAACTCGTCCTTGTTGGCGAAGTGGTTGTACAGCGACATTGGAGTGACACCCAAGCGGAGCGCAATCCGGCGAATCGAGAGCTTCCCCAGGCCATGCTGATCCAAGAGCGCCAGCGCCTCGCGCAGCACACGGTCACGCGACAGCGGCTGTACGTCACGAGGCGGCCTCCCCCTGCCGCGCTTCTTCGATCTAGGCGTCGACTCGCCTAAGTGTCCATAGGAACGCGAGGCCATCGTAGACATTGTCCTCCTTTTCGAGCTTCAGCGAAGCTGGCACCTGCGGCGGCGGTCGACGGAAACCAGGGTTCATCCGCAAGATCAGACGCCGACGCCAACCTTTGGCAGGAATCGTGGGGATGTAGCTTTCGTCACCGAGAAAGAGCAAGCCTCCCGGTCGCAAGACGCGCGCGCACTCGCTGATCCCTATTTCTGGTGAGGAAAACAGCTTGATACCGCCAAAATGGAAGACGAAGTCGAAGGTGCCAGCGGCGAACGGCAGTGCTGCGCCGTTGCCCTGCACGCACAGTGGAGCGGGGTGCTGGGCGCGGGTTCGGTGAGCGCAGCGACGGATCATCCCCCACGAGAGGTCGAGTGCCGCCAAGCGGCCTTGTGCCGCGACCGCGCGCGCCAGCCAAGGCTGGTAGACACCAGGTCCAGTGCAGATTTCCAGCAGGGTACTGCCCGGCGTGATGGGCAACGACTTGACCAAGCGGAGCTGTTCCTTCCGCATGTCAAGACCGGTCAGGAGACGCGAGAACACGTGCTCGCTGTGCTCGTAGAGTGGGGCGAACCAGTCATAGAAGCGGTTCCAGTGGGCGTCGTCGCCGGCGACGTCCTTCGCGTCGAGGAGCCGTGGAATGCCATCGGTCACTACGTAGTGGCGCCCAGCTTCGTCGATGAGCTCGTCGCGCTCACCACGAAGACGGTGGAGTCCGCCGGGACTACGAAGATCACCGAGCCAACTGTCGAGGTTTGCCATGGGGTCGTCTCCTCCCCCAATACATACATCGTATATTATGGCATAGCAACCTCGGCTATCGACGGCTTCAGCCGCACCTGTTCAGCAACAACACCGCATCGTTCACTCTCGACTCTCGGCGCGTATTTCCTCGCAGACCTCGTCTATGTGAAAACCTTCACCACCGACGCCGGTACGACATCTGGACGCCCGCAGTTATTCCGGGGTCGGCTCAGGCCGTGGCCAGAACCCCTCGGCGGCGCAAATCATCGAGTTGTGCCATCAACCGCACCGCCTCCAAGCGTTCGCGAGTCGCTGGGCTAGCCTGCAGGTACGCGGAATGTGCCGCTTGCATGAAAGTGTTGAGATCGAAGTCAAGACGAACGGCGCAGTCCGCGGCTCGCAGTATCGAGGTATCCGCATCCGAAACCATCGATTCTCGACCGTTAGCCGACAAATCAAGAGTGGCTGGTGCCTTTGACGCCTGCTTCTTTGCCTTCATGACCACAATCCTCCCACACCTATAAGTGAGCACGGATCGCGCCTGGTCAAGGAATGACGCGGAGGTGAGGAGCAGCGAAGGGAGACTGCGAGGACAATTGTATCCCGAGACGAGCAGCGGAATCGAAATAGTGCACCAAAACCACCATGCTTCTAACAAAGACTATTCGTAACGCCATCGCTCTTGGTGGTCTAGCAATGCTGGTAGCCGGATGCTCGGAGAGCAAAGCCAGTACCTCTGCACCCTTGCCGCCAGCCGTGGTCGTCGCTCCTGTCGTGCAACGGGACGTTCCGCTTTACGTCGAGGCGCTCGGCAGTCTCGATGGCTACGTGAACGCCGACATTCGCGCGCGCGTGCGCGGGATCTTGGCGGGGCAGCGCTATCAGGACGGCGCCACCGTCAAGTCAGGACAACTGCTGTTCAGCATCGATCGTTCCGAGTTTCAAATTGCGGTGAATTCCGCCCGCGCCGTACTGGCACGCGCAGAAACCGCGTTGGCGCATAACAAGGCGCTGCTTGCGCGGCGAACGAATCTGGGCGCAGCCAAGGTGGTCAGCCAGCAAGAGGTTGAAGATGCCGAGGCCGCGGCCCGCGATGCCAAGGACCAGGTGCGCGCGGCCAACGCCCAACTTGGGCAAGCCGAGCTCAACCTTTCCTACACCGAGATCCGGTCGCCGGTGGCAGGCGTAGCGGGCCTCGCCCAAGTTCGGACTGGGAATCTGGTCGGGCAGGACGGTCCCACCCTCTTGACGACGGTTTCCCAAGTGAATCCCATGCGCGTGAGCTTCCCCATGAGCGAGGGCGATTACCTCAAGGCAGCCGAACGCCTCAAGCGCCTCGACGGGCGGGACTTGGCCTGGGCGCAGAAGCAATTCGCGGCCATGGTGGGCGGCAAGGCGAACAACGCAATCGAGGGCGCGCTGGATCTCATCCTGTCCGACGGGACAATCTATCCACACCAGGGGCTCATCGTTGCGGTGAACCGCCAGGTCGACACGACCACGGGCACGATTCAACTTCAGGCCCTGTTCCCCAACCCGGACAATCTGCTGCGACCAGGGCAGTACGGGCGCGTGCGCATGCGCCGGACCGACGCGGGTGTCGACGCCCTGCTGGTGCCCGAGAAGGCGCTGATTCAGGTCCAGGGGAGCTATTCGCTAGCCGTAGTCGGTCCCGGCAACAAGGTGACGCTGCGTCGGGTGGAGGTGGGGCCAGCGGCGGGGACGTCGCGCATTATCGCGTCGGGCATCAGCGCCGGCGAACAGGTGGTGGCTGAGGGCGTACAGAAGGTGAGCGACGGAATGACCGTCACCCCGCAGGTGCTTGCGGCGCTGCAAACAGCGGGTCCTGCGGCCGCGCCACCTGCCCGGCGCTAGACGGCGAAGCGAGCGATCGACTTGATCTCGGCCTTCTTCATTCGCCGCCCCATCGTGGCCATGGTCATCGCCATCGTCACCGTGCTGATCGGTGCGGTGTCGCTGGTGGGGCTGCCCATTGCCCAGTTTCCGCAGATCATTCCGCCCCAGATCAACCTCAGCACCACCTTCACCGGGGCGGACGCGGTCACCATCGAGCAGTCGGTTGCCACGCCCATCGAGCAGCAGGTGAACGGCGTCGACAACATGCTCTACATCCAGTCGACCAACGCCAATGACGGGACCATGAACCAGCGGGTGACGTTCGACGTGGGGACCAACATCGACATCGACAACGTGCTGGTGCAGAACCGCTTCTCGCAAGCGCAGACCTTCCTACCCCAAGACGTCAAGAACTTCGGCGTCACCATCAAGAAGTCGTTGGCGTTTCCGCTCATCGTCGTCTCGCTGTATTCGCCTGACGGCCGCTACGATGCTTCGTTCCTGACCAACTACGCGACCATCAACATCAACGACGCTCTCTTGCGCATCAAGGGGATCGGCGACATTCGCAATCTCGGCGCGTCCGACTACGCCATGCGGGTCTGGCTCAAGCCCGATGTCCTCGCCCGCCTGGCCCTGACCGTCACGGATGTCGAGAACGCGATCCGCGTGCAGAACGTGGTCAACCCGTCAGGGCAGGTGGGGGCTGAGCCCGCCCCCGCCGGCCAGCAGTTCACCTACACCGTGCGCGCGCAGGGGCGACTGGTGACACCCGAGGAATTCGGTGACGTCATCGTTCGCGAGAACAGCGACGGCTCGCTGGTGCGCGTGCGCGACGTGGCGACCCTCGAAATGGGCTCGCTCAACTACAACCAGGCCGGTGCGTTCAACGGGAAACCAGCCGGTGTCATCGCGGCCTTTCAGCTTCCCGGATCGAACGCCCTGGATGTTGCCGCCGCCGTGCGCGCGTCGATGGAGGAGCTCAAGAAACATTTCCCTCCCGGCATGGACTACGAGGTTTCCCTCGATACCACAGCGCCCGTGAAGGCAGGCATCCAGGAGATTCTCATCACGCTGCTCGAGGCCATCGGACTCGTGGTGCTGGTGGTGTTCATCTTCCTGCAAAGCTGGCGCGCGACGCTGATTCCGCTCCTTACCGTGCCGGTCTCGCTGGTGGGCGTGTTCGCCGCGTTTCCGCTGCTGGGTTTTTCGATCAATACGCTCTCGCTGTTCGCCTTGGTGCTGGCCATCGGCTTGGTGGTTGACGACGCCATCGTAGTGGTCGAGGCCGTGGAACGCCACATCGAGGAGGGGCTCTCGCCCAAGGATGCGACCTTCAAGGCCATGTCCGAGGTCACGGCCCCGGTCATCGGCATCGCCTTGATTCTGGCGGCGGTGTTCGTCCCCGTCGCCTTCATGGCCGGCATCACGGGACGCCTGTACCAGCAGTTCGCCCTGACCATCGCCGTCTCCGTTCTCATCTCGGCCTTCAACGCCTTGACCCTCAGTCCGGCGCTGGCGGCAATGCTGTTGCGTCCGCGCGGCAAGGCGCGTGGACTTTTTGGGCAAGCCGGTGACGCCTTCAATCGGCTGTTTGAACGGGTGACCCATGGGTATGTGCACATCAACGTCCGCCTCATCCGCAAGCTCGCCATTCCGTTGGTCTTGCTCGCGGGCGTGTCGGGGCTGTCCGTGGCCATCGGCCGCAAACTGCCCTCGGGGTTCGTTCCCGAAGAAGACAACGGCTACGCCATCATCGGTGTCCAGCTACCCGACGCCGCCTCTCTCCAGCGCACCAAGGCCGTGTTCAAGAAGGTCGAGGAGATTCTGGGCCACACCCAGGGCATTCGTACCTACAACACGGTGGCCGGCTACAGTTTCTTCACCGGGTCGGCGGCCAGCTACGTGGGCACGGGCTTCATGGGCTTTGCGCCGTGGAGCAAGCGGGACAAGCCCGAGCTGACCGCCAAGGCCATTCTGCGCAAGGTGAACGCGGAGTTCGCCAAGATCCCCGAAGCGCGCGTGTTTGCCTTGGCGCCGCCGGCGATTCCAGGCATCAGCGCCGCGGGGGGATTCAGCATGTTCCTGCAAGACCGCAGCGGAGGCAGCGTCGAGCTCCTCGCCCAGAACGTCAAACGTTTCGTCGAGGCCGCCCGCAAGCGGCCCGAGCTGCAGAACGTGATCCCGAACTTCTCGCCCTCGGTGCCGCAGATTTTTGCCGAGGTGGACAAGGAGAAGGTGATGAAGCAGGGCATTCCCATTGCGGACGTCTACGCCACCCTGCAGGCCTTTCTTGGCGGCGCCTACGTCAACGACTTCACCCGCTTCTCGCGCCAGTGGAAGGTCTTCGTGCAGGCGGCGCCTGAGGCGCGCAGGAATCCCGACAATCTCAAGGACTTCTATGTGCGCAACGGCAAGGGCGAGATGGTTCCACTGTCGACGCTGGTGAACGTGCGTACCACGGCCGGACCCGAATACACGGTCCGCTTCAATCTGTATCGTTCAGCGGAGATCATCGGGTCCGCGTCCCCGGCCTACAGCTCGGGCGAGGCCATCGCGGTGCTGGAGAAGGTGGCTGCCGAGACCCTTCCGCCCGAGATGGGCTACGCCTGGAACGCGCTTTCCTATCAAGAGAAGGTCTCGCAGGGCGGAACGGCGAAGGTCCTCGGACTGTCGTTGGTCTTCGTTTTTCTGATTCTGGCGGCACTTTACGAGAGCTGGACCCTGCCGTTCAGCGTGCTTTTGAGCACGCCGGTTGCGGTGCTGGGCGCGTATCTCGGACTGCTATCGCGCCATTTCGACAGCAATGTCTACGCGCAGATCGGGCTGGTCATGTTGGTCGGCCTGACAGCGAAGAACGCCATCCTCATCGTCGAGTTTGCCAAAGAGCGACTCAAGCAGGGCCGTCCGTTGGTGGACGCCGCGCTGGAAGGGGCGCGCTTGCGTCTGCGACCGATTCTGATGACGTCGTTCGCATTCATTTTCGGCTGTCTTCCGCTGTGGTTCGCGGATGGCGCGGGAGCAGCGGCCCGGCGTATGCTCGGCACCACCGTCGTGGCAGGTATGTCGGCGGCGACCCTGCTGGGCATCTTCTTCGTTCCCGCCTTGTTCGTGTTCATCGAACGTATCGGTGGGCACAGGGATGTCGCGCCGAAGCCTGCCGCGGTTCCGGAGACCGGGGCCGGTGCAAGCGGCCCGGTTCGCCTCTTGGGGGGCGAGTAACAGTGGCGGCGTCTTTCCGTCTCAATATTGTTGCGGCACTGGCTTTGGCGTTCCTCTTGGCTCTGGCCTCGTCAGTTGCCGATGCCCAGGCCACGAAGACCATTCGTGTGACTTGGCAGCAGGCGCTCGATCGGGCTGCTGCATCCAATCCGTCGGCCTACGTTGCCCAGCAGGAGATCGCGCGAGCCGACGCCCTTTTGCGGGAAGCACGTGCGGGGTGGCTGCCCACCTTGACCGGCAATGGCTCGTATGTCCGCCTCGATTCGGCGCGCACATTCGCCGGCACCGTGACGACCCCCATCGCACAGTGGAACGGAAATCTCCAACTCACGGTGCCGCTGGTGGCGCCGTCGGCGTGGGCCAACGACTGGCATGCGCAGGACAACCGCGCGCTGGCCACGGCAAGCGCCGCCGACGTGCGACGCCAACTCGCCACCGCCGTCGGCCGCGTCTATCTGACCGTTCTCCTGCAACACCGCCAGCTCGAGGTGGCGGCACGTGCCCGCGACACCGCGCGTTCGCACTACGACTACGCCCACACGCGCCTGGGGCTGGGGCTTGGCAACGGCGTCGACGATGCGCGCGCAGAGCAGGAGCTGCGCACCGACGAGGCCCAGCTCAAAGACGCCGAGACGGCGCTGGTCCGAGCACAGAGCGCGCTCGCGACCCTGCTCTCCGAAGAGGATCTGGTAGATGTGGCCGATGCGTTCGATTTGGCAACCGCTCCCGCTCCAGACACGGCGCTCGACGGCGCGCGAAGCCGCAGGGCGGACGTGCGTGCGCAGGAGGCGCGGCGTACGGCCAGTGCGCATCTACGGCGCGATGAGTGGGTCTACTACGCGCCGTCGCTGCTGGCCCAAGCCCAGGCGTTCAAAGAGACCGAGACGCCGCTTCAACCGGGGTCAGGTTGGCAGATAGCCGTGGTGCTTTCCGTCCCCTTCTACGACGGAGGCATGCGCTACGGCGTTCGCAAAGAACGTGAAGCCGCGGACGAGGAAGCACGCGCCCAGCTCGAAGCAACCCTGCGGCAGGTGAGCGTGGAGGTTCGCACCGCCTTCCGAGTGGTCGCCAATGCTGACGCGAGTCTGCGCTCCGCTCGCGAGGCCGCGGCTGCCGCCACCACCGCGGCCATGCTGGCCGACAAGTCCTATCGCGGGGGCGCCAGCACCAACATCGAAGTCGTCGACGCCGAACGCCGCGCCCATGACGCGGATTCGGCCGTGGCTCTGGCCGAGGACGCCGCTCGACAAGCGCGCCTGGATCTCCTGGTCGCCACCGGCGCCTTTCCCTGAGCCGATGGCGACTCTCGCCGCCGACGCGATTTCGCACATTGCGCCGCCCGGCATGCTTGCCTACCGGCAGCGGCACAATCGATGCAGCGGCTTGAGTCCATGCAGAAGGATTCGGCAATGGATGTGATGGTCAAGAGAACCGAAACCGGCCGTGGCAAACGGGTGGCCTTCACGGTGGCTGTCGTGCTTGTGGTGGCGACTCTGATTGCGGTGGTGGCGATTGGATTCCGTGGCAGACACATTCCGCAGAATGCCGCGGCGATGACGACACCTGCTCCTGCCACCGCCAAGTCCGGGTGGCGTCCATGGTGGTTGCACTAACCGCCATCGTCTTCGAAGACTTCACGGGCGCGGGGGCACAAGACCGCTGCGTTTCCCTCAGCCTCACGCCGCTGCCGCGCGCGTCGACGCGGCCAACGACTTCGCCGGGGTGCAATTGACTCGCTCAATTTGGCCGGAAGGTCGCCTCGTAATGATTGAGCGCTCGGCTGATGACGGATCTCTCAAGAACTCGAAACGCAGGTGCCGTCCGGGTTCGTGTGCCAGGCGCCGTGCGCCGTAAAAAACAGGCAGCCCTGGTAGGGTGTTTCGCAAACGTGTGGCCGCGCGAGGCGGCCTTCACGCCAAGGTCACGTCCTTGCAAAGGTAGACGTCTTGGATGGCGTTGAGCAATTGAACGCCTTCGGCGAGCGGACGTTGAAAGGCCTTGCGACCGGAAATGAGGCCCATGCCCCCGGCGCGCTTGTTGATCACCGCGGTTTTCACGGCCTCGGCGAAGTCGTTGTCGCCCGAAGCTCCCCCTGAGTTGATGAGACCGGCGCGGCCCATGTAACAGTTCGCCACCTGGTAGCGCGTGTATTCAATCGGGTGATCGGGGATGAGGTCGGTGTACATGCGCTTGTCGAACTTGCCGTAGCTTCCGCTTTGGTTGAGCGCGGGGTAGCCGCCGTTGTTCTCGGGGAGTTTCTGTTTGATGATGTCGGCCTCGATGGTCACGCCGAGGTGGTTGGCTTGGCCGGTCAGATCGGCGGCCACGTGGAAATCCTTTTCCTTGGTCTTGAACGCCTTGTTGCGCAAGTAGCACCAAAGCACGGTGAACATGCCGAGCTCATGGGCGCGCTGGAACACCTTGGTGGTTTCCTCGATCTCGCGTTGACTGGTTTCGCCGCCAAAATAGATCGTGGCGCCCACGCCCGCCGCGCCCATTTCATGGGCCTGTTCGACCGCGCCGAAATAAAATTCGCTGGCCTTGTTGGGAAAGGTCAGAAGCTCGTTGTGGTTGAGCTTGACGATGAAGGGAATTTTCGGCGCCCACTTCCGGCTGACGATGCCGAGCACGCCAAGGGTAGAGGCGACGGCGTTGCAGCCGCCCTCGTAGGCGAGCTTCAGAATGTTGGAAGGGTCGAAATAAAGAGGGTTCTTGGCGAAGGACGCCCCGGCCGAGTGTTCGATGCCCTGATCCACGGGCAAGATCGAAACATAGCCCGTGCCCTTGAGCCGACCCGACTGCAGCAAGCGTTCGAGCTGCGTGAGCACGCGAATGGAACGATCGCTTTCGAGCAAGACGCGATCGACAAAGTCACCGCCAGGTGCGTGTAGCAAATTCTTCGCGATGCCCTTGCAGGTGTAGCTCAGCAGATTCGCGCCCTCTGCCCCAAGGTGCTTCTCGATGTCAGAAATGTTCATGACGTCCAGTCTACGAGGCAAATCTGCCATCAGCCACGCCGTGCAAGCCAGGCCGAATCGCCACAGCCGCGACCGGCATCTATTGAATCCTAGGAGAATCTCGATGATAGCGCTCAAGAAGGCAGAAACCCGCGGCCGGACCGACCTCGACTGGCTCGACAGCCGTCATACTTTCTCGTTCGGCGAGTACTACGACCCGGCGGCGATGGGCTTTAGCGTCTTGCGTGTGATCAACGAGGACCGCGTAACGCCCGGCGGTGGCTTTCCGACGCATGGCCACCGCGACATGGAGATCCTCAGCTACGTTCTCGAGGGGGCACTGGAGCACAAGGACAGTCTCGGAACGGGATCGATCATCCGACCTGGCGAGGTGCAGAGGATGACGGCGGGGACGGGCGTGCGTCACAGTGAGAAGAACGCGTCGCCCGTCGAGCCCGTACACTTCCTTCAGATTTGGATTCTGCCAGCGCGCGCGGCCCTGGCCCCGGGCTACGAGCAGAAAGCATTTCCCGAGAAAGAACGCCGCGGGCGGCTGCGCCTCGTGGCCTCGTCCGACGGCCGCGAGGGCTCGGTCGTCATGCATCAGGATGCGTCGCTGTACGCCGGACTGTTCGGCGACGGCGAGCAGGCCCCGCACGCCATCGCGCCCGGACGCAGCGCCTACGTGCACGTCGCACGCGGCGAGATCGATTTGCGCGGCAGCGACGGGTCCCATCGGCTGGGTGCCGGCAGCGGCGCAGCGATCACCGGGGAGTCACAGGTCGTGCTGGCGGGGCGGGCATCGGGCACCGATCGAGGCGAGGCGCTGGTCTTCGATCTGCCGTGACAAGCGACCCAACCATTGTCGTGCTCTTCGGCGGCGCTGGCGACCTAGTCTGGCGCAAGCTCATCCCATCCTTGTTCGATCTTTACCGGGACGGGCGGATGCCCAAGCGGTTCGCGATCCTCGCCGTGGATCGTTTGCCCTTTCGCGATGAGGATCTGCACAAACGCTTCCTGGGCGGGGTCACCGAGTTCGCGCGAAACAAGGAAGTGAAGAAGGACGACTGGAAAGCCTTCGCCCGGCACGTGACCTATCATCAGGGGGACTTTCAAAACCCAGCGACCTATTCGAATTTGGAGGCGGCCTGCGCTCGCATGGACACGGTGTGGAAGGCAAAGGCGGGACGCATCTTCCACCTGGCAACCCCGCCCGAAATGGTTCGGGTCATACCCAAGCTGCTGGCCGATGCGGGGCGGAATCGAAACCGGGCGCGCGATCGCATCGTGGTCGAGAAGCCGCTCGGGCACGATCTCGATTCGGCACGGGAGATGAGTCGTACGCTCAGGCAGAGCTTCGAGGAGTCGCAGATCTTCCGCATCGACCACTACCTGGGCAAGGAAACCGTGCAAAACATCCTGGCCTTCCGCTTCGCCAACCCGCTCTTCGAGCCGATTTGGAACCGGCGCTACGTGGACTATGTCACCATCACCGTGGCCGAAGAAGTGGGCATTGGGCACCGGGGCGGCTATTACGAGCACGCAGGCGCCCTGCGCGACATGGTGCAAAACCACCTCATGCAACTCCTTTGCTTGGTGGCCATGGAGCCCATGGTCTCCTTCGACGCCGACGAGATCCGCAACAAGAAGGTCGACGTTCTGCACGCCCTGCGGCCCATCCCGCGCGCTGGGATAGAACAGTTCGCGGTTCGCGGGCAGTACGGTTCAGGAAGGGTCCTTGGCAAGACGGTGCGCGGCTATCGGCAGGAAGCGGGGGTGTCCCGTCATTCCAGAACCGAGACCTTCGCGGCCGTGAAATTGTTCGTCGACAACTGGCGCTGGCAAGACGTGCCGTTCTACCTCCGGACGGGCAAATGCCTATCTCGGCAGCTCTCCGAGGTGGCCATCCAATTCCGTGCGGTACCGCATCGGTCGTTTCCCGGCGAGGGCTACCGCGATTGGTCGCCGTCTCGACTGATTCTATCCATTCAGCCCGAGGAAGGCATCGTGATGGGATTTCAGGCCAAGTACCCGGGTGCCAAGATGCTGCTGCGGCCGGTGGAGATGCGGTTTGCCTATAAGGACGCCTTTGCGGTGCCTTCGCCGGATGCCTACGAGACACTGCTCTTGGATGTGATGAACGGCGATGCAACCCTGTTCATGCGTGCCGACCAGATCGAAGCCGCATGGCAGGTTCTGATGCCGGTGCTGGAGGCGTGGGCGGAGTCGACCCCGCGCAATTTCCCGAACTACGCCGCGGGCACATGGGGGCCCAAGGCGGCCGACCAATTGCTTGCGCGCGCGGGTCACGCCTGGAGGCCCATGGAATGAGGGTTCTGGTCATCGATATCGGCGGAACCCACGTGAAAGTACTGGCCACGGGCCGCCGGCAGCGGGTTGAATTCTCATCTGGGCCGAAAATGACCCCAACGAAAATGGTAGCCGCGGTGCGGGCCGCGACCAACGGCTGGAAGTACGAAGCGGTATCAATCGGGTATCCCGGGCCCGTCGTCCATGGTCGTCTCTTGGTCGAGCCGCACAACCTCGCACACGGATGGGTTGGCTTCGACTTCAAGAAAGCCTTCGGCCAGCGGCCCATCAAGATAGTCAACGACGCCGCCATGCAGGCGCTGGCAAGCTACCAAGGGAAGAGAATGCTCTTTCTCGGTTTGGGCACGGGCCTTGGCTCCGCGCTTATTGTCGACGGCATCCTCGAGCCGATGGAGCTCGCGCATCTTCCCTACAAGAAAGGCCGAACCTACGAAGACTACCTTGGACTCGCCGGACTCAAGCGGCTCGGAAAAAAGAAATGGCGCCACCATGTAGGCCAGGTCGTCATGCAGCTCAAGAACGCCCTCCAGGTGGACTACGTCGTGCTTGGGGGCGGCAATGCCAGGTTACTCAAGCAGCTTCCACCTGGTTCACGCCTGGGCAACAACACGAACGCGTTTTTGGGCGGGTATCGCCTGTGGTCGAAGACGGGTGCAACCTCGACGAGAGGGCGCTTTGTCCACTGAACACCCGATCGCTTTCGGGGCGCCGGGCATCGAACCGCGCTGGACTTCCAGCGCCAAGGAAGGTCTGGGCACCGCCTACCACACGAGCTGTCGGGTGTGGTTCACGCTCAGCCATGGCATCGTGAACGAGATCTACTATCCCACCGTCGACCAGCCCAACACACGTGACCTGCAGTTTCTCATCACCGACGGGAAGACCTTTTGCCACGAGGAGAAACGCGATCTCGACCACGAGATCGATTACCCGGAGCGCGATTGCGTCTTCTATCGCATCACGAATACGGAACCGAACGGCCGCTACCGCCTCATCAAGCACATTCTCGCCGACCCGCATCGCTCGGTGGTGCTCATACACACGCAACTCGAGGTGATCGACAAGTCCCTGACCGGCAAATTGCATCTCTACGCGCTGCTGGCTCCGCACCTGGCGCGCGAGGGCGCGGGCAACTTGGGTTGGTGTTCTGAGATCGGCGGAAACAGCCTTCTCCACGCGCAGCGCAAAGACGTCCATCTGGTCATGGGGTGCAGCGCAGGGTTCGCGCGGCGATCCATTGGCTATGTCGGTGCCAGCGACGGCTGGCAAGATTTGATGAAGGGCTTCCAGATGGACTGGGAATTCCGCGCAGCGGGACCCGGCAACCTGGCGCTGACCGGCGAAATCGTCGCGCAAGATGGGCAGCCCTTCACCATCGCGGTTGCCCTTGGAGCCAGCTGTCAGAGCACGGTGGCCAAATTGCTGCAGTCTCTGGCGGAGCCGTACGAAGTCCATCACGAGGCCTACGTTCGACAATGGCAACGCACGCTGATCAAACCGAAGTGCGATCTCAGCGTGCATACGTCGGACGGCGGTCATTTGTATCGGCTCAGCCGCTGCATTCTGCTCGCCCACGAGGACAAGACATTCCAAGGTGCCCTGGTCGCGTCCATGAGCATCCCGTGGGGCGAGACGAAGAATGACGAGGACCTCGGCGGTTATCACCTGGTCTGGACCCGCGATCTGGTACAAAGCGCGACGGCACTTTTGGCCGGGGGACAGACCCGAACCCCGCTTGGTGCCTTGATCTGGCTGGCGGCCATTCAGGGCGCCGATGGCGCATTCCCCCAGAATAGTTGGATCGACGGCAACGCCTATTGGCCTGGGGTACAGCTCGATGAAATAGCCGCACCCATTCTGCTGGCGTGGCGCTTGCGTCGCGAAGGCGTCTCGCCGGGCCGCTTTGATCCTTGGGTCATGATCCTGCGCGCGGCCGGCTATCTCATTCGTCAGGGCCCGGTGACTGCGCAGGAGCGTTGGGAGGAGAATTCCGGCTATTCCCCATCGACGCTGGCCACGGTCATTGCCGGCCTGATTTGCGCCGCCGAGCTCGCCAGCGAACGCCATGAAGCGACGATCGCCGGTTTCATCCTGCAGTATGCGGACTGGCTGGCGGCGCACGTGGAAGAGTGGACGGTCACCACCGCGGGGGAAATGGTCGAAGGTTTTCCACGCCACTACGTTCGCATCAACCCCACCGATTCAAAGAGCCCCGATCCGCATGCCGACCCGAACCTCACCATGCTCTTGGTCCACAATGGCGGGGGAATCCATCCGGCCAGAAACGTGGTCGGGAGCGATTTCCTTCACCTGGTGCGGCTCGGCATTCGCGCGGCGGACGATGCTACCGTGTGCGATTCCATCGTGGTCGCGGATCGCTTGCTCAAGGTCGAGCTGCCGCAAGGTCCGTGCTGGCGCCGCTACAATCACGATGGCTACGGACAGAAAGAGGATGGCCGTGCGTTCGACGGGACGGGGACTGGCCGCTCTTGGCCAATCTTGACCGGTGAACGCGGCCACTACGAGCTCGCAGCTGGGCGCGATGCCAAGCCCTTCATTGTCGCCATGGAGAATTTCGCCAATGAAGGAGGCATGCTGAGCGAGCAGCTCTGGGACGGCGCGGACTTGCCAGAGAAGGGAATGAGCCGCGGGCGGCCCACCGGCGCGGCCATGCCGCTTTGCTGGTCGCATGCCGAATACGTCTCGCTCGTGCGCAGCGCCCACGATGGCGTGTGCTTCGATCGCATCGAGCCGGCCTTCCAGCGCTATGTCGTCCATCGCACCAAGCACTCGCACGAAATGTGGAGCGCGCGCCATCCCATCCGCCGCATGCCACGCGGACGAACTCTGCGCCTCATCGTGGTGGCAGACGCAGACATCGTGTGGTCTGCCAACGACTGGGGCAGCGCGAACACGACCAAGACGTCGGCGATGGGAGAGCTCAACCTATGGTTCGCCGATCTGCCCACCGAGAACTGCCCGGAGGGCTCCTCCATCCAATTTACGTTCTTTTGGAAAGAGGGCGGACGCTGGGAGGGCCGAAACTATTCCGTCGCGGTCGGCAAGGCGACGTAAAGGGTGCATCGGTGCTCCGGAACCGACGGCTTGCAACGACCCGCTATCCGCCAGATCTCGCGATTCCGGATGTACTGTCGGATTGGTAGGAGACGAGCTTGGGTGGTCCTGCGAAGAATTCTCGGACAAGGGACACAACCTCGCGAGCCGAGCCACCTGATTCATACAAGTCGGCGGCGGCGCGCGTTTCCCAAATCGTGACGGCCATGAATGGCTCGGCGTCGGCCTCGGGAGCCAGCAGCAGACACGCCACGTTTCCAGGACAGGCTCGCACCTTGGGAACGGCCAACTCGTTGTATGTACGTTTCAGGCGATCGACCTCGCCCGGCTTGACCGAAAACGAACCCACTCTAATCCACATGAGACTGCTCCTCCCTTTCTGGCAGGTTGTACATGTTGTCCGGACAGTCGCGCGGGGAGCCAGCCGGTTCTGCCGGCGGCCTACCATCGCCGTCAGTCAGCTAAAGCTAACCGACAAGGCGGACGCAGGCGACCCAAATGAATGCGGCCAATCTCCGCCCAGGGGGGCACGAACCAATAGGTGTTCGCTCGACGTTGCGCAATCCCGACCTCGTAACCCATTGATTCGTTCGTGAGCGTAGCGCGAGAGATGCCGCCATCCTCTCGGACCTATGCGCGTTGCGCGCTCTCACAACGATGGGCTTGGCAAATGTCGGACACTTCCAGTAGAAGGGGCAGCCGCAAGTGGGAAGCGTCGTGTCTTTCGGCTCACGTCTCCTGCAAGCAGAACAGCTTCCCGCAATTCCGTTCACTATGAACGCCAAGGCTGAGCATCAGCCTGGTCCACAACCGTCGACAGGTAGGTACATGTCCAACTCCGCCCAAACGCCCAAGCCCCGAAGCGGTGGCCTGGTCCTGGCCCTCGTCTACGTTACCGCGCTCTTCTTCATCTGGGCGTTCGTGACCAACCTGATCGACCCGCTCGTCAAGAGTATGAAGGTCATCTACACGCTGTCGGACGCCGAGGCGCAGCTGAACCAATTCGCCTTCTTCATCGCTTACGGCATCATGTCGATCCCTTCGGGCGCCTATTTGGCCAAGCACGGCTACGCCAAGTCGATCGTGCTGGGCCTGGGAGGTATCGTCGCGGGCTGCCTCATCGCCTGGTCGACGACTTATTCGCACACCTTCATCACCGTGCTGCTCGGGCTTTTCGTCGCGGCCTCCGGCATCACCTTATTGCAGGTGGCGGCCAATCCGCTGATTGCCTCGATGGGCGATCAGAAAAGGGCGCACTTCCGGCTGAACCTCAGCCAGGCCTTCAACTCGATGGGTGCGTTCCTGGGGGGCATGTTCGGCTCGAAGTTCCTGCTCAGCGGACCGCTGTTCGAAAAGAACGTCGCCATCACCGACGCCATGAAGGCGGCCGGCCTCGGCTTCGTCACCAACGTGTACCTGACGGTTGCTGCCATTCTCGCCGTCTTCACCTTGGCGGTCTTCGTGGTTCGCAACACCATCACGACCCACGCGCCGAAGATGGCCGCGCATACGGAATCGCCGTTTTCGGCTTTTCGGTCGAAATGGGCCAATCTCGGCTCGATCGGCATCTTCTTGTATGTGGGCGCCGAAGTTTGCGTCATTTCGGGGATGATCTTCTTCCTTGAGCAGCCGCAGATCATGAACATCCCCTCGCAGGTCGCGGGTTTCGTTGGGCCCGTGTTCATGCTTCTCGCCATGTGCGGCCGTTTCATCGGCTCGTGGCTGATGACCTTCGTCAAGGCGACCACCATGCTGACCATCGTGGCCTTGGGCGCGACCATTCTGTGCGTGATCGTCATCGCCACCTACCACATGCCGGCAACGCCGCTCGACGCCACCTTCCCGATCCCGACATTCCCCGGCGTCCACCACGCGCCGCTGACCACCGGCTTTTTGCCGGGATTCGCCGCCATCTTGATCGGACTATTCAACTCGATCATGTTCCCCACCATCTTCACTTTGACGCTCGAGCGTTCGACCGCTCCTGCCTCGGCGACCTCGGGCATTATGTGCATGGCCATCTGTGGCGGCGGAATCATCTCGGTTGTGTACGGTTTCGCCGTGGACATGTTCGTGGCGCACTTCCCGGTGGGCGCCCGTTCCCTCGCCTTCGTCGTGCCGCTGGTCTGCTATCTCTACGTCCTCTGGTTCGCGTGGGTCGCCAAACGCGCTCCGACCCACGCCATCGAGGAAGGTGTCGGCGCCGGGCACTAGACTGAATACTGGCCCACGGGAACATTCGGAACCCAGTCCCTACCAGGGCAGCGGCTTGCCCATGTGGAAGAATCGCCCGCTCGGGCCGTCGGCGGGCAGGGTGGCCAGCTCGACCGCGGTCTTGGCCCCGTCGGCGACGCCTAGGGGCGCCTTGTCGCCCCCCATGTCGGTGCGCACCCAGCCCGGGTGGGCCGAATTCACCTTCAGTGCGGTGCCGGCCGTCTGGTGCGCCAGCGCGACGGTGAAGCCGTTCAGCGCCGCCTTGGATGCCGTGTACGCAGGAATCACCGATCCCTTGAATCGGTTGGGTTTCTCTTGCAGCGAAGTCAGGGAACCGAGCACGCTCGACTGGTTGACGATGCGCCCGGCCGGGCTCTCTTTCAGCAGGGGCAAGAGTGCGTAGGTCACCGCGACCACGCCGAACAGATTCACGTCGAAGGTCCGGCGAAAGGAATCGATGTCGTCGGCGTCCCATTCGGCCACGCCGGCATTGTTGACCAGGACGTCGAGGCGCCCGAACTTTTCCTTGAAGAACCCCGGCAGCTTGCCGACGTCTTCGCGGTTCGACACGTCCAGCTTGACCGCGTAGGCGTCGATCCCTTCCTTGCGCAGAACCGCCATGGCCGCCGCGCCTTTGGCCTCGGCCCGCGCGCCCAGCACCACGAGCAACCCATTGCCGCCAAGCTGGCGGGCGATTTCCAATCCGATGCCTTTGTTGGCGCCGGTCACGAGAGCAACAGTCTTTTCGGTCATGGCAACCCCTTGGTCGTCGAAGAGCGGCAGAGCATACGCCAGCGCTCCGCCGCAATGAAGCCGCACGGGCGCCCGACTTCTGATAATGATCGTTCCACCATGCCCCCCGACCGAAAGCGCGCGCATCCCCTGCTCTGGGTCCCGAGCCTCTACTTCGCGATGGGCACGCCCATGATCGCGGTGTCCGTGGTAGCAGCCATCATGTACAAGAACTTCGGCCTCGGGAACGCCGAGATCGCGGCGTACACGGGCCTCATGTACCTGCCGTGGACCATCAAGCCGCTGTGGGCGCCGCTGGTCGAGCTCTTTCGCACCAAGAAGTTTTTCGTGGTGACCATGGAGTGCGCGATGTCGATTGGCTTCGGCGTACTGGCCTTTGCGCTGCGGCTGCCGGCGTATTTGCCGCTGTCTTTGGCCCTGTTCTGGATCATCGGGTTTTCGTCGGCCACCCAGGACATCGCGGGCGACGGGGTGTACCTGACCTCGTCCACCGCCAAGGAACAGGCCACGTACATCGGCATCCAGGGCGCGGCGTGGAATCTCGGCCGCGTGCTGGTTTCCGGATCGCTGGTGAGCTTGACCAAGGTGCTGTTCGACTGGGCCGCAGCCGGAAAGCCCGCGCCAGCCGCCGGACCGCATCCCGCGTGGTTTACGGCGTGGATGGTCGTGATGTTGCTCATCGGCGGCATCTTGGCCCTGGCCGCGCTTTGGCACTGGCGCTTCCTGCCGTCCGGATCCAAGGCCCCTGACGCTGCCGGGACCGTGGCCGAGGCCCTGCGCACGACCGGCGACGCATGGGCCACCTTCTTCCGCAAGCCGCGCATCTGGATGATGATCGCCGTGGTCTACTTCTATCGCTTCGGCGAGGGCTTCATCGAGAAGATCGGACCGCTGTTCCTGATGGACAAGCGCTCGGTCGGCGGGCTGGGGCTCGACAACATGGTGCTGGGTCACATCAACGCCGCCGGCACCGTCGTGTTCGTGTGCGGTACTTTGCTGGGCGGATTCATCGCCGCGCGGCTGGGCCTGCGCCGCGTGTTCGTGGCGCTGGCCTGCGCGCTCAACGTTCCACTCGTCACGTATTTCTATTTGAGCCAAACCATGCCGACCAGCTTGACCTGGATCGCCTGCGTCGTGCTTATCGAGAAATTCGGCTACGGCCTCGGCACGGTCGGGATGATGCTGTACATGATGCAGCAGGTGTCACCGGGGCCCTACCGCACAGCCCACTACGCATTCGCGACCGGCATCATGGCGGCCAATCTGATGCTGGGCGGAATGGTGAGCGGCAAAATCCAAGAGTACCTTCACTACCCGATGTTCTTCGGGTTCGTGGTGGTGGTTTCGCTGCCCACCGTCATCATCGCCTGGCTCGCTCCGTTCGAGCAGCCCGACAAAGAACCAGACCCGAGCCCGGCCACTTAGCGCGAGCGTAGCAAGCCCCCGTAAGGTGCCCCTGGGCAGGTGACTGCGCACCTTGCGCGCCAAAGTGCGCAGTCGCCTACGCGGATCTGACACCTGTGTCATACAAATCGGATTGATTGTGTCGGTTTTTCACGACTTTCACTTCGCGTCGTCGCAAGCTTTAGCTTGGCCACATTCTTGCTACCTCGCACCAAGGCGGCTGCCGACCAGGCGGCCGCTTTCATCATAAGGGCCCATCTTGCAAACAACACCGATTCCCTCTCCTGCGCCGATTTCGGCGCGCGCCGACCTCCATGCGATTCTGCAGGTCATTCCGGGCTCCGGGGCGCATGCGTCCGCCGACCCCGCGCGCAACCCGCACCTCGTCGAACAAAACTTGGCGGCCCTGCGCGATATCGATCGGCCGCTCTACGCAGTTCGCGATGGTCGCGCAACTCTCCTGACCGATCGAACGCCGCGCGTGCTCGACGACCTGGCGGGCGTGATTCCGGCGCTTCGACCCGAGACCTTTGGTTCGACCGCCTTTTGCAAAGAGCACAACCTACGTTGCGCCTACGTGGCGGGCGCCATGGCGGGCGGCATCGCCTCGGTCGATCTGGTGGTCGATATGGCCAGGGCTGGTTTCTTGGGCTTCTTCGGCGCCGGCGCGCTGGCCCTTGATGCCATCGCAAGCTCGATTCGCCAAATCCAATCGCGGCTTGCCCGCGGCGAATCGTACGGTGCGAACCTCTTGCACAATTTCTACGACGAGCAGGCCGAGTGGGCGACGGTCGACCTCTACCTGTCGCTGGGCGTGAACCGGGTCGAGGCGGCAGCCTTCGTGGCCATGACCGCGCCGCTGGTTTACTACCGCAGCAAGGGCTTGCGCAGAAATCCCGACGGGTCTGTGCTGGTCCCGCACCACGTCTTCGCCAAGGTCAGCCGGGCCGAGGTAGCGACCCAGTTCCTGGCGCCGCCTCCGCGGCAGCTCGTGGAAGAGCTGCGTGCGGCTGGAAAGCTCACCGCGGATGAAGCCGCGCTGTCGGCGGAGATTCCGATGGCGAACGAAATCACCTGCGAAGCGGACAGCGGCGGCCATACCGACCGCCGGCCGCTGTCGGTGCTGTTGCCGATGATGCTGCACGAGCGCGAGCTCGCCGTCGCCCAACACGGCTACGCCGAGCGCGGCATCGACATCCGCCTGGGCGCCGCCGGTGGCATCGGCGAGCCGGTCTCGGTGCATGCCGCCTTCGCCATGGGCGCCGACTACGTCGTAACCGGCACCATCAACCAGGCCTGCCGGCAGTCCGGCACCGCGCCCTCGGTGCGGCGAATGCTTGCCGAAGCAAACATGGCCGACGTGGCCTTGTGCCCGGCGTCCGACATGTTCGAGATGGGCGGTCGGGTGCAGGTGCTCAAGCGCGGAACCATGTATCCGCAGCGCGCGCAGCGCCTCTACGATCTCTACAAGACCTACCCGTCCTTCGACGCCATTCCCGAGCCCGAACGCAAGAAGGTGGAAACCCAAATCTTGCGGCGGCCGTTCGCCGAAGTCTGGCAGGAAACCGAACGCTACTGGACAGCGCGCATGCCCGAAGAGGCCGAGCGCGCACGCACCGACGAGAAGCACAGGATGGCCCTGTGTTTCCGTTGGTACCTCGGCATGTCGTCGCGTTGGGCCCGCACGGGAGAGGTGGGGCGGCAGGCCGACTACCAGGTCTGGTGCGGCCCTGCCATCGGTGGTCTCAACCGCTGGGCGCAGGGCACGTCGCTGGCAGACGCCGAAAATCGCGACGCCCCGACCCTGGGGAACGCGTTGCTGACGGGGGCCGCAATCCTGCAGCGACGCGAGCTGGCCGTCCGCGCTCGCGTCGACCACCTGCCAACGGTGGTGGCGTCCATGAAGCTCTGCGAGAGTTGGCTCGCGCAGGACAAAGCCCCGCTCGCCGCGCCCGCGCTCGCGTTGTAGTGGCGCCAGGCACGCGACGTGGGGAACAGCCATTCGGCCGGAAGTGGTCGGCGACGAATCGCCACTCGTCGCCGACGCCTCAAGCAAGCGAACATAGGCTGCTGGTGCAGGCCTACCGCAATTCCGGTCGCGCACTCTCCGCGAATCCACCGGGTGACCAATCCGCTGGCCGACCGTAGTAATCATAAAGACGTGTTTCGTACTCGCGATTGACGGCGGTTTCAGGGTTCCACTCGGGGCTGTCCTTGATCTTTTTTCGCGAGAGGTCCACGAAAACCTTCCTGTCCTTCCAACTAATGCGGCTGGCCCAGTGTGGCGCAATCAGCACACTCTTGCCTAACCACCAATTGCTGGTATCGACTACCAGATAGCGGATTTTCCATGTCTCATCGTCGACGATGCAGTCTTTGATATGGCCGATGGCCTCGTCGCTCCCCTCTATGTGGTATCCACGGATCTCTTTGTCACTTCGCAAGTGACCATCCCCGGACGGCTTCTTTGAACGCTCAGCCGCCCCCTCGTTCCACTGGCCGGGTGCCAGACCACTAGGATACGTACTCATGCCCCAAAATCCGGAGTACTCCCAATAGTTGGGATATCCATAGTACCGGTAGTAGTCCTGTTCGTGCTGACGGGATACAGGCTTGTGCACATCAATGCTCGGACTGTTCTTTACCTTTTCTGACGTCAGCGCGAGGTGAAACTGGCGGGTTGCCCACTCGGCCTGGCGAAAGAAAATGGGCGAAATGAGAACCTGGCCTCCATCCTGGAGGAATGAGCCACCAGTCTGGACGACCAAATAGCGTATGACCCAACGATCATCGTCCCAGAGAAAGTCGGCGACCTTTCCGATCTTGCCGTCGCTGGCGCTGACTGAGTATCCCTCGATGTCCTTTAGGCTTCGCAACATGTGTATTTCCTTTCATGCTCCGCGGAACTGTTTGCTATCAGGCAGCGCCGAGAGGGCTCGGCTCGGGCTGAGACTCAAGTGCCCAAATGTCTCGGCGATGAGCTCGTGGCTTGCTGCTGTCCAATCCTCACGGTCAAAGCCATGCGTTCGGCCGCGTGCCTCGTACTTCTCGTAAGCACGCTTGGCGATATCCGCATCGCAAACAGATCTCGCACTACCGCGCGCCCCTGCCGGGCCTTGCGAAGAGCTCGTTGCGTGTTGGACGTGACGGGACGAATGAGATGTATGCTGTGACATGATCTGGTCCCTACTGAATCTGCAGTTGATCGTCGACTTCGGTCACGCCGGGCGCGGCCCAAGCGGCATCCGCGGCATCCTCGATGGCCTGCCACGATGACGCGTGTCCGGTTAGGGTCACCTTGCTGCCTGCCGAATTGACGTGGATCGACTTCGCATCCGCCGTCGCATGGCGCTGTAGCGCGGCCACGACCTTGTCCTTCACCTGCGACGCGGAGGTCTGAGGCTTGAGAGTAATGGCATTGAACACGGAGACAACACCTGCAAGATAGCGAACCGCACGCGCAGCGGCCTCACGCTGGTAATTCCAGGTGACTTGACCTTCCAGGGTGATCGCGCCTTGATGTACCTTAGCGGTGACCGCGTCGGGGACGTAGACGTCCCACTTGAGAGCACTCTGTGTCGCGGCGGCGATGTCCGAATCAGTGCGCACGTGGTCGGAGAGAAGCTTGACCGTTAGGTCCTGAGCAACGGTTCGAACGCCGCATACGCGCTTGGTCGCGTCCTCGGCCGCCCATTTTTGCGGGAAAGTGTCGACAGCTCCAAGAAGCGTAACGACCCCTTTGTCCACGCTGACCCCGATCTGGGCGGCGTTGACCTTGGGATCCCAACGGAGTTCTTGCTCGATGTCTTCCTTCAACTGATTGTCGGTCTTACTCATGGTTTGCTCCTGGTGTCGTTGTATGGTTTCAGCAAGCGCCTCCTGCTTTTGCGGGAGCGTCCGCGACAAGGCCGGGAGCATTATGTGTGCCATTGCGCTTGACCGCGCTGGAGGAAGGCAAGTGAATCCTACGGGCGGATCTCGCACGCCCAAATTCATTCAAAGTGAACAAGAAATCACTTCATATTGACCGCCAAAGAATCTGTTCGACCAACGTATTCGCGGTGCAAGTGGCGAAATATCTTGCGTCCTGGAGTTGGCCCGAAAGCTGCTGCGACCAGGTCGTCGTAGGTGCTGTGATGAAGACCAGTCTAGGCGTTTTCCCATCTCTCGTGCTCTCGGATCAGGCGTCAGCGGCGGACATCGCTCGCAACGGGCACGTTGATGTCAAGCGACGGGTCTGACGCAAGGATCGGAACGAACACGACAGCCGGGCTGACCAGCAGTGAAGCCACCGGCCGTCTGCGCCAGTTTGGGCCGAATTCCATTCCTGACGCCTCAGCCCATCTTGTTCGCAGCGCCCTCGGCAAATTTTGGGCGCCAGTACCTTGGCTGCTGGAAGCCGTCATTGTGCTCGAGGTTGGTCTTCAAAATTACGTCGAAGCGTCAGTCATCGCGGTTCTTCTCGTATTCAACGCCGCACTCAGCTTCTTTCAGGAAAGTCATGCCCAGGCGACTCTGACCGCCCTCAAGTCGCGTCTCGCTCTCTCTGCGTCGGTACGCCGAGACGGCCTTTGGAGCATTGTCCCGGCGGCCAATCTCGTGGTTGGTGACATCGTGAAATTGTCGCTGGGCGGAGTCGTCGCCGCGGACGTTCGCCTTGTGGAAGGCTCCGTTCTCATCGACCAGTCCATGCTTACCGGCGAATCGGTGCCCATTGAAGCCGGTCCTGGCCTGCAGACCTACGCCGGAGCACTGGTGCGCCGAGGCGAAGCAGTTGCCGAGGTCACGGCAACCGGAACGCGAACCAAATTTGGGCGGACGACTGAGCTCATTCGCACCGCTCACGTCGCAAGCACGCAACAAAAGGTTGTCTTTCGGATTGTTCGCAATATTGCCCTCTTTAACATTGTCATCATTGCGCTACTCGTAACCTATGCCCTGGTACATAGGATGCCACCACGAGAAATGGTCCCCTTGGTCCTGACCGCAGTGCTCACCTCCATTCCGGTTGCGCTGCCGGTGACGTTCACGCTCGCTGCCGCGATCGGCGCCAAGGCCCTGGCCAGGATTGGCGTGCTTCCCACCCGACTTTCGGCCGTAGACGAAGCGGCCACGGTGGATGTGCTGTGCGTCGATAAGACAGGCACGCTAACGAAGAACGAGTTGAACGTGACGACGGTCAGAAGCATGGACGGGTTCGACGATGCGCATGTCGTTGGACTGGCTGCCCTGGCAAGCTCGGATGGTGGGCAAGATTCGGTCGATGCGGCGGTCCGCCAGTCCGCCTCGGCCGGAAGTGCAGTCGACCTGCCGAAACTCGTCCGCTTTGTCCCCTTCGATCCAGCGACCAAAATGTCCGAGGCATCTGCAACCGGCACGGATGGCACTTCAGTCAGGATCGTCAAAGGAGCCTTCAGTGTCATCAAGAACCTAGCCCAGACCCCGGACAAGGCATCAGATGTTGCGGACGAGCTTGAAAAGAAGGGATTCCGGGTGTTAGCCGTCGCGGCCGGTCCAGACAAGTCCATGCGCTTGGCTGGCTTCATCGCACTCAGCGATCCTCCTCGAGCCGATTCCGCGGGTCTCGTCACCGAGCTGCGGACGCTGGGCGTGCGCACGGTCATGGTCACCGGCGATGCCCCGGCGACGGCAGCTATCGTTGCCCAAGCAGTGGGTCTGGACGGAGGGGTCTGCCCGGTCGGCGCGAATCTCGACGGCGTCCATGCGGAGAGCTTTGCGGTTTTTGCCGGCGTTCTGCCTGAAGACAAGTACCGCCTGGTTCAGGAGTTTCAAAAGAGCGGCCACACCGTCGGGATGTGCGGTGATGGCGCCAACGACGCCCCGGCGCTCCGCCAGGCGCAAATGGGGATTGCCGTCTCGACGGCCACCGATGTTGCCAAGTCCGCCGCGGGCATCGTGCTGACCGAGGCGGGACTGGGAGGAATCGTGGCGTCGGTCAAGGAAGGGCGAATTATCTTCCAGCGCATCCTGACCTACATTCTGAAATCCGTGACCCACAAATTCTTGGGGGCGCTGTTCCTGTTGGCCGGAATTCTCATCACCGGACACGCCGTCCTCACGCCGCTGTTGCTGGTGATCGCCATGATTACGGGCGACTTCCTCTCCATGCTCGCGACGACGGACAATGTGCGCGCGTCGCCGACGCCCAATGTCTGGCACGTTGGCAGTATTACAGCCGGTGGCGTCTTTCTCGGCTGCTTCGACTTGGCTTTCTGCACTGGCGTTCTGGCAGCTGGGAAATACTCCCTGGGCTTTGGCGTCGAAACGCTGCAGACCCTGTGCATTGTGACGCTGGTCTTTAGTGGACAGGCCATTCTCTACGTCGTCCGAGAGCGCAGGCACCTCTGGAGCTCACGCCCAAGTACTTGGTTGATGGTCGGATCCGCTGCCGATTTGCTTATTATCGCGACGCTCGCCACGAGGGGAATCTTGATGAAGCCGCTTCCGGTTACCGTGGTGGCGGTTCTTCTGGCGGCCACGGTTGTGTTCAGTTTATTGTTAGACTTGATTAAGGCTCCGGTATTTCGTCGTTTGGGAATTGTCTGAGCCAAACTTGGCGGATTCAGCGACGCCCTGACCCGGCGTCTTGCCGCGGGATCAAGGCGTGAGCAAACGCCCTTGACTTTTACTTAACCTTAGTTAATTATTTTCCCATGGCAAGCAACCGCGCATCCGTCGCCCAGGCCCACGAGGCCATCGCTTGCCTTGGGCGCCTGACCGACGCCTTCCAGCGCCGGCGCGAGCAGCTCGCGGCATCGGTGGAGCTGTCGGACGGACAATGGGGCGTGCTCGAAGAGATTGCGCGCGAGCACTTCATGCCGAGCATGTTCGCCAGGACCCGAGAAAGCTCGGCCGCCGCGGTCTCCAAGACGCTGCGGCAGCTTCTCGACAAGGATCTCATCAGCGTGACCTTGTCGAAATCCGACGGCCGCCAACGCGCCTACGTGCTTTCTGCGAAAGGCAAGCGCGTGATGGAAAGCCTGCGCCAAGAACGCGCGCTGGCCATCGAAAAGATTTGGCTCCCCCTCGACAAGGGCGACATAAAGAACTTCGCCGCCTTTGCCAGCGAGCTTACCCTTCGCCTCGAACAGTACGGAAGCAAACCCAAGGACAAGTAGCCATGGCCCAAACACTCTACGAAAAAGTCTTCGACCGACACGTCGTCCGCCAAATGCCGTCGGGGCAAGCCCAGTTGCTCATGGGTTTGCACCTTTTGCACGAGGTGACCTCGCCCCAAGCCTTCGCGATGATTCGCGAACGTAAGCTGAAGGTGATGTTCCCGCAGCGCACCTTCGCCACGGTCGACCACATCGTACCGACCCATAGCAAGCTGCGCCCGTACCAGGACGCCATGGCGGAAGAAATGATGCAAAGCTTGGAAAAGAGCGTGAAGGAGTTCGGGATCCGCTTCTTCTCGCCCGACGCCAACGAAAACGGCGTGGTGCACATCGTGGGGCCCGAGCGCGGGCTGACCCAGCCGGGCATGACCATCTGCTGCGGCGATTCGCACACCGCGACCCACGGCGCATTCGGCGCGCTGGCCTTCGGCATCGGCACGTCGCAAATCCGCGACGTGCTCGCGACCCAGACCCTGGCCATGGAAAAGCTGAAGGTCCGCCGCATCGAGGTCAGTGGCAAGCTGCGACCGGGGGTCTACGCCAAGGACGTCATCCTCTACATTATCCAAAAGCTGGGCGTAAACGGCGGTGTGGGCTTCGCCTACGAATACGCCGGCGACACGTTCGACCGCATGACCATGGACGAGCGCATGACCGTCTGTAACATGAGCATCGAGGGTGGCGCGCGCTGCGGTTACGTGAACCCCGACCAGACCACCTACGATTATCTGAAAGGTCGGGAATACGCGCCCAAGGGCGCGGCCTGGGACAAGGCCGTCGCCTACTGGGACAGCATCAAGAGCGACCCCGGCGCCAAATACGACGACGTGGTCCGCTACAGGGCGGAAGACATCACGCCCATCGTAACCTGGGGCATCACGCCCGCGCAGTCCGTCGCCATCGACCAAGCGGTGCCCGCGGCGGAAAGCTTCGGCGCCAACGAACGCGATGGGGTCCGCGAGGCCTACGCGTACATGGACTTCAAGCCGGGCCAGCCCATCCTGGGCACCAAAATCGACGTCGCATTCATCGGCTCGTGCACCAATGGGCGCCTGTCGGACTTCGAGGAAGTGGTGAAGGTCATCAAGGGTGGCAAGTTCAAGGTTCAGCCAGGCGTGCGGGCGCTGGTGGTGCCTGGCTCGGTCGAGGTGCGCAAGGACATGATCGCCCGCGGCTGGGACAAGGTGTTCTCCGACGCCGGTTTCATGTTCCGCGAGGCAGGCTGCTCCATGTGCCTGGCCATGAACCCGGACAAGCTGCAGGGACGCGAAATCTGCGCGTCGTCCTCGAACCGAAACTTCAAGGGCCGCCAGGGCTCGCCGCAAGGCCGAACCTTGCTGATGAGCCCGCTCATGGTGGCCGCCGCCGCCGTCACCGGCAAGGTCGCCGACGCCCGCAAGGTCTTTGGAGTTTAAGGAGCCCACCATGGAAGACGTGAAACGCAATCAGTTTTCGGGTCGCGCAGTTCCCTTGCGCGGCAACGACATCGACACCGACCGCATCATTCCGGCGCGCTACCTGCGCACCGTGGTCTTCGACGGCCTGGGCGAGCACGCGTTCGAGGACGACCGTGCCCAACTGGAGGCCAAGGGCGAAAAGCACCCCTTCGACAACCAGGCCTTTCGGGGCGCCCAGGTGCTGGTGGTAAACAAGAATTTCGGGTGCGGTTCGTCGCGCGAGCACGCGCCGCAGGCGATCATGCGCTGGGGAATCCAGGTCATCCTGGGCGAGACCTTCGCCGAGATCTTCTTCGGCAACTGCGTCGCCATCGGCGTGCCGTGCTGCAAGGTCAGCGCGGACGTGGCCCTTGCGCTGGAGGCCGCGGTCGAGGCCGACCCGACGCTCGTCGTCCAGGTGAGCCTGCAAGACAAGTCCATCACCGCCGATGGCAAGCGCTACGCCTTCGACCTGCCCGAGGGCGTCCGGCAGCAGTTCCTGACTGGACGCTGGGATTCGACGGCCGAGCTGCTGGAAGCCGCCGACCAGGTGCGCGCCCGAGCTGCGACCCTCGGCTACTTCCAGAACTTTGCCTGAGCTGAGGCGCCTCGGCCGCAATGCCGTTCGGTTAGGGGCGAGCGCAACTTGGTGACCCGCCGGCTTCGGCGCGACGGGTCCTGTCAGTTCGGGCCTGCTCCCCGCCGTGTGCTGCGGTCGATTCAACTCGCAAATTGCGCGAGCGACGATTCGGGAGTGCGACTGCAGCGCAGGCGGCACGCGACCTACGCACCCGACGGGTCCCCTCCCTCACTGCCCACCCGTCGCGCCTGCGCCAGCTAGACATCGAGGCACGGCAGCGGGATCAAGTAGACCCGAGATGAGCAACCACAGCCGTAAACCGCCGACCGGACATTGCCTCTAGCCGACCTCTGGCCGTCCCGGATGCTGCCCATCGCGGCAATGCGGAAACGTGACAGCACCCGGGAATCAGGCTAGAAGTTACGAATGTGTGTTGATGTAGGACAGAAGTCCGCGTCAAAGAATCGCCTCAACTCATCAACCGAAAGAAGGAAACCAACCATGACCCGAACGAGACTCACCCTGTTCTCAACGACGGCCTTCACATCGATCCTTGCTGCGCTTCCTGCCTTTGCGCAGGCCCCGATGCCAATGGCGCCGGCTCCCGCGCCCATGATGGCGCCCGCCCCGGTCATGGCCCCTGCCATGGCCCCGGCTCCTGAAGCTGCAGTCATGCCCGCCGCCCCCGTCATGGCCCCCAAGAGCCCCGACGACATGTCTGGCTCCGTCGGCTTCGGCGTGGGCGTGGTCGCTGGCGCCAATGACCTGATCAGGCCAAACACCGCCGACTTGTCGATGAAGTACTGGCTCAACGATGCCATAGCCCTGCTTCCCAAGCTCCAGCTCAGCATGTCCAAGGCTAAGGACCAGGATGCGGCCTGGAAGATCGCTCCGGCTGTGCTGGCCGAGTTCGGGCTGCTCAAGGGCGCTTCAACCCGCTTCAACGCCGCAGTCGGCCTCGGACTGAGCTTTGGCAAGACGCCTCCAGTGACGACGGTCGATCCGACGACCGGCGTGACCACGACCACGGGTTCGAAGGACGTGGCCACCGAAATCTACGTGCCGGCCGGACTCAACGTCGAGCACTTCTTCACCCGTTGGTTCTCGATGGGCATGGGCGCCTACTTCAATCTCATCGATTTCAAGAAGCAGGGTGATGGCTGGAGCATCGGCCTGGACGTCAACAACATCACCTACCTCGGTTCGCTCTTCATCTACACCGACTAGTCAGCCTGTCTGACTGGAACGCCGAAGGGCGTGTTGGCCAAGGCCGGCACGCCCTTTGGCTTTGTTTCGACTTCAGTCCCGGAAGCATTCGTTCGGGATGAGCGGCGACGGGGTGCTGGTGGAGACCAGCCAAAGTTGGTGGGCGGCGCGGGTGGCGGCGATGTGGAACAGGTGGCGCGACTCATCGTCGGTGCCGTAGCTGGTGGCGTTGGCGTCCAGCAGGACCACGTAGTCGTATTCCAGACCCTTGACCTGGCGCACATCGGTGACGTCGATGCCGGGACGGAAGGAAAAGTCCTGCGCGCGCACGCGCCGAAGGCTCGCCACCTCGGCCCGCCGCAGGCCTCCGTAATAGCGGTCGGCTTGCTCGGGAAAGCGCGCCAACAAAGCCACGGTCGCGCGCGGCTCGCGGATTGCCAGGTCGCGCAGCGCCTCGGCCAGAAACGCCACCGCGGCGCCCACTGCGGAAAATCGGAACGCCTCCACCGGGGCGCCGGTGCGCTTGGCCTCGGCCGGCACGTCCATGGACAAGGGGCCCATCACGAATCGGGCCAAGTCCAGAATCTCGCGCGTGGACCGGTAGGCGATGCGCAAGGGCTCCACCGCCACGTGGGAAAGGCCGAGATGGCCGAGCACGTCCTTCCAGTCGCCGAAGCCGTTGTCGAGAAAAAGCCGCTGGGCGGTGTCCCCGGCAAGGGTCACGGAAGGCACCCTCCCTGCTCCGCCCCGGCGCCCATCGCCCGCCGTCTTGCCAATCAAGGCGGCAAGGCGCATGGGCGACAGGTCCTGCGCCTCGTCGACGAACAGGTGGCCGACCGGTCGTTCTTCGCGGCGAAGAAGCTGCGAAGCCCGCAGCAGAATCGCCAGGTCATCCACGTCCAGAATCGGCAGGTCGTCCTCCGTGCGCTGGCCGTCGATGCCGATCTCGCCGCGCACGTTCTCGTCGTCGTCAATCTCGTCGCGCTCGACCTCCACCCGGCGCACGTGCTCCGGCAAGTCCGCGTCGACCGTCTTGCCCCTGGGCCCTTCCTCACGACCGAGCGAGGTGGCGGCCCGGATCTCCTCCAGCTCCTCGCGCCGAGCCCGTTCCTGCTTGCGACGATTGGCCCGCGGTGGCTTGCTCTCGGGCGGCGCCTCACGCGGGTCGCGGCTCATGATGGCGGCCACGCGAGTCACCAAGATGCGGTGGGCTTCCTCCACGTCAGCGGCAGTTACGCGCAAAGCCGAGGCAGCGTCTTCGCGCACCAGGCTGGTCAGAAATCCCCGGTCGGTGAGCAGCTCGGCCCAGAGATCCACCACGGCGTTGCGGCCTCGCTTGCCCGTCGCGTGCAGCGCCCGGCGCTCCAGCTCGTGCAACAGGGCGGGATGGCTCTTCACCCGCGAGACCGCTGGCACCACGTCCTCGCTGACCGACGCCTCAAGCCACGGAATCGCCCGGCGCAGCTCCTTTTCCGCCCAATCTTGGTACGTGAGCACGTTGACCCCGGCCACGCCCAGCGACGGCAACAGCTCGCCGATGTACGACGCCAGACCGGTGCCCTGGGTGACCACGGCCATGCGCTTGGCCGCAAACCGGTCCGGATACGCGAAATGCAAGTACGCCAGCCGGTGCAGGCCGATGGTGGTCTTGCCACTGCCCGCGCCACCCTGGATCACCACCACGCCTGAATGAGGCGATGTCATGATCTCGAACTGCCTGGGATCGATAAGCGCCGCGATCTCGGGCAGGTGCCGGTCGATCCGCTGCGCTGCCTCGGGCGCGGCACCTAGCATTCCCCGCCGCGGAACCGGCCGGGCCGCCGTGCGCTCGCCGCCTGCCAGCAGGTAGGTCGGCAAATCGATGCGCTGCCAGATCGCGCCCGGGCGATCCGCCGTGGTCTTGCACCAAACGCCCTGCGGGCTCGCGATGCGCACGAGCTCGCCGTCGACGATGGTCAAGGTCCGGCGCGCGACGATCTCGCCCTCCACCTCGCGCTCGCCGAAGGTTTCCTGGTAATCGCCGCCCTCGCTGTAGCAGTAGTAAAGCTGGCTGACCGGCGCATTCCGCCAGTCCACGATGTAGACGCGCGATTTGGGATCGGTGAAGGTGGTGCGTCCCACCAGCACGTCGCGCTCCACGGTGCCGCGACCCGGGACGTTTTCGCGCAAGCGCAGGTGGCCGAAGTACGGCGAGCGCGGATCGACCAGCATGCCCTGCTGTACCGCCCGGGCAAGCGACACCTCCTGCAATCGCTCCATCTGCGCGACCAGCGCCGGCACGTCTTCCAGGCGCGCCTCGCCGATCTCGTCGCGCAGGGCGACGAGATCCTCGTCGAACCCGCGCGGCCGCCGCTCTGCCGCTGGCGGCGCCGCCGCGCGCAGGGCGGAGGTTACCCGTCGAAGCAGCCGCTCTTCTTCGTCAGGGATCGCGCTGTCGTCGCGGTCGGCCATCGTCGCCACAACTATAGCCGGCCAGCGGAAGCCCCGCCCAATCGCTCGAAAACCAACGCCGCAATCGCTATCCCGGCTTGGCTTCCGCCGGCCAGGCGCGCAGGCGGACCTTGCCTTCCTCGACCACGACCTCGATGCGCACGCGGTCACACTGTTTCTCCTCCAGGATCCTTGGCAATTGCTTGCCCAAGCGAGCGCGGATCTTCTCTTTGCTTGCGGCGTCGGCGGCCGTACCCAGCTCGCGGTGGGCCGCGAGGTAGCGATCGTAGGCTCCGTTGAAATCCGGCTCGGCCAGGCCGGGCAAGGCCGGGTCGGGGGCGGGGGAGCGTCGCGCGAAAGCGGGAATGGGCGGCGGTCCCGACCTGGGCTTGGGGGCGGGCGCGGATTCGGCCGGAGCTGAAGCGACGGGCCCGGGCGCGATCGGGGCTACCTCTGCCGGCGCGGCCGCGGAACCTTTCCCCATGTCGGGGCTGGGGCTGGCGCCATCCACCCGAATCTCCCCCGGGCCTTTCTTGGCGGCCCGGCGCTGCTGGCCCGCGATGAAGGCCTTCACCCGATTCTGGGGTATGCCAATCGCGATCGCCTCTTCCTCGGTAAGCATGCCGCCGCGATTGGCCAGGTGCCGCTGCGCCCGCGCCATGTCCCGCCGGTAGGTCCCGGCCTCAATCTCGCGCATGGTGCGGTTCCAGTAGGTGGTGTGTAGGACCCACTTTTGCGACAGCGCCTGGAAGCGAAATCGCAGCGAGGCGTTGCTGATGGGCACCTGCTGCATCTCCAGCATCATGCGGTTCATTTCGCGCCGGAGGGCATCGGGCGGCATGCGCTCCATGCCCATAAAATAGGACTCGTACATCGAGCGCATGCGATCGATCTTCAGCTCCATCTCGCTGATGCGAGCCTCGATGCCCTCGCGGGTAGGGTTGAACGTGAGGGACGGGCCCTTCTTCACCAGGAAATTCTAAGGCCGTTATGCGCCGTGGTCCAATCGGGGCGCGCCCGCGCCGCGCCAGCCGTGCTAAACAGAACCATCCATGAATTCGGCAGTGTCTGAGGTCCGGCGATGACGCTTACGCTCTGGGCGACGGCCGTGATCGCGCTCTTGGGCGTGCTGATCCTGGCCCACGAGCTGGGCCACTTTCTGGTGGCAAGGCTTTTCGGAGTCAAGGTGCTGCGCTTTTCCTTCGGATTCGGGCCGCGCCTTTTTGGATTCACCGCGGGCGCGACCGAGTATCGACTGTCGCTGTTCCCTCTCGGCGGCTACCTGCGCCTGCTGGGCGAGGACCCGAGCGAGCCGGTTCCCCGGCAGGACTACGAGCGCGCTCTGTTTGCGCGACCCCTGTGGCAGCGCTACGCCATCGTCATCGCAGGACCGGTATTCAACCTGCTTTTGCCGGTCGGCATCTATTTCGTGCACTACGTTGGGCAGAAGACCTTGCTGTCGCCCACCATCGGCACCGTGATCACCGGACTGCCCGCGGACAAGGCAGGGCTTCTGCCCGGCGATCGGGTAGAAACCGTCGACGGCAAGGAAGTCCACTACTGGGAAGAGTTGGAAGACCTCATCGCGGATTCGCCAGGCAAGGCCATGCGCTTTGGCATCCGCCGCGGCAACATCGCGGAAGAGCGCGACGTCACCGTGGCCACGGACGTGCGAAAAGGCCCGCTTAACCTCAACGAAACCGTGGGATGGATCGGGGTTTCGCCGCGCTTCCAGTTGCCCGAGATCGGGATCACCGACCTGACCTCGCCCGCGGCGCAGGCGGGGCTACGAACCTTCGACTACATTGTATCGGTGAACGGCGCCCCGGTTTCCCACTGGGCCGAGTTCGAGCGCGCCGTCACGCGGGTGGGCGCCTCTCCTTTGCGCATCATTTATCTGCGCGGGACGCACTCGGCAGTGCCGTTTGTGCACGTGGAATTCCAGCAGCCAGGTGCCGCGGTGGTTCTGCCACGACCGGTGCTGGATCTGACCGGCGGGCGGCACTACGCGACCGGCATCGAACCGTCCGAGCTGTTCGTGTATTCGGTCGAGCCTGGTAGTCCCGCCGATCGCATCGGGCTGCGGCGGGGAGACGAGCTGCTGGAGCTGGATGGCCAGCCGATTCTGCACTGGAACATCCTGCGACAGCGCCTGGCCGCCGAGCCGGAAAAGACCTTCCACATTTCGTGGGTATCGCCCGGCGTGGTGCGACACGAGGCCGATTTCAAGCAAGAGCTGCGCTCTGAAATGGATGCGTACCGACAGGAGGAGCAACGCCTGGTCTTCGGCGCCAGCAACCGCGCGGCCTGGAAGACCGCCGACCCGGTGCCCATCCGCAACCGTTTTTTCTATGCCCTGGGACACGCCCTGACCCGCACCGGCGAGATCATCACCTTCACCGCGCAAGGTTTTGTGCAAATCGTTCGCGGCGAGATCTCGCCCAAGACCCTGGGCGGGCCGCTCACCATCGGCTATGCAGCCGGCATCGCTGCCGAACAGGGCCTGGCGCAGTACCTTTGGCTCATGGCCTTGCTCAGCATCAACATCGGGCTGCTCAACTTCCTGCCCATTCCGATTCTCGACGGGGGCCTTCTGCTCTTCTTCAGCATCGAGCTTTTCAAGCGCCGGCCGCCGTCGCCGCGGGCGCGCGCCATCACGACCTACATCGGCGTGGTCGTGGTGGCGGTGCTGGTACTGTTTGCCTTGAAAAACGACGTGGTTCGATTCTTCCTTCCGAGGTGACAGTGCCTGCCGCGAGACCCTTTTTGGCTTTCGACACCGCGACGCCCACGGCTCGGGTGGCCGTGATTTCGGCGCAAGGCGACTGCCTGGTCTTGCGTGAGCGGACTGCGGATCGCCATTCGGCGAATTTGCTGGCGCTGTGCGACGAGGTCTTGCGGGAAGCCGAAGCGCCGGTGCGCGACCTAGGCGCCATCATGTGCGGTGTGGGACCCGGCAGCTTTACCGGATTACGGGTGGGGCTGGCAGTGGCCAAGGGGCTGGCGCTTCCTTCGGGCGTGCCCCTGGTGACGGTTTCCTCGCTGGACGCGCTGGCGTGGGATCTGGCCCGGCAATTTCCCGCGGCCCCCGAGGCGCCGCTGCTTCTGCCCTGCATCGACGCTGGCAAAGGACAAGTCTATGCGCGCCTTTACGCCGCCTCGCCCAGCGGAGCGCAGGCGTTGGGCGAGGCAGACTGGGTGCTATCGCCCGAGGATCTGGTGCGCCTGGCCCAAGAATCCGCAGCCGGGAAGGCAGTCCTTGCCGGTGGAACGGGAGTCGATCGCTACCTTGATGTCTTCTCGGCCCGGATAGGACCGTCGGCGATTCTCCCTTTGGCGCCGGGACCTTCCGCCATCGCCATCGGCCGGCTGGGCTGGGATCGGTTCTCTCGCGGTCAGGTTGACGACATCGAAACCGTGGTTCCCCGCTATGGCCGCCCGCCCGACATCACACGTCCGAAAAGAGCCCTGCTCTCGCCGTAGGATGCGCGGCCACTTGTTGACTCCGTGGCGGCCGACGAATAGGATCTTCGGCGATCGATGAGCGAGCTCGATACCCTGAGACAGCGGCATAGAGAGTTGGAAGACGCGCTGGCTGCGATAGACGCACACCTTTCGCTGACCAGCAAGGAGCAAGCCGAGCGCGTCCAGCTCAAGAAAGAGAAGCTGGCGGTGAAGGACAAGATCCAGGTATTGCTGTCGAGATCCGCCTAGCTTCGTGCCGTTTGCTTGTGCACCGTCGACCGGCGTCACGCGCCGACGCCGACGTCTAATTCCCACTGGCAAGGTAGGAAGTGTTAGTGAAATTGCCATGCGCCACGTAGTTCTTGCCTCCGCCTTTCTCTTTGCCGTTGCTTGCGGACCCGATCCCAATGCCCGCCTGCCAGCCAGCCTGACCGCGATCCAGTCGGGCGGCGACAGCAGCGCCACCACGACCCCGCAAGCCTCGGGCGGCGCCGGAGCCGGCGGGGTTGGCTCGGGCGGAACCGTCCACTCTGGCGGCGGCACCGGTGGCACAACCGTGGCTTCGCACGGTGGCGCAGGCGGCAGTCTTCCACCAACCAACGGCGGCACCACCGTGATTCCACCTGCGCGCGGTGGCGCGGCCGGCAGCAACCCCTTCGACACCGGCGGCACGACCGTGATCCCGCCGTCGAGCGGCGGCGCGGCCGGCACCATCCCGGTCGGAAGCGGCGGCGCGACTGGCACCACCATCCCCGTCGGCAGCGGCGGGACCAGGACAGGTGGCGTGGCAAGCACGGGCGGCAAGGTTGGTATGGGCGGCGGGGTGGGCGCCGGCGGAGTGGTCAACACGGGTGGTGCGATGGACATAGACGGGGGTGGCGGAACCGAGCCTTGCACGCCGGCCGCGACCGTCATCGGCACCGGCAGCGGGAACAGCGGGAATTTTGGCACCACGGGCGAGTACTGCTTTAGAACCCCAGACAATATCGCCGGCTGGAACTGTTCGAACTTCACTGGCCGGACGCTCAAAGTGAACGGCGTTGCCGTAACCTGCGGCGGTACCACGCCCGGTACCATGCCACTTCCGGCCAAAGTCAACGGCTACTACTACTTCGACGCAAGCGCGGGCGGGGTCGACTACGCCAGCATCTACTGGTTCTGATTGAACCGCTCGTTCAAGGGCGGCTCGGCACGCACCGATGCTCGATGCTCGCCTGCGGCCACTACCCGCCCTGGCAATCGAACACGACGGTTGCCCCGTGTGCTGACAGCGGCACGGCTGACGCGGGCGCCTCGGCGTCGGGCGTGGATTCCGGTAGCTAGCAGCGTTACGATCTGTGCATTCAGCGTGTGGCATCACCACCGGTTCGGCCTGAAAAATAGGGGCATTTCCGGGCGGGAAAATAGGCGCATTTCCGGGCGGAAAATGTACAGATCCGGTTGAATTGACCTCGGCGCGGGACTACTCTGCCGGCGGCGCACGAGGATTCGTGAAATAATAGACAGCTTCGACGCCACCCCCGTTAGGAGTACGGACCATGAGCACGTTCATCGAGCAGATCCACGACAAGGCAAAGCAAGGCCCGAGGAAAGTGGTTCTCCAGGAAGGTGAAGACGTTCGCGTAATCGAGGCCGCCGGCAAAGCGACCAAGCTGGGCATCGCGGAAGTCACCATCTTGGGCGACCCCGCCAAGATCAAAGCGACCGCCGCGGGCGCTTCGTTGTCGCTCGACAAGGTGAACGTTGTGGACATGACGGCCGCGCCGAACCTGGCCGACTACGCGCACACTTACTACGAATTGCGCAAGGCCAAGGGCATGACGGAAGCCGAGGCGGAGAAGACCATGCGGGACCCGCTCTTCTACGGGGCCATGATGGTGCGCAAAGGCCTCGTCGACAGCTTCGTCGGTGGCGCAACTTACACCACGGCGGACGTGTGCCGCGCCAGCATTCAGATCGTCGGCATGCAGAAGGGCCTGAAGACACTGTCCAGCTTCTTCGCCATGATCCTGCCCGACAAGACCTTCGGCAAAGACGGCGTTCTCTTCTACGGCGACGGCGGGGTGGTCATCGATCCGACGGTGGACCAGTTGGCCGACATCGCCATCGCGACCGCCGACAGCTTCGCCAGCCTGGTGGGCGAAGCGCCGCGCGTGGCCATGCTTTCGTGCTCGACCAAAGGCAGCGCCAAGCACCCGCGCATCGACAAAGTGCTCGCCGCGATGGCGCAGGCCCAGCAGCGTCGGCCCGATCTGGTCATCGACGGTGAGCTGCAGGGCGACGCGGCCCTGGTTCCTTCCGTGGGCGAGCGCAAGGCCAAGGGATCGCCGGTTGCTGGCAAGGCCAACGTCCTCATCTTCCCGGATCTCGATTCAGGCAACATCAGCTACAAGCTGACCGAGCGCTTGGCCAAGGCAGAGGCGCTGGGCCCGGTTCTGCAAGGCATGGCCAAGCCATCATCGGATCTGTCGCGCGGCTGCAAGGCGGCCGACATTGTCAACGTCATCGCCATCAACGTGGTCCGCTTGCAATTCGCGCAGAAGTAGCTCGGAGGCGCGATTATGCGGATCCTGGTTGTCAATTGCGGTAGCTCGTCGCTCAAATTCAAGCTGTACGACCTGACCTCGGCCGACGCCAGTGTGCTGATGGCCGAAGGCGTGGTCGAGGAGATCGGGCGCGAGAAGTCGAAGTTCACCTACAAGACCAACAAGTCACCGAACAAGCTGGCGCTGGAGGTGGTGGCAAAGGATCACACCCAGGCCGTAGCGGCGATGAAGGATGCGCTTCTGCATCCCGAATACGGTCTATTCAAGGACAAGATCCAAGTCGATGCTTGCGGGCACCGGGTGGTCCACGGCGGCGAGAAGTTCTCGAATTCCGCCCTGGTCACGCCCGGCGTGCGCGCCGCCATCGAGGAATGCATCGCGATCGCGCCCTTGCACAACCCGCCCAACCTGGCCGGCATCAGCGCGTGCGAGACCATCTTCCCGGGCCTGCCGCAAGTGGCGGTCTTCGACACCGCCTTTCACCAGACCATGCCGCCGCACGTGTTCCTGTACGGCCTGCCCTACGAGCAGTACGACAAATACCACATCCGGAAGTACGGCTTTCACGGCACCTCGCACGAGTACGTCGCGCGCCGGGCGGCCGAGCTTTTGAAGAAGGACTTCAACCAGGTTCGCCTCATCACCTGCCACATGGGCAATGGGTCCAGCATCACCGCGGTGAAGAACGGGAAGTCGTTCGATACCTCGATGGGCCTCACGCCGCTGGAAGGCGTGCTGATGGGGACCCGCACCGGCGACATGGATCCCGCGGTCGTGCTCTACATCATGGACAAGGAGAAGCTGTCGCCCCAGGAGATGAACACGCTGCTCAACAACAAGAGCGGGGTGAAGGGCATCTCGGGCATCAGCAACGACATGCGGCTTCTCACCGAGAAGGCCGACGAGGGCAACCAGCGCGCCCAGCTTGCGCTCGACATGTTCGTGTACCGCGTGGTCAAGTACGTCGGCTCCTACGTGGCCGCGATGGGCGGCGCCGACGCCATCATCTTCACCGGCGGCATCGGCGAAAACGCGGTAGGCATCCGGGCCAAAATCATGGAACCACTCGGATTCTTGGGCGCCGAGCTGGACCCGGTTCGCAATGGCTCCGACGCCAAAGAGAAGGTCATCACCCGTGACGGGTCGCGTATCGCGGCCTGGGTGGTGCCGACCAACGAAGAGCTGATGATCGCCAAGAAGACGAAAACCATCGTCGACGACATGGCAAAGGCTGGCTAGTCGGCGGTTCTGGTTGTAAATACTCGCCGTCTGCGAGCGCAGACCAGACGCAAGCAAACGACGGAAAGGACCGCAGCCGTGGAACAGCAAAATCTCGAGCAAACCCTGGTTCTCATCAAGCCGGACGCCCTCAAGAACTCCTTGACCGGGTACGTGCTGTCGCAACTTTCCGAGTTCCACACCGGATTGCGGTTCGCCGGCGCCAAGATCGTCAACGTCAGCAGCATGCTGGCGGGCGAGCACTACGCCGAGCACCGCGGGAAGTTCTTCTTTCCGTCGCTGCTCGACTACATCCAGGGCCGCCTGCACTACCCGAAAGAGCCGTGGAAGCGCAGGGTGATCGCGGTCATGTACCAGGGTACCAACGCGGTCCTGCGCGTGCGCGAGCTGTGCGGCCCGACCAACCCGCACAAGGCACGCGACGAACGCCCTGGCTGCATCCGCTCGCTCGGCACGGTCGAGATTCTTAAGGACAAGGACGGCAAGCAGCTCGGCGAGCGCATGGACAATTTGATCCACGCTTCCGCCAACCCGGCAGACGCCGAGCGCGAGATCAAGCTGTGGTTCCGCCCCAACGACATCCCGCCCGCCATGCATCCGTACCCGACGGAAACCAGCAAGGCGCACTACTACTTCAAGGACGGCAAGCTCTTCGACACCTACGACACCGGCCGGTTCTGCGTGGTCGCCACCGGCGATCTGGCGTGGAAGACCGACCTGGATGCACTTGGACAGCTCTTGCACGGCCAGCCCTCGCAGGTGCCGGTGGAATCGGTGGTCGCCAAGTACCTTATCAACGAGCACCAAGAGGATTAGCCTCCTGCAAGCAGCACGCCCAACCCGCGAGACCGCGGCGGGGCCCGAGCCGCGCGGCGTGTGCGGGAGGTGTCGTCGGCCCACGTCGGACTGTTTCTGTGCCGACCTCTCGCCGATTCGCACCTCCACGCGGGTGCTCATCTTGCAGCACCCGCGCGAGCGCGACGTGCCCATCGGAACCGCGCGTTTGGCGCGCATCGGGCTTGCGAACGCGACCCTTCGCACCGACGTGGACTTCAGCGAAGACCGTGTGGTGCGCGAGTGCTTGGCCGGCGGCAACGCATACCTGCTGTTTCCCGGCGACGAAGCCATCGACGCCGAGACCGCCCATTTCTCATCGCCCATCACGTTGGTCGTCCTCGACGGAACTTGGCGCCAGGCGGAGAAGCTGCTCAAGCTGAACCCGATGCTGGCCGCGCTGCCGCGGCTGCGTCTGACCCCGTCGCACCCAAGCCTTTACGGCGAGATCCGGCGCGAGCCCGCCCGGCATTGCGTGGCCACCATCGAAGCCGTCGCGCAGGTGCTCGGACATTTGGAGAGAGATCCCGATCGCTTCGCGCCGCTCTTGCGCCCGCTGGTTAATTTGGTCGAGCGGCAACTGCATTTTGCGAGCACCGTGAAGGCCAACCGGCACCATCGTGACAAGCCCATGCGCGCGCCACGCGACCGGATTCCGGCGCCGCTGCGACGGCAGTATTCGGATTTGGTTTGCGTGCAGGGCGAGGCCAACGCGTGGCCGCACCTGCATCCCGATCGCACCCGGCCCGAGACGGTGCACTGGTTGGCCAAGCGCCTGGCCACCGGTGAAGCATTCGAGTCGGTCATCGCGCCGCGCGGCCGACTGGCGCCGTCCACCTGCCGGCACAGCAAGCTTGGACCCGAGGTGCTGGCGACCGGTGAAGCTTGGGGCGCGTTCGCCGAGCGCTTCCGTAGCTTTCTGCGCCCCACCGACCTGCTGGTCGCCTGGGGACACTTTCCCCTCGGCACGCTGGTTGCCGACGGCTTCCTTCTCGAGCACAAGAGCATCGACGTGCGCCCCGTGGTGGGCAACGTGCTCCGCCGCCGCACCGGCACGGTGGAAGAGTCGGTGGCAAACCTCGGCATCGCCCCGCCGGCGTCATGGGCGCAGGGCCGCGGCGGCGAGCGCCTGGCGAGCCTGTGCGCCGTGGTCGAAAAACTGTGCGCCTGGCCGCCGGCGACGTGACGGCAGCGAACGACAGTCAGATGGAGGGTCCCGTACCTCAGAGACACAAGGAGAACACCATGGACGCCAGCACGCTTAAGGATCGCACTGCCATCTGCGGAATCGACTGCTTCAACTGCGACTTCTTTCACACCAATATCGATGCCTTCTTCGCCAACATGCCGCCCGAGCGAAAACGCGGCTTCGAGGCGCGGGGCATGACCATCGAGAAAGTGCGCTGCAACGGTTGCCGCCATGGCGGCTGTACGATCCTCGAAGGAACCTGCGAGACGCTCGCGTGTGCGAAGGCGAAGGGCGTGGATTTCTGCTACGAGTGCAACGACTTCCCCTGTCGGAAACTGCAGCCGCTGGCCGAGGGCGCGGAAAGGTACCCGCACAACCTCAAGGTCTACAACCTCACGGCCATCAAGAACCGAGGCATCGAGGCTTGGGCCGTCGAGGTCGGTGACATCCGCAAGCGCTACTTCCGCGGGACGTTCAAGATCGGGGCAGGCCCGCAGCTTCCGGAGACGAAGTGATGGGCAAGCTCGATCACAGGGTCGACTTCACGGTGCCTGCGGCGCCCGAACGAGTCTTCCCCTTGCTTTGTCCGGTCTTGGAATACCGCTGGATCCCGACCTGGCGCTGCGAGCTTTTGCATTCCGACTCTGGCGTGGCCGAAGAAGACTGTGTGTTCCGCACGGACTTTCCTGGCGCTGGCCCCATGACCTGGGTCGTGACCTGCTACCAGCCAGCCAAGCGCATCGAATTCTGCTGTTTCGTGGCGGAGTGCTTCGTCATGCGCCTCAAGCTCACTCTCGTCCCTGAGGGCGGGGAAACGCGCCTGACCTGGGCACGTCGCTGGCTCTCGCTCGGCCCAAAGGGCGACGCCTGGCTGGCCGGGCAGAGCACCGCTGGGCTCGATCGCATGGTGGAGATCCGCCGGGCCGAGCTGGTGCACTTCATCGAGACCGGCGAGATGCTGAAACCTTAGCCGTCGAACCGCTCACGCCATGAGGCGGTTCCGTTCCAAGCGCGCACCCGCTAAGATACCACCCCATGACGCAGCCATCCTATGCGCACGGGATCACGTCCACGCCGCTTCTTGGCGACACCATTGGCGACAACCTCCGCCGCACCGTCGAGCGCTTCGGCGACCGCGAGGCGTTGGTTTCGCGCCACCAGGGCTACCGGGCCACCTACAAGCAGATGTGGGAAGAGATCGGATTGGTCGCACGCGGGCTGATGGCCCGCGGGGTGAAGAAGGGCGACCGGGTCGGTCTGTGGTCGCCCAACCGCTTTGAATGGATCATCACCCAGTACGCCACCTCGCGCATCGGCGCCATCATGGTGAACATCAACCCGGCCTACCGCAGCCACGAGCTCGAGCACGTGCTCAAGCAGTCCGGATGCTCGCTGCTGATCATGGCGCGCGGGTTCCGCCAGACCGACTACGTTTCCACGGTCAAGGATCTGGAAGAGCGCCTGCCCGAGCACCTCAAGGTCATGGTCTTCGAGGACGAATGGACCGCGCTCAAGCAAGACGCCCGCCGCGTTTCCGAGGAAGAGCTGCACCTGCGCGAGCAGACCCTCGACCCTGACGATCCCATCGACATCCAGTACACGAGCGGCACCACCGGGTTTCCCAAGGGCGCGACCCTGTCCCACCACAACATCCTCAACAACGGGTATTTCGTGGGCAGGACCCTGAAGTATACGGAAAAGGATCGCATCTGTGTGCCGGTGCCGCTTTACCACTGTTTCGGCCAGGTCATGGCGTCGCTGGCGTCCATCAGCCACGGCGCATGCATGATCTTCCCCAGCGAAGCCTTCGAGCCCGAGGCGGTGCTGGCAGCGGTGCAGGCCGAACGTTGCACCTCGCTGTACGGCGTGCCGACCATGTTCATCGCCGAGATGGAACACGCGAATTTCGGCAAGACCGACTTCGCCAGCCTGCGCACCGGCATCATGGCCGGGTCGCCCTGCCCCATCGAGGTGATGAAACGCGTGCAGAAGGAAATGCACATGGAGGAGGTGACCATCTGCTACGGCATGACCGAGACCTCGCCGGTGTCCACGCAAAGCAAGGTCGACGACCCGCTGGAAAAGCGCGTGGCCACGGTCGGCTGCGTTCATCCCAACATCGAAATCAAAATCCTCGATCCGGCGACCGGAAGGGTGGTTCCGCGCGGCACCGTGGGCGAGCTGTGCACGCGCGGCTATTCGGTCATGCTGGGCTACTGGGACGACCTCCATTCTACCCGGCAGGCCATCGACAGCGCGCGCTGGATGCACTCTGGCGATCTGGCGACCATGGACGGCGACGGATACGTGAACATCGTCGGCCGCATCAAGGACATGGTCTTGCGCGGTGGCGAGAACATCTATCCGCGCGAGGTAGAGGAGTTCCTCTTCACAAAAGCGGAGATCGCCGACGTGCAGGTCATCGGCGTGCCCGACGCGAAGTACGGCGAAGAGCTGATGGCATGGGTGAAGCTACGCCCGGGCGCCCGCCTCACCGGCGATGAGCTGCGCAGCTTCTGCAAGGGCAAGATCGCAACCTACAAGATTCCACGCTATTGGAAGTTCGTCGACGGGTTCCCGATGACCGTCACCGGCAAGATTCAGAAGTACAAGATGCGCGAGGTGGCGGTGGAGGAATTGAAGCTGCAATCCGCCGCCAACATCAAGACCGCGTAGTGAAGTCATGAGTCAAGTGATGGACGACAAGGCCTTTCAGGATGCCTATCCCTACAGCCTCGCCCACTGCTACGGCTGCGGGCGCATGAACCCCGATGGGCTGCAAATCAAGACCCATTGGGATGGCGACGAGACGGTGACGAGATTTCGGCCTTGGCCGCAGCACACCGCGATCCCTGGTTTCGTTTACGGCGGGCTTTTGGCTTCGCTCATCGATTGTCACGGCACCGGCACCGCGGCCGCGGCGATGGCGCGCGCACAAAACCGCGCCCTCGATTCCGATCCACCGTTGCGCTTCGTGACCGCGTCGCTGAAGGTCGACTACCTGCAGCCCACCCCGGCCGGCGTCGAGCTGGAAATCCGTGGTCGCGCCCGCGAAGTGAAAGGCCGCAAAGTGATCGTCGACGCTGAAGTGCGCGTTGGCGACGCGGTCACCGCGCGCGGTGAAGTCATCGCCGTGGAGATGCCGGCGACGTTCGTGCGGTAGGGTAAAGTCTCCTCGTGGCTTCCAAGCAGCTCGCCGTTCTCGTGGTTCTCGCATTCCTCGCCGGCTGTCGCCGCGGCACCGGCGTCGCGGGCGAAGGCACCGCCAACGGGCAACCCGCGCGCGTGCCTCGCTTCGCTTCGCGGCCCGTCATCGACGGCAAGCTGGACGAGCCGGTTTGGAAGACAGCGACCCTGCTCGGACCATTCGTAGACACGGGCAGCGGACGCAGCGTCTCGGCGAGCCACCCGGTCGCGGCCACGGCTCGCATCGGCTGGGACGCCGATCGTCTCTACCTCGGTTTCGAAGTAGCCGACGCCCAGCCGGCCGCGCCCTTCCGTCGCGAGGACGTGGATCCGCACCTCTGGGGCAGCGCCTCAGCAGTCGAGATCATGCTCCAGCCCGGTGATCCCGGCGACAACCGCGACTACTATGAAATCCAGGTCGACACGGTGGGCGCCGTGTTCGATACCCATTGGGACGACTACATGACGCCGCTTTACGGCGGACCCACCGATCGCGTATTCGGCCACCAAGACTGGTCGTGCAGAGCCGAGCGTGCTGCCACCGTCGATTCCGGACGCTCGTACACCCTCGAGATCGCTTTGCCCTGGTCCGCGCTGGTCGCGGCTCGCGTGCCCATCCCTCCCCGCGCCGGCGACGTGTGGCGGCTCAACTTGTACAGCTTCCGCGACGGGCAGCGTCTGGCCCTCGGCTGGTCGCCCATCCGCGGTGAAGGCAACTTCCACAAGAGCGCACGCTTCGGCCGTATTCGCTTCGAGTGAGGAGTCCTACAAGTGGAGCTCGGCGCCGACCTGGGTCGCGCTGGCGATCTTCGCGGTCAGCCATGCCTTGGCTTCGGCGACGGCAGCTTCCAGATCTTGTCCGCGCCCGAGGCCAACCGCGATTGCAGTCGCCAGCGCGCACCCGGTTCCACGTGGGCTCGGCCCGGCCACGCGCGGATGGGTGAACGCTCGAAGGGTGCCCGCGCGCGCGAGCAGATCGGTCGCGTCACCCGCGAGATGCCCGCCCTTGAGTAGCACAGCCGGCGTGCCGAACGCCAAGAGATCCCTTGCGGCTACCTTGGCATCGGTCAGCGTCTCGACCGGCCGGCCGAGCAGCCAAGCCGCTTCGCTCAGGTTGGGTGTGAGCAGGCTCGCGCATTTCGCCAGCTCGAGGATGGCCTCTCGATCCCCGTCGTAGAGCGAGCCGCCACTCGACGCACGAAGCACTGGATCGTAGACCACCGGGCCGGTGAAGCGGGACAGGATCGAAGCAATGCCCCGCGCAATAGCGGCGGTCGCGATCATGCCGATCTTGACCGACGGCGCTCCCATCCGGGCCAGCGCCGCCGCGAGCGCCCGACTCACTCGCGCCGGCTCCCTTGGCTCGACGCTGCCGACCGAGGTCGCGTCCTGCTCGGTGAGGCTGGTCACGACGACGGTTGCGCGTGCAGCCAGCTCGGCGCTGGTGAGCAAGTCACGAAGCACACCAGCGCCGCTGCCGGGGTCCAAGCCGCCAACAATGACGATGGCCGGAGAAGACGCTCCGCTTCCTAGATGTAGGTCCATGTAATACCAAGGTTGATGAACTGATCACAGGAACACTTGCACAGGTGCATGGGTCGCGAGTAGTTTCCCTAGCAAACAAAAGCGAAATGTTCCTGGTTGACTCGATAGTGGGGAACAGGCGAACCAGGCGCATTTCGGGATACAATCATCTGGAAAGCCGTGGGGGTAGCGCTTCCGCAGCCGATTCCATTCGGCAAATACACGCTGTTTGAACGCATCGGGCGTGGAGGTATGGCCGATGTGTTCAAGGCGCGCATCCAGGGCCCGGCCGGGTTCGAGCGAACCTTCGTGGTCAAGCGCATCCTGCCGCACCTTTCAGATGACCCGTCGTTTACCAAGATGTTCATCGACGAGGCCAAGATCGCGGCCAAGCTGACCCATCCGAACATCGTCCAGGTGTTCGAGCTGGGCAACGTGGACGGCGAGTACTTCATGTCGATGGAGTACGTGCGTGGCCACGATTTGGCCGAGACCATGCGTACGTTGTGGGCTCGCATCGGACCGCCCCGTCCCGAACTGGTGGCCTACGTCGGTCGCGAGATGTGTCGCGCCCTGGCCTACGCGCACGAATTCACGTCAGAGGACGGACAGGTCCTTGGCATGATCCATCGCGACATTTCGCCGTCGAACGTGATGCTGTCCTTCGACGGTGCGGTGAAGATTCTCGACTTCGGCATCGCGAAGGCGCTGGGCGGAGAATCTGCCGACGAGGCCACCAAGAGTGGAACCCTCAAAGGCAAGTTTGCGTACATGGCGCCCGAACAGACAGTGTCGAACGAGATCGATCGCCGCATCGACATCTTCGCCACCGGCATCGTGCTGCACGAGATCCTTACCGGCCGGCGCCTCTTCAAGGGCGAAAACGACATGCAGACCATCGAGCGCGTCCGTCGCTGCGAGGTGCTGCCGCCGTCGCTGCACAACCCCCTGTGTCCGCCCCAGCTCGACCAAATCGTCTTGCAGGCCCTGGCGAAGAACTGCGATGAGCGATACCAATCTGCGTCGGAAATGGCCGATGCCCTCGACGATGTCGTGTACTCCTCGCGCTTCCAGGCGAGCCACCTGGCGCAGACCATGCGCGCTCTTTTCCCGGTGGACGTAGGCGGCGATCCGCACGCGGCTCAATCGGTGCGGTCCACCCGCATGCAGACCGCCTCGGTCAGCCCGTCGCGATCCAACGCCGGTGTGTCGGGCAGTGGCTCCAACATATCCAGGCCCAACCCGTCGGCGACCCGTTCGCCCACGGTTCCCCCGGTGGCGCCATTGGCGCCCATCACCACAGGGTCGTACCGGATTCCGCCCACGCACTCGAATGTGTCCATGGTGCCGGGTGTGGGCGGCTTCTTGACCAAGCCTCTCTTGGGTCCAGTGCCCGGCTGGGTTTTCATTTCGGGCTTGCTGCTCCTGGGCTTTGCCTTCGTCGGTGGCGCAATCTGGACCTTGCGCGGCTCGGGCGCGATTGCGAACCAGAGCCCGATTCCGAAGATCCGCTTCCTCGATATCGCCTTTCAGTCGACGCCAATCGGCGCCGAGGTCTTCGTAGTGGGCAGCAACGAGTACCTGGGCCGCACGCCTTTCCGCCGCAAGGTCGAATACCGCGATGACCGCACCAGCTTCGTCGTCTTCCGCCTGGCCGGGTACATGGAAACCACCAAGGAGGTGCGTCCCGATTGGTCAGGGGAGGTCACCCTGCAACCCCTGCCGGGGGCACCGGCTCCCGCGCCAGCGCCTCCGACAGCACCGACAGCGTCACCAGCCGAGAACGCGCCAGGCCCCGCACACCCGGGGCACGCAGGCCCAAGGCCGGAGCCGAAGGGAGATGCCTTCGACAAGCTCAAACCTGGCAAGTCGCACGGGAAGACACACGGCAAGTCGCCGGCCGGAGGCGACCCGTTCGATACCTCTGGGTCCAAGCGGCCGTCCGAGGGACGCAAGTCATCCCCCTTCGAGTGATTCGACCGCTGCCAGATGTTTAGGGGCCGCAAAGTCGCTGTTGTCGTGCCTGCCTTCAACGAGGCAGCAAAGATAGGCCGTACCGTGCGCTCGGTGCCCGGCTTCGTCGACTGGATTTTCGTTGTGGATGACGCCAGCGTCGACGGAACCGGGCGCATCGCCCGCCGCAGCCAACGCCGCGGGCTCAGCGTTCTTTGCCACCAGCGCAACTGCGGCGTCGGCGCTGCCATCGCGACGGGCTACGCCGCCGCAATGGAGGTCGGCGCCGACGTGACCGCGGTCATGGCCGGGGATTCGCAAATGGATCCCGCGGATTTGGTCGCACTCATTTCACCGGTTGCGGCAGACCAGGCCGATTACGCAAAAGGCAACCGCTTTGGCTGGCCATCGGTCTATCGCGTAATGCCGTCGTCGCGTCTGTTCGGCAACCTGGTGCTCTCCTTCCTCACCCGACTTGCGTCCGGCTATCGTGACATCTTCGATTCGCAGTGCGGTTACACGGCGGCCAACCGCCGCGCGCTTGGGCTTATCCTTTCGGGCGAAGTCTTCCCTCGCTACGGTTACCCCAACGACATCCTAGTGCGGCTGGGCGCGGTCGGTGCGCGCGTCGTGGACGTGCCCGTGCGCCCCGTGTACGGGCCGGAATGGCGCTCGGGCATTCGCGTGACGTCGGTGATCCTGCCGCTCGTGCGCCTGCTTGCGCGGGGCATGCTGGGACGGGTCGTGCGGTCGGCGCGACGATACCTGCGCCCGCTGCCTTTGCCCGAATCGCCTCCATCATGATCGGCATAGTGACAACGTCGTACCCGCTGGGCCCTGACGACGGCGCGGGCGGCTTCGTACGCGAGCGGGTGCGCGAGCTTCGACGGCAGGGGCAGGCTGTCGAGATCATCGCGGCCGGCGACGCGACCCGGCCGAACGACGATGCCGTGACTCGAATCAAGAGCTGCGGACTCTTTTATTCAGGCGGCGCGCCCGAGGCCCTGGAAGACGCGCGGCACGCACAGCGGATCGGCGCCTGGGCCAAGGCCTGTGGTTTTTCCCTGGCCATGCTCGGGCAGTTGGTCAGCCGGCGCAACCACTGGCACGCGGTGGAGAGCCATTGGCTCGTGCCCTGCAGTCTGCTTGCCACGATCGCGCTGCCCGGCATTCCTCACCGCAGTCACGTTCACGGGGGCGATCTCGCCTTGCTGAGACGCCTGCCCATGGCTGACAGTCTGGCGCGAAACTTCTGCCGCACTGGCCCCGAGATCGTGTTCGCCAGCCGTCGCTTGCAGAACGATTTTGCGAAGCTTGTCGGACAGGCTCCCGAATGGCTGGGTGCGCGCTGCCGGGTCGAGCCCGCGCCCTTCGACAAGTCGATCTTCGTCGAACGCAGCCTTGAGGATCGTCATCGCCTGCGGGCCAGCCTCGGTTTGGATCGTCCCACGGTTCTTGCCGCCGGACGACTGGTGCCCATCAAGGGGTTCGACGTGCTGGTCGCTGCGATGGCGACCATCCCGGCGGCGGTTCGTCCCGATCTGCTCATCGCCGGCGACGGGCCCGAGCTGCAGCGTCTGACGAGGCAGTCGCGCGTCGGCGGCGTGCACGCTCGTTTCCTGGGAAACCTCGGACAACGGACGCTCGCCGACACCATGGCAGCGGCCGACCTTCTTGTTCACCCGTGCCGGATCTTGCCCGACGGCCGCAGCGAGGGCATGCCGCTCGTGGTGCGCGAGGCCCGCGCCTGCGGCCTTCGCGTTGTCGCCTCGGCAAGCGGCGGCCTTCGCGAGCTACGCGATCTTGAGGGATACGCCTTCGTGGCTCCGGACGACGTCCCCGCCCTGGCTGTAGCGATCCGCGGGGCGCTGGGCTAGTGCCTCGACCCTAGCGTAATGCAATCAGCTGGCGCCGTGGATTTCGCACGACGGCTAGGCTCATTCGCCTTTCGTGCGTTGGCGGCAAGCTTGGGTTACCCTTGGAAGCGCACAATGACCGGCAATCGAGCAAATCCGCGGCTCTCGGTGCTTGTGGCGGTACGCGACGTGGAAGACTCCGTCGCACGCGACGTACGCGCTGTGGCGGGACACCTGCGCCGGCGCGGCCTGTCGTTCGAAATCCTCGCCGCAAGCGACGGCTCGTACGATACCAGCCTGACCTTGCTCCGGTTCTTGCGTGCGGAGATTCCCGAGCTTGCGATCCTGGGCGGTGCGCGCAGCGGCCGCGCCTTCAGACGCGCGGTGGCGCACGCGCAAGGCGAAGCTGTTCTCTTGTGGGAGGCGGATCGGAGCACGCCGGTTCCGCACGCGATCTTGGGCTGGGCGCTTTCTCGCCTCTGCCACCGGGACGCTGTCGTGGTGCGCGGCCGCTTCGTTCTGGCCCATCGCCTGCGCGCCCTTCCCGTCGTGCTCGATATCGCAGGTCGCGGTGATGACTACGAAATCCGCTTCGAGCGCCAGGCGTCCAAACTGGGCCTGGACCTGGAAATCGTGGGTTTGCGCAAGCGGCGGCGTCGCGACCTGCTTTCGCCGGTCTTACGAATACTGTCGGTGTGATGCAGGGCAAACCCTGCTAGATTTGCCGGTGCAATGCTGTCCATCCTGATCGCCATTGTTGGCCTGGCCCTTCTCATCGTCCTGCACGAAGCAGGGCATTTTCTCGCCGCGCGCCTGTGCGGCATGCGCGTCGAACGCTTTTCGATTGGGTTCGGCAACGCGCTGGTGTCGTTCAAGAGGGGCGACACTGTGTACCAGATTGCGCCGATTCCTCTCGGCGGCTTCGTGCAGATCACCGGCATGAACCCGCAGGAGGAGTTCGATCACTCGGATCCATACGTGTATCCGAACCGGCCGCGTTGGATGCGGTTCGTTGTTCTGGTCGCGGGTCCCGCGGCCAACTACCTGACCGCGTTCTTGGTCGGTTTCCTGGTTCTCGTCACTTACGGCCAATACACGGGAACCACGACGGTCGACGATGTCGTGCAAGGCAGCGCCGCACAGGCGGTGGGCCTTCACCCCGGCGACATCGTGGCCGGTGTGAAGGGCCAGGAGGTTTCCAAACCGGCGGACGTCACCCAGGCGGTGCGATCGTCGGGCGGTCAGCCCATCGAGCTGAAAATTGTGCGTGCGGGATCGCCGGTGACCCTGCAAATCACGCCACGAAAGGACAGCGCAAGCGGCACGTTCATGATCGGCGTTCGCTTCGGGCAGGTGCGCGCGCGCGGGGCGTTCGTGGATGCCGTGAAAGAGGCCGTGGTCATGCCCATCGGCATTTCCGCGATGCTGCTCAAGAACATCTGGGATCTCATTACCCGCAAGATCGAGGGCGGGCTCACCGGCCCGCTCGGTATCGCGAAAGAGATGGCGGGCGCGGCCAAGCAAGGTCTGCTGAAGTTCCTGGAGATTCTGATTCTTATCTCGGTGGCGCTCGGCGTGTTCAATCTCTTGCCGTTGCCCGGCCTCGACGGCGGCAGAATCTTGTTCGTCGGGGTGAGCGCTTTGCGCCGCCGCGACGTGAGCCCGGCGGTGGAGACCAAGATCCACATGGTCGGCATCATGGTTCTGCTGCTCTTGCTTGTGGTCGTGACCTTTAACGACATTCGGGGCATCTTCTTTTCCAAGATGGGCTGACCGGGAGGGAGGCGCTGGCGTGCCCAAGACGTCGAGCCGCATTCACCGAGGCCTGGTGGGCGCACGCGACTTGGTCGGGCAGGCATACCTGGCCGACCGCGAGCTTCGGCGCGAGTACGAAGCAGAAATCGCCCCGCGCACCGAAGCAGCGCTGGCCAGAATTCTGGCAGCGATGGAATTGCCGCGACCGCGACGAGCTTTGGACTTGGGCGCCGGCACTGGCGCGGTGGGAAGGGCGATTTCGAGGCGATGGGGCAGCGTCGAGCTTTGGGCGGTCGACAAGGTGGGCGGTCCCGGTATCGTACAGGCGGACGTCACGCGCGCGGTGCGCCCCACGGGGGTCGAGGGCCGCTTTGACCTGGTCATCGCGGCGCACCTGCTCAACGAGCTCGCCCTCGACGTCGACCGTCGCGCGCGGCTGGTGCTCGCCTGGTGTCGCGAGCTGCTGGCCGACGACGGCCACTGCATCTTGGTCGAACCGGCGCTTCGCGAAACCTCACGCGCCCTGCTGGAAGTGCGCGACCGCGTGCTGGCCGCCGGACACTTCGCGGTGGCGCCGTGCTTGTGGCAAGGGCCGTGCCCGGCGCTTGTGCGCGATCGCGACTTCTGCCACGACAGCGCCGGCCCCGCTGCAGAGGGCCGCTCCCGGGTCGACTTCAGTTACTTGGTCTTGCGCAGACAGGGATGCGCGACCGGCGATACCGGCCTGTTTCGTATTGTCAGCGATGCAATGAAGGATAAAGGACGCCTGCGCTTCTTCGCGTGCGGACCGGCCGGCCGCATCCTTGTCACGCGGCTGGATCGCGAGCGCGGCGCAGGCAACCATGCCCTGGACAAGCTCGAACGCGGCGATCTCGTGCATATCGAGGGCGCAGACGCACGCGCCGACGGACTACGCTGCACGCTCGGCACTACGGTTGCGCGCAAGGACAGCTAGAGCTAAGAGAAAGTAAGAGCGCCTTCGCCGCAGTTGCACGGCGTAGTAGGATAGCCTCCGACGTGCAAGTCAACTGAGGAAGCCATGAGATCTCGGATGCAGGCCCCGCTCGCAGGCATTGTGGCCGCTGCCCTTCTGCTTGGGTCGGGCTCATCGTCCGCTCAGCCCCAGAGTCCGGGCGGCGCGCCTGTGGCGTTGCCGCCAGCCGTTCCCGTCCCGCCGCCAACCGCGCAACCGGCGACGACGGCAGCGCCATGGACGCCGACCCCGGCGACCACCTACCCACCAGGATACGTGCCGCCGCCCGGATACGCCCCGGCTGTTCCGGCCGCAAACACGGCCCCGCCGGCGTACGCGCCGCCAGCATACGCCCCGCCGGGGTACGGGCCACCGGGATACGTACCGCCGCCCCACCCGCCTGTTGCATCACCGGGTTACTATCCGGCCCCACCGTACTATTCCGTGGCTCAAGCCGACAGCGCCCAGCCGGTCGGTCCGCCACCTGGCCATCACCAACATGACGGCTTCTTTCTCCGGATCGGGGGTGGGGCATCGTATCTACGGGCATCCAATGATACGCTGGGAACGAAGGTATCGGGCTATGGTGTGTTCATTGCTGCTGCCGTCGGTGGCGTGGTGGCGAAGAACCTCGTGCTCTACGGCGAAATTCAGACCAGCGTACTCCCCAACCCGGACATTCAAAGATCCCAAGCAGGTTCCTCGGTCCAAAGTGACTACGAGCTGACCCAATTGGCGATGGGGCCAGGGCTCGGCTACTTCATCGAGACCTGGGGCGCCTACGTCTCCTGGACCCTGACCTATGTCCAGCTCACGCAATCGAATTCGTCGACCGGCAGCACGTCCAGCAGCAGCAACACCACGGACGTCACGGACGTCGGCATCGGCAGCAGCTTCAAGCTCGGCAAGGAGTGGTGGATCTCCAGCAATTGGGGCCTCGGCATGGCGTTGCAGTTCCAGATTGCTTCAATGAAGGACAACAACTTCGACAATCGCTGGACCTCCACCGACCTCGCGATCCTCTGCTCGGCAACTTTCAACTAGCCATCTCGAAGGCACGATGTCAGCCAAAGCCCCCAATGTCGCCCGCACCGTGCTCGGTGGCTGGCGAGATTCTCGCGTGCTAGCAACCGCGATCCTTGTGGCGGTGTTGGGCGCGGTGCTCGCGACCTACTGGCCGGCGCTTTCGGCGGGCGCAACCTACATGGATGACAAGTTCTACCTGGGCCCGCCGCCCATGCGGGATCCCAGCTGGGCGTCGGTGAAGCGAATCTTCGGCGAGATGCTCCATCCGTCGCTAGTGAACGGGTATTACCAGCCGCTGGCGCAATTGTCGGTGATGCTCGACTTCCTGGATCCGCGGGCTGCCACCAGCCTTCTGCCCTTCCACCGAACCACCTTGGTGCTGCACTTGGGGAACGTTGCGCTTGTGGTGGTGCTACTGCAACTCCTCTTCCGCAATTGGACAGTCGCCGGCCTGCTGGGCTTGCTGTGGGGAATTCACCCGCTGAACGCCGATGCGGTTTTGTGGATTGCGGAACGAAAGACGGCTTTGTCCGCGTGTTTTGCCCTCGGGTCGATGGTTGCGTACGTGGCGTACGCACAGCATGCGGGGCGGACCGGCCGCCGCGATTGGAAGCGGTACGGCGTTTCGCTGCTCCTGTACCTCTGCGCGCTGCTCGCCAAGCCGACGGCTTTGCCTTTACTGGCACTGCTATTGGTATTGGACTATTGGCCGCTCGACCGGCTTGGCCGCGCCGCCTGGTTGGAGAAGATACCATTCTTGGTTGTAGCTAGCTTGGCTGCTGTCGTGGCGGTCATTTCCCAGGCGCGCGCGGGAGACGTCGGAGACGTGCAAGTCATGAACTTCCTGTACGTCCCTCAGGTGATGGGCTATTGCATAGGCCTTTACCTCTTCAAGACGGTTTGGCCGGTCGCTCTCTTGTCCGACTACACGGGCCCGAAGTCCTATGGGCTGACCCATCCTGAATGGATGGTCTACGTGTTGGGCGCGACCGTGGCGGTGGTGGCTGTTGTACTCTCAGCCCGCCGCACGCGAACCTGGCTGGCCGGCGGTCTGTTCTTCGTGATCGCCATTTCACCCACGCTCGGGATCGTCCGCTACACGTCGTCTATTGCGGCCAACCGTTCCATGTATTTTCCAATGGTAGGGATGCTCTTGCCCCTCGCTTGGGGATTTGGCCGTTTGTGGAACATGAATATCGGGGCACTAAGAGTGCCCGATGTGCGGATGGTTCTGGCCGGGCTCGTGGCCCTTCTGGCAATCGGGAGTGTCAGGGCTACGCGAAGCTACGAGTCTCACTGGCGGGACTCCGTGGTGCTTCTCCGGTACTACCTCAGCCAGGCGCCAGACGATTGGAAGCTGCACACCAGAATGGGAAACGAATGGATCCAGCGCAACGAATATCCCCTGGCCATTTCGGAATTTCGAGAAGCGAGCCGGCTTAATCCTCACTGGGGCGAGAATCATCTCAACCTGGGCCGTGCCCTATTTACCGTGGGTGAGTACCCGGAGGCACGGCAGTCATTCGCGATGGCCTTGGAGCGGACCCCTGAAGACTGGCGGGCTCACATGCTGATGGGCATGACCCTTTCTCGACTGAGCGACCTTGAAGGCGCGCTGACGGAATTCCGAGTGGCCGCCCAGATAGCGCCGAGACAGGCTGCGGCCCACTACAACGTAGCGAATACCTTGGCCCGCCTGGGCAGATTGGATGAGGCGGCGGGTGCATACCGAAAGACCCTGCAGATTGAGCCACGAAACGTAGAGGCCTTGAGAGAGCTCGCTTCGATCGAGACGAAGCATCCGTGAGACTCGGTTGGTCCCCGGTCTGATGCCTGCCCTTGCAAAAGCAAGAGAAAAAATTGCGTCCAACCGACAAATTGTCTTGATAGGATCTTGCTGCTGACGCCACTGCTCTAAAGGGTGAGCTGTCGAAACCCTCGAAGGAGACCTGAGATGTACGTACCCAATGTCTGTCCATCGCGCGCGCGGAGGTATGCGTCTATGAAGAAGGGAAATTCCATTAAAGAGCTCTCGCTGGCCGCGGTTTTCGGCATTTGCTGCTGGGGCTGCACGCTCACCTCAAGCGACCCCGATTCGGGTGCGACATCTGCCAGCGGTGGCGCGACGAGCAGCGGCGGTGTGAGCCAGACGGGAGGCCAGTCGACCTCCCAGAAAAACGGTGGCGCGACCGGCAGCGGTGGTGTCGCCGAGAATGGCGGCACGTCGGGCAATGAGAGTGGAGGTGCAACAACCGGCGATAACGGCGGAGCAGGAGGCAGTGCCAGCGGCGGAACAACGGTGAAGGCGAGCGGCGGAGCAGGAGGCAGTGCCAGCGGCGGAAACACTGTGAGACCGAGCGGTGGCTCGACGGCAAGCCCTAACGGCGGCTCGACGGCAAACCCTAACGGCGGCACGGTGGGCAGCGCGAGCGGCGGCGCGGCGGGTCAAGCGGGCTCTGGTTCAGGCGGCGCCACAGGCACAGCGGGAGCGACCGCTTCGGGTGGCGCGACGGCCAAAGGGGGTGCGACGAGCGCTGGGGGTGCGACGAGCGCTGGGGGTGCAACGAGCACCGGCGGATCGGCGGCAGCCACCACCGGCCCTTGCGACATCTACGCAGCCGCCGGCTTCCCATGTGTGGCCGCCCACAGCACGGTCCGCCGGCTCTTGAGCACATACACCGGGCCCCTCTACCAGGTCAGAGTCGGAGGCTCGAACACTGGCACGGGCGGCACGACAACGGACATTGGGTTCACCTCGGATGGCTACGCAAACGGGGCTGCCCAAGACACAGCCTGCGGGAGCTCCGCATGTACCATCTCGATCATTTACGATCAGACTGGGAAGAAGAACGATCTGACGCACACTCTCGCGGGCGGCAGTGCCAAGCCAGGCCAAGACAACGAAGCAGACGCGAAGGCCCTCAAATTATCCCTCAATGGCCACTCGGTTTACGGCGTCCACATCGTGGCTGGGATTGGCTATCGGAACAACAAGCCCACGGGCACCGCAACCGGCGACAACCCAGAGACGGAGTACATGGTCACCAGCGGCGACTTCTACAACGGCCAATGCTGCTTCGACTACGGGAACATGGAGACTAACACCCACGACAACGGTGAGGGCACGATGGAAGCGATCTACTGGGGTAATTGCACCATTTGGGGCCGAGGCGGCGGCAATGGTCCGTGGGTCATGGGGGACCTCGAGAACGGTCTCTGGGCCGGAAACGTCAGCCCCAACAACAACAACACGACGATAACTGGCGTCAAGTATGTCACGGCCATGCTCAAGGGGGACGCGGCCAACAAGAACCACTGGGCGCTCAAGTCGGGTGATGCGCAATCCGGTACCCTGAAATCGCAGTTCGACGGAGTGCGGCCCAACTCAAGATACAATCCTATGCGGAAGGAAGGTGCCGTCGCCCTGGGCACGGGCGGCGACAACAGCAACAGCGCTCAGGGGAACTTCTTCGAAGGCATAATGACCGCGACATTCTCGTCGGACGCAGCTGACGATGCGGTACAGGCCAATATCGTCGCTGCAGGGTACGGGAAGTAGCGCGCTCGCCAACGCCAAATCGCCGTTCGTGACTCCGGATTGGGTGCATCCGGGGAGAATTGCAGCCATAAGACGATAGGTGCAGCGGGTCTTGGCCCATGGTATGCGAATCCATCCCCATGGGAAGACCCGCGCGCTCGCTTCTCGGACTACTGCTCCTTTTCGCCCTGGTCGCCGCCTGTGCCACAGCCGCTGGCACCCACCGCGCCCAAATACGTCGCGTTTTCGACGAAGCTCGCATCGCTCATACGCCGGCCGAAATCTGGCCTGAGGTGCAACGCTTCTTGGACCAGATGGGATATCCTTTGGTTGGCAACGACCGCCTCGCGGTGGGCAAGCCTGCCCAAGGCGCCATCGCCAGGCTATTTTCGACTGGTTTCGAGACGCGCGTGCTCGCCGACGGGAGCCGGGTCCTGGAGACAGGTCCCCAGGGGCCCGCGCGCACGCGGGTACGCGTGGAGGCCACGCCCGTCGAGGGTGGTGGCTCGCACCTGCGGGTTCGTGTAATCAAGCGCGCCGAGATGGACGAGATCGACACCATCGAGTCGCGCGATCCTGACTTGGAGCTCGCGCTGCTTGAGCGACTCGACCACGCCTCGGCTGCTCGGGTCACGGGGCAAGCGCCGCGACCGGCCGCCGCAGCGACAGTTACCGGACGCAAGCTGTCGGCGCCGCCCACTGCTGCAGCCGCTCGCCAACCGGCCCCAACCGTGGCGGCAGGCGTCGACCGCTGGGCTCGCATGCGGCCGCTGCTTGGGAGTTGGACCGGGGAGTTGCCCGACGGGACGCCCGTCGGCTGGCGCTTCGACTTTGCGAGTGACTCGCAGTTCATCGAGGTGCGGGGGACGCCGTTTCTGTTCGCGGACGCCTCCGGGCGCGCGGGCGGCGAGGAAATGGGGCGCATTTCGAGCGCCGCGGACGGTGCTCGACTGATGTGGAACCAGTTCACGAATGCAGGAAGGGTAGATCGCTATGAGGCGACCACGGCCACGCCCGCTTCGCCCACTGCACCCGTAACGTCGCCATCACCACCCACCGAGGCCTCAGCCTCGTCTGCCGACGTCGCAAGCTCGCTCGCAACGCCAGCCGCGACCATAACGCCTGCCGCGGTCGCCGACGAGCCGCTCGTGTTCGTCGCTCAGGCGCTCGAGAGCCTTCCAGCCGGCGCGCGCGTGCGACTGACGCTGCGACGGATTGGCGACCAACTTGAAACGACGCTCGATATCGCAGAGCCCGGCAAGGACTTCGCCCTGGCCGGATCGGTGCTACTCTCGCGGGCTCCGTAACGGCAGGACGCGCGTCTCTACTTAGCTGACGGAGATCATGGCCTTCATGACTCCGTCACGGTAATTGGCCACGAGCTCGAACGCCTCCTGAGTCTCGGTCAACCCAAAACGATGGGTTACCAGGGCATCAAGGTTGATGCGGCCCCGCTGCAGGGCAGCGATTGCGTTGGCAGTGCAATTGGCTTGGCGACGTATGTTCGTGATGCTGATCTCGTTGCGCCGCAATTCATGAACCGGGAACCCGACCGAGTCCGCCTCCGGAATGCCGATGAGCACGAGCCTGCCACCCGGCTTGAGCAGGCTTGCCGACTGAACGATGGCTTCCTCGCTTCCGCTACACTCGTAGACAATATCCAGCAATAGCGGCTCGCGCTCTCGGATCTCCGCCGCGATGTCCTGCAGCCGCGGATTTCCACACCACGTGGGACACAGTGTTTGTGCGTGCTTCAGTCGTGCGTCGATCTGGTCCGTGACGAAGATGTGACCCTGAGTTGTCGCCCGCAATGCGTGCAGCACGGACATGCCAATGGGCCCCATGCCGAGGATCGCGACTTTCGCTTCGGCTGTCGGTCGCGATCGCTCTACCGCGTAGAGCGCGATGGCCAGCGGCTCCGACAAGGTGGCCTGCTCGAAGGTCATGCCGTCTTCGATAGGGTGGCAACACCGTTCATCGAGCACGACGTATTCGCACAGGCATCCACTCAATTGACCGGGGCAACCCAAGAACAGAAGGTTGCGACAGGTGTTCTCCCGGCCAGCTCGGCACTGATCGCAGTGGCCGCATGACCGCGCTGGATCAATGGCTATTCTCTGGCCGGGTCGCACGCGCGTGACGCTGCTTCCTGCGGCCTCCACGACGCCGGAGGCTTCGTGCCCAATGATGAAGGGAAACTGAACCACCTGGGAGCCGATTCGTCCGCCGGTAAAGTAGTGGATGTCCGACCCGCAGACGCCAACCGTGGCGACGCGGATAAGCACGTCCGTATGGTTGACCAAGATGGGATCCGGGACCTGCCGGATCTCGAATCGCCTCAGTGCGGTAAGCAGCGCCGCTTGCATGGCCTAGCTTCGAATCCCGAGATGCCCCTGTGGACCGGGCCTCTCAATGGGCTCGCCGTCTTGGCTACCAGAAGCACATGTAGAAGACCACAACCACGGAAAGAATGACCACGGTGTGGACGACATCCCACTTGTTCCAACTCGCGCGGCTCGCAGCCTTCTCTTCTGGTGTCGTGCCGCGGGCGGTGTACTTCTCCTTTTCCTTCGCTGGCGGTGGGGTCAGAAGACTGATTACCACGAGCAGAACGGCCGTGACGATCAGAAGGCCCTCAGCGTAGTAAAGCCAGTGTATCTGGTCGAGGGAGAACAGAAGGCCCCAGGTTGCCTGGAGCTGCTCGGCCGTGGCCCGACCGTCCTTGAGCGGCCGGTCAATCACCAGGTCGAGGCCCAAGCGGAAGAAGCCGCCAAAGGCACCGACCAGGAATGACCAGAACGCGGCCGGCGCGGTGGCCCGTTTCCAGAAGACGCCAGCGGCGAAGAGCACCGCGATGGCCGGCGACATGTAGCCCTGAACGCTCTGCAGGTATTCGTACAGGTTCTTGCCAAGGGTCTTCATGACCGGGATCCAGAGGATGCCCACGAGAACGATCACCACGGTAGCGATACGTCCCACCACCACTTGCGTCCGGCCGGACGCGTTGGGATGCCATTTCTGGTAGAAATCCATGGTGAAGAGCGTCGCCGAGGCGTTGAACTTTGAGGCCAGCGAAGCCATAAGAGACGCCAGCATGCCGCAGGCCACGACGCCGCGAATGCCGTGAGGCAGGATCTCCGCCACCAGCGAGGTATAGGCAGCGTCGGCGCTGGTCCTAAAACCACTGCCAGACATCTTGGTCAGTGCCAGGGCGATCATGCCGGGAACCAAGAAGATGAACACGGGAGTTAGCTTCAGATACGCCGCGAGGATCGTCCCGCGGCGACTCTCGGTCTCGTTCTTGCCCGCAAGCACGCGCTGAACGATGTACTGGTCCGTGCACCAGTACCAGAAGCCGATCATGGCGGAACCTGGCAACACCGCGAGCCACGGGAAGGACTTGTCGCTGAGCGGACGGATGAGGTGAATATTGCTGCCCACGGCGGACAGCACATTGTGCCAGCCGGAAATCAGACTGCCGTGGCCAAGGGTTGCCAGGCCAATGAAGAGAATGAAGAAGGATCCGAGCAACAGGACCGGCGTCTGAAGCACCGCCGTGTACATGATGACCCGCATGCCGCCAACAGTCGTGTAGATGCCGGTGACAATAGCCAGCCCGAAGGAAATCACCCAGAACATGTCGATCTGGTGACCCAGGATGTTGATTGAGTCGATGCCGAGGAAGACCTTGAACACCACGTCCGCGGCATACAGGGTCGCCGACAACTTGGTAAGCACCAGACTTGCAATGGTGAGGATACTCAGAATACTCCGGGATCCTGCCGAATAGCGCAGCTCAAGGAATTCCGGCATGGTGAAGACCTTGATCCGGTCGTAGATGGGCACGAATACCCAACCCAGGACCAAGATAAGCCACGCGTGCATCTCCCAGTGGGCCATTGCCATACCGGTGGCAAATCCCGCACCTGCCAAACCGACCAGGTGCTCGGAGCCGATGTTGGAAGTGAAGATCGAGGTACCGATGGTGCCCCATTTCGCGTCACGCGCCGAAAGGAAATAGCCTGCGCCATCCTGTACCTTCTTGCGAACGGATGCCCAGACGATTGCAACCATCGCTCCGAAGAACAGCACGATCGCAATCCAGTCGGCCCAATTGAAAATAGCACCTTTGTTCATGACCTCAGCTCCATTGTGTTGGTCAGTCGGCGGGCTGGTACCTGCCCCGCTTGTCTTGAGCGTGCTCGGCGAGTGGTCTCACCGCTTATCGTGCGGAAAACTGATAGATCGTGGTCTGGTGATAGCGCTGACCCGGCCGAAGCACGGCGCTGGGGAAGCTTGGGTGGTTGGGAGAATCCGGAAAGTCCTGCGGCTCAAGACACACAGCCGTCCGGTGCTGGTAGGCCACGCCGCCTTTTCCGTGGATGGTCCCGTTGAGGAAGTTGCCTGAATAGAACTGCAGGCCCGGTTGGTCGGTGAGCACCTGCATGACGATGCCGCTCGATGGGTCGTAAAGCTCGGCCGCCTTGCGTAGCTTCTTGCCGGGGCCTATCAGCACCCAGTTGTGGTCGTAGCCCTTGCCCAGCTCAAGCTGCTCGTCTTTCACATCAATGCGAGCGCCAATCTTGGTTGCCTTGCGGAAATCCATCGGCGTTCCGGTCACGTCCGCTAGCTTTCCCGTCGGAATCAGACCCGGACCGACCGGCGTCGTCTTGTCCGCGGCGATGGTGAGCTCCTCGTCGAGGATCGTGTGCGTCGGATCGCCGCTGAGATTGAAGTACCCGTGGTGGGTGGGATTGAGGATGGTGGGCTTGTCGGTGGTTCCGAGGTAATCGATGCGCAGCCCGTTCTCATGGGTCAGCGTAAAGGTCACCGTCAACGTGACCGTGCCGGGATAGCCCTCTTCGCCATCCTTGCTCACGTAGGTGAGCTTGACGCCAGGTCCTTCCTTGCCCTTGACCGGTTCGGCTTTCCACAACTTCTTGTAGAAGCCCTTTGCGCCACCGTGCAAGTGGTTCGGCCCATTGTTGATGTCCAATTGATAGGTCTTTCCGTCCAGCGTAAACTTACCCGCGCCGATGCGGTTGCCGTAACGACCGACGATGGAGCCGAAGAAGTCCTTGTCCTTGACGTAGCCGGCAAGGTCGTCATAGCCAAGCACCACCTCGCGCAGCTCTTTGTGTTTGTCGGGAACCTTCAGCGAAACGACGATGGCCCCGTAGTTGATGATCTTCGCCTCGGCGCCCGAGGCATTGGTCAACGTGAAGAGGGTCACCTTTCCGCCGTCTTCGAGGGTGCCGAATGGAGCCTCGGAGACCGATGGCTCGGCCTTCTTGCTGGGCTCGGCCTTCTTGTTGGTTTCGGGCGTCGACGCCGCCAGCGCGGGCAGAGCGAACGCCAGAACGAGGGTGGACAGAATGGATCGTGTGGCCATGGCTGCGATGCTCCCTTCGCGGTCAGAAGATCGCCTCGGCCTGCAGGCCGGCGGTCCAGGCACTCAGTTTGTCACTAGCGGTGTAGAGCTTGTACGAATCGATGCTCGCGCCGCGAGCAGCCTCGTTCCAGTACGCCTCGGTGAAGAAAAGGCGCAGCTCCGGGCGGCCCCAGAATCCCCCGGCCCCGGCGAATGCTACGGCGCCAGTGGCTTTGAACAATTGCTGCGCCTGTGCAAGGCCGTTGGTCTTCTTCACATTGTCGTAGCCGGCCTCGCCAAGCAGCTTAAGGTGGTCGACTACCTGGAAGCTCACGCGATCACCGGCGGAGATCCAGGTCGTCACGGACCCCTGCTCACCCAAGTCATCGCGCTCGTATACGCCGGCTAACTGGTTTCCGAACCAGTCCGTGGGCTGAATCGTGAACACATCGACAAATCGCAGCCGGGACTCAGCCGAGCCGTGGGTGAGCGAAAAGTCGGGGTAGTAGAAACGCGCGAGAGTTCCAAAGCCCGTTCCACCACCCTTACCGTATTGGACCGCGAACTTGTTGTTGCCGCCGAGCAGGTCCTGTACGTATTGGAAGGTTACGCCCCATCCGCCACTTCCCGGTTTGAGCTGGTTGTTATACTGATCAACGTCGGCACTCCAGTTTATGATGGTCTGTTGCCCGAGCTGAAACTCGCCTCCGTACCATGGCTTGAAGCCGCGAATCTGAAGGTCCATGCGAATGCCGAAGCCCATTTGCAGCGGCAATGGCGGAGTCCCATTAGGCTCACCGTCGACTGCGAATATGGCGTAGCTGATCGTCATATCCTTTATGATATCCGGGACCGAAGGCCCCATCTTCCCAATGGTGAAATCCTCGATTCCCGCCCCGACGCCGGACGGGTTCCAGTAGAAGAAGTCGCTGATGTAGATGCTCTCGCGCTTATAATAGCGGGTACCAACCCAGGGCGTGCCCCCATAGAGCCAGTGGATGTCCTTGATGTCAACGTAGAGATTGGGGAAGGCCACGGTCGCGCCAGTTCCGGGCGAACCGTTGTCTGACGAGGTCACCCCGGTGGGAGAGTAGCCAATGAACGTGTTCGGTATGAACGCGACCGGCATGAAGTGCAGCCTTGCGACCGAGCCATCGTCGCCCGCGTACGCAACTGCGGTGAGGTCCAACTCGGACCACACTTCACACTCGTTGCCGAGCCGGTACTTGGACAGCAAGCCCCCGGTAAGGGCAAGCTGGAAGCAGACCTGTCGGCCCTTGCTGCTGCCGTTCATACCGAAGCCGCCACGGAAGTATCCGTGCACAGTCATATCGCCGAGTTTCGGTTTGACGACCGGCGCGGCGACCGGGGCGACGACCGGCGCTTCGATTTCCGCGGCCGGGGCGGCGGGGGCTGCTACCGGAGCCGGCGCCGGTTGCTCGGCCTTGGGTTCTTCAGCAGTCTGTTGCTGGTCGGTCGGTTCCTCGGCGAATGCATGGGTCGACAGGAAGCCCACTACAAACAATCCCGATAGCCCCAATAGCTGTAATGCTCGTCGCATGGTTGGCCCTTTCTCTCGTGTTTTACAGTGGCTGGAACTATATATACTGGTATCGCTTCGCCTACGACTGTCCGTAGTAGGCGTTCTTCCCGTGCTTGCGCTCGAAGTGCTTCTGCACGAGATAATCTGGCAGTCGTTTGGCTTGTGGGTCCAGGCTGCGCGTGATGGACGCCATCTTGGCGAGCTCTTCGAGGACGACGGCGTTGTACACCGCCTTGTCGGCGGTCTTGCCCCAAGTGAACGGGCCGTGCCCCGCCACAAGCACCATCGGAATCTGGCGCGGATCGCGCGTGCGGAAGCAATCGATGATTTGCGTCCCGGTCTCGGCCTCGTAGTCACCGCGGACCGCCTCGGCGGTCATGATCGCCGTGCAGGGAACGTCCTCGGCAAGGTGATCCGCATGGGTCGTTCCGTAAATGGGAATCGGCATAGAGGCCTGCGCCCAAGCGGTGGCATAGGTCGAATGCGTGTGCACGATGCCGCCGATTCCCTGGAAGGCCCGGTAGAGCGCGGCGTGGGTCCTGGTGTCGGAAGAAGGCCGCAGGCTGCCCTCGACCACCTTGGAATCAAGGTCCACAATGACCATGTCGGCGGCTTTGAGGCTCTCGTAGGCGACGCCGCTCGGCTTGATCGCGAAGACCGCCCGCCCGGCGTCGAGAGCCGAAACGTTGCCGAAGGTGAAGATGGCAAGACCGTGGCGGGGAATCTCCATGTTCGCCCGCCACGCTTGTTCCTTTAGCTCGTCGTAGCTCGACCTCATCTCGGCCTATCGATAGCTATCGGCCCGCACGGAAGGCAATGTCGTTCCAGTGCAGCTCCTTCTTGAGCGCGGCGATGTCCGTGCCATGTCCGATGCGCACGCATTCTACACCGAGGATAGAAGCCAAATCCTCCATCTGCTCGGCCGTGACCGCACGGCTGAACGACGTGTGGTGCGCCCCGCCCGCCAGGATCCAGGCCTGGCAGCCGCGCCTGAAATCCGGCCGCGGCACCCAGACCGCCCGGGCGACGGGAAGCTTCGGCATCGCCTGTTCGGCTTTGATGGCGTCCACCTCGTGCACGATAAGCCGCATGCGTCCGCCCATATCGACCAGCGTGGCGGCGACCGCCGGGCCAGGCGCCGCGGTGAAGACCAACCGGCACGGATCAGCTTTGCCGCCGATTCCCAGCGGATGGACCTCGAGCGACGGCTTTCCGTCGGCGATGGACGGGCAGACTTCCAGCATGTGGGCCCCGAGAACCTTCTCCTCGCCCTTGACCAGATGGTAGGTGTAGTCCTCCATGAACGACACGCCACCCTGCCGACCGGCGGAGATGACCTTCATCAGGCGCACCAGCGCTGCCGTCTTCCAATCGCCCTCGGCGCCGAAGCCGTAGCCGTCCGCCATCAGGCGCTGGCAGGCGAGGCCGGGAAGCTGATTGAGGCCGTACAGATCCTCAAAAGTCGTGGTGAAGGCGCCGTAGTTGCCGCTGGTGAGAAAGGCGCGCATTCCGATCTCTTGCCTGGCGGCGTCGCGCAAGCTTTCGCGCTTGGCGCCGCCCTTGAGCAGCGCCGGGGCAAGGGCATAGCTCGCCTCGTATTCCTCCACCACGCGATTGACCTCGGCGTCCCCCACTTCCGCAATCCGCTTGACCAGGTCACCGACCGCATAGCCGTTGACCGACCAACCGAGCTGAATCTGCGCCTCGACGCGATCGCCGCCGGTCACCGCAACTTCGCGCATGTTCATGCCGCCGAAGCGCACGATGTTCAGCTTGCGCGATTCCGCCACCCCGCACGCAACCCGCGACCAGGCCTCAAGCTCAGCGACCACGTCGCTGTCCTGCCAGTGCCCGACCACCACCTTCGGGTCGAGCCTAAGTCGCGCGGTGATGAACCCAAACTCGCGGTCGCCGTGGGCCGACTGGTTCAGATTCATGAAGTCCATGTCGATCTGCGACCAGGGCAACTCGCGATTGAATTGCGTGTGCAGGTGCGCAAGCGGCTTGGTCAGCCGGGTAAGACCACGAATCCACATCTTCGCGGGCGAGAACGTGTGCATCCACGTGAGCACGCCGACGCACGCCGGTGCCGCATTGGCTTCGAGGCACATCTGCGAAATGGCATCCGGCCCTTTTAGCGTGGGCTTCCACACCACTCGAACTGGCAGCTTGCCGGACCCGTCGAGATACGCCGCGATCTCGCGCGAGTGTTCTGCGACCTTGTTCAAGGTCTCCTGCCCGTAGAGCTCCTGACTTCCCGTCAAGAACCAGATCTCTTGGGTATTATTTGTAGCGCTCATGTTCGCACCTTTGTTGATTTCGTTTTGCGGCCACAGGCGGCCGCCCTTCCATTAGAATGACCAATTAAGATGCCCGAAGCCATAGGGGCCGATCACGACTTGCGTTTCAGCTCGCCTTCGACGAACGAGCCGAGCGCCAAATAGTCGTTATAAAGACGGTCGTAGCGCTTCGCGCGGTCAGGATCCGGCCGATAAACAGCGTCGGTACCCGAGGACATCGCTTGCTGAGCCTCTTCGACTTTGCGGTATAGACCAGCCGCAGTCGCGGCGAACATGGCCGCACCCAGCGCGACCGTCTGGTCACCCGCCGCCACCGTGACCTCGAGATTCAGGACGTCGGCGATGGTCTGCATCACGAAGCGACTCTTCTTGGCGACGCCCCCGATGGCGATGGCGCTGTCAATTCGGGTCCCCTGGGCGCGAAAGCGTTCGACAATAGCGCGCGAGCCGAAGGCCGTGGCTTCGACCAAGCTACGAAAGATGCGCGGCGCATCGGTGCCCAGCCGGATGCCGGTAATCGCGCCCGTGAGCCGCTGATTGGCATCTGGGGTTCGGCGACCGTTCATCCAGTCGAGGGCGACCGGCGCGGTCTCCTCGATGCCGAGGGCCGTGGCGCCCTCTTCCAAAGCTGGGATGATCCTATCGGCAATGCGCTCAGTGACCTGACGTTTCACATCTTCAGAGATGCCGGAGAGCGTGGGGAGGATGGCTTCGAGAGGCCAGCAAAGCAATGCCTTGAACCACGCGTACACATCTCCGAATGCGGATTGGCCCGCTTCGTAGCCGGTCATGCCTGGAATCACCGATCCGTCCACCTGCCCGCAGATTCCGGAAACCAGCTTCTCGGGTTGCTTGTCGGGCGGCGCAACGACCATGTCACAGGTACTGGTTCCCATCACCTTGAGCAGTCGGTTCTTGCTGATGCCGCCGCCCACCGCGCCCATATGAGCGTCAAACGCGCCCACCGCCACGACGGTTTGGGGGGACAGGCCAAGCTTTGCTGCCCACTCGGCCGAGATCGTGCCAAACGGCGTGTCGGAGGTGAATGTCTGGGTTCCCAGCGTCTGCTTCAGCGCCGGAAGCTTAGGGTTAAGCTTGGCGAGAAAGGCATCCGCGGGATAGCCGCCAAATTCGGCGTGCCAAAGGGCCTTGTGTCCGGCAGCGCAACGACTGCGCTTGAGCCGCGCAATGTCAGTCGTGCCGGTAAGTACCGCAGGAATCCAATCGCAATGCTCGACCACGGTGACTGCGGAAGCCGCAATAGCCGGGTCCGTCTCGAACACATGCGTAATCTTTGCCCAGAACCACTCGGACGAATAGATCCCGCCCACGTATTTGGTGTAGTCCACGCCGCCCCAGGTGCGTGCCAGGTGGTTCAGGCGCTCGGCTTCGGCCACCGCCGTATGGTCCTTCCAGAGAACGAACATGGCATTCGGGTTCTCGGCGAACGGCGCACTCAGTGCAAGCGGCTTGCCGGTGCGGTCTGCCAGCGCCGGCGTGGAGCCCGTCGTGTCGACGGCAATGCCGCGCACTCTAGCCGCGGCTGTTGGCCCGGCTTTTCCGAGCGCCTCTCGCACCGAGGCTTCCATGCTTTCGAGATAGTCGAGCGGGTGTTGCCGAAACCTATTCTCGATCGGGTCGCAATAGAGGCCCTTGGCCCACCTGGGATAGTACTTGACGGACGTGCCGATTACGCTGCCCGTGGTCGCATCGGCGACGATGCTTCGCACCGAGTCGGTGCCAAAGTCGATCCCGATTACACAAGCGGCGCCACTCGCGGAGCTTTCCGGGTGGTTGTTAGGCGCCATGAAATCTTCTCCTCCTAGCCCAACGGCATTTGCGCAACTGGGCTCGATACAATACGCCAATTGCCAGATTTGTAGCTGTCAGGTCGGAGCACGATAGGACATGCGCTCCCAATGTCAACAGCAAATCACCATCTATTGCGGTCGCTTCCGCGAATCCAGATGAGCACAAAATTACATTAGGAAGACGTTGGCGCGTTCAATCAAGGACACCGTCCAAATCCAATTGGATCTTCCGTAATTCGGGCGAGCAGTGATCAAACCTGAAAATGTGCCAGAGGCGGCAGCGCCAGGGGCGGGTCGCCCGCGACCCGCTGGGATCTGAGATATGTGTAGGCGGCCGCCACCGCTTCCATGGTGCTCGACCCGCGCTGCTGCCGTTCGGAGAAGACTTGGTCTGGGCCAAGCCCGTCGAGCGCGCCCGCGGCCCTTAGTCCGTCGAGCAAGTCCTTGCGCACGCCCGCGAGAATGACCCTGACGCTCATCTCCTGCATAAGACGGACGAACTGGTCGATCTCACGCATGCCGACGGCATCGGGGTTGCGCAGACGCTTGACCCGCAGGACGATGACCTTCGCGCCAGCCGCGCGCGCCTCGAACCAATTCAAGTGTTCTTCCAGCGCCATGGCGGAGCCGAAGAACAGCTCACCTTCCAGGCCGAACAGAAGCAGGTGCTCGTTCGCCGGTTCGTCTTCCATCCGCTCGCGAACTACGCCGCTTGGATGGATCACGAACTCGGTGCGGGTCATCCGCCCTGCCCTCGGCACAGCCAACAAGAACGACGCGAACACCCCGATGACGATGCAGAATTCGACGGACACGCCAATCGCCGCCACTGCGGTGGTCAGCACGATAAACGCATCGAATTTGGTCGCACGTAAATGAAATGGCAGTGCGTGCCAATCGACCATGCCAATGGCGGTCACCATCAGGATGCCAGCCAGCGCCGAGTTGGGGATGAAGCGCGCATAGGGCGCAAATAGAACCGTGATCAACAAGACCGCCGCCGCGGACCAGATCCCGGACCATTGGCTGAAGGCGCCGGCCTGGTGGTTGATCGCCGACCGCGTGAGCGACCCCGAGCCCGGAATGCACTGAAACAGGCTGCCGGCGAGATTGGCCAGGCCCTCGCTCAAACACTGTTGGCTAAGGTCGAATTTCTGCCCGGTCTTGCCCGCCAGGTGCTTCGCCATGGCCAAGGCCTCCAGCAAACCCAAGGTCGCGATGGCCAAGGCGCTTCCCGAGAGGTCGCGCCAATAGGCCCACGGAACCTGCGGCAAGACGAGCGGCGGCAATCGGCCCTGAATGGTTCCCACCACGCGCACGCCTTGCAGGTCCAGGCGCCAAGCCGCGACCACGCCAGCGGCAGCGACGACGGAGACCAGCAGCTCGGGGAAGAGCGGCCATCGCAGCCGCCTCTTCAGGGCTCGCAGCCCCAGCACCATCACGACGGCGCCCATGCCAATCAGCAAGGTCGCCGTGTGCGGCGGACCACTTTGCGTCCAGGTCTGCCAGGTACGAACCAGGAAGTGACTGCGCGCGGATCCTTTCGGCGACCAACCGAGAAGGTTCCGCATCTGATCGACGACCAGGAGCAGGCTGGCGCCCAAGGTGAAGCCGACCACCACCGAATGCGAGATGTAGCGGGTGAGGTCGCCCAGGCGGAACAGCGTGATGAGGGTTTGAAAGCCACCGACCAGGAATGCCAACGAAATCGCCCCAGGCAGCTTCAGCTCGGGCGGCAGCGCAGCCAAGGCGCTGAGCACCGCGATGGAAATCACGTTGGTGGGGCCGTTGATAAGCTGACGCGACGACGCGAACATCGCCCCTACGGCGGTCATTACGATGGCCGTGTACAGCCCATGGACAGGCGGCACGCCCGCCGCCACTGCGTACGCCATTGCCTGCGGCACTGCAACTGCCGCAACGCTAAGTCCGGCGAGGAAATCGGCGCGCGCCGCCGTCAGGGAATAGCCGCGAAGCGCGTTGATGGCCGGGATGCGGCGGCAAAAGAAACGAGCCACGGGTTGGGACGGCAGCGGGACTGGCATCGAGTGCTAAGTTTGGGTCTACCACGATGCTGGCAGGAAATGGGCAAGTGCAGCGGGCGTTTTCGGACAAAAGCAGTCGGCTTTCGCCCTGGCCCGCCGAGCCGGGGGCCCGGCCCATCGGCGAGCAGAGCCTGCTCAACGGATTCGATCGAGCTCGCCCAGCATCCACCCGGACCCAGGCCGGAATCCGAGGCGCGGATAGTAATCCACCGCAGCGGGCGCCGCGAACAGCACGACGGACGCCCGTCCGCCCGCGGCCTGCGTCTGCCTGACCAGCTCGCGACCGATGCCCAATCGCTGGTGACTTTCGACCACGGCCAGGTCGGCAAGATAGGTCACGTAGCAATAGTCGCTCAAGCTGCGCGCGATACCCACCAATTGCTGCTCGTCCCACGCGGACACGACCAGATTGGCCGTTTTCAGCATCTGCTCCATGCGCTCTCGATCGTCGACCGGGCGACGTGCTCCCAAGGTCGACTTCCGATAGACATCGATGACCTGGTCAAGGTCCAGGTCGTTTCCGATCCGATAGGTGGCCATGAAGCGATCTCTAGCCGACGGTCGCCAAGCTCGCTAGCCGGGATGGCCTGTGTGATACGCTCACGGACTTGACCGTGTCGGCCATCGCGCCCCTGGTGCTGTTTCGGTCCGTCCTGGGCCTCGCCTTCCTTTTCGCGATCCTTTGGCTGTCCTACCTGCTGGTGCGCCGGAGCCTGACCCCGTCGCGCGTGTCGTCGCACTGGATGGCGGCCTTGTTGGTCGGGTTGCTCTTGTTGCACGTTCTCGCGCTTGTGCTCGGCGGCTTGCACGGCGTGGGCCTTGACCTGTTCCGACCGTGGGTGGCGCTGCCCACGGTGGCCTTGTTGGTGGTGCTGGCACATCGCCGTCTCGACGGAGCCGGCGCCCGCCTCGCCCTTCGCGAGCAGATGGCGCAGGCATACGAGGCGACCAGAGAGTGCACCAGCTCGTGGATTCATCGCCTGCTCGTACTCGGGGCAGCGGTGGCGGCTGCCGCGCGCGCCCTAGCCGGCATCGTGTCGCCGCCGCTGACCTGGGACACCCTGACCTACCACGCGGTCAAGTCGGCCGAGTGGGTACAATACGGCTACCAGATACGAACTCGTGCGCCCGACGCATGGGCTTACTACGCCTTCTTCCCCGACGCTGCAGAGGTTCCGGGCGCGTGGGCCATGCTCTTCCTGCAGGGCGATCTTGGCCTTCCCTTCGTGGGCATCGGACTCTGGACTGCCTGCGGGTTCGCGACGTATGCGCTCGCCCGGGCCCTCGGCGCTTTCCGCAAACAGGCCTTTCGCGCCGCGCTCGTGATGGCGTTTATGCCCGCTTTGCTGGGCGAGATGGTGACCGGCTACGCTGACATGTTCGTGCTCTTCCTGTTCCTCGCCCTTTGCTTGGCCCTGGTGCTGGTTTGTGGGCATCGGAAGTGGGGCGAGACCGTCTTGTTGGGCGCGGCGGCCGGGCTGCTCGCCAGCGCCAAGTGGAGCGGGGTGCCGATGGCGGTCCTAACAACGGGTTTTGTGCTGGTCGCGCCCGGCTTGGCCGATGCGTCCCTTTCGCGACTGCGAGCCTCTCTCCTTGCCGCGACGGTCGCGCTGGCACTGGCGGCGCCGCATTACCTGTCGGTCTTGCGCGACAGCGGATCCCTCTTCTATCCCTACGCGATTGCTCTGGGCCAACACGTTCTAAGCGCCGGCAACCCTCAGCTCCACGCACTTTTCACCGGCCAATTGGGCGTCACGGACCCTCGTTGGGCGTCGCCCATCGTGATGCTGCAAGCGCTGATCCTGCCCTATTCACTGCCCAAAGTTGAGTTCGTCGGGTTCGGCCCCGCGTTCCTCCTGCTTGTGCCCATCGGGTGCTGGGGGTTGGGCGCGGTCATAGCGCGGCGATCGGCTGATGCCCGAGGTCGGGCTCTGCCGGGAGCGGCCCTTCTGTTGCTCGGCCTGTTGCCGGCGCTCGGGCTTCTGTCCAAGGACTATGCCGGTGAGCGCGCCATTTGGCTGCCCAACCTCGGACGCTTGCTTCTGCCCCTTCCAGCGGCGTTGGCAGCTCTGGCTACCTGCCTACGGCATCGAGCCGCGTCGGTGTGCCTCATCCTCGCCGTGTTGATGACCCTGCCCTTGGCGTGGCCGGCCGGGGTGGGCGATCCGATGCTCGATGCCATCGGCTCGCTCGCGCCCTGGCTGGCCTTGGCGCTTTCTGCCGGGACGGCCCTGGCGCTGGCCTTTGCCCTCCATCCCGTGCTCAAGGCCAAGCGTGAGCTTGCCATCCCTGCGGTCGTCGGCCTGGCGGCTCTCACGCTCGCGATGCCGCTCGCGAAGATCCGTCACGACTCGCGCTACCCGATCTACGAGGCTGCCGCTGCGCCGGTCCCTGCCTTCATCATGCAATTCACCTGGCCTCGCCATGCTGCGGCTTGGCCGCTGTGGCAGGCGCTCGACGACGGAAGCCCACACCGCATCCACGCCTCGTTCGGCTGGGACGGGCTGGGCCACAACAGTCTGCGCTACCCGCTTTTCGGCTCGCAGTTGCAGAACCAGATCCTGTACGTCCCGATCACGCGAGATCCGCCTGCGATCATCGACTATCAGGATTGGAAAAGGCTTGCGCAAGTGGTCGACGAGACGGCTTGGATCGCCAGACTGCGCGCAGGGAAGATCGACCGGATCTTCTTCGGCGACCCACCGCCGCCGGAGGCCGCGATCGTCTTGCGCCATCCCGAAAGCTTCCAGCTCCTCGGGCGAGGACCCGGCAACCTGCACGCGCTCTACCGCTTCATTCCGTAGCGTTCGCGCTGGAGGCTAGGCCGGCAGCACCTGCTACCGCTCGCTATCGAGCTGAGCCATCTGCTCAGCACCATACCGTGTGCCTGCAATGGCCCCCTCGGGCACGAGTGCCTCCAATGCGGCAACCTCGCTCGCGGAGAGTGACTTGTCGAGAGCGCCCAGCGCATCCGCGAGCTGAGCGCGGGTCTTTGCTCCGACCAGGAGCACGAAGCCGGGCTGACGAAACCGGGCCCAAGCGATGGCGAGCTGCCCGACGGTCATGCCACGCTCGACGGCAAACTGCTGCAAGGCTTTCGCCACCGTGTCGTTCTGCGCGCGATTGTCGCCGGAAAAGCGCGGAAGGTAAGCGCGAAAATCGCCTTTACCGTGCGGCTTGCTGCCGGCAAGCAGGCCGCGCGAGAAGATTCCGTACAGCGTGGCGCTGACGCCCAGTCGGCGGAGCTCGGGAAAAATCCTTCGCTCAGGCGCGCGGCTGGCCACGGAATACTCGATCTGCAAGTCCGCGATGGGGTGCACCTTGTGCGCTCGCACGATAGTGTCGGTGCCGACCTCGGAGAGCCCGACGTGACGTACGTAGCCCGCTTTGACGAGCTCGGCGATGGCACCGACGGTGTCCTCGATGGGCACCCGAGGATCGAGACGCCCGGGGCGATACACGTCGATAGCCTCGACGCCAAGCCGCTTGAGGCTGTACGCGACGAATGTCTTCACCGCGACCGGGCGCGTGTCGATGCCAAGCCACTGGCCGTCGGGGCCACGCTGCGCACCGAACTTGACCGAGATCTGCACGCGATCTCGCCTTCCCGCGATCGCACGCCCGATCAGCATCTCGTTGTGTCCCATGCCGTAGTAATCGCCCGTGTCGATCAGGGTCACGCCCGCGTCCACCGCGGCCTGGATGGTGGCGATACTCTCCGCGTCGTCGATCGGGCCGTACGAGCCGGACATGCCCATGCAGCCGAGGCCCAGGGGGAACACCTCGGGACCAGCATCCCCCAACTTGATCATCTCTGCGAGTCTCGCCATGGGTACCCTTTCAGCAGGTTGTTTCGGGTTGGATGCCGGAGAGCCCCCGATGGCGAGAGCCAGATCGCCTCTCGGTTGCTCCGGCCCGCTGGCGCAAAGAACGCACCTGTTTCGGACGCAATCCGGGCCGTATGATTCCTCCACACCTAGCTGTTGTGATTTTCGCCATAGCAACCTAGATGATCCTATAAGGCAGCACGTCTTGCTCTCATAATCCTTAGGTTTCCATGAGTTACCACCACTGGCGAGAATTTCCACAAGGACTCACCCGGGTGTTGTGTTTTCCAACAATCGTTCAGTCCTCTGGTCCGCGCAAAGCGGTCGCTGAAGCACGCCGCCGGGTTCCATGTGGAGCCGGACAACCGATCGCGATCTCCGGCTAGTTTCCAAGTGATGCGCATGGTGCGCACCTGATACCGCGGTGGCTTTTCGGCAGGTGCCAGAGCCCTTGGTACGGCGCTTGCGAATGTGCCTACCAGGTCGGCGACCATGTCGCCGCGGAGGCCTCGATGAGCCGAATCCAAAACGTCCTGCGCGCCGCAAAGCTCCTACTGCTCTACCTCACCCTCGCGGTTGCCGTGCTGGCAGCCGTGCCTATGCTCGCCGGGCTGTTGCTGGCGGCCCGGGTGCTGATTCCCGCCACCCTGTGCCTGGGTCTTGTCATGGCCACCAGGAGCCCGGGCACGCGCGCCCGGCAAGCCGCCGCTGCGGGAGGGAAGGCGTCATGGTAGCTCTAGGCGTCGTTGCGCTGATCCTGCTGGCGCTAACCCTCGATTTCGCCGTCGAGCGACTGCCGGTCCGCGCTTCGGCGCGGATCAGCGATCGGGTTCCTGCGTGGCTCGATCGCGAGGTACCAGCCGGCACTCTTCTGGATCCCGCGCACGTTTGGCTTCGGCGCGAGGCGGGCGACCAAGTGCGCGTGGGCGGCGATGGTTTCGCCGCCGCGTTGCTGGGCAAACCCGAGCGGGTCGAGGTGCCGGCTGGTGGCGACCACATCGATTGCGGCGAGCCTTTGGCCGTGCTTTCGCGCCAAGGCCGGAGCATCACCCTGCGTTCGCCGGTAAGCGGCGTCCTGGTCGAACGCAACGCCCTGCTCGATGCGCAGGTCACGGCGACCGATCCCTTCGGCAGTGGCTGGCTCGCGGTTGTCCGACCGGCCAACCAGCTAAGCGAAGAGGGACGGGTCCGCGCCGAGCAAGCGCACGACTGGCTGAGCGCGGAATGGGAGCGCATACGGGACTTCGTTCTCGATTCGGCGCGCGGGCCCGCTGTGCTCGGGGCGACCATGCCGGACGGCGGCCCCCTGCAGCCCGGCTTTCTCGTCCACGTGCAGAAGCCAGCGGTACGCGCGGTAGAGAATGCGTTCTTCGGCGTGGCCGGCCCAGTCACCCACGGCGAAGGGCTCTGATCGAGCGAGGTTCACCCATGAAGATCGGATTGCTCATCGACACCACCAAGTGCATCGGCTGCCGCGGCTGCACCCTGGCATGCAAAGAGGCCAATGGCTTGCCCATCGATGATGGCAGCCAAGGCCTTTCGGCGACGACCTGGACCACGGTCGAGGACAGAGCGGGCGTGCATGTGCGGCGCCAGTGCATGCACTGCGAGGAGCCGGCCTGCGCTTCGGTCTGTCCGGTGGGCGCCCTGAAAAAGACTGCCGAGGGTGCCGTGGTCTACGACGAGAACAAGTGCATCGGATGTCGCTACTGCATGGTGGCTTGCCCCTTCAGCATTCCCCGCTACGAGTGGAACACGCCGGTACCGCGCATGCGCAAGTGCATCCTGTGCTACGAGCAGGCCTCCAAGCACGGCCAGCCCACGGCCTGCGCCTCGGTCTGCCCCACCGGCGCGACATTCTTCGGCGAGCGCGCCGCCCTGACTAAAGAGGCCGAGCGGCGATTGTCCGAGGAGCCGCAGCGCTACCATCCGCAGGTGTATGGCGCGCGCGAGGCGGGCGGTACCTCGGTGATCTACCTAGGCGCAGTGGCGTTCGAAAAGCTCGGCTTCAAGACCACGCTGCGGTCCGATTCCTATCCCAAGCTCACCTGGGGTGTGTTGTCGAAGCTGCCCAACGTCGCCAGTGTAGCGGGCGTGGGTCTCGCCGGCGTGTGGTGGCTCATGAATCGGCGCGAGGAGGTCGCGGCCGCAGAGGCAAAGGCGCCGCACGCACTGGACAAAAGACCGGAAGGCACTCGGACCGCCGCCGACCGCAAGGAGCAGCCATGACCTCGACCGCGGCGACCCGACGGCCCGTGCTCACTTTCTGGCGCGTGGTCTTCGCCGCGATCATGCTGGCCGGCGCCTACGCCGCCTACGTGCGCTTCTTCCGCGGCCTGGGCGCCTCGACCCATCTAAGCGACCGGTCGCCCTGGGGCATTTGGATCGGCTTCGACGTTCTGGTGGGCGTGGGTCTTGCGGCCGGTGGCTTCGTCATCTCGGCGGTGGTCCACATCTTCCACATCGAGCGCTACCACAAGCTGGCCCGCCCGGCGATTCTCACCGCATTCTTGGGCTACACCCTGGTCAGCGTCGCGCTTGCGTTCGACGTAGGGCAGCCCTGGCGCATCTGGCACCCTCTCGTGTTCTGGAATCCGCACTCGGTCATGTTCGAGGTCGCCTGGTGCGTGATGCTGTACACGAACGTGCTGGCCATCGAGTTTTCGCCCATCGTGTTCGAGCGCCTTGGCTGGCAGCGCCCGCTGCGTCTCGTGCGCGCGCTTTACGTCCCCTTCGTTATCCTCGGCGTGCTGCTCTCCATGATGCACCAGTCGTCGCTCGGCACCATGTTCCTCATCGTGCCCGACAAGCTGTATGGCCTGTGGTACACGCCGTGGCTGCCGGTCTTCTTCTTCATCACTGCCATCGCCGCCGGCCTGGGCATGACTATCGTCGAGTCGTACCTCAGCCAGCGCGCGTTTGGGCACCGCTTGGACCAGAAACTGCTCGAAGGCGTCGCGCGGGTAGCGGTGGTGCTGCTGGGCGTGTATGCGCTGTGGAAGGCCGAGGACCTGTTCGGGCGCGGCAACCTGGGCCTGGCCCTGCGTCTTTCGCCCGAAAGCGTGATGTTCTGGGGCGAGATGGGGCTGGGCGTATTTTTGCCCATGCTGATCTTCGCGGTTCCCGCCTGGCGGCGGCGGCCGCGTGCGCTGTTCCTGGGCGCGGTGCTGACCGTGCTCGGCTTCGTGGTCAACCGCTTGAACGTCTCCGTCACGGGTCTGCAAGGCGCCTCGGGCACGCGCTACTTTCCCTCGTGGATGGAGCTGGCCGTGACGGGAGCTTTCGTGGCAGCCGGATTCGCCATCTTCGCCTGGTGCGTGAAGCACCTCCACGTGTTCGGTGCGGCCGCCGAGCACGATCCGACGCAGCCTGCCACCGTGCAACGCCAGCCGCTTCCAGTCGGCGGCGCTAGCCTGGCCGTGCTGTGGGGTCTTCTAACCATCGGGGCAATCCTGCTCGCGGTGGCGAGCAAGAGCAACGCCGCGGTGGCGACGAAGCAGCCAGCGCCGGCCGCACCGGTGGCCGAGCTGCGCGGCGATCTGACCAAGCTCCCCGCCGAATTCACCTTTCCACAGGGAGACGGGAGCCCGGGCACGGTGACCTTCAGCCACGAGACACACGTGCCCCGCGCCGAGGATGACGGCCCGGCCTGCCTCGCCTGTCACGGCGAACGCGGCTTTTCCTTGAGACAGCACGGCAAGGCACGCCTGGGCGAAATCACGATGGAGCGCATGCAAAAGGGCGAGCTGTGCGGGGCATGTCACAACGGCAAGCGGGCCGCGGGCCTCGACGACTGCACGCTTTGCCACCAGTAAGTTCGGTCATTTGACGGCGGCCCCCCGGTCCGTTTCAGTGGCTGGCCGCGGTGGGCGTGGAGAGCAGCACCGGCGTCCCGCCCGCGCCGGGTCCGATGACGACCGTCTTGGCGTTGGTCGATGCCGCCAATCGGTTCAGCTCCTGGATGCGGTCGAACTCGAGCATCGGCGACGACAGGCTGGCGGCGATAATCTGATTGTAGTCGGCGATTCCTTGCGCCTCTATCCTTCGCTGCTTGGCCACCGACTGGGCTACTTCGATGACGTACTTCATCTTCAGGACGTCTTGTTCGGCGGACAGCTTTTGGTCGATGGCGTGGCGGATGGCCTCCGGCAGCTCGACGTTGCGAATGAGCACAGCCTCGAGCGCAAGGTGCTTGCCTGCGATCTTGGCTCGCAGACCCTCGCGGATCTCGCGTTCGATCAGGTCTCGTTTGGTCGAATAGATTTCCTCGGGCGTGTAGCGCCCAAGGACCCGCCGAGCCTCCGATCGCAAAACCGGCTCGATGATTGTCTTGTAGTAGTCGGGACCTATCTCCTTTTGCAGAGCAACGACCTCGTCAGGGTTGAGATGAAACCTGACCGATGCGTCGAGCTGGATGCCAAGCCCGTTCACCGCGATGACGTCGAGTACCTCGTCTCGACTCATCGATCGGAGGTCGTAGACGTAGAGCTCGTTCCAGGGCGCGGTGTAGTACAGGCCCTCGCCGAAGGTTGGCGATTGCGTACCGTTGGAAGCCTTCCACAGCACCGCCACATGGCCGGGCCCGACCGCTGTTGCACAGCCCCCGGCAGCACCAGACAGCACGTACACCAAGGGGATCCCTACCTTCCAAGCAAGCCGTCGCGAATTCATGGTTCGACCTCCAATACATAGGGTTGTGCGTTCGGGCGCACCTCGACCTTCGTCGACGGTGCGGTCAGGAGCCTGGACCAGGCCCGCAGCGCAGTGTCGGCAAGAACATTCGGTGAAATCGTCGGTGCGATGAGGGTGTGAGCCTCGGCGATTCCGCGAGCCTCGGCCTGGAGCTCCTCAGCATGGCGCCGAGCTAGCTCCGGCAACTGTCGCGCCTCCAGCGCCTCCTGCTCCTTCACCCCGGTTTCGATAACCGCTCGATACCCTTCGGACTGCGGTGCAAGACGAAGCGTACGCAGGCTGATCGAGTCGAAGACGATATGATACGGTCGCAACCGCCGCGCGGTCTCGTCGGTGACCTCGCTTTCGGCCTTGGTTATCCCGGGAGTGTTAAGCTTGTCCGCACGAAAGGCGGCCAGCACCCGCCGCAGGCTGGATCGAACCACCGGCATGACCAGCATGCGGTAGTAGTCCGGCCCAGTCTCACGCGCCAGAGCCACCACCTCCCCAGGCGCGGGATGAAACGTCAGTACAGATGCCTGCGCCTCGAGCGTCGCCCCGTCCGCCGATAGCGCTTCGAGGTCCTCGCTGTGCTCCTGCGCCCGTAGATCGTAGGTTTCGACGCTGGCCAGCGGACCGACCACATGGACGCCCTCAGACAGCGGCTCGCGAGCAACGCCGTCGGTCCGCAGCACAACCCCTGCCCGACCCGGAGGTACCGTCACGCAGGCAACCGGTGCAGCGCAGAGGAGGGCAATAAGAGTGACCCGCATAATCATCACCGGATTCAGGATGAGTCCATGGTCACTTCACCAGGCATCTCTTGTGCCAAAGCGCCGAGCGCGCATGCCCTGCGCGTGGGCGGAGAGACTGTCGCCGGCCTCGGGTTATTTTTCCGCAGTCTCGGGAGTTTTTCCGCCTGCCAACCCGCACCACCAGCAGATCAGCCTGTCTTGGTGGTGCGCGAAGCCGTCCGCTATCTGTCGAATGGATTCGTACGGTCGATCGACCGGATAAGCTTGCCCCGTGGCGGACTTTCCTGCTTCGCACCGGAGGCAGCCGGGTGGGCGGCGTGTGGCCCCTCGCTGGCCCCAGCGCGGTCTGAGCGCTTCGCAGGGCGTTGTCCGTGCGCACGCGCATGGGAATGCTCGACCGGCGTCGGAGCCAGTTGTGGCGCCGGCACTGCCGCCGCCGGTGGTGCGGGTACCGGCACGGGCGCCGGCTCCGGTGGCGGCGGGGTCACCGGCGGCTTGTGCTCCTCGGCGGCCGGTTGGGTTGACTTCGAGACCGACGGCCACCACAGCGTTGCTGCTCCGAGCAGACCCGCCACGATGACCGCGACCCCTAGTCCCATCACCACCAGCGACCGCCGGCGCGACGGTGCCGCGGTATCGACGACGGGTGGCGCGATCGGGGTTGGTATCGCCATGGCCGGGAGAGATACCGGCGAGCTCATCGTCGCACCGGTGGCGACGGCCAACCCCACCTGTGACAGCACGGGCGTCACGTTGCGGCCGGCAAAGGGAATCAACGCCGTGGTCAGCTCAGCGGCCGACGAGAAGCGGTTGCTTACCTCGTGGGCCATCGACTTGCCCACCACTTGGGACAGGCCAAGCGGCAACCCCGGCCGTATCGCAGAAAGCGGGGTCGGCTCCTGGGTCAGCACGTGATAAAGGATCTCGTTGTACGAATCACCCGGGTGCGGTTTGGCTCCGCTCAACATCTCGTACAGGATCACGCCCAGAGAATAGAGGTCGGTGCGCGGGTCGACTTCTTTCGCCCCTCGGGCCTGCTCCGGGGACATGTAGAAGGGCGTGCCCATGGTGGTCCCGGTTTGCGTGAGCCCAGTGCTGACGTGCAGCTTGGCGATGCCGAAATCCAGGATTTTGACCTGATCGCTGCCGTCGTTGCGCTTGCATACGTAGAGGTTTTCCGGCTTGAGATCGCGATGGACAATGCCGCGAGCATGCGCGGCGGCCAGCCCGCGACAAGTCTGAATCGCGATGTACGCGGCCCGCGGCACCGGCAAGGGTCCGCTGCGCACGAGAAGGCGCGAGAGATCCTCACCCTCCAGATACTCCATGACCAGGAAAGGCGCCCCATCCTCTGCCACGCCGATATCCACGACCGCGGCGATGTTCTCGTTCTCGAGCCCGCCGGCTGCCTGCGCCTCACGTTGGAAACGGGCCACGGCTTCGCGGTTGCCGGCCAGGAGTTGGTGCAGGAACTTGATAGCGAAACGGCGTCCGATGCCGGCATGGTGAGCCTCATAGACCTCGCCCATGCCGCCCGAGCCGAGCAGGCGCACCAGACGGTATTTGCCGGCCACGATCTTGCCCACACTGGTTGCGACCGAGCTCGGTTCCGGGGTCACACTCCTTCTCCTTGGTCGGGTCCACGATCCTCGCTCTCGCCCACCCCTGCGCCGGTCAGACCGCCTGCTTCCATCAGACGGTAGGCGCGCTGGCGGGATATCCCGACAGCGGCGGCAGCGCGCATGACACTGCCCTTGTGTGCCCGCAAAGCCTCGGTCAAGAGTGCAAGCTCGCGTTCGCGTCTTGCACGGTGGGCTTCTGGGGTATTGGTATGGGACTGAATCTCGCTTGCTGGTTCCTCGGGCGTTGGGGCCAAACTCGGCTTCTCGCTCCCCGTGCGATTCAGAACAGCTTCGGGCAGGTGAGAGCGGCGCAGGAGATCCTCGTGCCCGTGGAGCACCAGCAGCCGGCGGGCGAGCAGGTCCAGCTCGCGCACGTTGAAAGGCCAGTCGTGCAGGCAGAGCTGTTCGACCAGGCGTGGCTCAACCTCAGGTGGCCGCCCGCCAGCGTGCATCTGCAAGAGGTGCGTGAAGAGATAGGTGATCTCCTGCCTGCGCTCGCGCAGCGGCGGCAACCGGATGGTGAGGCCGTCCAGGCGCGCGCACAGGTCGGCGCGGAAACGTCGCTCCTCGACCATCTTGACCAGGGGAATCTGCGTGGCGGCCAAGATCCGTACGTCGATGTGCTGCGCGGCCGACTCGCCGAGAGGCGAGATCTCGTGTTGCTCGAGTGCGCGTAAGAGCTTGGCTTGCACGGACTCCGGCAAGTCAGCCACCTCGTCGAGCAGCAGGGTCCCGCCTTGGGCGGCGCGGAAGAAACCCGGGCTCGCCCGGTCGGCTCCGGTAAATGCGCCTCTCCGGTATCCAAATAGCTCGGCTTCCGCCAAGGTGGGCACGAGGGCAGCACAGTTCACAGCAACGAAAGGTCCTTCGCGACCGCTCCAATCGTGCATGGCACGTGCCAGACCCTCCTTGCCTGTGCCGGTCTCACCCAGGATCACGGTCGGCAAGGTGCTGGTGGCGGCCTTGCGTCCCTGTTCGAGCACGGGTCGAAGCACCGGCCCTCCGGCCAAGTTGGCCGCCAGCAAACCGAACACCGGATCTGGATCGGCGCCGTCCTGGGCCAGCTCGATCACGACCCCGATCCACTCTCCCAGGCGCAAGATTTGGTCGAGAGCGAGCGGCGCCTCGTTGGTCTGCGTGCCATCCACAAAGACTCCGTTGCGGCTGCCCAGATCCTTGACGATGTGCAGGGGACCATCGCGACGAATCTCGGCATGCTGGCGGGAGGTCTCCTTGCCCGGCAACCTCACCTGGCAGGCCTCGTCGCGGCCAAGCACAATGCGCTCCTCGGAAAGGCGCGTGAGCATGCCACGAGACGTCGGGAAGACCCATCGAATGGCGAGCTCGCTCTGGCTCGCGCCTTCGGGAGCGGTCTTTTGTGACGACATAGTCGTGTGTGCTGCCCGCGAAACCATTGGACCTCATTAGACGACGAGCCGCGCTCGCTGTCCATACGCGGCCTCGTTCGTTCAGCGACCATCGGATTTGGTCCACCTGGGCGTTCGCCTGGACGTCCAGGTGGACATCGCCGAGGCGGGCAGTCGACCATTTCCAGCCTGCCCGGACCGCCACCCCATGGTGTTAGCTTCCCTAGCTTGCCCAGATCCACACGTCCCTAACAGCCATAGTCACCCTCCACGTCGTCTTTCGGGCCCGGCATGGGACCTGCAGCGACCCGAGGGAGCTTCCGATAAAATGAGAAATCCAATGAAAGCAGTATCAGTCTTGGCGGACAGGGCGTTGATATGGAAACCCCAAGGCCCAGAGCCTGCAAAGCGGGGCGCAGAGCTGCGTCACCGGCGCCAGCATCAGCCTGATCGCCGGCGGCGTCCTGGTGGCGGTGGGGGTGGTGTCGTTCATCCTAGGCGCGCCGAACAAGCCCGCCCCAAGCTCCGGAATGCGCGCGTACTTGTTGCCGTCGGTGACACCGGGGATGCCGGGCTCAATGCAGGAGGAGCGTGGTGATGTCGCGCGCTCGAGCTCTCGTTGCATTGCCGCTAGTCTGCTCAGCGATGGCTTGCAGCATCGGCGCACTGCCACCGCGGGTTGGCGCGGACGCCACGACGACCGGAGCCCTGGCCGTAGACGGGGAACCCGCCCCCAGGATGGACGGGCCGGGCGCAGGTGGAACCGTCGACACGGGCGTCGGTCGAGGCGACGCTGGCGGCAACGACGCGGGCCAAGGCAACGGCGGCGCGGGCGGAGCTGACCTCGGGCCAGCGCGATCTGACGGTACCGATGCTCCGTCGGCCAATGGTGGCGCGGGCTCCGGCGGGATCGCGGATGCAGGTGGCGGCACCACCGGAAAAGGTGGAACCACCAGCACCGGCACAGTAACATCCTCGGGCGGAGTCGTCAGCTCTGGCGGCACCCTTGGCGGCGGTGGAATCCCCGGCAGTGGTAGCGTCACGGACAGCGGCACCACCGGAAACGGTGGAACCACCGGCACCGGCACAGTCACATCCTCAGGCGGAGGAACCCGTGCTGGCGGCACCCTTGGCAGCGGTGGCGTCCCGGGCAGCGGCGGCACCGGAAACGGTGGAGCCGGCAGCACCGGTGGAGTGACCGGCTCTGGTGGTCTCTCTGGCGGGGCCGGCGGCTCAGGAAGTGGGGGCGCTACTGGCACCGGCGGTGTTTCGACAGACGGCGGAACCGAAACCGTCAATTGCTCGGCCACCATGCCGAGCGGCGGTAACACCTACACCGGAACTAGCGTCAATGGCACGGCCGACGGCCTCAACTATGGCATCTGGTCGAATGGAAACGCCGGAAGCATCACCGTTTTTCCCACTGCTCACGCATTTGCTGCATCTTGGAGCAATAGCGGTGATTTTCTGGCCCATCTCGGCCTGGATTTCAACGCCTCCAAGAGCTACACCGCCTACGGAACGATTGCGGGACAATTCGTCGAGACAAAGACGGGAAGCGCCGGCGGCTTTTCGTCTATTGGAATGTACGGGTGGATGCACAGTCCGTGTATTGAATGGTACATCAACGAAGACTCGTTCAATGGTCTGGCACCGAGGGGCAGTGTCACAGCCACCATCGATGGGGCTACGTATTACCTGACCACGAGCACAACGACCGGGACCGGTGGCTCCTCTTGCGAAGCCGGTCATACGGGCAGTTGGACCAATATCACGAGCACGCGGAAGACGGCCCGCCAATGCGGGACAATTACCGTCAGCGACCACTTCGCGGCGTGGGTGGCGCAGGGCTGGAATCTTGGGACCCTGGCCTCGGTTCACATCAACGTGGAGGTAGGGGGCGGGACTGGAAGCATTCAGTTCCCAGTGGCAAACGTTACAACGACCAGCAACTGAAATTTGCTACTCCGTTATTTGATATCTGCCCCCAGAAACCCGAACGAGGTCTTGAAGAATGCGGAATAGATCGGAAGTCGTCGTTATGCTTGTAGCCCTGCTGGTTCCCCTGCTCGCAGCCCGAGCTGCACGCGCCGATGCCGTGCAGGAAGCGAGAAGGCATTTCGATCGCGCCGTCGGATTAGTCGACGACGGGCAGCTAGAGGGCGCGCTGGTCGAGTTCGAGCGATCGTACGAGCTGACCCACAATTTTGTCGTGCTTTACAACATTGGGCAGGTCCTGGTGTCGTTGGCCAGGCCTGTCGAAGCCTACGACACCTACCAGAGCTACCTGACGCAAGGGCAGGACAAGATCGCGGTCAGCCGCCGGGCTGAGGTGGAAAGAGAGATGGCACGCCAGAAGGCCCGCATCGCGACCGTCGAGCTTCGCGTCCTGCCCGACGGTGCGCTGGTGCGCGTGGATGGCAAGGACATTGGCAGGGCGCCGATCTCCACCGCCTTGCGGGTGGCGGTGGGAAAGCACACTGTAGCGGCCACGGCGCAGGGCTGCGCCCCGGCGGCGAACGAGATAACCGTCGCTGGCGAGGACCACAAATTTGTGAGCTTGGCGCTGGCCAGGGTTGCCATCGATACGCCTACGCTGCAACCGGTGGCAGCTCCCCCCGTCGCACCCATGTCCGCTGCGCCGGTCGCGTCGGCAGCCTACGTTGCCCCACCCGCGGCCGAGCTGGGCGCGATGACGACGCCGGCCAGTCAGCCCATGAGCAAGCTACGTATCGCGGGCATCGTGATGGGCGCCGCGGGCGTTGCAGGAATCGCCGCCGGCACCACGTTCTGGTTGGTCGCCGAGAGCCGCCACACCGACGCGATGAACGTCTACCAGTCGAACTACCCCAAGGCCCAGAGTCTGCAAAGCGAGGCCCAGAGCTACGCGACCGGCGCCAGCATCAGCTTGATTGCCGGGGGCGCCCTCGTGGCAGGGGGCGTGGGGTCGTTCATTCTCGGCGCACCTGACAAGACCGCCCCGAGCCCGGGATTGCACGCGTACCTGTTGCCGTCGCTGGCGCCAGGGATCGCCGGGCTCAGCGCAGGAGGAACCTGGTGAGGTCGCGCGATCAGATCTTCGTGGCCTTGTCGCTGGCGGGCTCAACGATAGCTTGCGGCGTGGGTGCACTTCCCCCCCGCATCGGACCGGACGTTATGGACGGGGCTGCGGCCGCGGACGCGACGCTCGTGACCGCGGTGGACGGAGCCGGACCAGGCGGAGGCGGCGTCGACGCAGCGCTGGTCTCCCCCGATGCGCCGACGACCTTTGACCTGCCTGTGGATCTCGTCACGCCTGACCTCGCGCCGGCCATCGACCAAGCATCGCCGGCGGACGCCCGGCAGGATCTGTTTTCCCCAGACGTGCCGACGACGTTTGACCTGCCTGTCGATCTCGGCACGCCCGACCTCCCGGTGGCCATCGACCAAGTATCGCCGGCAGACGTCCCGGTTCGATTCGACGCGCTTGTACCCGACGTTGCCAACCCACCGCTGGAGGTTGCGGACTCCGCTCCGGACGCTCCCGCTCAGGCGGACGGAAGCGCTGGCGGGACAGGCGGTGTACCCGGCACCGGCGGCGCGGGTGGAACCGGTGGCGCGACCGGCACGGGCGGCACCACCGACACGGGCGGCATACCGGGAACGGGTGGCACGGCCGGTCCCGGCAGCGGCGGGGCGGGGGTGGATGCCGGCGCATGCAGTAGCGGCGTGGTGAACGCGACCCTCGTCAACGGCGGATTCGAGCAGCCGGCGCTGTCGAGCCCGACCTTCTACAACATTCCTGTCGGCAGCGAGCCCGCGGGCTTTGGGTGGACCGTGTCCACTGCCGACATCGACGTGCACAGGGTGGGGTGGGGGACGACGAGCCTGGGCTACATCACCGGCCCGGCGGTGGACGGCAGTCAGTACCTCGACCTGGTGGGCTCCGGAAGCAGCGGTGGCGTACGCCAGAGCGTCACGGTTGTCGCAGGGCAGACCTACGAGCTGGCCCTTTTCTACGCCAACAATCCCGCTGCGGGGCCGAATCCCTCGGCGCGCGTAACCGTCGTCGGGTGCGCCGGCACTCTGTTGTCGAACGCCCTTAGCCATGGAACCTCGACCGCCGCCAACCTGGACTGGACCAACTTTACCGCGACTTTCATCGCCGACGGCGACAGCGTGTCCATCCAGCTCGACAGCACGGCCGCAACTGGCGCCGGTGGGATCCTAGTCGACCACGTCAGCCTCATGCCCGTATCGGGCGGCCCCATCGGTTACCGGTATGTCCGCTTCCTCGCGCTCACCTCGATACCGAACGACTCGCTGACCTCCATGTCCGAATTCGAGCTGCTCGATGCCCAGGGCAAATCGATGCCGCGTACCGCTTGGGTCGTATCGACCGACAGCCAGGAGCTTCAGGATCAGTATTCGCCGGTCTCCGCGGCGGTCGACGGTGACCCGGCGACCTTCTGGCAGACCGAGTGGGGTGCTTACGTTGCGCCACTACCGCACAACCTGACCATTGATCTAGGGTCACCGCAGGTCTTGAGCGGTTTCATCTACACGCCTCGCCAGGACTGGTACAACGGGCGCATCGGTGCGTGGGAGCTATACCTCAGTAACGATCCGAACGACTGGGGCACGCCCATCGTGAACGGAGATTTTCCGGACACCATCACGGCGCAGAAGCGGACCTTTCTTTCCCCGGGGACCCTTCGGCCGACCGGCAGCACGGGCCACCGCTGGGCGCGCTTCCTGGCGCTTACCTCGCTCCCAAACGACTCGCTGACCTCCATGTCCGAGTTCGAGCTCCTGGACGGGCAGGGGAATTCCCTGCCGCGCAGCGGTTGGACGCTTTTCACCGACAGCGAGGAGCTGTCGGCCTCGCACGTGCCCGTCTACAATACCATTGACGGCGACACCGGCACGATGTGGCAGACCGAATGGGGCAATTACGTTGCTCCGCTGCCGCACAACCTGACCATCGACATGGGCATCCCGCAGGTCGTGAGCGGCTTCATCTATACGCCACGTCAGGACTGGTACAATGGCCGCATCGGCGCGTGGGAATTCTATCTCAGCCATGACCCGAGCAACTGGGGCGCGCCGGTGGCGACCGGAAACTTCCCGGACACGAACCTCGCGCAGACGCGCACGTTCACGCCGCAGTAACCGTGGACGCGTCGTCAGCTCTTGCGGGCGACGGCGCGCTTGAGCAGGGCGAAGGACTCGGCCAAGATCGCTTCCCCTGTGGCCAGCGACGAAAGCGAGCGTGAAGCGCAGCTGCTGCGTACGCTTGTACCAAGCCCGGCAGATCACACCCTTCAGCATCGCCATTGACGCGACCAAGGTTTATTGGACTAGGGTACATGTCCTCGTCAGGCCACTTGGCAGTCCTGCTTCGACGGCGTTGCCCTCAGTCCTCGCCATCTCTCGTCACGGCTTGGATCTTCGTCGCCAGTGGTCGCGGGGCGCCCCGGCGATTCTTGGTCGCGTTGAGGTCGGGCGGTAGGGTGGCCGCGCCAGCGTCGAGGGCACGTTTGATCCCGAGCTGAAGCTGGAGCGAGTAATCGACCGAGACGTAGTCCGCCGACAGAGGCGTGGCGGCCTTGACGTTCGTGAAGTATTTCTCGAGCGCGGCGGGCAAGGCGCCAAGGGCTGGCGGCGCCTGCGGCAGCCCGGGCGTCGGACCATCGACCCGGGCGACCTGCGCAAATCCATGACAGGACACGCACGATCCGAGCGGGTTGTCGATCGGGCCGTTCAGCACGAGGTCCTTGCGTCCGAGGTGCAGCTTTTCGGCCCGGCTGTCGTTGATCCACTCCTGCTGAGTCGGCTGATCCGCCTCGAGATGGGCGACGTCGCTGCCCCACATGAGACCGACCGGGACCATGTGCTCCCACCAGTTCAATGAAGGCGACGCCGACTTTTCGTACTGGAAGGTACCGAACACCCATCCCGTGGTCGAAGCAGCCCGCGGATCCTTGACCGCGACGTCGATCTGCAACAGACGCAGCTTCGGACGCACGCCAGTGCCGGTCTGTCGATTGATGTCGCCTTCCCACTCGAGCGAGCCGTCCAGGAACGGCACCTCGGCAAGGGGCGCCGTGGTGAAAAGCAGCTTGAAGGTCACCGTCTGTGAGGGGAACACGGCCGCACGCGGATCTGGGTGGGCGGGATCCTTCCACACCCGGCCGATGGTGAATCCGCCACGTGCGTTGTAGAAACCCACAGCCCAGTTGTCGTGCTGGCCGGTCTGGGCGGGCCCCAATTCCCCAACCCGAGACGGCCGCTCCTTGGTCAGGCCGTGGATGAACTCGCGCCCGCTTGGGGTCGAGTGCAGCCAAGGGGCGTGATACCACTTGCGCGTCGGGTTCACCGCCACGTTGACGAAGCCGTCCGGTGTGTTCCCGGCCAGGCAGTAATCGAGCACGGCCTGCAGGTAGCTTCGAGCCTGGCTGGGATTCTTGAAATCGAGCTTTACCCAAGGGCGCTTGGCCGTCGGCTCGAGTGCCGGCTTGGCCGGCGGATAGGCCTGGCTTAGCTTAAACACGGGGCCGCTCCATCCTGGAGGAGGGTCGTCGTGAGCGTTCGGGAATTCCGCCCTTGCTGTCGTGCCGATCCCCAGGCACAGGACGCCGCCCATTGCGGCGGCAATACCGAGACCAAACTGGCCCTTCACATGACGCCTAGGCGCCCTCACCCACTGCGCTCTGGCAATGCCCTCGAGGTCCATTGTTGCCTCCTTCACCCGTCCAGTACCGAGGCACTGGGACACGCCGAACGATAGCAGCCAAGGGGACACGTACCACGTCGAGATGCGCCAGTCTTCGCTGCAGAGTGACAAAACACACCGATTCGTGAGGGACCACACCCTGCGGTTCCGGCTCACCGATTCGGCCTAAACATGACTGTGCGATGGTTGAGCGCATGATCGGACGGTCGATTCGTGGTAAGAGTAAGCTTTGTTGGGTTTGGTTGCTGGCGGCGGAAGCGAATCTGACCGAGGAGGCAGGAGTATGTACAAGGGCTTGGCAAGAATCGCGCTCGTCCTGTTTGCGGGGTGCGCGCTCGCTGGTTGCACCAATCCCTCTGTGGTGGCGAATGGCGGCGCCGACGCCAGCCTGCCAGGACCCGATCTCGGGTCTGGCATCGGCGATGACGTCCAAGTTCGGGTCGTCAATCTGCCCGATGCCCCGGCTGGGTCCGAGACCGGAGGCACAGGTGTCGGCATGACTTGCGGCAATTCTGTTCTCGAGGGAACCGAAGGGTGTGACGACGGCAACACCACGCCGGGTGACGGCTGCGCCAGCGACTGCAAGCTTGAGCCAGGCTGGTCGTGCTTGGTGCCCGGCACGCCCTGCCAGCCCCAATGCGGCGACGGCCTCCAGACCGGTGGGGAGGCGTGTGACGACGGCAACACCAATAGCGGCGACGGATGCTCCGCGGATTGCAGTAAGGTCGAGCCGGGCTGGTCGTGCTTGGCGCCCGGTGTCCGGTGCGAGCCCAATTGTGGCGACGGGCTCCAGACCGGTGGTGAAGAGTGCGACGACGGCAACACCAGGCCGGGTGATGGCTGCACCAGCGACTGCAAGCTCGAATCGGACTGGGCCTGCCCTACGCCCGGTTCCCCTTGCACCTCCACCGTGGTGTGCGGGGACGGCATTGTCTCCGGGAACGAGGCCTGCGACGATCACAACACCAACAGCGGCGACGGGTGTTCCGCGGATTGCAGCAAGGTCGAGCCGGGCTGGTCGTGTCTGGCGCCCGGCGCGCCCTGCCAGCCCAAATGCGGCGACGGCCTCCGGACCGGTGGCGAAGAGTGCGACGACGGCAACACTGACAGCAATGATGGGTGCTCGGCAACTTGCAAGGTGGAAACCGGATACGCCTGCCCCGACCCGGGCCAGCCTTGTCACAAAACGGTGTGCGGCGACGGCAACAAAGAAGGCGCCGAATCCTGCGACGACGGCAACACCCTGCCCGGCGACGGCTGCACCACGGACTGCCGGGCCGAGCCCAAGTGCACCGGCAGCGACGGCTGCACCTCTCCCTGCGGCGACGGCCTGAAGCTGCCCGAGGAAGAATGCGACGACGGCAACCAGAAATCAGGCGATGGTTGCTCCTCCGACTGCAAGCTGGAACCCGGCTGGACCTGTCAGGTCGTGGTCGAGACCACCACGACAGTCCCTATCTACTATCGCGACATGATCCCGCAGACCGCCACAATCACCGACCCACCACCCCACCCGAACTTCGAAGTTCCCACTCCATCGAATGCTGTGGTCACCGGCATCGTCAAGGACACGCTGGGTGACGACCGCGAGCCGGTGTACAACCCGGACGTAGACACGACGAGGTCGATGACCACCAATGCCGACGATTTCAATTCCTGGTACCACGACTCCAAATACTCGAAAGTCATCATCGACAACCTGACCCTGTCTCCGCAAGCCGATGGAACCTTCCTCTACGACAACTCGGGGGTCTACCGCAACGGTGCCTGGACGACGCCTGCCTTCTTCCCCCTGGACGATCGCGGTTGGGCTACCCCGCCCAACGGGCCGGAGATACCTTTCCTCGGAACCTGCGATCTGGATCGGGCCAAACACAACTTCAGCTTCACCAGCGAGGTTCGCTACTGGTTCGAGTACCAGGGCGGGGAGAACCTGTCTTTCACCGGCGATGACGACGTGTGGGTGTTCGTGAACGGCCAAAAGGCCGTGGATTTGGGCGGGGTGCATGTCGCCGAGTCCGGCAGCATCACCTTGGACACCACAACCGCCGGGCAGTTCAACCTGACGGTGGGCAAAATCTACGAGATTGTGGTGTTCCAGGCCGAGCGCCGGCAGACCCGATCGAGCTACAAGCTGACCCTCGGCAAGTTCAACCGCACGCGCACCGTGTGCACGCCGAGATGCGGGGACGGCGTCGTCAACGGCACCGACAGTTGCGATTGCGGTGACGGCACAGTGGCGGTGCCGCCCATGTGCTCTGGGCCCAACGACGACTCATCGTACGGTGGATGCACCTCGCACTGCACGTGGGGCGGCTACTGCGGGGACGGCGTCGTCAACGGTCCCGAGGAGTGCGACGACGGCGCCAACAAGACGAAGTACGGCGATACTACGGCCTGTGGGCCCGGATGCCATAAGCCGCACTACTGCGGCGACAACCACGTGGACAGTCTGTTCGGCGAGGAATGCGACAATGGCCCTGCCAACTCGGACACTGCCTATAGCGGCTGCACGACCAATTGTAAATTCGGACCCTCTTGCGGGGACGGCATCGTGAACGGCTCCGAGGAATGCGACGACGGCAGCAACAAGGCGAAGTACGGCGATACCACAGGCTGTGGGCCCGGATGCCGTAAACCCCATTACTGCGGCGACGGCCACCTGGACAGCCCGTTCGGCGAACAATGCGACAATGGCCCCAACAACGGGCACAGCCTCTGTACCGAGGACTGCAAGAGCGTCGTCCCATGAGACGCGCTTCGGCCTGCAATCGACCATCCATCTGCTAGTAAGCGCACCCCGGCGCGGCCGAGCTAACGGCCGAGCAGACCTGGCATTGCATGCTCAACTCTGTGCCCACTGGAATCTGCGGTGTCTGCGCGATCTCGGCCGTGGTCCGCACGACGTCGACCCACTGTCCCTGTCCAGGACATCGGGTGACGTCGTTGTGAAGCTGCCAGCAATCCGACGTTACCGAGTCAGGGGTCGCGCCGGCATCGCATTCGGGGAGTGGGGTGGCGCCTTTTGCGTGGTCCAATTGACCGTTCGTTCCGGCAACGGGATTCAAATAGAACACGAGGCAGTCGGGCTGCAGGCCAGGCGTGTCGAGATCCAAGTCGGTCAATTTCGCGTCCAGACAGAGATTCGGCATTCGATAGGCCAGTGCGCTTCCAATACCGCCAAGTGAGCTCGAAAAGTCGGACTCGCAAATACTGAACTTCGTGCCGTTCTGGCCGAACTGGTCGATGAAGGCCGCCTCGCGCAGACCGCCTGCTGCGCCGAACCCGACGTCGGCGAGGTTGTAGATATTCTGATCCCCGACGCTGTAGTGTTGGGGGTCGTAGCAGATCGGCCACACATCGTAAAGCTGGGCGTGCATCGTGTCGGCGGTGTTGGGATTGGGCGTGAGGTCGATCTTGTACGGAAGCGGGTCTTGGTCATCCAGTGGCCAGCCAAAGATGCCTGCCACGAAGATCAGCTTGTCGGCGCTACTCTTGAGGGATTTGATCTCGCTTGCGAGGTGTCTGACGTCGCTCAGCGGGCTGCAGGCAGTTGGAACCGAGGTATCGGTGCCCGTCTTGCTGCCATCGCTCGGGTTGGGGCATGCGTCGGTCCGTGCCGCGCACGTCGAGAAGGGCGCCGAGAAGGCCGCCGTGGTCGGATAGCCGGGCGGCGTTTGGGTGAGGTTTACGCCGCCGCACTGGTGGGCGCGGGTCGAGCAGCGCAGACTGGCCGATTCGTTGCGCAGCTCGGGTTTGCTTCCGAACATTCCATCGTTGGGCGCGGCCGAGCAGTCGTCCTCGTCGCTGAGGAAAACCAAGCCGAGGTAAGCATCGGGCCGCAGGAACTGCGCCTGCTGAGTATCGTTTCCAATCCCCTTCCGCACGAGGGCCCACTCGAAGGCCTGCAATTGGTGCTCTTCACCGCAACCCACGGTGCCAAGGCCACTGGCCAGGCAGGCAAACACGGTATTGAGGTCACCCCTGAAGTTCGTCGGATGTCCGTCAGAGTAGGTAAGAAAGGTGGCATCGGGGTCGGTGACCCCGCAGTCTGATGCCCCGATCATCCGGAACCTTCCCTGATCGCCGTAGGCGCTGGTCGTGCCATCGGGCAAGAGCTTCGGACCACAAGAGCCACTCGAGAATGCACCGCCGGTACCGAGGTCGCTGTCGATGATGGCGACATGGAGATCAGGCAGACTGTCAGTGGCTGGGTCTTTCAGCGGATCGAGCAGCTTGGGAAACTGAGCCCGAAGCTTGTCCTGCTTGGGTGCCATGGAGGGCGAGTTGTCGATCATGATCACCAGATCGAGCTGCCGAATGGGCGCGAGCGGGATGGTAAAGGCTTGCCTGCTGACCGCAGGCTCGACTTGTGCGTCGTTGAGCGGCGTCCGATACCCGACGCACGCTCCCGCAAGTGGAAGCGCAAGTGCCAGCCACGGACGCAGTCGGGTATCCATGCGCCTCCTAGTCTAGAGTCGGAAGCACAAGAAATGCAAAGGCAAGATGGCGGCCAGCCAATCCGGCAAGAGAACAGTGATCTACCGTCTGTGTCGTCCGCGCAGACCGTTACCCGCGCGATTGCCCGCCGTCGATCGGCTGAGGGCAAGCGCTTATGGCGCCTCGGCTCATGCACGCGGGCTTGGCCTGGCTGTAGTCCGAGCCGTTGAAAAAGTCGAGCTTGCCGCACACCGGGAACCGCTGATCGGTGCAATCCGAGTCCGTGTTGCAGCTTTGGTAGCAGAGCCCATCTCCAGCCGGCTTGCAGGGATTCGTCGGAGGATACGGGCATACCGAGTCCGTGTAGGCGAACCATCCCGATGCACAAGGCGGACCGGGCCGGCACGACGGGGCAGCGTCGCTGCCGAGATTTGCTTCGCCGCCGGCTGCAGCGTCGAAGTGCCCCGCCACGGCCCCGCCTTGGCCACCTGTGGGGATGCCGTTGCGCTCACATGCGAGCGTCGCCATGAAGAGCAAGCCGAAGAGCGACGCAAGTCGAATCGGGTTCATGGCAGGCCTTTCACTCAATCCAGGCTAGATGATTCAACCGACGTTGCCTAGTGTGAGCGGTCACACGCTAGCCCATCCTTTCTACCCGACAAGGAGGCACCCATGCGTGCGATTGGAGTGTGGGGATCCGGCGAAGCCAACATCCCGAATGGGTCCAGCGAGCACGCGCCCTCGCTGGCGTTTCGGGCGCGGACGTCGTGCCCGAGGTGGGCCGCAGACACGATCGCCAAGAGCGCTGCGCTCGGCGGGCAGAGGGGTCGGGTGCGTGACCGGTCCGCCCTATGGTCGACAGACACTCAGTCGCCTGCCCTTAATGGAGTAGCTGCAAGGTATTGTCGGCGTCATTGACGAGATAGAGACCGGCACGCTCGGGGGCAACCGCCAAGCCAAAGAGTGTTAACTCTGCCGCTTACACCACGCTCGCCAGTCGGCTTCCACGGATTTCGCCATGGTGTGAACCGCGTCCGGAAGCCACCCTGCTTTCCGCCCAGCCATGTCGCGTGCGATGCGCTTGCGTGCTTTCGCCGTTCCAAGATGGATGTTCGCGGTCTCGAAGCCCATGGCGTGCAGCAGTCGCTTTTCATCGCGCACTTTGGGCAAGGCGTCGAGCCCGATGCGTGTGCAGTGAGGCGCCAAACGCCGCACGATCCATCGACCGTAAACGCGCAGGAATGGATCGGGAACACGGATCGCTTGCGCAATGATGTCAGCGTAGTGAATGGCACCGCCGCGGACGTCGGCTGCGAACATGCGCGCCGACGGTGCGAGCGCCTTGGCTTCACGTGCCACCTTGCCGCCGCGCCAGTTGGCTACCGCCACGAAGCGCTGGCGGCCAAGGCTACCCATACCGGCGCTGCGGTGGAAGACGTCGAAGTCCAGGTCGCGCTCGGGCAGCATACGGGCCAGCGCTTTGCGCGCGGTCTTGGGAACGCCATTCGAGATCGGCTGGAGTCGGCCAATCTTGTCCCAGAACGCGACCGGATCGCGCAGGTCGCCCGTAGCTGCCTCGCGCAGCCAGGCGTGTCTCTCCTCGAGCACAAAGGGCTCTCCACCGCTATCAAGCGCCGCCTGGTAGCCGGCAAGAATGGCCTCGCAAGCATCCTTGCTGGAAATGGCCAGGTGGGCGGAGGCAAGGTGTGCACTGGTGGCGAGGCGGACGATATCGCCCGTGTAGGGTAAGGGATAGGCTTCGTCGAAATCGTTTACGCCCCACACCAAGCGGCCATCCGCATCACGCCAGGTGCCGAAGTTCTCGACGTGAAGGTCGCCAACTGCAAGCAGCGTGGGCGCCGCAGCGAGCTCAGGGCACAGGTCGGCCCAGATCTCCGCCCAACGGTAGTAGGTGGCGCGGAAGAAAGGAAAGATCCCCTCGGCCATGCGCGTGTGTTTCAGGTCCAGGTCTTCGCTGACAAGTGCGATGTGCCGGCGTAGCCATCGTTCGTAGGCGCGTGTGGACTTTTCGAAGCGCATAGAGCCTCCGGCAGGGGTTCTTCTGCGCACAGCATAGCGCGGCTACGCTCCGAGACGAGAGGCGCCAGCAATTCCGCCCGTCGCTCGTGTTACGGCGCTGCGTCCCGGGTCAGATAGCCCTCAGTTTGCCCTCGGTGTGCGCTCGGTTGTATGCTGCGGCCGCCGAGATGACGAGCGTCACCGGCTTCGTCCTTTTCGTGACGAAGTGGCAAGATTTGCGCTTCTAACTGGCACAACGGCAAAAAAAAGGGGGCACGTGAAATGGCAAGATTGATTGGTATTGCGACCTCGAAGGCGGTGACCCGAGCTACGCATTGGCAGCTGTTGATCGGCGCTGGCGCGCTGGCTGGCATCCTTGCTATGGTGCCCGCGGGATGCAGCAGCAGCAGCAAGCCGTCCGGCGGTAGCGGCGGCATAGCAGGCGGCACAGCGGGCAGCGGCGGTAGCACCGCGAAGGGCGGCTCGACCGGGGCTGGCGCAGGCGGGATCGCCGGCGGATCGGGCGGACACGCCGACGCCAGCATCGGCGCAGGCGGCGCAGGCGGGATCGCCGGCGGATCGGGCGGACACGCCGACGCCAGCATCGGCACCGGCGGCGTAGGCGGCACCGGCGGCAACACAGCGGCTGCGTGCGGAAACCCCGGCCAAGCTTGCTGCGCTGCCAACACCTGCAACAATGGCGGTTGCTGCATGCCCATCACCACAGATGCTGCCGGACCGGCGACCAGAATGTGCGTCGGTGCCGGCGAGGCCTGCACGGCGAACGGTGTGAGCGGAACCTGCTCGTCAAGCACCAGCTCATGTATGTCGGCCGGCTCCCCCTGCGGTGGTATCGGCCAAGCCTGCTGCGGCGGGGGCGCCGATGGCGGCTTCGGGGCACCCGCGCAGTTCTGCACCGCCTCTGGGTCGCAATGCACGAACGGAAGCTGCGTCGCGTGTGGAGCGTCGGGGGCCGAGTGCTGCGGGGCCGGAGCTGCCGGACAATGCCAGGGTTCACTGGTTTGTGCTGCTCCAGCTGGGATCGATGGCGGGGCACGCGCCTGCACGACCTGCGGCGGCTCGGGCGAGGTCTGCTGTGCGAACAATACATGCAACACCGGGCTCGGCTGCAACAATCCGAACCGCTTCGGCGGCACCGGCACCTGCGATAGCAGTTGCGGCGCCGCGGGCTCGGCCTGCTGTGGCGGCAACAATTGCCAGAGCGGCCTCGGCTGCTTCGTGGAAGGCGACGGCGGCGCGGGCACCTGCAAGACCTGCGGCAGCTCCGGCCAGGCCTGCTGCCCAGCGGCAGGGGGCTTCGGCGCGGCCACCTGCGATACCGGGCTTTCGTGCACAGTTTCGTCGAGCGGCAATGTCTGCTCCTCGTCTTCGGCGTGCGGCGGTTCCGGGCAACCCTGCTGCGGCACCGGCACCGCCGGCACTTGCAGTACGGGCTTTGCATGTACCGGCCGAGCGGTGGCCCAGGGAACCCCAGGAACCTGCGCAGCCTGCGGCGCCGACGGACAGGCCTGCTGTGCGGGCGCCACGCCCTGCAATACGGGCATTTCCTGCGTGCTCAAGGCATCCGGCAATCAGTGCTCGACCTGCGGTGGCTCGGGAGAATCGTGCTGCGGGGCCGGTGCCAACGGCACTTGCAGTAACGGGTTCGTTTGTTCGGGCCGAGACAGCACCAGCGGCACGGCCGGCAGCTGCAATGCGTGCGGCGGATCGAACCAACTTTGCTGCCCAGTCGCTGGCGGGCCGCCGGTCGATGGCGGTGTGACGGCGTGTACGGCGCCGCAACAATGCGTGCTCGCCGCGGCTGGCAACGTGTGCGCAAGCTGTGGTGCCGAGGGCGACGCCTGTTGCGGAACCAATGGCAACGGCACCTGCAGCACGGGCCTCGTCTGTTCGGGCCGAAACCGGGGCAACGGCGCCCCAGGCACCTGCGGCCAGCCCACGCCGGTCGATGGCGGCGGTCCGCGAGATGCGCCGGTCGGAGAATAGCGGCAGGAACAGGAACGCCGGCGGGCAGTGCATCGCCTGCTCGCCGGGCGGAGGCGCCGAGCTCACCTAGACAGTTCGTGGGCCCGCCTCTGCCAGTGCGCGAGCGGCGGCTTGGGTCGCTAGTGCCTCGACCGCAGCGTAATGCAATCAGCTGGCGCCCAGATGGTTGCAGAACGTCGCGCTCGAGGCACTGGTAGCAAAATCCCGCCGACGATTGCGTGAGCTCGGGCTTGGATCGGCGTAGACCCTGTATTGACGTCTTTCAACCTGCAAAAAAGCGTCGACCCAATCGGATCCCGTCGCTGACGACAGCCACAAGCACCGTCGCTGAAATCGATGTTCGCGTCTTCGACGCTGCCTCTCGCGGCCATTCTTGTCGTTGGCGGCCACCCGAGTCGCCACTTGCAGGTTGAACCCGCGGCTCTGTCCGCAGAGCACGCCCTTGCCGGCGGGACTGTAGCCAGCAAGGCGGATAAGAGCCATCTGGACAAGTGACGACAGTCACTGCGATCGGCACCAGTCGAGCTTGAGCGTTGCAGCGCCATATGTTAGAGGTCGTGCCAAGGCTCGGCGTGTCAGTTGGATGTTCCTCTCAACCTTGAAGTGAGGTAGTCATGAACAGGACCAGGTTGCTCAGGTTTGCGAAGCGCTCAATTCCTCGAAGCCGCGGATTCACTGTCCTTGGACCGGCATTCGTGCTGCTGCTCCTAAGTGTGAGCTGCTCGAAGGTCGATACGGAGAACAACGCACGCCTCGACAAGATAGCGTTGAGCGCGATTCCTCGTGGCCATCACAAGCGGGTGTGCGGCGACGTGACACCCGGATCCGTGCGCTGCCACGCACACGTCCGCACCAACTCCGCTGGCGACGTGCAGTCGCTCACAACGCCGAGTGGCTTCGGCCCGGCCGCTCTGCAGAGCGCCTATTTGGTTCCGGCCGGTGGTGCTGGCCAAACCGTAGCCATCGTCGACGCCTACGACGACCCCTACGCTGAATCCGAGCTTGCGACTTACCGATCGCAATTCGGACTGCCGCCGTGTACGACGGCCAACGGCTGCTTCAAAAAAGTGAACCAGAACGGTGCCCCGAGCCCGCTGCCCACGGCGAATTCGGGATGGGCAGTTGAAATCGCACTTGACCTCGCCATGGTGAGCGCTGTCTGTCCCAGTTGCAATATCTTGCTGGTCGAGGCCAACACCAACTCTGCGAGTGATCTCGGAACTGCCGAAAACGCCGCGGCGGCGCTCGGCCCTGCCGCCATCTCGAATAGCTGGGGCGGCAGTGAATATTCCGACGTGACGACCTTCGAGTCTCTGTACTTCAATCACCCCGGTATTCTCATCACTGCCAGCTCGGGCGACTATGGCTACGGCGTCATATACCCTTCATCGAGCAAGAACGTGCTCGCTGTCGGCGGAACCAGCTTGGTCGCGTCCACCTCTTCACGAGGGTGGGCAGAGTCCGTCTGGGATGGAGCCGGTAGCGGCTGCAGCGCGTATATCGATAAGCCATCGCTCCAGACCGACACTGGGTGCAGCAAACGGACCGTAGCTGATGTCTCCGCCGTAGCCGACCCCGATACCGGGGTAGCCGTCTACTCCACCTACGAGGGAGGCTGGCTAGTTGTAGGCGGTACCAGCGCCTCGTCACCCATCGTGGCGGCAATCTTCGCCGCCGCTGGTAAGACCACCCTTGGCACGACTTTCCCATATACCCATACCGGTGCGTTCTACGACGTTACCGCCGGTAGCAATGGCAGTTGCAGCCCGGCGTATCTCTGTACCGGCCAAGTTGGATTCGATGGTCCCACGGGATGGGGCACGCCGAATGGCCAGCTTATCGCCGCCAGCAATGACGTATGCCAGGTCTTCTCGGTGACATTCAACCCGTCCAGCCTCGAAGGAGGCTCGTCGTCGACGGGAACCATCCTGCTGACCGCCTTCGCTCCATCAGGTGGTGCAACGGTCGCGCTGACCAACAGTGCCCCCAGCGTGGTGACCGTTCCCAGCAGCGTCGTCGTTCCCGCTGGCACCCAGAGCGTGACCTTCCCGATCACCACGGTCCAGACGTCTACCCAGACGACCGCCAGTATTCAAGCCACCTACCCGGACAGCACCAGTGTGACGGGGACGCTGACCGTGCTCGCGTCTCCGACGCCAGCGTCGTTGGTGCTTTCTCCCACCAGCGTTCCGGGCGGAACGACGTCGACCGGGACCATCACGCTCACAGGTCCTGCGCCGGCTGGTGGTGCCGACGTGTCCCTGTCGAGCGGCAATGTCGGCGTCGCGACCGTCCCAACCACCATGAACATTCCGGCAGGAGCGTCGAGCGGTACCTTCACCATCACCACCCTGCCGCAGTCTTACTCCACGTCGGCGACGATTTCCGCGGCCTACCACGGGCTCAGCAAGAGCGCGGCGCTCACTGTGTCCATGACCCCGGGCGTGTCGTCGATCAGCGCGTCCCCGTCGCTCCTCGAAGGAGGCGGAAGCGCTACCGGATATGTCTATCTCAATACCACGGCCCCAACCGGCGGCGTCGTGGTGCTACTGGCAAGCAGCAGCGGGGCCGCCACCGTACCTGCGAGCGTAACCGTGTCCGGCGGTCTGTCGAGCGCGACCTTTACTGTTGCGACGACCTCGGTGACCGCACAAACGGTCGTGACTGTTTCCGCGACCTACCCGGCAGGGTTGACCGTAAACACAACCCTCACAGTTTTGCCGGCGCCCACGCCACTATCGGTGACGCTGACCCCCGCTTCGGTAGTCGGAGGCACTCCCGCGACGGCGACCGTGCTGCTCTCCGGGCCCGCGCCGGCCGGTGGAGCCGATGTGGCTCTTGCCAGCAGTTACGTCTCGGTCGCCACCGTCCCCGCGACGACCAACATTCCGGAAGGAGCGACCAGCGGTACCTTCACCGTCACGACGCTGGCTCAGACCTACTCCACGTCGGTGTCGATTTCCGCGACCTACCACGGGCTCACGACAAGCGCGTACCTCACGGTGACGCTGACCGCGGCCTTGTCGTCGGTCAGCGTGTCGCCGTCGATCCTGGAAGGGGGCGGAAGCGCAACCGGATACGTCTATCTCAACACCGCGGCTCCATCGGGCGGCGCCGTGGTATTGCTGTCGAGTAGCAGTGGCGGCGTCAACCTGCCGGCGAGCATTACCGTCTCCGCAGGCCTGACCAGCGCGAGCTTCCCGATCGCGACGACCGCGGTCACCGCACCAACGGCCGTGACGATCTCCGGGACCTATCCCTCGACGACGACCAAGACCACGACCTTGACCGTCGCGCCGTCACCCACACCCTTGTCGGTTGCGCTGGCACCGAGCACAGTAACCGGCGGCAACGCCTCGACCGGAACCGTGTTGCTCTCCGGGCCGGCTCCGGCCGGCGGCTCCGTGGTAACCCTGGCGAGCAGCTTGACCACCTCCGCGACGGTCCCCGCCAGCGTGACGATTCCGGCAGGCGCCACCAGCGGCACTTTCATCGTCACTACGCTGGCTCAGACCGCCACGCAAACTGCGACGATTTCCGCCAGCCTCAACGGTCTCACCACGAGTGCGACACTGACGGTGACCAGGGTGTTGCCGGTGGGCAATGCGACCTTCGACCCGACCTTGAAGGTGCCCCGCTGCCTGACCGCCGGCACATTCTGCGACACGGGGGGCATGATTGATGGGCGCAGCTCGCTTGGGCCGGAGACCAACACCCCCAACACCATTAATGCCACGTGCATCGATGGCACGTCCGGGACCTACCACTATGACGAGTCCCTCGATCGGCTGAAGATTTCGACCAGCGACGGCAGCCTGATAGCCGCCGGGAAGACCGTGCTGGTTGAAGCCACCGTGTGGTCCTACAGCACTGCGGACAGCATCGATCTCTACTTTGCGCCGGATGCCACGAACCCGGTGTGGACGCTGCTCGTGACCAAGCCAACCACCGTGTCGCAACAGGTGCAGGTACTCTCGACCACCTTCGTCTTGCCCAGCGCCACGCTGCCGGTCATCCGCGGAAATTTCCGCTATGTCGGTTCGCCCGGTTCCTGCACCACGGGTAGCTACGACGATCGCGATGATCTCGTGTTTGCCCTGTCTACCGGGCCGGTGAACCAAGCGCCGGTGGTGAACGCGGGGTCGAATCAGACCATCACCTTGCCGGCGGCGGCCAACCTGACCGGAACCGTGACCGACGATGGCCTGCCCAACCCGCCAGGAGCGGTAACGGTTGGCTGGTCGATGGACAGCGGACCGGGCAGTGTGACCTTCGCCAACCCGGCAGCGACGGCTAGCACCGCCACCTTCTCGGTGGCTGGCACTTACGTCCTTCGCCTGACCGCGAACGACAGTGCCCTCTCGGCCAGCGCAACCGTGACCATTACGGTCACTCTCGCCCCACCGGTGAACCAACCGCCGGTGGTGAACGCCGGGTCGAATCAGACCATCACCTTGCCGGCGGCGGCCAATCTGAACGGAACCGTGACCGACGATGGCCTGCCAAATCCGCCCGCAACGGTGACGGTTGCTTGGTCGATGGACAGCGGTCCGGGCAGCGTGACCTTCGCCAACCCGGCAGCGACGGCTACCACCGCCACCTTCTCGGCGGCTGGCACCTACGTCCTTCGCCTGACCGCGAACGACAGTGCCCTCTCGGCCAGCGCAACCGTGACCATCACGGTCAATCCCGCCCCGCCGGTGAACCAACCGCCGGTGGTGAACGCCGGGTCCAATCAGACCATCACCTTGCCGGCGGCGGCCAACCTGAACGGAACCGTTACCGACGATGGCCTGCCGAACCCGCCTGCAACCGTGACGGTCGCTTGGTCGAAGGATAGCGGTCCGGGCACGGTGACCTTCACCAACTCCGCCGCGACGGCTACCACCGCCAACTTCTCGGTGGCCGGTACTTACGTCCTTCGCCTGACCGCGAGCGACGGTGCCCTCTCGGCCAGCACAACCGTGACCATCACGGTCAATCCCGCCCCGCCGGTGAACCAGCCGCCGACGGTGAACGCCGGGTCGAATCAGACCATCACTCTGCAGGCGGCGGCCAGCCTGAGCGGAACAGTTACCGACGACGGCCTGCCAAACCCGCCCGCAACCGTGACAGTCGCTTGGTCGAAGGACAGCGGTCCAGGCAGCGTGACCTTCACCAACCCAGCGGCGATGGCCACCACCGCTACTTTCTCGGTGGCTGGCTCCTATGTCCTTCGCCTCACCGCGAACGACAGTGCCCTTTCGGCCAGCGCAACCGTGACCATCACGGTCAATGCCACGCCGGTGAACCAAGCGCCGGTGGTGAACGCCGGGTCGAATCAGACCATCACCTTGCCGGCGGCGGCCAGCCTGTCCGGAACCGTTACCGACGATGGCCTGCCGAACCCGCCTGCAACGGTGACGGTCACCTGGTCAAAGTCCAGCGGCCCAGGTACGGTGACCTTTGCCAACCCCGCGGCAAAAGCGACCACGGCGACGTTTTCGACCGCCGGCAGCTACGTGCTCAAGCTCACCGCCAGCGATAGTGCCCTTTCGGCCAGCGCAACCGTGACCATCACGGTCAATGCCGCGCCGGTGAACCAAGCGCCGGTGGTGAACGCCGGGTCGAATCAGACCATCACCTTGCCGGCGGCGGCCAGCCTGTCCGGAACCGTTACCGACGATGGCCTGCCAAGCCCGCCCGCAACGGTAACGGTCACTTGGTCAAAAACCAGCGGCCCTGGCACGGTGACCTTTGCCAACCCCGCGGCAAAAGCGACCACGGCGACGTTTTCGGCCGCCGGCACTTACGTCCTCAAGCTCACTGCGAGCGACAGTGCTCTCACGGCGAGCGCCAGCACCACCATTACCGTGAATGCGGCAGGAACCGGGCCGTGCGCCGGCCTTTGTACATCCCCGACCATCTTCAGCATCAACGGCAGCTACCAGTCGGGGAACCTCGGCACCGGTGCCGTCTGCTATCAGACCACCTCGGTCGTCCACGGCGGCAATTGCTCGAACTTCGTCAGCCCGCGCACCCTGAAGGTGAACGGGACAACCGAGACCTGCGGCGGTGGCAACTGGTCGTCGATACCCGCCTCCAGAAATGGCGGTTACTGTATTCAGACAACAACTGGCAACCAATCGTACGCCTCGTTTGCTCTCTGGTAGCGGTCGAGCGACTGACCGATTGAGGCGGTGTCGGGCTCCGGCTGCTTCTTGGGCTGGAGCCCCGCGTCCTCAATTCCTCAGCATCTTGCTCGCCAGCTCAATCGCTTGTCGCGGGCGTCAGCTCTTGGTCGGATCGAGCACGCGGCCCATGAAGAGAATGGCGCCGGTGGGCTCGTCGCGCAGGAAGAACAGGAAGGGGCGTTCGGCGACGACGTTGAGACCGTAATCCACCGCCGAATCGGTCCTCACGACGACCGCGGTCGCTGCCGCAGCCTCGGTGCCCTTTTCGGCGACCGATATGTACGCCTTGTGGAACACTTTGGAAATGTAGAGGTCCTGCACGCCGTCCATACCGGAGAAGTCGGCCAGCGACTGGTCGAACGCCGAGATCATGCCGAGGCCGTGCAGCAGGCCGGCGAGCTCCTGGCCGGTTTCGACCTTGAACCGCGGCATCCACAGGCCCACTGTCTGGGGGGTCAAGCTCGACACGATGGCATCGAGCTCGGCTTGGTCGAGACCGGCCTCGAACGCAGTGAAGGTTCCAGGATCGGGGACCACCACCAGAAGGGAAAGCCGTTCGTCATCGTAGGGAATCGTTGCCGCCACATAGCCCGAGCCCTTCACGGCCGGAATATTGCCCAGGCCCACGCTCATCCTGTGGGTGGCAACCGTGGTGTTGTCGAGCAAGATAAACGGCATACCGTCCTCGCTGTCCTTGGGGTCGAATGGCGTCCTCCAGGCGGCGTTGAGGTACACGGCGTTGCTCAGCACCAGGGCGGCCGAATCCACCGAGTGCTCGGGTAGAAGATCCTTGATCTTGTCTCCGGTCTGGTACGCGACCCACGCGTTGATGGTCTGGCGGGATGAATCGGCCGCGCCGATGAAATCGAGCAGGTTGACGCCGGCACCGTAGTTGACGGCCAGGGTGTCGAGAAACGCGGCCTGGAAGGTGAAAGTGCGCTCGGCCCAGAGCGCGTTGACCACGTCGACGCGCATCGGGCCACCGTCGGCCCCCTTGTGCCCCTCTCCGCGCGAGGCCAGCGCCAGATCGAGCGCGTCGAAGGCCGAATGCAGGCGTTCGGGCGGCAAGCTGAAGTGGAGCGCGCTCGCCATTTCGCTGGCCGTGGTCCCCGCCGCGCCTGCGTAGGTCATGGCCAGCGCGATGGAGAGGCTGGTCGGCGAGAAGACTAGGTTGCCCGTCGTGGCCGCCATGCGCTGATAGGCCGCTAGGGCGAACGCCTGGTTGTCGGCGGCAAAGGTGGCAGCGTCGGTGGCCGATACCTGCGGGTCGGTCACCCTCGCCGCCGCGGATTCGGCCCGCGGAAAGCTTGGCGGCTGGCTGTTGGAGCCGCACGCGGCAGTGGCAAGCGACAAGAGGGATACCCGAGTGAAGCTCGATGTGCGAGTCATCGCGGCCCTTCCTTTCGTCCGACGCCGCCGACCCTTCGTCGGGCGGCGGTCAACCGATGCCTTCATCGCCAGTGCAAAATCCGAGCCTCCCACAATGCCAGGGACGCTGCGCTTTCTTGGCTGGCACCGCCAACTGGGTTGGCGCGACCAGTGGCGCTGGTGGCAAGCTTCCATCATGAAGCAACCTGAGTCCTTGCCGGTGGGTGGGCCGTCCATCTCGATGCGTTTTGCGCGGTTCGAGGACGTCACGGGGATTCTTCGCCTGATCGAGCGCGCTCTCGAGCACGGTTGCCGCGACGCCTACGACGAGCGTCAACGCCGATCGATCTTCCTGGGATACGCGTCCTCGCTGTTCATCGAAGCTCTGGCGCCGTTCGAAACCGTGCTGGCGGAAATCGACGGGCGCTTGATCGGTGCGGCGCAGATCGATCCCAGGGCCGGCTTGTTGCGCGCGCTTTTCGTGGACGCCGGTTTTCAGGGGCAAGGCGTGGGGCGTAGGCTGCTCGCGACCATCGAATCGCGTGCCCGCGCCGCCCACTGCAATCGTCTGTGCGGCGCGATGTCCTTGAATGCGGTCGAGTTCTATCGGCGGGCCGGATTCCTCGCACGGGGCGGACCGGAGCACCTAGGTGGCAACCCGACCTCGGTGCCGGTGCTATGGATGGAGAAACCTCTCGGCAAGTAGGATTGTTCGGCCACACTCAGCTTGCCGGTTCGATGCTCATCCAATTGAGCATGGTGCCAGCTGGGTTCCAACGGAACGCGTGCCATTGCTTGCCGACATCTACCGAACGCTAGGAACCTTACTTTCCACCCTGCCGTTTGGCGGAACCAAGCCGCCGCTTGGGTGTGCGGATGACTTCCGCAGGGAAATGGGCGAGGCGGAGTTTTCCAACATCACTGTTCTTGAGGTCGAGCACACACTTGAGGTGCCGTCGGTTGAAGCGTTCTGGATCGGACTGGCGCGAAGCACGCCGCCCATTCACGCGGTTCGCGAGCACCTCGGCCCGGAGCGCTGGGAGAGAGTGGCTCACCAATTGGTGGAGAGTCTGCGCGCAAAATGGGGCGATGGACCTCAACAGCCTCAACAGGTTCCAATGATTGCCAACCTTGCCACGGGCGTCCGTTGATATGCATGAGCCTGGCCGCGACCCCGGCATCAGCGGACAGGGCACCATGAAGATCTCGGTCATCCTGGGGCACCCGAGGCCCGACAGCTTCAACCATGCGCTCGCCGATGCGGCGGTCGATGCCACGCGCGGCCGGTCACGAGGTCCGGTTCCACGATCTCCAGGCGGAGGGTTTCGATCCTGTACTGCCCGCAGGTGAGGAGGCCGCGAGCGCAGCCGTCCCGCCGATGATCGATCTCCACTGTCGCGAGATCATGGAGGCGGACGGCATCGTGGTCGTCCATCCCAACTGGTGGGGTATCCCGCCGGCCATTCTCACTGGCTGGATTGACAGAGTGTTGCGGCCACATGTCGCCTACCGCTTCGAGGAGGGCGATTCAGGAGAGGGGAAGCCCGTGGGCCTCCTGCGTGCGCATGGCGCCGTCGTGCTCAACACCTCCAATACCTTGCCCGACCGCGAGGCCCGCGTTTTTGGCGATCCATTGGAGCGGATTTGGAAGGATTGCATCTTCGGCCTATCCGGCGTCTCGAACGTCGAGCGTCAGACTTTCGGCGTGATCGTGACAAGCACACCTGCCGAGAGGAAGTCGTGGCTGGAGCAGGCACGCATCGCGGTCGCTCGCCACTTCCCGCGCGAGTGGTAGTCCTTGCGGGCGGTTGCCGGAGGGTCCCGCCGCACGCCATGAACCCGTGCAGCTCGTCGAGGACAAACTGCCAGCGTCAGTGTGGGCCCACCGGCCGCTCTACACCCGCTTCGCCAGCGCCTGCAGTCGCTCCACAATCGCCTCCGCTGCCTTCGGGCGGGCTAGCTCGCGCATGGCCTTGCCCATGGCCGCGCGTTTGCCCGCATCTCGTGCAAGCGTCTCAACCGCGGCGGCCAGATCCTCGGCGCTGGACCTGCGTTGATCCAGCACCAGCGCGGCGCCGGCCTCGGCGAAGCGGGCGGCGTTCTTGCTCTGGTGGTCGTCGGCTGCGGTGGGCAGCGGAATCAGGATGGCCGGCTTGCCGGCGATGGCCAGCTCGGCCAGGGTCAGCGCGCCGGCGCGGCCGATGACCAAGTCCGCGGCGCCGTAGGCTGCCGCCATGTCGTCGATGAACGCGCGCACCGCGACCTGCGAGGCAAGGCCAAGCTCGCGGTAGCGGGACTCGATGCGCTCGGCATCGGCGCTGCCGGTCTGGTGGACCAGAGAAAAGTCCACACTCTGTTTGGCCAGAATTTCTGCAGCACCAAGCACCAGCTCGCTCACAGCGCGCGCGCCTTGGCTGCCGCCCACCACCAGAATGCGCAGCTTCCCGTCGGGAGCCGGCGACCCATCCAAGCCCTCCAGCGCAGCCACGATGGCCTTGCGCGCGGGGTTGCCCAGCCGTTCGATTTTGCGGGCGGGAAAGAATCGCGCGGCCTCTTCGAAGGCGGTGAACACCACGCGCACGATGCGCCCCAAAATGCGATTGGTGATGCCGGGCACGCTGTTCTGTTCTTGGATGGCGGTCGCGTAGCCCAAAATCCCGGCCACCAGCACCATCGGACCGGACGCGTAGCCGCCTACGCCAACCACCACGTTGGGCCGGAATCTGCGCAGGATAGCCATTGACTTCCAGAGAGCGAGCGGCAGCCGGACGAGGCCGCGCACTGTTTTGGCCAAACCCATGCGCTTGAGCCCGCTCACTTCGAGGGTTTCGAGCGCGTAGCCCGCGGCGGGAACCGCGCGGGTTTCGATGCCGCGGCTGGTACCGACGAAAAGCACCTCGCCGCCGCGCCGGACCGCCTCGTCGGCGATGGCAATGCCAGGGTAGAGGTGTCCGCCCGTGCCGCCACCGGCGATCAGTAGCCGCACCTCAGCGCACCTCGACCACGACTTGCACGTCAGCGGCCCCGTTGCGCCGATTCTTCGACCGGCCGCGTACCGTGCGCAGGCTTTGCCACAAGGTCATGCGCGAAGGCTCGGGCGCGCGCGCCGAAATATTGGCCAGCACGCCCGCCATAAACAGGCTCATCACCAGCGCCGATCCGCCGTAGCTGACGAACGGCAACGGCAGGCCCTTAGTCGGCAGCAGCCCCAGCACGACGCACATGTTGATGATCGCCTGCAGCCCAAACAGGCACGTGATGCCGAAGGCCAGGTAGCACCCGTACGGATCGCGCGCCCGCATGGATGCGCGGATCCCGCGCCACACCAGCACGGCGAACGCCACCAGCACGGCGAGGATCCCGACTAGGCCCAGCTCTTCGCCAACCACTGCGAGAATGAAATCGGTGTGCGCCTCGGGCAGGAAGAAAAGCTTTTGGTGGCCTTGGCCCAGGCCCTGGCCCCACACGCCGCCCGAACCGACGCTGATGAGCGATTCGTAAAGCTGGTAGCCGATATCGCGCCGGTACTGCCAGGGGTAAAGGTAGGCCAGGATCCGCTTCATGCGCCACGATTCGCCGGTGATGAAGACCTTCCAGCCCACCGGCGCCGCAATCAGGACCAAAATCAGGATGTAGCTGGTCCTGGTTCCCGCCACGAACATCAATCCCAACGCCGTCGCACCGAAGATCACCGCGGTACCGAGGTCGGGCTGCTTGAGCAGAAGCCCGAGGAACAGCCCGGTCATAATCAGGGGCGGCAGAAAGCCCATCGAGAAATCGCGCACCTTTTCTGCCTTGCGCGCGAGCAGCACGGCCAAATACAGAACCAGCGCAAACTTCGCCAGCTCGGAGGGCTGGAACGACATGCCCGCAAAGCGGAACCAGCGGACCGCGCCGTTGATGACCGGGCCCAACTTCAGCACCGCCCCCAGAAGGACAATGCTGACAAGGAGCAGCGGGTACGTGACTTTCCGGTATACGGAATAGTCGAGTCGCATGCCGAAGAGAAATGCGACCAGCCCGATGCTGGCGTACGCCACGTTCTGCTTGAGGAAGTGGGTCCAGTCGTTGCACGTCTTGGCCGCGTACACCGCGCCCGCGGAAAACACCATGACGATCCCCAAGCCGGTCAGCGCGAGAACCGTCGCCACCAACACAAGGTCGGGCCCCCGCGGGACGTCCTTCGGCCGCTCGCCCAGCTCACCGGGCAGGTCGCGCTTGCGTGCGGGCAGCCAGGCAGCAATGCGTTCCCTAAGCGTCATCAGTCTACCTCGGGATCGATGGGGATTCGGTCCGACGTGCTGGCGATAAGGCTCTGCACCGCGGCCCGGTAGACTTCAGCTCGGTGGGCGTAGTCGCGGAACATGTCGAAGCTTGAGCACGCGGGCGAGAGCACGACCGCGTCGCCGCGCTCGGCGAGGCTCGCGGCAAGTTGCACGGCTTCGTCCATGTCGCCGGCGATCTCGACGGGAATTACGCCGACGAGAGCCGCGCGAATCTTGGGCGCTGCTTCCCCGATCAGAACCGCAGCCCGGCCGGTCTTTCGCAGCGCCTCGGCCAGCGGCGCGTAGGATCCGCCCTTGTCCTTGCCGCCCGCGATCAGCACCACCTTGCGCGGAAATCCGTCCAACGCGGCGACCACGGCGCCGACGTTGGTGCCCTTGGAATCGTCGTAAAACTCGATGTCGTTGAAGTCACCCACCAGCTCCATGCGATGGGCCAGCGGACGAAACGCCATCAGTGCGTAGCGCGCTTCCGACGGCAGGGCGCCGAGCAGACGAGCCGCCACCAGCGCCGCCAAGGCATTTTCCTGGTTGTGGCGGCCTACCAGGCCCGGCAACTGCGCGGGGTAGTATTCCACCGGTCCGCCGGGCAGCCGCACGCACAGGGAATCGTTTTCCACCCAACCACCAACGCCGAGCGCGCGATGGGTCGAGATAAGGATGCACTTGCTTTGAATGTTGCGCGCAGCGGTCTCGACGTTGCGGTCGTCGATGTTCAACACCGCGAAGTCCGACGCAGTTTGCGCCGCGAAGATGCGTTGCTTGGCCGCGACGTACTGGGAAAAATCCGGATAGCGATCGAGGTGATCGGCGGTGATGTTGAGCAGCACCGCGACCTGCGGCCGGAAGTGCCGCACGGTTTCGAGCTGGAAGCTGGACACCTCGACGACGCAGGTCCCGCCCGCGCGCGTGGGCTCGGTGCCGACCGCTTCGGCAAGCGGCGTGCCCAGGTTGCCGCCCACAAAGGTGGGCCGGCCGTTGGCGCCCAGGATGGCGCCGCACAGAGTGGTTGTGGTGGACTTCCCGTTGGTACCGGTGACCGCCACCATGGTCGCATCCACGAACCACGAGGCCAGCTCGAGCTCGCCGGTGACGAACGCGCCCTTGACCCGCGCCGCCTCCACCTGCGGCATGGGAGGCACGCCCGGCGAAAGCACGATCACGTCCTGCGTGAGAAACAACTCGGCAGGATGGCCGCCCAGCACGTGCTGGATGGTGTTCGGCAAATTGGCCAGCTCGCCCTCGACCGCGCTTGCCGGCTTGGCGTCGTTAACGGTCACGCGCGCACCCTTGTTGGCGCACAGGCGCGCAGCCGCCATTCCCGATCGGCCAAGACCGACGACCAGGACGCGTTTGCCGGAAAGATCGCGCGCGTGCTGCATCACCTTACCTTCAACGTGAGGAGCAAACCAACGATGGCGCAGAAAAAGGAAACAATCCAGAAACGCACCACGATGCGCGATTCGGGCCAGCCCTTCTTCTCAAAATGGTGGTGGATCGGCGCCATCAGGAAGATGCGACGCTTCGTGAACTTGTAGTAGCCCACTTGGATGATGTCCGAGAAGCCCTCGACCACGAAGATGCCGCCGATCACCGGTAGGGACAGCTCGGTTTTGGTGGCCAGCGCCACGAAGCCGATGGCGCCGCCCAGGGCCAACGCGCCCACGTCGCCCATGAAGACCTGGGCCGGGTGCGTGTTGTACCAAAGGAACCCGATACCCGCGCCACCGATCGCACCGCAAAACACCGCCAGCTCGCCCGCGCCGGGCACGTGGGCCATGCCGAGGTAGTGGGCGATGTTGAAGCCAGCCAGGGTTTGTCCGGCGGCATAGCAAAGCAGCATGTAGGCGAAGGTCGACACGATGACCGGGCCGATGGCCAGCCCGTCGAGCCCATCGGTGAGGTTCACGCCGTTCGAGCAGCCCATCACGACCAGAATCAGTCCAGCCAGGGCATAGAGAATCAGCGGAATTTGGATGTGGTGATGCTCGAAGTTGAGCAAGGGCACCGCGAGCCGCTGGCGGATCTCTGGGGCGAGCCCGCCTCCGTAGAACAGCCACCCAACCGCGATCGCGCCGACCAGGAACTGCACCACCAGCTTGAGCTTGCCGGGAACGCCGCGCTTGTTCTTCTTGGTGATCTTGAGATAGTCGTCGACGAAGCCGAGCGCGCCGTAGCCCACGGTCACGAACAGCGCGGGCCAAACCAGGGGGCTGGTCAGATCGCACCAGAGCACGGTGGCGGTCACCAGCGCCATGATGATGAGCGCGCCGCCCATGGTTGGCGTGCCCTGTTTGGTCGCGTGGGTGGCCGGCCCGTCGTCGCGAATCACCTCGCCAAGCTGGCGCGCGCGGGCGCGGCGGATGAACCAGGGCGCGACGAGAAACGTGATGGACAGCGAGGTGAGGGTCGCCAGCATGGTGCGAGTCGAGACGTAGCGAAAGACGTTGAACGCGCCGACCTCGCCACGCAGTCGTTGAAAGAGATGAAACAACATTTCTAGCTTCCTAGCTTCCTTTGCAGCCCTTCGAGCACGCGCTCAAGACGCGTCCCCCGCGACGCCTTGATCAGAATCCAGTCGCCGGGCTGCGACCACTCGACCATTGCCGCTGCGGCCAGCTCGGGGTCCAGCGTGGCGAGCACCTGCTGGCGCGAAAGTCCCGCGCCGCGTGCGCCGGCCGCCATGTGGGCCGCTAGCTCGCCCACCGCGGCCAGCCCGGCGAACCTCATGCCAGCCACTTCTTGCCCGAGCGCTTCGTGCTGCCGGGCGGTGTCCGGACCAAGCTCAAGCATGTCGCCCAAGACCGCGAAGGCGCGCGCGGCCGAGCCCGCGGACGCCGAGACCGTCCTCAAGGCCGCGCGCATGGAGGTCGGATTCGCGTTGTAACAGTCATCCATCACGATGCGCCCGCCGACGGTCAGCAGGTGCGAACGGTGGGGCGGCAAGCTGGCCGCTTCCATCCCGCGCGCCGCCGCAGCGACGGGAAGTGACAAGGCCGACGCGACCGCGAGGGCAGCCGCAGCGTTGCGCGCGTTGTGCTCGCCCGGAAGCGGCAGCCGCAAAGTGACGGGGGTGTGTCCCACCGAGAGTCGAATCACCGAACCGCTTTCACCCGCCGGGATGAAGTCAAGGATGCGCACGAAGCTTGTGGAGGTCGCGGTGCTTGCCAGGCCGAATCGACGCTTCTGCGACTCGGGCAAAGCGCTGGCTTCGCGCTCGATGCGTTCGTCGTCGGCAGGAAAGAGCGCGATGCCACCGTCGGCCAGGCCGTGGAAGATTTCGCCTTTGGCCCGCGCCACTTCGTCGATGGAGCCCAGCCGTTCGAGATGCGCGCCCGCGACGTTGGTGATGACTCCGACGTGGGGCCTGGCGATCCCCGCGAGATAGGCGATTTCGCCGCGCGCACGCATGGCCATCTCCAGCACCCAGAAGTCCTCGTCCTCCGACGATTCGAGCACGGTGAGCGGCAATCCTACGTCGGTGTTGAGGTTGCCCTGCGTGCGCAAGACCTTTCCCCCGGTGGCGAGCGCTGCGGCGATGAGCTCTTTGGTCGTGGTCTTTCCATTCGATCCGGTCACACCCACCACACGGCCTGCAAAGCGCGCCCGCACGGCCCGGGCGAGATCGCCAAGCGCCCGGCGTACGTCGGCCACCGCGATCACCGGAACCCCCTCGCAGCCGGCCGGGTTGCCGCGCGCCGCCGACACCACAATTCCAGCCGCGCCTTGCTGGGCGGCCTGGGCGCAGAAATCGAATCCGTCGACACGCTCGCCGGGCAGGGCAAAGAAGAGCCGGCCCGGGCCCACCTGACGGCTGTCGCTGGCCGCACCCGCAAACGTGGCGACGGTGCCCGCGCTGGCCGGTTCGACCAACATGGCTCCGCCCATGGCGGCGCAAGCCCAGACAAGCGGCCGCGGTTTCGGCGATGGCGACGTCACGCCCTCCTCCTGGCGGCGAAGGCCGCGGCGGCGATTTCCCGATCATCGAAGTGGGTCTTCTGCGTACCGATGATCTGGTAGTCCTCGTGCCCCTTGCCGGCAAGCAGAATCACATCGCCCATGCGGGCCAGCGAAACCGCACGAGAAATCGCCGTCCAGCGGTCGACCTCCACGTGGAATCCGGCGTAACCCTGCGCAAGCTCGGCGGCGCTTCGTTCGACCTTGCCAGTCGCACGCACGCCTTCGAGGATCATCTCGATGATCGACTCGGGCTTTTCCGTGCGCGGATTGTCGGAGGTCACGATGGTCAAGTCCGCCCGCTTCACTGCGGCCTGCCCCATCAAGGGTCGCTTGCCGCGGTCGCGGTCGCCGCCGCAGCCGAACACGCAGATCAGACGGCCGTTGCTCAGGGGCCGAAGCACGTCGAGCGCACGCTCGAGTGCGTCGGGGGTGTGGGCGTAGTCGACCACGCAAAGCACGCCCGCCTCGTTGGCCACCGCTTCAAGCCGACCCGGCACGCCCCGCAGCCGCGCGATGCCGCTTGCGATGGCGTCCGGGGAGAGTCCGTGGCCAAGCCCGATTCCGACCGCGGTCAGGATGTTGGCCAGGTTGAATTCGCCCACCAGCGGCGACGCAATCTCGACGATTCCCGACGGTGTTTGCAGGCGTGCGCGAATGCCGTCCGCGCCCAGCTTGCGGTCCAGCACCACCACGTCGGCGCCACGATCCGCGCGGCTGAGGGTCAGGACTGCTCCGGTCGCAAACTGTCGCATGGCGAGCCCCTGCGCATCGTCGGCGAAAAGGACGCTCACCCCCGACGGCGCCGCCATCAATTCGCGAAACAGGACCGTCTTCGCGGCGAAGTACTGTTCCATGGTGCCGTGGTAGTCGAGGTGGTCCTGGGTGACGTTGGTGAGAGCGCTCACGCGATAGCGACATCCGGCCAAGCGCCCTTGTTCGAGCGCGATGGACGATGCCTCCATCACCACGTCGCTGGCACCCGACTGTCTCATTTCGGAGAGCAACGAATGCAGCTCAAGCGCGCCCGGCGTGGTCAGCAAGGCTTCCTTTTGCCGGCCGCCGAAGCGGTAGCCGACGGTGCCGATCACACCTGGCTTGCGGCCAGCAGCGGCGAGCATGGATTCCACGAGGTATGTCGTGGTGGTCTTGCCGTTGGTTCCGGTCACCGCGGTCAAGCACAGCGCCGCCGCGGCGCCGAATCGGTTGGCCGCGATCACGCCCAGGGCTTTGCGTGCGCTGGGCACGACCACCAGGGCCGCCCTGTCCGCCAAGCGGTCCTTCAGATCGGCGCTTTCACTGACCACAGCAATCGCGCCCTTCGCCAGGGCTTCGTCGACGAACTTGCCCCCGTCCACCTTGCTGCCGGGCACGGCCACGAACAAGTCGCCGACGCCAACCCGCCTAGAATCGTCGCATACCTCGCGAACCTGCAGGCCCGCGTCGCCCGCAGCCGCGCTCGCGCCGTCGACGTTTGTAAGCAAGTGCGAAAGCTTGAGCATGGCCGTCACCCACCTCGCTGGAAAGTGACCTTACACACGATGCCGGCGCTGCCCGGCCCGGGCTTGGGTGACTGGCTCACCGCCAGGCCGCTTCCCGACGGGAACAAATCGACGCCCGCCTTGTGTGCGGCCCGTACCGCTTCGCCCATGCTCATCCCGGTGAAGTCGGGAATGGCGATGGAGGCGCCCTGGTCCGGTGCGGACTCGTCTTCCGTGTCCTCTTCCACGGCCGCAGCCACCTGCTCGGTCGACTCGTTTTGCTCGCCGTCCACAACCACCGGCTCGTCGATGCCGGGCCCATCCGCTTCCACCACCTCGACCGCGGGCCTCTCTGGCGTCTTCTGCGGCGCCTTGCTTAACACCGGTTCCGAGGGTGGCACGCCCAAATAGCGGAGTGCGGCCTCGGCGATGGCTTTGAATGCGGGCGCTGCCACCAGGCCTCCGTAGTGTGTGCCTTGCGGTTCGTCGATCATCACCGCGATCACCAGACGCGGCTTGTCCGCCGGCACAATGCCCACGAACGAGGCCAGGTACTTCGACGGATCGTAACGCCCCCCCGAAACCTTCTGTGCGGTGCCAGTCTTTCCCGCCACCGGGTAGCCAGGAATTGCAGCCGCCTTCGCGGTTCCGTCCTCGGTCACGCCCTGCATGATCGTGAGCAGCGTGCGCGCCGCACTTTCCGACATCACCCGGTGTGGAACGGGCGCTTCCGGAGGACGCTCGATGGGTTCGATTTGCCCATCCGGCCCAACGAAGTGAAGCGCCAGGCGCGGCGGATAGTACATCCCGTAGTCGGCAATTGCCGCGAATCCGACCGCAAGTTGCAGCGGTGTGACGGTCAAGCCCTGTCCGAAGGCATGGGTCGCGAATTCTATCTCGCCCCAACGGGTAACCGGCCGCAGAATTCCGCGCCGCTCGCCCGGCAGGCCGATATCGGTCGGCTTGCCGAAGCCGAAGCGGTCGAGCGCATTCCACAGCGCCGCCTTGCCAATGCGCCGGGCGATCTTTACCGTTCCGATGTTGCTTGAATGCTTGAAGACGTCGGCCGCGCTGAGCACCCCCTTCGGGTGGTCGTCGCGAATGTGGAACTTGCCGATGATGAGCTTGCCCATCTGGCAATCGAACATGTCCTGCGGCTTCACCTTGCCGGCGTCCAGCGCCGCAGCGAAGGTGAAGGTCTTGAGCGTCGATCCCGGCTCAAAGGTGTCCGAGACGGTGCGATTGCGCGCCCCACGCTTGGCGGCGTCGGCTGGATCGTTCGGGTTGTAGCTGGGCACGCTGGCCATGGCCAGGACGTCGCCAGTGTGCGGGTCGATCATCACCGCCATGCCGGCCTTGGCGTTGTGATTCTGCACGGTCTCCGCCAGCACGCGTTCGGTTTCGTAGGTCAGGTACCGGTCGAGGGTCAAGACCAAGTCCTTGCCGGCGGACGACGAGGAATCCACAACGCCATCCACCAGCAAGTCTCGCCCCAGCCGGTCGTGCACCCCAACGACCTCCATCCCGGTGCCTTGCAGCGCTTTGTCGAACCCAAGCTCGACGCCCTCCAGGCCCTTGCCGTCGAGGCCCGCGTGGCCGATGACTGTCGCCGCCAGGGCGCCGTTCGGGTAGACCCGCCGCGGTTCGCGGCGGGTTCCCACGCCGGGCAAGCCGAGAGCCATCACCGCCCGACTCTCCTCGGGCGCGACCCTCCGTTTGAGCCAGGCGAAGTACTGCGATTCCTTGCCCGCGAGGGTCTTCTCGATCTCGCGCGCATCGAGGTGCAGGGCCGGGGCGAGCTTCTTGGCCGCATCCGACACGTAGGCGAGCTGGCGCGGATTGCAAAACACCGAATCGAGATCCGCGGTGGAGGCAAGCTCGTTGCCTCGATGATCGAGAATGCGCCCGCGCCTCGGCGCGATTTCAATCTCGCGCAAATAGTTGTTTTCGGCCCACTCGCGCAGCTGGGCCGATTCGCGGACCTGCAGCTGGAATGCCCGCCGTCCGACAACCACGGCCAGCCCCAAAAGCACGAGCCCGACGATCGCCACGCGCACCTTGGTCCAGGTGGTCATCATTTCCGGTCGGACTCCTTCCCGGTCGCGCGGATGTCCGACGGCGAGGGCGCCCGCATGCCAAGCTGGTCCCGGGCGATGGCGATGATGCGTGCCGGATCCTTCAGCATGCCGATCTCGATCTCCAGGTGTTGCTTGGCTTCGACGAGCTCGTGGTGACTGTGCTCTTCCTTGCCGAGCGCGATGGCGACCTCGATGCGCTTGGCATGGACCGCCACGTGCGCAGTCCCGCCCAGGGTCACGCCCAATACAATGAGCCCGATGAGGCCGAGGCTTAGGCGCCGTCGCGGGTCGCCCGATTCCACCACCGCTTTGGATTCGAGAACCGGGAAGCTCATGACGAAAGCCTTTCCGCCGCGCGCAGCTTGGCCGACCGCGAACGCGGGTTGCGGCGGCGCTCGCCGTCGCCGGCCACCACGACGTGCTTGGTCAGGATGCGCAAGCGCGGGCCGGACGCGACGTCGCGAGCGGCGAGGGCGCGAAGCTGCCTTTTGACGATGCGGTCTTCCAGGGAATGGAAGGAAATCACCACCAGGCGTCCGCCCGGTCGCAGGCACGACGGAATGTCAGCCAAGAAGCGCTCCAACTCGCCAAGCTCGTCGTTGAGAGCGATGCGCAGGGCTTGGAACGACCGGGTCGCGGGATCCTTGTTGCGCTCGCGAGTGGGCACGACCTTTGCTATCAGCTCGGCCAGCGCAGTGGTGGTCGAAAGGTCGCTGCGGATGCGTGCCTCGACGATGGCGCGAGCGATCTTTCGCGCGAATCGCTCTTCACCCAGATCGCGCAGGATGCGTTCGATCTCGTCCTCGTCGGCCCGGCCTAGAAAGTCCGCCGCAGTCTCGCCCTGCGACTGATCCATGCGCATATCGAGCGGAGCCGCGCGCCGGAAGGAGAAGCCGCGCTCGGCGGCGTCGAGCTGGAGAGACGACACCCCAAGGTCCACCAGACAGCCGTCGATGGGAAGCAGCGAAGCCGCTTCGAGGACGCTGCGGATCGATCCGAACTTGGCATGCTCCGTCGTGACGCGGTCCCCAAATCGCGCTAGCGCCCGGCGCGCCCGCACCAGCGCTTGTGGATCCCGGTCCAATCCGACCAATCGACCATCCGGCGAAGAGAGCTCCAAGATTCGGGCCGCGTGCCCGCCCAAACCGAGGGTGGCGTCGCAATACACACCGCGGGCCGCAGGCACGAGGAACTCCATCACCTCGTCGAGCAGGACGGGTATGTGGCCAGCCTCAGCGGCAGCTTCCGGGGGCATGGTTGAGAGGGTTGAGATTGTTGGCGCTACGCTTCACTCCGTCGGTGATGAACACGAAAACGCCTCACCTCAAGGAATAGGAGACCGACCACGGCAGTTCATCACCGGCAGGCGAGACTTAGCCATCTTGCTGCGACCATCGGCCAAGTCAATTTTTTGGGTCTAATTTTTCCCAATGATTGCAAGCAGATTGCTCGCGTATCCGAGGACGGCGGCGTCGGCCCTTGTACTTAATCAACAACAAAACTGTAACAAAATTAACACAATTTAAATAAGCTAATGTGTCTAACCCCGCTTGACTAAAGGCATCTTTTGCGCGATAACGCGGATGTCAAGAAGAGGTCTAGCTGGAGAAGGAGCGGTCGCCTATGGAAGCGAGGTTGTTCGAGCTTGACGCGAAGATGGGAATGCTCACCGAGAAGGCGAGCACCTTTCCCGAGAAGGTCACCAGCGACTACCAAAACAAGCTGGAGGTGTCGTGGCTATTCCATGACAACGCCCTGGATGGGGTCGTCCTCTCGTATTCGGAGCTGAAGGCAGCCATCGATCAGCGAATCATCAGCGACGTAACGCTGATTCCGACCTACGAGGAGGTGCGAACCCACAAGCAGGCCGCTGACTACCTGCGGGATCAGGCCAACGCCAAGAAGCCGCCGGCGGTCGACCTGGAGTTCGTCCGCAAGATCTACGCCATGGTCACGCCCGAGGCGGCGGCCAAAGGTTGCCCCTACCGCAAGGAAAACCCGCTGCACCGGCTCTACTACCACGAGATTTGCGCACCCGAGAAGATCGGGTACCAGATGCGCAAGCTCGGCGAATGGCTCGAATCGTCCGAGCTGGCAACCCTGCACCCGGTGGTGGCCGGCACCCGCCTGCAACTCAAGCTGCTGCGCACCTATCCGTGGACCAAAAACACCGGCAAGGTGGCCCGGCTGCTCACCAACTATATGCTCATGCGGGCAGGGTACCTACCGGCCATCATTCACTCCATCGACAGACAGCGCTACTACGAGGCGCTTCGCCACGACAACGAAGGCCTGTTGCTGCTCATCGTGGAGGCGCTGGAGAACAGCATCGACACCACCACCAAGTTCTTCGACGAGCTTGGCGGCCTGCGCGCCCGACGCGCAAGCTGAGCGGCCGCTCTCTTCGGATCTACGGCAGCCGAGAATACAATCGCGCTGGGCGGATGGCCGACCGGGAGTGCCGCTAAGGAACCCTCGGGAAACTGACGAACACTGTCATCAGTCCAGGAGGGGAGCCTGGGGATGAACACGCTTGCCGATCAGATCGTTGAGTTTACCATGGCGCTGGTTCGCGCCCTGGGTCGGATTGGCCAATTCGATCCGACCCGGCCGAACTTCGCACGCATTCGAGCCCGACTATTCAAAGAGCTTGGGCGGCTGCAACGAGCCCAGCCCGAGGTCGGCTACCTAGTCGGACCACCCGCGGTGGCCGGTGGTCCGTCGGAAATTTGGATTGACGGAACCGCACCGCAGAGGGTCGAGCTGCGGCGAATCGTGGGTCCGTCCATCGGCGGGGCTTTCGTCTTGCAGCTCATGGAGTTCCTGCAACAGCGCGGGCTGGTTGCGCTGGCGTTTGCCCGGGGCTTGACCGAGCCCGAATGGACCGCCTTCCTCGACATCATGAGCGCGCCGCCGACCGAGAAAGCCCCGGCAGCGGAGGCAAGACGCCTGTCCAAGGCGCTCTTCGACAAGAAGGTACGGCACATCTCGGTAGTGGCCGACGCCGAGCAGCCGCCCGCAGATCCGGGACAGCCCTGGCAGGTGCGTGCCTCGTTCGGTCGTCTGGCACACGACCTGCGAAACGCGGTGACCGCCGGCGCTGCGCCCGCTGCGCTGTTGGAACAGGCCGAGGTCCTCGCGAGCGGCATGGCCTATCCGTATTTTCGCAAGTTCGACTTGCTTCGCGCGATGCTCTCTCGCGCCAGCGTCGTCGACAAGCTGCTCTCCGACCTGCCCGCGCTCCGGCAGCTCCGCGCTCTCGACCTGATGGTGCAGGGCCTGCCCATGTTCGCGCTCGATGGAACCGTCACCCTGATTCTGCGCGATTCGGGCAGGCCCGACGAGCCTGTGCCGGAGCCCGCGGCGACGGTGCTGCGCTCGGCAACCGAGCGGTTCCTCAAGACCCCATCGTCGCGCCAGATTGACGAGGCCCTGCGTGCCATGTGCAGAAGGAAGATCGTTTCCATCACCCGGCTACCAGTCGAGCTCCAGGAATGGGTCTTGGCCGAGGGATGGGTCGAGGCGATGCGAACCGACCCGAATCGAGAGCCGCCCAAGGGCAGCGCAGACAGCAAGCCGGTGCGCATCCTGCAGAAAGGCGCCCGCTACGCCTTCGTCCAGCACTTGCCGTTCCACGCCACGCGCATCCTCGAACGTATCAAGATGGCTGACCCCAAGGCCGTGGCCGGGGTCTTCGACGTGCCGACCGTCGAATCCGTCCTGGAGGGCTTTCCCGAGCGAGGCGATGACCGCCGTGCCCTGCTCACCCTCCTCGACGAGGGCGGCGCCACCGCGGCCGATTCGGTCGCTGCCGTGGTGGTGGCGGGCGGTGAGCTGAAGGTGTGCGAAGGCGCCGCATGGATCTTGACCGAGATGAAGGCGCGGGGCGTGGCGGCGGCCCTGCGCGCGCTCGACCAAGATCTCGAGAAGGAGGAAACCGCTCGCTTGCTGATCGCGTGTGTGTCGGGCAAGGCGCCCGAGCGCGCCGCCGACGCTTTCATCCGTCACCTTAAGCACCGATCCGCGCGCGTGCGGCGTGACGCTTTGACCGCGCTGGCTTCCGCTTCCACCACGGCCGCCAACACCTACGTTGCCGAAGCCCTTTCCGATCCCGACGAAAACGTCCGCATTCGGGCCCTGCTCCTGTGCGCCAACACGGGCGTGGGAAGCGAAAAGGTGATCCCGCGCGCCATCCAGCTCGTGACCAAAGACGCTCGCGGCGCGCCGCCCCAGGTGGTGCGCGCCGCCATCGAGGTCGTCGTGCGCCGCCGGGAGGCGGGTGCCCTGCCCATCGCCGACGCCGAGGCGGCCCTGTGCCGACTGGCGACCCCGATTGGCTTCTTCGGACGCTTGTTCGGCCAGAAGTCGCCGCCGGCTGCCGTTCTGGTCACGGCCATTGCAGCGCTGGGCCGCCTGGGAACCGATCGTGCTGAAAGGCTCGTCTTGCGACTGAGTCACAGCAAGGATCCCGACGTCGCCAAAGCTTGTCGCAAGGCATTGGACAAGAAGGGTCCGCCATCTCCCATGACCCCAATGCCTATGGTGGACAGCAGCGTGATTTGGACCAACCGCAACCCCGCGCAACCAAAATGAAGCACTTCGGACGACGCCACCCCTAACGGATGTCGGATGAGCGTTTACCTCGACAGTCATGTCGGGCAGCTATGTCGGCAGTCATGTCGATCGACATCGCAGGCGAGACCCCGGAAGCGAAAGCCATCGAAGAGGTCTGGAACCCAGCATTTCCAGCACTTTCCGGTCTTCCCATCAGGTATGATCGAAGGGTTACAAGGTGGAGCTGCGCCGACTGGCGGGCGACCTCGGCCCGCCAGATCGAATCTTCAAGCTCTTGGGTCGGCGACCTCGGCAAGCAGTTGTCGTTGCCTCGCTGCTGGCATCCGGCGTCGCCTGCGTGAATCTGGACAGGCCCGAGCAAGTGGCCACGTGCTCGGCCCAGGGGAACTGCATCAATGTAAACGCCGACGCACCGTCCGCCTCTGAGTTAGATGCGTCGTCGCCTTCCAACCTCGATGCCGGCCTCGTCTCCGAGGCGGGCAGCTCTGTGAACAAGGACGGTCCCAGCACGCAGGGGGATGCACGCATCCCCGACGCCTCAATCTCGACTGCCGACGGGCCGCAGGCAGACCTTCCGCAGTCGGACCTTCCCATCACCGACAAAGACGGCCCGGAAAGCCCGCGCGATGTCGCTGCCCCGGACGTACCCGCAGGCGTATGCACCGCGGGCGGGGCGCCCAAACCCGCGGGAACCGTTTGTCGACCCGCGGTTGGTCTTTGCGATATCGCCGAGGTCTGCGATGGCGTCAGCCCCGATTGTCCACCCGACAAGTTAGCGGCGGCGGCGACCCCTTGTCGTCCTGCGGCCGGCGATTGCGACATCGCCGAGACCTGCGATGGCATCAGCGCGGTATGCCCGGTGGATGGATTCAAGGCAGCAGGGACGGTCTGCCGCGCTTCCGCCGGCGTGTGCGACGTGGTCGAGAGCTGCGACGGCCTGATTGCGGCCTGCCCGATCGATTCCATGGCGCCGGCCACCACCGTCTGCCGCGCTTCCAGCGACGGCAACGCGTGCGACCCCGCCGAGGACTGCAACGGCACCGACGTTGCTTGCCCGTCCGACGTGACGTACGCCGCGCCTGCCGCCCCCACGGGACTGACCGGAACGCCCGGAACCTTAGAGGCTGACCTATCGTGGTCAGCGAGCACCGGAGCGACCGGATACAACGTCAAGCAGAGCACGAGCAGCGACGCCGGCTTCACCACGCTGATAGGCTCGCCCACCACGACTGCAACGACCTACGTCGACAAGGAGCTCACCGGCGGCGTCACCTACTACTACCAGGTGACCGCCATCAACACGATTCCCACGTGCGAGTCTGGGCCCTCGGCGACGATCTCGGTCAAGCCGGGCGGGACCTGTGCGCCCCCGACTGCCCCGGTTGTCACTGCAGCGGCTAGCAACGGGAGCGTGACACTCACCTGGGCCGCCGTTTCGGGCGCGGTTTCGTATACGGTAGCCCGCAGTCAGACCGCCGGCACAGGCTACTCCACGGTCGGTACGGTCACCACTGGGACCACTTTCACGGACGGGAACGTCGTCAATGGCGTCACCTACTATTACGTGGTCACGGCCAGCAACGGGTCGTGTAGCTCGGTCAAGTCGAACGAAGTCTCGTCCTCGCCCGCGTGCACACCTCCCGCTGCCCCGACCGGCCTTGGCGCCACGCCCAGCAACGGGTCGGTCACTTTGAAATGGAACGCCTCTGCTGGGGCGGTGTCGTATTCCATCTATCGAAACACCACCGGCACGGCTCCGTTCACCTTCGTGAACTCGACCACGCAGCTCACCTTCACAGACAGCAACGTGGTCAACGACACCAAGTACTACTACATCGTGCAGGCCAGCAACGGTTCATGCGCGTCGGCCAACTCCGCGGTGGCCTCGGTGACCCCGGCGTGCGTGCCCCCGGCGGCGCCCAGCGACGTCGCCGTCGCCGTCGGCGATGGGCAACTCAGCCTGTCGTGGACCGCGCCGACAGGAGCGACCCAATACCGCGTCTCCCGCAACACAACCGGGACCGGAACCTTCACCCAGATTGGCCTGCCGACGACGACCAACTACGTCGATAAGCCGCTCACCGACGGGACCGCCTACTACTACGTCGTGGATGCCAGCAACGGATCGTGCTGGTCCGGTCACTCGGCGGTTGCCTCGGGCACACCGGTGTGTATCCCGCCGCCGGTGCCCGGCACGCTGACCCCGACGGCGGGAGACGGACAGGTCTCGCTTTCGTGGGTGGCCTCGCCAGGGGCCACTACGTACACGATTTGGCGAAAGGCCGGCGCCACGGGAACCTACGCCTCCATCGGGACGTCGACGTCGACGACCTACGTCGACAAGTCTCTCACCGACGGCACGACCTATTACTACAAGATCACCGCAGGCAATGGCTCGTGCGACTCCAACTTCAACACCGAAGAGCCCGTCACCCCGGTGGCGGTCTGCTCGCAAACCGCAGCGACGAACCTTCAAGCCGTGCCGTCGGGCAGCGTGCAGGTGACCTTGACTTGGACCGCGGCAACCCCTCAGCCGACCACCTACAGCGTCGCGCGCACCACGACCAGCGGAACCAATTATCAGTCCATCGATAGCGTCCCTGGAACGGCCACCACCTACACTGACACCGATACCAAGCTGGTGAAGGGCACCAAGTACTACTACCAGATCATCGCCAACGGTACCTGCACGGCGACCTCGGCCGAGGTGTCCGCCACCACGGCGTGCACGAATCCGACAACGCCAGGTACGCCAACGGTTACCAATTCCGCCGGCGCGCTCACCGTAACCTGGACCACCGTCAATGGCGCCACAGCCTACACCGTTTACCGCAGCACCAGCTTGGGAGGCACTTATACCGCCATCGCCACCAGCCAGACCGCCGCAACGTTCACCGATCCGGCGAGCGGGCTCACCAACGGCACCACCTACTACTACGAAGTCCTCGCAAGCAACGCCGGTGCCCAATGTTCCTCGGGACAGTCGAGTGCCGGGTCCGCAATGTCCTGTTCTCCACCCACGATTCCAACTGGGCTCAAGGCCACCGTCGGCACGTCGGGGCAAGTGAAATTGACTTGGACTGCTTCGACCAACAATCCAGCCCAGTACACCGTCATGCGCGGAACATCGAGTGGCGCCGAGTCCATCATTACGCCGCCCGGTACGCCACCAACGAGCGCCACCTACACAGACACCGGGCTGACCGACTGGACGACCTATTACTACAAGCTCAGCGCTCAGAATGGGACCAACAACGCCTGCTCCTCGGCGGCCTCCGCCGAAATCAGCGCGACCCCCAATAGCTGCCCGGTCCTCAATGCAAGTGCGCAAAACTACAGCGTCACAAACACGCCGGGCCCCTACTGCTTCATCACCTGTTGGGACCTCGCGGGAACGGGGGTCTCTAACTTCAATGGCAGAACCCTAACCATCAATGGAACACCTGTTACCTGTACTCTCGATGGAACCGGCGGTGGATCGTGCACGATTCCGTCAGGATTGACCAAAGACACAGCCACCTATCCGACCTCCGGGTCCTATCTATTCGTTGCCTCGGCTGGCGGAACTGGGTCGACCACCTATCCGGGAAACTACTGGTGGGGCACGGGGCACACCTGCCAGTAACCTCGACCAAACCGGGTACGTACGGGCTCGCGCCAGATGCGCCGTCGACTGGACCCTGGTAGTGTCCCGGCCGATGAGTGACAACGACAAAACAAAGGCAGCGCCCAAGGCCGGCGGGCGCGGCGCTCGCTTTCAGGTGGCCATGGACGACGCGGCGGCGGCGCTCAACGCCAGCGTGGACTTCGATCGGCGCCTTCTGCGCGACGACGTGCGCGGCAGCCAAGCGCACGCGCGCATGCTGGCCGCGGTTGGGCTGATTTCGGCGGACGATGCCAAACAGATCGTCGCCGGGCTTGAACAGGTGGCGGGCGAATTCGAGCGCGGCGAGCGACAGATGGATCCGGCACTGGAAGACGTCCACATGAACGTGGAAAGCCGGCTTATCGAGCTCATCGGCGACCCGGGCCGCCGTCTGCACACCGCGCGCAGCCGCAACGACCAGGTGGCCACGGACATGCGCCTTTACGCACTTTCATCGGCGGCTGCTATCGTGGTCGCCATCGACAAGGCCCGCGTGGTGCTGTGCCGGCGCGCGCGTGAGCACGCGTCCACCTTGCTGCCCGGCTACACGCACCTGCAGCGCGCTCAGGCGGTCACCCTGGGTCACCACCTGCTCGCCTATGCCGAAATGCTGAGCCGCGATCGGGGCCGCTTTCTCGATGCGGCCCGCCGCGCCTCCGAGTGTCCGCTTGGCTCAGGTGCGCTGGCCGCAACTTCGCTGCCCATCGACAGACAAAAGACCAGCGCGGATCTCGGATTCACCGTGCCCACCCGCAATAGCCTCGACGCGGTTTCCGACCGCGACTTCTGCGCCGAGCTGGCCTTTGCCTGCGCCCTGCTGGGCGTGCACCTGTCGCGCCTGGGCGAAGAATTGGTCCTTTGGTCAACCACGGAATTCGGTTTCGTTCGCCTGGGTGAGGGTCACTGCTCGGGCAGCTCGCTTATGCCCCAGAAGCGCAACCCCGACATTGCCGAGCTGATGCGCGCCAAGCCCGGCCGCTTGATCGGCGACGTGGTGGCGCTGCTCACCGTCAGCAAGGGCCTCCCGCTGGCCTATAACAAGGACTTGCAAGAGAGCCAGGAGCCCTTTTACGACGCCGTCGAGACTACGCGACTCGTGCTCGACGTCCTGCCGCGCTTGATCGAAAAGCTGGAATTCGACGGCGAACGCATGCGCTCGGCCGCCAACGATCCTGCCCTGGGCGCGACCGATCTGGCCGAGCACCTGGTACGCGAGGGTGTCCCATTCCGCAAGGCGCACGAGATCGTCGGCAAGCTGGTCCACCATGCCGAACAGCTCGGGGTTTCCCTACGCGACGTGCCCGAGGCGGATCTGGCGCAGATCTCGCCCGAGCTTCACACGGCCTCGCTGCAGGTGCTGAGCCCGTCGCGCGCTGTGGCTGGACGCGCTCTGCCCGGCGGCCCCGCGCCCGCGCAAGTGACCGCCGAAGCCCAGCGTCTGGCTGCCGAGCTGAAGGGGCTTGGCTACGACGTCTAGTCGAAGAAGATCTCCTGTTCGTCGTGCGTCGCTGGCTTACTGCCGCACCGGAACCCCGCGCGTCCGCAGGTAATCGCGCGCCTGGCCGACCGTGTACTCGCCGAAGTGGAAGATGGATGCAGCCAGCACCGCATCGGCCCCGCCCAGGGCCACACCCTGATACAGGTGTTCTAGGTTGCCCACCCCACCCGATGCGATGACAGGGATGGGAACCCGATCGGAAACCGCGCGCGTCAGGTCCAGATCGAAACCGTCGCGAGTGCCGTCGCGATCCATGCTGGTCAACAGAATCTCCCCGGCTCCCAGCTCGGCCATGCGCACGCACCAAGAAACGGCGTCGATCCCCGTGCCTTTGCGCCCGCCATGGGTGAAGACCTCCCAGTTGCCCGGGCTGTCAGTCCGCCTGCGCGCATCCACCGCGACCACCAAGGCCTGGCTGCCGAAGGCATCGGCAACCCGGCGAACCAGCCCGGGGTCATGTACCGCGGCGGTGTTGATGCCGGCCTTGTCGGCGCCCGCAAGTAGAAGCGCGCGCACGTCTTCCACGCTGCGCACGCCGCCGCCCACGGTGAGAGGAAGAAAGACCCTCTCCGCAGTCGTGCGGACCACATCCAGCATGGTGGCACGCCCGTCCGACGAGGCGGTGATGTCGAGAAAGCAGATCTCGTCGGCGCCCTGCCGGTCGTATTCGGCCGCGACTTCGACGGGGTCGCCGGCATCGCGCAACTCGACGAAACGCACGCCCTTCTTCACGCGGCCTGCGTCTACGTCGAGGCACGGAATGATCCTGCGCGCCAGCACGGACTACTTGCCTCGTGTCGCCGCGGCGGCCAGCGCCTCTTCGATGGTGAACGCGCCCTCGTAAAGGGCCTTGCCGATCACCACCGACGACGCGCCGGTCTTGCGGACGTGATGGATGTCGTCCAGGGTCGCCATGCCGCCAGACGCGATCACGGCGCAGGGATGAATCGTCTTCGCCAAACGCGCGGTGGCGTCGAGGTTTGGGCCGGTTCGCATGCCGTCGCGGCCGATGTCGGTGTAAAGCACGGCAGCCGCACCAGCCCCGGCCATTTGCTTGCCAATTTCCAGCGCGTCGGCGGTGGTGTCTTCCTTCCAGCCTTCCACCGCCACCTTGCCCGCGCGCGCGTCCACCGCGACCACCACCCGCTTCGGGTAGCGTGTGCAGGCTTCCTTGACCACGGCAGGGGTCTTGATTGCCGCAGTGCCCATCACCACATACCGGGCCCCCAGCCCGAGCACGCGCGCGCACGCCTCGAGGTTGCGAATGCCGCCGCCCACTTCCACCTCGGTCTTGCCCGCCACATCGAGGATCTTCTTGATAGTGTCGTGGTTGTGCTTGGCGCCCTTGGACAGGGCCGCGTCCAGATCGACTACGTGCAGGCGGGTCGCCCCGGCCGACACGAACCTGCGCGCCAACTCCCAGGGTGCGTGCGAGTAGATCTTCGCGCTTTCCGGTCGGCCCTGCTCCAGCCGAACCGCCTTGCCGTCCAACAGATCAATCGCCGGGAAAACCTGCATGACTTGAGCCTTTAGATCGAGACGAAACGCGAAAGCAACGCCAACCCTGCGCGTTGGCTTTTCTCAGGGTGAAACTGGCAGGCGAAGAGGTTGTCGCGCGCAACCGCGACGCAAAAGATGCCGCCGTGATCCGAGGTTAGCGCGATGTCGCGCGGGTCCTCGGGCACGGGATAGAAACTGTGCACGAAGTAAAAGTACGTGCCGTCGGAGGTCGTGTCGAGGACGGACGACGAGGCCCCGCCGGGACTGCGCCGGCAGGCATTCCAGCCCATGTGCGGAACCTTGAGCGGCGAAGCGATCTTGAACCTCTCGACGTGGCCAGGGATCAGACCCAAGCCGGCGCAACCTTCCTCCTCGTCGCTGCGCTCGAAGAGTACCTGCAGCCCAAGGCAGATGCCCAGGTAGAGCTTGCCGGCTCGAATGCTGGCCAGCACGGCGTCGCGCAGGGCTCCGCCGTCGCGGCCAAGACCGGCCATGACCGCGCCGAACGCGCCCTGTCCCGGCACGACGATCTTGTCGGCGCCTGCGATTCGGTCCGCATCCTGAGTGACCAGCGGCTCGGCGCCCGCGAGGGCGAGGGCCTTCTCCACGCTACGCAGGTTTCCACTGCCGGTGTCCACGACGGCGATGCGGGGCTTGCTCATCGTCTTACGCCGTCAGCGTGCCCTTGGTAGACGGCACACTGGCCTCACGCGGATCGACGGCCACTGCGCCGCGCACCGCGCGCGCGAACGCCTTAAACAGCGCTTCCAGAATGTGGTGGGCGTTTTCACCGTAAGGAACTTCCATGTGCAAATTGCACAGCGCTGCGGAGGCGAAGCCGGCAAAGAATTCCCGCGCCAGCTCGGCATCGAAAGCACCCACCTTGCGACCCTTGAGCAGGTCGACCTTGTAGACAAAGGCGGCGCGCCCGCCGAAATCGACGGCCACCCGGGCCAGGGCCTCGTCCATGGGCAGGGTCGAATCACCGTAACGCGAAATTCCGCGCCGGTCGCCCAGGGCCTGGCGCACGGCTTGCCCGAGGCAGATGCCCACGTCTTCCACGGTGTGGTGCCCATCGACATGCACGTCCCCCTGGGCCTGGATTTTCACGTCGAGCAGGCCGTGGCGACCGAAAGCGTCCAACATGTGACCGAAGAAGGGCAGCGGGGTCTCAATCTCGGTTCGCCCGCTTCCGTCCAGATCGATGGCCACCCGAATCTGGGTTTCCTTGGTGTTCCGTTCCACTTCCGCCCGGCGCATGGTCCTCACTATGGCGGTCGCCGACGCCGAAATCAAACCTTCGATTTCTTCGCTGTGGAGGAATTCGCGGATTCGCCGTAGGCTCGAAAGGGTGCGCGTTTCGCTGTTCCTGCTGCTTTCCACCCTTGCGGGAATGACCGGTTGTCGCGTGCTTTCGAGCGGGCTCCCGAACCAGGACGGCGGCACCACCGGACCTGGTCGAGACGTGGGCCAAGACCAGGCTGACGCGGGGCTGGGGTCCGACCAGCCGGCCATCGACGCCGGCGAACCGCCCGGGCTCCTCGGTCCGCCGGCCGTCGTGGGTTGCGCGGATGGCACGCGCGAAGGCTTCCGTGACTTCACGGTGTGGCAGGACATCGCCGGTTGCTCGGGTGGGTTTTCCATCGCGGGCGTGGTGGGAAGCGCGGGTCAGGTACCTGCCTGCGCGCGGCAAGCCGGCGACACCAGCGCGAACCCCGCTGGTGCCGATTGCTCCGCGGCGGATCTTTGCGCCGCCGGATGGCATCTGTGCCAAGACGGGTCGGACGTGGCGGCACATTCACCTTCCGGCGGCTGCGAAGGTTGCGTTCCCGGGGACGAGCCGCGGTTCTTCCTGGTCGCCAGCGGCGCTTCGCCGATGGGGATCTGCAGCAACGACCCTGGCGCCAGGAACGACTTGCACGGCTGCGGCAGCCGGGGCGAGCCCGAATCGCCCGACTGTTGGCCGCTTACCCGGCGAATGGGCTTCGCCGACTGCCTGGCCACCGACGGCATTTGGGTTTGCGGCAGCGCGGATGAGAGCCTGGCCGAAGCGGCCGTGGTCAACAAGACCGGTCCCACGTTGGGCGGCGTGTTGTGTTGCAGGGACCTGTGAAAGCGTTCCGGTTCCCGCTGCGCGCATGGCGAATTGGTTCAATCGCCGAAATTTGGCGCTATCCTTGTGGCAACAATGGCCAGCCGCGCAAGATTTCGACAGTACAGATGGGTGGCGCTTTTCGCCCTGATGGGCGGGCTGTCGTGCAGCACCAACAAGGCCGGTTTGGGGGGCGATGGCGACAGCGGCGTGGCCGGATCGTCCGGCATACCGTACTGTTTCGCGGGAACCATTGACCGCGCGAACTGGCCCGTGGCCGCCACCTCCGCGTCGTGCATCAAGCCCTGTGGCCCGGACGATCTGGGCCTTCGCTCCTGCAGCCAGAGCGACCTCGGCACGTGCCAAGCCATGAGCGGCTGCGTCTGCCTATCCACGCCCTGTGTGACCTGCGCGGCCTGTGCGTTCCTGTCGTCGCTGCCTGACTGCTACGTCCCGTCCAACGCCGCATCGGCCCCGACCTGCGCGGCGAGCGTAGAAAACGGCGGCCCCTGCTCGCCCGCCTGCGGAAAGAGCCTCTGCCTCCACGCCGATGGAAAAACCGGCTGCGTGTGCAACGCCAAGGGCAAGTACGCTTGCGCCGACTGGAATGGTACGACTTGGAACTGAGGCCGGCCGTGGTCATGCCCAAGCACGGGCTGCCCGGCAGCGCGATTTGCGGCAGATCTGGATTGACGTAGGCGGCGCCTGCTGGGAAACTCCACGCCCTCTCAACCCAGGAGAAATCGTTTTATGTCGGAGTATCTGTTCACGTCCGAGAGTGTGACCGAAGGCCATCCTGACAAGCTTTGCGATCAAGTGTCGGACGCAGTCCTCGACGCTTGCCTGGCGAAGGACAAGACAAGCCGCGTGGCTTGCGAAACCCTGACCAAAACTGGATTCGTGATGGTCGCGGGCGAAATCACCACGCGCGCCCAGCTCGACTTCCCGGCCATCGTGCGCGATGTGGTCAAAGGCATCGGCTACGAAGATTCGTCGATGGGCTTCGATTGGAAAACCTGCGGCGTGATGGTTGCGGTTGAGCAGCAGTCTCCCGACATCGCGCAGGGTGTGGACGGTCACGGGGTCTACACCCAGAACGAACAGGGCGCCGGCGACCAGGGCATGATGTTCGGCTACGCGTGCGACGAGACCCCCGAGCTGATGCCGATGCCGATTATGCTGGCGCACAAGCTGGCAAAGAAGTTGGCCGAGGTTCGCAAGAAGGGCAAGGTCGATTTCTTCCGCCCCGACGGCAAGAGCCAGGTGACGGTTCGCTATGACCAGAGCTACCGCGTGCTCGGGGTCGACGCCGTCGTGGTGTCCACCCAGCACAGCGAAGAGGTCAGCTACAAGAAGCTCAAGGAAGCGGTGATGGATGAAGTCATCGCGCCCGTGGTTCCGAAGCGGCTGGTGAACGGAACGACCAAGTACTTCATCAACCCAACCGGGCGCTTCGTCGTCGGCGGTCCCATGGGCGATTCTGGCCTCACGGGCCGCAAGATCATCGTCGATACCTACGGCGGCATGGGCCGCCACGGCGGCGGCGCGTTCTCGGGCAAAGACCCGTCGAAAGTGGACCGATCGGCCTGCTACTACGCGCGCTACATCGCCAAGAACATCGTGGCCGCCAAGTTGGCGAGGCGCTGCGAGGTCCAGCTCGCCTACGCTATCGGCGTGGCCAAGCCGGTTTCTCTGCTGGTCGAAACCTTTGGGACGGGCGCCGTGTCGAACGATCGCCTGGCCAAGATCGTTTCCGCGACCTTCGACGCGCGACCGGGCGCGCTTATCCAAGAGTTGAACCTGCGGCGCCCGATCTTCCGCAACACCGCCGCCTACGGCCACTTCGGACGCTCCGACAAGGAATTCACCTGGGAGCGAACCAACAAAGCCGCGGCGCTTCGCTCAGCCGCGGGATCGGCTGCGACCGCAAAGTAGTCCTTCGCACCGCCATCGAAGAACAAGAAAGCCGCAGTCCAAATTCGGACCGCGGCTTTTTTCATGCGCCGCGACCTCAGTTGATGCAGGAGGTGCGGCCCAGACACAACAAGAGCCGCGATCCAAATTGGAAGGCGGCTCTTGTTGGCCCGACTATACCGGGAAGCGACTAGATGGAATCGATCTCGGAGTCGATCCCACCGTCGATCCCGGAGGTGTCGATTTCCATGTCGATGCCCAGGTCTGGGTTGGAAGTCGCCACATCTTGGGGTGCATCGGCGGGCGCGTCGATCGCCTCGGCATCGAGATTGCCTGAAGCGTCAAAGTGAGCAACGTCATTGTGGCCCAGGTCGGGCGGCGATGGAGCGTCGACCGAATCGCGGTTCGTATCCCTGGCCGTGTCTCTGGGTCCGTCAATGCCGGGGCCACCGTCAATGCCCGGCTCGGGCGAGGGGTTTTCAGCATGGTCAACCGCGCCGTCCGGAGCCGCCGTGGCTCCACCAGCGCCGGTTGTGCCGCCCTGGCCGCCATCGGGGCCCACGACACCGCCAGTGCCCGTCGCGCCACCTTGGCCGCCATCGGGTCCCACGACGCCGCCTGCGCCCGTCGTGCCGCCCTGGCCGCCGTCGAGGACAACAACGCCGCCAGCGCCCGTCGCGCCGCCGATCCCCGTCGTTCCGCCCTTGCTATCGGCAGGTGAAACATCCTTCTTCGCGTCGCCGGGGGCGCCATCGCGGTTATTGCCGCCGCCACTGCTACTGCCACAGCTGGGCACGAGCAAGCCCGCACCCAACAACATTCCAAGTCCAAGCACAAGTACTGAATTTCGCTTCATTGGTCTCTGTCTCCTGAAAAGAGAGTGGACGCATCATAGACATGTTTTCTGATTACACAAGCCGAAAAAGCCAAAAGATTCGCTAGTCGCCGCTTGTTTACCTGCGCGCAGCAGCCCTGAAACCAGGCAATCATCGGCGCGAATCAGGGGGTTCGGCGAATCCCGGCGCGATCCTATCTCTCCTCAGTCCCTGTTACCCCGACGTGCTCCAGATCACTATCCTCGGCGCCGTCGGCGTCGTCGTCGGCCTCCTCGCCGGTCTCGTAGTCGCTACCAGGGGCCGCTTCTTCGCCGGGCTGCAATGCAGCCGCCCGTTTCGAGAACCTCATCATCTGATTGACGGCGCTCACCTGCGCCGCCCGGATGCTGGAGACGGCGCGCTTGCGATGGCCCTCCACCAGTACGGAAAAGGCCAGTACCTCCGACCCGTCGCCCACGAAGCCTGAAAGACAGGAAACCCCGTTCAAGGTGCCGGTCTTGGCGCGAACCCGGTGTGCGGCCACGGATCCGCGGAAGCGATTGCGGGTAGTCCCATCCACACCACCGACGGAAAGGGACTGCATCAACTCGGGCCCGATGCGCGGGTCGAAGTACAGATGGCGCAGCAGCGCGACCATGCCGAGCGCGCTCACGCGATTCTGATGGCCGAGTCCCGAGCCGTTGGCCGGCAGGTAGGCCGACAGAGACAACCCGAGGTCAGCCAACGCATCTCGCAGCGCACGCACGCCCTTCGCGGTAGTAGCCGCACCTCCCAAGACTTCTGCACCGACGGTCTCGAGCACGCGCTCGGCCCACTCGTTGTCCGAATCCTTGTTGATTCTGCGCAGAAGGACCGGAAGCGGCTCGGATTCATGCAGCGCCAGAAGGTGCGCTGGCAATGCCGACTCATGCGCGAGCAGGGAGCTTGGTGAATCGCCGACCGGAGGGGCGAGGGCCAGCGTGACGCCGTCCATGGTCGGATGCCGCGCGACTTGCGGGCGGTCCGCGCCGCTGTAGATCCCCGCGCTTCCGTGCACCACGATGCCTGCCTCGATCAGGGCCTGGCGAAGCAAGATGGCGGCGAACAGCGGTGGACTGGGCGGAGCACGGTAGACCACCACCGGTCCGCGGTTCTGCGCGATCTTTCCCGTCACGATGACATGGATTCGATTGCCGGCTCGCTCCAGCGAAACCCCGATGCGTCCCTTGCCCCTGCCGCGGGTTTCGGCCTGGTTAACCACCACGAAGGCGTCGGAGGCCGGGCGCATCAAGACCATCGGGCGACTGCCAATCCTGTCAGCGGGGCGAACGTGAACCTCGATGGCCGTGGAGCCGATCCGCAGTGGCGGCCTTCCCCCTGCTGCGCTCTCGTCGGAACCGATGCGCCTGGAGTCGCCGAGGACCGAGCCATTCACCGAAGTCACGCCGGTGGCGGCAAGACTCTGCGCCAGCGCTTCGATGTGCTTGGCGCGCAAGGAAGGATCACCGTTGCCGCGAATCACGATGTCGCCCGCGATCCTGCCCTCCGAGCTCGGGTCCGGTCCCGTGACTTCGGTGCGGTAGCGGAAGCTGTTGCCCAGTCGCAGCAGCGCAGTCGTGGTGGCCAACAGCTTTTGGTTCGAGGCCGGATCCATCATCGCCGACCCGCGCCAGGCAAAGAGGGTGCGTCCGCTCGCCAAGTCCTCGACTTGCATGCCGACCTTGAGCCGCCCGAGCACCTTGCCACGCACGATATCCTCGAGGGCGGTCTGCAAATTCAGGATGCGCTCGCGATCGGAATCGTCGACGCCGGGCTTGGGCGCTTCGTTATTCCAGATGGCCGGCGGAGGAACCTTCGACCAATGACCGCCCCTTGCCAGGCTGGGGCTCGGCCCGGACAAGCCCGGCTTCACCACTGCGACGACCTTCGGCTTTGCGGCGGCTGCCTTGCCCGCAAGCTTCGGCCTCGTTGCCGGCGTCTTGCACGCGGGCGGCTTGGCGACGGTTGTCTTTTGGGCGGCCTTCGCGCTTTTCGGTCCATGGCTTGGGGCCTTGCCCGACTTCGGCGCCGCCGCCCACGCGGGCAGCGCGAAAACGATCAAGAGAAGAGAAGCGACTTTGTTCATCGGCTCACACAGCGAAAGCCCAGATCGCCGTCGCGATGCGCGGGATCCCAGGCGTTGCGGTTGGAAAGACGAGGTTTGACGAAGTAGCTGCAGCACGATCCGCCGCGCACCACCCGCCGGGAAGGATCCCGGTCGTATTTGTCGGCGACCCATTCCCAGACGTTGCCAGCCAGGTCGAGCACGCCGAAGGGGCTCGCGCCTTGCGGATAGCTTCCCACGGGCGCTGGCTTGCCGGGGTTTCTGCCCGCGCACGGGCCTTCGTTTTCAAAATTGCCCCAGTTGGCGTGCGCGCAGTCGAGCTGGTCGCCCCACGGGTATTCGCGTGCATCGCTTCCGCGCGCGGCCTTTTCCCATTCGTCCTCGGTGGGAAGTCGACCGTTCGCAAAAGCGCAGAAACCTCGGGCCTCATGCCAGCTTAGGTTGGTCATCGGCAGATTTGGCTCGGCCAGTAGATCTATCTCGACCGCAGTGCACTGGCGGGCCGCCACGCAGGCGGCATACATGGCGCGCGTCACCTCGGTGCGATCGATCCGGTAGGCCGGCAGCTTCTTCTGGTGGACCGGCCGTTCGTCGTCGTCGCCATGGGCGGAGCCACGGGTGAAGGTGCCGGCCGGGATCAAAACCCGGTCGGGCTTGATCGCCGGCGCGGCCTGACCCGGCAGACCCGGATGCAGAAGCAAGATCACCGCTACGAGCGCGCACAGCGCCAGCTTCTTGGCCCGGGGCAGGGTCTTGATGGCGGCCTCCCGGCGCAGTGCCGCCCCCTTGCTCGCCTTGCGTTCGGTGTGGATCACGGCCACCGGCCCACGACCGCGCGTGTAGCGCGCGCCCTTGCCCTGGTTGTGCTGGCGCACCCGCGCAGCCACATCACGGCTGATTCCCGTGTACAGCGAACCGTCGCGGCAGCGCACCACATAAACAAACCAGGCCGGCATAGCCGTCAACGACTATGACCAGGCCACGAGGCCCTGGCAAATTCCCGCCCACTTCGGGCGGCTAGCCGAGCTCAGGACTGCATCATCTCAATGCGGCCGAGACGCGCCTGCGCTTCGGCGATCCATGGGCTGGGGGCGTCGGCTCCTTCCAAGTCGATGTATCGACGCAGATGTTCCGCCGCCTGTCGCTTGCTGCCCAGCTTTTCCAGCGCGGCGGCCAGGTTGTAGTGGGCGTCGGCGAACCATGGGCTGCGCTCGACCACGCGACGGAATTCGGAGGCGGCCTGCTCCAGTTCACCTTGCAGGTAGAAAAGGCTGGCCAGGTTGTAGCGCGCCTCGGGCTGCTCGGGATCGAGGTCGAGCGCAGCTTGAAATTCGATGCGGGCCAGCGACAGGTCACCCCGACGAAAAGCGATTCCGCCCAGGTTGGTATGGGCGGCGGCCAGGCCCGAGTCGCTCTCCAGCGCCTTGTGGTAGCACGCCTCGGCGTCGGCTTCCTGGCCGGGTGCCCCCTCTTTGCTAAGCCCGTCGGCGAACCAGTCGAACGCGGTGTGGTTGGCCGCGGGTGTCGCGGGTTTGGCCGGCTCTTCCGACCGTGGACCGAGGGCCAGGATCTCGGCAGCTCGGTCCGCCAGATCAGAAAGCCCGAAATCGAATCGCCTTTGTCCTGAGACCTCGAAAGTCGCGCCGTCGTCGACCAAAGCCAGCGCGCTTCCGTCCCAAGTCACGCGCAGCTTTTCCAGCAGCCGGTCGAGCGCGGGCAGCTTGCTTTTCACCTGGTCGAGCGCCTTGCGGATCTGCGCGGGCTGAAAGCCGCGATCGACGAGCTCCTTGGCGGCGCGCACGCTGACCAGATCTTGGAAGGAATAGACCTGCCGGCCCTGCCGCAGCAACGACGGGCCCACGAAGCCTGACTGCGACCAGTAGCGCAACTTGGCCTCGGGAATGCCCAGGATTCGCGCGGCGGCGCCAAAACTGTATTCGCGTTCAACGATGGTCGTCATCACAGCATCGCCTCCACGTCGACGTCCAAGAACACGCGCGTGCCTTGCACGCGGATGCGGGTCTCGCCGCGCACCTTCTTCGGCGCTTGGCCCGTGATTCGCAAAACCTCGCGCCGGACGATGGGCTCGATTCGTCGATCCAGCGTCTTTTCCTTTGCGAGCAGGCCCGCAAGGTGCCGGGCCGTGCGGTCGTCGGCGGGCTCGCGCAGGATCTCGGCGGTGGCGGCGAGATCGCAGGTCAGCATGGTCGAGCCGAGAAACAGGGTCTTGCCCGTTTCCTGGCGGCTCTCGCCTTCGGACATCACCTCGGCGTGGGCAAAGACCGCGTCGAGGGCAGCCTGTGAGAGCGTCTCGCGCACCTCGCGCTCGATGAGCCCGATCCGCCGAACTTGAGCCATCGGTCGGATGTCGTAGGGCGACACCTCGGGAGGTTTGGCAACCGGCTGGAAAACCATTTCGTCTGGCATGATGATCTTTAGGCGACTATGTGATCCCATGTGTTGACATGTAGGATATCAGCATTGGACCCCATAGCAAATAAGTGTCCACTTCTCTCGAAATTGGGCTCTCCACCGCCGCCCCGGCGCTTCGAGCCCGCCGGACGGACCGCTTTGTGATAGGGCGTTGTGGCCATGGCGAGATTCCTCTGGAACCTGTACGCGCTTTGTTACGACGCCATCGCCGGGCTTGCTCCATACCAAGACATGCTCGACGACGTGGTGACAGCACTTGAGCTTGCGCCCGGGCTACGCGTGCTCGACGCTGGATGCGGGACGGGCGCTTTAGCCGAGCGCGTGGCCGTCCGGTGCCCGGGCGTGGAGCTGGTCGGCGTGGATTTGTCGACAGCCATGCTGAGGCACGCGCGGATCCGCCGTGCATGGCCAGAGGGCTTCAGCTTCGTCGAGGGCAATATCGACGAGGTTCTGGCCCGCGACCCGCGCGGTTTCGACCGCATCGCCAGCGTTAACGTAATCTGGACCCTGCGCGACCCGCAAGAGACCTTCGCGGGTATGACCAAGGCGCTCTTGCCCGACGGACGCATGGTTCACGCCACGCCGCGACTGCGCTTCGGGGCGCTGCGAATCGCCTGGAATCATCTCGTTCGGCAAGCAGGCTGGGCGCGGCTGCGGGCCGTGCTCGGGCTGCCGCTGCTTGGGTTGGCCGGTCTCCTCAACTTGACGCTGGTCGCACAAAGCATGCTTCGCCGGTCGGTTCGACACGCGCGCAAGCGCTGGGATGCCCGGGGTCTTGCCGAGCTGCTGCAAGCCGCAGGGGCGAGGGTTCTGGCCTGCCGGCCCTGTTACGCCGGGCAAGGCCATCTGCTCATTTGCACCAAAGATCAGGATTCGACCCGGTTGCCAGTCCTAGGAAAGGGTCTATAAGATCGCGGGTCTCATGGAATCACCAGTCGAGATCCGCTACGCAGGCGTCGTCATCGGTCGCGCGCAGGAAGTGCGGAGCGCCGACGGAGATTCGCCGTCCTTCTTCCTCGTGGTGCGCGAGCCGATGCCGGTGGGATCGGTTCTGCACCTGCGCACCGGCGACCGCGAGACCCCGGCCCGGGTCGTGCACACGGTCGAGTCGCCGGATCCCGCGGCGTGCGGCATCGAGGTGCGCTTCATCGGCGAGGCGGAAGAAGTGGCGACGGAATGGATTCCCCCGCCGGCGGTGGTGGCCGAGAAAGCGCGACCGGAGGAAGAGCCGGTGCAAACCACCATGCCGTTGATCGAAGTCAAGATGCCGGAGCGGCCGGCGGCCAACGCTCCCATCGTGCTCGTGGTCGACGCCGAGGAGCCGCCAGTCGAGCTTGCAGCGGCAATGCCGTCGAGCGAGATAGCAGCCATTCCCGAAGCGGTGCCGGTGGCGGTCGGCTCGTCGATGACCGGCGCATTGGAAAACGCCGTCGAGGGTAGAGCCGCGCCGGTCGGGGCAAAGCGGGAAGAAACCGTACCCGAAGCTGAACCGGCGACCGAAGCCGCGCCAGCGGCAGACGCTGCACCGGCGGCAGAGGCCGCGCTGGCGACAGAGGCTGTACCGACGGCGGTAGCCCAAGAGAGCGGTGGCTCGAGCGCCGCGGAGCAACCGAGCGCGGAAGAACCGCCGCCCGCGCGCCCCATTGCCGGGCCCAGCGGCCGCCGCAAGACCAAGCGTCGTCGCTAGCCATCGGTCTGCCCCGATGCGTGCGCCCCTGATTCGTCCGCCCCGGCTTCGTCCCGGCGACCCGATTCGCGTGGTCGCGGCTTCAGGCCCGGTTTTCCCGGACGCGTTTGCGCCGGGCGCCGACGTGCTCTCGCGGCGCTATGCGCTTCGCCACGACCCAAAGACGCTCTTCGCCGCCGACGGCTTTCTCGCCGGATCCGACGCAACCAGGCTGACCGCGCTAGTAGAAGCCATCCGAGATCCTGACGCCAAGGCCGTCATCCTCGCTCGGGGCGGATACGGGCTTCTGCGCATTCTCGCTTCCATCGACCCGACCCTCTTGCGCGACAATCCGAAACCCATCGTGGGATTCTCCGACGGCACCGTCCTTCTCGCGCTCGCTGCACGAGCCGGCGTCGCCTCGATCCACGGCCCGGTGGTGACCCAGCTCGGCCGCCTGTCCGACGAAGATCGATCGGCGCTCTTCGCGCTTCTGGAATCGCCCGAGCCGCGCGAGTTGCTTGCGGGCCTTCAAGGCCTCCGGTTCGGCCGCGCGGAGGGACCGCTCCTCGGCGGTAACCTTGAGGTCTTCTCGCGCCTCCTCGGGACGAAGCACCTGCCGAATCTGGACGGCGCCATCCTCTTCCTGGAAGAAGTCGGCGAGCGCCCCTACCGGCTCGACCGGCTGCTCACCCATCTGGAGCTGGCGGGCGTCTTCGATCGCGTGGCCGCTGTCGTGATCGGCGCTCTAGTCGCGTGCGAAGAGCCTGCCGAGTCGCGCATCGGCTCGCCGACTGCAGAAGCGGTCGTCAAAGAACGCCTCGCGCGCCTGGGCATCCCCGTCGCGCTCGGCGCGCCCATCGGCCACGGTGTCCGCAACCTGGCCTTGCCTTACGGCGTTCTCGCCCAACTCGACGTGAAAGCGGGAACCTTGATTTCCCTCGAAGGAGCGGTCAGCTAACCAGAGCGGGATCCACGGGCGCCCCTTCCTCGATCTTGCCGAACACCTGCTCGTAGTGGGCCACGTTGGCCTCGATGGCGCGCAGGAAGCGCTTGGCGTGGCGCGGAGAAATAATGATACGCGAGCGGACGCGCGCTCGCGGTCCGCCCGGCTGCACGTAGACGAAGTCGAAGGTGAATTCGCTTTCGGTGTGGTTCAAGAAGACCAGGTTGCAGTAGGCCCCTTGGGCCGTGGTTTCGTCGAGCTCGATCTGCAACTGCTGGTTCTGCGGGGGCTGCTTGGGTTGGTCGGACATGTGGAAGTTGTACCGCAAGCGCGGATATAGACTAGAAACCTTTCATGGCCAGGGTGCTTGGCATCGACTTGGGCTCGCGCCGGATCGGCGTGGCGGTCTCCGACGGCCTGGGACTTACCGCGCAGCCGCGCGACACTTTACAAAGACACGGCGGCATGCGCGACATGGAATCCATCGCCCAGGCGGTTCGCGACGCCGACGCGGATCGTATCGTCGTCGGGTTGCCGCTGGACCCCGAAGGCAAGGAAGGGCCAGCCGCCCAGCGCGCGCGGGCGTTCGCAGAAAAATTGCGCGCCACCTTGCACCTGCCGGTCGAACTGTGCGACGAAAGCTTCAGCACCGTGGAAGCTGAAGACGTTCTCATCGCCGCCGACCTCTCCCGCGCTCGTCGCAAACAGGTGGTGGACAAGCTGGCCGCAGCGATCATCCTGCAGCGTTGGCTCGATGCCCAACCCAGATCGACCGAGGAGAACCGATGACCTCGCCGCGCCGCCGGGCATTCCGGGTTTTTCTAATCACGGCCGGGGTTGGCCTGCTCACGCTCGCGCTGGTGGCCTACAAGGTTGTGTCGTACCCCGACCGCGCCTCGGGCAGCGCGCGCGGCGAGGTCGAGGTGGAGATTCCGCGCGGCGCGGGCGCACAGAAGGTGTCCGAGCTCTTGGCCCAGGCAGGCCTTATCGACCGTCCGGCGTGGTTCCGCCTGTACGCCGGACAGCGCGGCGCCGCGAACCGGTTCCGGCCCGGGCACTACAAGATCAGCGCTCCCTTGACCCCGCGGCAGCTCGTGGACCTGATTGTCAAGGGTGTGGCGGACGAGCTGGTTGCGGTCACGATTCCTGAAGGCAAGAACATGATCGAGGTGGCCGACATCCTCGACGCTGCCGGCATCGCGAACAAGAAGGAGCTGTTGGCTCAGGCGATGGACGTGAACTTCGTCAAGAGCCTGGAATTGCCCGGCCGGACGCTGGAGGGCTATCTGTTCCCGGACACCTATCGCCTGCGGCCGCATTCGGAGGCCAGTCGCGTGCTCATCGCGTTGGTCCGGCGCCATCGTCAGGTCTTCGAAGAATTGCGCGTAGCCAATCCTACCGGCGCAAACCTTTTGCGAGCGAAGCTAGAATTCGACGATGCCGCCATCGTCACGTTGGCGTCCATCGTCGAAAAGGAAACCGGCCAGCCGCAGGAAAGGCCGCGCATCGCGCAGGTCTTCATGAACCGTCTGTTGAAATCGAGCTTCAAGCCGAAGCTCTTGCAGACCGATCCGACCATCGTGTACGGCTGCACGGTCGCGCCCAAGTTCCTCGGCAGCGCGTCCCCGGCCTGTCAGAAGTGGGACGGCCGAATCCGTCGCATCCACCTCGACGATCCCAACAATCCCTACAACACGTACGCCCACGAGGGGTTGCCGCCCGGCCCGATCGCCAACCCCGGGCGCGCGGCCCTGGCGGCGGTGTTCCGTCCCGACGGCAGCAATTTCCTCTATTTCGTCGCGAAAAACGACGGCACCCACCACTTCTCCGCCACCGTCGCCGAGCACGAAGCAGCGGTGGTGAAGTACCAGCGCGGCGGCAAAGCCCTACCGTAGTCGCGAATCTGCCGCTACCCCGCCGCCCGAAACGCGTTACACTTGCAGGCGCGTGATCGGCGAACAATACGGCAACTATCAAGCCATCTCTTTGCTCGGCGAGGGAGGTATGGGCGCGGTGTATCTGGCGGAACACCCAGGCATCGGGCGCAAGGTCGCCATCAAGGTGCTGCGCTCCGAGCTGGACCACAACCCGCAACTGCTCACGCGCTTCCTCAACGAAGCCCGCGCGGCGAACGCCATCCGCCATCCCAACATTATCGAGGTTCTCGATTCGGGTACCACGGCCAAAGGCATTTCCTACCTGGTGATGGAGCTGCTCGAGGGCGAATCGCTCTCGGCCCGCATCCGACGGCTGTCGCGCCTTGACGAGCGCAGCGCGGTCGAAATCGCCATGCAGACCGCCTCGGGCCTCGGCGCCGCCCACGCCAAGGGCATCATTCACCGCGACCTCAAGCCCGACAACCTGTTCATCATTCCCGAGGAATCGGATGCCTCGCGCGAGCGGGTGAAGATTCTCGACTTCGGCATCGCGAAGCTGCACGTGGCCTCGGGTGATTCGCTCAAGACCCGCACCGGGACGCTGATGGGCACCCCGGTCTACATGTCGCCCGAACAGTGCCTCGGCACCAAGGAGGTCGACCACCGCAGCGACGTGTATTCGCTGGGCATCATCATTTACGAGATGCTGGCGGGACGGCCTCCTTTCGTTTCCGAGGGCTTTGGCGAGCTCCTCAGCATGCACCTACACGAAACCCCGCCGCCGCTTCAAGAGCTCGCGCCGCAAGTCTCCGACGAGCTGGAATTCGTGGTCAGGAAGACGCTGGCCAAGAAGGCCGACGATCGCTACCCTTCGATGGCGGAGGTACGTGCGGCATTGGCGGCCGCGACGGGGCTTCCGCATCCGCTGGTGCCCGACCACAAGCTGGGCGACACCGACCAGCTGGGCGTTCGCGCCACACTGGAAGCCCATGCCCAAGAATCGAAGGCGGGGACGAAGCGGGAGGCGAAGCCTGTCTCGGTCGCACCCACCACCCTGACCCCGGGCGGGCTAGAGAGCCCCGGCATTCACGGCACGACGATGCGAGTAAGGCGCAGGACGTGGCTGCCTTTCGTCGTGGCTGCGGGGGTCGCAATCGTGGCGGTGCCCGTGGTTCTGCTGTGGCGGCGCCCCGCTCCCGCACCAACGCCTCGCCCGGTCGCGACCCAAGTGGCTACCACGCCACCCCCGCTTCCGGGGCCAGCCAAGCCGTCGCTCGTGCGCATTCGCCTGGGCAGCACCCCGCCGGGCGCGCGGGTGATCAGGGTAGCCGACGGAGCGGTGCTAGGCACCACGCCCGAGACCATCGAGCTGCGCCCCTCGGCCGAGCGATTGCCGCTTCGTTTCGAGAAGGACGGCTTTCTGCCCGCCCTACGCGAGACCGCGCTCGACACGGATGCGGAGGTTTCGGCGACGTTAGAAGCCGAGCCCGCCAAGGCCACGCCACCGTCGACGAGAAAGGCGACGCACTCCCATTCATCCAGCCACGGCGCCGAAGAGCCCGCCAAGCTGTGACCCCCCGAGGACCGGATGACGTTGTCGCTTGAGCAGGCGCTGGCTAGGGTGGGCGATTTGCTGCGCACCAAACAGATGGGCGACGCCAAGGCGATGTGTCTCAAGATCCTGGAGTCGGTGCCAAACCAGCCCGATGCCTTGTACCTACTCGGCGTGGCCCTTTACATGTCGGGCGATATGAATGCCGCAATCGAATGCATCAATCGTTCGCTCGAGGTGGCCCCGGACAATCCCAACGCCATCAACGATCGCGGCAACATGTATCGCACCATCGGAAAGCTCGACGCCGCTGAGGCAGACTACCGACGGGCACTGTTGTTGCGCCCGGATGACATGAACGCTCTTGCCAATCTGGGGACTATTGCGAGGGCACGGGGGGACTGGGACGACGCCATCGCCACCTTCCGGGCGGTGATTGCGCGCCAGCCCGACCACGCAGGGGCCTGGGTGAACCTGGCCAACACGCTCGGAGGTACCGATCGCCGCGCGGAAGCCCTAGAAGCTTGCCAGCAGGCAGCGCGGTTCGTGCCCGAGTCCGTCGAGATGCTCTTGAGCGCAGGAATGCTGCTCGGCATAGAGGGCCGGGCTGCCGAGGCTGCAGAGATGTACCGTCGTTGCCTGGCCATGGCGCCAGGCCATGCGCGAGCCCGGCATCTTCTTGCCGCGTGCACCGGCCAAGAGGTGCCAAGTCGCGCGTCCGACGACTACGTGCGGACCGAGTTCGACCAATTCGCAATCAACTTCGATGCGAGGCTGGCCAAGCTGGAATACCGCGGGCCCGAGTTGGTCACGACGGTCGCGCGCGAGATCGCGACGACACTGCCACCCGGCCCTACCGTGCTCGATGCGGGGTGCGGCACTGGCTTGTGCGGTCCCCTGTTGCGGCCATTCGCCGGTCGTCTCGTCGGAGTGGACCTCTCCAGCAGGATGCTTGCACTGGCCGGCGAGCGCAAGTGTTACGACGAGCTGACGGTCGGGGAGCTCACGGCGTTCATGAATGAGCATGCACGCGAGTACGGCCTCATCGTCTCGGCCGACACGTTTGTCTACTTTGGCGATCTCACCGGTGTCATCGCTGCCGCGTCCAGCGCCCTGGGTCCGGGGGGCGCCCTGATATTCACTGTCGAGCAAGCCGAGGCTGCAGCCGCACCGTTGGGTTTTGAGCTGCAGGGCAACGGCCGGTACCGCCATGTCCGTGAGTACATCGCCCGGGTTGTGCTCCAGGCCAGGATGGACGAACCAGTAATTGTCCCGGTGGAGACGCGCAAGGAAGCCCAGGCGTGGGTTCCCGGATGGCTGGTCAGAGCTTCAGTGCCGCAAGCTTCCGGGCCCGAGAATACTGGTTAGTGCCCGCCGCAGCCGCTGCAGGACGAACAGTCGTGGTCGCCGTGCCCAAAGCCGTGCATGTCTTCCTTGCTCGGCTCGCGCACCGAGAGCACCTTGACGTCGAAATTCAAGGTGGCGCCCGCGAGCGGATGATTGCCGTCGACGGTGACCGTGTCCTTGTCCGCGGCGACGACGGTTAGCACCCGCGCGCCTTGCGGCGTGTGAGCGCGGAAGTGCATGCCCACCTCGATCTCGCCCTCGGGAAACTCATTGCGGGACATCTTCTGCACCAGACCCTCTTCGCGCAATCCGTAGCCGCCCTCGGGGCCAATGGTGACCTTGACGTGGTCGCCCTCCGATTTGCCGAGCAGCTCGGCCTCGAGCCCGGGAACGATCATCCCGGCGCCGTGCAGGTAAGAAAGCGGCTCGCCGTCGTCAGGGCCTTCCGATGAATCCAGCACCTTGCCGGCCGAATCGGTCAACGTGTAGTGGATGGTCACAACTTTGCGATCTTCAATCTGCATGCGCTTTCCTTCCCAGAAAATGAACCTTCAGCATACGCCCGAACCTCGGGATTTCCCGCAAAAACTCAACCGGCCACGTTGGAACTTGAAGGGGAACGCGCTAGTCTCGAAGGGCTGGATGTGTACCGTCCACCCATTACGCGTGTCTCTATTGCTCGCCGGCATGGTCGGGTGCGGGAGTGTCACGGTAGACCCGATTCAAGTCCATGGCCCTTGCCCGGGACTGCCGATCCGCGGCCCCAGCGACTATGCGGCGACCGCGCCCCCGGACGCTCTGATCACCGACTTCGAGACTGGAAGGATCGACCTTTACAAAGCGGTGGGCCGCGACGGTTCCTGGATCTTCGGCAAGGACACCTCGGTCTTGGGGAACGTCATCTACAAGGCGGACAATGCCTGCGCGGCCAGAGGACAGTATGCCGGGCATTTTGCGGCGAGCGGATTTAACACCTGGGCCAATTGGACCGCTGTGTTTCGCGCCCAACCCATGGGCGACGCCGGGATCAGCGTGCCATTGCCGTACGATGGCAGGGCGTACAGTGGAATCTCATTCTGGGCAGCCTCGGTCAGCGATGCCGACGCGGGAGCCGCTACCATTCCAGTCGGCATCACGACGATGGACACGGCGTGGAACAGCTTGGACTGTACGGTCTGCTCGGACAACTACATGACCGAGGTAAGCCTCACCTCGGACTGGCGACGCTTCGTGGTGAGCTTCGACGCCGTCAAACAGGCGGGCTTTGGCAAACCACAGACACCGCTCGACCGATCCCAACTCGTCGGCTTCATGCTCGCACCCACGCCGCCCTTCGATATGTGGATCGACGACGTCCGTTTCGAAGGGTTGTGATCTCTGGCCCGGCTCTGGGCTAGATCCAGTCGGCCTCGCCGAAGAAGAAGGAACCGACCGCCAGTCCGCCCCAGCTTCCGGCGTCGTTGTCTGTAAAGCGCACGTTGACGCGATTGAAGGTAAGGCCTCCCAGCACAGTGACGCCGAGCCTGAGCCAAGAAACCGGGCTAAACCCGGCCTCGGCCCGGACATAGCCAAAGCCGGTCGAAACGCTGAGCGAGGTGCTCACGAGATTCTGATTCTGCATCGAGCTGCTTTGGCCTCGAATCGCGACCAGGACAAACGCCGCCCCCGCGCCGGCGCGTAGAAACGAGTGCGGGCTTGGCCTTGCGCGCGCGAACAGCTCGCCGCCGGCCATAAAGGCGCCGATCTCTGCGCTGCCTTCGGGGCCCGACAGGACCCCTCGCCGCACCGGAAGGCTGAAGTCGAGCGCCAAGCCGAGGCCGGAGCTCCAAGCGTGCTGAAGCGAGATCCACGCCTGGAGAGCAACCCCAGCGCCCCCGCCGGTGTAGAGAAATCCCAACCCAGCCTGCGCGCCGCTTTCCCCGGTCGCCACCGCGGCAGGGCTTGGCGCAGGCACCACGGTCGGCGCGGCCGCGGCTGGCACCGTGGTCGTCACCGGCGGCTTGCCAGCCTTGGGAAGGAAGCTGGTACGCAGCAGCTCGGCCGTCTGCAAGGCGATAAGATTCTGGTCCGGCCCGCCCGGCGTCTCGTCGACGATCACCTGGCGCAGAAGCGACCGCCCCGATGTCTCGTCGGCCATCCAGACTTCGATACCCTTTCGGGACGGCAGCATGCGAATCGCGGCCACTGCGTGGGCCGTCCGGGCTTCCACCTCCAGCGAGGCAACCTGGCTGTGTGCGATCACCGCCAGGCCGAGCGAGGTAAGCTCGGCTTTGATTCTGCCCATGAAGGCGTCGTTCGCCTTGTCGGTTAGAAGCAAAACCCGGCGCCGCTTGTCCTCGCCTTCCTCAGCCTGTGCGCGCGTAGTAAACAGAGCGAGCGTGCTGGCGGCAAGAGCCACCAACGACAGTCTCCGGCCGATCTGCCGGAGCGATGAATTCGGACAAAATAGGTTCACCTAGACAGAGTCCCTCGCGCTTGCGAAGCGTAAGGCCCTTCCGGGAATCTGCGCAAGTCCTCTTCTGCACCGACGCGCCAGCCGCCCGACGTCCACGGCTACATCCCTTGGCTGGCCACGGGTGCGACCGGCGGCTCGACCCCGGCTGTGGGACCACGTAGCAATAGCACCAAGACGCCAAGACTGACCAGATTGCTGCAGGCAACCACGGGCGGGCCGATGACGTTGCCCGGTGCCCTCAGGGCAAGAAACGCGGAGGCCATCACGGCCAAGGTAGCGATATAGGCAAAATCGCCCGCAAGGATGGTGGGCGTGCGGTGGTCGAGCGCGGCCAGGCCTTCCCGGTGGCAGCGCAGGGCGACGGCGATGGGGAAGCCGACGAAGAGCAACGCGGTGGTGCTGACCAAGGGCAAGTCCGCGGCAGGCAGCCGCTGGACCGACACGTAGTACCATTCGCGTAGGCCGGGCAGAAGGAAGAAGAGTGGCATCACGGACAGGATAGCGCCCGCGGCCGCAGCGAAGCGGAGCGCCTGGGTATCTCCGCGCGAACGGGGCGGAAATGCAATCACTACGTTTTCCAAGCGGCTGGCAGCGTACGCGGCTGGACTGGCGATGCCGGCGGCCAGATAGTAAGCGGGCAACATGTGCTCTGGTCGTCCGCTGCGAGCGATAACAGCGCCGAGGAGCATGCCGGACAGGGTGGTGAGGAAGTTGCCGAGCGAAAGCGGCAGCGTGAAGAGCAGAATGCGCCGGTTTGTGGAGGGCGAGGTTACGTCCGCTGGCAAGGCCGTAACGAACGGGCGGCTGTACCACCACGAAACCAACGTCTCGAGCCCGACCGGGATGGTCTGGCAAACCATGCCCCAGCGCGGGCCGACGAGCCCCCACGAACAGAACAACGGCGACAGCGCTAAGGTTACGCCAATGCGAATGAAGGTCGCCGTGCTGGCACGGCCGGCCGCTTCATTGTTGTAGAGCAGCACCTGATAGGGATTGCGGGCGAAGAAGAGAAGGTTGAGCAGAATGGTCAAGGGAAAGGCTTGGCGAGCCGGGGTTTCGATGGAGGGCGGCAGGCCGAGCAAGATCCCGAACACCAGGTGACCCACCGCCGGAATGCAAATCAAGGCTTGAATGGCGGCGGTCAGAAACGACAGCAGGTTGTTGACCGCGCAGAACCGAGCGTAGCCTCGGCGGGTCCTTGCGAACACCATGCCCGCAGTCACCAGTCCCGCCCCCAGCGTGGCCACCAGAAACATGACGATGTTCGACTGCGCGACGCCGGCCAGGTTGAGCACGCCGCCCGGACCATGCGACGCGACCATAGCGATGAGCGGGTAGCTCAGGCTCTGCGAAGCGGCCTGCAGTGCGAGAGGAATGAAATACGCGACCAGGCGTTGGTTGGACGGCGGTGCAGAGGCTTCGGTCATCGAGCAGTCGAAACCTACATCGGAAGAAGGAATCGTGCATTGAATGCGCACGATTTCCGGCGGATTCTGTCGCCGTGATCCGCATCGCCACATCCCACCGCACCGAGGCGCTCCTGGACGCCTTCGCGGCCAACCTGGCCAAGGAGCGGAAGCGCAACGGCCCGATGGTTTCGGTGCGCGTGGTGGTGCCGAACCGCAACGTGGAAACCTACCTGCGCCTCCGGCTGTGCGAACGCATGGGAATCGCGGCCAATCTGGAAATGACGTTCCTGCGCAGGTTCCTGGCGCGCACCGCCGAGGAGGCAAGCCCGGGCAGCCGGGTCGCCGATGCGGCGCACGTTGAAGGCCACCTGCTCGCGCTGCTGCACGACGACACGCTACTCGCGCGGGAGGAATTGGCCGAGGTGCGAGGCTACTTGGCGGCGGCTGGAGGCGACCGCGATGCGCTGGACCGGCGCCGCTGCCAGCTCGCCGCGCAGCTTGCGCAGCTCTTCGACGAGTACGCGGGCTCGCGGCCCGACCTGCTATCGGCGTGGGCGAAGGACAAGCCCGCCGACGCCAGGGCTGCTGTCCGGCAACGCGCGCTGTGGCTTGCCATCTTCGGCCCCACGGGTCGCTTGGCGCAAGCGCCGACGGGCGACGACGGTGTGAGAGTCCAGCGTTTCCAGTCTCTGGACGCCCTGTGGTCGCTGGCCATGCAGAAGAAGCCCGCCCCGTGGGCGGGCCGGGCCGTGCATCTTTTCGGGCTGTCGTACGTGGCGACCGCGTACCACCGCATGTTGACCGAGCTTGGCCGTGAAGCCGACGTCTTCATCTACACGCTCAGCCCTTGCCGCGAAGATCCCGCGGATCTGGGTCCGCCTTCCGCGCCGTCGTCGTCGGAGGATCCCTTCGGCCTCGACCAGGATCCGCGGCTTGCGCTCCGTCTGTGGGCGCGCCCGGGGCGCGAGAATCTGCGCCTATTGGCGGGGCTGCCCGGCGCCACCGTGGATGCTCACTTCCCCGCCGATCCCGTCCCGACGACCCTGCTCGCGCGACTGCAAGATCAGATCGTATCGCGAACGCAGTCGCGGCCGAATCCTGCGAGCGCGCCCGACCCAAGCTTGCAGGTGCTGCCCTGCCCGTCGCTGCGGCGAGAATTGGAGGTCGTGGCCGCGGAAATCTGGGCGCTGGCGCGCAGGGATCCGTCGCTGCGACTGTGCGACGTGGCGGTGATCGTGCCCGAGGCCAGCAAGGATCTCTACCTGACCCAGCTTTCGGCCGTGTTTCGCGAAAGCTGCGACTTGCCCCACAACGTGGCCGATCTTCCGGCGTCGGCCGGGCACCGGGTGGCGCAGGCCATCCTTCACCTCGTAGACCTTCCCTTTTCGTCGCTATCGCGCAAGGAGGTGCTGCCGCTGCTCACCCACCCGTGCCTCATGGCCCGCTTTCCCGACGCCACGCCCGAGATGTGGCAAGAGCTGGCCCACCAGCTCGGCATCGTGCGTGGCGCGGATCGCGGGGACTTCCACGGGCCGTATCCGGGTCGCGATCTATTCAGTTGGGATCAGGGGCTGCGGCGGTTGGCCCTGGGCGCGTTTGCCGATCCGGCGAATTCGGATGATCCAAGTCTGCTAGAGCTCGGTGCCGAGTCCTACCTGCCGGGTCCCCCCATCGGCGCTGACGACGACGCGCGCTTGGGCTTCGGCCTGCTTGCACGCTCGCTGGTGGCAGATGCGCGATTTGCCTGGCAGCGCCAGCGCCCGCCACTGCGGCCGCTTGGGCAATGGCTCGCCTTCGTGCGCGCCATGGTGCAAAGCTACCTCGTGGTCGACGAGGACGACGGGGCGGGCCAGGCAGTCATCACCGAGCTTCTGCGCCGAATCGAGGAGCTCGCCGAGATCGGGCTTGGCGAGGTGCCGGTTTCCTATCGCGTGGCAGCCGAGCTGGTCCGGCGCGAATTGTCCGGCCTGCCCTGGAGCCGCGGTCGCTATCTGTCGGGCGGTGTGACGGTTTCGTCGTTCGTGCCCATGCGCGCGATCCCGTTCCGGGCGGTGTTCGTACTGGGCCTCGGGCAAGCCGCGTTCCCGCGCCCCGCCGGCCGGGCCGAGATCGATCTGCGCCAAGGCGCGCGCCGGGCCGGCGACGTGGACCGCCGCGAGCAAGATCTGTACATGTTCCTGGAAACCTTGCTTTCGGCGCGCGACCAGGTGGTCTTGTCGTACGTGGCGCGCGACGAGATCACTGGCGAGGAGCTGCCCGGCTCGTCGGTGCTGGCCGAGCTGCGCTCGGTCTTAGGTCAGGACATCCTGGACCAGGCTGGGCTCGCGCGGTTGTTTCGCGACGACAAAGACCTTCGCCCGCCGCTGCGGCGCCACGACGACAGCGAGGAGAGGCGCGCGGTCCTTCCCGTGGCAGAGGCCGAGCATCGCGCCCAGGCGCTGGGGCAAATTCTTCGGCCCACACCGTTCGCGTCTATGTCAGTGGCGGATTCCATCGCGACCCTGCCCGCGGCAGAACGTGCGGCGGTGGCGCGTGTGCTGGGCTTGCCGGATGCGCCCGCGGTCAGTCCGGAAAGCGCTGGTCCACTCTTGATCCCGCTTTGGGCCCTACGCCGGTTTCTGGAAGATCCCTTGCAGGGCTCGGCGCGCCTCCGCCTGGGCCTGCGCGACGACGACGATGAAGGTCTGGCGGACGTCGAGGACGAGCCCTTCGACTTCGAAAAGTGGGACCGCACAGCTCTGCTTTCCGCCAGCATGGCGACCGCGATGACCCAGGCGCAGGCTGTCCCGACCCTGGAGTCGCTGCTCGGCGCCTATCAGCGCAAGGCGCTTGCCAGCGAGCTGGCCGGCCAGCGGCCTGTCGGTGTGTTCCGCGAGGCCGAGGCGCGCCGGGAGCAGGAAACCCTGACGGTCTGGCAACGCGCGCTGGCCGAGGTGCTTGGTGTGGAACCGATGCGGATCTCGGCGGTTCGATTGAGCCCGCACGCCGAGGCATTGGACCGCAGCGAGCGAACCCCGAGCCCGCGTATCGAGCTTCGTCAATCCCCGCGCTTGGCGCTCACCCTGCCTGACCCGTCGGGGGCCGAGGCGCGCGAGGTTGCGATCTGCATCACCGGCCAGACCGGTCTTTGCGCGCGTGCCGCCGGCCACACGGGCACGAGCCTCGCCTTCACCTTCCGCGCCGGGGCGGGCGAGCAAGAGTTCGGAAAGGAAGACCTGCGCGCGTTTCTCGACTACGTGGTCCTGACCGCGACCGGTCTCGAGAGCGGGCGGGCCGGCCATCGCAGCGCCCTTTTCTACCGCAGGAAAGACCAAGCCACCGCGCGCGTGGTCGAGCTTGCGCCGCTTGGGCGCCAGCGGGCCGAGGACTATCTTTGCGGGTTGTGCCGCGAGCTCGTCGCGTTTGCGCCCGGCAATCCTGGGGCGCTGCTGCACCCGTATCTTTTTCCCCACGAGGCCGTGCTGGCGAGCCACGAGCGCGGAACCCACGTCCGCCGAGAGATCGAGGCCCTGCTTGGCGAGGTCGAACGCGGCAACGGCGGCTTCAGCCTGCTTCGCGGCCCGGTGCCGAACGTCCCTGCTCGCTACGCGCCGCCGCCGGACGCCGAGCTGGAACGCATGGTGAAAGCGCGCTTCGGGCTGTTCTTCGAGCTTGTTCGGCGTTGAACGTTACCTCGGTATCCCGTTCAAGCGACCGGGGGTTGGCATGCGCCCAGCGAGCCGTAGCACTTGCCCTTCACGCACGCGGCGGAACATTCCGAATCGCTGGTGCAAGTCTTCTGCTCGCAGAATCCGGCCGAGCTGCAGGCATAGTCAGTGCCGCACGTGTTGTCGCCCGCGACGCAGGTCTGCTGGCAGGCATGGCTGGCGTTACAGCCCTGGCCCGGGCAGTCGGCGTTGCTCCGGCAACCGGGAATGCAAAGCTGGATTGAGTAGCAATAGCAATCCGAGCTGGGCGCGCTGGCACAGATCTTCTTTCCCTGGGTGGAGCCGCCGTCGGGTACGCAATCCGCGTCGCTCGCGCACTCGCTCTGCCCGGTCCGGCACGCGCCGCAACCGTAGCTCTCGCCGGGCGCCCGACAGTAGAGCAGGCTCGGAGAAGGCTCGCAGTCGCTCTGCGATCTGCACGGCGTTCCCATCTTGGGGGCCGCATCGATGGATGCGTCGGCGCTGCCGTTGGTCGTGCCGCCAGCACCAGTGACGCCGCCCGAAGCGCTGCCGCCGGTGCCGGTGGCTCCCCCCGATCCGGACACGCCGCCGCTCGCTTGCCTTCCGCCCGAGCCTTGCAGACCGCCTGTCCCCGGGCTTCCGCCCGAACCGTGCACACCGCCGCTGCCCGGGTTGCCGCCCGCCGCAGTGCCGCCGCTGCTAGCGCCGCCGTTGCCGCCTGCGCCGCTGTTTCCGCCCGCAACCGTAATCCCGCCAGCAGCGATGCCACCCGCGCCACTTGCACCGACGCCTCCGCCGCCATTGCCACCGCCCCCGGAGGCGATCCCTCCGGAGCCACTGCTGCCACCGTTGCCGGCACCCGTGCCGCCGGTCGAGATCCCGCCCTCGCCGCCGATGCTTGCGTCCGAGCCGCCGATGCCTCCGCTCGACTTGCTCGACGCGCACCCGCCGAGAGCGACGCCAGCGAGTAGCATGCTTAAACATAGGTTCCGGCAGATGACAGATGGGCACTTCGCCATTTCAGGTCTCCTTGCTCCTGCCGATATTGTGACCGAGCCCTGAACCGCGGGGCAATACGCGTTCGCGGTGCGACCGTGCGGTTTTCGGCCTGGAGGTAGCGGCGATCACCCATAGCTTCGGCCGGTGCCAGTGCTCCACGCAGCCTGCTCGATCAGTAATGCCGGGGATAGGTTGCGCGGACTATCAGTGGGATCCAGCGCTTCGGGAGCTGGTTCGCGCTCCGTACGGCCTGACCCCGCGGGCAAACCCGCATAGAGTCCGCTTCTTCCCTGTGGTATTGCAGCGGAAAACGTGATCGCGCAGCTTCGTTATCCAAGACCGTTTGCGTTGGCCCAGCTTGGCGCTGGCCACAACGTGGTCGAGTCGTCGGCCGGCACGGGCAAGACCTTCCTGCTTGAGCACCTCTTCGTCGACCTGATCATCGGCCGCGGCCTTTCCATCGACGAGATCTTGGTGGTGACCTTCACCGAGAAGGCGACGGCCGAGCTGGTGCTTCGCCTGCGCAAGCTTTTGGGCGAGCTCGCCAACCTGCGTCCGGACCACCCGAAGGCGATCGAGGCAGCGGGCGCTAACCCCGACGACACCTGGCTCGTGGATGACCGGGCTCGGCAGCGCCTGATCCGGGCCCTGCTCGCTTTCGACCGCGCCAACATCTCCACCATCCACGGCTTCTGTCAGCGGATCCTGCGCGAGAACGCATTCGTACAGGGCCGCTTGTTCGACGAAAGCCTGATTGCCGAGGACGCGGCGGTTCGCAGTGCCCTGCGCGAGATCTTGCGCTCGCACGCCGGCGAGGCCGGTCCCGTGGCGCGAGCCCTGCGGGCCTGGCTCGACAGCGACAAGCCCATCGCCGAGCTGGAGAAGTTATTGTGCGAATGTGCCGCCACCGGCACGACCGAGGTTCGCCCGCGCTTCGACGAAGCGCGATTGCTCGAGGTCGTGAGCGAGTGGCCGCTCGTGCGAGCCGACGAGGCCGCGCTGACTGGGCTGCTCAAGCGAGAGAAGGTTCGCACGCAAACCGCGAAGGCTTGTGCGAGCCGGCTGGTAGGCCTCGCCGAAGTGATAGCGGCCCACCGTACCGACGTTCTCGGACTGTTGGGCGTCGGCGTGGGCGGTGAGACCCTGCTCGACGCGTTGGCCTTCGTACAAGGAAGACTTCCCCGCGCCTCGGCCGACCCTACGCTAGCGGGTGTTGCAAAGTCGGTTTCGGCGCTCGCGGCGGCAGCGGTTCCGCTCGACGCCGCGGTGGCGGCCACCCTGCTGCCGTTGCTACGCGAGCGTGCCGCGGCCGACAAGCGCCGCGCCGGAACCTTCGACTACGCCGACATGCTGGGCTTGGTGGGCCAGGCGCTGGCCGACGAAAGCCCGGTTCGCGAGCCCTTGCTCGCGGCCCTGCGCCGTCGCTACCGCGTCGCCCTTATCGACGAGTTCCAGGACACCGACGACGTGCAGTGGTCGATCTTCCGCCGCATCTTCGTCGACGGTGGCGACGGGCATTCCCTGACCGTGATTGGCGATCCCAAGCAAGCCATCTACGGCTTTCGCGGCGCGGACGTGCTCGCGTATCTGCGGGCACGCGAGGGGCTCTTGGCGGCGGGCGCGGCTCGGGTCGAGCTGGCGTGCAACTACCGCTCGACCGCGGATCTCATCGGCGCGCAGAATCTGATATTCGCCGACCAGGCAGAATTCTTCCGCCCGGAAAGCGGCATCCGCTACCTCACGCCGGTGAGGTGCGGCAATCCTGACCGCGTGCTGGAAGCGCCCGCGCCCGAGGATGGAGCCCCCGTGGTGGTCTTCCGGCTGGCCCCGAAAGGGAAGTCGCCGCGGGCGTTCGACTTGCAGTCGACCCTGCAGGCAACCATCGTGCGGGAGCTGCGCCGGCTCACGGGCCCCGCTTGCCCCTTGCGCCTGCGCGGCCGCTCCGGCGGCGACAAGCTCCACCTGCGTGACATCTTCGTGCTGACCTTCACCAACAACGAAAGCCGGGCCATGGGCCAGGCGCTCGGTCGTGCCGGCATTCCCTTCGCGTTCTACAAGCAGGGCAAGCTGTTCGAGTCGCCCGAGGCGAACGAGATTCTGCAAGTCCTGCGCGCGGTGTCGAGGCCCGAGCAGCGCGGCCTGCGCGCGCGCGCCTTTCTGACCGGCTTTTTCGATCTGGACCTGCCTGCGGCCGCCGCCGCCTTGGATCCAACCGTCGCCAGCCAGGCCAACCTGCAACTCTTCGCCTGGGCCGCGCTGGCGAGAAAAGGGGATATTCCAAGTCTGTTTGCGGCGCTGCTCGACGAAAGCGGCATCCTCCGGTGCGAGATCTTCGCCAATTCGGGCGAACGCGCGCTTACCAACACCATGCACGTCTTCGAGATCCTGCAGTCGGAATGGGCTCGCACCCACGCCACGCTGCCCGAGCTGGTTGAGCTGCTAAGCGGTTACATCCGGGGCACTCGGACGCCGCCGGGCAACGAGAGCGATCTGCAGCGTCTGGAGACCGACAAGGACGCGGTGCAGATCCTGACCGTGCACACGGCGAAGGGGCTGGAGGCCGACATCGTGTTCCTTTACGGCGGGACCGGCGAGCCATCGTCGCTGCCTTGCCAGACCTTTCACGAGCGGGGCGCGCGGGTGTTGCAAGTTGGCAAACCTGACGAGACGACCCGGCAGGCGGTCAAACGCGAAGAGGCGGACGAGCGCAGTCGTGTTCTCTACGTCGCCTTGACCCGCGCGCGCTTCCGCCTGTACCTGCCGTACTACCCGACCCAGTTGAAGCAATTTTCCGGTACCTACCGTCAGGCCAACGATCACCTCGAACGGATCTTGGGGCCCGGGCTCGCGAAGAAAAATCCTCTGTTCGCGGTCAGGCACGAAGACGACCAAGCGCCGGCGGACGCGACTGCGCCCGAAACACCGGCCAGCGTGCCCCTGTCGCCCAACTTGTTGATCGCACCGGACGAGCCGCCCGATCTCGCGGCCATCAAGAGGGCGCGCGGTGGTTTCGCGGTAACCTCCTATTCTGCCGTCAAGCGAGCCCACGGCGAATCCGTGCCCAAGCCTTCCGCGGATAGCGATTCGGGCGCCGAGCTTCCCCACCTCGATCGCACGCAGGGTACCGACGAGCTACCCGGCGGCGCCAAGGCCGGCATTTTCCTGCACGACGTTCTTGCCGAGGTCTCCCTGCCCGACCTCGCGGGCCGTCCCGCGTGGACGGATTGGTTCGCGAGACCCGGCGTGAAAGCCCTGCTGCACAAGCTGGCCCGCCGGCATGGCCGTCCCGCGGGCGAGGTGGAGCCGTCCGCGCGCCTGGTGCATCTTGCCTTCACGCGCGACGTACGCGTGGGTGACGTCGTCGTTCCCGGCCTGGCCCAGGCCGATGCGGTGCTGCGTGAGATGGAGTTTCATTTCCCCATTCCCGCGCTTCTGCATCCGCTGTTGTCCCAAGCACCACCTCTGCCGTTTTCGCCGCCGTGGAAGATCGAACGCGGGGTCGTGAAAGGCTTTGTCGATCTGCTTTTCGAGTACGGCGGGCGAGTCTTCGTGGGCGACTGGAAAAGCGACACCCTGCCCGCCTACACGCGCGAGGTCATCGCGCCACACTACCGAAAGAACTACGAAATCCAGGCCCGCATCTACACGCTGGCGGCACTGCGCCTGTGCGGCATCGCGACCGCCGCCGAGCTCGATCGCCGCTTCGGCGGCATGTTCTTCTGTTTTCTCCGTGGCCTCGGCGCAAATGAAGACCATGCCGGAATCCATTGCGTTCGGCCCGACTGGGACACGATCCTTGCCTGGGAGAGAGACATGCTGGAACCGCGCTTCTGGGGGATCGCCTCGTGAACCGGTCGGGTACGCCTATGCTGCTTCCGGTGGGCAGCGCTCAGGCGCGACTGCGGCCGGGTATGGCGTATCCGCAGGAATTCCTCGATCTCGTCCTGGAAAGTGACCTCGACGAAACCAGCGCCTTTCTGGCCTGGCAGCTTGCCGCGATGGCGGGCGGCCTGTCGCCCGCCGAGCAAAACGCGTTCTTGCTTCTCTGCGGCCGGCTGCTCGCGGCCGAGGCACAGGGAAGCACGCGCTTGGCGTTGACTCTGCCGGATCGTGCACTGATCGCGCGGGTGCCCGAGTTGGTCTCGAGCGCGGACGGCGCGCCGCTGGTCAACGCGGGCTCGCACCTTTACACCCGTCGTTCCTACGCATGTGAAACCCGCGTGGTTGCCGCCCTGGCAAAACGACTGGATCGCCCGGCGGCCTGGACCGCCGCGGACCTGCGCAGCGCCCTGGAAAGTGTCGCCGCCAGCGCCGCGCCGCCTTCCAGTGCGGAACAGCAGGCCGCAGTGCTCAAAGCGCTCGCGCGCGGGGCCGGCATCATCTCGGGCGGCCCGGGGACTGGCAAGACGACCACCGCGCTCACCCTGGTCCGGTGTCTGTCGCGGCTGGGAATTCCAGCGAACCGCATCGCCCTCTGTGCGCCGACCGGGAAGGCCGCCAGCCGCATGGAAGACGATTTCCGCCGCCGTTTGGCCGCACTGGCCGACCCCGAGCCCGCCGACCGCGCGCTCTTGCTGGAATGCCCGCCGGCACAAACCCTGCACCGCCTGCTCGGCATGAGCGGCGACCTGCGCGCGTCCCTTCACGCCGCGGACGAGCCGCTACCCTTCCACGCGGTCGTCGTGGACGAATCCTCGATGGTCGACCTGGTGATGATGGATCGACTGCTGGCGGCGCTGGTGGAGCAAGCGCTGCTGGTTCTCCTGGGCGACGCCGATCAGTTGCCGTCGGTGTCGGCAGGCTCCGTCTTTCGCGACTTGGGCGCCTACGCCATCCGACTTGAGCGCGGCTTTCGGACCGACACGTCCAGCGCGGCCGGGCGGCAGATTGCCGTGCTCGCCCAGGCCGTGCGCACGGGTGACCTGGCCGCCCTGCCCAATCTATGCAGCTTTCGTCGCGACGCCACCCAGATCCACCACGAGGGGGTAGAGCACGTGGTAAGCGAATCGCGCGCCGATCTGTTGCAGCGGCACCACCTGCGCCACTATGCGAATGCCGAGGTTTCCAAGTTGTCCCGCCATGTGTACAGCCTGCGCTCGGATGGTTTCGCCCCTGAAGACACGGCCCGGCTGGATGCGCTTGCGGCCCGCACCGCCTCCGCCCGCGTGCTTGCCGTGACCCGCGAACGCGCCACCGGCGCGAGCAGGACCAACGAATATCTTCACGACTTGCACGGGGGCGGCCCCGGTTTTCTACCTGGCGAACCGGTGCTGATGTTGCGCAACGACTACCAGCGCGGGCTCTGGAACGGCGATCAAGGCGTCGCCATCCTTCTCCGCCGACCCGGCCGACCTTCAGCGCTGGCGGTGGCGTTCCGTTCGCGAACCGGCTGGCTGGCCGTCGATCCGGAATCCTTGCTCGGCGCCTTGGGCCACGGCTACGCGATCACGGCGCACAAGTCGCAAGGCTCGGAATTCGACGAGGTCTTGATTCTGCTTCCCGACCATCCAAGTCCGCTACTGACCCGTGAGCTGCTTTACACCGCCGTGTCGCGCGCGCGGCGCAGCGTGGTGCTTTGCGGATCGCGCGAGATGATTAACACCGGGATAGGTACAAGGGAAATGCGCGATTCGGGCGTAGCGGCGCGCCTCTTTACCCTTGTGATGCCCAACACCTGAGCTGCCCTTGTCCGGGTGACTTCTCTGTGTGGGCGTGGCATCGTGAAAGAGACCCGCCGGCGCAGGCCTAGCGATGAAGATTCTTTTTTCGAGACGCCTTTCGATCCGTGCGCTGCCGCTCTTGCGATGGCTGGCGCGGTTCGCTGTTCTCGGCGCGGCGGCTTGCGGGGCATCGTCCGGCGATTTGGCCGCAAAGGGGCAAAATCCGGTGGCCGATGCCGCTGCGTCGGGAAGGTCCGCCGACGCGGGCGCGCCTTTTGTCCCCATCAGCCTCGATGCCGGCGCAAGGTCCGCGGTCGATGCGGCCGTTGCGGTCGCGCCAGCCATCGACGCAGGCGGCGTGTCCGGCGCATCCTTCGATGCAGCTCCGAACGGTTGCGCTCCGACCACGTCCACACTGCTTCCGAGACCCGCGGAGGCCCTCCTGGTCCTGGATCGATCGACCACCATGGCTCCGCTGCTTGCCGACGGCACGACCAAATGGGGCGCCAGCGTGTCCGCGGTCGCAGCCGCAGCGGCGTCGGGTCGCGCCGCGTGGGGATTGATGCTGTTCCCGAAATCTGGCGCACAGGGCGACTGTTGCGTGATGCCGGCAAGCGACGACGTGCCCGAGGTCGAAGTAGCGCCCGACGTGCAGTCGTCCGCGACAATCGGCGCGGCGCTGGCCGGGACCGCCGCCACGGGAACCGGCAGTCCGCTGGCACGGGCCGTCGTCCAGGCTGGCAACTATCTGTCGGGACGCGCCACCAGCACATCGAAGTACCTCGTCATCGTCGCGGCCGATGAGCCGACCTGTGCCAATGACGGCCTCTGCACGGACGCCGCCACCACGGACGACGCGCGCACCAAAGATGCGGTGAAGAACACGGCCAGCCTGCAGGGAATCCCGGTTGCGGTCGCGGTTGTCGGGCTTGCTGCCGCGAACAACTCGCTTCAGGCGGCCGAGCAACAGTTGTTCTTCACCGACTTGGCCAAGCTGGGGGGCATGCCGAACACCGCGGCCAGCCAGCCCAGCTACTTTCCGGCCGCTTCGTCCAGCGAGTTGGCCGCCGATCTTTGGGCCATCGCCGCCGAGATGCGGAGTTGCAGCTTCTCCCTCACAGGCGCGGTCGATTGGACCTCGGACGCACAAGTCACGCTGGGGGATACAAGAATCCCCCGAGATGGCAGCCATCAAAACGGATGGGATTTCGGCGACGCCGGCAGCTCGATCGTGCTTTACGGCAAGCCTTGCGCCGACGCGCGCAGCTCGGCAAGCCCGGCATCGATCCAATTCACGACTTCGTGCCCGCTCGCCGTGCTTTAGCGGATCACGGCGCGACCAATGGGAAAATTCCGATGGTTTTTGATAGAAATCGCGCGTCAATCGCCCATAACCCCCGTTGCGAGGGGCGTGCCCCTTGACTTGCCCCCCAGTCTTGGTTAACCACTTCACACCATGAGTCGCGACGAAGAAGTCAAAGATGCGCGCCTGTTCGACCTCCGCACGATCGAACGCAACGTCAAGCGTGGCCTCATCACACGCAAGGAATACGAACGCTTCCTGAAATCCCTGCCGGATGTGGCAGAAAAGATGGCGCCGAGCGAGGAGCCGACGCCGGACGCTAACCCCGCTTCGGCGCCGCGGGATTAGCCGCACTGCCCGGTTGAAACCGGGCCCAGGCCTGCGTACGCTACCGGGCCATGGCTGATTCTGATCGAAAACCCGGAAGCTTTACCGTGACGGATCGCCGCACCTTCGATGCGAGCGGCGAGCCGAAGCAAGAACCACCCGAGGCGGAAAAGGCGCCCGACCAGGCGAGCCCCGAAACCGCTTCAGCAAAGACCAGCGCCGAGCGGCGCGCGGAACGGGAGGCGGCGCGCTCCCTTCCTCCCGCGGACTTCGCCACCTTGGTGCTTTCGCTGGGGAGCTCGGCGGTCGCCTACCTGGGCGAAGCGCCGGTTGCGGCCGGAGACAAGCCGACGCGCAATCTGCCCATGGCTAAGCACGCCATCGATCTGCTGTCGGTGCTGGAGGAGAAGACCAAGGGCAACCTGACCTCGGAAGAGGCGCAGATTCTGGAAAGCCTGCTCTTCGATCTGCGCCTACGCTACGTCGAGGCGATCAAGCCCTCTGCCACGGGCGGCTGAGGCGACGCTGCGCGGAAGGCGCGCCGGATTTCCAGGAGAAAAAGCAGCATCAGCGCTAGGCTCAACGCGGGCAGGAGGATGACGAGTGTCCAGGCGAGCCTTGGGAACGTGGGCCGGTACTCGATGAACCACCAATCGATTCGCGCCCGGTTGTAGCTTTGCTGGATGTTGATCTGCAGGTTGGTATAGCGCCGCCAGGGCGCATCCTTTTCCGCCGCGATCCAGTTGTCGTTGCCGGGCAGGTGCTTGAGCAGCCAGTAGTTGCCAACGATGTGTTGGAATGGGGGTAGCCACTGCAGCGAATAGATGGCCTCGAAACAGACGGGACAGGGCGAGGTCGGTGTGCTGATTCCATCGCCTCTGTTGTTAGGGGCGCCGAGCCAGAACTGGGTGGCGTCGGATTCGATCCGGATGAAGTGATCCCAGTAGACCGCATTGCCCAAGTAGGTGACGAAAGCGCCGGCGAGGAAGATCGCCGCCAGCGAAGAGATGGCAACAATGCGCCTGAGTCTTTGCAGATTGTGAATCCAGTCGTCTACCAGCAAGGCCGCCGGCACCAGCAGTACCGCGAGCGCAAAGGTGATGTAGCGCGGCCCCCACGCGTAGTCGCCCGCCCAGGAAATCATCTGCGCGTGCACGTAGAGGCCGGGCAGCACGGTCAGCAACATCGCGAGCGCGACGTGGCGAAATCGCCTGACGAAACGCGGGAAAGCAAGCAGCGCGAGCAAGAGGGGTGGGCTGTAGAGAAAGATCGATTTGCCTGGGGAGAGAAACATTCCGTAAAGGCCCACCAGCGCTGATTCGTGCAACACCCCGACCGGGGTCGAGACCCCGTTGCCCGCAAATGCGATCCCGTAGCCTGTGAAGAAGATGCTGCCCCAGCGCAGGTAGTTGTAGTACAGGTACAGCGCACCGAGAGGCAGCGAGGCGGCCAGGGAAACCGACGCCACCAGGACCAACGCCCGCCAATTGCGACGCAATTCCCAAGCCAGGTAAAGCCCGCCACCCAGCCCCGACAGCAGGAACACCGGCTTCGCATTGACCAGGAATCCCGCCCACAGCCCGAGGAGCGTGGCGTGTCGCCAGGTCGGCTGTTCGCGACAGTCGAGCAGCTTGATGAAGAAACCAGTAAAGCCCAAGAGCTGTAGGGTCTCGGAATAAGGGTAGCGCGAATAGACCCAGACCGATGTGCTGAACGCGAAGGCCAGGGTCGTCGCGGCCGCGGCGACGGGGCGCACGCCCAGGCGCCGACAGAGCCCGAACAGCAAAACACACGCGAAGGTGCCGAGCGCCGTCGATGCCAGATGCGACGTGAACCGCCAGGCGATCTGCCAATAGGCCGGATAGGCGCGCGAGAGCGTCCGCTGGAGGGCAGCCCCGGGAACGTGAACCAGAACCTGCAAGATCGGCGCGATCCCGTACAGATGCCCATCCTTGCCGCTCAGAAGCGCGGGGGGCCAGCGTGTCTTCGCGTGCAGGTTGTGCGAATGCACGATGCTGTCGGCGACCTCCCAGACGGGCGTCGCGTCTCCCCACGGCCGTTCCCGACTGGTGGAGAACATGTAGAGAAGGAACACGGTGCCGAAGAGCCAGAGGCTGCCGCGCAAACGAAATGGAAAGCTGGATGCGGTCAACAAGACGGCGGCGATGATAACCGAAAGGCGGGCCGGAATGTGCACTTCATTCCCGGCCGGTCGGTGCGAGCGATAGACTGGCCATCGCCTTCGAGTAGAATGCCGCCCATGGAAATCGTGCTTGGCGTGCTCTTGGGGATCGTGTTCTGGTTCTTTGCTCGCTATGGCGTCGGCGGCTTCTACACCATCGGGCCCAACGAACGAGCTGTGCTCTGCACCTTCGGGCGCGCGCAGCGGCTGGAGGACGAGACCACGCTGTCCGACCCGATCGCGGAGAAGCTGACCCCGGAAGAAAAGCAGCGCTACGAGTACCCGCAGGTCCGCGTGGTTGGCCCAGGGTTCCACTGGAAACTGCCGTGGCAGAGCCTGCACCGCGCCTCGGTGGCCACCGCCACGGTTTCCATCGCGTTCGATCCGGAGGATCCGTCGGCCAACTCCGGCGGCCAGGTGTTGGAGGCGGTGACCAAGGACCAGCTCAACACGGGGCTCGTTGGGCAAATCCGCTTCACCGTGTCCGATCGGAACCTCTTCGCGTACTTCTTCGGGGTCAAGCGCCCGGTGTCGCACGTGCTTGGCTACTTCGTGTCCGTCCTGCGCGACCGCATCGCCAACTTCGAAGCGCCCGGCCGCCCGGCGGCGGCTGGCGACGAGCCGGCGGCAGACGCCCTGGACATCGGCGGCGTGCAGGGCATCTCCATCAATGACCTGCGCAAGAACCTACGCGATCTCAACGAGCGCATGGACGCCGAGTGCGCGTCCGCGGCTGCCCGTTACGGCATCCACCTCGATGCGGCCTTGATCACCGGAATCGACCCGCCCGCCGAGGTCGATTCGGCGCTGGCGGCCATCAACACCGCCCACAATCACGTGTCGAGCGAAATCAGTCTGGCGCAGGCTGCCGCCGACCAGCGTATCGTCCAATCGAAGCGCGCGGTCGAGATCGAGACGCTGAACGCGCAGGCCGAGGTCGAGCCACTCCTGGCGCTGGCCGAGCAACTGCGCGACCTGGCCGGCAACGGCGGCCCGCAAGCCATCGCCGCCTACGTGCGAAACGCCAAGATCGCCTTGCAGCGAAGGGCGCGCCAACTGATTCTGCAGGACGCTTCGGGGAGGGCGAAGTGATGGAATCCTTCCCAGTCGACTTCTTCAAGGCGCTGCTTTACACGTTCGGAGCGTGCTTCGTCGCGGTGCCGGTGATTCTGGGCCTTTTGCGCGCGTTTGCGCTCTACGTCGTAGTGCGCGAGCGGCAGTGTGTGGTGTTCGAGCTGTTCGGCAAGGTGCGCATGGTGATCACCGAGCCCGGCCTGCACTGCCCGTGGAAATCCATGGGTCCGTTCGCAATCCTGGTGCCCTTCTTCGGCAAGAAGCACATCGTGGACCTGCGCATCGACCAGACCTACCTGCGCAGCCAGCCGGTCAATTCCGAGGAAGGCGCCCCCATGGGCATCGGCGTCTGGTGCGAGATGGTGGTCAGCAACCCGGTGGACTACCTGTACAAGAACACCGACCCGCTGGGCTCGCTGCGCGCAAACATTTCCAACGCGACGGTGCGCTGCCTGTCCAACATGAAGCTGTCCGAGATGCTGGAGAATCGGCACACCATGAGCCGCCTCGTGCGCCCGGAAGTGACCAGCAAGTCGCAGGACTGGGGTTACCAAGTGGGTAGCATCTACATCCGCAAGGTGCACTTCCGCGACCGTGGCATGACTTCGCAGATCGAGCAGAAGGTCGTGAATCGCCTGCGCCAGGTGACGGCGGCGATCCAACAGGACGGCGCGAACCGCGTGAACGTGATTCGCTCGACCGCGGAACGGCAAGCCGCGGTGGAGTTCGCCAAGGCCGCCGCCACGCGCCCGCAGATCGTCGGGCGCGCGCTGGGGCAAATCGCCGAAAACCCAATCATCGCAAGCGCCCTTTTCGAGGTCCTTGAGACGCAAGCCCTGCTCGCCAGCAACGGACTTGAGGTCAACGTGTTGCCGCCTGGCGTTTCGGTGCTGTACTCGCTGGGCGGTGCCGAGGCGGTCGTGCGCGGCAAGTAGCAATCCCGATTTGACTTTGCCTCGCCTTGGAGGCCAGCATTCGAGGTTATGGCTGCCAGAGGATCAGGTACCGTCAAGTGGATTCTTTGGGGCTTGGTCTTGGGTGCGGCTCCCGGCGGGGCCGCCAAGGAGTCTTCTGCCATGCGTATTTCATCCACTGCTTTTTCGGCGGGCGGTGAGATCCCCGCCAAGTACACGTGCCAAGGGCCGAACCTGTCGCCGCCGATTGAAATCGGCGAGGTGCCGCCGGGAAGCAAGAGCCTTGCCCTCATCGTCGACGACCCGGACGCGCCCGATCCAGCGGCGCCCAAGATGACCTGGGTGCACTGGGTGCTCTACAACATTGCGCCGCAGACCAAGGCGCTCGCCGAGGCTGTGGCCGCGCGCGACCTGCCGGGCGCACACGAAGGAGAAAACGACTGGAAGGCGACCGGCTATCGCGGCCCGTGCCCGCCCATTGGCAAGCATCGCTACTTCTTCAAGCTGTACGCCCTCGACGCGGCGCTGCCCGACCTGCACAAGCCCGGCAAGGCCGCCCTGGAAAAGGCCATGCACGGGCACATCCTGGCCAAGGCCGAATGGATGGGCCTCTATCAGAAGAAGTAGAAGCTACGAGAGTTCCCAGATCGCCAGCACCACGCGCAGGCCGCCGTTGCGAAGCGCGTGGGTCGCGGTGGGTTGCTTTCCTGCGCCCTTCGCCACCGTCGCCACGAAGGCTGGATCGGGACACAGGACGCCGGCACGCCAGCCGCGGAAGCCCGCCCGAAGCCTCTCGCCCAGCTTGCGCGCAAGCTGCATGACTTGCCGGCGCTCGCCCAAGCGGTGGCCGTAGGGCGGATTAAGAACCACAAGCCCGGGTTCGGCGTCGACTTCCGCCTGGGCAAATGGGGCCTGCGTGAACTGGATGGCGTCGCCGAGGTTTGCCCGAACTGCATTGTTGCGCGCGGTTTCGATAGCGCGGCCGTCGCGATCGAAGGCGAAGATGGACGCGTAAGGTACCGCGGGCGTCGGCGCGGGGACGCGCAATTCCGTCCAGAGCTCGTGACGGAAGGCAGGCCAATGCTCGAACGCGAAGCTACGCCCTGCTCCGGGCGCCAGTCCGCGCGCGCGACTTGCGGCTTCGATGACGAAGGTGCCCGAACCGCACATCGGGTCGACGAGCGGCCGGGCCGGATCGTAGTCGCACAAGGCCAGCACGCCGGCAGCCAGGGTTTCGCGCAAGGGCGCGCGGCCAGCCTCGATCCGCCAGCCGCGGCGGTGCAAGAGCTCACCCGAGCTGTCGACGCTGGCCATGAACTTGTCGTCCTGCCCGCGCAGGAGAATGCGCGCCGCCCCTTCGTCGTCGACGCCAGCTTCGCGCAACTTGCCCACGGAATCGGCGATCGCCAACTCAACCGTGTCGGCCAGAGCGCCGGTGTGAAAGAGCCGGCAGTGGCTGGCGCTCGCTTCCACGCGCAGGGCGCGGCCCTGGGCGACAAAGTCCCTCCAAGCAAGCTTGGCCAAGCCTCTGCGCAGGGGCGCGAAGTCGCGCGCCTTCACCTCACCCAAGCGGACGACGATACGCGTAGCGATGCGACTCTTGAGATTGGCAGCCATGCCCGCGGCCAGCGGTCCGCTGAATTCGACGCCGCCGACGATGACGTGCGGATTCTCGATCTGCGGTAGGGCAGCGAGCTCGGTCGCGAGCACAGACTCAAGCCCGGGCGCCGCGACCGCAAACCATTGCATCGCCCCCTTGGCGCTTTCGCCGCGTTCCGAGGGCGCGTGCACAGGCTTGCGTTCGCCCGGCTTGGGCATGCTGTCCGGCCGGCCCTCGAAGCGCAGGTGAACCAGAATCTCGACCGTTCCGCTGCCGCCCGGAACCGGCGAGTCGATGTGTCCGATTTCAGTGAACCCAAGCCGGGCGGCTTTGGCGAGAAAGGTATCGAGCGCGCGCTTGCGCAGGGTCGGATCGCCGACGCTGCCTTCCTTCACCAGGTGGCTCGGCAGCTCGAACTGGGGCTTCACCAGGAAGACGCCCAGGGCTCCGGCCCGGAGCCTGAACGCCAATCCTCGCAGCATGCTGCGGGCCGCGACGAAGCTGACGTCGACGCTGAAGAAGTCGAACGGCCCCGGCGCAATCGCTAGCGAGAGGGTCTTGAAGTCGGTCCGTTCGAGATTAGCGACCCGGGGATCCGACACGAGCCCGGGCAAGAGCTGCCCGTGCCCGACGTCCACCGCGGTGACGTGCGTGGCTCCGTTGGCGAGTAGCACCCCGACGAATCCGCCGGTGGAGGCGCCTACGTCGATGGCCGAAACGCCGCGCACGCGGTCGCCAAGCACAAAGTGTTGGATGGCTGCTTCCAACTTGCGGCCACCACGCGTTAGCTGATTTTTCATAGGCGGACGAGCTCACGAGGTGGCGCCCACCGCGACCAGCGTGAAGTGAAGCGCCAGCTCGTTGGGCCAACAGAAACATCAACGATATTGGACATGCTCTTATTGGGTGTACCACCACGCGAAATGCGTGGGCAACAATGATTGTCTGCAGTGTCCTTATGGGCCGTCGAGGCGCGGCTTCAAATAGGTCGAGGAAAGGCCTCAAGAAGGTCTCTCATCGGGCCGATGCAAGCACACCGCGGGCAGCTGAACTAGCCGCGAGAAGACGTGATGGCAAACAAGAATCGAGCCCTGAGCGTTGCGTTCGCCCTCCTGTTTCCAGCAACGAACGCGTGCAGCGTCGTGATCGACCGAGACGGCGTCCAATGCAGTACCGACGAGGACTGCGCGAAATTTGAAACTGGTGTGACGGCACACGCTATCTGCAGTCAAGGTTTGTGTGTCAATTCCGGCCTTGGCCCCTTGGGGTGCTTCGCCGGAACGCCGGCCACCAATGATCAGTATCTCAATGCGTGTACCACCGCGCAGAACATGCCGTTCGATAATTGCGGAAGGCTCGGCCTGTGCGGCGTGGGCTGGACCTTAGCGGATCCCGCTCCTCCGCAAAGCGCGGGCAAGCTGACCGCGACCGTCAAAGCGGTAGCGCCGCCCACGATACGCTGCGCGGATGCCGGTCCCAACGTGATCTACATGGCGGGCACGTCTGACTTCGGGCCGCTGCTCGCGCAGGTCACGCCCCTGCTCATGACGAGCACGCCGCCCTATCGTCCGATCTTCATGCCCGGCACATCTTGCGGCGGTGTGGGCGCGATCTTCGACCCTACCGCAAGCATCATCAAGGACATCCCGGGCACCGCGAGCAAAGCAGCCACGTACGCCTACTACTTCGACGATGCGGGAACCCAACAGAACTGCACGCTAGATCCCGCCGGCAACACGGTCGACATCGGCGTATCGAACCTCTATTCCACGGTGTGCGACCCATCCTACATTCCTGGGCCCGTCGTCGCCGGATACCTGGGGCCTGTCGTCACGTTCGGCTTCACTGTTCCGGCCGCCTCTCAGCAAAACGCCATCAGTGTCGAGGGTGCCCACCTCATCTTCGGCTTGGGCGGGCTCAACCCGTCTGGTCTCAATGCCAGCCCGTGGCTGGATCCATCCTACTATTCCATACGCAATTCAGGTGCCGGGTCGACCGCGCTTGCCGCTGAGCTGATTCACGTGCCGCGTACGGCGTTTTGGGGCGTGGATCGGTTGTCGACCGACGCCATCCGCGATTCCCTCATCGCGTCCGCCGCGCCCGAAGCATCCATCGGTATCCTGTCAATCGATTACGCCGACAAAAACCGCGGCAACCTTCGTGTTCTCTATCTTCAGGGCGAAGGTCAAGTCTCGGGATTTCTGCCCGACTCTACCGCGACGTCGCTCAACAAGGCGAATGTGCGCGACGGCCACTATCCACTTTGGGGCTACGTCCACTTCTACACCGCCAACGTCAACGGCGCGCCGTCTGCCACAGCCGGAGCGTTCGTCACGCGGTTCACGGTTCCCAAGCTCGATCGCGACCTCGTGGACGCAATGATCAGTGCATCGCTGGTACCCCAGTGTGCGATGCAAGTGGCGCGTTCGGCTGAGATGGGTTCTTTCATTCCCAATCCCTACAAGTTCCAGTGTGGGTGTTATTTCGACCTCAAGACGACTGGTCGCACAGGGTGCCCACGGTGTACCACCGCCGACGATTGCCCCGCGAGCGCTCCAGCGTGCAACTACGGCTTCTGTGAAGGCCAATAGCTTCGGCTAGCTGACAAAGGTACGGAGACTTCAACGTCGCGCACGATGGTCGTGTGCGCACGTTCCGCCGTAACTGATTTGCGGAGGCCTCGAACATGCGAATCGCAACACAGCCAGAACTGCCAATTGTCGGGAACGACATCGTTCCTGATCGCAGGACCGTCCTTGACGGATCAACCACCCGACTAACAACAAAGGCCATGCTCTGGCTCTTGTCCGCGGCTCTTGTGCTGGCCGTGGTCGCGCTGATTGCCGCATGCCCGGCGACGCCAAATGCCATCGCCGGACTTAGCATTCGCCACTTGGTGAGCGTTGAAGCCATCGTGTTTCTCTCGGGCGTCATGAGCGGACTTTCGGGATTTGGCTTCTCCGCAGTCGGAGCCGCAAGCCTCCTGATTCTGCCGCCGATCTTGCAGGTGCCGCTGTTTCAGTCTCTGTCCACTGGCAATCAGTTGTTGTCGGTGGAACAGCTGCGCAAGGACATGCCGAAATCATTCAAGGACCTTTGGGCAGGACCGGGAGCATGCATGGTGGGAGGCGTCGCCGGTGTCCCAATCGGGATCTGGCTGCTGTCGCATTTGCCGGCGACACGACTGATGATGGTGTTCGGCACCCTGCTGACGATCTACTCCGTCTACTCACTCTTCAAGCCTTCCATCCTTAGGCTGACTGGCTTCGACGGTCCGAAGACCGGTGCGGCGGTCGGCTTTCTAGGCGGCGTGATCGGCGGTTTCACCGCGTTCCCGGGCGCAGCCGTCGTGGTATGGGCGGGGCTACGAGGGCTGACGAAGGAGCGCCAACGCTCGATTGTCCAGCCTTACATCATTCTGTCGCAAATCTATTCACTCATCCTGGTGGCACTGCTACACCCGGCTTACCTGACTCACCAGTTCTGGGTGCTTATGGCATTGGTAGCACCCGCAGTCATCCCAGGGACGCTGACCGGGGTCGCAATCTACCGACACCTGTCCGACATCAACTTCAAACGCGCTTCCTACATACTGCTCGGGCTTTCCGGCTTTTCGCTGCTGGTAAAGCTCTGCGGCCCGCTTATCAGAGGCCTCTTTTGAGAGAGGGACAAGACCATGGTTAACAAAACACCGCTCCGCTTGGTCGCGATCGAGGAATCGCTTTCCGCGGACGACGACCAAGATGCATCGCCACAGGGAATGCCCGTCCGGATCATCTCCGACCACGAGGCTATCACGCGAAAGGTGGAGGCTGCAGCGATGATCGCCGCGCACGATACGCCGCCCGATCAACCAGGACGACGGGCCAACCGGCGGCATCTGTTGCCAGCCGCGGGCGCGCTCGCGGTGCTGGTGGCAGTTCTGATCGGTGTGCTCGGTAGGGACAAGGTTTCTCGAAAGGCCTCTTTGCCGCTTTCGCCATCGGCGACAATTCCATTGGCAGCGCCGGAACCGCCGCCTCGAACGGTTCCAGCGATAGTTCCCGTGCCCGCACCCCCGGCGAAGCGCCCCGTCGAGACGATTCGCCTGCAGATCATCGCCGAGCCCGCTCGCGCCGAGCTTAGTTTGGACGGCAATTCTTTGGCCGACCACCGTTTGAATCTGGAAGTTCCGAAGGACCGCGGCATCCACGTGGTGAGTGCCTCGGCGCCTGGGTACCTTCCCTTCAATCAACAGGTCAGCTTCTCGAGCGATGTCGTACTGACAATCAGCCTTCGTCGCAGCCGATCTCCGGTGGCGGTCCGTCCCACCTCGCGCTTGCAGAAGACCGCGGTCGAAACCAAGGCCACTGGCGGCCCGCCAGCAACCGTGCAGTCCGCTCGCTCGATCGAGCCAGGTATGAACTTGGAGAATCCGCCGATGCGTGGAAATGCCAAAGCGATCGATGAAAGGAATCCCTACTCGCCATGACAGCCAAAGCGTATTCAGTCGCCATTGGAATGGTCTATCTGTTCGCGCCGGTGGTGGCTACGGCACAGCAACCGGTGGCCCAAGACTCGGCCTCGGCCGTCGCGGCTGCCCGCTTTCAACAGGGGGTCGAGCTCTATCGCGAGGGCAGCTACGAAGGGGCTCTCGCAGAGTTCCGCAAGGCATACCAAATCACTCCGTCGTATCGGGTGCTCTACAACATCGCGCAAACCCAATACGTTCTGCATGATTTCGTCGGCGCGTACAAGTCGCTACGGCAATATGTGGCCGCGGGCGGCGCTGACATCCCCGCCGATCGGCGGGCGCAGGTCGACGACATGTCTGCGAAGTTAGCCGAGCGGATTGCCCATCTGGAGATCTCTACCAACGTCGCTGGGGCTGACATCCGGGTTGACGACGTAAGCGTCGGTCATTCGCCCCTTTCCGAAGCGATTCCGGTCAACGTCGGAGCACGCAAGGTCAGCGCGACCAAGGCGGGCCTTTCCGAGGCCGTTCGTGTCGTGACCGTGGCCGGCAAAGAGACCGTGAAGGTCGATCTGCACATGGAGGAATCCCAGGGCCTTGCGTCCCATCGTACGCAATTACCGCCGACGGGTTCTGTCATCGAAAAGTCGGCGGCTCCGCCCGCGCGCCCCAGCCATCTGGGCTTGGTGGTTAGCCTTTCCACGACCGCGGCTCTTGCTGTGGGCACCGGTGTATTCGGATACCTCGCTCTGCGCGCACAGAGCGATTTCAAGAACCAGCTCAACGTTTACCCGAACACCAGAGACCAGGTCGAGAGCGCGCGGACCAAGAGCAAGAACTATGGCTACATCGCTGACAGCTTCGGTGCGGCGACCATTCTGTCGGGCGGCGCGGCGCTGTACTTCGCACTGACGTCTGGCGGTTCTTCACAGCCGGCGAAGTCTGGCAAAGCGACGGTCGTGGGCTGGGCTCCGACGGTTGGCGGAATGGTGCTGCAGGGCAGCTTCTAGCTCGGCCCGCAAGTGCAAGCAGGGTGTCTGCATGACCCAAGAGAAGGTGCTCAGAGCTTGCATTGCCGTTCTGACAGGTCTGCTGCTCTGTATTGCCTATACGAGCGAAGCCCGCGCCGCCGACAGTTCGCCGCCGGGTGTTCCTCCGGCTTTCGAGGCGCAAGCAGCGCCTCCGGCTGAGGCACCTACCCCGGGACCGGCCCTGGCGACGGAGCCGCCTGCCCAGCAGCCGGCGTCAGCGTCTTCGGTTTCAGGGAAGGCTCCCGGGGTCAAGCCAGTGGCGCCGGCCGGTGCACCGAGCGTAGAGCCGCCGGTCAAGCCTTTGCCGGTTCCCGCGCCGCAGCCATCAGGGCCGCCAACTCTTACCTGGCTTGGCATAACCCTCTACGGCGTGGTTGACGTGGGCCTAGCGTACCTGTCCCACGGTGCCCCGCCGAGCAGTACGTACGGCCCGGGGCTACCGTACATCGTCCAGAACTTTAGCAATGGCTCGGTGACGTCAATCGCCAACAACGGGCTCAGTCAGTCGAAGATCGGTCTATCCGGCATCGAACCGCTACACCTTTCGGACCTCCAGGCGGTGTTCAAGCTCGAAACCGGCTTTCAGCCAGCCACAGGCCGGTTGACCGATGGGCCGAAATCTTTGGTGGCGAACAATGGCCGTGCCAACGCTGACAAGGTCACCGCCGGGGACTCGTCCCGCGCCGGCCAACCGTTTCAGGGAGCAGCGTTTGCGGGACTGTCGTCGGCCATGTTGGGAACCTTGAGCTTCGGGCGCCAGCCGTCGCTGATGGCCGACGATCTTATGAAGTACGATCCTCAGCTTCAGTCGCAGGCCTTCTCGCCCATCGGCTACTCGGGTGCCGCCGGCGGGCTGGGCAACACCGAAGACAAGATCCTCGACAATTCACTGAAGTACATCGTGGTCGTTGGTCCCGTGCACCTGGCGGCACTTTATCAATTCGGCAAGGCCGGCTATTTGCCGGGCGGCTCCGAGTCGGTCGACTTCGGGGCCGACCTCGCCGGTTTTTCTGTCGACTTTTTGTGGGGACGCGTCCACGGCGCTGTCTCTGCCTCGTCACTCACGGCTGCACAGAGTGCAGCGGCACCCGGGACCCTCGCAGCGACTGTCTCCGACAATACTGCGTATGCCGCCATGCTCCGATACGCCTTCCGCGCGCTCAAGCTCTACGCGGCCTACGAGCACATCACCTACGCCAATCCCAAGGATCCCCTTCCTGTTGGCACAGCCACGATCGGCGACTATGTTCTTAGCGTCGTCAACAATACGGCCTTCACCCTTCACAAGGTCTTGCACTACGCTTGGGCCGGCGCCCGCTTTTCCATCACGCCATCCCTTGACGTAAGCGCCGCCTACTACCAGTTTCGCCAGAACAGCTACAACGCCAACGGCTGCTCCGACAACAGCGCCGGCTCGTGCTCGGGCCTGTTTCATGACGGCTCCTTCGTCGTCGACTACAAGCTCTCGCTGCGATTCGACACTTATGCCGGCGTAAACTACTCACGCGTCATGGACGGCATGGCCGCGGGATTCATCAACGACCACAACTGGTCGTCCGTGCTCGGTCTGCGCTTCAAGCTGTAAGCGAGCGTCAGGCACTAGCGCGAGGTCAAATGGGTTCCGATTGCCACCACGAGCCCACTCAACCGGACCAAACGGCACGCCCACAACAAGGCCGGCGCAAAGGCCGGTCGCAAGCGCGCTCATGTCACGTTTTGCACGCTGCGGGTGGCGGCGTCGATTGCGGCCCGCACGATTGCGGTCGCCTCTTGAGCTTGGGCGGACGTGATCACCAGGGGTGGCAGAAGTCGCAAGGTGGCATCGCCGCGACCACCCAGCTCGCAGAGGAGCCCCCGGCTAAATGCCTCCTGCCGCACGCGGCGTGCGAAGCGAGATGCGATGGCTCCGGTGTCGGGATCGGCAAATTCGAGGGCGACGCTGAGACCCTTCACCCGAATCTCGAAGAGATACGGAGAACGAATCTCGGTGAGCCCTGTGGAAATCTCCTCGCTGCGTCGGTTGACAGCTGCAAGGATATCTTCCTCGCGAAAAATTCGTAGAGCAGCCGCACCTGCCGCCATGGCGAGCTGGTGGCCGCGAAAGGTCCCGATATGAGCGCCGGGCTCCCAGACGTCGAGCTCCTTGCGATAGATGATTGCAGCGACGGGCAGGCCGATCCCGCCCAGGGCTTTCGACGTGACGATGACATCGGGAAGAACGTCGAAGTGCTCGAAAGCCCAGAATTTTCCGGTGCGGCCGAACCCCATTTGAATCTCGTCGGCGATCCACGGAACCTGGGCCCGCTGGCTCGCGATCCGCGTGCGCCGGACGAAGTCGCGCGGCGGGATGACGCCTCCTCCCTCGCCCTGAACCAACTCCATGATCACCGCCGCCGGTTTGGGAACGCCAGAGTGCGTATCGGTGAGCATGGTCTCGAACAGCGACGCGCAAGCGGTTCCACAAGATTTTTTGTCTAGCCCCAGCGGACAACGCGCACAGTAGGCGAACGGAGCGAAGGCCGCCCCGGGCATGAGCGACGGAATCCGGTCGCGCGCCTCGACCAATGAGGTCACCGAGAGGGCGCCGGTTGTCATGCCGTGGTAGCTGCCCATGAAGGCGACGACCCCGCCGCGGCCGGTGGCCCGCTTGCACAGCTTGAGGGCAGCCTCGACGGCGTCGGAACCCGTCGGCGCGCACCAGTGGATCTTCATCCTGCCCGCCAGTCCGCGGGGTAAGGTTTCGAGAAGCTCGGTCGTGATCTCGTCACGCGCGGGGGTTGGGAAGTCGAGCGCGTGCACCAGTTGGTCCAGCTGAGCTTTGACGGCCTCGACCACCCGGGGATGATTGTGCCCAAGCGCGAGCACGCCCGCGCCCGCGAAGAAGTCGAGATAGCGCCGACCATCGACGCTGAAGACCTCGGCGCCGAGCGCACGTGCGATGGCGATCGGCATGCCACGCGGGTAGGTTCGGGCCGCGGATTCGCGCGCCGCTTGCCGAGCAAGCAGCTCAGATTCCGACCAGTTGCTGCTCCCTATGTCGTAGGTCCAGGCTTCCGCCCTTGGGGTTACATCACGCAGCTCCGGCGTTCCGAGTGGGATAGCTTCTCCCGTCGATGCTTCAGCCTTCGAGACAAGGTTCTCGCTAAGCATGGCTTGACAGCTTGTCCATGGTCCCGGCGGCCAGATCGAAGCGCTCTGCCGTCTTTCCAAAATGTCGAGACAGCCGCGTCACCGGCATCAGGATAAGAATCTCTGCGCTGTCGAAGATCGGATCGATGCACGGCTCACCGAGGACGCGGCCGCCCAGCAGCAAGTAGGTTCTGATGAGGGGTGCAACGTCGCCCCAGCCGACGTTTTCGACGATCTCGGAAGAGCCCGGGACCTTGTGGATCGGAACAACACCGCACTCGTCCACAAGGTTCCTTGCGCGCAGGATCCTGGCAATGGCGTGTACCCGCGCAGGATCGCGCTCGAACAGGGTCCCACAGCCCATCAAGTAATCCACTTTCGAGCGGACCGCGAGGCAGGTCACGAACCGAAACATCATGGCCACCGCATTCGAGGCGCGATAGTCGGGATGAACGCAAACGCGACCAATCTCCAAGATCCGATCGTGCTCGTCGAGCAACGGCTTCAGGTGAAATTCCGTACTGGAAAAGTAGCTCCCGATCCGCTTGGCGCCTTCCGGCAGCAGGACACGGGCGGTCGCGACAAGCCTTCGCTTGTCCCACACGGCAAGGTGCTCGCAGACGGCGTCGAATTCGTCTTCGTCGACCCCGGGTTTGGCTCCGCCCACGTGGGCGCCCATGGGTGAAAAGATTTCGTGCCGCAGACGAAATACAAGAGCTCGTTCGTCAGGCGCAGTCACCAATCCAATTCGCAGTCCTTCAATTGGGTCAGGCGCTGGCTGGACAAGGCTGTTTTCGTGTTCCAAGGAAACTCCCTTGCTTGGGCAACATACACGGGTCGAAACCGACACGATGAAACGACTCTGCAACTGCTGTTCAACCTTGGCCGTCCGGCGTTCGCCGAGGCGTGTCGGGCTTGTCACTGATTCGCCATCCGACCGTGACAGAGTAGTGAGTCTTTATGCCAGTTGAAGCTCCCGGCGCGCTCATCGATCTTGGCAAGGGTATCCGCAGCCCGGGTCGTCGCGCTCTGTTTCGCCTTTTGGAACCTTCGCTAAGCCGAGTTCTCGCGCTTGCGGAAATCAACCACGTGTACTCTCAATTCCTGTCGACACGAGAACAGGGCAGCTTCTTTGCAACCGTCCTGCGTGTAATGGACATCGACTACCACGTCAGTGAACCGGATCGAGAACGGATCCCCGGCCGAGGACCGGTAATCGTCGTCGCCAACCACCCCTTCGGGGCGGTGGATGGGCTGATCCTCGGCGACATCCTGACCAGGGCTCGCCCGGACGCGCGCATCTTGGTCAACCAACTTCTAAATCGCATCCCCGAGATCGGGCCGTGGATCATCGCTGTGGACGCCAACGCTCGCCAGGGCTCGGCGCGCGCAAACATCGGCGCGATGAAATCCGCGATCCGCTGGGTACGCGGCGGTGGCTTGCTAGGCACCTTTCCGTCGGGCACGGTATCGCACCTTCGCCTCGGCGGCGGCATCTCCGATCCGGCGTGGCATCCCAACGTGGCCGCCCTCGTGCGCATGACCGGCGCCACGGTGGTGCCGGTGTTCTTTGAGGGACGAAACCGTATGCTCTTCCAACTTGCGGGCCTCGTCCATCCCTGCTTGCGCACGCTTCTGCTTGGCACCGAGGCCATGAAGCGCAAGCACTCAACCGTTCGTGTGCGCGTCGGGTGCCCCTTGCCACCAGACCTGAGCGCCCGCTATTCAAAGAACGAATCGTTGATTCAATACCTTCGCTCGCAAGCCTACGCGCTCCGGCCGAGCTAGCGACCAGATCTTCCGGCGGCGGGCTTTCCGCCGCCATCGGCTGCCGGCTGATCGGATGTGGAGCCGTCAGCCGGGCCTAGTGCAGGGCGTGGCGGGCCTACTGGGAAAGAGAGATGTTGTCCAGGAAGATCGTGCCACTCCACGGCTGCAGTGGGACGAAGCGGAGGGTGAGGTAGGTGGCGGTTCCGGATGTTCCATAAGGCGGGATAGTACGGCCCCAGTGATACCAAGTTCCACTCGTCAGCGGTGGGCCGCCATTATAAATGGTCCAGCTCGCAAGTCCGTCGGTTGCCACCAGCACGCCGGGGGAACCTGATCCCGTTCCATCATCTCCGAAGGCAAGCCCGGACGGACTTTGGAACTTTATGTCCAGAGAGACATTGAATCCGTTGGTGGGAACGATGACTGAACCGCCGGCCGCGCACAGCGAGACCGTGACAGTGACGTCCGACGTGTTGATTTCGTCGATGTTCACGTTGGCGACGCCCAACGAGTACGAGCCCTCGCCTGCGCTCGACGCAAGTTGAACCGAGCCGTTAATGGCAGACCAGGCGGAAGTGCTGCCAGATCCGGATTCGAAGCTCCATCCGAGACAGCTACCGCACGCGAACATGCCTAGGGCACAGCCGCAGGTTCCACTGGCATCGCAGACCCCACCTGAGCCACAGGTCGTGCCGGCCGCCTTGTTGCCAGTGGCAAAGCACTGGGCTGTTCCGGTCGTGCACGAGATCGCCTCGGTCTGGGCCTGGCAAAGACTGCTGGGATCACAAGCGGTACCGGTCGTGCAGGCAACGCAGTTTCCGACGCTGTCGCAAGCCTTTCCTGTTCCACAGCTGCTCGTGCTGCAGGTTCCAATGCAGGTGCCATTCGTGCAGGTTCCACTCTGACATTGCGACGCCTGGGAGCAGGACGCCCCATTCGCGTACTTGAGGCCAAGCACCTCGATACCGGCGACGGTCGCGTTGTCGGTCACAGTGGTGAACACGATCACGATCTGGCCCGACGCATTCGCGGTGGCCGTGAGCTCGCGGACAACGGCCTTGTATTGAGCGCCGGCTGCCGCGTAGACGTCGAAGTTGGACAACACCGCGGTGCCGTTGATTGAGACATTGAAGACGCGCTTTCCAGTTGCCGTCCAGTAGAGCTCGGCAAAGTGCAGGCGCACAACATACTGCGACGACGCGACGAGGTTCGGCAGCGTGTAGGTAATGCTTCCGTAGCGCTCGGTCTGATAGACCGCCGCCGGCGCCGGATTCGTCACGCCGGTCGTGGTGATTGTGTTAGTCACGCTGTGGGCGGTTCCGCCACTCGCATAGGTGTCGGCCGAGAAGGGCGATACCGCGGAGGAGCTTCCAGAGTCGATCTGGTATACGGCAGCTTGGGTTGGTGCTGGCAATACGGTGACACTTGCCGTTCCGCTGATGCCACTGCTGGTGGCGGTGACCGCGTACGGGCCGCCGCTGCTGGTTCCGGCGGTGAACAGACCGCTGGCACTGATGCTGCCGCCGCCGCTGACGGCCCACGTGAAGGTGGGTTGTGGCGACAGGGCCACAGAGAACTGATTCCGCGCCACGGCCGTGAACTGTTGGGTGGCGGAGATCGACACGTACGGACTCGCGGGAGTGACCACGATGCTGGTGAGCTTCGCAGTAACCGTCACACTCGTCGCGCTCAAGGCTGTCAGGCCTCCTTGGTCCTTCACCGTCACCTGGAGGGAGTACGTTCCAGCCGCCGTAAAGGTTGCGGTCGTGGTCTTGGCGGCATTGGTGCCGTTGCTGCCGAAGGAAACCGCGGCGGGCGGGGTGCCGGTCGTGGCCCACGTATAGGTCAGATTGGCCTCGCCATTGTCGTCGGCGCCTAGCACCGACAAGGTCGCGGTCGTCCCAACGACTGGGTTGGGCGTGGCGGAAGCCGCAGTGGCGATGGTCGGCGGATTATTGGATGGAACCCCGCCATCCACGCTATCGGAAAACGAGGTTGTAATGGCCACGTTTCCGGCGCGGCTAAGCTGGATGGTGACAGAGGTCGATTGTCCGGCAATGAGCTGAACGACAACAGGAGCTTGGCTGACCCAGGTCAGCGGAGTCTGGGAGGTGACCTGCGCACAGGCCGAGTTGTAAGCGCCCTCGGTCAACGTCACGGTGCCGGTCGGCAGCCCCGTCGCCGTCATGCTGGCCGCCTGCGAAGGCGTCACATCGAAAGCACGGGTGACCGTGGAGCCGGGGCCCACGGCCGTCAGAACGATGCACTTCACGTCCGACGGCACAGTCGTGGTGGTGAGCATCAGGATTCCGGATTCCACACTATCGCCGGAATTCGATGACAGCTCGGCACGACAAGCGACGAGGCCAAGGGAGAGCGACAAACAGATACCCAGGGAAGTCAAGCCACGCGACATAGGACCACTCCAATCTGAAGGTTGATGGAAAAGGCTGTCGGACAATAGCCAGCTTTTGATCGGCGTGTCAACCGCCAAATTGCGCTCCGTCCTAAATTGTGCGCGCGCTTGACAGCGATTTAGGTGGACCAGCAGCCGAGCGATTCAACGTGGCCTACGTGGCCGCGCAGGCCCCAAATCCCTACGGGGCAGGAGTAAGAGAGATGTTATCCAAGAAGATCGTGCCAGACCACGCCTGCAGTGGAACAAAGCGGAAGGCGAGGTAGGTGGCGGTTGTGGTGCTATAAGGCGGGATAGTACGGGTCATGTGATACCAAGCTCCGCTCGTCAGCGGTGGGCCGCCATTATAGATTGTCCAGCCCGCACCTCCGTCGGTCCCCACCAGTATGCCGGGGCCACCTCCTCCGTTTCCATCATCTCCGAAGGCAAGCCCATACGGACTTTGGAACTTTACATCCATAGCGACAATGAATCCGTCGGTGGGAACGGTGACTGCGTTGCTGCCCGAGCAGAATGTAATCGAGAGACTGGAGGCCGACGCGTTGACTTCGTCGATGTTCACATTGGCGATGGCCAAGGAGTACGAGCCCTGACCCGCACCCGACGCAAGTTGAATCGTGCCGCTCTCGCTGGCAGAACAGTTGGAAACGTTCCCGGATTCGAAGTTCCATCCGAGGCACCCGCACGACGGCGTCGACATGCCCAGGGCACACCCGCAGGTTCCACTACCATTGCAGGTCTGGCCGGAGCCAGCGGTGCCACAGCTCGTGCCGGAGGGCTGGTTGCCAGAAAACGTGCAAACTTGAGATCCGGTTTGACACGAAATGGTCCCGTTCTGGCAGGTGCCGTACGAACAGGAACCACCGGCGACGCACGAGCATGACCCAGAGCTGTCGCAGTAGTTGCTCCCGCCACAGCTCGTGCCAGGATTCTGGTTGCCGGTGGCGTTCGTACAAACTTGCGCTCCCGTATCGCAGGAATACGTCCCAGACTTACAAGAGGTGGAGCTCGGCCTGCACTGGCCTCCGGCGACACACGAGCATGACCCAGAGCCATCGCAATAACTGTTCCCGCCACAGCTCGTGCCAGGATTCTGGTTGCCGGTGGCGTTCGTACAAACTTGCGTTCCGGTGGCGCAAGATATCGTCCCAGACTTGCAAGACGTAGCGCTCGGCCTGCACGTGGCTCCGGCGACGCACGAGCATGCCCCAGAGCTGTCGCAATAGTTGCTCCCGCCGCAGCTCGTGCCAGGGTTCTTGTTGCCGTTCGCGAAGCACTGGTTCGTCCCGGTTGTGCAAGAAATCGCCGTGGTCTGCGCCTGGCACAGATTGCCGTTATCGCAAGCGGTGCCCGACATGCAGCTAGAGCAAGTACCGCTGCTATCGCAGACCTTGCCTGAGCCGCACGTCGTACCAGCGGGTTTGGGGCCGGTGGCGAAGCACTGACTCGTCCCGGTCGTGCACGAAATCGCGGTGGTCTGGATTTGGCAAAGATTGGTGCTGTCGCACGCGGTGCCAGAAGTGCAGGCAATGCAATTTCCACTGCCGTCACACACCTTGCCGGAACCACAGGTCTTGCCCGCGATAACGTTGACCGGGGTCTGGCAGACCGCAGGTCCGGTTGAGCACGAAATCGTCCCGGTCTGACAGAGATTGCCGTTCGGATTGCACGAGGTGCCATCGGCACAAGCTCCACAGGAGCCGGCGTTGCAGTACTTTCCGGTATCGCAGACCTTGCCGTTATCCGACGGCGTGCAGGTGCCTGTCGAGCAGGAATTGCAGACGCCGCAGGTAGTAGCGCAGCAGGTTCCCGATATGCAGTGTCCGTTCTGGCAGTCACCGTCCGCAGCACACGAGCCGCCATTGGCGACCTTCGATTTGCACGTTCCCGACGAGCAGAAGCCCGATACGCAGTCCGAATTGGCCGTGCAGCTAGCCTTGCACGCTGAGGCAGTGTCGCAGATGAGGCCATTGGGGCAGGCGTTCTTGGCTGCCGCGCAGGTGTGCGTGCTGCCGTCACACGCGCTGGTGGTCAAAGTCGATCCGGAGCACGCGTCGCTCGCGCATTGCGTTGCAGAAGGCGTGTATCGGCAGGCTCCCGCCCCGTCGCACTTTCCGTCCAGGCCGCAGGCAGCCCCGACGGTGCAGGTCTTGTGAGGGTCGGCATTGCCTGCTATGACCGGCAGACACTGCCCGGTCGTCTTAGCATCCTGGCCGTTCAAAGCGGCAGTACATGCGTTACAGCCGGTGCATGCTAGGTGGCAGCAGACGCCGTCGGCGATGATACCCGATGAACACTCGGAGGGTTTCGTGGCAGGCTGGCCATCGGGTTTCTGTGTAGTACATAACTTGGTGCTGGCGTCGCAGTAACTCCCAGCGTCACAAGTGCTCGTCGTCGCGGTCGGATCGCAGCTGACGACGCAACCAGTGTCTCCGCACGGGTACGGGTCGCAAGTCTTCGACTTGGAGGTGGAACACACGCCGTTGCCGTCACAGGTAGCGGCTGGCGTGAAGGTCTTGCCGTCGCTGCTGCAACTCGCCTTGGCGCAAATCTGACCGGCGCCGACCTTGCGGCACGCACCCTGGCCGTCGCAGGTGCCGTCGTTGCCACATTGGTTGGTTGCAGTCTGGTCGTCGCAGGCCTTGTGCGGATCTTGCCCGGTCGACACAGGCGCGCAGGTGCCGTCGTCTTTGCCCGTGTATATGTTGGAACAGGCCTTGCAGCCATCGCAGATGCTTTCGCAACAGACGCCGTCGATGCAATGCCCTTGGCTGCAATCGCCGTTGACCTGACAGGCGGATCCCACGGGTAGGCCCCCGGGGAAATCAGAGGGAGCATCAGCGGGGGCAGCATCAGCGGGGGCAGCATCAGCGGGGGCAGCATCAGCGGGGGCAGCACCCCCGCTTCCTCCCCGACCGCCGGTCGACGAGTCGAGGTTGCCGGGCGCCCCAGCGTGCCCATCCGCGGCGTCCAAGGCGCCAATCTTTCCGCCTCCTCCCGCAGCCCCTCCGTTTGCGCCAATCGAAGCATCGTAGTTGGCGCCTCCGGCCCCGTTGGCGCCTCCGGCCCCGCTACCCTTCTGGCATGTCCCGTTGGAGCAGAAGTAGTCAGACGGACAGCCAGCCTTTGTCTTGCACTCAAGTTTGGTTGGATCGGGGGTATTCAAGCAGCCTGCGATACCTAGCCAAACGAATGTGAGCGCGCAAAGCGCGACGTGCGAGGATGACATCTTCATTAGAACGCTCCTGCAAGGGCAGCCCCTGCGTGATCTGGTCCAATCATGGGAATAAGAGCGACGTCGTCGGAGCGACTCGACTTTGCCTTGAGGCCGACCCCGTAGAGGATGGCGCCAGTGACGACACACGCCGCCCCGACCCCGTAGCCGACCCACGTCAGCGTCGCGAATGTCTTACGGTCGGATTCGTTGGTGTATCCGTCCGGCGTCTTGTACATGTCGCTGACCATGCTGTTGGCCTTCAAATTGAAGGCAAGACCGGCCCCCGCGGCGGCGACGCCGACTGCTGCCACGACGATGCCACCGACTCTCAGACCAGCTCCGCCCGAGGTAGCCGGGGGCTTGGGGGCGGGCTTGGCGACCGTCGGCTCGGGTTCGGACACTGACGCGACCAGCGGCCTCGAAGCAACCGGGCTCGGCGACGAGACGGGCGGCTGGGATGCCACCGCAGGGGGCGCTGTGCCGCGATCCTGGGCCAACACTCCTCTGCAATCTGAGATGTGCTGCTCCGCTTCGGCCTTGTCGTTCGCGTCCAACAATTTGCGTCCGGCACGCAGATATTCTTGGAAGCGAGCGATCGCGTCTTCGTACCGCCGGTTCTGCTCGAAGCAGCGACCCTGGTTGAAGATGTAGGTTACGTCCTTGGTCTCCACAAACAGCTTCGAAAGGATAGTGACTCCTTCGGTGTAGTTGCCGTCCAGGCAGGCTGTTCGGGCGTCCATTTCTCGCGCCTGCCTGTTGGCCTTCTTACTGGCGGCGGCCGATGCGGATCCGGCCGCCAATAGCAAAGAGAGGACGGCAACGGCGGAAAGGATTAGTCTGTGATAGTTGCGCCTGCGCGACTGGCTCATAGCGGCATATCTTGGGAGAGCTTTTGGTGATTTGCAAGAGATATCACTCGACGGACTCGGTTGTGTCGTTCCGCATTGTCGCAAGCCTGCCCACGGGACATCGTAGCTAAGCTAAAGCCCCTTCAGGTACGCGACCAGGTCTTCCGGCAGCGGGCTTTCCACCGTGATGGGCTGTCGGCTGACCGGATGGGGAAAGATCAGCCTGGCCGCGTGCAAGGCGTGGCGAGGCAGTCCGTCGAAAAGCGCCAGCAGCTCGTCGGTGAGCCCGCCGTCGCAGTAGTCCATGAAGGCCTGCTCGCCGGCCTGGTACAGCTTGTCGCCCACGATGGGATGGCCAATGTGGGCCAGGTGCACGCGGATCTGGTGCTGGCGCCCGGTTTCCGGCGCCGCCTCGACCAGCGCGTGATTCTTGAAAGCCTCCAGCACGACATAGCGGGTGACCGCCGGCAGGCCGTCGGGCTCCACGCCCATTTTGATGTGGGTTCGCGTGTCGAGCAGGCGCATCGGCGCATCGATAGTCCCGGCAGACGCCGCGGGCACGCCGTGCACCAGCGCGAGGTAGGTCTTCTTCACCAGCCGCTGGGCGAAGGCGCGCTTCAGAAACGATGCCGCCTCGGGTGTGCGCGCGATCAGCAGCACGCCGGACGTCTCGCGATCGATGCGGTGGCAAATCTGCAGCCGGACCGTCGGGTAGCGTTCGCGCAAAAGAGCGACCAGCGTGTTCTTCCAAAACTTGGCCGTAGTGTGCATGGGCAGGCCGGCCGGCTTGTCGATGGCAAGGAAGTGCTCGTCCTCGGCCAAGATGCCGAAATGGCGCGGCACTTCGGGTTCGATGGGCGCGGGCCGATCGATGTGGATGGCATCGCCCGCGCGCACGAGCAGCGCCGGCCGCGGCACACGCCCGGTCGACAGTCGCACCTGACTTTCGATGATGGTGCAGATCTTGGTGCGTGACAGCCGGCGAATGCGGTGCTTGAGAAAGTGATCCAAGCGCCAGCCGTCGCACTCGGGCGGGACCCGCAGCGACAGCGGCATGATCTCCCTTTCGCCCTGAACGTCTGGCGCGTCGGCCTGCACGGCTTAGGTCTTCTTCAGGGCGTAGGCTTGCTCGTCGGCCAAGCGCGCGCCTTCCATCAGCAGAAACGAGGTCGAGCGCTCGATCTGGTCCTCGCCGTCGACCGCGCCCGCGTCGAAGTCGAAGGTTCCCTTCGACCACTTCAGCATCTCGTAGATGGCGTGCGAGCCATGCAACGCGCGTTCGCCATCGACGCGCGCCCGAATCACCCGCCCCTGCCGAACCGCCATCCGCCCCGTGCCGGCCGGGCCCTGCAGCGACACCAGGCCAGACATGCGCTCCAGCTCGATGACCATGAGCAGGCTCGACAAGCCGAAGCTGACCAGGGATCCGCGCAAGGCCGGTTCCAGCCCGTCCATCTCCCACGACTCGCTCGGCGCAGGCATGACCTGGGGAGCAAGCTTGATTGGGTGGGCGCCCGAGGGAACCTCGACGATGATCTTGGTGGAGGCTGATCGGCCAGTCTCGCCGGCCAGGTCGCCGAGCGCGGTGTCGACCGCCGCCCGCAGATCCACGATGGTGAACGGTTTGGTGAGAAGCTGATCCATGCCCGCGCGGAAGGTCGTACCCGGCCGCAGGCCAGGCGACTCGTCGGCCATGAAGATGAATGGCACCCGAGAAAGGCTCTCGCGGGAACGCATCTCACCCGCGAGCGACCACGCATCGGTGGTGGGCAGGTGCACTTCCATGATGACCAGATCGGGCTGAGCATGCCCGGCCAGGATCAAGGCTTCCCAGCCATCGCCGGCGGAATCGACGCGGAATCCAGATTGCGCGAGCTGCGAAGCAATCACCTGCTGCGACCAGGGGTCGTCGTCGACAACCAGAACTCGGATTCTCGTCGAGGTCACGTCATATCCTGATGCCGTCAGGCACTTCGCGGTTACCAGTACGCCTGGTCGTCCAGAACATGCCCGCTGTTCGGACTGGCGGCGTTAGTCGTCGTCGATGATGCCACTCCAGTGCCAGTTTCCACGCTCGCGCTCCTCTGGTTTGGGGCGAGTCGACTTCTTCTTCTCGGGCCGTTCGCGCCTGGTCTCGCTCTTGGGCGGACGATCGGTGCGAGCGTCGAAGCCCGCCGGCCCCGCTGGCCTAGGCGGACCAAAGCTGCGCGGCGGCCCACCCAGCGAGCCGGGCCCACCCCCGGAAGTGGGCCCGGCGGGACCTCCCGGTCGCGGCCCAACGGGACCACGGGGCGGGCCACTTGGCCCGCCGCCGGGACGCAGCCCGCCGCTAGGACGCGGACCGCTGGGACCGGTCCTGGCCTGCGCCTCCTCGATGATCACCGCACGGCCTTGAATCAGCCGGCCGCCGAGCTTCTCGATGGACTGCTTGGCTCCGTCCTCGGTCGCAGTTTCCACGAAGGCGAACCCTCGCGGCCTGCCGGTGTCGCGATCCATCGCCACCCGCACGCTGCGAACTTCGATGTTCTCCGATGCGAAGACGTCCTTCAGCTCTTGCTCGTTGACGTGATAAGAAAGGTTCCCTACGAAAAGGCGCGTTCCCATGGACTCGTTCCCTCGCTGTGCTTGTCCGTGGTGTTAGGGGCTGGCAACGCCGTTAACCTTGTCGCGCAATTCTTTGCCCACCTTGAACGTGGGTGTCTTGCGAGCAGCAATCTGAATGGTTTCGCCCGTGCGCGGATTGCGGCCGCTGCGCGCAGCCGACGCCCGAATTTGGAATGCCCCGAACCCGCGGATATCGACGCGTTCGCCCTTCGCAAGACCGTCCGCGACGGCATCCAACAGCGACTCAATGGTTTGCTCGACCTGTGGCCTGGGGAAGTTGAGTTTTTGGGCCACGAGATCCACGAGATCGGACTTCTTCATCGGTTTCTTGTTCTCCTCAGTTTGCGGTTCGCCCGTATGCGCCGGGCCTGTTTTGATGGTGTAGTGCGCCAGTTGATTGGCAAGATAGTGCGCGATAGAAGCAGCGGTCAAGTCTACCCCGTAAGATCGATGTCGCCCACGACCGCGCGTACCGAGCCGCGGTGCTGCACAAGAAGCTCCTTGGCACGCGACGCATTAACTCTAGCGTGGTGCATGACCAGGGCCACCTTCGCCCGCCCGCCCGCCTTCCTGATCAGCTTTTCAGCCTCGACCGCATCGAGCAAGCACATACGCATCACCAGCTCAATGGCGCGCTTCCAGGTCCGCGGCGTGGTGGGGCGGACATCGACCATGACGCCGCCGTAGACCTTGCCAAGCTGGACGAAAGCGGCGGTGGAGAGCGCGGATAGGGCGACCTTGATGGCGGTGGCGGCCTTCAGCCGGGAAGCGCCGGCGACTACCTCGGGGCCGAGGTCAAGCTCGATGGTGATGTCGGCCAGGGGCCCGCCGTCCTCGGCAGCTGGCGGCGGCGCACAGGTCACCAAGACCACGTGGGCGCGGCGGAAGCGCGCGTATTCCATGGCCGCCTGGAGAAACGGCGAAACCTCTTTGTCGGCCACCGCACAGACCAAGTCACCCGGACCGACCGCGGCATGGCGCATGCGCTGCTCGGCCTCGCGCCGGCTGTCCTGCGCAATCTCGACCGTGCGGGCCATGGCGTGAGGGCCGCCTGCCAACACCGAAACTATGAGCGACGGGGGCAGACCGAAGAGCGGCACGCACTCCGCCGCCTCCAAGGCGGCCACGCGACCGGCCGTGCCCACGCCGACGTAGATCAGCCGGGCGCTGGACTCCAGCCGTTCGGCCATGAGGCGCGAGGCTTGGGCAATCTCTCCCGCGCAGGCACGCGTGGCACGCAAAGCCGCCGACTCCTCGTCCACCAGGAACCGGACCACCTCGTCGGCGGGCATGGTGTCCAGCATGGCGGCGCGGGGATGCTCGGCATAGCCGGGCGCAACGGTGGCGGGCTGGGCGTTTCTGGCCATGGCTCCTCGGCAGAAACTACTTCAATCCCAGCACATCGCGCATGTCGTAGAGCCCTGCAGGCTTGCCCGCCAACCACAGCGCCGCACGAACGGCCCCGCTTGCAAACATCTCGCGCGAAGAGGCTCGGTGCGTGATCTCGATGCGATCGTTCGGGCCGAAGAAAAACACGGTGTGATCGCCCACCACGTCGCCGCCACGCAGGGTCTGGATGCCGATTTCGGCGTCGGTGCGGGGGCCGATGTCGCCGTGCCGTTCATACCGGGCGGTCTTGTCCAGGTCACGCCCGGTGGCCTCGGCCAGCACCTCCGCCAGGCGCAGGGCGGTGCCCGACGGGGCGTCGCGCTTGGCCCGGTGATGGGTTTCGACGATCTCCAGGTCGTACGACGGGCCTAAGAGTCGGGCCGCCTCCGCCACCAACTTCAGCATGACGTTCACGCCCACCGACATGTTGGGCGCAAGCACCACGGGAATCATCTTGGTCGCGACCCCGATCTTTTCCTTGTCGGTCGGGGACAGGCCGGTGGTTCCCACCACCATGGCGGCACCACACGCGGCGGCTGCCTGCACGTTGGCCATCGTGGCGGCCGGTGCGGAGAAGTCGATCCACACGTCGGCCGAGCCCTTGCCGGGCCGCTGGTCGGAGAGGCGCAGGCCGCTTGCAGGCAGGCCGGCCAACTGAGATACGTCGGCCGACAGGTACGGAAACTCAGGTCGTTCCACCGCGGCCGAGAGGACCGCGCCCTTGTTCTCGGACACGGCTCGCACCAGGGCGCGACCCATTTTTCCACCGGCTCCGAAGACCGCAATTCGAGTCGCCATGGTCCAGCCTACAGCAGCTTGAGGTCGGCCAGGACCTTGCGAACCTTGTCGCGATTCGCGCCCGACATTGGATAGAGCGGCGGCCGAATCTCGTCGCTGATTTTGCCCATCATCGCCAATGCCGCCTTGACCGGAATCGGATTGGCTTCGATGAACAGGCCCTCCGAGAGCGGAAACAGCTTGTAGTGCAGCTCGCGCGCCCTGGCCCAGTTGCCGGTCGCGGCGGCATCCCACATGGCCGCCATGTCGGCAGGGGCCACGTTGGAGACCACAGAAATGCAGCCGTGGCCGCCGACCGCGTAGAACGGCAGCGCCGTCGCGTCGTCGCCCGACAGCATGGAGACCCGGTCCCCGACCCGCGCGATGACCTGCGCGGCCCGCTGCAGATTGCCCGTCGCCTCCTTCACGCCCACCATCTGGGGCAGCTCGCACAGCCGCGCGATGGTGTCAGGCAGAAGGTCGCAGCCGGTGCGGCCAGGCACGTTGTAGACCACCATGGGCAAAAGGGTGGCGTCGGCCACCGCCTTGAAGTGGCGGAAAAGCCCGTCCTGGGTCGGCTTGTTGTAGTAGGGCGTGACCTGCAAGGTGGCGTCTGCGCCCACCGCCTTCGCGGCCGCGGTCAGCTCGATGGCCTCGCGGGTGGAATTGGCGCCGGTGCCAGCAACCACCGGCACGCGCTTCTTCGCTTCCTCGACCACAACTTGGATTACCCGGATGTGCTCCTCGTTGCTGAGGGTGGGCGACTCGCCGGTGGTGCCGACGGGAACCAGCCCGTCGATCCCGGCGCGGATCTGTTCGTCGACCAGGCGACGCAAGGCCTCCTCGTCGACGCGATCGTTGCGAAACGGCGTAACCAGCGCAGTAAGGACTCCCTTGAGCATAGCCGCACAAACCTAGCACGACTTGGCCGCGTTTCGCCGAATTCCAGGGCGAGGCGGCCGCATTGCGGGAGAGAGGTCATACTTGCTGGCCATGACCTCCCGGGCAGCCCATGGGCTGACGTCTCTGCTCGCATTTCTGACTTGCGTCGAGGCGCGCGCGGTGACCTCGTCACAAACCACGCTGACCATCGTGGGCACCAGCGACCTGCACGGGCACATCGCGGCCCTGCCCTGGTTTTCGGGTTACTTGCGCGATCTGCGGGCGTCCCGCGACCCGGGCGCAGTCATTCTTCTCGACGCGGGTGACATGTTCCAGGGCACCTTGGAATCGAACTTGGCGGAAGGCGCTCCCGTGGTGGACGCCTACAATGCCCTGGGCTACAGCGCCGCGGCCATCGGCAACCACGAGCTCGACTTCGGGCCGGTCGGACCCGCGCCGTCGCCGGCGAAGGCGGGCGATGATCCGCAGGGCGCGCTCAAGGCACGCGCGGCCCAGGCACACTTTCCCTTCCTGGCCGCCAACATTGTCGACAAGGCGTCGCACAGACCGATGGCTTGGAAGAATGTGATGCCGTCCACCTTGATTGATGCCGATGGAATCAAGGTCGGCATCGTCGGCGTGGTCACCGCCGCCACCCCACGCTCGACTTTACCCGCGAATGTGGCGGGGCTCGACTTCTTGCCGCTCGCCCAGAGCATCGCGCGCGAATCGCGGCGCCTGCGCGCACGCGGAGCGGAGTTGGTCATCGCCGTGGCCCACGAGGGCGGCGCCTGCCAGAAGCTCGACAATCCCGACGCGCTCGATTCCTGCGACCCCAAGAGCGAGATCATTGCCATCGCACGCCGGCTGCCCAAGCACGCGGTGGACGCCATCGTTGCCGGCCACACCCATCAGGCGATGGCCCAGCGGGTGGCCGGCATTCCCATCATCGAGTCCTACAGCAACGGCCGCGCCTTCGGCCGGGTCGATCTGACCATCGATCGCGCCACCGGCAAGGTGTTGGCGTCGCAGATAGAGCCGCCGCAGGACATCTGTCCGGCCAGCACCCCGGACGCCTGCAACCCCGGCATATACCTTGGCAAGGCCGTTCATAAGGATGAACAGCTCGCGGCTCTGCTTGCTCCTGCGTTCGAGCTTGCCAGGCGCACGGGCGAAGCCGGCCTGGGGGTCGACGTGCTTCGTCCCTTGCCGCACAACCGAGCACAGGAGACCGCGCTCGGAAATCTGCTTGCCGACCTGATGCGTAGCTACCGCCCCACCGGCCTGGGCGAGAAGATCGCCGGCGCCTCGGTCTACGACGTCGCCATGATCAACGGTGGTGGCATGCGCGCGGGGCTGCCCGCGGGGCCTCTGACCTTCGCCCGCCTCTATGAAAGCTTTCCCTTCGACAACACATTCGCCTTCGTGAAGCTTTCCGCCGGGGAATTCCGCAGGCTGCTCGCCCGCGCGCTTGGCCGAAGTGCTTCGCTGGTATCGCTCTCGGGCGTGCGCGTGCGAGCGCGCTGCAAAGGGCAGGCGCTGCAAGTCAGCTTGAGCCGCCCCGACGGAGCGCCGATCTCCGACGACACGGTTCTGTCGCTGGCGACCACCGACTTTCTCGCCACCGGCGGCGACGGTTTCTTCGCCGACGCGGCCATCACCTACGAGATCGGTCCGCCCGTTCGCGACGAAATGGCCGAGGCCCTGCGCAAGCGCGGCGGCAGCATTGACGGCAACGACATCTTCGATCCGACCCACCCGCGCTTCGATCTCCCCGGCCCGGTTCCGATTCAGTGCGGGCGGTAGGGCTAGAGTGCTTGTTGATCGCGCTTTGGGACATCAACTCCCCGGCGAGTCAGGCGCCCTGATTTCATCGTCCTTTGTTGTCGGCCGCGAGCACCTTGCCGGGCAGGGCTGGCGTGAGCTTCGCCACGTCGACGCCCATGGCGGAAAGCACCGTCGGGGCGATGTCGCGTTGCTGGCCGTCGTGCAGGCCGGGTTGGTTGGTAGCGAGAATGATGTTCGGCGCGTGGCTGTGCTGCCTGCCGCCCACCTCGAAGCCGTGATCCGCGGTCACGTAGACGAGGGTGCGATCGTCGACGCCCTTGCGCGACAGCTCGTCAAGAATTGCGCCCAGCCAGCGGTCGCTTTCGGCGAGCGCGCGATCGTAGGCGTCCGAGCCTTCGCCCAAGGTGTGCCCGGCCAGGTCGACATCAGGCAGGTGTACGAACAGGAAGAAGCGCCCCTGCCCGGCAAATCGGTCGATGTAGTCGACGGCTTTCCTTCCCACCACGCGGGCCGGCCGATTCTGGTCGCCGTCCCAGACGGTGATTCCGGAGCGCGAAAAATAGTACGGGTCGGCACCCAGTACAAGCCCCGCCCCCTGCGAGCCCAGGTTGTGGTCCTTGCCGGTGAGCATGATGGTCGTGATTGCGTCCTGCCCAAATGCCACGCGCAGCCGCTCGAAAATGGTCAGCCCGAGCGGGATAGGCCGGTAGTTGCGGTTCGAATAGACGCCCGTCACCTGCGGGTCGTATCCGGTCAGCATCTCGGCGTGCCCCGCCTTGGTGTCGGTTTGATGGCCGACCACGTCGATGTCGACCAGCGATCCGCGGCTCACCAGACGTGCGAGGTTGGGCAGCATCCCCTGCGCTAGACTGCGCCTCACGTGCGCGCGCAGGGCTCCGTCCCACGAAATCAGAATCGCGTTGCGCTTGCTCGGAAGAGCGGCACGAGCGAAAGCCGACGCGCAAACAAGAGCGACGGCGATGACGAGAAGTCGGGTTCGGTTGCGATGAAGCACGCCGGGATCCTGCACCGGTCGGCGCCACGGGCAAGTGAGATCTAGACTGTCCGCGAATGGCCTGTGCGGGTGCCGCATTCCGCTGGGCAGTCCGGCCAGGACGGGCGAGATGACGGCGCCGATTCTGAATACAGCATTCGATCACTTGCGCCGAGGCCCGATTGCATCGATGCTAGTTTAGTTTGCTGCTGCGACTATCGATATTACAGACCTAGAATGCCGAAGCGACGTCCGAAGGTGCTTATCCTAGATGGGGACAAGGAGGCTTGCCTCGCGCTCCATCGTGCACTCTTTGACGGGAGCGCGGCTTACGATGTCCTGTTGGCGACCACTGCCACCACCGCACGCGAAATCATGCGCGACATCGGTATTGATGTGCTGGTCAGCGACGTGGACCTTCCCGGCGTCGGCGGTGTGGACCTGGTGTGCTGGGCGGCCATCGAGTTTCCCGAGACGCTTTATGTTGTGCAGACCGCCGACGACGTCGAGGAGCTGCAAGAGCGCATGGCCGGCCTTGGCTGCCTGCGACTCATCAAGAAGCCATGCGCGCCCAAAGATGTCCTAAAGATCGTCAGGGAATCTCTCGATTGTGTGCACCGGTTGTCCGGGTGCTTCTCGACTGTTTCCGCTGCGGACCTAATCCAAATGCTCTGCCTAACCCAAAGAACTGCCGCACTACGCATCAGCGCGGGTGGCCTGACGGGTTCCGTGATGGTCAGGGAGGGCGAGCTCGTGCATGCCGCGTGGGGATCGCTGGTCGGGCAAGAAGCGCTCTGTGGAATTCTCGAGGCTGAGGACGGCATCTTCCGCACCACGCCGCTGCCCGACGGGATCGAGCCGAGCATTCACGTGACCTGGCAGCAGGCCTTGATGGAAGCCGTGCGAGTGATGGACGAGCGCGGCCATTCGTCGCGCCGATCGGGCTCTTTTCCGGCCATCCGCATCGACAATCTGGTGCTCGACTCCATCGATCCGCCCGGGCCTGGCGAGGGAGCGCACGCGGCGGTCACGGCCACCGGCGCAGAGGTGCGCAAGACCCCGCGGGCTGGCGGCGTGGCTTCGTCGCTGGTGGATAAAGGATTCGCGGCCCTGCGGGCCGGTAACGTGGAAGAGGCGCGCCAGTGCTGGATGGCCGCCAAGAAGCTCGATCCCGAAAATCGCTCTCTGGATCTGAACCTGAAAAAACTAGACGGCAGGGCACTCAAGTAATCGGGCGGTCGGGCGGTTTGCCGGCTGCACGGGTTTGCCCGGATCGGAGGACAGTATGGGTCTGTCGGAAACAAGGGACGAATTGCAAGGCCTTCTCGTGGTGATGGCCTCGCTCTCGCATGGCCTGGAGCAAGTGCTGGGTCGCGGGGCAGAAACTGTCACGTTCCGGGCGGGAAAAACCGTCGGCCTGAAAGGCGCCGCTACGACGCAAGAGAGCGACATCCTCAAAGCGCTCGCCCGGGTGGGCGAGGCCTTGAAGTCGGCCGGTGTCGAGTGGCCGTTCGAGGCCTGGAAGCCGGCGGCGGCGACCAGCTTCGTGTACGAAAAGGACGGCAAGCAGGCGGTGAAGCTGGTGTTCCGCAACTGCATGGTCCGCTGCGCCCTGTTCCGTTACGGGCATGAGCAGAAACAATCGCTGTGCATGATGAACCACGGCCTGTTTTGCGGGTACGTACAGAAGATCACGGGCAAGCGTGCCGAGCTTGAGATCTTGCATGCCGGGGAGAACGCCTGTCTCAAGGAGCTTCTACTTTCGGGTTAGGAGGACGCGATGGCCAAGGTTACGGTTTCATTTGAATGGTTGTCTGGGTGCTCGGGCTGCGAGCTATCCATCGTCGACTTGCACGAGCGCCTGCTCGCGGTGCTGGAACAGATCGATATCGTCCGCCTGCCCATCCTGATGGATGTGAAGGACTACCCCAAGGCTTCCCTCGGCATCGTCACGGGCGCCTTGCGCACGCACCACGACGTGGAATGCGCGAAGAAGATGCGCGCGAGTTGCGACGCCATCCTGGCCTTCGGCACCTGCGCCGTGTACGGCGGGCCGCAGGGCTCTGGCTATGCCCACACGCAGGCCGAGTTGGCCGAGTCGGCCTTCGTGAAGAACCCGACCACGTCGACCCACTTCGTGCCGAGCGAGGGCGTGCCCAAGCTGCTGGAAGAGGGTGTGCTGCCCGTCGATACGGCGATTTCCGTGGATCGGTATCTGCCCGGTTGCCCGCCCCACGCGTATTACGTCTTCGAGGCACTCAAGGCGATTCTCGGCGGAAAGTCGCCCGAATTCGGCGAGCACAACGTGTGCTTCCACTGCGACCGCCACATGAAGCACTCCGACGTGAACGCCGTCCGCCGCATCCACCAGGGCGCGGTGGAGAAGGAGACCTGCTTCTTGTCGCAAGGAATCTTGTGCATGGGCAGCGCCACTTTGGACCGCTGCCGCGGCGCCTGTCCCACGCGCGGCATGCCGTGCTCCGGCTGCACCGGCCCATCGGAAGCCATCGTGCTCGAGCCGAATCGCGACATCCGCACCGAGATCGCCACCCGCATGGCGATGATGACCAAGATCTCCAAGGCCGACATCACGAAGGAAATCGAGAAGCAGGCCAAGACCTACTACGCCTACGCCATGGCGTCGCCGGTGTTTCGGCGAAAGCCGACCTTCCTGCTCAGGCGATGGATTTCGCAACAAGGAGCTGCCCGATGAGCCGCAAGCTAACCATCGACCCGGTCACGCGCATCGAAGGCCACGCCAAGGTGCACATCGACATCGGTGACGACGGCAAAGTCGGCGCCGCTACGCTGCACGTGCTGGAATTCCGGGGCTTCGAACGCTTCGTGCAAGGCATGCAGGCCGAGCTGATGCCCACCCTCACCACGCGCATCTGTGGCACTTGTCCGCATGCCCACCACTTGGTCTCGGCCAAGTGCTTGGACGCCATGTTCTCGGCCCCGCCACCCAACGCCGCGCTGCTTTTGCGCCAGATCCTGAACTGCGGCAGCATGATTCACTCGCACGCGATTCACTTCTTCGCCTTGGCCGGGCCAGATTTGTTCCTCGGCCAGTCGAGCCCAGTGGCCAAGCGCAATCTCGTTGGCCTCCTGGAGGTGGCGCCGGAGTTGGCCAATAAAGCGCTTCGCCTGCGCAGCGTCGGACAAATGATGGTTGAGATCATCGGCGGGCGCGGCACCCACCCGGTGACCGCGGTCGCGGGCGGCATGTCGAATGCGCTCACTGCCGACAACCGCGCGACGTTGAAGTCGCTGGCCGCCGAAGGGCTCGCATTGGCCAAGGTCGTGCTCGATGCGGGCAAGAAGGCGCTGCTCAAGGATCCCGACCTGCTTGGGCGGTTGCCGCTCGCCACCAACGACATGGGTACCGTGCGCGGCAACGCGCTCGATCTCTACGACGGCAGCTTGCGGGTGCGGCGGCCCGACGGCAGCGTGGCGGTTGAGTTTGCGTCCACCGACTACGCCAAGCACATGGTCGAGGAGGCGCTGCCACACAGCTACGGCAAGCAGGTTCTGCTCAAGGATGGAAGCGGCGCCACGCAGCCCTATCGGGTGGGTCCGCTCGCCCGCCTCAACTGTGTCGAGAGCACCGGAACGCCGCTGGCCGACGCCGCCTTGGCGGAATTCAAGGCCGCCTGCGGAAATCCGTCGAAGCAGGTGGTCGCTGCCCATTGGGCTCGCTTGATCGAGCTGCTCCATTGCGCGGAAAAGGCCGTGGCGATGCTAGAAGACGACGCGGTCATCTCACCCGAGGTGCGGACTCTTCCCGGTGCGATCAACCGGCATGCGATCGCCCACGTGGAGGCGCCCCGGGGCGTGTTGATTCACGACTATGAGGTCGATGCGAACGCAGTGATCGAGTCGGCCAATTTCGTGGTCGCGACTCAGCACAATATCGCAAGCATCAACTCGTCTCTCAAAGACGCGGCGACGGCCATGCTCGACAAGAGCGACGCCGAGCTGCTCGACGGGGTCGAGTTCGCCATTCGCTGTTACGACCCCTGTCTGTCCTGTTCCACCCATCGCGTGGGACAAATGCCGCTCGAAGTGAGCCTGTGGCAGGGTGACAAGGCCATTCGCACCGCAAGGAGGTAGCCATGCCGACGGTTCAAATCGAAGAAGCCGGTTGCCGCGATTGCGGTCTTTGTGTGGAAATCTGTCCGACTAAGGTCTTTGAAGAGGAGGCCGGCAAGAAGCTAGCCAAAGTGGTGAGGCAGGAAGACTGCATCGGCTGTACCTCGTGCGTCTATCTGTGTCCGTCGCGTTGCCTGTCGGTCAGCGACGCGAAACTACAGCAGCCATTCCATCGCATCGACACCGACGCGGCCCTGATTTCGCGCTTCTTACAGCAGAGCCCGGCCGCCCTAGAGCTCGGCGCCGCCGACTATGCCGAAGCGCTGGCCGACACCCACGTGCGCATCAAGGCGTTGGCCGCCGCGCTCAAGGAAATCATGGGGCGCGGACACAAGGCGGTGGGACGCTCGGCGGGAATCCTGGCCGCCGCCCACATGCCCGAGATGTACGAAGCCACCCAGATGACGGAGCTGCTGCAGGGCTTGCGCCGGCGTTTCGCCCATGGGTTCGATTTCGACGCCAAGCTCGAAGACGACGCGGCGGTGACCTTGACCTTTTCGGGATGTGCTTTGCACCAGGTGGTCAGCGCACAGGGCGAAGTCGTGGGCAGCGCCACCCTTTGTGAGCTCTTTCACGAATACTTCGCCGGGCTCATGAGCGCCTTTTCCGGCAAGAACTACTCGATTGCGACCCTCGGCACTGCCGGTCAGTGCACGATGAAGTTCCAAATCCGCAGTTAACCCAGGCTAGGAGGATTAGGTATGGCTTCCCGAACAGAAAAAATGCAGGACATCTTGCGCGGTCTGCGCAGCGCTTCCCCGGACATCATCGGCGCGGCCGTGGTCAGCATCGACGGTTTCATCGTGGCGTCGGTTTTGCCCAGCGAAGTCGACGAAGAATTGGTTTCCGGCATGGCGGCAGCGATGCTCGGCGTCGGCGAACGAATCTCGTCCGAGCTGATGGCGTCCACCATGGAACAAGTCTACGTGCGCAGCGAAAAGGGCTACGTCGTTCTCAATGCCGTAGGTGCGGATTCCGTCCTGGTCGTGCTGACCAACAAAGACGCGAAGCTGGGCTTGGTGTTCATCGAGGTCAAGCGTCGCTGCACCGAGCTGGCGAAGGCCATCACGGCGCAGGCGTAGCCGGATGCTCATGGCGCCGGGATCCGTAGAGCGGTCCGGCGGCGTGGCGCACACAAGGTCGACGGGTCTGCGCACGACGCTGGCGGTGGGGTTGCTCGTTCTCGGGGCGGGCGACCTCGCCGCTATCGATTCCGTCCTTCTCCCGCGTTGCCTCGCGTCCCGCTCGCAACCGGCACCGCAGGCGTTGGTTGCGGTGGCAACTGCTCCGGCGCACACAGCGAGGGCGCCGGTGCCCGCGCAGGTGACGATGGATGCGGAGCCGGCCGCGGATGTGGGAGACGCGAAGGCGACGGCCGAAGTTGCGTCGGCGGCGACTTTAGCGGCGCAAGTTGCCGAGCAACCCAAGGCGGAACCGCCAAGCGCAAGGCCGGCCGAAGACGCGGTCCCGCCATCGTCCGGCGACTGGCCGCATCTGCTTTTCGAGCCGAACAGCGGGCAGCTCTCCCCCGAATCGCGCGAGGCCTTGGACAGGTTGGCCACGTATCTCAAACAACATGCAACGCTCGCGGTCGCGCTCGAGGGCCACACCGACGACCTGGGCGCGCCCGACGTAAACCATTCGTTGTCGCGCATCCGCGCGCAGAGGGCCCAGAAGTGGCTCATCGCCCAGGGCATCGATCCCGCGCAGATCGAGGTTCGCAGCTTCGGCTCGACGAGGCCTGCGGCAACGGGTCGGTCGGCCGACGCACGCGCGCAAAACCGCAGGGTGGAAATCACCGTGCGCGAGAGGATTCACTGATGTCGGACTTGTCGATGCTCGTGGTTGCCAGTATGGGGGCCGCCCTGGCGTTCTTTGTGGCAGGCCTGCTCTTGCGCAGGCCGCGCAGCCGCCGAGCGGAGCAGCAGGCTGTCGCGCTGGAAGGTGAGCTGGCGAATCTGCGGGCCGAGCATCAGCACGTTGCCGACGAGCTGGCCGAAGCAAGGCAGCGAAGCCTGACCGGTGAAAGCGAAAGGAAGCTCGCGGAAAAGGCCCAGCTGTCCGCCGAGCGCGAGCGCGATGGTTCCCATGCCGAATACGCGCGACTGGCTGCGCGGGAAAAGACCTTGGCCGAACGGCTGCGGGCCGCGGAAGACAGCGGCCGTGCAGCGCTGGAGCAGGTCGAAACCAACGCCGCCGCGTGGGATGCCCGCTGGCAGGCGGCCACGGCCGATCGCCAGCGCCACGAGCAGACGCTGCGCGGGGAGAGCGAGCAGCTCCGCGCGCGCTACGAGGTTCAGGCGAAGGAACATACGAAGCTGCTGGCCGCCTACCAGAAGCTTGAGACGGAGAAAGCGGAGGCTCAGCGGGCGGCGGCCGAGGCCGCACGCAAGCTGGCCGAGGCGCCGGTGCGCGCAAGCGAAGATCTCGCGAAACAGGCGATGGCGCTTGAAGAGGAGGCGCGGCGCCTGGGTCACAAAGAGGAAGAGGTGGAGACCCGCGAGCGCGAGGTCCGAACCAGCCTGGAACAATCGGCGGCAGCCTGGCGGCAGCGGCTCGAACATACCGAGGCCGAATGGCAGGCCAAGTTGGCCAACCAAGAAGCCGCGTGGCAGGCCAAGGCGCGGGCGGCGGAGGCAGCATCGCACGGTGGGGACGAGCTCGGTCGCCTTTCCAGGCAACTTCGCGAGCTGCGCGCCGAGCACGCAAGCGAACGCGAGCAGCGGCAACGGATCGAGCTGGTCCTGCGCGCATCTGAAGAAACGCTGGCGGCCGAGCACGTCCAGGCTGAATCTACTGCGGAGGCGCTCCATGCCGCCGAGGCACGTCTACGCGACCTGCAACGGTTGGCCCGGGAAAACGCGGAGCTACGCAGCGAGCGCGATCGCCTGGTGGAAGCGGCCAAGGCCGGTGCCGGCCGCGAAGGCGAGGCGAAAGACGCGAAGGTCGAGCTGGCTGCGGCGCAGGCCAAGCTGGCCGAGCTAGGTCAGGTATTGGAAGAGAATCGCAAGCTGCGCGACCAGGTGGCCGAGCTGCGTGCCCACCAAGAGGCGACCGGCGAGCTGGAGCGTTTGACCGCGACTCACAAACAGCTACGTCTCGATGCGGAGCTGATGGCGCGCAGGCTGCAAGAGCTAGAGCAGGATCGGGCCGAGCTGGCCCCGCTGCGCGCGCAAGCCGCCGAGGCGGCATCCTTGCAAGAGGAGGTGGCCTATCTGCGGCGGCGGGAAAAGGATCTGGAGGCGCAGCTTTATGCCAACGGCTTCTTCGCGAGCCGCGAGATGCCGGCGATAAGCGGCGAGCAGGTGGTACAGACGCCGGTGTCGAACATGGAGACCGCCCTTGATTCGCTCTTGGTGGATGGCGGACCGCGGACCGCCGTGCTGGCCGATGCACAAGGGTTCCTCATCGCGGGCGCGGGTGAATCGGTGGCCCAGGAAGGGCTGGCCGCATTTGCCGCCGTAGCGGGGGACTTGGTTTCCCGCGCGCGCATGCTTTTGCCCCTGGCCGACGTGAGCTCGGTCCGATTGACCGACGCCAACAGCATGGTGCTCACTTGTCATCTCTTCGACAGCGACGGGCAAGGGCTGGAAATCGCGACCTTGGGACCAGGCGAGCCGCCCGCTGAGAGCACCCAACAAACCATCGCCGGCCTTTCCGCCACTTTGTCGAGTGGAGACAGCGCCAAGGGAGACGACGGCGCGACCTGACCCGCGCGCACGATGTGGCCGAACCCGTCGACGAGGTTCAGCTACCGGGCAATCCCGGCCAGCACCTCGCCGGCCGGGAGGGACTCACTTGCCGCAGTAGCGCGACCTTCGCGACCAGTCCAGCGACGCGATCTCGATTACATCACCGGTGAGGCCGAAGTGGTAATGCACGAGATGGGCCGCGGGCCTGCCGTTGACGCGAAGGACGTCGGTAAACAGTCCGGCGACGGTCCAGTTGAAGTTGACGTACTCGTCCAGAATTCCCGGCTGACCCGGGTCGCTACCGCAGTACTTCCACTGGTTAAAGGACATGCGGCAGTCCCTGGCATAGACCGCGATGGCGAACAAGACGAGGAGTACCCCCAACGCACGGAGCAGCTTCTGCACTCGACAACCTCCCTTCCTCCAAGTTCTAGGTCCAGCCGTTGCGCCGATCAAGTGCTCCGTCAAGTCATGTGCCCCGCCACGTCACCGGCCGCATGCCCGGGCATGGGAGCAGTGGCGCCTGCGCCGCTCAACCCCAATCGAGCTGCGTGAGCTGGATCAGATTGCCGCAAGTGTCGTCGAGCATCGCGATTCGCGAGCCAGGGGTCTTGGTGACCGGCATGGTGAACTTTACGCCCAGCTTGGACAGTCGGTCGTGCTCGGCCTCGATGTCGCTCACATAGAACATCGCCCCTGGCGCGCCCTGGTCGTGCAGCCCCTGCTGGAATGCCTTGGCCACCGGGCTGGCATTGGTCTCGAGGTGAAGCTCTGGGCCGTCCGGCTCCTCGGTCGACACCACAGTCAGCCAACGGTAGGGGCCCGACCTCACATCCGTCTTCTTCTGAAAGCCCAGCTTCTCGGTGTAGAACCGCAACGCCCTGTCCTGATCGTCCACGTAAATGTTCATGACCTTGAGTCTCATCGGATGGCCCTCCCTGGTTGCTTGAAGATGCCTAGTCCCGCCCCAAGGTTGCTTGCACTGACGGCTTTCGAGCGCGCAGGCGTCGACTACGTCATGGCCTGCCCGATGACTGGCTACTTGCCCAGCAGCGCAGCGAGGCTCGGTGCTCGATCGAGCTCGCGTCGACTGACCTCGCGGCCCTGGGCGATGAGCTCCTCGCTCGCGCCTACGATACGCAAGACAGCCTCCACCGCGTCCGGAATCGCGGCCGCGACCTCGGGACTCAGCAGGGTGCCGTACTCGGCGAACGCCGCGCCTTCGACGCCGACGAAGTGCAGGCTGGCCGGCAGCCGTTCCGGCGCCAACTCGCGCGCCAGCCGCATCAGCTCTGCGATCCCGATGGTGTGTGACGCCGAGGCACCGGCGCTGTAGCGTTCGATGGCTTGCCCTTCGAGGGTCACGCAGGTTCCGACCGGACGCCCGGTGCTCATGGCATCGATCAGCACAATCCGGTCCGCGCTGGCCACCACGTCCAGCAGGTCGAATCCAAGCTGGGGCGCGAATTCCACGTGCACTCCGTCGGGCAGGGGCAGCTCGCACAAGATACGCCCGACGCGAATCGCGACGCCGTCGTCGCACACCAGCACGTTGCCGATGCAAAGAATCCGCGTGTTCATGGGTGAGCCCAGTGTACCGCCGCCGTGGACGATCTTCCCTACTCCACCGCGTCTTCCAGTCGATTCGCGCGCCGGAGGGTGGGAAACAGACGCCACCAGGCAAGCACGACCAGCAGCGTGCCCACGCCGCCGAGCAGGGTCGCGGGCACCGTGCCGAACCACGCGGCCGTGAGGCCGGACTCGAACTCGCCCAGCTCGTTGGAGGCGCCGATGAAGAGCATGTTCACCGCGCCCACCCGGCCGCGCATGGCATCGGGCGTGGACACCTGCACCAGGGTACCGCGCACGACCACGCTGACCATGTCGGCCCCGCCCAGAACCACCAGCGCCAGTAGCGAAAGCCAGAAAGTGGTGGACAGCGCGAACGCGATGGTGGCGACGCCGAACAGGGCTACGCAGGCGAACATGCGATGGCCGGCGCGGCTGCGAATAGGAAAATGGGCCAACCACACCGCGACGATGGCGGCGCCGAGCGCGGGCGAGCTGCGCAGAATGCCGAGCCCCCAGGGCCCCGTGTTCAGAATGTCGCGGGCATAGATGGGCAGAAGTGCCGTGGCACCGCCGAAGAGCACGGCGAAGAGGTCGAGCGAGATGGCGCCCAAGATCGCCTTCTTGGCGAAGACGAAATGCACGCCTTCCAGGAGCCCGCTCCACCCCGCGGCGTTGCTGGGCACTTTCCAGCGGGATCGTACGCTGGCGATGCAGGCGAATCCCAACAGCAGAAGGCCGGTGGCGGTGCCGTACACAAAGGCGGGCCCGGCTGCGTACAGGATCCCGCCCAGCGCTGGGCCCGCGATGATCGCGCCCTGGAAGGCGGTGGAGTTCCAAGCCACCGCGCGCGGAAACTGTTCGGGCGGAACCAGAATCGGCAACAGCGATCCGTTGGCCGGCGACATGAAGGCGCGGCCCACGCCGATGAAGGCGACGACAGCGAAGATCCAGGCCGCCTTCGGCGAAGCATGCAGGGAAAGCGCAAGCAGGCTCGCGCCGACCAGAATCTCCAGGCCGAAGGCTGCCAAAAGGACGCGCCGCCGGTCGAAGCGATCCGCGGCCAGGCCCCCCGGCAACGTGAGCAGGAACGCGGGAAGGAATTGCGCCAGCCCCACCATGCCAAGCGCGAAGGCGCTGTGGGTGAGGGCGTAGACCTGCCAGCCCACCGCTACGCTGAACATCATCGCGGCCATGGCCGAGCAAAAACGCGCGCACAGGAACAGGAAGACGTTGCGACTTCGGAGAAGCGATGTGGCGCTGACCATGGATGTCTTTTTCTAGGGGAGCATCATTGCGCGAACCACTCGCGCATCACCCGGCAGATCCAGCGCAGGTTCGCCTCGTCGATGACGTAGGCGGGCATGGTGTAGACCACGCGATCGAAGGGACGCAGCCAGATCCCTCGCTCGGCGGCGAAGTCCTGCAGGCCTCGCCAGGCCGACGGGTCGTGCACTTCGATGACGCCGCAAGCGCCCAGCACGCGCGTCTCCCGCACCGACGCTGCGCGCAGGTCGAGGAGCTCCTCGCGCAAGATCTCCTCGATGCGCCGGATCTTGGTCAGGTAGCCGTCGCGTTCGAAGATCGCGCTGCTCGCGAGAGCCACGCTGCACGCGAGGGCATTGCCCATGAAGGTCGGCCCGTGCATGAAGGCCTTGCCGTGCTCGCGGCCGAGAAACGCGCCGAAGACCTTGTCGGTCGCCAGGGTTGCCGAAAGACCGAGGTAGCCGGCGGTGAGCCCTTTGCCGACCACCATGATGTCCGGCGTGATGCCGGCCTGCTCGCACGCGAACAGCGAGCCCGTGCGGCCAAATCCGGTGGCCACCTCGTCGCAGATCATGAGCACGTCGTGCTGGTCGCACAGTCGCCGCGCTTCGCGAAGATAGGCCGCGGGATAGAGGTTGAATCCGCCCGCCGCCTGCATGAGCGGCTCGCACACGAAGGCCGCGATGCGCGCGCCGTGCTCGCGCAGGGCCGTTTCCAGGGCCGCCACCGCCTCGTCCACCGAGCGCCGGATCTGGCCTCGCCCGTCGCCCATGCCCTCGGGCGGCGGCACGAACACCTGGCGCGGCAGATAGCCGGCGAAGACCTTGTGCATGCCATCATCTGGATCGGCCAGGCTCATCGCCCCTGTGGTGTCGCCGTGGTAGGCGTGCTGCAAGGACACGAACACGTGCTTGCCGGCGACGCCCTGGTTTTTCCAGTATTGCACCGCCATCTTCATCGCCACTTCCATCCCCACCGATCCGGAATCGGCGAAGAAGACGTGCGCAAGCCCGGGCGGTGCGATCTGCACCAGCCGGTCGGCCAGGCGCTGGGCTGGCTCGTGCACCAACCCGCCCAGCATCACGTGGGCGAAGTCGTCGAGCTGCGCGCACACCGCCGCGTTGAGCTCGGGGTGGCTGTAGCCGTGAATCACGCACCACCAGCTTGCGATGGCATCCACCAGCACGCGACCGTCGCGCAGGAAAAGGCGCACGCCCTTGGCCCGCACCACTTGGTTCTGGACTTCGAGGCCCAGCATCTGGGCGTACGGAAACCAGAGCGATTGCGCAGGCACGGCGAAAAGCTACGGCTGCCCCGACGGGGCGTCAAGCCAACCGCCCGATGCGAAGGCGACTTCCGCAGCCGCGCGTTCGTCGGGCGTGTCGACCTCCAGCCAGCCGTGGCCGCTGATGTCGCGGCACGCTGGAGCCAGCGCAGTCTTCGCCAGGCGCGCCAGAATGCGCTCGACGTGAATCGCCCGTCCCTCGTCGACAAGCGCGCGGTCGGCTTCCTCGAAATAGCGCGTGACAAGGGCGGAAGGCACGCGGGTCATGCCCACGTAGCCGCAGTCGAACTTTTCCAGGGTCTTGGAGATTGCGGCGATCTTGCCGTCGGAGCGCCGCTCGACCTTCATGTCGTCGGCGCCGAGCTTGCGGTCGGTGTCGATGAACGCGGTCACCGCATCCGCCGGTGGGGCCACCACGGACGCGATGCCGGGCCGGTAGATGTGGTCGACGTTCATCACCAGGAAACCCTCGGTCAGGCGTGGCTTGGCAGCGAGCAGCGACAGCAGGTTGCCGTCGCGGAAATTGGTATTCTCGACCAGCTCGATGGGCGTCGGCACGAAAGGACGAAAGGTCGCCAGCGCGTCCCTTACCAGGGGAAAGGCGAAGCCGCCCACCACCACGATGCGCGACGGCTGCAGGCGGTGCGCGAAGGCAAGCGCGTGGAAGAGCAGCGGCTTTGCCCCCACGGGAATCAGCGCCTTGGGCAGATCACGGGTGAGAGCACCAAGCCGGCTGCCAAGTCCGGCGGCGAGCAGAACAACGTTCACGGAACGCCTCAGGTACTCGCGACCGCCACCGCCGCTTCGTCTTCGAACAACTGCAGAAGCTCGGCGAAGCGATGCACGACCGGTAGCCCGGGAAATCGGAGCGTGAAGCTCTCTTTGGAGAAAGTTCCCGCCACACCCACAAACGGCATGCCCTCGGCCAGCGCGAGCTCGCCATCGTGGAGCGAGTCGCCAATGAAGAGCATCTCGCCGCGACCGACGCCGAAGACCCGCTCGACCATCTGCACGTGGGGACGCCCCTTGGCAAGCCCGTTGCCGTAGCCCATGACCAAGTCGAAGGCGAAGCCCGCGTTGCCGGCGAAGCGCTCGACGTTTTCGCGCCCGTTGTTCGACGAAACCGCGATGCGCACGCCCATCTCGCGAAGCGAGACCAGCGCCGCGGCGGTATCGGCAGGCATGCGAGCCGAATCGCAGCGGGCCGGCTTGCCAGACTCGAACAGATCGGACGCCCCTCGATTGCGGGCATCGCCCGGAAAAATCTCCTCCAGCTGGCCGATGAACGGCAGGCCGCAGGTGGCCAGGTAAAGCTCGCACGCGAGCGTGCGCGGAAGGCCGTACGTCCCAACCATCACCTCGCTGGCCAGATCGGCCAGGATGGGCATGGTGTCAATCAGCGTGCCGTCGAGGTCGCACAAGAGAACCTTGGGCACCGCAAGACGGGCTGGCGCTCGGTTCTTGGTGGTTACGACGCGGCTAGTCTGACGAGATTGGATGATACCTTCCATGACGTCATAGGGTGGGAGCAAGCGCCGCGCCAGGCGGAGGACTATGCTAACCAGGCTAAATCATGGGTGATGGGCGTTTGGATACAAGGTAGGTGTTAGGTTTTCACCACCCTAGGTGTTGGGCATTGAACGCTAAGTAGGACCAGCTGCTTCACTGACAGGGGGGCCGGCTGCTGTTATCCTGGCGCCGTGGCGTGTCCACATTGCGGCGGCTCCCACCAGGGAGATCTGTGTCCCGTCACCGGGCAACCTATGACGGGCGCGGCGACCACCAGTCTCCCCGCGGCATTGCGGGTGGGCGAAGTGCTGGACGGAAAATACCAGATCCTGCGCGAGCTGGGCCGCGGCGCCATGGGCGTGGTCTACGAGGCCCTGCACATCGTCCTTGAGCGGCGGGTGGCGGTCAAGACCCTGCTCGAAGGGGTCAGCGCCGATCCGCAGATCGGTGCTCGTTTCGAACGCGAAGCACGCGCCGCCAGCGCCATCGGTCATCCCAACATCGTCGACGTGTTCGACCTCGGCCGCACAAGCGACGGCCTGCTGTTCATGGTGATGGAGCTTTTGGGCGGGGAGTCGCTGGCGTCCATCCTAAAGAGGACGCCGAGGCTCCCCATTCCGTCGGCAATCCACGTGATGAGCCAGGTGTTAAGCGGCCTCTCGGCGGCGCACAAGCACGGCATCGTCCACCGCGACCTGAAACCCGACAACATCTTCGTGATCAGCAGCGAAGAGCGCCCGAATTTCGTGAAGATCGTCGACTTCGGCATTTCCAAGGTGCTGGCCGGATCGACGGCTGCGAGCCCAGGCGTCACTGCCAAGGTCGCCGGGACCATGGTCGGGTCGGTGCTGGGCACGCCGCTTTACATGTCGCCCGAGCAGGCCATCGGGCAGATCGCGTCCATCGACCACCGCACCGACATCTATTCGGCCGGAGTCGTCTTGTACGAAATGCTGTGCGGCCGCACGCCGTACCTCGGCGAGAGCTACGTGCAGATCTTCGCCAGCCTGCTGGAAGGCAACTATCCGCCGCCGCGCAGCCTGGCCCCTGAGATTCCGCCCGACCTCGAGGCCGCGATTGTTTGCGCCTTAGACCGCGACCTGGAGAAGCGCTTTGCCAGCGCCGCAGCGATGCGGCAAGCCATCAGCGGCGGCTCGGCCGAGCTCACGCCAGCGCCGATGTTGATGCCGGCGTCGCTCGGCGATCCGCTGCGCGCGGCCCCGGCCGCCGATCCGATAGGCCTTGGCAGAAGCTCGATTGCGCTGGTGGAGAATCCGGTGCCCGAGCGGCCTTCGCACCGGCAGCCCGGGCGATCCGGCCGGCCCGCGGATCCCTTTGCGCCGCCGCCCGAGCATGACATGGCGCCGCTTCTCGCCGACGACCTCGACCGACCAATCGCGATGCGTTCGCCCACGCGACCAGCGCCCGAATCGCGCCCGGTCGAGCTTGCCCAGCCCCAGCGCAAGCGCCCGGCGCCGGTGCCGAAGGGCACCATGGCACCAGCGCGAATTCTCTCCTCGCGCGCCCGCTCTCGCCTCCTGCTGGTTCTCGCGGTGCTCGCGGTCGCGGTGGCGGCGCGCGTGGCGTACAGCGTGTTGCGGCCCGACGGACAGGGCAGCCTTTCCATCCGCCGCGGCGACAGCCAGAAAGTGCAACTGAAGGTGGTTCCCGAACAAGCCAGCGTGCAAATCGACCACCGTCCGACGCCCGAGCGAGAGCTCGCCCTCGATGCCGGAACCGAGCACGTGCTCAACGCTGCGGCGCCGGGGCGGATCACGCGGCGGTTTTCCTTCGTGGCCAAGGCCGGGCTCAAATTGCAGGTCCACCTGGTCCACAATCTGCCGCTGCCGTCACCCTCCGACCCGCCACCGCTGCCCGCCGAGCTATCTGCCGATGCCCCCGAGCAAGCCCAAGGCGCAGACGAGATCGAAGCGGCGTTCGCCAAGCTGGACCGCTATGCCGACTGCCTGGCCCTAACTGGTGACGCCAGCGCCGACGGCAAGAAGGGCGGGCGCGGGCGCATGCGTGCCGAGGAGCACGACCTCTGTGAACGCCTGGTGGCCGAGGCCGCCGCCGCACCGCCCGCCATGCTTGAGCTGCAAGCAGCGGCGGACGCGTATCTGGCCGCGGTCAAGGGAGGCCAGCGTTTGGAGCAACTGGCGAGGCTGGGCACCACCTTCCGGGCCGAGCTCATCGCGGCGCGCATGACCTGGCAGATGGAAGAGTTGGCTCTGCAGGCAAAGCTCGACGGACAGAACCCGGGCTGGAAGATGCAGCGCTTCGCTCTCGGCGCGCTTCTGTGGCAGCGTGCCGTGAAGGCCGGACAGGGCGTCGAGCCCGCCGTGGCGAAGCTGGTGGACTTTGCCAAGACTCTTCACGACGGGGAGCATGGCGAAGAAGCTCCGGGACAGTCGGACTTTGCCCACGCCGCCCAGGATCTGGTCGGGCTGGCCAGTGCTCAGCCGGGCAAGAAACCCACCGAGATCGCAGTGCTGGATGGCACGCGTCGCCTGATCTCGGCCTTCAACAGTCTGATTTTGCCGTAGTCTGTCGCAGGCCGTCCTGGACCGGAGCATGATCGGCGCTAAGCTCCCCACATGCGGAAAATCATCGTGCTGGTAGGTTCAGTTTTGTTGCTATCGGCCCAAGGCTACGCCAAGGGCAAAGACGTCACCGTCACGGTCAAGGATGCCAAGGGCGACGATCTCGGCACCATCGACATCAAGCCCGCCGGGCATGGCATATCGCTCAAGCTCAATCTGCACGGGCTGCCGCCCGGCGAGCACGCGATTCATTTCCACCAAAACCCCAAGTGTGAAGGTCCAGATTTCAAATCGGCAGGCGGGCACTTCAACCCTGAGGGCAAAAAACACGGCCTGGAAAACCCAGAGGGCGCGCACGTGGGCGACATGCTCAACTTCACCGTCGACGGCAACGGCAAGGCCAAGGCGACCATCGTCAACAAGAGCGCGGATCTTGGCAGCGGTTCGCACTCGCTGTTCTCGAACGGCGGCACCGCGGTGGTGATTCACGCCAAGGCCGACGACATGAAGACTGACCCCGCGGGAAATGCCGGCGACCGCATCGCGTGCGGTGTGATCACGAAGCCGTAGCGGCCGTCGTCGTCTACCGTCTAATCTACGTCGATGAACAGCGACTCGCGCTTGCGCAAGAAGGCCAGGATGGCCTGCTGGGCGGCCGGCGCCAGCTCTAGGAATTGCAGTCCCATGCCGGCTTCGCCTCCCCCGCCGGGGACCTCGCTCGACCGAACCCAGCGCACCTCGGTCATCACCTCGATCGGGTCGCGCGAGGTCGGCAGCGTAAAGCGCAGATGCACCCGCTCGCCTACCGGCCGAATGTTGTGGGTGGCGACAAACAGGCCGCCGCCGCTCAGATCCTGGGTCAGCCCGGTGTAGAAGTTGTGCTCGCTGTCCATCGTGACCTGGACAGCCACCGCAAAGCGAGGTTGATGGCGACGTTCGTCGGGAAGCGGCATAGACACCTATCCCAGATTGTAGACCATAATCGCCCACAGGACGAATTGCGGCGCGGCCGCAGCGGCTCACGGGCCGGCGGGGGCCGCTGGCGCACCGACCGGGCTGTCCCACAAAGCACCGATATCGATCGCGACCGCATCGAAGGGCTGAACCCGAGCTTCCCCGTCGCCACCAAAGGTCCCCGCCACCACCCAGTCCTGGCCCGACAGCTTCAGAACCTCGATGGTCCGCGCACCCGGATCCACGAAGCACAGCCAAGTGACCCCGTGCTCGCGATAGACGTCCTGCTTCCGCGTGCGGTCCAGAACCGCCGTCGATGGCGACAGCACCTCGCAAATCCAGTCCGGCCGCAGCTCGAACCAGGCGGTTTGCGGAAGCTGCGGCATGCGTTCCCGTAGCCAACCGGCCAGGTCGGGAACCAGGATCTGCTGGCCGAGGTGCAGCTCGGGCTCGTCGAGAATGAGCCAGCCACCCGGGCCGCCACGCCCGCGGCCGTATGGCCCGACCAGCTCAGCCCCGAGAAACGATGTCGCGATGGCGTGCGGCGGAGCCGGCCGGGGCGACACGACCAACTCTCCGTCGATGATTTGGCCGACCACATGGTCCGGCAACGCGAGCAGATCCGCGTAGGTCGCAGGTCGCTTCTTTGCCAGTGCGGTTGCCATCGAGCCCTAGGCTAGCACGCCGCCCAACCCACGCGAAGCACCGCTCGACACGACGCCCCTGGTCGGCTAATCTTTCGGGTTGCTATGAGGACCAACCTGCCGACAGCGCACGCAAGGGGGTACGTCTGCGGGTTGGCGCTGTTTGCCGCGACGTTGGGCATCTCGTGCGCTGGCCGCACCCCGCAGCCTGCGGTCCCCGTCCAGGACGGCGTGATGCCGCCCGACGAGCGCCTGGGCATCGACGATGTGTTCGAGGTGCGCGTGTTCGGCGAGCCCGACCTTTCCAACGGCTACCGCGTCGCCGCCGACGGCACCGTCGACTACCCCTTCGTGGGCCGCATCAGCGTCATCGGCATGCGCAGCGGCGACGTGCAAGAGCTGATCGCGAGCAAGTTGAAGGACGGCTACCTGAAGAATCCCCAGGTATCGCTGATGGTCAAAGAGTGGAACAGCCGCAAGGTGTCCGTCATCGGGCAGGTGCAGAAGCCCGGCTCGGTCGCGTACTTCACCAACATGACCATCGTCGACGCCATCGCAGCCGCCGGCGGATTCACCGGCATCGCCTCGAAGAACGCGGTGACCTTGCGCCGTGAAATCAAGGGATCGGTAGAGAGCAGAACCTGCCGCGTCGCCGACATCAGCGAGGGACACGCGCCCAACGTCGTCCTGCGCCCCGGCGACATCCTGGTGGTCGAGGAACGGTTGTTCTAGGCAAGGGACCCACGGCTCCAGCTCCGCAGACGAAGCCAGTGCCGCGCATCCTACTGATGAGGCACTCCACCTCGCGCCTTTCCTCGTCGGGTATGTTGCAAAGCGCAAAGTCGCCGTGACGAGTGCCACCAGGTTTTCTACTCGACCGCCGACACTCGCGTGCCTCCTTTCCGGGGGTTCACCAGCGGCCTAGGCCGAGCTGGGACACCACCGGAGCCCGCCGCATCTGGCCAAGTATTTCCGGCATCGCTGATGCCGTTTTTATAGTAAAAATGGCAACGTGATTGCCAGAATGATGAACCCACCAGGAACGGCAAACCTGTTCTTGTTCGGGCCGCGCGGCACCGGGAAGTCCACCTGGGTCGGCTCGTTGCTACCCGCCGCCTTGCGTGTCGACTTGCTTAAGGAATCGACCTTCGTCGAGCTGGCCGGTCACGCTGACCGACTGGAAGCCCTGGCCGACGCAGCCAAGGCGAAGACCATCATCGTCGACGAGGTGCAGAAGCTTCCGTCGCTGCTCGATGAGGTTCACCGCCTGATCGAGACCCGTGGATTTCAATTCGTCCTGACCGGATCGTCCGCACGCAAGCTCAAGCGCTCGGGCGCCAATCTTCTCGCCGGTCGGGCACGAACGCTGACCATGCACCCCTTCACCGCATCCGAGCTTGGCGCCAAGTTCGACCTGCAGCTTGCCATTCGCCACGGCATGCTTCCGACGGTTTGGGTGGGTAGCGATCCCGCGGAGTACCTGAAAAGCTACGTCGGCACCTATCTTCGCCAAGAAGTTCAACAGGAAGCGCTGGTGCGCAACGTGACCACCTTCAGCCGATTTCTTGAGGCGGCCAGCTTTTCGCAGGGATCAGTACTGAATGTGCAGGCTGTCGCGGCCGATTGCGGAATCAGCCGCAAGACCGTGGAGAGCCACTTCGACCTCATCGAGGATCTCTTGCTTTCCGTGCGTCTGCCCCCCTTTCACCAGCGCGCAAAGCGCAAGCTGACCACGCATCCCAAATTCTACTTCTTCGACGCCGGCGTGTACCGGGCGCTACGCCCCAGCGGGCCTCTGGACAGCGCTGACGACATTGATGGCGCCGCCATCGAAACTCTGGTGCTGCAATCGCTACGCGCCGAAAACGCAAACCGCGGACTCGGTTACGACCTCCACTTTTGGCGGACCTTCGACGGCAAGGAAGTCGACTTCGTCTTGTACGGCGAGCGTGGCCTGCACGCCATCGAGGTCAAGCGAAGCTCTCGCTTTCGCGACGACGACATCGCCTCGTTGCGCTTGTTTTGCACCGACTACCCGCAGGCGCACGGCTTGCTGCTCTACGGCGGCCACCAGCGATACCGTTTCGGAAAGATCGAAGTCGTCCCCCTCGGCGCCGGACTGAAGGAGCTGGGCGAGCGCCTCGCGTGACGGATAGCCGCGCAAGCAGGCCTGGCCGGCCCGCCGGACGTGTCGATCCCAACCGTGGATGCTGGATTCGGATCCTGGAAGTCACAAGCCTCTTGCTACTGGCTCAGCCATTCACCGAGAACTTCGGCAAGCGGAGCCTTGAATGCCTGCTGTTGCAAGACCACCTTCCCCAACCATTTCTACCGCTGAGGGACTAGAGATCGTTGGTCGGGGACCGTCCATCCCGAAAGGGTGCCGCCCTATTCGACCTCTTGGACGCCGTCGTCTTGGAGGGAGCTACGGTTACTCGAAACGCGGCCCAGCGCGTACCAGACCGTCGCGATGCCGCCTGCCACGAACAACGCTATCATCAGGGCCACCCGGACCTGTCGCTTGTGCAGCAAGAACTGGCTGCGGGAGATTCGATACCCTCGCCAGCCACACTCGGATGTGCAGTACCAACGACGCAACAACAGCCACCGGCATAGCTGTCCGCGAAAACCCGACAGTCTGTCGCACGTCAGACGCGCACCACAGCGAGGACAGCGGTGGCGGCTGTTTGTGGTGTGCACATCAAGCACGGGACGAAGATGCTACCATTGATGCGGTCGAAAGCGAGCACGCCAGACGTCTGTGCCGGGTTGCCGAAGGCCGCTCGACACGAATTCCCCGCACGGGTAACCTCTTGTCGGTCATGAAGACCAATTTGCTGACGGCGTGGAGCGAGCGGGAGGGTTCTCGTGGCCACTGAGGACAACGAAACCGGGGCAGCTCTTCCGGCGCCTGCAGGGAGCTCGGTGAGCGACACGAGGTTGCGAGACGAACGACGGCGGCGACACCGGCGCAGCAGCTCGGGCTCGCGTTTTCGAACGATCGTCCTCGGGGTGACGGCGACTCTCTTGGGCTTTTCGATCGTGGGTGCGCCTTTGGCCTGCGGTGCGGTTCATCGGCCGGTCGTCTTTGTGGTGCTGGGCCTTTCTCCGGCCGTTGGACTACTAGCCGCTGCCCTCGCCTACCGCAACAAGGCCGAGCTGAAGCCTCACGTCGCCATGGCAATTCCGACCCTGTTCCTACTGATCGCTGCGTTGCAGATCGCTCCAATTCCGTGGGGACTGCGCGCGCGCATCGATCCGGCAGGCTCCGACCTACTGGCGCTCGTGCCACTTCATGGTCCACAACCGTTGAGTCTCGACCCACCCGCGACCTACCTCGAGTTTGCCAAGGCTGCCGCCGCGCTCTGTGTCGGCTTGGCTGCGCTGGTGCTCTCCGCCGGTCGTCGATTTCGATTTGTTTCCATCGGTCTGGTGGCGTGCGGCGGCGTTGCCGCGCTGCTGGTCGGCTTGGGGCATAGGGCGATTTCCGAGGACAAGATCTACGGGATGTTCTCGACCAGCCGCGGGCTGCCGGTTGGTCCCTTCATCAATCCCAACCATTCGGCGGAGTTTCTGGAGCTAGGCGCCTTCGCTGCCCTGGCCTTTGCCTTCTCCCGTTCGTCTCGGGATGGGCAGAGGGTGTGGAAGGTCGTTGCTGCGCTGCTGGCGGCAGGGGCACTGTCAGCACTCTCGCGCGGATCCGTGCTTGCGTTCGGGGCGGGCGCACTGACTTGGTTTCTACTCGCGCCGAAGTCCGATGAAGGCGAGCCTTTGCACCGCACACGTTTTGCGGGGATGCTGATCGGACTGATCGTTGTCGTCGGCGTCGCGGTCGGTTTTGGAGCCGAAGATTTGGTGCGGCGGTTCACGCAGAGCTCCGCAGGGAGCGAGCCACGATTCTCTCTGTGGTGGGATGCCCTTAAGATTATCCGCGTCCATCCCGCGGGTGTTGGTTTGGGAGCCTTCGGCCGCGTATATCCCGCATATCGAAGCCGCCCGTCGCCCCTCTGGTTCCAGTTTCCTGAAGACCAGCCCCTCGGCTTTCTGATCGAAGCTGGCATTCCAGGCGCCCTGCTGATGCTGGCGTGTGGCGCGCTGGTCATCCGCCACTTCGCTAAGAACGCACGACGAGACCGGGTTGAGGCGTCCCTGGTGGCAGCGCTGGCGGCGGTGCTGGCCCACAACCTCACGGATTTCGGCCTCGAGGCCCTGGGCGTGCTGCTCCCGTTCTGCGCGACCCTGGGAACGATCTTCGGCCGTCAAGCCACCGTGCCCGACGACTCCGTCGGTCAGAGCTCCGCCACGATCTTTTCGCTCGGCTCTGTGGCCGCGACGCTGGCCGCGATCGCGCTGTTGTTGTCGCCGGTCACCCGCAACTTCGATGGGCTTCTCGCTGTCCCGGGCTCGACCGCGCGTGCGACTGCCCACGCGGCATCGATCGCGCATCCCACCGATTATCTGTACGCCCTCGCCGAAGCAAAGCTGGAATCGACCGCGCTCGCCTCGGCATCGTTGCGCCTGCGCATGCTGAATCGGGCGATAATCCTGTGTCCGTCGTGCACGGACGCTCACACCGAGGCGGCTCGCGACCTCTGGCGTCTGGGCCGGCGGCAGCAAGCACTGCTGGAATGGCGAACCGTGCTTGGAACGTCCCCAGGCCGGCTGGCCGCGATCTTTGCCGAGCTCGCGCATGGCGGTGCCAAGGCGGCAGAGCTGGCGAGCTTGGCCGACGATCACAACCGATACGAGCTAAGCCGTCTCCTGCTCGGCAGTGGTATGATCGACACCTCAAGAGTCGTGCTGGCAGGTGCCAACGACCACGATGGCATCGATTTTCAGCTCGCTCAGGCCCAAATCGCCATCGCCGCCGGCGACCTTCGCGCTGCCCAAAAAGCAAGCGAAGCCGCCCTCGCACTCGCGCCCAGCGATCCAAGCGCGGTTCTCCTCGCGTGCGATCTAGCACTGCGTTCGAACGATCGCGACAAGGCCATTGAGCTTCTGCAGAACGGGATTCGAGCCGATCCCGCACAAGTCGACCTGAACCGGAAACTTCTCGCCCTACTCACGCAGACCGACAAGTGGCAGGCCATTGACCGCGCGCTCGGCGGCCTCCGCATGGCCCTGGCCGCGTCCGGGGCGCCGATGACCGAGGCCAATCTCGCCGCCGCCAGCATCTACGAACGGCAGGGCCATTTCCACCGTGCGGTCTCGGAGTACCGCGCCGCGCTAGCGCAAAACCCTGGGGACCTCGGTCTGCAGCTTGCCTTGGCCCGGGCAGCCGAGCAGTCTGGTAGTGTGACCGTGGCGATTGACGCGTATGATGCTGTCCTCCGGCACGAGCCCGACAACGCAGAGGCCCACGCCGCCCTGATCAGAATTCAACGCGACAAGAAGCTTCTTGAGGTATTCGGTACTCAGCCGCCCCATACTAGGGCGGACGACATGTAGGTGAGGACAGCAATCTAGAATCCCATGCGCACTGCAGGAGTGGCTTTCATCTTGGCCTGCTTGGTGTCGGCACTGCTGACTCCATTCGTACGCAGGTTTGCGCTGAGACGCCATCTGTTCGACGACCACGTTTCGTCGCGCAAGGTCCACGGGCGGCCGATTCCTCGCTTGGGCGGCCTGGCCATCGCGGCGGGATTCTACGTCCCTCTGTTGGCCTTGCTGGTCGAGAGCAGCGGTGTCGGCGATGCCTTCTACGCCAGCTCACGCAGGGCAATCTTCTTCCTGGTCGGTGGTGGGGCCGTGCTGGTGCTTGGCATTTACGACGACATTCGCGGCACTGGGGCCATAGGCAAGTTCATTGCCCAGTTCACCATCGCGGGCGCGCTTTACTTCGGGGGCTTCCGCATCGACCAAATTTCGTTGCCGTTTGTCCACTCCCTGCCCCTAGGTCCACTCAGCTTCGTGTTCACCCTCCTGTGGATCGTGGGCGTCATCAACGCCATGAACCTAATCGATGGCCTCGACGGACTCGCAACCGGGGTGGGTCTGTTCGGCGTCACCACCACTTTCGTGCTCGCCGCCATCCGGGGCGATCCCATCATGATGTTGTTCATGGCATCGCTGGGCGGATCGCTGCTTGGGTTCCTGATCTACAACTTCAATCCGGCCTCGATTTTCATGGGTGACACGGGCGCCATGTTCCTCGGCTACGTTCTCGCCGTGGGCGCCACCCAGACCAGCCAGAAGTCGTCCACGACAGTCGCCATTCTGATTCCCATGGTCGCGCTGGGCGTGCCCATCACCGACACCCTGCTGGCCATGCTCCGGCGCGCGTTGAGCGGACGTTCCATGTTCAGCGCCGATCGCTCGCATATTCACCACAAGCTGCTCGACCTCGGCCTGACGCAAAGACAGTCCGTGATGATCCTGTACGCCGCGAGCCTCATGCTCGGCGGCACGGCCTTGTTGCTGACCGTGGCAAGCAACGTGCAAGCCGCAGTGATTCTGGTGGCCATGGGGCTGGCCGGCTTCATTGGAATCCGCAGGCTGGGCTACGGCCAGCTCAAACGCACAGTTGCCTCCCAGATCCAGATTGATCTTCGGCGCCAACTGGACCGCCTGGCCTGCGCCGCAGATGAAGAGCGCCTGTGGCGGGAGCTAAAAGGCGCGGCGCAGGCAATGGGCCTGGCATCGATTCGCATCTCGCTCATGTCCCGGCAGGAGAGTGATTCGGTGTCGATTCAGCGTGAGCATGGCGAGTGGAGCAATTCCGATCTGTCGTACGGCAGCTTCGAGACCTCGGCCGCAGCGACCGCGATCAAGGTCGAATACCGCTCTCGGGAGGCCCTCGACAGCTCCTCGCTACAGGGACTGCAGCAATCGGCCGAGTACGCATGCGTAAAGATCTTTGGCAAGAAGCCTGCCGCGAAGTCCCTAAAGACCAGCGAATCGGAGGTTCCAGGATAGGCGCGACCCGCAGCATTGCGCGACCCCTGATTTCCAGCTAGCGTCAGCATCCAATGGAGACACCGACCGCATCGCCAACCAAGCTCTCCCCCGCCGGGAGCGCCGACATTAGGCACTACGCGCATGTTCTGCGCAAGCGTTGGCGCATCGTCGTGACTGCCCTGGTTGCGAGCCTCACGCTCTCCTTCGTCTATACCATCCGGCAACCGAGAATCTACGAGTCGACCTGCTCGCTGGTCATCGAGTCGACGGCGCCCCAGGTGCTCGAGGGCGTCAAAGATGTCATCGAGATGGCGGCTGCCTCGCGGGAGTTCTACCAGACCCAGTACCGCATCATCCGATCGCACGAGAACGCCAAGAGAGTCCTCGACCGGCTTGGGCTGTGGCAAGTCCGCCCAGACCCCAAGGGCAACGTTCCCGACCGCCAGGATCAGGTCGAGGCGTTACTCGGACACGTGAAGGTGGCGGGCGTACGAGATTCACGGGTCGCGGCCATAGCGGCTCGAAGCGAAGACCCTGCCCGCGCCACCAAGATCGCGAATGCGTTCGCGGACACGTACATCGAAGGAAACCTCGACTACAAGCTCGAAGGCGCGCGTTCGGCCAGCACCTGGTTGGGTGAACAGGCCGTGGACCTGCGCAAGCAGCTTGAGGATTCAGAGCTGGCCCTTTACAGGTTCAAGAAGGATCACAACCTGCTCGACCTGGGCCTTGACGACCGGCAAGGCATGACCAGGCAGAACTTGCAGACCCTGAACGCGAGGTTGGCCGACATCAAAGCCAAGCGCCTCGAGGCCGAATCTATCCGCAAGTTGATCGTTGCAGCCAAGAACGATCTTTCGGAAAAGGAAAGCCTGCCCGAGATTCGCGACAACCCCGTGGTCACCAAGCTGCGCGAGAACTACCTCGACCTCTTGAAGATGAAGGCCGATCTGGAATCGCGCTACAGCGAGAAGCACCCGAAGATCGTCAACATCGAGGACCAACTCCAGGCGACTCGCCGTGACTACAACAGGGAGTTGGACGAGGTCCTGAAGGCGTTCGACAAGCGTTACCAGGCCATGCTCGACACCGAGGCAGCCTTGACCAAGTGGATGCGCCAGGAGAAATCGGAGGCGCTCGACCTGGCCAAGCTGGAAGTCGAGTACCGCCCGATGGCCCGGGATGCCGAAAACAACGCCAAGGTCTTCGGGCAAATCGCCCAGCGCCACAAAGAGATCGACCTGACCGGCCTTCTGCGCACGAACAACGTGCGTATCCTGGACCGTGCCACCCCGCCGCGCGTTCCAGTCAGCCCCGTTTTCAGCCTGAATATCACGCTCGGTGTCGCTCTCGGCCTGGTGATCGGAATCATGCTTGCCTTCGCCATCGAGGCGCTCGACAACACCTTGAGGACGCCCGAGGCCGCGGAAGAGCTGGTGGGGGCGCCGATGCTCGGCATTCTTCCGTTGCTGACTGACGCCAAACTGCGAGCAACGGAGGACGCGCCCCAACGTGACCTCACGGTACACCACGAGCCAACCTCTCTGGCCGCCGAGGCGTGCAGATCCATCCGCACGAACTTGATGTTCCTTTCGGCTCAGAAGGAGATCCAACTATTTGTGGTAACAAGCCCGGGACCCAGGGACGGCAAGACCACAGCCGCGATCAGCCTGGCCATCACCATGGCCCAGGCGGGAGCGCGCGTCCTGCTCGTCGATACCGACCTGCGCAAGCCGCGCATCCACAAGTCGTTCAAACTTTCCTCTGAAAAGGGCATTTCCACCGCAATCATGGGCGAAGCGGCTCTGAAAGATCTCGTCATTCATTCCGAGATACCGAACCTGGATGTCCTTCCGTGCGGGCCGATCCCGCCCAACCCCGCCGAGCTGCTGCACACCGAACGCTTCCGGCAGATTCTGGCGCAGTTCCGTCAGGACTATGACAAGATCATTCTGGATGCGCCGCCCACGGGGCCGGTCACGGATCCCGCAATCATGGGCAGCATAACGGATGGCGTGGTACTGGTGCTACGTGCCGGGCACACGACCCGCGAAGCGGCCATGCACGCACGCCGCCATCTGACGGACGCCGGTGCCAAAATCCTGGGCCTGGTGGTCAACCAGACCGATAGGAAGGGCGGCAGGTATGGCTATGGGTACTCCTACTATGCCCCATACGGCCGCTACTATCGCGCCGCCTAGGGTGCGCCCAAGAATCAATGACCACGAGCCTCCGCAAGATTGGCACCACCATCTTATCCCGGCTGCCACCGTCGGTTGGCTCAGTGGCGAGGCTTGCCTATAGCGGGATTTCCCATCCTCGCTATGGCTGGTGCGGGGACTATCGCTCATGGCCGGAGGCACAGGCGGCGTCGGGCGGATATGACCGATTTGCGATCCTGGAGCGTGTGAAGAGCTCCATGCTCAAGGTGAAACGCGGTGAGGCAGTCTACGAGCGTGACTCGGTGGTGTTCGACAAGGTCGAATATTCTTGGCCGCTTCTGGCGGGGCTCATGTGGGCAGCGGCACAGCATGACGGCGCTCTTAGGGTGTTGGACTTCGGCGGGTCACTGGGCAGTACCTACTTCCAGAACCGCGCCTTCTTGACTGGCCTGCGAAGGGTGCGTTGGAGCATCGTCGAGCAGCCACACTTCGTTGCGTGCGGAAAAGAGCACTTCGCCAACGACGAGCTGACGTTCTACGCGAGCACCGAGGATTGCCTTCGGACGGAACAGCCCAACGTCATCGTGCTTTCAAGTGTGTTGCAGTACCTGGAACAGCCATATCAACAGTTGCAAGCACTCATCGACCTCGACGTACCTCACATCATCCTCGATCTCACGCCAGTCTTTGGCGACAAGGACCGGATAACGGTTCAGAAAGTGCCGCCAGAGATCTACGACGCCAGCTATCCCTGCTGGATCTTCGGCGAGGATCGACTGCGCGCCTTCCTGAGCGAGCGCTGCCACCTGGTCGCCGACTTCGACTGTGCTCTCGGCCAAAGCCTGACCCTGGACCGGGGTTCTCGGGCCAAGTACCGCGGCTACATTCTCACTGTCAACCGCGGTCGTCGAAATTGAGTGCCTGACATGCAGATCATCGACGAAATCTTTGGGCGCCCCGAGCTAATAGCCAAGCCACCGGTGTTGATCGATGTAGGGGCTTCCGGAAGCGTCCATCCGGAATGGCGGCGCTTTTCCCGGTACGCAATCTGCATCGCCTTCGATGCGGACGATCGCGAGATGGGTTTTCTCACACAAGAGTCCGGCAACTTCAGGACGCTCTACCTGCACCACTGCATGGTCGCAGAGGAACCCAACGACCCCAGTCGCTTCTTCCTGACCCGTTCGCCGTACTGTTCAAGCGCCTTGCGCCCCAACACCGAGCGTTTGGCGGCTTGGGCCTTTTACGATCTGTTCGCGGTCGAGCGCGAGGTGTCGATCCGTTCGCAGACGCTATCCCAGGTGCTTGCCGAGCACGGCCTGGCCTACGTTGACTACTTCAAGACCGATTCTCAGGGCACCGACTTGCGCCTCTTCAAGAGCCTCGGGTCCGACATCGTTGCTCGCGTGCTCGCGGCCGACTTCGAGCCCGGCATCATTGATGCCTACGACGGCGAAGACAAGCTTCACGCGCTGATGGCATTTATGGACCACAACCCGTTCTGGATGCATTCGATGCGAGTCGAGGGCAGCCAAAGACTGCCCCAGAGGGCCCGCGAACGGCTGAGCCAAGAAGAGCGAGAACGGACCAGGTTCGTGGTGCCGGTTGCGCCCGGCTGGGCGGAGGTCGGCTATCTGAACACTCTCGACAAGGAAGGATCGTTCGACGCGCGCGACTTGCTCTTGGCGTGGGTGTTTGCCACGCTGAAGGGGCAACATGGATTCGCGCTCGAGATTGCGCTAGGCGGCCTGCGACGCTATCCCCGGGATCACATGTTTTCGGAAATGGAACGGTCCTCCCTAGACAGATTCTCCAGACGTAACATCGGCGCCGCCCGCGCTGCGATTGGCCGTTCGCGCATTGCTCGATTGGCAAGGAAGCTGCTGAAACCGTGATTGCTTGTCGCCGTTCCTAACAAGGACTTCATTGTACAACTTCTGCACCTACTTCGACGTGAACTATCTGACGCGAGGGCTTGCGCTGTACACGTCCTTGAAGGCATTTCACGATATCCGTCTTTGGGTGCTCTGCATGGACCCTGCCACCCACGCACACTTGACCAAGCTGGCACTTCCGGGAATCGAGCCGATAGCGCTCGACGAGCTAGAGAAGGACCACCCGAAGCTCCTGGAAGCAAAGGCCAACCGAAGCGCGATCGAGTACTACTTCACCTGCACGGCCGCCTTGCCGCTCTATGTTTTCGCGCACCACCCCGATGTGGCGCTGATAACCTACGTCGACGCGGATCTCTACTTCTTCTCGAGCGCGCAGCCGCTCTTCGACGAGATCGGCCAGCATTCCATCGCTATCTTTGCCCATCGCTTTCCGCCGCAGCTGGCCGGTCGTTCCATCTTCGGCATCTACAATGTGGGCTGGCTATCTTTTCGCAGAGACGAACAGGGCCTTGCGTGTTTGAGACGCTGGCACCAGCAGTGTCTGGATTGGTGCTACGACCGGCTCGAGGATGGACGATATGCCGACCAAAAGTACCTCGATGACTGGCCCTCCCGCTACGACAACCTGGTCGTTTTCAGCCACAAGGGCGGAAACCTCGCCAGTTGGAATCTTCTAAACTACGCGTTGCGGTTCGAGGGTGGACGAATCGTCGTCGATTCGGATCCATTGATCTTCTTCCACTTCCACGGCTTCAAACAGCTCACCAAGCGGCTGTTTGACAGTGGCATCAGCGAAGGCGAAGTTGTATTGAGCCCAGAGCTTCGCAGATTCCTCATCGCACCCTACGTTGAGGCACTCCAGGCGGCGCAGGCGCAGCTAGCCAGGGTTGGCATCACTGTCAGCGCACCGAGCATCCGGCGTCGGTGGCACCCTTTCTTCGCGTTCCGCTGGTATCAGAAGGTTCGGGACGTTACTCGCCTGGTCAAGCGCCATCTCCGTTACAGGGCCATCTTCAGGGCGCCTTCTGGCGGAGGATTGGATTAGCAGGGAACTCAGCGAGACGCGCCACCTGGCGGGGCTATATCAGGCCTTTGTGGCCATCCGGCTGACCTTTCGATAGAACCACAGGGCTATAAGGAGCGTGGCCGCATAGGCCAGGGTGGAAGCGGCGGCGGCACCCGTAGCCCCGTGGGCCGGAATCAGCAGGAGGTCAGTCACAACCGTGATGACTAGGCAGATACCCGAGTTGATCGAGTTGTATTCGGGGTGGCCACGGCCGGCGATCTCGTTTGTCAGGACCTTCGCGGCGCCCAGCAGAACGACACCCGGCAGGATAACCAGCAAAGGCACGTAGGATGCGTTGAAGGCCTTGGAAAAGACCAGCGGGATCAACGGTTTGGCCACAATAGCCAGTACGAACCCGCCGACGGCGGTCAAGGCCAGCACGTATTTGAAAACCCGCGGCGTGAAAGCGTTCATCTCGAGGGCGGCGGTGGCGGCCGACTTGGGGAAGATAACGAAGCCGACCGCGTTGGGCAGGTACCACAGTGTCTCAGCCAGTGCCACCGACACGCCATAGACTCCCACCTCGGCCGGTCCCATGAAGAAATTGACGACGAACACGTCCAGGCGATAGTTGAAGTACTGAAGCAGATTTGCCACGTGGCTCCTGATGCCGTACCCCAGTGTGGCCTTCAGGACGGCCCAGTCATAACGGGGCCGAAGCGCGCCCCCCTCCTTAAGCACGGCGTGCGTGTCCAACACCAGGGTTAGGAAAGCCGTCAGGACGGCGGCGATCAGTGCCCCCGTTACTCCCAGGCGCAGGTATACGATGAAGAAAGCGAGAAGGCCAAGGTTGACCACTTGCCCTGCCGTCGAGATAACCGAGATCGTATTGATGCGGCGAAGGCCCTGCAGGAGGCTCGACATCTGGGCGGCGAACATAGTGGAGGGCAGAAGGAAGAGACCAATCAGGATCAGCTTAACTGAACAGTTCGGAACGACTTTCGCGATGAGGCCAGTGACCATGAACACCAGCGACAGGCCGGTACCAAGGAGTGTTACAACGATAGCGGTGGCCGCGGAATTGGAAGACAAGGTGCGGATACTCAGGCGGCCGGAGCTGGCAAAATAGACGTTGGCGCTGGTCAGCCCGGCACCAAGAACCAGTGTCAGGAACGACGGAAGAAGGGTGGCGAGTCCCAGGAGCCCTTTTCCCTCCTGCCCGAGCCAGCGGGCGGTTATCGCGCCGCTGGCCAGGCTGATGCCGAACATGATTCCCTGCGTTACAAGCTGAGTGCCAACATCGCGCGTGAATTGGCCTCTAGGGATTTTCCACATCGGAACCCACCGTTCTCTCTTGCCCCCGACGAAGGGCGGGGATTGGCCGTATTGGCATGACCTCAGTCATTGCGTTTCTTATGGTAAACACAGAACTCGGACAATGAGCCGGTTCCAGCTGCCTGGTCATAGGGGTACTTATTGGGAATCCTCTTTGCGAGGATCCAGTCGGGACGGTTGGCCGCGACCCAAGAGGAAAAAGCCCAGTGCCTTTCATGGAACTGTCGCGGCCTTTCGAAGTCGCTGGAGTAAATGATGACAAATCTTCTGGCAGAAGAGAACAGCCGACTCATGTATGTCTGGTAAACGTCCTCTTCAACAAGATGGAAGATGACGTCCATAGACAAGGATAAGTCCGTGGCCCCACCTCGGGGCTCCCCAAAGAAGTCATCGTACAGAAAGAAGGTCTTGGTCTTGTCGCTCCGGAAGCGAGACCGGCACAGCTCCAGCGCTTTTGGGGAAACGTCGAGTCCGACATAGGTAGGATAGGACGCCAGAGTCAGTTGATTGCCATCGCCACACCCAAAATCAAGCACCGAAGCAACACTGTTTTCCCGTATGACGGCGTTAACCACTTCAGCCTTCCACTGGGCCAAGCCTCCGTAAGAACCGTCTCCCGAATTGCCGCCCGCGGAGTATCGTTCTTCCCAATAAGCCGCGGAGCCTGGGAAGGGCCGATTGAGAAGGCGACCCCAGATCTTGGCCAGGAGCGGCCCGAGAACCGGAATTCGCCGAATGGCGTGTTTAGTCGTAGCCCACATTTTCGCGCATCTCCATTTTGCTGTTGAATTCACAGACTTCTACCATTGGCGCGAAAGCCCGTAAGAGCGAATGCATGACTCGATCTTGAACCAACGCGTTGTGATAAGACTACGGTTGGGCCTAAGCACACCGCGATGTACTCAATATCAAGCCCTCATAAGTTCTGTGAACGATGTCACCGACTTGCTCCGGTGCGAAGCGCTCCCGCGCGTAGCGGGAGGTGGCATCGCGGGAGAAGGTCTCAAGCCTCCCAAGCAGGTCAAGCAAGCCGTCGCGCAAGGCTCTCGTGCTCCCCGGTGACACGGCTAGTCCATTCCGCTGGTCTACGAATTCCTCCGGACCTCCGCACCGGGTGGTCAGGACGGGTAGCCCGGAGGCGAGTGCCTCGGCGGCCACCACCGAGAAAGTCTCTGTCAAGCTGGGCACAATGAAGAGGTCCGCGGCGCGCATGAAGTCGGCCACCTTCGGTTTTGGTTGGATGCCATGGAAAATCATCCGGTCAGCGATGTCCAGTTTCCGGGCAAGGGCTTCAAGCGGCTGACGTTCCGGTCCATCGCCAACGATGTCCAGTTGCCACGGCCCCACCTCGGGCGGCAGGGCGGCCACGGCCCCCAGCAGGTACCGCATGCCCTTGTTCTCATCAAGGAGACACACGCACAGCAGACGCTTCGGACCGGTGCCGGTCCGGGGCTGCGGATTCGGATGGAAGAGTCCGGTGTCGACGACGTTGGGCACAACTTGGAAGTTGGCCCGGATTCCGCAGGCCTCAATGGCCTTGCGCAGCGAATGGCTGACCGGCATCACTGTGTCGGCTTTCTCAAAAGCCAGACGGGCTTGCCGAATGTGACGGCGGCTGAGGAATGAGTGCTGCGTGATGACCACGGGCACGTGGTGCCTCTGCCCGAGGCGGACAGCAAGCAGGCCGGCAGAGTAGACATGCGCGTGGATGATGTCAGGCCTGAAGCCGTGTCGCACAATTTCGTCGTACGCCCGAGAGGCGGACCACGGCTCCAGGAAGGGGGAAAGGAGGAAGGTTGTTTTGGGCACCGGCGAGCGTCTGTACCAGCAGCGATACGTGGGAATTCCCTGCGTGAGCACCTCGTTGGTCTCTTGTTCCACGCCCACGAGTTGGCGCCGACTGGGGTCGCTCCCTGCACAATGCAAGACCACCACTTGATCGCGCAGACCGACCGCCTTGGCACACTCCCTAACAAACACGCCCAACACCGGGGAGTCCTTGGACGGGTACCAGGGCGTCATCATGAGGACGTTCAGCCTTGCCATGTTTGGATGCGCGCTCCGGCGGAGCTTCGTTGGCACTCAGGGCCAACGTCCGACGGAAGGTACCCTATCGGGGCTCTTGGGTAAAGACCTCACGGGCCGGACCTCAACCGCCTGACCGGTGCGGCATCGTTGAACTGAGCAACCGGATAGGGGACGAACATCGAGCGCTTGAACGGTGATCCGTGTTGCAAGCAGCGGCGCCCATTGCGCGGTGGACGCCGAGCCATCTAACGGCGGTCCGATTCGTAGTCGGCAATGCGTTTCTTGGCCTGGGCCCGCCAGCTGAAGCGGCTCGCGATCTTGTTCACGCCGAGCTTGCCAAGATCGGTGCGCACCTGTGCATCGCGCAGACCAACAAGCACCCGGGCCAAGTCTTCCGGGTCGTCTTCACGATAAGTGCGGCCATTGCCCTCGATGCGTTCCTTGGCAAGGACGCGGTCGCTAACCACAATCGGCAGGCCACAGGCCGAGGCATCGAGCATGCTCGTCGACTCTTGGCGTGGCCAGATGCCGATGTCCGCCGCGTGATAGAAGGGCGGAAGGGCCTTGAACTCGACGAAGGGATGCACGATGCAACCCTGGCACCCTGAGATCGAATCGGCTTGGTCGCCGCTGCCCACGAAAAGGGCCCGGAACGGCTCACCCCGAGTTTTCAGAATCTCCACGGCCCGAGCCAGGCAGAGCGGGTTCTTGGCTCGCACGAACCGGCCCGTGTACACGCACAGAACCTCGTCGTCCCTGATGCCGTGTTGTGAGCGCACGCGGGAACGGTTGGCCGCGAATGAGGGCTCTGCTTCCACCGGCTGAAACAGGTCGGTGTCCACGCATAGTGGCAGGACTTCGACCTTTTCCGCCGGGGTCCACAGATACCTGACGGCGATCTCGGCCGCATCGCTGGTTGCCGCGTAGCAACGGGTGGTGCACGTGCTCAGGAGCTTGCCCGCGACCGCCGCAGGCGCCAGCCGCGATAGTTGAGCCACCCGGCCGAGCCCATGCCGCGGCTTCGACATGGGCGGGAACACGGAGGCCACGATGTGGTTGCCGGTGTAAAGCCGAAACGGTAAGAAGCGGCTCAACAGGGCTAATTCGTACGACGTGAGCGACGCAATGTCGAAGGCTTGAACGACCTCTGGTCGCAATTCCCTGATCTTTTCGCGCAGTCCCCGTATCCAAAGAAGTCGTCCCACAGTCGCGTGGGGCAGGCGATGCAGGGTGTATCCGTCCAGCGTTTGAGTGCCGCACGGAACGACGCCTGGACCGAGGTGTTTTTCGTACGTCTCCTTGTAGAAAGGGCTGTTGAAATACACTTGGATATTGCCCGCCACAACGTGGATGTCGTGACCGAGCTCAGCCATGGCCTTGGGCAGCGTATTCTCTATGTACCCCATCCCGGGCGAAAACCAGTCGGTCACGATCATAATGCGCATGGTGTGCTCCCGAGCGCGCCGATCACAGTCTCGAGAACGTGTTGTGCGGTGTCCCCACGCCCGAAGAACGCATTGGTTGCCTTGTGTTGCCAGTCGGCGGCCAGCATCTCATTGAACAACGCCACCACGCGATCCGCTTCCGGTGGACAGAGGTGGTTCCAGCCATCGGCGACAGTCTCGACCCACTCGGTCTCGTCGCGTAGGGTTAGGCACGGTACTCTCAGGAAATAGGCCTCTTTCTGAACGCCGCCCGAGTCGGTACAGATGGCCTGCGCGTGACGCTCGAGCTGGATCATGTCGAGGTACCCCACGGGATCGATGATTCGAACGGACGGCGCGGGTGTGATGCCGAACTTCTCGAGGGACTTCTTGGTGCGGGGATGCAGGGCTAGGACCACGACAATCGGCAGGCGGCCCAATCCAGCGAAAATGGCACGGAGGCGGCCCGGATCATCGGTGTTCTCCGCCCGGTGGATGGTCCCAAGCACGTAGTTTTTCGGAGTCAATCCAAGCTGTACCAGGATTTGCGACTGGCGCGCGGCCCTGTCCTGGGCGTGCAAGATGGCATCGAACATGATGTCGCCAGTGTTGCGCACGACCAGGGGTCTTCCACTCGGGGTCTTGACCTGTTTCCCTTCATGAAGGCCCTCGGCTTGCAGGTTGGCGATGGCTGTCGTGGTCGGGCCGAAGAGGTACTGAGATAGATGATCGGTGAGGACGCGGTTCTGTTCCTCGGGCATGCACCGGTTGAAGCTGCGCAGCCCCGCCTCCACGTGCGCCACCGGGATGTGGAGCTTGGACGCGGCCAGGGCCCCGGCCAGGGTGGAATTGGTGTCACCGTACACCAGTACCAGGTCCGGCCTTTCGGCGAGCATGACCTCCTCGAGCTTTTCGAGCATGCGGCCGGTCTGGGCGCCGTGCCCCCCGGAGCCGACGCCAAGATGGTGGGTCGGCTTGGGGATGTCAAGCTCACCGAAGAAGATGTCCGACATATTGGGGTCGTAGTGCTGACCGGTGTGGACGATGTGTTCGATGATACGTCCGGCATATCGCTCCCGCACGAGCCGGCTCAACGCGGCGGCCTTGACGAACTGTGGGCGGGCCCCCACGACCGTGATGATCTTCATGTGCAAGCGCCGCGCCTAACGGCCGGGTGGGCGGTGTCTTCCGCGGGCGACACGGGCGCAGTGCGGATCTCGTGTGCAAGGTTGACTGACGGGCGGGCGTCGTCGATGCCGCAGCCGCGGCCGGCTAGGATGTTCTCGTACACCCTTGTGTGCAAATCCGTGAAGCCCTCGGTAAACTCCAGCTCCTGCCCATCCATGAGGATGGACCGGAACGTAGTCTTTTCTCCCGGCCGCGCAGCGAAGGGCAAGTCAGCTGCATCTACGGATAGAAACCAAGACACGCGCGCCTTGTCGAGCTCGAGAAAACCCGCCATGCGCGATGCCGAGTTGAGGTGCACGCGACAGTCGCGCACACCGCCGAACAGCCACAAGAGGAGGTCGAAGAGGTGTATGCCGATGTTGGTCGCGATGCCGCCCGATTTCTCGAGAGCACCCTTCCACGACGTGTGGTACCAAGCGCCGCGGGCCGTAACGTAGGTCAGGCGCACCTCGCGCTTGCGCCGAACCGGCTCTGCGTCGAGAGCCGCCTTGAGAGCGACGAGCTTGGGGTGCACGCGGAGCTGCAGGATCGTGTACACCCGGCGCCCGGTCTCATTCTCCAGGTCTTGGAGGGCGTCCAGGTTCCAAGGGTTGATGACCAATGGCTTTTCGCAAATGACGTCCGCGCCTATACGTAGGGCCAGACGGCAGTGGGCGTCGTGCAAGTAGTTGGGCGAGCAGATAGACACGTAGTGTACCCGCTTGTCCTCGGGGCCGCGCCGCAGCTTCTCCAGATGACGGTCGAAGCGCTCAAACTCGGTGAAGAAGCGGGTGTCGAAAGCGAATTGGTCGAGCCGGCCCACCGAATCGTGCGGATCCACGGCCGCGATCAGCTGGTTCCCGGTGTCCTTGATGGCCTTGAGGTGGCGCGGCGAGATATACCCCGCGACCCCGGTCATAGCGAAATTCTTCGGCATGTCGATTCCTGAAGAGGTCACCCGGTTGATCGCACAGGTTGGGAGTGATGGCAAGCGCCACCGGCACCTCCTTCGTGAGACCGCCAGCAGCGGAAGCGGACGGTCATTTTGTCGCGACAGTGATTAGGAACGTACCCAGGCGGTCCTCTAGCGGCGACAGTTGAAGCAGCCGTTCATAGAGGTTGTATAGCGGGAGCATTAGGCTCGCGCCCTTGCTCTCGACGTAACGATACGTCATGCCTCCGAGACCTCGGACCTGGACGTCTCGGAACCCAGCCTGTCGAATCTCGTCCTCAAGCTGCGACCGGTGGAGAAGCACTTCGTTCTCCGTCTTCCCCTTGCTCGAAAACAAGGGCGACCGCGGATGCCGATACAGCCACATGGACGGACTCTGTATGTTGGGATCGTACGCAAACAGACGCCCGCCGGGGGCCAATAGGCGATGGCCTTCAGCCAAGACACGCACGCGATCCTGCGCCAAGGCGACGTGATGCAGGACCCCCGAGTAGCAGATGATCTCCTGACTGCCTCCCGGCAACTCGGTGTGGAAGATGTCACCGACCAGGAAATCGACTCCCGGCGTCGCAGCCTTGGCGTAGTCAACGGCCCGCGGTGAGATGTCCATGCCACATCGGCGAAGTCCGAATCGATTCAAACGCCGTATGAACGCGCCGGTCCCACAGCCCAGATCGATGCAACGCTCCCCGGGCTGGGGCCGCACACGCTGCTGGAATGCCGCCAGGAGCCGGTCATAGGCCCTGTCGGAAAGCACGTCATAGTCGCCGTGCTCTGTTACGAACTGATCGAAGAACTCCACCTCACGGCGGATTTTTTCGTCTGCAGAGATGCTCACTCACCGCCTCCGGCGCCACGAACGATGCGTGGAACAGGCAGGGGGACAATATAGTCCCCGCGGAAACCCTGGGCGGTCAACTTGGGGATCAGCTCGTCAGCAATGTGCCAAGACAGAAGCAAGGCGTAGCGGGGCTGATCCGCAAACAGACGCGATTCCTCGATCACGGGAATCAATGTTCCAGGTATGTACTTCCCTATCTTGTACGAACCTTTGATCTCCACTACGCAGTCCAGGATTCCATCGTCCAGGCCAACGTAGTTGATGAGGGTGCTGGCCCGGGAGGGGGCGCCCACGCCGTAAATGTGGTCGCCAGCAGAGCGAATCTGGTTGAGCAGTCCATAGAGCGCGAGCTTCGAGGACACGACCCCCGCGCGGAAACCTGCGATCCGCTCGTCGGTGAGCGCTCGTCGCTCGACCTCGAGGATGCCGCGCACACTGTCGTCGACGGGGTACTTTCCTTTGCGCGCGGCGTATACGCGGATCGAGCCTCCATGGGTGGGAATGCGTTTGGCGCGAATGACCTCAAGTCCGTGCGTCTGCAAGAGATATTGGAGGCTGGTGAGGGAATAGTAGCGAAGGTGCTCATGATAAATCGTGTCGTATTGCAGAGTTTCAAGCAAAGAAACCCAGTAGTGCGACTCACTGATGAAGATACCATCTTCAGCCAAGAGACCGAGAATGCCCCGCATGACTTCCTGCACGTCTTCAATATGTGCGAAGACGTTCGTGGCTGTGACGATCCGTGCCCGTCCGTCTTCCGCGACCACTGTCTCGACGGCCTTCTTGCCGAAAAATGATATCAGCGTGCGGATGCCGCGCGCGTTGGCCAGGTTGCCTGCGTTGGTAGGCTCGATTCCCTTGACGCGACAACCGCCTTGCTGAAAATTGCTAAGCAAGGTGCCGTCGTTCGAACCGATGTCCACGACAAGATCGCTAGGCCGAAGCGGATAGAGCCGCGAAACCTCGGCGAACATCTCGGCAAAGTTATCGCGCAGAATCTTGGTTGTCCCGCTGGTATAGGGGTAGGTCGGGGGAAAGAGGATGGCGGGGTCCACGATCAAGCCCAACTGGGCCAGCCCACAACGGCGACACGACAACACCTGCGCCGGGTAGGCCGGCTGCTCCCGCGGCCGCTCGCCAATCGATGGCATGCCGTTGACCGGGGGCAGGTATCCAACGAAAAATATCGGATCCAGCTCCGATGACTGACAAACTTGGCAGGCTTCCACAACTACGCTGCCGCCCGATCCGGCGGCCAGCTTGACTTTGTCATTCATGGGACGATTCTTCCTTCCTGTTCAACGTACCAGCGAACGGTTCGCTGCAGACCCTCTTCGAGGGATATTCGTGGGCTGTACCCTAGTTGGCGGAGCTTGACAATGGACGGACAGCGACGTGAAGTGCCTCCGGGCTGTAAGGGATTGGCCTGGACGATCACGGACCGTCCCATCGCGTGACCGAGCCCGGCGACCAGTTGCTTGATGGAGATCTCCTGGTCGGTTCCCACATGGTAGACGTTGAGATGCTCACCGGAGGCGATCAAGCGCAATACCCCGTCGACGAGATCATCGATATAGACGAAGGCTCGCGTTTCATCACCGGTGCCCTGAATGGGGAGCGTGATGGTGCCCGGCGTTGCGCGTGCAAGATCGTGAAGGCGACGAACCAGCTGCGGGATGACATGCTCGTTGCCCATGTCGGGGCCGTAGCAATTGTGGGGACGGAAGATGACTACTCGGGAGAAGTGCTTGCGTCCGTAGTTGACCGCCAGCAATTCCGAGATGATCTTTCCACCGCCATAAGAATAGCGAGGATTTAGTACGTCTGGCACCGAGAGCGGAGCAGTCTCGTCGGCTGGCAGCTTCGGCGGGGTTTGATAGACCTCGGAGCTGGAGGCGAGAACGAGGTCCCGCACGCCGTGGGCCAGGCAGCCATCAAGCACGTTCATCATGCCCTTGACGGCAACCTCGAGCACCAGCTCGGGCTTGGTGTAGAAGAATTCAGTACCGTTGATGTATGCCAAGTGGAGGACGCTGTCGACACCGGCTACCGCACTGGCAACGACCGCGGGATCGCGAATGTCGCCCTGCACCAGCTCGAGACGTGCGCACTGGTCCCCAACGATATCGCTAAGCCGGTGACGAGAACCGCGGGATTCGTTGTCAAGCGAGCGAACGTAGGCACCCGCCGTGAGCAGCCCTCTCACCAGCGCGCTACCAATGAATCCTGTTCCCCCGGTCACGAGAAACCGGCTACCCGAAATGTTCATGTAGACTTCCTTCTCAGAACGACGCTACTTGGGCCACGCCGAAGATAGCTGGTCCCGAAGGCGTACACAAACCATTGGAAATAGTCAGGCAACCAGCGAAGGACCTTGAACCGGCTTTGTCCTTGCTTGCGCTCGTGCCATTCCACGGGTACCTCGCCAACCTTCCACCCTAGCCGGTGACACTTCAGCAGGAGCTCGATGCTGTAAGTAAAGCCCCTCTTTGATTCGAGGGGCACATCGCGCAGAAGGCGCTGCGAGAACAGCCGAAAGCCGTTGGACGGGTCGCGGGTCGGCACCCGCGCGACGTGAAAGAGAACCCAGGCGGAGCTGCGAACGATCGCAGCCTTGAGTGGCGGACAGTCCACCATGCGGCCACCCGCAACAAATCGGCTGGCGCAGACGACATCACAACCCTCTTTGAACTTCGCCACCATCGCATCGAGCCTAGGCGCGTTGTAGTCATCGTCCGCCGGAAAAACCAGGACAGCCGGAGCGCGGCTTTCGGCGAAACCTGTCGTCACTGCGCCGAAAGCGAACCGGCCGCGGTTCTTGATACGCGCGATCGGCATGCCCCCCGCTTCGAACGGCACCAGGGCAGGCAGCGTGTCGTCGTCCTCGCGATCGTAGCAAATCAGCACGCGGAACGGCGTCTTCACATGGGTCCTCAGCGATTCGAGCACGCCCGCGATGCCCTGCCCTTCGTTGTACACGGGAATAACGATGTCTAGCTCAGGTTCTGCCATGTTCCTACTCGGTCTGCCTCGCGAATGGCGTCTATGAGCCGCTGCACTCGCAATCCATCCTCGAAATCGGGACTCGCCGCCCCCCCTGTTTCGACGGCATCCAGAAAGCGGCGAACGATGCCTGCCGTCGCAGCAATCCGCCCGTCGGTTCCCTCCGGCAGCGCCGCCACTTCCACCACCCGCGACGATTCGCCTGGTCGCCTGAGTGTCAAAACAAATCCTGTGGCGTAGTCGCTGGTGGAGTTCTCCAGCGTGAGACTGCCATTGTCCCCGTAGATCTCGACGCGATAGCCGCTGCCTTGGGGCATGTCAGAAGCCAGCGACATTGAAACCGGAAGACCGTCACCGATTTCCATCCAGGCCTCCGCCCGCGAATCGGCGCCCCCCTGCCCGGGTGTCCACAAACGCGCCGAGACGCGACGCACGTCTCCGAACGTCCACAGAACGAAATCGAGCGCATGGGATCCAAACAGGTTCAACGTTCCCCCGCCGAGATGAGGCTCCCGTTTCCAACTCGTCTTGCCCTCACGATGGGCGAGAGTCTCAACGCGCCAGGTGAGGTAAACGTGGCGAAGTCGACCAATGGCACCTTCGCCCAGTAGGGATCTGGCCTTGAGAAAGGCCAGAATCTCCCGAAACTCGAAATCCACCGCACCCACGACGTGAGCTCCCTGCACGCTTTCGGCCATTCTTCGAGCATCCGCGGTGCTCGTGGCCAAGGGCTTCTCCGCAAGAACATGCTTGCCCGCGGCAGCCGCCGCTACCGCGATCTCCGCCTGGAGCAAGGGGGGCACGCTGATGCTCACGATATCTAGCTGCGGATCGCTTACCAGCTCGCGCCAGTCTCCGAACGCGCGTGGAATTCCCAACCGTTCGGCGACTGCCTGGGCGCGCCCAACCGTCGACGCGCAAATAGCATCGACCGACACCCGCCGGTCGCTCCGAAAGGCGGGCACGTGAACATGTTGCCCGTAGCCGACACCGACGATTCCCACTCGTAGCTGTCGAATCACGGTAGGTTCTGAGATGCCGCCCATTTGTGTGGGGAGCTCCATAAATCAATGACCGGCTTGCCCAGCGGATCGAGATTCTTATAGTCGCTATGGGGCACACACAAGATGAGCAGATCACTCTGCGCTATCAGATCATCCTTTGGGACAATCTCCGGATCCTGAGTTACAAAAGGATCGGTCGTGAGCACCTGTCGCGCGTGAAAGCGAAGAAGCTTCTTTAGCTTGTAGCTGAGGGACGACCGGACGTCGTCGCTATCCGATTTGAAGGCCATTCCGAGCAGACCCACGGTCATCTCGTCCAGACGGTATCGCCGGGAAAGCTGTGATAGGAGAAACGCCGGCAGGCCCTCATTGATCTGGATTGCCGAATAGCCGAGCCCAAACTGGCCGTTCGCAAACGCGGCCAGTTGTAGAGTGTCCTTGTACAGGCACGGTCCGGCCGCAAAGCCGGGGCCGGGAAGGTCCCGAGCTCGCGGATAGTCGAGCTTGAGGCCATCGAGCAGGCGGTGATAGTCGAGGCCGGCGGTTTCAACCATCATGTAGAACTGATTCGTTGCCGCAAATTGGATGTACCGATATGCATTGCTGATGAGCTTGGCGAACTCCGCCTCTTTGGTAACCATCCGCACGACTTCCGGAGCAATCTTCGAGAACAATCGAACCGCGGCTTCCTCCGCATCCTTCGTGGTTCCGCTGACGATTTGGGGCAAGGTCTGCAGCTCTTCGATGGAATGCCCTTGCACAACACGCTCGGGGCAGAAGGCCACCTTGGTTTGCTTGCCATGATTCCTGAGGTAACGGTCAACGTGCTCGGTCACGCCAGGAAATACAGTCGACCGAAGGATCAGCGTCTGCGCGTCCGATAGGTGCGGAAGCAAAGCATCGACGCAGTCGATCACGACACGCAGCATCGGGTTGTGGAATTCGTCGATGGGAGTGCCAATGGTCACAATGACGTGGGGGATCTGGGCGACATCGGCGATGTCGGCGGACAAGGTGAGCCGTCCAGTCGGCAGAACCTCCCGCAACAGCTCTTGTCCCCCGTTCTCTAGAAAGGGCATCTTGCCGGCAGCAAGCATATCTAGCGCGGCACGATTGACGTCGTAGATGAGTGTTCGAAGGCCATGTTTGGCGAAGACCAGAGCAAGTGGCGCGCCGACATGCCCAGCCCCCCCCACGATGCAAACGTCGCAAACATCGTGAGAAGTTCTGATTTTCGACTCGGAGGTCATGTGTGGGGTGGTACGGTATCAAATTGTTGAAGGTCTTTCTTCCCAAAACACAGATGAAGGTCTTCCGGAAGCCTCCGCCTTGACACCGTCGACACCGGCGCCGATACTCCGGGCCAGTCGTGGCACGCATCCTATCACGCGCCGAAACCATCGTTTCACCGTGGGTTCGTCTGGTCGAAAAGACGGTTGAATTCGGCCAAGGAGAGCCGCCGCAGACCTATCACTGCTTTGCCCAGGCCGACTACGTCGTGGCCATCGCTCGTACCCCCAGCGGTCACATCCCGATCATCCGTCAGTTTCGCCCGGCGGTCAGCTGCGAGACGTGGGAGTTCCCCGCTGGATTGCTGGAGGCGGGCGAGACGCCAGAATCTTGCTGCCGTCGGGAGCTGCAAGAGGAGGCCGGTCTAACTGTAACGAAGGTCCACTGTCTTGGCGCGTTCTTTCCCGACACGGGGCGTCTGGAGAACCGCATCCATGTGTTCGTCACCGATTCCTCGGAACCCGATCCGACTTTCGTTCCAGAGAGATGGCTTAGCGTCGCGTTCGTTTCGCCGAGTGAGCTCCGCGATCGCATCCTCGGTGGGAGCTTCATCCACCAACTTCACCTGGGAGCGCTCGCGCTTGCGCATTTGAAAGGACTTGGAAACGGGATCCTTTGAGCTCTTCCCAAGGGTCCGCCATTCGGCGGCCTACAGGAAAGCAATAGCTGTCGGGAAGCCCGCTTTGAAGGGCACCATCATCGCCAGCATGGCGTCCTACGTATTCCTAGTTGTAGCAAGCAACCTCGGGCGGCCAGTGGGCGCATTCGACGAACCCATGCAGTACCTGGGCGCGATGCTGATTCGCTGGGACGGCCGGGTGCACACGGATTTTCATTCCGTCTATCCCGTCCTCAACTATCAATTTACGTCTTGGATGTTTGCCTTGTTCGGCGAGACGGCCCTCGCTGGCCGTCTGCTTCACTCTATCCTCTATGTGCTGCTACTGGCTGCTCTGTGGTTGCTATATCGGAGCGGAGGTTCGCGAGGGTTACGTATCCTGGTGATGATGCTGGTAGCTATTGCGATGACGTCTCCGTTGCCCGGCCTTGCTGCCTTCGTCGGTTCCAGTATTGCGTTTGTCGCCATCGCCTTCTATGTATACGCCATTGGGGCGGACACCGAAGCGCGACGTAGATGCGCATTTGTCGGCACCGGCGTCTTTGCTGGGCTTGCCCTTCTCTCGCGCACGAACTTTGGCGGGTACGTAGTGGCTCTCTTTGTCGTCGACCAGGTGACGACCGCCTTGCGGTGCCGTAGGGCGCAACAGCCGTTTGTCCAGACCTTGCTTCAAGAGACTGCAACCTTCGCAACGCCCGTCCTGCTGTGCATTGCGGGCATGGCGTTGGCGTATCACAACAACATCCTTGAGGTCCTCCGACAGAGCGTATTGGCGCCAGCGGCGGCCGGGACCCGTTACCCCATTCCGGCGTACGGACCCGGAGGCGTTCCCCTAGAAAGGCTCATGGCGTGCGTGCGTCTCATGCTGCCTCTTCTTCCCATTGCGTGGCTCGTGCTGAGAAGCGTGAGTTGGAAGGGGTGGACCGGGTGGACCATCTTCCTGATAGGCCTCTTCGCCGCCGAGTTGTTGCTCTGCACGAGCTCCCCAACTGGCTTCGCACTGGTCGTTCTCTGTGTGCCTTTTGCGTTGGCACTCAACCAATGCACGTCTGGTGCTCTCTGCCGTCGCGAGTTCGTGCCGCTCTTCGCGTATGCCCTCTTCCTGCACTACTATGGGTATAGGCCCGACCAACCCCACCATGTCCTGGTTGCAGCGGTCGGAGTCTTCCTTTTGCCAAGCCTCTTAGGGCCCCGGGAACCATCTTGGCCTCGGGCGTGGTCTCGTACTCTAGCGATCGCGTTTGCCCTTCTGCTCACTCTTCCCGGAATCGTAGACACCGCACCCGCGCTGGTTCCCTTAGGCTCCCTCGGGGTCAGAGCAATTCGCGAAGGGCTTCTCACGGGTAGCGATGCCGCGCGGCTCTCCGCCGCTCGGCTGCCGTTTTCCGGCGCAATGGCGACACTGTACCCATCCGACGACGAGAATCAAGCAGCTCAATTCGTGCGACGGCGAACCGCAGCGGACGAGGCTGTGTACGTCGGCCTCACGGATCATTCACGCCCGTACGTTAACTACGTTCGGGTGGCTTGGCTCCTCGGCCGCCGCATGGGGACGCGCCACTTCATGCTGATGTCAGGATTTGTCGATACGCCCAGTTCCCAGGGCGAAATGATTTCCGACCTTCAAACACGTCGCGTTCGTTGGATCCTGCTCCAGAAGCAGATGGTTACCGACGAGGCTTTCCTGCGTCGGAACCCACCCGGAGCCACGCTACTCGATTCATACATCCGTAGTCGCTATCACCGGGTTGCTGTGTTCGGGAGCTTCGAGGTTCATACGATCAACCCTGGCGCCTCGACGGCGGCACCGTAGAGCCTGGCTCGGTCCTGTCCTGAAGCAGAGAACGAAGCAAAGCCGACCTCGTCCGGCCCACGGTCCGCCTGACATTCCCACAGCCTTGACGCAATTGATCAGCGGTCAGTCCGCCGTGTCAGCCCGCACCACGGCTTGCGGTTCTTGTCCTCTCACCCGCTGTCAGCTAGATACGAGCCTGCGCACCACCGAGATGGTCGGCATAGCGTAGCGGCGGAGCGCCCGCGGCCTCGAGCCTTTACATCTCTCCCTTGCTCGAGTAGCTTTTGCCGCGTATGAGCGAATATTTCCGCACAAGGTACGCATACGACAAGGGCCGTGCGGCGGTTTGGCGTGCCATCTGCGAGTACCTTCAGCCGGAGGTTTCCCCGACTGCAACTCTCTTAGAGCTGGGCTCCGGGTACTGCGATTTCATCAACCAGATCTCCGCACAAAAACGGTACGCGGTTGATATCGACTCCGCATCGGCCAGGTACTGTGCCGAAGGTGTACACTTCTTGCAGGCGAGCGCCTTGAATATTCCGTTGCCGCCCAGGAGCGTAGACCTAGTTTTCGCGAGCAACTTACTCGAACACTTCGATGACAAAGAGCTCGTGGCGCTGATGGGGCAAATCCGCACCGTGCTTCGCCCCGGTGGCCGGTTGATTCTGATTCAGCCCAACTACTTTCATGCGTATCGCGAGTATTGGGATGACTACACTCACAAGAAGGCCTTCACGCATGCCAGCCTGAGCGACTTTCTGGTGGCGAATGGGCTTCACATAAGGCGCACCGAGCCGCGCTTTCTCCCTTTTAGCTTCAAATCACGGATGCCGCGCTCATACTGGCTCACCCGGATCTACCTTCACGCACCTTGGAGACCCAAGGCCAAGCAAATGCTGGTCATCGCAGACCTTGAGGACGATACCCATGTTCGGCGCCAAACGGGTTAGCGTAGTCCTTCCCACCTACAACGAGAAAGACTCGATCAAGAAGGTGATCCAGGATTTCGAGGCCCTTGGAGTGGTCGATGAGATCGTGGTCGTCAACAACAATGCTGCACCCGGAACTTCAGAGGAAGTTGCAGGGACCTCGGCCATCGAAATCCATGAGACAGTGCAGGGCTATGGTGCCGCGATTCGGCGTGGATTTCGTGAATGCACGGGTGATCTGATTGCCGTTTGCGAACCAGACGACACGTTTGTGGCACAGGACCTCCTCAAATTGCTCGAGTTTTCCAACGACGTAGAAGTCGTTTACGGGACGCGCACCGTCGGCAACTTCATCTGGGCGGGCGCAAACATGGGAACATTCCTCAGATGGGGCAATTGGAGCGTGGCCAAGCTAATCGAGCTCTTGTTCAATACCAATTCCCTTTCCGATGTCGGCTGCACGTACCGCGTAATTAGGAGAGACAGCCTGTTGAAGATTCAGGACAAGTTTCGGATCCAATCGAACTTCTTTGGTCCGGAGATGATGATCCTTGGATATCAAAGCGGCCTGCGCTCCGTTCAGATACCGGTCAACTACAGGGGCCGTGTCGGAACAAGCTCGGTTACGGGGGACTTGGCCAAAGCATTCAAGCTCGGCGTTCAGATGATTCTGTTGATTGTCTCGGCGCGATGCAAGGTGGATTCGATGCTGCTTCCTCTAATCGAGCGGATTCTTTAGTGACCGCGGTGCTGCTTCTCATCGGGCTTGTTGTGCGAATTGGCACGCTTGGCCTGAAGGGTATGTCGGACGTCGATGCGTATCGCGACTGGGGGAACCAGATCGTCAGCAAGGGCCTCGTTGAGGGTTTTGGGGGGGTCTACTTCCCACTACAGTATCAGATGTTTGCGGTTGCTAGTTGGCTGAGCGGATTCGGCGGACACGACGTGTTCTTCTGGCTTAAGGCGCTTAACGCGATCGGTGACATCGGCATCTTGCTGCTCCTGATCCGAAGCGTCGAGCGCGTGCGTCGCAACTGGGTCATTGGACTCTACTGGCTGAACCCCTGGTTTGTCGCGCTGTCCAGTCTCGGCTACTGTGACTTTCAGTTCTCTTTCTTTCTCCTACTGTTCTGCCTCCGCCTAGATCGGGCCGCGGACTACAAGAGCAGTATCTGGGCAGGCGTTCCGCTTGCCGTTGCTTTCCTTATGAAGCCGCAGGTCCTGGTGGTCGTGGTTGCAGTTGGCATCCTCTTTGCACTTTCGCTGCTGCGCAAACGTCCGGCGTGGGATGCATTGGCTACTTTGGTCGCACCCGCAGTTCTATTTTGTTGCTACAGCCTGTATTTCTTTGCACGGGGCAAGCCGTTGTTTCACATGCTCTGGACATATGCTCGTACAGTGGCAATTATGCCGTCGACGACTGCGCATATGATGAATATATGGTACCCAGTATCCATTGTAGCCAAGCCCGGCTCGGTCGACTGGGCTCTTCGCAACGATACGCCACTCCTAGGGATCCAGATGCGCGTCATCGGCGTCGGACTGATGGTTGCCTCGCTTTCGTGGTTCGCCTATATGCTTCTCCGGAGAAGCGAGGAGTTGCGGCCACGTAGGATGGTACCACTAGTCATCTTTGGGACTCTGCTCCTGCCGATGGTCATGACGGGCGCCCACGAGAACCATCTATTCTTTGGGACTCTCGGTATGTGTCTGATACTGCTGCGTGAGCACTCCATCCCCAAGTGGGTATGGGCCGCGGTTGTGACGATGATGGGCGTCCAGGTTGTCAACATGATGGCGTTCTATGGTCTTGGGAGGAATGCTCTATCAGCAGCCGCGCCGTTAGCAGCACTTACGGCGGTTTGGAAGAGTCCGATTTTGCGCGTGTCGGTGTCCCTGGTCGACATCGCCGCCTTCCTCGTGCTCATGGCCTTTTGGGCCAAGCGTATTGTTCCGACGATTCGACGCGCTTACATGCCTTCGGGCATATTGGCCTTGGTGCTGGTGGTGCTCTACGGAGGAGCCGTGCTTGAGCGTGATCGATTGGCAGCGTCCCCGGCGCTCGGGGACGCGAGTGGTCGGCAGGTCTTGCCCTCACCCGCTGCCCATCCCGTTAGTTCGGCAGGGATTGCGCTGCATGAGGATGCACTATCCTCACAAAGGGCTTACTTGTCCGCATTGCAATGCGGTGAGGTTGTGATCCTCGAACAAGGTAGCTCCCAGTGCTACCCCAATTCCGACTAGACACTGGGATGACTCGATTTATCCCTTGGTGGTGCAAAGTCGGAGCGAAGATCGCGCTTTCGCGCCTTCCTATCGACTACAAGGTTTTCCGAAGGCTGTCATTGTTCCGGCACGGGCGCATGGACGAGCCAGCGTATGCCCTCCGGATCTTTCGCGAACATCTGGACCGTGCCGGGCTGCCACGACAACTGGAAGGTTCGTTCGTGATTCTCGAGCTCGGTCCCGGCGATTCCCTTCTGACGGCACTCCTGGCGCACGCTCACGGCGCGTCCCACTCCTATCTTGTCGACGTCAAGCACTTTGCCACCGGCGACCTGGACATCTACCGTCGAACGGCAACCTACCTCGAGCAGGGGGGACTACACCCGCCAAACATTCGTACCGCCCGATCCATCGAGGATGTCCTTTCGGCTTGCAACGCAGAATACCTGACCCAGGGCCTCGAATCGCTTCGCTCAATCCCGGACGCCTCCGTCGATCTCGTATTCTCGCAGGCTGTCCTAGAGCACGTCAGACGTCACCAGCTCGAGGACGTGCTGCGCGAGCTTCGGCGCGTCCTCAAGCCGACAGGCGTTGGATCCCATGAGATAGATTTTGCAGACCACCTCGGCGGCGCGCTTAACAACCTTCGCTTTTCGGCAAAGTTGTGGGAGGCCGAGTGGATGGCCCAATCAGGCTTCTACACCAACCGGATTCGGCACCACGAGATGCTGCAATGTTTCGCACGAGCTGGATTCGAGGTCGCGGTAGCAGATATCACGCGCTGGAAAGGCTTGCCGACGCCGCGCGAGCGAATGTCCCGCGAGTTCGCTGGACTGGCCGAAGACGATCTGTTGGTGCGAACCATCGATCTGGTGACGCGGCCTCGATAGTCGCCCTGTTCGACACCGTTCTGTGCCCGCTCAGGACGGCCCGCTCCTATCCAGGAGCTCACGAATGGCACCCAAATACCGTTCGATGACGATCCTCTCGTCGAATTCCCTCTCGACCTTCTCGCGACCACGGCGGCCCATCGTTGCTCGTGCTTCGCGGGTCATCGCGAGCATTTGCTCCATCTTCTCGACCAGATCCACTACATCGCGCGGCCGGCATAGTAGGCCCGTGACGCCGCCGTCGACGGTCTCGCGACACCCCGTGGAATCGGAGGCAATCACCGCGCATCCCATGGCAGCCGCTTCCAGCAAGCTGCGGGGCACGCCTTCACGGTAGTAGGACGGCAGCACCACGCAATCGGCATCGACCAGATGCACGCGAACATCATCGGACACGCCCAGGTAGCGCACGACCCCTTCCGATGACCAAGCGTCCATCTGTGCCCGTGAGATCGCTGCCGGATTCTGCACCTCGAGCGGCCCTAGCAAGCAACACTCGGCCGAAGGGTGACGCGCCCGGATCCGCCTGGCGGCTTCAACATACTCCCTAACGCCCTTGTCCCAAAGCATGCGAGCAACCAGCAGGAATCTGAATTGCCCCTCCTTCTTCAAGACCCGACCTTCAGCGGGGCAGAGAACTGGGTTCGGCGCGAATCTGTCCAGGTCTACTCCTGAGCCGGGAATGCGCTCGGTCCTTCCAGCCTGCACCAGTCCCTCCGCGATGAATTGTCGGCGGTCATCTTCATTCTGAAAGAACACTCTGGACGAGCGGCGGAGTGCCAGTCGATAAAGCATCCGCGCCAGCGTGGTCAGGTAACTTTCCTTGTGAAAGGCAGTCCCGAGGCCAGCAATATTGTTGATGACGGGAATGCCAAGGGCACCTGCGGCGAGCGAGCCATAGACGTTCGGCTTGATGGTGTAGCCCAGGAACACAGCCGGCCGCTCCCGGCGCAGTACAGTCAGAAAGCGGTAGAAGAGCAGCATGTCGCTTGCCGGGTTGGTGCCTCTGCTTTCCATCGGAACGGCCACGTGACGACAGCCCGATGCTTCCAGTCGCGGCACGTACTCGTCGACGGGAGCTAGGGTCACCACTTGATAGCCGCCCGCTATTAGTGCCCGAATCAGGCCGGTCCGAAAGTTGAACAGGTTCCAGCTTGCATTGACCGCGATGGCGATCTTGCGATTCATTGCGACCGCTCGTGCTCGAGCCAAGACTGAAACATCAACACGTCCCAAAGGTGTTGCTGCCAATTATGCCTGCCGGAAAGGTGCTCTTCCCACTTGTCTCGGATGGGCTTTGGATTGAAATAGCCCTCCTGTCGCAGACGCGATTCTTCCAGAAGGTGACTTGCCCATTCCCGCAACGGGCCCCGAAGCCAGTCGCCAATGGGTACCGTGAATCCCATCTTCGGCCGCTCGATGAGATTCCTCGGCACGTATTTCTGAAGGATCTGTCGCAGCATCCGCTTCCCTTGTCCCTTGCGGATCTTCATGGGCAACGGAAGACGCGACGCGAGCTCGACCACCCGGTGGTCGAGCATCGGCATCCTGGTCTCAAGCGCAACCCCCATCGCGGCCCGGTCGGCCTTGACCAGGATGTCGTCCGGCAGATAGGTGACGGCGTCAAGGTACATTAGCTGCTGCTCAAATCCGGCAAGATCCAACCAGGACGAGCTGTCGGTCAAGGCTGTGCCAGGCTCGGTCGAGTCGAGCACGATCTCCTCGGGGTTGCTCCAGTGGGAGACCAATCCGCGATAGAATGCCTCGGGGGTCCTCGCCGCCATGATCTCGCCAAGCTTCTGGGCTCGTTCACCGAAATTCCGTACCGAGACATTCAGCAGAGTAATGATGGGTGCAGCCAATCGATTCCATTGGTCGATGGAGACCGATCGTACGCCGCGAGCGCCGACGTTTCTTGCCGCGATCGGAAGGAACTTCAGCACCTCCCAGATGCGCCTTGCCCAAAGGTGTCGCAGATAACCGCCAAACAGCTCGTCGCCGGCGTCTCCAGACAGCGACACGGTCACATGCTGGCGGGCCAACTTCGACACGAGGAAGGTTGGGATCTGGGACGTATCAGAGAACGGCTCGTCATAGAGCCTTGGGAGAAGTGGAATGACGTCGAGAGCATCCTGCGCAGAGACGTACAACTCGGTGTGGTGGGTGCCGAGATGCCCGGCCACGGCTTTTGCGTGACCGGCCTCGTTGAAAGCGGCCTCGTGAAAGCCGATGGTGAAGGTGTTCACCTTGCGCGCCGATTGCCCTTGCATCAGAGCCACGATGGTAGACGAGTCGATACCCCCGGAAAGGGACGCACCCACGGGCACATCCGCAATCATCTGGCGGCTGACGGCGTCGCGGAGCAACGCCTCGAGTGTTTGCGCTGCCTCGACCTCGTCACCCTGGAAGGGATCGCGAGCGCCATTGACCACCACGTCGAGCAGCGACCAGTACGGCTTGGGTCGGGCGAGCTTCCCGGCATCATTCGCGGAGACCTCGAGGTACGTTCCGGGCGGCAGCTTTTGAATCCCGACGTAGATCGAATAGGGCGCGGGTACACAACTGTGTCGCAGTTGCAGCGCGATCGCGTCGCGCGCGATGGTTCCCTGGAATTCGGGATGTGCCTTGAACGCCTTGAGCTCAGATCCAAACAGAAGCACACCGTTCTGCCAGCCATAGTAGAGAGGCTTCTCGCCCATCCGATCTCGACCTAGGAAAAGCCGTCTCTCTGCTCGATCCCAGAGTGCAAACGCGAACATGCCCACGGTGCCTCGTAAGGTCCGTTCGACACCCCAGGCGTCGCAGCAGGCGAGCAGCGTTTCGGTGTCGGAGTGGCCGCGGAATGCCGCCGGCTGCTCACCATAAGCGGCCAGGCGCTGTCGCAGCTCCAGATGGTTGTAGATCTCGCCGTTGAACGTGATCACGTACCGTCCCGCGGGTGACATCATCGGTTGATGCCCGGCCGGCGAAAGGTCGACAATCGACAGTCGCCGATGCCCCAGCGCGATCTCCGTCGCTTCGTCGACCCACGCGCCGCTGTCGTCTGGACCGCGATGTGCAATCCGATCGGCCATCTCGAGTGCGACGGTACTGGCGGTTCCGTTTGTAAGTCCGCGGAAGCCTAGAAAACCGACGATTCCACACATGTTCTAGTCACCACGCATTGTCATTGGTTGTTTGTGCTTCCCTCCCATGCCTCATGCGCCTTCAACATCCTGGTACAGATCCAGGTATTTCCGCATCGTTGTCGAAAAGTCGTACCGGATCGCATGCTCCCGCGCGGCGTGGCGAACGGGTGCCTGGCGAAGCAATCCACTTCCGATGGCCTTGTCGAGCGCGGCCACCAGGTCCTCCTGGGAGCGTGGCTCGAAAAGAATCCCAGGACCGCCGGCCACGGTGTCAGCCAGACCCCTGATGTTGCTGCAGAACACCGGAAGTCCGGCCGCCATCCCCTCGATGGCCGCCAAACCAAAGCCTTCCCACAGTGAGGGTACGATCACGGCGGAGTAGTCACCCAAGCAGTATCCGATCTTGTCCGACCACCCAAGCAGCCGTATTCGTCCCACGTGTTTGCGGGCGGCGACCAATGCGTCCAGCTGCGCATGCAGCGAGCCCTCGCCGAAGATGTCGTACACGATGTCGTGGCCGCGATCGATGAGGGTACTGACTGCCGAGATCGCGAGGCCGAGGTTCTTCACGGCTTCCAGTCGACCCACCGATACCAGCCGAACGCTTGCGGGAGCGTCCGCGACAAAGCGGATTGCGCTCGTGTTGACGCCGTTGTGGATCGTCACCAGACGGGGTGCCATCTCTCCGCACCAATCGCGTAGTGCCTCGGCCACCGGCTCGCTGATGGCAACGATTCGATGATACCTCTGGTACATCTTGCGATCGATCCATCTGAAGCCGGGCCAATCTCGGCGTCGGTTGTAGGTGCTGTGCTCGGTCGTGACCATTCGGGCGCTTCCACGCGGAAGCATCGCCCCCACCAGCTGGGCGGAGTACATATGGGTGTGCACGATCGCCCTTGCGCAGCCGGCGAGCATCCGGTGCAGTGCGAGCACCGTGGTTAGATCCCGGGGGCCCATGCCATCGAGGCTGACCGTGGTCTCGTTCGTCGGGACCTGCTTGGGAGAAAGGACCACCAGCGTCGAGTCGTGGCCCTGGGCAAGGGCGCCCGCATGCAGATTCCTGGCCATCAGCTCGCCACCACCCCTAACGTACTCAGGAATGACTTGGAATATCCTCACAGGGGACTCCACGAGGTCCGTTTGGCCGCCCAGCGAACCAGCCCGTGGGCGCCGATCCGCCAGAGCCAATAGGCGATACGGAACTTGCTCAGGTATCTTGCGCCGTGCCTCCGTGCCACGCGCAAAGCCTCTGGCATTGCGTTGAGTGGACTGGTTCCGGTCTTGGTGCCGTCCATGAGTCGTATGGCTGCCAGAACATGATCGACCTTGGCCACCTTCGTGTATCGACTCAGTCGCAGCCAATAGTCATAGTCCATCGCATAGTACAGCCCGACATCCAGCAGGCCAGCCAGGGCAATCAATTCTCGGCGCCAGAAGGTTGCAGGCTGAGGCATGTAGCAATAACTGTCCAGCAATTGGGGTCGGTTCCAGGGCCGCGGCCGGCGGGTTCCTGTTGTCTTGCCATTCTCGTCAATGGTATCGAGATCGCCGTATAGGAGGCCAACGTCGGGATTGGCCTGGAAGTGCGAGGCGACTCTCTGGAGAGCGGATTCGCGATAGAGGTCATCGGCGTTCAGCCAACATACGATGTCGCCGGTTGCGCGAAGCAGTCCCTTGTTGATCGCGTGCGACTGTCCCTTGTCTGGTTCCACGATCCGGATGATGTCCCATCCCGACTTGATGCGGGCTTGAGCGAGCGCGCTGTCGAACAGGCTCTGGGCTTTCTCGACCGTGCCGTCTGTCGATCCAGCGTCGACGAAGATGATTTGAACCCGACATCCAGTTTGGTCCAGGATGCTGCGTAGTGCTTCTTCAACATACTTGCTCTTGTTGAACGAGGGCACGACCACGCTGATGTCGATTCTTTGCAAGCTTCTTTCCCCGTACTGAATGCCTAGACCTGCTGCTGCGCCTCGGCGGCGAGATGTGCTCGATAGACCGACGGGAGGCCCAAGGACGCCCAGAGCACCGGGTACCAATAATTGGAGATCGTCAGGTAGTGAATGGACAGGGAGCAAAGGCCCAGGAGCAGCATTTGCGCGTCGAGCGTACCTACGGCCGCTATACGCAAGATGCGGATCGTGAAAAACGCTAGCAAGCAGAGCAGGGAGAGCCAACCGCCGGCGACCAGGAATTCCGCGGGCAGGCTGACGAATCCGAATGGCACGCCCCTCATGAGCTCGCTCCCTTGCGTCCCCAGATGCGAAGCAGTTCCCCAGCCAAATCCCAGGGGAAAGTCGGCGGCAATACCGACGGCCACTCGAACGCGCTCGCTGCGGTCCGCTGCTGAGGCATCTTCCTGGTCGGCCAGACCGACCAGGCCCAGGGTCCTGTCGAGCACCAGGCTGTCGGCATACAGTTGGACGTCCTGATTCGTGAGAGCCACGACTCCGGCAAGCAGGGTAAGTGCTGCGAGAGCCCACCGAACTCTCGCGGAGGTCCTCCGCCTGAACGCCACGAAGAGTGCGGCCACAACGATGGCCACGATCGCAGCCGCACTTACCAACACAAGAAAGCCGGCCAGGGAGACCACGAACAGGATCACTCGAAAAACCCTCTTCGCCCCGGTGAAGGCGAGCGCCGTGAGGGGCAGGCCGACTTCAAAAATCGTCGCCATATGGCCCGCTTCCGCCGAAAACCCGCGTGGCCTGACCCACAGTCCCATGAAGGTGGCGCCGGAGTCTGGCGCGCTGAATGCTTGCGAGCTGAAGTATGGGATGAGTCCGGATAGGCTCACACCGGCAAAGTTGGCAAGCACGAACTCCGCGATGACATAGACCGCGGACCCGAAGGTGGTCAGCGCGACTGCGTTGATCAGGGATCGCCATCGCAGGCGTGCCCAGATGTTGGCTTTGGCGAAAAGGTAGTAAAGGCTAACGCAGGTGAAGATGGCCGAACAATGGTTCTGGTTCTTTGGCCCGTAGCTCGGGGCAAAGAGCAGGCCCACATATCCAAGGAACACGGCAAGAATCAGAAGCACGTCCTCGGGGTCAAAGCCCCATGAAAGCTGGTGTGGCGCCAGAACGGCCATGAGGAATGCGGTGCCACCCATGATGATCAGATTGATAGGTGCCCAAGGGTGTGGAGCAAAGGCGTCGGTGAACGGCAGTGCGACGACATTGAGCACGCACAGAATCTCGAAGAATCTGGTGAGAGTCGGCGCTTTGCCTTGGCTCACAGTACGATGAGCCATCGGATCTGCCTGAGTTGCTACGTCCATTCAACGCCGAGTAGGATGCTAGCCGACTTTGGCGGCAGCCGCGACGTAGATTCGCTCCCTGCCTCACGCGGGTGGGTCGGCATTTCCGCGATCTCGTAGGGGCCTGGCCCAGCGTGCGGTGAACGACGGCTATCAGCGCGGCTGCGGAACGCGCCCCGAGGGCCTGTCGACTGCTACAGCCGCGGCAGGCGCGGGATCGCCACGACCAGGGCGGCAACCGCCACGGCGGCGACGAAAAAGGGGACGCGCAAACCAAAGCCATCGTAAAGCAGTCCCCACGCGAGGGGACCGGTGGCGCGCGCCAGGGCGCCAGCGCTTTGCATGAGCCCGAGAGTCGCCCCCTGGCTATCCGGGCCAACCCGGCGCGAGATGTAGCTTGAGACGCTGGGCATGTGCAGCGCGGTTCCCACCGCGCCCACCGAACAGGCGACGAGGAACAGCGGCACGCCCACCGAGACGCTGAGCCCTTGCAGAGCAAATCCGGTCGCCATCAGCACCAGGGCCGCGGCGAGCAGGCGGACTTCGCCGAAGCGGCGGCTCAGACGGCCGATGAGCCCACCCTGCACGATCACCGCAATGAGCCCGACCAGGCCCATCACACGGCCGGTGCCGGCGATGCCCATCTTGAAGGCGTCGAGCGTGATCAGCCGGAAGATGGCCTGCACGCCCGCGAACCAGAAGATCGAATTGAACGCGATGAGCAGGATCAGCGCGACGCCGGGGTAACGCCCCGCATTGCGCAGGGCCTGGAAGTCGACGAGCGAAAGCTTGCGGTGCTGCTGCGCTCGTTTTTCCCGCGGTAGGGATTCGGGCAGGTAGCGAAGCGCGAAGAAGACGTTGATGACGGAAAGCCCGGCTGACACGAAGGCGGGCAGCGTGCCCTGATGGCCGATGACGTGGAATCGGCCGAGCTCGCCGCCGATGAAGGGGCCAATCATGAAGCCGAGCCCGAAGCCCATCCCGATGATGCCCATGCCCTTGGCGCGTTCCCCGGGCAGCGTGACGTCGGCGATGTAGGCCTGCGCGACTGCGATGTTGGCGGTGGCGGTGCCACTCCACAATCTCGCGAGGAAGATGGCCGGCAAGCTCTGCCCGAGCCCCAGGAAGACCATGCCGAGCGCCGAGGCGACGATGCTCCACACGAGAATCGGGCGCCGGCCCACGCGGTCGGAGATTCGGCCCCAAAAAGGTACCGCGAGGAACTGCATCAGCGAATAGCACGCGGTCAGCGCGGCCGCGACGAAATCGCTTGCCCCCAGGTCGCGGGCCATGGCGGGCAGGAAGGGAATGACCAGCCCAAAGCCGACGAGGTCGAGGAAAACCGTGAGGAAGAGTGTTCCGAGTGATGCCCGGCGCATGGTCTGGCGGGTCCTGGTTTTCACAGGCAGGCGGACATCGCCTGCTTCCAGGGCCGGACCTGTTTAACACACTCCTAAGCACCGGCGCTTTCACACGCCGCGGTATCCTGACCTGTCCGTGGCCGATCGTCGCCTAACCCAACGCGCCAGTCCGTCGCAGAAAGTCGTCGCGGTTTTCGCCGCAGTCCACTTGAGGGTATGCGCGCCTATGCAAGTCGTGGTAGCAATGCGCGGTCATGGAACGTCCATTGCGCGGTGCGCTGGTCGGCTTTGGCTTCATTGCCGGCCAGGGTCACGCGCCAACGTACGCAAAGCACATGGGTAACGGCCGCGCGATTGAAATCGTTGCGGTCGCGGATATCTGCGAAGCGCGCAGGCAGATCGCTCATGCGAGGTTTCCGGACGCGCGAATCTACTCGGACCACCGGTCGATGCTCGCAGCGGAGGCCGGCAGGGTCGATTTCGTCGATATCGCCGTCCCGCCGGCACATCACGCCGAAATCGCGCATGCCGCCTTCGACCGCGACTTGCACGTGCTGTGCGAGAAGCCGATGGCGACCTCGGCTGAGGAAGCCGCGGGCATGCTCAAGCATGCGCAAGAGGCGCGCCGCGTGTATTTCCCGTGCCATAACTACAAGCACGCGCCGGTGGTCAAAGCGGTGCGCAGCATCCTCGATGAAGGCGTGATCGGTCCACTTCACCTCGTGACCATGCACACCTTCCGCAACACCCACGCCAAGGGCGTGTCGGAATGGCGGCCGGACTGGCGGCGCGAGCGTTCGTATGCGGGCGGCGGCATCGCCATGGATCACGGCAGCCACACCTTCTACTTGGCCTTCGAGTGGATGAAGGCCTATCCAAAGGCGCTGACCGCGTTCGCCTCCACCACCGAGGGATTCGATACCGAGGATGAATTTGGCTGCACGCTGACGTTTCCGACCGGCATGGTCTCGGCCCACCTGTCGTGGACCGCGGGCGTGCGCAAGGTTCTCTACACCTTGCACGGCAAGCGCGGGGCCATTCGCATCGAGGACGAGGACATCGAGCTCGCCATCCTGGAAGCAGGCCCGGGCGTGGTTGCGCCCGGCTCGCCCGGCAAATGGCGCTTTGAGAAACGGGTCGCGCCGTCCGATTGGATGGACGCCAGCCACGTAGGTTGGTTCGGATCGCTGTTCGACGAATTCCGCGCCGCCATCGCGAAGCAGGACTTCGTGGGCAAAGACGCGCGCGAGGCGTTCCTGTGCATCCAGCTTATCGAGCAGGCATATCGCTCGGCCCGCGACGGCAGCAAACTGATCGACCTAGCCCAGACCGAGCGGCCGTCCCGCGCCCGTGCGCATCAGCCGGTCGGCCCAGCCGTCGAAGACGTGGTTTAGGGAGAGCCGACCTTCTCGCTGAACAGCAGATCCATGAGCTGCCGGCCGCGCAGGCCCTGATAGCGGCCGCGCGCGCAGTTGGTTTCGCCATAGCTTGTGAGGGCGGGATCGTCGGTCACGCCAGCGCCGGCCACCATGAACGGCACCGGCGTGCGGGTGTGCTTGCGCAACTTCACCGGAACCGGGTGGTCGGGCAGCACCATCATCCGTACGGGATCCTTGTGGACCTTCTTGTATTCGTCGAAGAACGTTCCAACCAGCCGCGCGTCGCAGTCCTCGATGGCCTTGATCTTGTTGGGCAGGTCGCCCAGGTGGCCGCACTCGTCGACCGCTTCCACGTGCAGGTAGACGAAGTCGTTGCGTCGGAGCATGTCGACCGCGGCGCGCGCCTTGTTCTCGTAGTTGGTGTCGATCCAACCGGTCGCGCCTTCCGGCCGCAGGGATTCCATCTTGCCGAGCAGCCCCAGCCCCAGGATCACATCCACCGCAGAAATGATGCTGCCCTTTCTGCCGTAGAGCTTCTCGAAGGAAGGCATGTCGGGCCTGCGCCCGCCCGACCACGGCCAAATCATGTTGGCCGGGTTCTCGCCGGCTAGGATGCGCTTGCGGTTCACCGGATGGTCGGCGAGGAGCTCGCGCGACTTCATCATCAGGTCGCGCAGCAGGGCCGCCGTGGGCTCGGCCTCGGGCACCCGGGCACGCGGCAGGATCTTGTTCCACTCGAGACCGTGTGACGAATCCGGCTTGTCATAGTCGACCGCGGGCGAGAAGCGCTTGCCGTGTAAGTACAATACGTGGCGGTAGGAAACCCCTTTGCGGATTTCCACCTCGGCCGTGCCGAGCTTGGCGGCCAGAAAGTCGACGATTTCGGCGGCCTCGGGCTCGCTGATGTGGCCGGCCGAGTAGTCTTCCAGAAGGTTGCCTTTGGTGGTGATGATATTCATCCGGAACGCGACGGTCTCGGCGTCGAGCGGCACGCCCAGGCCGTAGCTCTCGATGGCGCCGCGGCCGGTGTACGACGAGGCCAAGTCCCAGCCCAGCACCGACATGTTGGCCACATCCGACGAAGTTGGAAAATTCGCGGGCAGGGTGACGAAGGTGCCGAACTGCGCCTGGCGGGCCATGCCGTCGAGAACCGGAGTCTTGGCTGCCTCCAGCGGCGTCTTGCCGCCCAGCTCGTCGAGCGGGTCGTCGGCCATGCCATCGATAAGGAACGTCACGAACTTCATGTTTACCTCCCTCCCCGAGGGATAGCATGGCCGGCGACAAGAGACCACGGCGGCCTGGCAACGTAACTGCAAACAGGACTGCGATCGGCCTAAGCCCGGCTCGGACCAGGGACGAGGTGGCTCCCGGACCCATTTCGAGACTTGCAGGGGACGCGTCGTCAACTTAGGTTACGGTTTCCCGCGCATGGCGCGGGGCGGAAGGAATCCCTTGCTCAGTACCATTGCCAAGAAGATTTTCGGCACCCGGAACGCGCGCGTCTTGAAGGGCATGCGCCCCATCGTCGCGCGCATCGGCCAGCTCGAGCCCGAGATGAAGGCGAAGAGCGACGAAGACCTGCGTGCCAAGACCGCCGAGTTCAAGCAACGCATCGCCAACGGCGAAAGCCTGGACAGCGTACTGCCCGAGGCTTTCGCTGTGTGCCGCGAGGCCGGCCGGCGCGCGGTCAACATGCGCCACTTCGACGTCCAGCTGGTTGGCGGCATGGTCCTGCACCGCGGGTCCATCGCCGAAATGAAGACCGGCGAGGGCAAGACGCTGGTTGCCACCCTGCCCATCTATCTCAATGCACTGTCGGGCAAGGGCGTGCACCTGGTCACCGTCAACGACTACCTGGCCCGCCGCGACGCCGAGTGGATGGGGCGCATCTATCGTTTTCTGGGACTTTCCGTTGGCGTGATCGTGCACGGTCTTGACGATGCCGAACGCCAGCACAACTACCGCTGCGACATCGCCTACGGAACCAACTCGGAGTTCGGCTTCGACTACCTTCGCGACAACATGAAGGAGTCCATCGAGCGCTACGTACAGCGCGATCTCAACTACGCCATCGTCGACGAAGTGGACTCGATCCTCATCGACGAGGCGCGCACGCCGCTCATCATCTCGGGCTCGGCCGAGCAGTCCGCGGATCTCTACGGCAAGGTCAACGGCATCATTCCAACCCTGCGCAAAGACATCGACTACACCGTCGACGAGAAGGCGCATTCGGCGATGCTGACGGATTCGGGCGTGGATAGGGTCGAGCGCAAGCTGAACGTCGGCAACCTCTACAATCCCGAAAACATTCAGTGGCTGCACCACGTGACCCAGGCGCTGCGCGCGCACACCTTGTACAAGCGCGACGTCAACTACCTGGTGGAAGAGGGCGAGGTCATCATCGTCGACGAGTTCACCGGCCGTAAGATGCCGGGACGGCGCTGGTCCGACGGTCTGCACCAGGCGGTCGAGGCTAAGGAAGGGGTCGAGATCCAGGAAGAAAACCAGACCCTGGCGACCATCAGCTACCAGAACTACTTCCGCATCTACAAGAAGCTGGCCGGCATGACCGGCACCGCCGACACCGAAGCGGAAGAGTTCCACAAGATCTACAAGCTCGACGTCACCGTGATCCCGACCAACAAGCCCATGTTGCGCAATGATCACCACGACCTCGTGTACAAGAACGAACGCGGCAAGTTCCGCGCCGTGCTGGCCGACATCGAGGATTGCCACCAACGCGGCCAACCCGTGCTGGTCGGCACGGTCAGCGTCGAGAAATCGGAGGTGGTCGCGTCGCTTCTGCGCAAGAAGGGCATTCCGCACAGCGTGCTCAATGCCAAGCAGCACGAACGCGAGGCGCACGTGGTCGCGCAGGCCGGGCGCAAGGGCGCGGTGACGATTTCCACCAACATGGCCGGCCGCGGAACCGACATCATCCTCGGCGGTAACGCGGAATTCATGGCGCGCGCCGAGGTCGATCCCGAGGTCGCGGGCCAGCCCGGTGCCGAGGTCGACAAAGAAAAGTTCGACATCGCCTACGCCAAGTTCAAGCCCCAGTGCGATGCCGAAAGACAAGAGGTGCTGGCTGCTGGCGGTCTGCACATCCTCGGCACCGAACGGCACGAATCCCGCCGCATCGACAACCAGTTGCGCGGTCGCGCCGGCCGCCAGGGCGATCCCGGTAGCTCGCGCTTCTTCCTATCGCTGGAAGACGACCTGATGCGCATCTTCGGCGCCGAGCGCATCAGCGGCATCATGGAACGTCTGGGAATGGAGGAAGACGTTCCCATCGAGCACCCGCTCATCAACCGCTCCATCGAACGCGCGCAAAAGCAGGTGGAAGGCCACAACTTCGACATCCGCAAGAACCTGCTCGAATACGACGACGTGATGAACCAGCAGCGCAAGACCATCTACGGCCTGCGCAGGCAGGTGCTGGAGGGTCGCTACGCGCCCATTCTGAACGAGGAGGAGATCAAGGCAGGCAAGGAGCCCGAGGTCGCGCGGTCGTCAGGTCGTCACACCGTCACGTCGCTGACCGAGGTGGTGCGTCCCTTCTTAGCCCGCATTCTCGACGCCCTAACCGCGCCACAGCCCGGGCCCGACGGGACCGAGCCGTCGGCGCCGGTTCCCCTGGACCCGGCGATGTTCCGTTCGGCCATCTACCGCCAGTTCGGCACCTACCCGGAGGTCGCCGGCATCGTCGAGAATCGCACCCAGACCCTCGACCATCTGGCCGGGGAAGTGGCCAAGCTCCTGGTGCAGCAGCGCGAGCGCATCCTCGACCTTTCCGAGGAGGTTCTGTCCGAGCTGCTCGATGCCACCTGCTCGGAAGCAGCGCACGCCGAGGACTGGGACATCGATGCCTTGCGCTCGGGCATGAAGGAACGGTTTGCTTTCGAACCGACCATCAACACCAAGGGCGTGATGGAGCGCCCGAAGCTGGCCGAAGCCATGTGGCAGGAGCTGGAGAAGATCATCGACGCTCGCGAGCAAGAGCTGGGGCTGCCGCTGTTTCTCTATTTCAGCCGCCACTTCATGCTGGAAGAAATCGACCAGCGCTGGATCGAGCATCTGCGCAACATGGAGGCCCTGCGCGAGGGCATCTATCTGCGCGGCTACGGCCAGAAGGATCCCAAGCAGGAGTACAAGAAGGAAGGCTTCGAAATCTTCGGTGGGATGATGGTCAACATCAGCCGCAACGTCTGCGAGAAGCTGTTCCACGTTCAGGTCCGACGGGAAGACAGTGAAAGCACCGCCCAACGCATGGCCGAAGCGAAGAAAAGACCGCGCCGAGTGGTCGAATCTGGCGGCGGCGCGGCGGCGCAGGCGTCGGAGGGCTCTGGATCCGGAACGGCCGAAGGCCAGCCCGCGCGCCGGAGCGAGCCCAAGGTGGGGCGAAACGACCCGTGTCCCTGCGGAAGCGGTAAGAAGTACAAGAAGTGCCACGGCGCGTAGCCGGTGGCCCTTGACCCGCCCACGCGACGAGCTTGGCGGAACGGCACTTCCCCACTAAGATCTGCGCATGTGCATCAATCGACTGTGGGCACTGGCCGCGTTGGGCTTGTTCGCGTGTAGCTCCGACCCGCCTCCGGACTCGAAGATCGTCTCCGAGGCGGCGCTTGTTGTTTCGCCGCTCACCCAGATCGAGAACGCGTCACTAATCGCAGCCGGCGACGGCTTCGCTCTGGCGGGTTACGATAACGTCAGCGGCCAAGTTCGCTGGGCGCGTATATCGAAAGATGGCGTGCTGTCACACGAGACGGGATTCGGCTTGCCCGCGCCAGTCCTGGGGCCGTACTTTGCCGTCGCTGGGAAAACCGAGCCGGTGGACCAGCTCATCACCCTCGCGCTCTACGCGAGCGCCACGGTGACCAACGGCTATGATCTGCAGGCAATCGTGCAGGATCTTGACGCCGAGATACCCGCGCCGGCCGTCGTGTTGGCCACCTTGCCGACCCAGACTGATCCGAAGACCGTGCGAATCACTGCGGGCACCGCCAAATCCGGCAACATGGGCTTCGTGGCCTGGGGCACGAAGGTCCAGGGCATTCCCATTCAGTACCTTCTGCTCGGCGCGGATGCGAGCAAGTTGGGCCAGCCGGGTACGGCGTTTGGTAACGCGACCTCGGCCGCGAATCCGTTGTGGGACTGTCTTGCTCCGACCAACGGTCCCACAGGATTGGGGTTCAGCATCGCCAACTTCTACCCCAGCGTCACCGAGTACACCGAGTGGGACACGGTCGAGATGGACGAAACCGGTGCGCAGCAGCCCGAGATGAGCTACGCAATCCTGGCCCGCGTGACCGACTGCCGCATCGTCGGGACGCCGACCGCGGCCGGCGGCTACGACATCGCCTTCGAGAACACCCCTGGCATCGGGGTGGCCTTCTACTACCCGCCGGGTCCGGCCCTGGACGGCGGAACCGCGGACACGGGATCCGTGACCACCTACAACATCGCGATCCCCGCCGGAAGCTTCGGCAGCCCGCTGAACGCTCCTCACCCGGCATGGGCTGCGCCCGCGGGCAACGACATCGCGATTGGACTATCGCGCCTCTCCGGGCCGGAGGTGACCCGGTTCACCTACCAAGCGGTGCCGCACGGATCTACGCTGTTCTTGCGCAGTGCAAACGGCGATACGGGTACCGTTTCCGCCTGGGTCGGCCCGGATCTCGTCTATGCAACCTACATCGACCGGGTGGCGGCTTCCGCGGGCTCTACCAACATCCTGCGCTATTTTGCCAAAATCCAGGCTCCGGTCATGACGCCGTAGCAAGGTAATTTCGGGCAGCCGGGAATAGCCGGCGGCCTTTGGCGGTTTTCTTGGCAAGAGAATGATCCTCCGACGTCGCACAACCCAGGCCGATTTCGAGCGCGAGGTGATGCCGCACCTGCAAGCGCTCTACGGCGTGGCCCTGCGGATGGCCAAGTCCGAAAGCGACGCCGAAGATCTGGTCCAGGACGCCATCCTGCGCGCATACCGCTTCTGGGACGGCTTCGAAAGCGGCACCAACGCGCGGGCGTGGCTGATGCGGATCATGACCAACGTGTTCCGCAATCGGTATCGCGAAAAGGCTCGCGAGCACGAGATCCTGGGCGAGGCCGAGGCCAGCGCCACCAACGTCGGGCAGTTCCAGGGCGCGGCCCCGCGCGACGCGGAGAGCGCGCTGTTCGGACACATGCTTTCCCGCGACGTGGAAAAGGCGCTGGCGTTGCTTCCACCGGAATTCCGTCTGCCGGTGATCCTGGCCGACTTGGAGGACCTCTCGTACAAGGAGATCGCGGACATCATGGAGTGCCCGGCCGGCACGGTCATGAGCCGCCTGTACCGAGGCCGTCGCATGCTGCAGAAGATGCTGAGCGACTACGCCGCCGCCAACCCCATCGGGGAGGCCGAGCAGGACGGCCCTGCCGAGCCAGCCTCCGACGAGAATCTGGTGGATTTCGAGGCCTTCAAGCGCAAGAGGAAGGAAGGAGGCGCAGCATGACCATCACCTGCGCGGAAGCCGATACCGTCCTTCACGCCTACATCGACGGTGAGCTCGCGGGGGCTGATCGCGAAGCCTACGAGACGCATCTGGGTAGCTGTGAATCCTGCAAGCAGGCGAGTCGCTTCCAGGCACGCTTCAAGGCCGCCTTGCGCGGACATCTGCCGCGCCCGGCGCTGCCCGTCGGACTGCGCAGCCGAATCGAGTCCGCGCTGGCCGCCGCCCCGTCACCGCGTCGGCGCTGGCCCTGGCAGGTCTATCCGCGCGCCTTCACCGTGGGAATGGCTGCGGCCGCCGCGCTGGTTTTGCTGGCGACCAACCTGCAGCGCACGGTGCGGTCGCCGGTGCTCGAAGAGGCGGTTTCCACCTTCCACCACGACTTGCCGCTCGACGTGCTGTCCGAGAGCTGTTCGAAGGTTTCGGATTGGTTCCGAGGCAAGCTCGACTTCACAGTCCAGCCCACGGGCGATAGCGCCAGGACGCGCTGTCAGGGCGGCCGCCTGGTCAACGTACGCGACAGGTTCGGCGCCTATGTGGTGTATCAGATGGCAGCCGGCCATCGCCTGGGCATGATGGTGTTTCCGTCGGGCAACGAGCCCTTGGCCGGGCCTCACCAGCGCATGCTCGGGGGACAGCGGGCATACGTCGATACCCAACGCGGCGTCGCCACCGTGACCCTGCGCGAGCCGAGCGGCCTCGATTACGTGTTCACGGCGGATCTAGACGAAGACGCGCTGGCCAACTGGGTCGAAACCGTGTACCTGAGTCCGCGATAAAGCAGCCGGCTTGGCGACCAGCCTTGAGGCCCGAGCTTGGGTGAGTGTTAGGTGCAGGTCCCGGTTGGACAATTGTTGCTGCAGCAGTTGCACTCGAGGCCCGCACAGCAGGGCATTCCACCGGCGCAGGAGGCATTCTCTGTTTCACAGCCGGACGTACAGGCCCACGGCCAGTCGAAGGTCTGCCAATTCGGGTCTTTGGTAGGCAAATCCTGTACAGCAGTCGTCGGTCTCGTCGCAAGCTTGGGTTCTTTGTCGACACGCTCCACACCGGCGATCCAGGCAGGCAAGGCCGCTGGCGCAGTCCATGGTGAGGAAGCATTCCATACCGCTGACGGCGGCGCAGTAGCCGTTGCTGCAGCCCAGCTGACAGCAGTCAAGATCGTCCATGCAGGGGGAAGCCAGATCGCCGCACCCATTGTCCCGGCAGAGCCCTCCAAGGCACTGGAGGCTTGGACAGCAGTCTTCGTTGCTCGCGCAAGGCTGGTCGTGAGACCGGCAGCCGCAGGTTCCGTTGGCACACAGGCCATTGCAACAGTCCCCGGTTGCTTGGCACGAAGCACCCTCGGGTGAGCAGGCGCAGACGCCACCGGTGCAGGCTCCCCGACAGCAGCCGGCGTCGGCGGAACACGTGAACTTGGGACCGGCGCAGGTGCGACAGAGGCCGCCCGCACAACGACGACCGGAGCAGCAGGGACGATCATCGTCGCAAAGTTGCGTGGTTCCGACGCACGCCGGAACGCAACGGGCGCCGTTGCAGGTCGTGCCCGAGCAGCAGGACTCGCCACTGGCGCAATCCTCGCCCACGGCCTTGCAGCCAGTCTGGCAGGTCCCGCTCTGGACGCTGCTGGTCCAATCGAGCTGGACGGCGCAATAGAGCGAGGCGCAACAATCATTCGAATTGGCGCAGCTCTCACCGGCCAGATTGCAGCGAGGCTCGGCACAGCGGAGGTTCTCACAGCCACCGCTGCAACAGTCGCTGTCGGACTGGCAGGCGTGGCCGTTTGCGCGACACCCGCCGGTGCATGTTCCGCCTTGGCAGAAAAGTCCCGAACAGCAAGCGGTGCGGCATCGCTGGAGCACCTCGCTGCCAGGCCGGTGCACGTGCATGTCAGTAAGCACATGCCCGAGCAACACTCGCCTGCCTGCTCACACGACCGGGTCCGCCAACTTGCACGCGGGCCCTGGGTTTGGCGTGACCCCAGCCTCGAGGTGAGGAGTCGTGGTCGACTGCCTTCCGGTACACGCAACAACGACGGCACCCAGAAACAGGATCTTCGGGAGGCGGCACCAACTATCGGAAGCCGGGCGCCCGTGCATGCGGAAGCACGACAAGCTCAGCCGTCTCATAGGAAGCAATGCACCATAGGCCGGTAGACCCAGGCAGGGGCAGGCGCGGACGGTGTGTGTGCCAGCCCCCGGGCGTAGCTGGAGCCTGTGCGGGTGGTGGCGCCTGCCGTGGCGCCCTCGCTACCGCCGGAAGCCGAGCAGAAGGTCGGTGGTCGCTTGGTCAGCGGCGGGGAAGGGGTACTTCTCGAACTCGTCCGACGGGACCCAGCGCACCTCCGCCACCCGCACGGGCTGCGGCTCCTGCCCGTCCGCAATGGTCGCCTGGAACAGGTTCAGATCCACGGAATAGCCGCTGTATTGGTGCACCCGATGCGCCATCCGGCCCTTGACCTGCACGTCTGTGCCCAGGCGCTCCTTGAGCTCACGGCGCAGGGCCTCTTCGTCGGTCTCGCCGTTCTCGACTCTTCCACCTGGGAACTCCCAAAGCCCCGGCAGCACAGCCGTGGAACGTCGTTGGGTAATAAGGTAGCGGCCGTCGCGTTCGATCACCGCTGCCACAAGTCTTATGAGGGGCTGAGCCTCGTTGGCCATGGATGGGAAGGCGCACTTTAGCACGGATTCGGGAGCGCACGGCAGGCATACCTTGCGGGCACCTTTTCGAGGCTCCGATGGATGAAACTAGTGCCTCGACCGCAGCGTAATGCAATCAGCTGGCGCCGTGGATTTCGCGCGATGGCTAGGCGCGAGGAGGGCGAATACTCGACGTCTCAGGATCAAACACTTCGGCATTGCGTCTAATCCGCAGGGTTGAGCGGTACTCTAGGGGCATGGAGAAACAGGAAGCAGGGGCATTCAACGACCGG